>JAESFG010000046.1_pt1 | contig 563381 bp, 489 predicted proteins | sample 9269371 | NCBI WGS metagenome assembly JAESFG01 (sample SAMN14506227, study PRJNA617093) | algae metagenome | isolation source: Aetokthonos hydrillicola CCALA 1050 (B3-Florida) and co-occurring... | place: USA: South Carolina | collected 2013-01-01
TAGACGTGGACGTAGCCGCCGTAGCCGTAACCATGGCCGTATCCGTAGCCGTGGCCGTAGCCGTATTCGTTGGCCTGCGCGGACGCCGCGGTGGCGAGGGTGGCGCCGGCGAGGGCGGCGACGATGGCGGTGGTGGTGATGAACTTGCGGAACATGGCTCTCATCCTTGGGTCTGGAGCGCTCGGCTCCGGTGTTCGATGAGGAGAGATTGCGCCCCGGCCGCTGCACCGCCGGCCAACAGCCTCTGCAGGAACCGTTCAGAATTTCAGCAAATGATCACGCGTGCGTGATCGCAAGCGGCCCGCGCGACGCGCTCCGGCCCGCCGGCCGCGAGGTTTCCCCGTCGACCGAGCAACCCACATCCGTACAGTTTTAATCAAATTCAAAATACAGCGAAGCAGTGCTCGGCAATATCGGCAAATACTCGAACGGGAAATTAAGACAGATTGACTATCCTGTCGTCTCCAATCCAGTTCGACGGGACGACACCCATCATGACGCCTCGGTTGATTGCCGCTCTGCTGCTGCTCGCGACCTGCGCGGCCTGTTCGGATGTCGAACCCGTGCCCGAGGGCGACCCGAAGCTGTCGCTGAGCGAAGGCAAGCTCGGTTACGAGCTGAAGAACGACGTCATGATCGACGACGCCAACGAGGTGCGTTTCCTCCGCTCGGCGCTGCTCTCCTACGCGCCGCCGACCGACAAGGCCGTCCCGGCCAAGGTGGAGACGCTCGACCTGGCGCTGCGCTGCGGGTTCCCGAAGCCGAAGCCGAACGAGAAGCTCGTCCTCGTCCATGCCGGCGCCGCGCGCACGCCCTCGCCGCTCTATCTCTTCACCAAGGCGCAGGTGACCGAGCGGGCGCAGGCGCTCCTCGAGGCGCAGAAGGCCAAGGCGCCGGAACCCTCCATGGCCGCCTATGCGGAGGCGGACAATGTGCCTGTGGTCGAGGTGGTGGTCGGCGCCGGCGCCGTCTCCCTCGTCCTGGCGAGCAATGAGAGCGTGCTGTGGAACCTGCAGCTCTCGCCGAAGGCGAAGCTCCTCGGCGTCGCGATCGTCTCGGAGAAGAACGCCGCGATCGCCAATCTGCCGGCCAATGTGCCGGTCTCGGCGATGACCCGCCTGCAGGCGGAAACCTGCCGCGTCGCGCCGCAGCGCATGCCGGCCCGCCACTGGCAGCTCTCCCGCTCGCAGAACGAGGCCGACAAGGAGACCGTGCGCAACCTCTACCAGCGCGGCCTGCGCTTCGGCGAATGGTATCGGGGCGTGTTCGACCGCGACCCGGAGAAGGACGCGGTCGGCGCGCCGGTGCTCGGCAACGTGCTCGTGGGCGACCTGCCCGAGCGCTTCCCCGCCGCCTCGCTCGCCGGGTCGACGGTGAAGATCTCCAAGTCCGACTATTTCATCGTCGGCCCGCGCAAGGACTACGAGGCGGGCCTCGCCGACCTCGTCAAGGCGCAGGCGAAGGCGCTCGCCGAGGGCAAGCTGACCGCGCTCACCCCCTGACCGGCGCGGGGCCCCTCGCTGCATCGCAATATCGAATTGCAAGGATTTGAAACGCCATGGCAACCAAGGGCCGCTAGTCTCGTCCGATGAGCCGGCTCCCGCCGGCGCGGAGCGAACGCATGGGTGGCCGCATCCTCGACGCCGTGGGCCGGCGCATCGCCGCGATCCTGGAGACGCGCTCGCCCGGCTACGAGCCGTTCACCCCGAGCGATCCGGGCGCCCTCAACGCAGCGCTGAGGCCCGGCGACATCCTCCTCGTCGAGGGCGACACGCGCCTCTCCGCCGTGATCAAGTATCTCACCATGTCGACCTGGTCGCACGCGGCCATGTATGTGGGGCCGATCCCGGGCGTCGCGGAGCCGGACGGCGAGCCGCATGTGCTGGTCGAGGCCTATCTCGGCGACGGCGTCATCTCGGCGCCGATCACCAAATACAAGGACTATCACACGCGCATCTGCCGGCCGGTCGGCCTCTCCTACGAGGACCAGGCCAAGGTCACGCGCTACATGATCGAGCGGATCGGCCTCGACTACGACCTGAAGAACATCCTCGACCTGTTGCGCTACCTCTTCCCCATGCCGGTCCCGGTCAGGCTCCGCCGCCGCATGATCGCGCTCGGCTCCGGCGACCCGACCCGCGCGATCTGCTCCACCCTGATCGCGCAGGCCTTCGAGAGCGTGCGCTACCCGATCCTGCCCAAGATCGAACGCCTCGCCCATGACGGCGAGATGCGCATCAAGAGCCGCCAGATGCGCCGCGAAGTCCTCCACATCCGCCACGCCTCCCTCTACACCCCCCGCGACTTCGACATCTCGCCCTATTTCGCGATCGTCAAGCCGACGATTTCCAAGGGGTTCAACTACAAGCGGTTGACGTGGAGCGACCAGGTGAAGCCGGTGGAGGGGGCTGGGTCGGCACCCGTTCCCGACCTTCTGCGGGCGGGCCTTCCCGATCCGCCGAGCGCCGCAGGCGAAACGGCCACAAGCTAGCGAGCGAGATGCGGCCGTTTAAATCTTTTTCAGCCTGAGGTGGTTGTGATGCCAATGTATTTCATCGTACGTGATTCTGTTCTCCTCCTTCTTCTCTTTCGGCTTCAAGCCCTCCTCTTTGGTTCCGATGTCGACTAGTGCCGCCGATCCGTTTGGCTTGAAAGATCCATCGATGATTAAGGACTTAAGCCACCCCTCGGGCAAAACACCCTCGTTCTGACCCTTCCCGACAAATATGTGTTCGGCGTCTGGATACGCCAGGAAAGCCTTCATGCCAGCACGTTGCGCTAACACTGCAGCTTTCAATTGGGCGAGAGCATCAGCGTCGTTTGCTGCTGCCTTGCGCGCAATGTCTCGGATGGCATAGTAAGCTTCTTTCCCTAAAGCTCTTCTTCCCGGCAAGACGGCATCCCAGAACTGAATGACATCAACGTCAGTACCATACTTGTGAGATTTATGCTCAATGTTTCGGCCGTGCTCTCCGGATATATCATCAATACGAAGTGTGTAGGGCATGTCATTCCAGTTAAGAAAATCGACCGTCTGCTTTGCCGCCCACTTTTCTCCGCCCGGATATTTGTCGCCTCCATAGGTTTTGACGCCGGTCATGTCCCATAGCGGGTAATAAGATGGGCTATACGCCAAGAACTCAAAGCTCTGATTCTTATAATTCACATTTACGAGTATCTCAAATCGAATATCAGAACCTATAGAATACGATCGACATTTGGACCCATTGTCTCTGAAGGTCACCGGAAACCTGAAGCGACGAGCATTTGAGCCCTTGCGTACTTCTCCTTCATAAAATAAACAATAGTTGCTTCCCGTTATACCATAAACTTTCACCTTTTGGATTGCACTGACATCGATATCTGCGGGATCAAAAAGCTCCAATTCAAGTTCTTTCTGATAAAAGTTCTTTTTTCCATCAATCGGAATACTGAGCACCTCCTTGGGCCCTTCGAGCTCCCCGTCCGTCGGGTTATTCAACGCGACGACATTCGCTACAAACTGCCGCACACTCACATCGGCATAAATCTGAAGCGGGCGAGCAACAGAGCCGAAACTCAAGTAGCCTATTTGCTCAACCTCGAGGACGACTTCGGCATCTTCATTTTCGGCAGACTTTTGTGCATCGACGAGTAGCGTTCTGTAACCGGTCGAAGCTTGATTTCCCACAGGCTGCAGCGGCCAAGAATCATCGGGCGGTTCGTGCTCATCTATTCCGTCCCACAGAATTTCATTATTCAGAAATATGTCTTCCATATTACGTTCAAATAGCGTCTTCCCTCCTGACGTGAGGGTGATGCGGAAGCCTAGACCTGAGCATCGGTCCAGACCCCAGCCCCAACATAAGGCGTCAATCTGCGTAACCCGATACCCAACTTCAAGATAGCGTTTACCTTTCGGCAAACTAAATTTAGCCCGCATTTTTTTATCCCCACTCCAACCCTCTATGAACACCTCTGCGGATGTTCGTTGAATGTCCAGCCCGGAGCGAGCCGCTTTGCTGGGCACACGTCTTGAACGAACGATCGGTCCTGACCGAACAGGACCCAAATGTTTTTGGATTTGTGCTGCCGACTTTGATGAATTATCCAAGGAGGAACGACGATTTCGCGCTTGCTGTAAGATCTGGATCTGTTTATACCCCGCGTCTTCGTCAGCAATAGATAAGATCCGAAAAAGTACTTTTGTGCTAGAGATAACGTAGAACGAGTCATTTATGCGATAGAATGTCTTTTTAGAGAAGAATTGATCAAGTTTTATTGAGACAAGACCGGTCGGGACGTTTGGAAGAATAAATGAACCGTCGGAAGCGGTTCGGACGGAGATCGTTTGATTGAACCGAGTGTCATTCGCGATGAGCACGGCCTTGAAGGTCAAGCCGCCGACGTTCATGTCGGGCTGCGAGGGCGGCGCGACGATGCGGCCATCGACGCGGTGGCGCCCGACAACAAATTCCAGTTCGTCTTCATAAAACGATGTACCGTCAAGTATGTCGGCGTACACTGACAGTCTCAGCGTGCCGTCGATCCCGAGCAAGTCACCAAGATCGGAACCGGGCCGTGTCCGAAATTTGCCGTCCGGCAAAAATTCGATCATCTTGCTGATGTCGGCGCCCTGTTCGCCGTTTCGGAAGCGGATCTCAAGTTTGTTCAGTTTCACGGTCCGACCGAGATCGTCGTAAACGGCACCGGAGAGAGACTTGAGATCGGGCGGGAAAATCGGACCCTGGTCGAACCTGATTTGGCGAGGAAACAGCGTGGCCAGTCCATCTGGTGTGAGCCGGATTCGAACTGTCTGGGTCTTGTACGCGACGACCTCCACGTTTTCCCAACCGGCTCGCCAGTCCGGTTGAAGTACGCCGATGCGATGACGGCCTGCCTTCAGTCGCAGTGTCGCCCGGCCGTTCTTGTCGGTGACACCCATTCGGTCGTAGCCGCAATACACCTTCAGCCCCGGCGGCAGAGCATCTCCATCTTCGTCCACGACTTCGATGTTGACGGTCCCATACGCCGTCGGCGTCGCGGCCGGAGCCGACATCGCAACGCCCGGTCCCCAGGCCCATGCCGCCAAGGCGACAGCAACGATCATTCTCCACAGCCTCGTCATGAGCCCCACCCTCGTTCGGGGCGCTCGGTCTTCGTGCCCGCCCCGCGACCGACGATAAGGCCTGCGCTGCTAGAGCTGACAATAATTCTAGATATTTACTTGAAGCTTCAAAACATTCGACGATCAAAAATAGAAGATACTAAACCGTAACGAATTTTATACTTAGCAGACTGTCAACCAGGGACTTCCGGCGGACGATTCAAAGACCGTCGATCATGAAATGCCAATCGGGATCGACCAGGTGAGCCCCGGTGGAGTGGGCGGCGGTTGCGACCGCTTCGGTTTCCGGTCTTCCTCAATCGGCGCCCGCGCGGATCGGGGGCCGCGACGTGCGACTGATCGGCGTCACGGAGCCGGCGCGGCCGAAAGGCCGAAGAACATGCAGTAGGTGACGGTCGACCGGCAGCCGGCGAGCGGCTGGGGCGCTAGGGGCGACGCAGCAGCGCGGCTGGAGGGCGGTCTCCCCGCATACGAGCCCAGGGGCTTGCGGGCGGCCATCAGACGCCTGAAGGTGACAGAGCCGTCGTATTTGCTCGGCAACATCTGCGAGGCGATCGAGCGTGCCGACGTGTAATAGGCGCGACTCGATTCCGGCACGAGAATATTGATCGGCCGATATCCAAGTCTCTCCTCGAAGGCAGAAAGGATACGAACCAGAACCGTCGTATCGGCCACGACATCGATCCAGCTTCCGAGGTAATAAGTCGTCTCGTTAGATTGGATATGCTTCAACTGGATGTTGACGGTACCCGGAGGCACCTTGTTGATTTCGAAGGTACCGTTGGGCGACGTCGTCACGGAAATCGGATGCCGAAATAGGGTATCGTCGGTCACAAGAATGGCGTCGAACGACAGGTTGCCGACGTCCAGACCTGGTTCGGACGGCGGCGGCATCATGCGACCGAAGACGCGGTAGCGGCCGACCGCGACCTTGACGCTCCGGTCCCAGACGGGATGTCCTTCCGGCGTCGTTCCATAGGCGAGGATCGTCGTCCTTCCGTCCAGATTGGTGAGCGCGGTGAGGTCGGCGCCGGGCCGCGTTCGGAAGCTGCCGTCGGGCGACAGCATGATCAGGTCGCTCAGCGCCAACACCACCTTGTCGTTCGCCGCCCCGATCCTCAGATCGCGAAGTTTCACCTTGCGGCCGCGATCGTCGTAGAAGGCACCGCTGATGACCGAGAGGGTCGGCTCGATGATCGGCCCCTGGTCCAGACGAAGCTGGACCGGAAAGGCCTCGAGAAGCGACTGGCGATCGAGACTGATCGTGACCGGCCGGGTCGCGCCGGAGCGGACGTCCACGGTCGCCGACCCGGCGCGCATGCCGGGATCGACGACGGTGATCCGATGGACGCCGGGCGCGAGACGAAGCCTCGCCCGGTTCGTCCTGCCCGTCACCGCGACGGGCTCATAACCATCATAGACCTTCATTCCGGGCCCGAGAGGGCCGCCCTCCCGATCCGAAACCTCGACGATGACGGTGCCGTGCTCGGCCGTCCGCTTCGCCGCGGACGCGGTCGGGGGCGGCGACGCCCATGCGATGAGCGCCAGCGCCAAGGCGAACCGCGCCGACAGCGAGGGGCCCCCGCGGTTCCGGCTCACGGCTCGTCGAGCTCGATCGGGTTGTCGTCCTCGTCGGCTTCGGCTTCCGGGCGGAGGCGGACGCGCACCGTGACATCCGATGCCACATGGAAACCCTGTCCACCAAAGGCATAGGTCTGCCGGCCGGCGATCGTCTGCTTGCCGATGTAGAACGCGCCGAACGGTACGTTCGAGAGCTCGAACGACCCGTCGGCGGCCGTCCGGATCGTGACGGGCGTCGCGAATTCGTCGAGGGCGCTGAGCATCGCCGTGACGACTATGTCCGAAACCTCGAGGTCGGGCTCGGATTCCGGCGGCAGGAGCCGACCTTTGACGTGGTAGCGCCCGACGAAAAACTTAAGCTCCTCGTCCCAAACCGACGAGCCGTCTTTGACATTGCCGAGGGCGATGAGTTTGATTTTGCCGGAGAGCCGCAACAGAGGCGAGAGGTCTACGCCGGGCTTGGTGCGGAAGCCACCGTCAGGCAGGATTTCGAGCGCATCTTGCAGCTGCATGCCGTCATCGCCGGCCTGAAAGGAGAGCTGAAGCCCGGTGAGCTTCGCCTTGTGCCCGGTGTCCTCGTAAAATGCGCCGCTCAGCCCTTTCAAATCGGCGGGAAGGATCGGGCCCTGATCGAAACGCAGGGTCCGCGAAAAGACGATGGCGAGCCCCTCGGAACCGAGCTTGATCTCGATCGCTTGCGTTCGCCCCGAGACGACGTCGACTTCGTCGAAGCCGCCTCGCCATCGCGGCTGGAGGACGCCGATGCGGTGACGGCCCGGGGGCAGCCGGAGCGTGGCGCGTTGGCGCCGATCGGTGACCGCGACCTGCCTGGTGCCGACGAAGACTTTCAGTCCGGGCGGAAGCCGCTCCCCCTCGGCGTCATAGACGCTGAGCTTGACGGTCCCGAACGACCTCGACTTCGAGACGGCGGGCTCGGTGTCAAGGACGCAAAAAGAGACCGCCACGACGACGATCACGATCAATCGCCACAGTCTGTTCATGGGCCCCGGCCTCGTTGCGGGGCGCTCAGTCTCGCGCCCATCAAGAGCGCAAGGATAAATTCTCGCCAGGCGTCAGCCAAAAGTAATTCTAGTTGCGCACGTCGAGTTTGGGCATTTTCAGTGTCTACGCTTGAGCAATCCTGAAATCAGGCCAGAGGGCACGGCTCGTTCCGCAAACCGGTCCCACGACCGCATGCCGCTGCCTCGCTCCGCCCCATCATCCGTCAAGCGGCGCGTCGCCCTCACGGCGGCGGCGGCAAGATCTCGATCGCCGGGGTGTCTCCGTCGTCGAAGACGCCCCCCGCTCCGATCCGGATGAGCGCGACCTTGTCGGAGTCGACCTCGATGGTGCCGCCGGCCCCGAAAGCCATACCCTCGAAAAAGAGATCCTTCGCTTCGATCTTGAGTTTTCCGAGCGGCACATGCGTCACCTCGAAGGAGCCCGAGGCGTCCGTGGCGAGCTCCACCGACTTCCGGATCTCGTCCCGATCGGTTTCGTAGGTCGCCGTGAGGGCGATGCCGGCGACAGGCATGGTCGGACGCTCCGGCGGAGGCACCAGGCGCCCCTTCACGCTGTAGCGGCCGATCGCGATGAAGTCCTCGCCGTCGGCGCTGCCGAGATCGTAGCCGGCCTCCACGGTCGCGCCGTTCGGACCACGGACGAGGACGGTCGCCTCGTGCCGGAGGCTGACGGGCCCGTCGAGCGCCAGGAACGGCGCGAGATCCGCGTCCGCCCGGCTGCGGAAGCGGCCGTCCGGCAGGACCTCGAGGAGCGGCGACAGGTCCACCCCACCATTGACGGCGCCGGCTTCGAGTTTCAGGTCCTTGATCCTGATGACGCGATCCTGCTCGTCGGTGAAGGCACCGATCAGAACCTTGATGTCGGACCTCACGATCGGTCCCTGATCAATCTGAAGTTGGTAGGGAAACGCCGAGGCGATGTGCGCTGCTTCCTTGATCCGGATCGAGACCTTCGTGGTTTCTCCCGGGCGGACCTCGACTTCTTCGCCCCCTGCGCGGACGCGCGGCTCGACGACGGAGATGAGATGTCGGCCCGGCGGCAGCCAGAGCTTCGCGCGAAATTTCCTGTCGGTGACCGTGACGGGTACGTAGTCGACAAAGACCTTCATGCCGGGAACGAGATGTTCGTCCCCCTCCGCGTCCCCATCCACCACCTGCACGATCACCAGCCCCGGCTTCGGGACCGGCAGCGGGAACTCCCCTTGTGCCGGCGACGCGGCCAGGACAATCGCCCAAGCCATTGCCGTCAACACGCGGATCAGGTGAATCGATCGGGATACCTTGAACAAGACCATGTTGACGATGGTCCCCGGAGCGGATGCTGACAGGCTCCCTCAAGACTAACAGTCGACGTTTCGCCGCGATAAGAAATTCCAACCGCGGCGCCAAGTAGAATGTGTCCTCGCGCGTCTCGGGCCTTCGGCGGCGGCGGGCGCGTCGGAGCCTCGGCCGAGCCGACGGTCGAGGCGGCCGTCAGCCCCCCGGCGCGCCCGCATCCCTCGCCACGCCGGAGTGCCGGCCGGCCGCGCGGCGCCGCCGGCCGGCCGTTTTGCAACCGCGAACACCTGCCGATAGAGTGCGCCGGCCCGGCCGGGCGCACGCCCGCGTGCCGTCCGCCGGTTTCCTCCGCCAAGACCGGGATCCATGATGGCCGCCGAAGCCGCTTCGCCTGCCGGGCTCGTGATCGAGCCGCTCGTCTTCCTCGCCGCCGCCGTGGTCGTGGTGCCCGTGTTCAAGCGGCTCGGGCTCGGCTCGGTGCTCGGCTATCTGGCGGCCGGCGTGGCGATCGGGCCCTTCGCGCTCGGCCTGTTCGGCGATCCGGCCTCGGTACTGCATGTGGCAGAGCTCGGCATCGTGCTGTTCCTGTTCCTGATCGGGCTCGAACTGGAGCCGTCGCGGCTCTGGGCCATGCGGCGCGACATCTTCGGGCTCGGCACCGCGCAGGTGCTGGTCGCCGGCCTCGCCATCGCGGCGACGGTCATGTTGCTCGGCGGCGCCTGGCGCACCGCGGTGGTCGCCGCCGCCGGCCTCGCGCTCTCCTCCACGGCGATCGTGATGCAGATGCTGAACGAGCGCGGCGAGACGCGCACGCCGGTCGGCGAGAAGGCCTTCGCCATCCTGCTCTTGCAGGACCTCGCCATCGTGCCGCTCCTCGCCCTCGTCGCCTTCATCGCGCCGGGGCCGGCGGATGCGGGCGACGGCCTGCCGATCGCCGCGGCGAAATTCGTCGGCGCGGTCGGCGTCGTCGTCCTCGTCGGGCGCTATCTGCTGAACCCGATGTTCTCCATCCTCGCCCGCTTCGGCGGGCGCGAGATCATGACCGCGGCCGCCCTCATGGTGGTGCTCGGGGCCGCGGCCGTGATGGCCTTCGCCGGGCTCTCCATGGCGCTCGGCGCCTTCCTCGCCGGCGTGCTCCTCGCGGAATCGAATTTCCGCCACCAGCTCGAGGCCGACATCGAGCCGTTCCGCGGCATCCTCATGGGCCTGTTCTTCCTGTCGGTCGGCATGTCGGTCGACCTCAAGGTGATCGCGCAGCAATGGATGGTCGTCGCCGGCGGGCTCGCGCTTCTCCTCGTCGTGAAATTCGTCGCCTGCTACGGCGTCGCGCGGATCGGCCGCCAGCCGCATCCCGAGGCGGTCGCGATCGCGGCGCTGCTCGTGCAGGGCGGCGAATTCGGCTTCGTGCTCTATCAGGGCGCCGCCGCCTCCGGGGCGATCGGCGACACGACCGCCTCGATCCTCGTCGCCGTCACCACGCTCTCCATGGCGGTGACGCCGCCGATCGTGGCGCTCGCCCGACGTCTGACCCCTCAGCCCGTCGAGGTCATGCCGGAGGCGGATTTCTCCGACGCGCGCGGCACCGTGCTGGTGATCGGCTTCGGACGGTTCGGCCAGATCGCCTCGCAGCTCCTCCTGTTCGAGGGCTACGATACGACCATCATCGACAACGACCCGGACATGATCCGCTCCGCCTCGCGGTTCGGCTTCAAGATCTACTATGGCGACGGCACCCGCCTCGACGTGCTGCGCGCCGCCCGCGCCGACAGCGCCAAGTTGATCGCGGTGTGCACCGACAAGCGCGAGGTGACCGACCGCATCGTCGACCTGATCGTCTCGGAATTCCCCTACGCCAAGCTCTATGTCCGCGCCTTCGACCGCGGCCACCTGATCTCGCTCAACACCAAGAATGTCGACTACTCGATCCGCGAGACCTATGAGAGCGCGATCGCCTTCGGCCGCCAGACGCTGGTCGGCCTCGGCCTCGATCCGGAGCGCGCCGCGGCGGTGGAGACCGAGATGCGCCGGCGCGACGCCGAGCGGCTCGCCCTGCAGGAGGTCGGCGGCATCTATGCCGGCAAGGGCCTGATGCCGACCGGCCAGCCCGCCGAGCCGGAGCCGACGCCCCTCGTGGAGCCGAAACGCGGCCCCAAGGCGCTCACCCCCGAGACCGCGAGTGTGGCGGGAACTTGACTCCCCCGCGGCTGGCCCGGACACGACGGCGAGCGGTTTCGGGGCCGAAAAACCGCCGAGCGCCACGAACTATTGTTGCCCGCGTGCAACATGAACAACCAACAATGCGGCTTTGGTGCCGAACCACGTCGCTGTGGCACGTATCCCGACGCGAAGACATGCGAAGATTGGTAGTCTCGAATCGTAAGCACTTCCATGGGGGTACTGTTATGAAGGTCGTTCGTATCGCTCTCGTCGCGCTGGTCGCCGCTGCCGGTCTCTCGGTGGCCGGCTGCGCCAAGGCCCCGGCTCCGGCTGCGGTCGCTGTGAAGGGCTGACGTCGCCCGCCCGGCGCTCGCCGCCGGGCTCGACATCGCCGCTTTCAAGCCTCACAACGGCACCGACGTGATCCGCGTCGGTGCCGTTTTGCGTTCCGGATGGCGCCCCTCGGGCAGTCCGGCGCCGCGTCCCGTTCGCCTTTGAGGGCCAAGTCGAAAGCCCGCGCCGGGAGACGAGCGACCCATGGCACCACCGCAGACGATGGCCCAGTTCACCACGGGCTCGACGCTCCGCCACGTGGCGGTGATGACGGCGACCGGCTCGGTCGGGCTCGTCGCCGTCTTCGCGGTCGACTTCCTCAATCTCTTCTACATCGCGCTGCTCGGCCAGCAGGAGCTCGCCGCGGCGGTCGGCTATGCCGGCACGATCCTGTTCTTCCTCATCTCGGTCAATATCGGCTCGCTCATCGCGGCCTCCGCGCTGACCGCCCGCGCGCTCGGCGCCGGCGACCGGGCCGCCGCGCGCCGGCTCGCCTCGACCAACCTGGTGATCGGCATCGCCGCCGCCTCGCTCATCGCCGCCGTGCTGATGCCCTTTCTCGGCGCGGCCGTGGGCGGGCTCGGCGCGACCGGGCGCACGCGCGACATCGCGGTCGACTTCCTGGTGATCGTGGTCCCGTCCACGCCGATCTTCACCTTCGGCATCATCGCCACCGGGCTGCTCCGCGCGGTCGCGGATCCGCGCCGATCCATGTATGTGACGCTCGGCGCGGCCTTCGCCACGGCGGTGTTCGATCCGATCCTGATCTTCGGCTTCGGCTGGGGCGTCGAGGGCGCCGCTGTCGCCAATGTGATCTCCCGCTTCGCCATGCTCGGGATCGGCTGGCATGCGCTCGTGCGGGTGCACGACCTGCTCGCCCGGCCGACGCTCGCCGACTGCCTCGAGGACGCGCGCCCGATCGCCGACATCGCGGTGCCCGCCATGCTGACCAACATCGCGACGCCGGTCGGCAACGCCTGGGTGACGAGCGCGGTCGCGGCCTATGGCGATGCCGCGGTGGCGGGCTTCGCCGTGATCGGCCGCATCACCCCGCTCGCCTTCGGCGGCATCTACGCGCTGTCGGGCGCGGTCGGCCCGATCCTCGGCCAGAACTACGGCGCCGGGCGGTTCGACCGGCTGCGCCGGGCGGTCGGCGACAGCCTCCTGTTCGCGCTCGGCTACACCTTCGTCGTCTGGCTGCTGCTCGCCCTGCTCGCGCATCCGATCGTCGCCCTGTTCGGCATGGCGGGCGAGGCGGGCGACCTCGTCGTGTTCTTCTGCCGCGTCGTGGCGGGTACCTTCGTGTTCACCGCGGCGCTGTTCGTCGGCAATGCGGTGTTCAACAATCTCGGCATGCCGACGCTCTCGACCGTGTTCAACTGGGCGCGCGCCACGGCCGGCACGATTCCGTTCGTCTGGGCGGGCGGCAAGCTCGGCGGCGCCGAGGGGGTGATCCTCGGCCACGGTCTCGGCGGCGTCGTGTTCGGCATCGCGGCGGTGATCGCCTGCTACCGGGCGGTCGACCGGCTCGCCGCCGCGCCGCGACCCGAAGCGGCCGCCCGCGCGGCGCCGATGTCCGCCAATCCCGACACCGTGACATGATCGGTGTTGCCCGAAGTGGCGCAACACGCGCCAAACCGTTATGTGATGCGTCAAAAGGCTGTCATGGATGACCGACGCATGAACCGCATCGAAATGCCCCGCTCGCGGGGCGAGGCCCGCATCCAGTATCTCGACGGCGACTTCAAGGTGCTCGCCCAGGGGCACTTCGTGCGCTGCGCCGTGACCGGCGTGACGATCCCGACCGACGAGATCAAGTACTGGAGCGTGGAGCGGCAGGAGGCCTATGTGGACGCCGCCGCGGCCCTGCAACGGCATCGCCAGTTCAACCGGCCCTGATTCGGCCGCCGGTTCACGCCCGCTCCACCGCCTCGGCCGCGACGAGCTTGAGCGCCTCTCCGAACACCGGGTCGGGCACGTCGAGATCCACCGCGAGGACGCGGGACGCCACCTTGAGATCGCCGACCGGCCCGCTCCGCGGCATGCGCACGGCGTCCTTCTCGGTCGTCACCAGCGTGGCGTCGATCGCCGCGGCGCGGTCGATCAGGTCGTAGGCCTCGCGCGTCGTGTAGACGTGGTGGTCGGGGAAAGCGACGAAGTCGCGCACATCCGCGCCGATCGCCGCGAGGCTCTCGGCGAGCTTCTCCGGCCGGCCGATCCCCGCATAGGCGATCACGGGGCGCCCCAGCACGGCGGCCGGGTCGCGCACCACCAGATGGGCGTCGAAGGTGGCGATGCCGCGCTCCTGGGCGGCGCGGCGGAGCGGCGGGACTCCGCCCGACTGGCGCCCGCCCGTCGCCACGAACACCACCATGTCGGCCGCCGCGATCTGGGTGGCGAACGGCGCCCTGAGCGGCCCGGCCGGCAGGACGAGGCCGTTGCCGACGCCGTAGCCCTCGTCCACCACGACGATGTTGAGCCGCGCCGACACCGCCCGGCTCTGGAAGCCGTCGTCGAGCACGCACAAAGTGGCGCCATCGGCGAGCGCGGCGCGCACCCCGGCGGCGCGGTCGGCGGCGACCACCACATGGTGGCCGCGCTCGGCCATCAAGAGCGCCTCGTCGCCGACGTCGACGAACCGATGCCGCGCCGGATCGACCCGGACCGGTCCGCGCAGCTGTCCGCCGAAGCCGCGCGTCACGATCGCCGGCCAGGCGCCGAGCGCGCGCACCGCGTCGGCGACGAGCAGCGACATGGGCGTCTTGCCCGCCCCGCCCACGGTGAAATTGCCGACCGTCACCACCGGCGCGGGCGCCGTGAAGCGCGGCGGGCGGCGCATGCGCCGGTCCGCGATGCCGCCATAGACCGCCGCGAGGGGCTTCAGCAGCTCGGTCTGCCAGCCGCGCCGGCGCCAGAAGAGCGGAGCCTCGAGCCTCATCAACCAGTTCTCTTATCTGACTGAAAGCACAATTGATTGTCTCACGTTCCGGAGCAGACTGCGCCTGCCGCCCCACCGAACAGCCGGGCGTGACCTCAGACCGGGCGTCAACTAGCACAGCGGAATCAATTTCGCCGCACGTCAACGATTCATCGCGAGCACCGGCAAAGCCTCATGAGCGGCAATGAGTTGCCCGGTACCGGACCGGTACTGCTCGGAACGAATAGCCGGGCGGCCGAGTGCAGGACGACGCCTTCGCTACCGCCAACGCGCCCGACCCTCGGACAGGAACAGGTATGCGGCGCGGATGCCGGGCTTCCGCCCGCCCGATAGCCGGCCGGCATTGATCGCAGAGCACACGGATATTGGCGGAGCCGCGCCAGTCCGGGCATTCCTCGGCGATCAGCCCGTCTCGCGACCCTGTCGCGACGAGACGCCTCGTTGGGGGATCGGACATGGCCCGGACACTCGCCTTCGTCATCGCCTGCGTGCTCGCGCTCTGCGCCCCGGCCACGGCCGAAACGCCCACCGAGACGGCGGTGAAAGCCCTCTATGAGCGCTTCGTCAGCGCGCAGAACGAACGCGACCTCGACAAGGTGCGCAAGGAACTCTGGGACTCACCGGACTTCCTCTGGATCAGCGACGGCAAGCCATTCTGGGGCGCCGATGCGCTGATCGCCCGCATGAGCGCATTCCAGCACGCCGAGATATGGTTCGTCACCCCCGACCGCAGCCGCGGCCGGGTGGTCGAGGTCGGACCCGACACGGTCTATCTCTACTTGCCGCTCAGCCTGACCCTCGGGCCGAAGGCTGATCCCCAGACGATCGCCTTCCTCGTCAACGTCCTTTGCGTCAGGACCCCGTCTGGCTGGCGAATCGCCGCGCTCTTCACCACGGAAGAAAACCCGAAGTGATGAGCTACAGCACGGCGATGGCGGGGCCGGTCGCAGCGCCCGCGATCCTCACCTCATCCGGCGGCGTCGTCGCGGGCCGCGAGCGGACCCCAGTAGGGTTGCGTCTCGGCGAGCGTGCGGTCGAGCGCGCCGCGGCTGCGCTCCACGATCCGCTTCGCCTTGGCGCAGATCTCGGCCGTCCCGGCCGGGTCCGCCAGGAAGCGCTCGACCGCCGCGGAGAGGTCCGCCTCGCCGGCGACGCCGAGCGCCGTGCCGGATTGGCTGAAGCTGCGGTAGATTTCCGCGAAGCTCGCCACATGCGGGCCGTACAGGATGGCGGCGCCGAGACAGGCCGCCTCGATCGGATTGTGCCCGCCGGCCTCGACCAGCGACCCGCCGATCAGCGCCACCGAGGCGACCCGGTAGAACACGCCGAGTTCTCCGATCGTGTCGGCGAGCAGGATCGCCGTCCCCGCTTCGACCGGCTGGCCGGCGGAGCGGCGCGCGCTGCGAAAGCCCGCCCGGCCGAACAGCTCCTGCAGCGCGGCGCCGCGCTCCGGATGGCGCGGCACCAGGATGGTGAGCAGGTCCGGGCGCGACGCGGCGAGGCGGCGGTGCACGGCGGCGACGATCTCCTCCTCGCCCGGATGCGTCGAGGCGGCGAGCCAGACCGGCCGCCCGGCGATCTGGCGCCTGACTTCGGCGAGGTCGTCCTCGTCGGCGGCGAGCGGCGCCACATCGAATTTCAGGTTGCCGGTGACGATGACGGGCGCGGCGCCGAGCGCGCGCAGACGCTCGCCGTCGAGCTCGGTCTGCGCCAGCACCAGCGAGAGGCGGCCGAACAGCGCGCGGGCGAGCCCCCGCACCTTCATCCAGCGCCGCGTGGAGCGCGCCGAGAGCCGGGCATTGACCACGATCTGCGGGACCGCCCGGCGCTCCAGTTCGAGGACGGTGGTCGGCCACACTTCGGATTCCACGAAGACCGCGAGGTCCGGCTGCCAGTGATCGAGAAAGCGCGCCACGTAGCGCGGCACGTCGAGCGGCGCGAACTGGTGCAGGGCGCGGGCGGGCAGCCGGCGCGCCGCCACCGCCGCCGAGGTGACCGTGCCGGTCGTCATCAGCACGCGCAGGCCCCTGGCCGCGAGCGCGTCGACGATCGGCAGCACCGCCTGGGTCTCGCCCACGCTCGCCGCATGCACCCAGACGAGCGGCCCGTGCGGCCGCGCCAGGTCGGAGTGGCCATAGCGCTCGCTCCGGCGGCGGATGTCCTCCTTGCCGACCGCCCCGCGCGCCGCCACGAGGAGGTGCAGGAACGGGGCGGCGGCGCGGCCGGCGGCGCGGTAGAGGCCGAGCACGGTGTCGGACAGCGGGTCAGCCACGGCGGCCCCCGGCGAGCGCATAGGCCCGGTCGGTCGCCGCCTCGAGCCCGGCCTCGACCGCCAGACGCGCCGCTTCGAGCGCCGGCGCGTCCGCGTCGGCGGTGACGACAACCGGCGCGCCGGCGACGATCGCCATGCGCCCGAACGGCAGGTTGAAGGCGGCGCTGTCCCAGCTCGCGATGCGGATGTTGTTGGTGGTCGCGATGGCGACGGGCAGGATCGGCCGGCCGGATTTCCGCGCGATGGTGACGATTCCCATTCCGGCGACCTTGGCGGGCCCTTTCGGCACGTCGGCGGTCATCACCACGCTGGTGCCCTCGGCGAGCGCCTTGACGGCGGCGATGACGCCGCCGACGCCGCCGCGCCGGCGGATCTGCGCGTCCGTGGTGCCGCCCGAGGCGCGGATCGCCTCCACGCCGAGGTCGCGCACGATCATGGCGGCGAGCTCGCCGTCGCCCGAGCGCGAGATCATGGCGCGGAACGGCATGCCGTTCGGCCGCGCGAAGGCGACGAGGTTATGCTCGCCGTGCCACATGGCGACGATGCAGGGCTGAAGTGCGAGCGCGCGCTCGCGCGTGTCGGCCGGCTCCACGATCTCCTTGCAGGACCAGCGCACGAAGCGCAGCCACCGCGCGGCGGCCCGGGCGGCCATGCGTCTGAGCGCGGGGTTGCGGCCGAACCGCTTCAGCATGTCAAAACCCGGCGGCCTCCGCCGGCGGCACGGCCCGCACTTCACCGGCCCGCCGCAGATCCGCCTCGGCGCGGGTTTCGCCCTGCGAGCGGAACTGCGCGACGAGCTCCGCGTAGCGTCCGCCGCGCGCCATCAGTTCGTCGTGGCCGCCCGCCTCGACCACGCGGCCCTCGTCGATCACGCAGATGAGGTCGGCGCGGCGGATGGTCGAGAGCCGGTGCGCGATCACCACCACGGTGCGGTCGAGCAGAAGCGTGTCGAGCGCATCCTGGATCTTCGCCTCCGAATGGCTGTCGAGCGCGCTGGTCGGCTCGTCGAGCAGCAGGATCGGCGCGCCGCGCAGCATGGCGCGGGCAAACGCGATGCGCTGCTTCTGCCCGCCGGAGAGAAGCTGCCCGGCCTCGCCGACCCGCGTCTCGTAGCCGTTCGGCAGCGCCTCGATGAAGTCGTGGGCGGCGGCCGCCCGCGCCGCGGCGATGACCGCCTCGTCGGAGGCGTCCTCCGAGCCGTAGCGGATGTTCGCCTTGATCGTGTCGTCGAACAGCACCGGCTCCTGGGTGAGGAGCGCGGAGGCGAGGCGCACCGAGGCGATGGTGGCCTGGCGCACGTCCTGCCCGTCGATCAGGATGCGGCCCTGGTCCGGGTCGAAGAAGCGCAGGATCAGGTTGACCACGGTCGATTTGCCCGCGCCCGACGGGCCGACCAGCGCCACGGTGCAGCCGGCCGGAATGTCGAGGTTCAGGTTGCGCAGCACCGGATTGCCCGGCTCGTAGCCGAAGCTGACATTCTCGAAGCGGATCGAGCCGCCGCGCGGCTGCAAGGGCCGAGCGGCGGGATCCTCCACGACGCGCTGGTCCTGGTCGAGGATGGCGAACACCCGCGCCGCCGCGACGCTGCCCTCCATCAGCTGGTTGTGCAGCGTGGCGAGCGACTTGACGGGCTGGTAGAGCAGCATGGCGGCGGTGATGAAGCCGAGGAAGTGACCGAGCGTCAAGCTGCCGGCGATCCCCTGCCAGCCGCCGTAGAAGATCGCCGCGGCGATGGCGATGCCGCCGAGCGCCTCGGTGATCGGCCCGGAGGCGGCGCGGGTCCGGACCGTGTCCATCATGTGCCTGAGCGTGCGCTCGATCACGCCGCGCGCCCGCGACGTCTCGTGGCTCTCGCGGTGATAGGCCTTCACCACGCGGATCGACTTCAGCGTCTCCGTCACGATGGAGCCGAGTGCGCCGACCTCGTGCAGCGTATGGGTCACCGACTGGCGCGCCTTGCGCCGCTGCAGGCGGAGAAGAGTGGCGCCGAGCGGCAGCGCCGAGAGGACGATCACGGCGAGCAGCCAGTCCATCCACAGCATGGCGATGGCGAGAAACACGACCTGCAGCCCGTTCTGCGCGATGCCGGTCATGCTCTGCGTCGCGGCGGCGTTGACCACGTTGACGTCGTTCATGAACACCGAGACGAAGCGGCCGGAATGGGTCGACTGCAGCCACCCGATGTCGGCGAAGGCGAGCTTCTCGAACAGCTGGCTGCGCAGGTCGGCGACGATGCGGTTGGACAGGTAGCCTTGCGAGACCTTGGCGAAATACTCCGCGCCCGCGCGCAGCACCATCACCACGACGATGAGCGGCGGCAGCCCGTAGAGATAGGTGGCGTTGCGGTTGATGAAGATCTCGTCGGCGGCGTCGCGCATCAGGAACGGCAGGGCGCCGGTGCAGGCGGCCGCGAAGGCCATGGCGAGCGCGGACAGGGCGACCAGCTTCCAGCGCGGGCGCACGTGGTCGCGCAGGATCCGACGCATCACCGTGCCGGTCGACAGCTCCGGAACCGTGAAGTCGCCGTCGGCGCCGTTCGTACGGCCGGACGACGACCGGTCGCCGAAGTAGATGGATTTCATGACGAGGCGCGTCTCTCCCGCGGCACCGGTTCGGTGCGCGTTTCTATCCTTGTTCGCGGGTCGCGTCACCCCGCTCCGTGGGCGGCGGGTCGAGGCGCCCGCGCGGCCGGGCCGGCCGGGGCAGGGCTCAGTCGCTCTCCGGGTCGAGCAGGCGGTGCATGTGCACCACGAAGTAGCGCATATGCGCGTTGTCGACGGTCGACTGCGCCTTCGCCTTCCAGGCGGCGCGCGCGCTCGCATAGTCCGGATAGATGCCCACGATGTCGAGCTTGTCGAGGTCGCGGAAGGTGGTGCCGTCGAGCGATTCGAGTTCGCCGCCGAACACCAGGTGGAGGAGCTGCTTCTTCTCGGGGGTCTTCGACATTCATGAACCTCGGGATTGGCGAGGCGCCGACGCGGGCGCGGCGGCAGCGGAGGCCGGCGCGGCGACCAGGCGCATCGCCTCCGAGGCGAGGCCCGGAGCCGCCGCGATCAGCGAGGGGTGACGCGGCTCCGGTTCGTTGTACCGGAGCGCTAGCCCGTCCACCGTGGTGAGCCGTCCGCCCGCTTCGTGCACGATCAGGTGCGCCGCGGCAAGATCCCAATCATGGGCACGTGCCGAAGCCATGGCCACATCCACCCGCCCGTCCGCCACATAGGCGATGCGCAGCGCGAGCGAGGGGACGAAGGGAAGGAAGTCCAGCGCGTGGCCGGCGCCGGCGAAACGCTCCAGCGCCTTGCGCGGGCCGGCGAAGCGGGCGCCGCCGAGCGCGGTGCGGGCGCTCGGCACGAGCCGTTCGAGCCCGCGCCAGGCGCCGCGCCCGCGCGCCGCCACCAGGAGGTCGTCGGTCGCCGGCTGGTAGAGCGCCGCGGCGACCGGCTGCCCGTCCTCCACGATGGCGACCGACACCGCCCAGACCGGATCGCCGGCGATGAAGGCGCGCGTGCCGTCGATCGGGTCAACCACGAACAGGCGGCGGGCGTCGAGCCGTGCGGCGGTGTCGGCGGTCTCTTCCGAGAGCCAGGCGAAATCCGGACGGGCGTTGAGCAGGCGGGCATGCAGCAGGCGGTCGGCCGCGATGTCGGCCTCGCTGACAGGGCTGTCGCCGGCCTTCTGCCACACCTTCGGATCGCGGCGGAAATAGCCGAGCGCCACCTGCCCGGCCGCGACCGCCGCCTCGGCGAGAAGCGCGGCGTCCTCGCCGAGCGGCGCGAGCGGTCGCGCGTCAGCGGCCGGCAATGGTGAGGCCTTCGACGAGCACGCTCGGCGCGTTCATGCCGAACTTGTATTCCAGGTCCGAGGCGGGCGTCAGCCGGCGGTACATGTCCTTGAGATTGCCCGCGACCGTGATCTCGCTGACCGGGAAGGTCAGTTCGCCGTTCTCGATCCAGAGCCCGGCGGCGCCGCGGCTGTAGTCGCCGGTGACGCCGTTGACGCCCGAGCCGATCATGCTCGTCACATAGAGGCCGCGCTCGACCGACCGGATCATGTCGTCGAGGCTGGTCGTGCCGGCCGCCAGCGTGAGGTTGGTCGAGCCGGGCGACGGCGAGCCGGTGCGGCGGCTGGCGCGCCCGTTGGTGGCGAGGCCAAGCTCGCGCGCGGTCGCGCTGTCGAGGAACCAGTGGCGCAGATAGCCGTCGTCGATGACGTTCAGCACCTCGCCGGCGACGCCCTCCCCGTCGAACGGCCGCGAGCCGAGGCCGCGCGGTCGGAACGGATCGTCGGTGATGGTGATCCCGGCGGCGAAAATGCGCTCGCCCATCCGGTCCTTCAGGAACGAGGTCTTGCGCGCCACCGAGGCGCCGTTGATGGCGCCCGACAAGTGGCCGACCAGGCTGACCGAGGCGCGGCGGTCGTAGACGATCAACGCCGGGCCGCTGTCGACCTTGCGCGGATTGAGCCGCCGCACCGCCCGCTCGCCCGCGGTGCGGCCGACCTTCTCGGGCGGATCGAGATCCGCGCGGTGGATGCGCGAAGTGGCCTCCCAGTCGGTCTCCATGCCGGTGCCCGTGCCGGCGATGGCCGAGCAGGAGACCGAGTTGCTCGAGCGCAGCCAGGATCCCTTGAAGCCGTGCGAGGTGACGAGGACGAGGCCGCCGAGGCCCCATGAGGCCGACGCGCCGTTCGAGTTGGTGACGCCGTGCACCGCGCGCGCGGCCTCTTCCGCGGCGAGCGCGAGCACGGTCAGTTCGGCCGCGTTCGGGGTTTCGGTGTCGATGAGGTCGAGGTCGGGGAACGAGCGGGCGAGGCGGGCCTGGTCGGCGAGTCCGGCATAGGGATCGTCCGGCGCGGCCTTCGCCATGGCGACGGCGCGGGCGGCGAGTTCGTTGGGGTCCACGAAGGCATTGGCCGAGACCGACGCGTTCTTGCGGCCGACGAAGACGCGCAGGCCGAAGTCGTCGCCCTCCGAGCGCTCGCTCTCCTCGACCCGGCCGAGTCGCACGCTGACCGACAGCGCGATGCCGCGCACCGCGACCGCGTCGGCCGCGTCGGCGCCCGCCCGGCGCGCCGCCTCGACGAGCCGCTCGGCCTTCTCCTCGAGCATGGACTGGTCGAGCACGTCGGACATGGGTCACCTCGAGCGAGAGCAAGCTCTCCGATTTATGGGTCCGCCACGGCGCGCACAAGGCCCGCCGCGCAGGCCGCGCCGCCACGCCGCGGCGCCTCCCGGCCGGGCGAAGCAATGATTGGCTAACCGTAAGCCTATGCGCTCTTTCTTAACTACGTTGTTTAATCGGCATCAGACATCTTTCCAGTAACGTTGTCCTCAAGTTTCAGACGGGCCAGTCGAGCCCGGACGGAGGGTCAATTGAGGCATCACGCCAACGCAGCCGAGACTGACGGTGACAGGCCGTTCGACTTCGCGTCGCGCGGCGAAGCCATGGTGCGGCTCGACCCTCACGCCCTGCCCGCTCAGTTCCGGTATGGCACCGGCCTGCCCGGCCGCGCTGCCGAAGCCTCCGTGCTGATGGACCGCCATTCGGTGCGCGTGTCGCGCCACCTCCCCTCGGGCATCCCGATGGTGCTGCGGCTGCCGGTCTCCGCCTTCGAGGGCGTCGCCTACCGCGTCGTCGTGGAGGCGCCCGAGGCGGGGCCGCGCATCGTGGTCGAGCTGATGCACCGCGATCCCGCTTTGTCGGTGCCGCTCGCGGTCAACCCGGACCTCGACGAGGTCGTCGCCGACTGGCAGGCCTGGGGCCGCGTGTTCGGCCTGCCGCTCCTGCTCGTGGAGAGCGACGGCACCGTCCGCAGCCTGGAGAAGCGGCTCGGCGCGCTGACCGTCGGTCCGACCCGCCCGCGCCGCCGCCGCTCGCTGCTCGGCCACCGCCGCCCGCGCTTCCTGACCCGCCGCCGCATGGCCAAGCTCCCGGCCGAGCCGGTCGTCTTCACCGGCCGCGAGATCATAGCGCGGAACTGATTTCGGATCAGGCGGCGCGCAAGGCCGCGTCGGCGACGAGGCCGAGGAAGAACAGCCAGCCCGCATCCCGGTTCGACCGGAACAGCATCAGGCACCGGTCCGGATCCTCGATCCGGAGCGTCGCCACCTGCCAGCCGCAATGGGCCGCGAAGAGCGCGAGCCCGAGCCAGGCGGCCGGCCCGGCGCCGACGAGCCCGAGCGCGATCCCCATCAACGCCACCGCGCCACCGTAGAAGAGGACGAGCGCCGGCCTGGTGCGCTCGCCGAAGAGGCGCGCGGTGGAGCGCACGCCGACGATGGCGTCGTCCTCCTTGTCCTGGTGGGCGTAGATCGTGTCGTAGCCGATCGTCCACAGCACCGCGCCGACATAGAGCGCGACCGGCGCCCCATCGAGCCGGCCGAACACCGCCGCCCAGCCCATCAGCGCGCCCCACGAGAAGGCGAAGCCGAGCACGAGCTGCGGCCAGTCGATGAAGCGCTTCATGAAGGGATAGATCGCGACGATGCCGAGCGAGGCGATGCCGAGCGCGATCGAGAACCAGTTGAACTGGATCAGCACCAGGAAGCCGACCAGCGACAGCGCGATCATGAAGAGCTTCGCCTGGCCGACGCCAACCTGGCCGGCCGGGATCGGCCGCGAGCGGGTGCGTGCCACCTCGGCGTCGATGTCGCGGTCGACGATGTCGTTGTAGGTGCAGCCCGCGCCGCGCATCACGATCGCGCCGATCATGAAGAGGACGAGGTGCCAGGGGTTGGGCCAGCGCTCGCCGGCCGCGATGGCGGCGAGCGCGGCCGACCACCAGCACGGCCACAGCAGGAGCCACCAGCCGATCGGCCGCTCCAGCCGGGCGAGCCGCGCATAGGGCTTGAAGGGATCCGGCAGCCAGCGATCGGCCCAATGCCCGCCGACCGCGTCGGCGACGGTCGCGGCGGGAGCGCGGGCGGGCTCGGGGACGGGAGCGCTTTGCATGTCCGGGAGTTTCCGCGTCGTGGGCGCCGCGTCAAGCGCGGCCGCCCGGGCACTCTGTCGCGGCATCGCGATTCCATGCGACAAGCGCCGCGAGAGTGTCCTCAATGCGTGTCCGACGTCCCGTCCTGGCGAGGAACGACCCATGCACGTAATTCTCATCGGCTCCGGCGGCCGCGAACACGCGCTGGCGACGGCGATCGCCCGGTCGCCGCTCCTGACCCGCTTCACCGCAGCACCCGGCAATCCGGGCATCGCCGCGCTCGCCGACTGTGTCGCGCTCGACCCGGCCGATCACGCCGCCATGCTGCGCTATTGCCGCGCCGAGGCGGTCGATTTCGTCGTCGTCGGCCCGGAGGCGCCGCTCGTCGCCGGCCTCGTCGACCATCTGGAGGCGGCCGGCATCGCCGCTTTCGGACCGAGCGCCGCGGCGGCGCAACTGGAAGGCTCGAAGGGCTTCACCAAGGACCTGTGCGCCCGCCACGGCATCCCGACCGCCGCCTATGGCCGCTTCACCGACCGGGCGAGCGCCGAGGCCTATCTGCGCGACCAGGGCGCGCCGATCGTGGTGAAGGCAGACGGCCTCGCCGCCGGCAAGGGCGTCACGGTCGCCCTGACCCTCGACGAGGCGCTCGCGGCGGTGGCCGACTGCTTCGACGGCGCGTTCGGCCGGGCCGGCGCGGAAGTCGTGATCGAGGCGATGCTCACGGGCGAGGAGGCGAGCTTCTTCGCGCTCTCCGACGGCACGCTCGCCCTGCCGCTCGCTTCCGCGCAGGATCACAAGCGCGTCGGCGAGGGCGACACCGGCCCGAACACCGGCGGCATGGGCGCCTATTCGCCCGCCGCGGTCATGACGCCGGCGATGACCGAGCGGGTCATGGCCGAGATCGTGCGGCCGACCATCGCGGCCATGGCCGAACGCGGCACCCCCTTCAAGGGCGTGCTCTTCGCCGGGCTCATGATCACCGCAGAGGGGCCGAAGCTCATCGAATACAATGTCCGCTTCGGCGACCCGGAGACGCAGGTCCTGATGCTGCGGCTCGACGGCGACATCCTCGCGCTGATGAAGGCCGCGCGCGACGGACGCCTCGAGGGCCTCACCTGCCGCTGGCGTCCGCAGGCCGCGCTCACAGTCGTCATGGCGGCGCGCGGCTATCCCGGCGCCTATCAGCGCGGCAGCGAGATCCGCGGCCTCGACCGCCTCGCCGGCCGCCCGGGCGTGACCGTGTTCCAGGCGGGCACCCGGCGCGACGGCGACCGGCTCCTCGCCGACGGCGGGCGCGTCTTGAATGTCTCGGCCGTCGGGCAGACCATCGCGGAAGCCGCGTCGCGCGCCTATGCGGCGGTCGACGCGATCGACTGGCCGGACGGTTTCTGCCGGCGCGACATCGGCTGGCGGGCGATCGGCGCGGCGCGCCGGGCGGACTGACCGGCGCCGGCGCGGTCTGACCGGCGGCGCTTGCGCGCCGGGAGCCGCTTCGCCAAGCTCGCGGCGGATGGAATACGAGGAGCGCGACCATGGACTTGCCCGATCTCTTCCCCGGTTTCGCGGCGAAGACCGTCGATGTCGGCGCGGTGAAGCTGTTCGCCCGCGTCGGCGGCCCGGAGGACGCGCCCCCCGTCGTGCTGGTGCACGGCTTTCCGCAAGACCACGTCATGTGGCACCGGGTCGCGCCGGCCCTCGCCCGCACCCACCGGGTCGTGGTGCCGGACCTGCGCGGCTACGGCTGGTCGACCGTGCCGCGCCCCGAGCCGGACCACGCGCAGATGTCGAAGCGCCGCATGGGCGAGGACATCGTCGCGCTGATGCAGGCGCTCGGCCATGTACGCTTCGCCTTCGTCGGCCACGACCGCGGCGCCCGCGTCGGCTACCGGCTCGCCCTCGACCTCCCCGAGCGGCTCTCCGGCCTCGCCGTGCTCGACATCGTGCCGACCCTCGTCATGTGGGACCGGATGGACGGTCGCTTCGCCCGCGCCGTCTATCACTGGAGCTTCCTCGCCCAGCCGGCGCCCCTCCCGGAGATGCTGATCGGCAAGGCGGCCCGGGCGTTCCAGGACATGACGCTCGCGAGCTGGACTGAGGCGAAGGACCTGAGCGCCTTCGACCCCGGCGCGCTCGCCCACTACCACGCCTTCTTCGAGGTTCCCGACCGCATCGCCGCGCTCTGCGACGACTACCGGGCCGGCGCCGACATCGACCTCGCGCATGACCGCACCGACCGCGCCGCCGGCAAGCGCATCGCCGTGCCGACGCTCGCGCTCTGGGGGAAGGAGGGCCTGCCGGCGAAGCTCGGCGGCACCGAGGGCGCGCTCGCGATCTGGCGCGACTGGGCGACGCGGGCCGAGGGCGAGGCGATCGACAGCGGCCATTTCCTCGCCGAGGAGAATCCGGCCGCGACCCTCGCGCTTCTTGAACCATTCCTCGCTAAACTCACCTGAGTCCCGAGGATCGCCGCATCGGCGAACCGCCGCAGGAGCGCGTCGAGTCGTCACGGTTCGGCCGACGTTTCAACGGCCGCAGTCCCGATTGCCCGCCGACCCATTGCCACAGGAGCCCATCTTCGATGTCCACGCCTCGCATCGGCCTCGTCCTCGGCGGCGGCGGCGCGCGCGGCTTCGCCCACATCCCCGTCATCGAGGCGCTGGACGAGCTCGGCCTCACGCCGACCGCCATCGCCGGCTGCAGCATCGGCGCCATCATGGGCGCCTCGCGCGCCGGCGGCCTCTCCGGCCGGGAGATCCGCGAGCGCTCGCTCGACATGTTCGGCAACCGCGCCGCCGCGCTCGCCCGGCTCTGGGGCCTCAGGCCGAAGCGGCTCGCCGACCTCCTGACCGGCGCCGGCTTCGGCAATTTCGACGCCGAGCGCGTGCTCGACATCTTCGTCGGCGACGCGATCCGGCCGAGCTTCGCCGACCTCCGCATCCCGCTCACCGTCTCCGCGACCGACTATTACGGCGCCCGCGAGGCCGTGCTGCGCTCCGGCGACCTGCGCAAGGCGGTCGCCGCCTCGATCGCCATCCCCATGCTGTTCAAGCCGGTCCTGGTCGACAACCGGGTGATGGTCGACGGCGGCGTGGTCAACCCGATCCCGATCGACCATCTCGCCGAGCCGGTCGACCTGATCGTCGCGGTCGACGTCATCGGCCTGCCCGAGCCGGTCGAGGGCCGCTCCATGCCGGGCGGCACCGAGGCGATCTTCGGCGCCACGCAGCTGATGATGCAGGCGGTCGCCAGGGCGAAGTTCGCCGGCCGGCCGCCGGACATATTCGTGCGCCCGCCGGTCTCAGGCTTCCGCGTGCTCGATTTCCTGCGCGCCCGCGAGATCCTGGAGGCGACCGAGCCGGTCAAGGACTTTGTGAAGCGCCGGCTCGGGCGCATGCTCGAAAGCGAGCTCGCCGAGACCGTCACGGTCGAGGGCTATGCCTCGCCCCGCCGCCGGCGCCGCCTGCCCCCTCCGGTGGAAAGCTCCTGAGGCGAAGGCGCGGACGGACGGGTCCGTCAGCGCTTGGCGCGGAAGAAGTCCCGCAGGAGATCCGCCGCCGCCCGCTCGCCGATCCCGCCATAGACGTCCGGCGCGTGGTGGCAGGTCGGTTGTCCGTAAAGCCGGACGCCGTGCTCGACCGCGCCGCCCTTCGGGTCGGGCGCCCCATAGTAGAGCCGGCGGATGCGCGCGAACGAGATCGCCGCCGCGCACATGGGACAGGGCTCCAGCGTCACATAGAGATCCGCCCCGACGAGCCGTTCGGAGCCGACCGCGGCGGCGGCGTCGCGCAGGCACAGCATCTCCGCATGGGCGGTCGGGTCGCGGTCGGCGAGCGTGCGGTTGCCGGCGCGCGCGAGCACCTCGCCGCCCTGCACCACGACGGCGCCGACCGGCACCTCGCCGCGCGCCGCGGCCGCCCGCGCCTCGTCGAGGGCGAGGTCCATGAAGCCGCCCGCGGCAGGTCCGGGCGCGCCGGATGGAGGCGGCGCGGCGTTCTCGATCACGACTTCACGTCCTTTCCGCTTAGCGCCGTCGATCCGCTCTGCTAATAGCTCGTCCATGACCCAATCCGAAGAGACTTCCCCCGAGCCGCCGAACGCGGCCGCCCCCGACTCCGCCCCGGTCGAGAAGCCCATCAAGGCTGCCCGCGAGCCCGCCCGCGACGCCGCTCCGGCCGAGGCCGCCGAGACCGGCCGCGAGCGCATCGCCAAGCGGATGGCGCGGTCCGGGCTCTGCTCGCGCCGCGACGCCGAGATCTGGATCGCCGACGGCCGTGTCGCGGTGAACGGCAAGGTGCTCGACACGCCCGCGGTGACGGTCGGCCCGGACGATCGCATCCTGGTCGACGGCCGCCCGCTGCCCGAGAAGGAGCGCACCCGCCTCTGGCTCTACCACAAGCCGAAGGGCCTCGTGACCACGACGAGCGACCCGGAAGGCCGCCCGACCGTGTTCGACCGCCTGCCCGCCGACATGCCGCGCGTGGTGACGGTCGGCCGGCTCGACATCAACACGGAGGGGCTCCTGCTCCTCACCAATGACGGCGGTCTCGCCCGCGTGCTCGAACTGCCCGTCACCGGCTGGCTGCGCCGCTACCGGGTGCGCGTCCACGGCGAGGTGAGCGAGGAGCCGCTCGCCGCGCTGAAGGAGGGCATCACCCTCGAAGGCATCGAATATGGGCCGATCGAGGCGGCGATCGAGCGCGTGCAGGGCTCAAACGCCTGGCTGGAGATCGGGCTGCGCGAAGGCAAGAACCGCGAGGTGAAGCGCGTGCTCGGCCATCTCGGCCTTGCGGTGACGCGGCTGATCAGGGTCTCGTTCGGGCCGTTCCAGCTCGCCGACCTGGAGGACGGCGCGATCCGCGAGATCAAGGGCCGCGTGCTGCGCGACCAGCTCGGCAAGCGCCTCGTCGAGGAATCCGGCGCCGATTTCGACGCGCCGGTGCTGACGCAGGTGCATGGCGCCGAGCCGGAGGAAGCGCCGAAGAAGAAGCCTCGCCGCACCGCCGAGATCGTCCGCAAGCCGAGCGGCGCCGACAAGCCCGCCCGCGCCGGGCGCACCGAGATGAGCTACATCGGCTCGGGCGAGAGGAAGCGCGGCTCCGCCGACGGCGACAGGCCGGCCCGCGGCCCGGGCGGCCGTCCGGCGCCACGCGGCGACCGCGCCGGCAAGCCGGCCGGCGCGCGCTCTTTCGGCGACAAGAAAGATGGCGGCAAGGGCTTCGGGGCGAGGCCTTCGGGCGGGAGGCTGTCCGCCGGCGCGTCCGACCGGTCGGGTCCCGCGCGCAAGACCTGGGCGCCGCGCACCGACAGCGCGGCCGGAGAGGCCGGCGAGCGGCCCGCGCGGCCGAGGAGCGAAGGCTTCCGCGACCGGCCCGCCGGCGCGCGTGGCGGCGGCGGGGCCGGTGGCGAGGGCGCGCCGCGCTGGCGCAGCGAAGGGTTCCGCGACCGGACCAAGCCCGCCGGCGACGGCGACCGACCCGATCGGGCCGGACGCGGCGATCGGCCCGCGCGTCCACCGCGCGAGCGGAGCGCCGGCGCTGAAGCGTCCTCCGAGGAGCGCGCCGAAGGGCGTTCGGGCGGCTACCGGGGCGCCAGTTCCGGCGCGCCGCGCTCGGGCGGCTACAAGGGCCGCGCCGAGGGTGCCGGCCGGTCCGGCGGCTTCCGCGACCGGCCCGCGGGCGCCGAGGGCGAGCGTCCGTCGCGCGGTCCGCGCCGCGGCGATGACGACCGGCCGTCGAGGGGTGCCGGCGCCGACCGTCCCCCGCGCGCCGCCAAGGCGGGGATCGACAAGCCGCGCTCGGGCGGCAAGCCCGGCGGCGTGCGCGCCTGGGGCGCCCGGCCGAAAAAGGCCGAGCCGCTCGGCGCCTACCGGCCGGATCGCGACGCCGCCCGCGGCGATGCCGGCGAGCGCCCGCCGCGCGAAAATCGCTCGCGAGGCGACGGGCCGGCCGGAGATCGCCCGGCTCGGGCGCGTCCTCCGGGCGGCGGCTCGGGCGGTTACAAGGGCGGCGGCGACCGGGCCGGCGGCTTCAAGGGCAGCAGGGGCGCAGGCGCCGGGAGCGGTGGTTTCAAGGGACCGGGCGGCGGCTTCAAGCGAGCCCGCCCGGCCGGCGAGAGCGGCGCTGGCGCCGAAGGCGACGCGGGCGGGCGGAGCGCCCGTCCGCCGCGCGTCGGTCCTGGCGGTGCCTCCAGGGGCGGCGCCGGCAAACCGCCTCGGAGCGGGGCCGGCGGCCCGCCGCGCGGGGGTCCGCGCGGACGCCCGCCCGGCAAGTCGGGAGGTCCACCCCGTGGCAAGCCCGGCGGATCCCCGCGCGGTCGCGGCCCGTCGCCCGGCGGCGGTGACGGCGGAGGTGGAGGCGGCTGATGCGCATCGTCGGCGGCCGGTTCGGCGGGACGGCGCTCGCCGCCCCGAAGTCTTTTGCCGTCCGGCCGACCACCGACCGCCTGCGCGAGACCCTGTTCAACATTCTCGCGCATCGGTTCGACGATCCCGTAGCCGACGCGCGCGTGCTCGATCTCTTCTCCGGCACCGGCGCGCTCGGCCTCGAGGCCCTGTCGCGCGGCGCCCGCTGGTGCCTGTTCGTGGAGGAGAACGCCGAGGCGCGGAGCCTCGTGCGCACCAATGTGGAGAAGCTCGGCCTGACCGGCGTCACCAAGCTGTGGCGCCGCGGTGCCACCAGGCTCGGCCCCTGTTCGCCGATGGAGCCGTTCGACCTCGCCTTCCTCGACCCGCCCTACGGCAAGGGCTTCGCCGAGCCGGCGCTGCGCTCGGCCGAGGCCGGCGGCTGGCTGAAGCCCGGCGCGCTCGCGGTGGTCGAGGAGGCGGGCGACGCCGCCTTCGAGCCGCCGCAGCGCTTCGAATTGCTCGACCGACGCGATTACGGCGAGACGAGCCTCAGCATCCTGCGCTTCACCTGAGACCCGGCGTCCCTTCGCGGGTGATCCGGACGGCCTATTTGCGGCCGAACAGGCGCTCGATGTCGCCGAGCTTCAGTTCCACATAGGTCGGGCGGCCGTGGTTGCACTGGCCGGAATTGGGCGTCGCCTCCATGGCGCGCAAGAGCGCGTCCATCTCCTCCGGGCGCAGGCGCCGGCCGGTGCGCACCGAGCCGTGGCAGGCCATGGTGGAGAGGACGCGGTCGACCCGCTCCCGGACCCGCCCCGACGCATCCCATTCGGAAAGATCGTCGGCGACATCGCGCAGGATGCCGGCCCAGTCGGCCGACCCGACCAGCGCCGGCACGGCGCGGATCGCCACCGCGACGGGGCCGAAGCTCTCGACCACCAGCCCGGCCTCGGCGAGCGCCGGCGCCTCGGCGAGGATCCGCGCCGCGTCCTCGGCCGGCATCTCCACGATCTCGGGAACGAGCAGGAGCTGGCGCGCGACGCCGGTCTCGTCGAGCTGCCGCTTCAGCCGCTCGTAGGTGAGGCGCTCATGCGCCGCATGGGCATCGACCAGGATCATGCCGTCCCGCGTCTGCGCGACGATGTAGTTCTCGTGCAGCTGCGCCCGCGCGGCGCCGAGCGGACGCGCGACCCGGTCGCCGTCCCCCGCCGTATCGGCCGGAATCGCGGCGCGGCGGTCCGCGGAGGGGAGGACGAGCCCCTCGAACGCCGCCTGCCCGGCCTCGCCGAAGCCTGCGAAGTCGGCCGGCCCGCGCCCCTCGTCCAGGATCGCGCCGCCGGGCACGGGATCCGTCGCGGTGCGGTAGGGCGAGGCGCGCCAGTCCCAGGCCGCGCGCGGCGGTGCCGCCGCCCGGTCGGGCGGATCGTAAGCCTGGCGGCCGGAATGCGCGGTCGTGGCGAAGGCGCCCTCGCCCCCCGGCCCGGGCCGCGCCTGGCCGGAGCCGTCCGGGCCGGCACGGAACGCCGCCAGCGTCGCGCCGCCGACCGTGCTGGAGGCGCGGTGGCCGGCGCGCGCCATCGCCTCGCGGATGGCGCCGATCAGGAGGCCGCGCACGAGCCCCTGCTCGCGGAACCTCACATCCGCCTTGGTCGGATGCACGTTAACGTCCACCTCGTGCGGGTCGAGGCGGATGTCGAGCACCACGACCGGGTGCCGGTCCGCACGCATCAGGTCCTGATAGGCCCCGCGCAGCGCGCCCATCAGCAGCTTGTCGCGCACCGGACGGCCGTTCACCATGAAATACTGCTGGGTGGATGCGGCGCGGTGATAGGTCGGGAGCCCGGCATGGCCGACCAGCGCGATGCCTTCGCGCGTCGCGTCGATCGCCACCGCGTTCTCGGCGAAATCGGCGCCGAGCACCTGTCCGATCCGACCGAGCCAGGCGTCGTCGCCGCTGAGCGCGGGAAACTCCGCCGGCAGCCGGTCGGTGCCGCCGAGAAAAAATCGCACATCCGGTCGCGCCAGCGCCAGCCGCTTCACCACCTCGCCGACGGCGGCGGCCTCCGCGCGCTCGGTCTTCAAGAATTTCAGGCGCGCCGGCGTGGCGAAAAAGAGGTCGCGCACCTCCACGCGGGTGCCGCGGTCGAGCGCGGCGGGCCGCGGCTCCGACTTGGCGCCGCCGTCGACCGCGATCTGCCAGCCATGCGGCTCGGCGGCGTGGCGGGTGGTGATGCCGAGCCGCGCGACCGCGCCGATCGAGGGCAGCGCCTCGCCGCGGAAACCGAGGGTGCGGATGTCGGCGAGGTCGCCGTCGTCGAGCTTCGAGGTGCAGTGGCGGTCGACCGCCAGGGCGAGGTCGGCGCGGGTCATGCCGAGGCCGTCGTCGGCGACCCGGATCAGCGATTTCCCGCCGCCCGCGGTGATGACCTCGATGCGGCGGGCGCCGGCGTCGAGCGCGTTCTCCACGAGCTCCTTGACGACGCTCGCGGGCCGCTCGACCACCTCGCCGGCGGCGATGCGGTTGACCGTGTCTTCACTCAGCTGGCGGACGGGCAAGGGCGAACTCCTCGGCCCCATTGTCCCGGATTCGCGGCGCCCGGTCGACCCGGTTTCCCCGCGCCGCCGCGCCGCCGCCCCGGCGCCATCGCGACAGCCCTCGCGACGGTTGTCCGCCGCGGCGGAAGCCTGTAGGGAACGGCCGTCCCCAGCCGAGAGCGCCCCATGACCAAGCCCCTCCTCGTCTCCGGCCTCGCCGAGATCGCCGACCGCTACGAGGCGGTCCTGTGCGACGTCTGGGGCGTGGTGCACAACGGCGTCGCCGCCTTCGCGCCGGCCGTCGACGCGCTGGCGCGGTTCCGCCGTAAGGGCGGCCGGGTGGTCCTCCTCACCAACGCGCCGCGCCCGGCCGGGCCGATCCACGGGCAGCTCGCCGGCCTCGGCGTGCCGCGCGACGCCTATGACGAGATCGTCACGTCGGGAGACGTGACGCGCGAACTCATCATCGAGCGGCCCGAGCGGGCGATCGTCCATATCGGCCACGAGCGCGACCTTTCCCTGTACGAGGGCCTCGACCTCCGCCTCGTCGACGACGCGGACGGGGAGGTCGTCGTCGTCACCGGCCTCGTCGACGACGAGGTGGAGACGCCCGAGGACTATCGCGCCCGCCTCACCGCGCTCGCCGCGCGCGGCCTGACGCTGATCAGCGCCAACCCGGACATCGTGGTCGAACGCGGCGAGAAGCTCGTCTGGTGCGCCGGCGCGCTCGGCCGGCTCTATGAGGAACTGGGCGGCGCCGTCGTCATGGTCGGCAAGCCGTTCCCGCCGATCTACACGGCCGCGCGCCGCCGCCTCGCCGCGCTGGCCGGGCGCCCGGTTCCCGACCGGGCGGTGCTGGCCATCGGCGACGGCCTGCCGACCGACATCCGCGGCGCGCATGGCCAGGCGCTCGACGTCCTGTTCGTGACCGGCGGCATCCATGCGGCCGATTTCGGCCCGGCCGACCAGCCCGACATGGACAAAGTCGCCAAGCGCCTCACCATCGAGGGGCTCGGCGCCACCGCCGCCATCCCGCGCCTCGCCTGGTAACCATGGGCCGCGTCCCGAGAAGCCACGGCAGGCGCAGCCTTGACAGTGGCGACGGCGCGACCTATTTCCCGCCTGCCTGCTAGCACTCCATTCCGATGAGTGCTAACACCACGCCGGCGAGCGGGCGTCCGTCCGGACAGCCTTGCCTACGCCCGCCTATTTTTGTCCAGTCGACCGAAGGGTTCAGCGCAATGGCTGCGAAGACCAGTTTCCGCCCGCTCCACGACCGTGTGGTCGTCAAGCGCATCGAAGCCGAGCAGAAGACCGCGGGCGGGATCATCATCCCGGATACCGCCAAGGAGAAGCCGCAGGAAGGCGAGATCATCGCCGTCGGCCCGGGCGCCCGCGACGAGAGCGGCAAGCTCGTCCCCCTCGACGTCAAGGCCGGCGACCGCGTGCTGTTCGGCAAGTGGTCCGGCACCGAGGTGAAGCTCGACGGTCAGGATCTCCTGATCATGAAGGAGAGCGACATCATGGGCGTCGTCGGCTGAACCGACCATGCCTCCCGATCCGGGCCAGGCGGCCGGACTGCCGGAATGGCAGATCGCCGTCGTCTCGTCGGTCGCGCTGATCGCGGCCTGGATCGTCCTTTCCATCGCCCGTCGCCTCCTCGCCCCCAAGCGCCTGCGCGACGACGACAGCAACATTCAAGGAGACGGCTGACATGGCTGCCAAGGACGTACGGTTTTCCTCCGACGCGCGCGACAAGATGCTGCGCGGCGTCGACATCCTCGCCAACGCGGTGAAGGTCACGCTCGGCCCGAAGGGCCGTAACGTCGTGATCGAGAAGTCGTTCGGCGCGCCGCGCATCACCAAGGACGGCGTCACCGTCGCCAAGGAGATCGAGCTCGAGGACAAGTTCGAGAACATGGGCGCCCAGATGGTGCGCGAAGTGGCCTCGAAGACGAACGACCTCGCCGGTGACGGCACCACCACGGCGACCGTGCTCGCCCAGGCGATCGTGAAGGAAGGCGCCAAGTCGGTCGCCGCGGGCATGAACCCGATGGACCTGAAGCGCGGCGTCGACATGGCCGTCGCCGAGGCGATCAAGGACCTGCAGAAGCGCTCCAAGAAGATCAAGACCTCGGCCGAAGTCGCCCAGGTCGGCACGATCTCCTCGAACGGCGACAAGTCGATCGGCGGCATGATCGCCGAGGCGATGCAGAAGGTCGGCAACGAGGGCGTCATCACGGTCGAGGAGGCGAAGAGCCTGGAGACCGAGCTCGACGTCGTCGAAGGCATGCAGTTCGACCGCGGCTACCTCTCGCCCTACTTCATCACCAACGCCGACAAGATGATCGCGGAGCTCGAGGATCCCTACATCCTCATCCACGAGAAGAAGCTGTCGTCGCTGCAGGCGATGCTGCCGATCCTCGAGGCGGTCGTGCAGTCGGGCAAGCCGCTCCTCATCATCGCCGAGGACATCGAGGGCGAGGCGCTCGCAACCCTCGTCGTGAACAAGCTGCGCGGCGGCCTCAAGGTCGCGGCCGTCAAGGCGCCGGGCTTCGGCGATCGCCGCAAGGCGATGCTCGAGGACATAGCGATCCTCACCGCCGGCCAGGTCATCTCCGAGGACCTCGGCATCAAGCTCGAGAACGTCACGGTGGACTTCCTCGGCCGCGCCAAGAAGGTGACGATCGCCAAGGAGAACACCACGATCGTCGACGGCGCCGGCAAGAAGAAGGAAATCGAAGCGCGCGTCAGCCAGATCAAGGCGCAGATCGAGGAGACCACCTCGGACTACGACCGTGAGAAGCTGCAGGAGCGTCTCGCCAAGCTCGCCGGCGGCGTCGCGGTCATCCGCGTCGGCGGCGCGACCGAGATCGAGGTGAAGGAGCGCAAGGACCGCGTCGACGACGCGCTGAACGCCACCCGCGCCGCGGTCGAGGAAGGCATCGTCCCGGGCGGCGGCGTCGCCCTGCTGCGCGCCAAGGCGGCGGTCGCCAAGCTGAAGTCGGACGTCTCCGACGTGCAGGCCGGCATCAACATCGTGATGAAGGCGCTCGAGGCGCCGATCCGCCAGATCGTCGAGAATTCCGGCGTGGAAGGCTCGATCGTGGTCGGCAAGCTGCTCGAGTCGAAGGACGGCAACGCCGGCTTCGACGCGCAGACCGAGACCTACGTCAACATGGTGGACGCGGGCATCATCGACCCGACCAAGGTCGTCCGCACCGCCCTGCAGGACGCGGCCTCCGTGGCCGGCCTCCTCATCACCACCGAGGCGATGATCGCCGAGGTGCCGAAGGAGCGTCCCGCGATGCCGGCCGGCGGTGGCGGCGGCATGGGCGGCATGGACTTCTGATCAGGTTTCCGCCCACCCGGCGGATCTTTGGACAGCACGGGCGGCCGGTCGAAAGACCGGCCGTTCGCCTATTGGGGGCCCCGGATCGCGAGCGCGGAATGTATCCCGCCGGCGCAAGCGCGACCCGACCGATGCCCTATCGTGACCTTTTCTTAGCCACGGCCTTCGCATACTGAGAGCGAACCGGATTCGCCCCCCGCCACGTCGAACCTTCGTCGTATTTGCGGTCTTGTGTGCGGTCCCCACCTCGTGAGCCGAGACACCGCCGCCCCATGAACGACAAGACTCCGGCCCTCGAAGCCGCGGCCGCCTCGACCGCCCCCGACCGGTCAGATCCCGACTGGTCCACCCCCGACCGCCGCCGCCTCCTGCTCGGCCTGATGGGCATCGCCGGCGCCTCGTTCCTCGCCGGCCTGCCCACCCCCGCCGCGGCGCAGGGCGCGCCCGCCGCGCCGGCCGCGTCCGGCGCCGAGGACCCGCGGCTGCAGATCGAAACGGTGAGCTACGCGACCAAGAAGCAACCCTGCCGCTGCTACCTGGTGAAGCCGAAGGCCGCCGGCCGCCGTCCCGGCGTCGTGGTGCTGCACGACCAGCGGGGCCCGAGCGCGCATTTCCGCCAGTTCGCCCGCAAGCTCGCGCTCTACAACTTCAACGTCGCCGTGCCCGATCTCGTCTCGCCGGTCGCGACCGTCGAGGAGACCTCCGACGAGGCGCTCAAGATCCTGGAGCGCATGCCCGAGGCCGAGGCGCTCGGCTATGTGCACGGCGCGGTCGACCTGCTCGGAAAGCTGCCCGAGCACGCCGCCGGCATCGGCGTCGTGGGCTTCGTGTGGGGCGGAATCCCGGCCGTGCGCATGGCCTTCGAGGCCGGACGGGTGCGCGCCGTGGTGCTCTACTACGCCCTGCCGCCGCTCCCCGACACGATCCAGAACCTGAAGGTGCCGCTGCAGCTCCACTATGCCGGCCTCGACCAGAAGACCGCGCCGCTGGTCGAGCCGGTCGAGAAGAAGCTCATGGGCCACGCCAAGGTCTACGAGCAATATGTCTACGACAACACCTTGAGCTCGTTTGCCAACGAAACCCAGCCGAAGCGCTACAACGCCCAGGCGGCCGAACTCGCCTTCGAGCGCACAGAGCTGTTCCTGAAGCGCTATCTCGCCGCCTCGACCTGAAACGGCCGCGATCGTTCAATCCGGTTAAACAATGCGTCGGGCGCTTGCCCGATGGCGGCGTCGCCGCGAAGGACTATGTTCCGGTCACACGCAGACGGGCACTGCCCGTCGCCACGGAGCAACGATCATGACCAAGACGTCCATCGACGGCCTCCACCATGTCACCGCGATCTCGGGCGCGGCGCCCTCCAACCTCGACTTCTGGGCGAACGGCCTCGGCCTGCGCTTCGTCAAGAAGACGGTCAACTTCGACGATCCCGGCACCTACCATCTCTATTACGGCGACGAGCTCGGCCGGCCGGGCACGGCGCTCACCTTCTTCCCTTGGGCAGGCGTCCCGCGCGGCCGCGCCGGCAACGGCGAGGCGGGCGTGACCCAGTTCTCGGTGCCGGCCGGCAGCCTCGATTTCTGGGCGAAGCGCGTCCCGGCCGCCGGCGGCCGGGTCGTCGCCCGCGACGCGATGTTCGGCGAGGCCCGCATCCTCGCCGAGGATCGCGACGGCATGGGCTTCTCGCTGGTGGAGGTCCCCACCGATCCGCGCCACGGCTGGACCGGCGGCTCGGTCGGCGCGGCCGAGGCGATCCGCGGCTTCCACGGCGTCACCCTGTCGGTCGCCGATGCGCGCGCCCTGCACGACCTGCTGGTCGGCCCGATGAACTACGCGGCCGACACCACGGACGGCAAGGTCACGCGCTACCGCACCACCGGGGCCTCGCCCGCGGGCGTCGTCGACGTGGCGGTCGATCCCGGGTTGCCGGCCTCCCATCAGGGCGCCGGGCGGGTCCACCATGTCGCCTTCGCGGTGCCGACCCGCGCGGACCTCGAAGTGGCGCGCGCCGCCATCCAGGAGCTCGGCCTCGCGGTGACGCCGCGCATCGACCGCAACTACTTCTTCTCGATCTATTTCCGCACGCCCGCCGGGATCCTGTTCGAGATCGCCAGCGCCGAACCGGGCTTCACGGTCGACGAGCCCGCGGAGACGCTCGGCGAGGCACTGAAGCTGCCCGCCCAGCACGAGCATCTGCGCGCCGTGCTGGAGACCCGCCTGCCGAAGCTCGCCGTTCCCGCCAAGGGCGCGGCCTGACCGGGCCTGCAGGGCAAAGAAAAAGGCGCCGCTCCCAGGGGGGCGGCGCCTCGTCTCGATGTCGATCGATCGATTACTTGTCGCGCCAGGTCAGGACCGAGCTGGCCGCATAGTTGAACACCGCGCCCATGATCGCGCCCGACAGGGCGGCGAGCCACGGAACCGGGTGGATGCCGTGCAGCCAGCTGGCGACGCCCACATTGGCGATCGTGCCGAAGCTGCACACCAGGTAGAAGGTCAGAATGCCGTAGACGAAGGGCAGGCCGCTGAGCCGCCGGTCCCGGTAGGTGAGCTGGTTGTTCAAGACGAAGTTCCAGGTCATCGCCACCATGGTGGCGGAGAACTGCGCCCATTCGAACGAATAGCCGAACCAGTCCATGAACATGTTCAGGGACATGAGGTGCACGCCGACGCCGCTGGCGCCGACGGCCGCGAACATCAGGAACCGCACCGGCAGCACGCCGCCCGAGATCTTCGAGAACAGGAGCCCGAGATATTCGGCGGTGACGAGGCTGTCGAGCTTGCTCTCGCCCGCGTTGCGCGAGCGGAACTCGAACGGCAGTTCGGTGATGCGCAGCGGCTCGTCCTGTGCCGACACGATGTCGAGCAGGATCTTGAAACCTTCGCGGGAAAGGTCGTCGGCGACCGCCTCGACGCGCTCGCGGCGGATCATGAAGAAGCCGCTCATCGGATCCGACAGCGTCACGCCGAGCACGCGCTTGGCCAGATTGGTGGCGACCTCGCTGCCCCATTGGCGGAACGAGGAGAGACCGCTCGCCGAGGAGCCGCCGTCCACGTAGCGGCTTCCGACCACGAGGTCGGCGCCGTCGTGGATCTCGGCCAGCATGGCGGGAAGCAGCGCCTCGTCGTGCTGCAGGTCGGCGTCCATCACGGCGACGAGCGGCGCCGAACTGGACAGGATCCCCTCGATGCAGGCGCCCGACAGGCCGCGGCGGCCGACGCGGCGGATGCAGCGCACGCGCGGATCGGCAGCGGCGAGGTCCTTTACCACCGTAGCGGTGCCGTCCGGCGAATCGTCGTCGACGACGATGATCTCCCACGCGACATGGCCGAGCATGCGACGGAGCCGCTCGACCAGAACGGGCACGTTTTCGCGCTCGTTGTAGGTCGGCACCACGATCGACAGTTCCGCGGCCGCTTGCGCGACCGGCAGGGCACGCAAACGCTGGTCCATCCCGTCCTGCCGATTGATGACTGGGCTCATGATCGCCGTCGATGATGCCTGAGCGGGCATTGAGGAAACCTGACTAGAGAACGGGATATCGATGGCCAAGTTAGGGCAGCGGCCGAGTTGCCTCAAAACCGATCTGCCTCCAATCGAACCACAATGCATTTCCCTACCATTGGTTCCGGTCACGCTTCAATTGCTGCATCGCAGCGGAGGCCGGTTTTTTTGCATGGCGGCCAAGCCTTTGCGGCGCCCCCACGAGGCCCGGGCGCTCGCGGTCGCGGGATCGGAGGCAAGCCGTCGAGAAACGCACGCCGGGCGGCAGCCTTGCCCGCACCGCGCCGGTGGGCTACTCACCGGAGGCCCGCCGTCCCGGCGGGTTTTCGTGTTTGCGAGGAACGCCATGGTGTCCGGCGACAGGCTCAAGGCTCGGCTCCCGCGCGGCTTCGTGGATCGGGCGCCGTTCGAGATCAAGGCGGCGGAGCAGATGCTCGCCGCGATCCGCGCCACATTCGACCTCTATGGGTTCGAACCGGTGGAGACGCCGCTCGTCGAATACACGGATGCGCTCGGCAAGTTCCTGCCCGACCAGGACCGGCCGAACGAGGGCGTATTCTCCTTCCAGGACGACGACGAGGCGTGGCTCTCGCTCCGCTACGACCTGACCGCCCCGCTCGCCCGCTACGTGGCCGAGCACTACGAAGCGCTGCCGAAGCCCTATCGCAGCTACCGCGCCGGCTGGGTGTTCCGCAACGAGAAGCCCGGCCCCGGCCGGTTCCGCCAGTTCATGCAGTTCGACGCCGACACGGTCGGCGCGCCCTCCGTCGCCGCCGATGCCGAGATGTGCATGATGGCCGCCGACACGCTGGCGCGGCTCGGCCTGCGCGACCATGTCGTCGTGAAGGTGAACAACCGCAAGGTGCTCGACGGCGTGCTCGATGTCGCGGGCCTCGCCGGCGAGGCGGACGGCCTGCGCCGGCTCGTCGTGCTGCGCGCCATCGACAAGCTCGACCGCCTCGGCGCCGAGGCCGTGCGCCACCTGCTCGGCGAGGGCCGCAAGGACGCCTCCGGCGACTTCACGCCCGGCGCGCGGCTCGCGCCTCAGGCGATCGACGTGGTGATGGGCTTCGTCGGCGCGCGCGGCGCGACCACCGCCGAGACCATCGCCAACCTCTCGGCCCTGGTCGGGTCGAGCCCGCGCGGCATCGAGGGCGTGCGCGAACTGGAGGAGATCGGCCGGCTGGTCGAGGCGGCCGGCTACGCCGACGGCCGCATCGTGATCGATCCCGCGGTCGTCCGAGGCCTCGAATACTACACCGGCCCGGTCTACGAGGCGGAACTCACCTTCGAGGTCGTGAACGACGAGGGCGAGACGGTCCGGTTCGGCTCGGTCGCCGGCGGCGGCCGCTACGACGGGCTCGTGTCGCGCTTCCTCGGCGAGGCGGTGCCGGCGACCGGCTTCTCGATCGGTGTCTCGCGCCTGATGGCGGCGCTGCGCACGCGCGGCCTGCTCCCGGCCGAGGCCGCGCCCGGTCCGGTCGTCGTGCTCGTGATGGACCGCGCCGAGGTCGCCCGCTACCAGGCGATCGTCGCCCGCCTGCGCGCCGCCGGCATCCGCTCCGAACTCTATCTCGGCGCCTCCGGCATGAAGGCGCAGATGAAATACGCCGATCGCCGCGCCGCCCCTTGCGTCGTCATCCAGGGCTCCAACGAACGCGAGCAGGGCGTCGTGCAATTGAAGGACCTCGTCGAGGGCAAGCGCCTCGCCGAGGGCATCGCCGACAACCGCGAATGGCGCGAGAGCCGGCCGGCGCAGGTGACGGTCGCGGAAGACCAGGTCGTCGCGGCCGTCGCGGAGATCCTCGCCCGCCACGCCGCGCCGGGAGGGGCATGACCATGGCCAAACTGCCGAAGAAGCCGAAGCCGGGCGATCTGGAACGGATGTTCGAGGAACTGGTCGGCGCGCCCATGGACGAATGGCCGGATCCGGACGCGTCGGAGGAAGCCGATCTCGATCCGATGTCCGACCTGATCGACCTGTTCGTCGAGGCGGGCGCCATGATCGCCTCCCCGTCGATCCTGCAGCCGGCCGACATCTTCCTCGACACCGCCGGCGAGGATCTGCGCCGCCGGCTGTTCGTGACCGCGGGCATCGACGGGCGGGAGATGTGCCTGCGGCCCGAATTCACCATTCCGGTCTCGCTCGAATATCTCTCCGACGGCCGCGCCGGTCGCACGCAGGCCTATGCCTATATGGGCCCGGTGTTCCGCCAGCGGCCGGGCGAGCTCGGCGAGTTCAACCAGGCCGGCATCGAGCGCTTCGGCGAGGCGGACCGCACGCGCGCCGACGCGGAGATCCTGAAGCTCGCGATCGACGCGGTGGAGCTGTTCGGCCTGCTCGACGGCGAGGTGCTGATGGGCGACGAGGCCCTGTTCAGCGCGGTCATGGACGCCCTGCAGCTGCCGGCCGCGCTGCGCCGCCGGCTCCGCGCCGTGTTCGGCGACCGCGCCAAGCTGGAGGCGACCATCACGGCGCTGACGCAGGAGAACGGCGGCGACCTCGCCACCCATGCGAGCTTCATCGGGGCGCTCGCCGGCGCCAACCACGAGGCGGCCCGCGCCGTGGTCGAGGACCTCCTCGCCATCGCCGGCATCACCTCGGTCGGCAACCGTACTGCCCACGAGATCGCCGAGCGCTTCCTCGAACAGGCCTCGCTCAAGGCCGAGGGCGGGCTCTCGGCCGAGAAGGCCGCGCTGTTGCGCGAGTTCCTCGACATCGGCGGCAACCCGGCCGAGGCGATCGGAGAGCTGCGCGCCTTCGCCGGCCAGCACCAGCTCGACATCGCCGCCGCCATCGCCGCCTTCGAGGCGCGCATCGACGCGCTCTCCGACCTCGGCATCGACGTCGGCTCGATCCAGTTCGAGACCGATTTCGGCCGCCAGCTCGACTACTACACCGGCCTCGTCTTCGAGATCCGCGACCCGGAGCGTGTCGACGGCAAGCCGGTCATCGGCGGCGGGCGCTACGACGGCCTGCTCGCCCGGCTCGGCGCGGAAACGCCGGTCCCGGCGGTCGGCTTCTCCATGTGGCTCGACCGGCTCGAGCTCGACCTCGACATCGACGAAGACCAGGCGGGCCGCCAATGATGACCGGGCGGGATCTGATCATCGGCGTCCCCTCCAAGGGCCGCCTCATGGAACACGCGAACGAGTTCTTCCGCCGCGCCGGCATGACGGTGCTGCAGCCGGGCGGCGAGCGCAATTATCGCGGCCGGCTCGGCGGCGTCGACGGCGTCGAGGTCGCGTTCCTGTCGGCCTCGGAGATCACCAAGGAGATCGCCGCCGGCAAGGTGCATTTCGGCGTGACAGGCCTCGACCTGATCGAGGAGAACATCGCCGGCTGGCGCGACCGCGTCCATCTGGTCGCGCCGCTCGGCTTCGGCTTCGCCGACGTGGTCGTGGCGGTGCCGAAGGCCTGGATCGACGTCACGCAGATGTCCGATCTCGCCGACGTGGCCTCGGATTTCCGCCAGCGGCACGGCCATCACCTGAGGATCGCGACGAAATACATCGAGACGACGCGGCGCTTCTTCGCCGACAAGGGGATCGCCGCCTATCGCATCGTCGAGAGCCTCGGCGCCACCGAAGGAGCGCCGGCGTCGGGCGCCGCGGAGGCGATCGTCGACATCACCACGACCGGCACGACGCTCGAGGCAAACAACCTGAAGGTGCTCGCCGACGGCGTCATCTGCCGCAGCCAGGCGCAGCTCGTCGCCTCGCTCGCGGCCGACTGGTCGCCGCGCGCCCGCCAGCAGGCGCGCGCCCTGCTCGACCGCATCGCCGCGGAGGCGACCGCGCGGGGGATCCGGGAGCTGCGCTCGCTGCCGCGCGATCCGGCCGCCGCGGCAACGGCCGCCGCCGGGCTCGGGGCGACCACGCCGTTCGGCCTTCCGGTGCCGAATGCGCCGCTCGTGCTGCACGCGCCGCTGCGCGCCGTCGCCGAGATCGCCACGCTGCTCAGGCAGGAGGGCGCGCCGAGCGTGACGGTCGCCGCGCTCGACTATGTGTTCTCGGCCGCCAATCCACTCGCCGAGGCGCTGGAGGACCGCCTCGCGGCGGGGTGACCGCGCCCCGCCTCAGATGGCGCCGAGCACCCAGGCGAGGATGCCCTTCTGGGCGTGCAGCCGGTTCTCCGCCTCGTCGAACACGACCGACTGAGGGCCGTCGATGACGTCGGCGGTCACCTCCTCGTCGCGGTGGGCGGGCAGGTCGTGCATGAAGATCGCGTCCGGCTTCGCCGCCTGCATCAGCCGGGCATTCACCTGGTAGGGCTTCAGCAAGTTGTGGCGGCGCTCCGCCTCGTTGTCGCCCATCGAGACCCAGGTGTCGGTCACGACGCAGTCCGCCCCGTCCACCGCCTCGAACGGATCCGAGGAGAGATGTACCGAGGCGCCGTTCTTGCGCGCCCAGTTGACCAGCTCGGTGCGCGGGGCGAGTTCCGGCGGCGTGGCGATGCGGAGCTTGAAGTCGAACCGCGCGGCGGCATGCACCCAGGAGGCGAGCACGTTGTTGCCGTCCCCCGACCAGGCGACCGTCGCGCCGCGGATCGGACCGCGATGCTCCTCGAAGGTCAGCACGTCGGCCATGATCTGGCAGGGATGCGACATCCGCGTCAGCCCGTTGATCACCGGCACGGTGGCATGCTCGGCGAGTTCCGCGAGCTGCTTCTCGTCGAGGATGCGGATCATGATCGCGTCCACGTAGCGCGACAGGACGCGCGCCGTGTCGGCGATCGTCTCGCCGCGGCCGAGCTGCATCTCGTCGGCGGTGAGGATGATCGTCTCGCCCCCGAGCTGGCGCATGCCCACGTCGAACGACACCCGCGTGCGCGTGGACGGGCGCTCGAAGATCATCGCCAGCACCTTGCCGGCGAGCGGGCCGTCCGCCGGCTTGGCCTTGCGCAACGAGGCCTTCAGGCGCGCGGCCTCGTCGAGGATGGCGCGCAGGTCCTTGGCGTCGATGTCGGTGAGGTCGAGGAAATCGCGTTTGCCCGGCCGGCCGGTCGGGGTTGCGGCCGAGCCGGCGCTCTTGGCCGCGGAAACGGGCCGCCGCAGCGCGGCGGAGGCGGCGCGCTCGATCGTCTTGCTCATGCTGCCGCTCCCGTGGCCCCGGCTCCCTTGGCGGCGGTGAGGCGGAGCGCGGCGCGCTCGGCCCTCAGCACCGCTTCGTCCACGTCGGCCTCCGTGATGATGAGCGGCGGCACGAAGCGCACCACATTGTCGCCCGCCCCGACGCAGAGGAGCTTTTCCGCGCGCATCGCCGCGACCACCTCGGCGGCCGGCCTGCGGCACTTCAGGCCGATCATGAGGCCTTCCCCGCGCACGAGCTCGAACACCTCCGGATGGGAATCGACGAGGCCGGCGAGCTTCTGCTTCAGCTTCAGTCCGCGCTGACGTACCGTCTCCAGGAAGGCCGGCTCGCTCACGATGTCGAGCGTCGCCTGCGCGGCCGACATGGCGAGCAGGTTGCCGCCGAAGGTGGAGCCGTGGGTGCCGGGCGTCATGCCGCTCGCCGCGTCCTCGGTGGCGAGGCAGGCGCCGACCGGGAAGCCGCCGCCGATGCCCTTGGCGAGCGCCATGATGTCGGGGGCGACGCCCGCCCATTCCGAGGCGAACAGGCGGCCGGTGCGGCCGACGCCGGTCTGCACCTCGTCGAAGATCAAGAGGAGCCCGTGCTCGTCGCAGAGCGCGCGCAAGCCGCGCAGGCACTGGTGCGGCACCGGGCGGACGCCGCTCTCGCCCTGGATCGGCTCGATCAGGATCGCCGCGGTGGTCGGGCCGATCGCCGCCTTCAGCGCCTCGTGGTCGCCGAACGGCACCTGCACGAAGCCGCCGGCCTTCGGGCCGAAGCCTTCCAGATACTTCTCCTGGCCGCCGGCGGCGAGCGTCGCGAGCGTGCGCCCGTGGAACGCGCCCTCGAAGGTGATGATGTCGGTCCGCTCCGGATGGCCTTTCACGAACTGCCAGCGGCGCGCGGTCTTGATCGCGCATTCCATCGCCTCAGCGCCGGAATTACAGAAGAAGACCTTGTCGGCGAAACTGTTGTCGACCAGCTTGCGCGCGACCTTCTCCTGCTCCGGGATCTGGTACAGGTTCGACACGTGCCACAGCTTCTCGGCCTGCGCCTTCAGCGCGGCGACGAGGGCCGGATGCGCGTGGCCGAGCGCGTCGACCGCCACGCCGCCCATCATGTCCAGATAGGCGTTGCCGTCCGTGCCGTGGAGCCACGCGCCCTCGCCTCGCTCGAAGGCGATGTCGGCACGGGCGAAGGTGGCGAACAAGGCCGATTGCGTGGACATGGCGATCTCCGGATGCGCGGGCTGCAGTCCCGTTCGAGCAAAGGATGGTCCGTCCGGCCGAGGACGCGCGAGCGCGCCCCCGTTGGATCGAGCCCAGCGGCCGGTCACCCCGCGGCCGGGCCTCGCTCCGGACGGAGCGACAACGAAAAATGCCGCCGGGAGGCGGCACTTTGCGGCCCGGATCATGCGCGGGCGCGCGGTTCCGTGTCAACGGCAAACCCCCGTTCGCGCGCGGCCGGGCGTGACCGCCGACGGCGCGGTTTCGGCACCTGCCGCAAAGGAAGCGGGAGGCCGCGCGCCGGCGGCGAAGTGCTGCCCCGGCAATGGCGCCGGTTCACTGCAGCTTTGTGGCGGCGGGTCCAAAATGACCTTCGGCTTGCGACATTAGTGCGAGGTTTCACGGATGAGAACGAAAAGGATACAGGCCTGAGCTGTGGATAACCTCAGCCGCAAAACCGCCACGCTCGGTGTCCGGCCGACCCGGGTTCCCTGCGTCGCGACCGAAATCTCGACTATTTTTATCGCCCCGACGGCCGCGGCGGCACGCGCCTCCGCGGGAGCTCTCAAGCTCTCGAAAAGACATCGGGGCGATCGTCATCGGGACGGCTTGATTCTATTTTCCGTATCGCACTCGAAATAGGGCCCGGATGCTTATTCTCTGGTTTTTCCACAGGGCACCCATTCGGCGTTAACTGATCGTCAACAATACCCACGCGCGGGATAGCTGGGCCGGCATCTCATTCGACTCGGCGATAATGCCGCCGCGAATCGCCTCGACTCGGATTTCAAGCACCCGGGAGAGCCGAAGATTCACCTGTTGCAGATCAGACTCATCTGTTGAAAAGCCCCTATGTTTCACAGCTGAACGCATCGGCGCCGTTGCCGGGGAGTCTAGGGGTGGTGTAGGTTAACGATCGTTAAACACGACATCTCGTCAGCCCGCAGGATCGTGCATCCCGGCGGTCGAGATGTTCCTGTCCCCGGTCAAGATTCCGGGGACGCTTTCAGTAAACCGCGTGAGAAGCCGTCGTACCGGACCGAGGTCCGGGCGCGATCGGATTCGCTTGACCAAAAGGCAAAGGAGCGGCGGATGATTTCCTGGACGGACGAACGGGTGGACCTGCTCAAGCGTCTGTGGTCCGAAGGCCTGAGCGCGAGCCAGATCGCCGGCGAACTGGGCGGCGTGACCCGCAACGCCGTGATCGGCAAGGTTCACCGCCTCGGCCTGTCCGGCCGTGCCAAGGCGCCGAGCCAGCAGGCCGCCCGGCCGAAGAAGCCGGCGGGAACGCCCGCCCCGCGGCCGAGCCACGCGCCGCGCCCGTCCCTGCAGCATCACCATCACACGGTCGGCAACACCGTGCTGAAGACCGAGATCGTGCATGTGGCGCGGCCGCAGCAGCAGGTGCAGCCGAAGATCTACGCGCTGACCGAGAGCCCGCTCGTCGAGAATGCCTCGATCATGCAATTGACCGAGCAGACCTGCAAATGGCCGGTCGGCGACCCGGGCCAGGACGGCTTCCACTTCTGCGCCCGCCGCTCGACCGTCGGCGTGCCCTATTGCGGCTACCACTCGCGCATCGCCTACCAGCCGGTCAGCGACCGCCGTCGCGAGCGCAAGGCCATGGCCTACTGAGGCCGGGTCCGCGCATCGCACTTTTCGGAAAGGCATCGAAAGGCGGCGCTTTATCGGTTATGACGGGCCGTTCCGCGAGGATCGGCCCGACGCTTGCTCACCCCTGAAGAATGGACCGCCGTCCTGCTCAGCCTGAAGGTCGCCTCGGTGGCGACCCTGGCGAGCCTGCCGTTCGGCGTGGCGACCGCCTATCTCCTCGCGCGCGGTCGGTTCCCGGGGCGCGGCCTCGTGGACGGGCTCGTCCATCTCCCCCTGGTCCTGCCGCCGGTCGTGACCGGCTATGTGCTGCTGATCACGCTCGGCCGCCGCGCCCCGGTCGGGGCGTTCCTCGAAAGCACCTTCGGCATCGTCCTGTCGTTCCGCTGGACCGGCGCCGCGGTGGCCGCCGGCGTGATGGGCTTCCCGCTCATGGTGCGGGCGATCCGGCTCTCGCTCGAAAGCGTCGACGAGCGGCTCGAAGCGGCCGCGGCGACGCTCGGCGCCGGCCCGGTCGCGACCTTCGGGCTCGTCACCCTGCCGCTCATCCTGCCCGGCATCCTGACCGGCGCGATCCTCGCCTTCGCCAAGGCGCTCGGCGAGTTCGGCGCCACCATCACCTTCGTCTCCGCCATCCCCGGCGAGACCCAGACCCTGTCGGCGGCCCTCTATGCGGCGACCCAGGTGCCGGGCGGCGACGCCGCGGCCCTGCGCCTCACCGTCGTGGCGATCGTCGTCGCGCTCGGCGCCCTCCTCGTCTCCGAATGGCTGCAGCGCGGGGCGCGGCGGGCAACCGGCCTCGTCCAATGATCGAGGTCGATGTCGACCACCGCCAGGGCGACTTCCGCCTCGAAGCCGCGTTCCGCTCCGAGGCCCGGCTGACCGCGCTGTTCGGCCGCTCCGGATCGGGCAAGTCCACGCTGGTCAGCCTCATCGCCGGCCTGAAGCGCCCGACCCGCGGCCGCATCGCGGTGGACGGCACCGTGCTGGTCGACACCGCGAAGGACATCTTCGTGCCGAGCCGGCGCCGGCGCGTCGGCCTCGTGTTCCAGGACGCCCTGCTGTTCCCGCATCTGTCGGTGCGCCACAACCTCGCTTTCGGCCGCTGGTTCGCCCCCAGGGCGGAGCGCCGCATCGCCATGGACGATGTGGTCGCGACGCTCGGAATCGGCCACCTGCTCGACCGGCGCCCGCTCATGCTGTCGGGCGGCGAGCGCCAGCGGGTGGCGATCGGCCGGGCGCTCATCGCGAGCCCGCGCATCCTGCTCCTCGACGAGCCGCTCGCCTCGCTCGACCGGGCGCGCAAGCTCGAGATCCTGCCGCTGATCGAGCGCCTGCGCGACCATTTCGGCGTCCCGATCGTGCATGTGAGCCACGCCGTCGAGGAGGTGGCGCGGCTCGCCGGCGAGGTCGTCCTGCTCGAGGCCGGCCGTGTCGCCGCCGTCGGCCCGCCCGAGGACGTGCTCGGCCGCGCGACCGGCGGACCGGACGCGGACGCCGACCGCTTCGCCCTCGCCTCGGTACTGACCGCCCGCGTCGCCGGCTATGACGAGGCCTATGCCCTGACCCGGCTCGACCATCCCGCCGGACCGCTCTACCTCGCCGGCCGGCTCGGCCGGCGCGCCGCCGAGGACGGCACCGTGCGCGTGCTGATCCGCGCGACCGATGTGACGCTCGCCGCCGAGGCGCCCGCGCGCACGACCGTCCGCACCGTCCTCGCCGGCCGCATCGCCGCGATCCGGCCGTCCGGCGAGGCGCTCGCGATCGTCGACGTGGCGCTCGACGGCGGCGGCCGCCTCACCGCCGTCGTCACCCGCATGGGCCTCGACGCTCTCGGCCGCGCGGTCGGCGAGCCGGTCCATGCGCTGGTCAAGGCGGTGGCGGTGGACGAGCGGCCGGTCGGATGAGGCCCGGCGCCGTCAGCGGGACGGCCAGGTCCAGCTCGGCCGCTCGGCATCGGGGATGATCGTCTCGCCGAATTCTTTCCGCAGCACGAACAGGCGGCAGTCGGCCGCCGCCAGCAAGGCGTCCGCGAGGGGCCGGGCGTGGGTGACCACGATGATCTGCGACTTGCTCGCCGCGCCGCCGATGAGACGGGCGAGCGCGGGCAGCAGGTCCGGATGCAGGCTCGTCTCCGGTTCGTTCAGGATCATCAGGCTCGGCGGCCGCGGCGAAAGGAGCGCTGTCGCCAACAGGATGTAGCGCAGCGTCCCGTCGGAGAGCTCGGCCACCGTCAGCGGGCGCAGCAGCCCGGTCTGCCGCATGACCAGTTCCAGGTAGCCGCGGGTTGCGTTGACGCCGATCTCCGCCCCGTCGAACGCGTCGGCGACGGCCGCGTCCAGCGCGTCGCGGTCGCCGATCTCCCGGATGGTCTGCACCGCCGAGGCCAGATCCGCGCCGTCGCTGGCGAGAACGGGCGTGTAGGTGCCGACCTGCGGCCGGCGCGCGGCGGCCTCGCCGTCGGTGCGGAAGTGATCGTAGAAGCGCCAGGCGCGCAGCCGCTCGCGCATGATCAGCAATTCGAGGCCGTCACGCGGATCGCTGCAATGCGTCATCATGCTGTCGACCGGCGCCAGCCGGTCATAGGCCTGCCGCCACGCACCGGTTTCGTCGCGGATGCGCACGCCGAGGCCTTGGCGCATTGCGATAGCGTTCGCGCGACCGAGCGTCTCGCCCGTCCACAGGCTTTCGACTTTGATGGCGGGATCGCGGGCGAATGCCGACTCTGTCTTCACCGGAAGACCGAGGTCGATCGCATAGCCGTAGTCGTCCCCGGCGAAGCCCAGTTTCAGCGCCACCGGGTGTTTGCGCACCGTGCCTTCGACTGGCTTGTCGCCGCGCTTCATCGCCCGCGAGAGTTCCTCGGGTCCGGCCCACAGGGTCGAGTCGAGGCCGCCCTCCAGCGCCAACGCCTGGATGATCCGGCCTTACGCCACATCCGCGAGAAGACGCAGCGCGCGGTAGAGGCTGGACTTGCCCGAGCCGTTCGGGCCGGTCACCACGGTGACCCGGCCGAGCGCCAGCGCGCAGTCGCGCAAGGATCGGTAGCCCGAGATCGCAAGCTTGGTGATCATGCTCCGGCCCCGGCGGGAAGGCGCCACCACCCCGGTCCGCGGCAGGAGGGCGCCGAACCGATCCGTCGGCGCGGCGCTGGGCCGCGACCAACCCGACTATGGTCGAAGCTGCGTCAGGCGCCAAGGATCTGGCCGCCGGCCGTCCGGTATGTTTGCTGATGGTGAACGCTTGGCGACCGGATGGGCGCGCCGCCTTCGCCGCACCGCCGAGGCGGGAGCGAAGCGTTTGCGGCCGGGCCTATCGCCCGGCCGCACCGACCGTCCGGCCCCTCAAATCGCCGTGGTCGTCGAAGGCGAAGCCGGTGCCGCGCGCCGTGCGGATCGGGTCGGGCCCCCGGCGGCGTCTGACCTCTCTGACGGCCCGACCATCGCCATTTAGGCCTGGTCGCGCCCGGCGAGCAGGGGGGCGAAGGTCGCCTTGAAGCTGTCGCGCGCGCGCAAGGCGCCGAGCCAGGCCGCGAGGTGCGGCCGCGATTCCACGAGCTTCCGTCCGTCGCCCGTCCGCGCGATGTAGTCGACCATCGCGCCGCAGTAGAGATCGGCGAGGCTGAGCGCGCCGCCGGCCAGGAACCCGTCGTCCAGGGCGCCCTCCAGCACGTCGAGATGGAGCCGGGTCGGCGCGACCGAGGCGTCGGCGATGGCGGCGTCGCGGTCGAGGCCGAACAGGCCGGCAAGCACGTTCTGGAAGTAGAGCTGCATCACACCGACCGGGTAGAGGTAGTGCTGCGCCACGCCGACGAACTGCCACATCTTGGCGCGCGCGGCCGGGGCGGCCGGCTCCAGCGCCGAACCGGCGCCGATCCCGTTGGCATAGGTCAGAAGGGCGGGCGTCTCGTACAGCGTCAGCGCACCATGTGTCAGCGCCGGCATCTTGCGGAACGGGTTGATCATCCGATAGGCCGCGCTCGGCAGGTGGTCGAGCCCGACCTCGACGAAATTGACCGGAACGCCCGCCTCGTGAAATCCGATGCGCGCGGTGCGCACATGCGGGCTGACGGGAAAGCCGTAAAGCGTGATCGTGTTGGTCATGGTTTGCCTCTCGGTTCGGGGGGCGGGCTCCGGGTCCCGGTCGGGGCCCGGAGGGCGTCTATGCCCTGGCCTAGCCGCCGGCCTGGCGCGGGCGACAGGTTCGGGCGCCGGCCGGCCAGGCCGATCGGTGGAAGGCGGCGCGAGGTCGAAGCAGCCGCTGGAACGGCCTTACCGGCGGAGTCGCCACCGGCCGCCCATAGGCCGGCGTCGTCGGGGCATCGCCGCATCCGGCGGTTCCGGCGGTGCTGCGGAAGCTTTACCGAGACCCGATCAGCCGATCAAGAATTTTTCGTGATCATTCGATCAAGATCCCGGCATCACGCCGTGAGCGGCATCACCGCGGCGCGGGCCACGTTCTCGATCAGGCGCTTGTCGGCGCCCGCGCGGCCGAGCGCCATGATGCCGACCACCGCGCCGACCAGGGCATCCGCCCGGGCTTCGATCGGCAGGGTCCGCCTGAGATCGCCGGCCGCGACGGCGAGCGCCAGATGACGGAGGAAGAAATCGCGGATCTCCTGCAGGCGGCCGGCGGCGAGCGCGCGGGTCGCCGCCGAATGCAGGTCGCGCTCGGTCACCGTGTTGATGATCAGGCAGCCTTTCCGGTCCGGATCGTCGGCCGCGAGCCTCGCCTGGAGCGAAAGCCAGGCTTCGATCGCCGGCAGCCCGGCGCGATCCTGCGGCAATGTGGACCGGAAGTGCTCCGCATAGGCCTCGAAGCAGCGGCGGAACAGCTCTTCCTTGTCCTTGAAGGCGGCGTAGAGACTGCCGGGCTTCAGGCCGGTCGCCTCGTAGATGTCCGACATGGCCGTCGCCGCATAGCCGCGCCGCCAGAACACCTCCATCGCCTTGCGGAGGACCTCGTCCATGTCGAATTCGCGGGGGCGTGCCATGTCGAGAGAATGTGGTGCGATCGATCAAAAGGCAAGCCACACGCCTGCCCTTGATTTTGATCGCTCGATCATTTATTGACCCTTCCGCGGCCTGCAACCGGCCGCAGGGAGCCCCACATGAAGACAGTCATTGCCGCAACGATCGTCTCCTTCGCCCTGTCCGCCCTCCCCGCCCTGGCCGAGCCAGGCTTCACCGAACCCGCCGCCAAGCCGGGGTCGGTCGAATACAACACATGGCTCGGCCGAACCTTCTCCGAGGTGTTGCTGAACGAGCGGAGCCAGGAGGCCCGCGTCCGGATCCTCAACCGGATCGTCGCGGAGGCCTATATCCAGCACAATCCGCTGGTTCCGCAGGGCCGCAAGGGCCTGATCGACTTCATCCCGGTGATCTACCAGGCCATGCCCGACGCGCGGTTCCGCCTGCATGACGTGTTCGCGACCACCGACCGGGTCGTGACGCGCTGGACCTGGACCGGCACCCTGACCGGGCCCGGATTCCTCGGCATCGAGCCGAAAGGACAGACGGTGGAGTTCGACGTGATCGACCTGTGGTCGGTCAAGGACGGGCAGCTCCACGAGCACTGGGACCAGTTCGACTGGCCGCGCGCCCTGATCCAGCTCGGGGTGAAGGGTTTGCCCCAGCCCTTCGTCGACGTGGCCGCGAAGCCTGTCAGCCGCTGACGGCGAAAGGGGGTACCGCGCCGCGCCACGGCCTGGAGCGGCCCCCGTCCCATCCCGGACCGGCGATCAAGCCGCCCGCGCGCGAACGAGCAGGCCGGGTCTGGCTCGATCGGCCGCGGGGCGCCCCGGCGGGGCTAGTTGGTGGTCGCGAACTGGTCGTCGAAGGCGTAGCCGGAGCCGCGCACGGTGCGGATCGGGTCGCGTTCGCGGCCGCGGTTGATCGCCTTGCGCAGGCGGCCCACATGCACGTCGACGGTGCGCTCGTCCACATAGACGTCGCGGCCCCAGACGCCGTCGAGCAGCTGTTCGCGCGAGAAGACGCGGCCGGGCGACTGCATGAGGAATTCGAGCAGGCGGAACTCGGTCGGGCCGAGATGGATCTCGCGGTTGGCGCGGCGCACGCGGTGGGTCTCGCGGTCGAGCTCGATGTCGCCGGCCCTGAGCACGGTCGAGACGAGTTCCGGCCGCGAACGGCGCAGCATGGCGCGCACCCGCGCCATCAGCTCCGGCACGGAGAACGGCTTCACCACATAGTCGTCCGCGCCGGTGGAGAGGCCGCGGATCCGCTCGCTCTCCTCGCCCCGCGCGGTGAGCATGATCACCGGCAGGCGCTCGGTCTCGGGGCGCGTGCGCAGCCGCCGGCACAGTTCGATGCCGGAGAGGCCGGGCAGCATCCAGTCGAGCAGCAAGAGGTCGGGCGGCGACTCCTTCAGGCGCGTATCGGCCTCGTCGCCGCGCGCGCAGGCGTCCACCTCGTAGCCCTCGGCCTCGAGATTGTAGCGGAGAATGAGGGAAAGCGGTTCTTCGTCCTCGACAATCAAAACCCGGGGCATGCGTTCGTGCCTCGCTTCAATCCGCCAGCGACATGGTGGAGGATTGATCCTGCTTGTCGCGGTCTTCCAGGAACTGCTCGCCGGTCACGAGATAATGCACCGTCTCGGCGATGTTGGTGGCGTGGTCGCCGATCCGCTCGACATTCTTTGCGGCGAACAGAAGATGCGTGCAGAAGGTGATGTTGCGCGGATCCTCCATCATATAGGTGAGGAGCTCGCGGAACAGGGAGGTGTAGAGCGCGTCGATCTCGCCGTCCCGTTCGCGCACGCGGAGCGCCACCGCGTCCTCGCGCGAGGTGAAGGCGTCGAGCACGTCCTTCAGCTGCTGCAGGGCGATCTCCGCGAGATGCTCGATGCCGAGCACGACCTTCTGCGACTGGAAGCGCCCGTCGATGGCGATGACGCGCTTGCCGATGTTCTTGGCGAGGTCGCCGACCCGTTCCAGGTCGTTGGAGATGCGCAGCGCGGAGACGATCTCGCGCAGGTCCATGGCCATGGGCTGGCGCTTGGCGATGATCAGGATGGCGCGCTCCTCGACGTCGCGCTGCAGGCGGTCGAGCCGCGCGTCGCTGAGGATGATCTTCTGCGCCAGCGCCGTGTCCATGCGGGTGAGCGCGGTGATGGAATCGGCGACGAGCCCTTCGGCGAGGCCGCCCATTTCCATGATCTTCGCGGCCAGGAACTTCAGCTCCTGGTCGTAGGACGTGACGGTGTGTTCCGACATGCGCCTGTCCCTCTCAGCCGAACCGGCCGGTGATGTAATCCTGGGTGCGCTTGTCGCGCGGCTTGGTGAAGATCTGGTCCGTCGGGCCGTCCTCGACCAGGGTGCCGAGATGGAAGAAGGCCGTCTTCTGCGAAACGCGGGCGGCCTGCTGCATGGAATGCGTCACGATGATGATCGTGAAATTGGAACGCAACTCGTCGATCAGCTCCTCGATGCGCGCCGTCGCGATCGGATCGAGCGCGGAGCACGGCTCGTCCATCAGGATGATCTCCGGGCCGACCGCGATCGCGCGGGCGATGCAGAGGCGCTGCTGCTGGCCGCCGGACAGGCCCGTGCCGCTGTCGTTGAGGCGGTCCTTCACCTCCTCGTAGAGGCTCGCCTTCTGCAGGCTCGACACCACGATCTCGTCGAGGTCGGTCTTCGACCGGGCGGTGCCGTGGATGCGCGGGCCGTAGGCGACGTTCTCGTAGATCGACTTCGGGAACGGATTCGGCTTCTGGAACACCATGCCGACGCGGGCGCGCAGTTGCACCACGTCGAGCTCGGGGTCGTAAATGTCGCGCTGGTCGATCTCGATCTTGCCGGTCACGCGGCAGATCGGGATCGTGTCGTTCATCCGGTTGATCGAGCGCAGGAAGGTCGACTTGCCGCAGCCCGACGGACCGATGAAGGCGGTGACGCTCTTCTCCGGAATGTCGACCGACACGTCCTTCAGCGCGTGCTTCTCGCCGTAATAGACGTTGCAGCCGCGGGCGATCACTTTCGGCTTGCGTTCGACCGTCGATCCGGCCGCGTTGTCGACCATGATATCCATGGATTTTCTCCGGACGAGGTTCACCAGCGACGTTCGAAACGCCGGCGCAGGAAGATCGCCATGCCGTTCATGACGAACAGGAAGAGGAGCAGGACCACGATCGCCCCGGCGGTCTTCGCCTGGAAGGCGAGTTCCGGCAGGTCCGACCAGAGATAGATCTGCACAGGCAGCACCGTGGCCGCGGTGGTGATCCCGTTCGGGATGTCCACGATGAAGGCGACCATGCCGATCATCAGGAGCGGCGCGGTCTCGCCGAGCGCATGCGCCATGCCGATGATCGTGCCGGTCATGATGCCGGGCATGGCGAGCGGAAGCACGTGGTGGAACACCGCCTGCTGCTTGGACGCGCCGACGCCGAGCGCCGCCTCGCGGATCGAGGGCGGCACAGCCTTCAGCGCCGCGCGGCTCGCGATGATGATGGTCGGCAGCACCAGGAGGGCGAGAACGAGGCCGCCGACCAGAGGCGCCGAGCGCGGCATGTCGAAGAAGTTCAGGAACACCGCGAGACCGAGCAAGCCGAACACGATCGACGGCACGGCGGCGAGGTTGTTGATGTTGACCTCGATCAGCTCGGTCCACCGGTTCTTCGCCGCGAACTCCTCCAGATAGATCGCGGCCGCGACGCCGATCGGCAGGCAGATCACGAGGGTCACCAGCATGGTGAGGGCCGAGCCGACCAGCGCGCCGAGGATGCCGGCGAGTTCCGGCTCGCGGCTGTCGCCGCCCACGAAGAACTGGGTGTTGAAGCCGCGCTGCACGACGCCCGCAGCCTTCAGCTGCTCCAGATAGGCAACCTGCGTGTCGGTGATCTTGCGGTTACCTTCCGGAGTCTCGATGACGAGCTTGTCCCAGGTCCCGGGCGCGGCGTCCGCGGTCGACTTCAGCGGGACGATCACCTCGCCCTCGACGCGGTCGCCGCCGACCGAGGTCGCCTTGATCACGCCGCCGTTGATGCGGACGAGCAGCGAGGGCAGCGTCGTGTCGAGCACTTCCGACTTGCCGACCGTGTCGTAGCGGCGCTGCAACTCCGCGGCCTTTTGCGTGCCCTCGGCCACCTGTCGCTCGTAGGAGTCGCGGTTCTCGGTCGCCTTGGCGACGCCCGCCTCGGCGAGCTGGAGCCGCGCCGCATCGCCGGACGCCTTGGCGGCGGCGAGGAGGTCGTTCGCCTGCGCCAGGATGGTCGTGGCCGAGGCGAGTTCGAGCCGGGCCCGCTCGGTCGTCCGCCGGGCCTGATCCGCCAGCGCGCGCAGGGCGTTCTTGGCGAACAGAAGGTCCTCCGAGAAGGCATTCGACGTGGAGAACACCGTGACGGTGCCGGTCTGGCCCGACGGCGTCGCCGTCCCCTGGCCGCGTTCGGTCACGGTGTGCGAGATGAGGCCCTGCAGATAGAGGTCCGCCTCGTCGGAGAGCAGGATCGGCGCCTTCACCGACTTGCCGATCAGCGAGGGATCGTCGGCGACCAAGCGGCGGACGGCGTCCGCCGCGCCGGTCGACAGGATGCTCTGCAGGTTGCGCCGGCCGGTGCGGTCGGTGATGTCCGGGAAGCGGGCATAGAGCGCGTCGCGCGCCACCTTGGCGAAATCCGCCTGGGGCATGAACACGTCCGGCTTGCCGCTCCCCTGCGGATCGATCGTCTCGGCGGCGAGCGGTACGTCCATGACCAGGTTGTGGGTCGAGAAGGACGGCAGCGCCTTGATGAAGATGTCGGTCAGCAGGAAGACGAGGAACAGCCCCGCGACCGAAACCGCCGCGAGCCCATAGAGCTTGAACCGGAACTCGGCCCGGTAGCGCTGCTTGATGCGCGACTTCGCCTCGTCGGACGAGACGTCGATGACGCGCGTTCCGGTGTTCGCGATGTCAGTCATACTGTTCCTTGTACTTTTGGACGACCCGCAGAGCGATCACGTTCAGGCCGAGCGTGAAGAAGAACAGCACGAAGCCGAGCGCGAAGGCCGAGAGGGTCTTGGCGCTGTCGAACTCCTGGTCGCCGACCAGCAGCGTCTTGATCTGCACCGTGATGGTGGTGACGGTCTCGAGCGGGTTGAAGGTGAGGTTCGCCGAGAGGCCCGCCGCCATGACCACGATCATGGTCTCGCCGACCGCGCGGCTGATCGCCAGCATCACGGCCGACACGATGCCGGGCAGCGCGGCCGGCAGCACGACCTTGCGGATCGTCTCCGACTTGGTCGCGCCCATGGCGTAGCTGCCGTCGCGCAGCGACTGCGGCACCGAATTGATGATGTCGTCGGACAGCGACGACACGAACGGGATGATCATCACGCCCATGACGAGGCCGGCGGCGAGCGCCGACTCGGAGGAAACCGCGAGCCCGATCGCGCCGCCCGCGTCGCGGATCATCGGCGCCACGGTCAGCGCGGCGAAGAAGCCGAACACCACCGTCGGCACGCCGGCGAGCACTTCGAGCACCGGCTTCGCGATCGAGCGGAAGCGCGGGCTCGCATATTCCGCCATGTAGATCGCGGCGAACAGGCCGACCGGGACCGCGACCAGCATGGCGATCAGCATGATGAGGACGGTACCGACGAACAGCGGCACGGCGCCGAAGGTGCCAGACTGGCCGACCTGGTCGGCGCGGATCGCCGTCTGCGGCGACCACTGCAGGCCGAACAGGAAGTCGTACCAGGGATACTTGGCGAAGAAGCGGAGCGTCTCGAACAGGACCGAGAAGACGATGCCGACCGTGGTCAGGATCGCCACCGCCGAGCACACGATCATGATCCCGAGGACCACCCGCTCGACCGTGTTGCGCGCCCGGAACGGCAGCGCGATGCGGCCGAGCGCCCAGTAGGCGCCGAACCCGGCGAGGCCGAGGCCGATCACCAGCCGCGCCCAGGCGGCGAAGGTCGACCAGGAGCGCATCGTGTCCGCCGCGGCCTGGATCTCCGGGCTCGGCGCCGAGCCGAGCGTGCCGTTCAGCACGTTGTAGATCTCCCGGAGCACCGTGGCGCGGGCGAGATCGTCGGCCGGAGGCGTGGGCAGCGAGGCGAGCGTGTGGGCCTCGATCACCATCGGGGCGATCGGCGACCAGAGCGCGAAAAAGACGAGCATCGGCCCGGCGCTGCAGATCACGGCGAACCAGCCGTGATAGCCGGGAAGCGAATGCAGCCGCTGCCCGTCGGGCGTGATCAGCCCGGCGGCGCGGCCGCGGGCGGCGAACCACACGGTGGCGGCGAGAACCGCGAGCACCAGAAGATAGACCGAGGTCATGAACCGCACCCGCCGTGATTGGAGCGGGCCGGCGTCGAGCGCCGGCCCTGCCGTTCAGTGTCGTGGCGACGGAGGGCTCAGAGGCCTTCCCTGCCGATCGTGGCGAGCTCGCCGCCGACCTTGACGGCCGCCGCGCGCTGGTCCTTCGGGAGCGGGATGAGGCCCTTGGTGGCGAGGTAGCCCTCGTCGGCCAGCGCCTTCTCCGAGGTGTACTCGGCGACGAATTCCTTGATGCCGGGGATCACGCCGACATGCTGCTTCTTGACGTAGACGAACAGCGGACGCGAGACCGGATACTTGCCCGAGGCGATGTTGTCGAAGCTCGGCTCGATGCCGTTCACCGTCGCTCCCTTGATCTTGGCGGTGTTCTCTTCAAGGAAGGAATAGCCGAAGATGCCGACCGACTTCGGGTTGGACTCGAGCTTCTGGACGATCAGGTTGTCGTTCTCGCCGGCGTCGATATAGGCGCCGTCCTCGCGGATGGTCTTCCAGGCGGCGTCGAACGCCTTCGGGTCGGCCTTCTTGAGAGCGTCCATGGCCGGGATCTTCGCCGCGCCCGGATCCATGACGAGTTCGAGGAAGGCGTCGCGGGTGCCGGAGGTGGGCGGCGGGCCGAGCACTTCGATCGGCTCGTTCGGGAGCGAGGCGTCGATCTGCGACCAGTTCTTGTAGGGGTTGGCGACGAGCTTGCCGTCGGCGCCGGGCACCTGCTTGGCGAGCGCCAGGAACAGCTGCGACGTGGTCACCTTGAAGTCGGGGCCCTTCTTCGAGGCGGCCAGCACGATGCCGTCGAAGCCGACCTTCAGCTCGACGATCTGGGTGACGCCGTTCTTGGCGCAATCGTCGAACTCGGAGGCCTTGATGCGGCGCGAGGCATTCACCGCGTCCGGATGGCCCGGGCCGACGCCGGCGCAGAACAGCTTGACGCCGCCGCCCGTGCCGGTCGATTCCACGACCGGGGTCTTGAACTTGCCCTGCTTGCCGAACTGCTCGGCGACCGCGGTGGTGAACGGATAGACCGTCGACGAGCCGACGATGCGGATCTGGTCGCGCGACTGGGCCGAAGCGGCACCCGAGACGAGCGAGGCGGCGGCCACGAGGGCGAGCACGCTGGCGAATTGGATCGGTTTCATGGTCGGATCTCCTTGAGAGTCACGCGGCCTGAACCGCACGAAAGGGTGGCCGTCGGGGGCTCGCACATGGCGTTCACCTCCCGCTGCGGGGCAGTTCTATGCCCCCGAAGCTACCCTTTTATGACAAGAGTACCGCAATGATTTCAAAGCTGTGATTTCACGTCTCGGCGCGCGCGGCGGGCAGGCGGACTGTGAAGGTCGAGCCCTTTCCGACCTCGCTTTCGATGCTCAGGCGGCCCTGGTGGCGGGCCAGGATGTGCTTGACGATGGCGAGGCCGAGGCCGGTCCCCTGCTTCTCCCGGCTCGAGACGATACTCGCCCGGTAGAAGCGTTCCGTCAGCCGCGGCAGGTGCACCGCGGCGATGCCCGGGCCGTGGTCGGTCACGCTCACGGCCCAAACCTTGCCCTCGCCGGGACCGTCCTCGCCGCGCGCCGCGATCTCGACCTCGCCCTTCTCGCCGTATTTGATCGCGTTCTCCACGAGGTTGGTGAACACCTGGATGAGTTCGTCGCGGTCGCCGCGGGTCGGCATCGGGCGCTGCGCGATCTCCAGGCGCAGCGTCATGCCGGCCGCCCGGGCGAGCGAGGCGAGGAGATCGGGCACGGAGGCGAGGATCTCGTCGAGATTGACGATCGTGTCCGGCCTGAGATGCGCCTTCATCTCGATGCGCGACAGGGACAGGAGATCGTCGATCAGGCGGCGCATGCGCGCGGCCTGTTCCGCCATGATGCCGAGGAAGCGCTCGCGCGCCTGCGGATCGTTGCGCGCCGGTCCCTGCAGCGTCTCCACGAAGCCGGTCAGCGCGGAGAGCGGCGTGCGCAATTCGTGACTCGCATTGGCGACGAAGTCGGCGCGCATGCGCTCGGCGCGGAACTGATCGGTCTGGTCCTCCACCACGATCAGCACGAAGTCCGGGCGGCGCGTCACCGCTTGCGGGTCGGGCGGATGGTGAATCGGCGCCAGATGCGCCTCGAACCACCGCTCGGTCGGGATCTTCTCCTGCCAGGCGACGCTCTCCGCCTCGTCGAGCGCCACGACCCGGTCGAGCGCGTCGAGGAGCGCGGTGTTGCGCAGGCGGAAGTTGAGCGGATCGCCGGGCCGCACGAGGCCGAACCGCTCGGCCGCCTCCGCATTGGCGTAGCGCACGATCCCGTTCGCGTCGGTCAGGATGGCCGGGTCGGACAGGCCCTCGGCGACCGCGCGCATGCCGCTGTCGGGCCAAACCAGGGCGCGGCGGCCGCGCACCGGCGGGCGGGCCGGCCCGGGGCGTGGACGCAGCACCGTGCGCGCGACGCCGAACACGGTCGCCCAGGCGACCAGGGCGACCGGCAAGCCGATCTCGCCGATGAACCAGAGCCCGGCGAACAGCACGCCCGCCAGGAGCGCGAACAGCCGCCAGTCGCCGGGACCCGCCGGGGTCTCGACATCCGGGGAAGTCCCGTCGCCTTGGGGGTGCGTTTCCGCCATCTCACTCGTCTACTCGGGCACCCGGTCGGGTCAGGACTACGGCACGGCCGTTCGTTTCCCGCCACACGCCTCGGCTGATACCATGACGGCGGCTCGGATTCAGGAGAATCGCGGATGGGCAACGGCTCCAAGAAGAAATCAAAGAAGAACGACGATCGTAAGAACGGCGGCTCGCGCGCCGACGCGACCACCGAGGCGGACGCGCCGGAGGGCCACCAGGCGCCGGGCTTCAATCTCGACGATCCGGTGTTCCCGCCGCGCCTGCTCGACCGCGTGTTCGGCTCGGGCGACTTCCCCTACCCCGAGTCCCTCGACGAAAAATCCTATGAGAAGAGCCTGCTCGCCCTGCAGTGCGAGCTCGTCAAGCTGCAGAAGTGGACGATCGACGCCGGCGAGCGACTGGTGATCGTGTTCGAGGGGCGCGACGCCGCCGGCAAGGGCGGCGCGATCGGTGCCTTCCGCGAATATATGAGCCCGCGCCAGACGCGCATCGTCGCGCTGCCGAAGCCGACCGAGATCGAGCGCGGCCAGTGGTATTTCCAGCGCTACGCGACCGAACTCCCGACGCGCGGCGAGATCGTGATGTTCGACCGGTCCTGGTACAACCGGGCCGGCGTCGAGAAGGTGATGGGCTTCTGCAAGCCGGAGGAAACCGAGCAGTTCCTCAAGGAGGCGCCGCGCTTCGAGGAGATGCTGACGACCGAAGGCATCCATCTCGTGAAGTTCTACATAGACGTGGGCTTCGAGATGCAGCTGAAGCGCTTCCACGACCGCCGGCACAATCCGCTCAAGGTCTGGAAGGTCTCGCCCATCGACTACGCGGCGATCACCAAATACGACGAATACGGCGCCGCCCGCGACCGCATGCTGGAGATGACGCACACCGACTGGGCGCCCTGGACTTTGCTGCTCGGCAACGACAAGAAGCGGCTCCGGCTCAACGCGATCCGCTTCGTGCTGTCGCGCTTCGACTATCCGGAGAAGGACCGCAAGGTGATCGGCGAGATCGATCCGAACATCCTCGGCACCGGCCCGGGCTTCCTGCTGCGCAGCCGGTCCGCCGGCTGAGGCGGATCAGCGCATCTTCTCCATCTCCTGCCGGTAGGTCTTCGCCCATGCGCCGTCCTCCCGGCAGATTTGGGCGAGGCCCTCCTTCTCCATCTCCGCCTCGACCTTCTGGTAGAGCTCGTCTGAGGCGTCCTCGTCGAGATCGAGCACGTGGACGAACTTGTCCATCTCCTTGCCGAGCGCGCTCGACTGCGCGTCGGTGACAGGAAAACCGCAGAGATCGGCCGACAAGGCGAGCCGGTAGAGCCGCTTCAGCGCGTCGCGTGCGGCCGGATCGCGCGCCGCCGAGGCCGCCCCGACACCCGTGGCCACCAGCGCGGCGGCGAGCAGGCAGGCGGTCAGAACGCGGGCGCGCGCCACGGACGGCTCAAGGATCGCAGGCATGGTCTCGATTCGCGAAAAAGGACGGAGCTTGCGCAGCACCTAGCATGTCGCGGGACGCGACGGCATGCCGAAAATCGGCGGGCTGCCGCGCGCGCTGGCCCGGCCGGAGGGTCGGTCGCGGGCGCAAGCGTCAGGCGGCGCGGCGGCGGGCGTCGCCGTCGGGCGAGAGGCCGAGCACCGGCAGGACGCGGGCGAAATGCTCGTCCCAGGTGACCGGCCGAAATGCCGGCATGCGCTCCATCTGCGCGCCGCGGCGAAGCGACACCGGCCTGGCGAAGTCCTCGATCGCGGCAAGCCATCCCATCGTGTCGAGCGGGTCGAGCAGGTCCGGCACGCCGAAGCCGATCTCGCGGTGCGGCGCCAGGTCCGAGGCGATCACCGGCACGCCGAGCGCCAGCGCCTCGGCGACGGGGAAGCCGTAGCCCTCGGTCCAGGACGGCATCAAGACCGCGCGCGCGCCGGCCATCAGCCCGCGCAGCACCGCGTCGTCGAGCGCGCCGGCCTCGAGCACGACCGGGCGCAGCGCCTCGGACCGCTCCAGCATGTCGATCACGCTCTCCACCTCCCAGCCGCGCCGGCCGACCACGACGAGGCGCGGACAGGCGGCGCCGTGCCGGGCCGCGAGCTCGCGCCAGATGTTGAGGAGGAGCAGGTGGTTCTTGCGCGCCTCGATGGTGCCGACCGTGACGAAATAGGGGACGGCGCGCGGCTCGAGCGGCGTGGCTCTGCGCGGCAGGTGGTCGACGCCGAGAAGCGCGTCCACGATCGGCAGGTCGCGCCGGCCGAGTTCGCCGACCCGGCGGGCGAGCCGGTCGCCCGTATCGGCGGAATTGACGATGGCGAGATTGGCCGCGCGGGCGACGAGGCGAATCCGCTCCCAATGCTTCTCGGCGTGGCCGGGTCGCGCATATTCGGGAAAGTCGATCGGGATGACGTCGTGGATCAGGAAGGCGAAGCGCTCCGCGCCGAGGCGGCGGGCGGCCGTGGCGAGCCACGGCTTTTCCAGATGATGGTGCGACACGTTCAGATAGAGCGCCGGCGGGCCGGGCTCGGGCGCCCCGATCTGCTGGCGGAGCCGACGCGGCAGGCCGACCGCGCGCCGCAGCGGGGCCGGGAGGCCGTTGCCGAAAGTGGCGAAGGTGAGCCCGGTCGGCAGCAGCCCGGCGCGGTCGGGCGGCAGGAGCGACCCTCCCGCGCCGCCGCGCAGGAAGGCGATGAGGCGCGGATCCGGATCGCCCGCTTCGGTGGCGCCGGCCCAGCGCGCCGCCAGGCGGTCGAGATGATCGATCATCGCCTCGCGCGGCACTTCCAAAAGCGCTTTGCCGGCCACGGCGACGAAGCTCAAGTCGATGTCGAGGCCGAGCAGGCGCCGGGCATAGGCCATGTCGACGCGGTCGATGCCGGTCGCGTTCCCGCGATCGCCACGCGAGAGCAGCCGCGACACGTCCATCAGGAGTCGGCGACGGTTCATCATCTTCAAATTCTTGAATGCAATTGGCCGGCTTTGACAAGCCCCCCGCCGGCCCCTAGTCATGCCGGCGCCGACGGGGTCGCTCCGGCCCTCGCCCAGAGGGCGCGACGGAGCGCTGTCCGGGACGTGCCCCGCCAACGAACGACAGGTTGCTTCGCCTTCACACGAAGCAACCGTGAAGCCGCGTGGAGAACAACGGCATGACCGGATCGCATGCTCCGAAGTCCGCAACCGGACAGGCGAAGGAAGACGCGGCGTTTTACTCGATCTTCGCCAGCGCCGGCCTCGCGATAGCCAAGCTCTTCGCGGCGATCTGGTCAGGCTCGCTCGGTCTTCTGTCAGAGGCGATCCACAGCTTGCTGGATACGGGCGCGACGATCATGACCTACCTGGCCGTGCGCGTGTCCGACAAGCCGGCGGACGATGTGCATCACTACGGTCACACCAAGGTGGAAAGCATCGCGGCGCTGGCCGAGACCGGCCTCCTGTTCGTGGCGAGCGGCTGGATCGTGTGGGAGGCGGGCCACCGCCTGTGGACCGGGGACTTCGGCGTCGAGGTGCACTGGATCGCGGTCGCGGTGGTGGTCGTCTCGATCGGCGTCGACTATTTCCGCGCCCGCGCGCTCAACAAGGTCGCCAAGGAGACGCGCAGCCAGGCGCTCGAGGCCGATGCGCTGCACTTCTCCTCCGACATGTGGTCGTCCCTTGTCGTGCTCGCCGGCCTCGGCTTCGTGGCGGTGGGCTTTCCGCAGGGCGACGCGATCGCCGCGCTGGTGGTCGCCTGCTTCGTGACGCTGGCCGCCTGGCGGCTCGGCAAGCGCACCGTCGACACGCTGCTCGACGCCGCCCCGCAGGGCGTCGGCGCGAGCGTCACCGAACTGATCGAGCCGATCCGCGGCGTCGCCTCGGTCGACCGGGTGCGCGTGCGCCCGGCCGGCAGCGTGCTGTTCGTCGACGTCGACCTGGCGGTCGCGCGCACCCGCGCCGTGACCGACGTGGCCGCCACCAAGGCGGAGGTGATCGACCGCATCCGCGCCGCCATGCCCGAGGCCGAGGTGTCGGTCACGACGCGCCCGATCGCGCTCGACGACGAGACGGTGCACGACCGCATCATGGTGATCGCGCGGAACCACGCCCTCGCCGTGCATCACCTGACCGTGCAGACGATCGAGCGGCCGAATGCCGAGCCGATCCTCGCCATCTCGCTCGACCTCGAAGTGGACGGGCGCATGCCGCTCGAAGAGGCGCACCGGATCGCCACGCGGCTCGAAGAGGCGATCGGCGAGGAGTTCGGCGCGGCGGAGATCGAGGTCGAAACGCATATCGAGCCGCTCATCCTGCACGGGCTGCACGGCATCGATCTCGGCGACGCCGAGGCGGAGCGCGTCACCGCCCTGCTCGCCCGCGCGGCGGCGGGCACCCCGGCCGTGACGGACATCCATTCGGTCCGGGCCCGGCGCACCGACCAGGGCGTGATGATCAACTTCCACTGCCGCGTGCCGCCCGACATGACGGTCGAGGCGATGCATGACGCGATCGACGAGGTCGAGCGGGCGGTCAGGTCGGAGCGGCCGGACATCCGCCGCGCCATCGGCCATGCGGAGCCGCTCGGCGTGCCGCATGCGGAGCGGCGCTTCGTGCGCGCGATCCGCTGAGGGACGGGGTTCAGTCCGGCAGGCGCTCGCCGCCGCGCGCCACCACGGCGTCGAGGCGCGGGAGCGGATCGACCGCGCCGAAGCCTTCCGTTGAGATGCCGGCCGCCACGCTCGCGAAGCGCCCGGCCCGGAACGGATCTCCGGTCCTGAGATAGGCGGTGAGGAACGCGCCGTCGAAGGCGTCGCCGGCGCCGGTGGCGTCGACCGCCTCGCAGGGGATCGCCGGGAACCGTTCGCGCCGCTCCGGCGTCGCCACGACCGCGCCGTCGCCGCCGAGCGTCAGTCCGACGATGCCGATGCCGGCCGAAAGATAGTGGTCGCAGATGGCGTCCGGGTCGTCGAGGCCGGTCAGGAGCCGCGCGTCGTCGATACCGGGCAGCAGGATATCGGCCTGCCGGGCGGTCGCCTCGATGATCGCCCGGGCGCGTTCGATCGGCCACAGGCGGAGCCTCAGATTCGTGTCGTAGGAGACGAGCCGTCCGGCCGCCCTGGCGATCGCGATCGCCTTGAAAACCGCGTCGCAGGCCGAGGTGGAGATCGCCTGGCTGATGCCGGAGACATGCAGCACCCGCGCGGCGCCGATATAGTCCGCGTCGAGGTCGGCGGGCGTGAACCGGCTCGCCGCCGAGCCGGCGCGCAGATAGCTGAAGTCGTGCCCCTTCGGCCCGTGCGTCACGAAATAGACGCCGGTATGCGCCGCCGGATTGGTGCGCACGGCCGAGGCGTCGACGCCTTCGCGCGCCCAGAGCTCCCGGAACGCCTTGCCGAAGCCGTCGTCGCCGAGCGCCGTCACATAGCCGACCCGCGCGCCCAGGCGGGCAGCGGCGACCGCGGCGTTCGACGTGTCTCCGCCGAAGCCGCCGAGCCACTGGCGGTCGCGGCCGGTGTCGTTGAACTCGAACATGGGCTCGCCCATGGCGACGATGTCGAGCCTCGCGTCGGCCTTCGCGTCCGGCATGGCGTCCTCCGCGGCGTTCAGTGGATTTCGGGCTCGGGGATCGGCGCGGTCCCCTCCAGATAGTCGAAGTCGCAGCCCTCGTGCGCCTGCTTGATGTGCTGGCCGAACATCTTGCCGTAGCCGCGCGGATAGTCGCGCGGGGGCGGCGACCAGGCGGCGAGGCGGCGGGCGATTTCGGCGTCGTCGACATGGAGATGCAGGCTCCGCCCCTCCACGTCGAGCGTGATGAGGTCGCCGTCCCTCACCGCCGCGAGCGGGCCCTTCACATAGGCCTCCGGGCTCACATGCAGCACGCAGGCGCCGTAGCTGGTGCCGCTCATGCGCGCATCCGAGATGCGCACCATGTCGCGCACGCCCTCTCTCAGAAGCTTCTTGGGGATCGGCAGCATGCCCCATTCCGGCATGCCGGGGCCGCCGACCGGGCCGGCGTTCTGCAGCACGATCACATGGTCGGGGGTGACGTCGAGGTCGTCGCGGTTCACCCGTGCGGCCATGTCGTTGTAGTCGCGGAAGACGAGCGCCGGGCCGGTGTGCTTCAGGAGCCGCGCGTCGGCGGCGGCGGGCTTCATCACGCAGCCGTTCGGCGAGAGATTGCCGCGCAGCACCGCGAGGCCGACGGCGGCGGAGACCGGGTTGTCGAGCGGGCGGATGACGTCCTCGTTGTAGATGCGCGCCTCGCCGATCATGTCGCCGATCGGCCGGCCGGAGACCGTCATGGCGTCCAGGTGGAGCAGGCCTTCGAGCCGCTTCAGGAAGGCCGGCAGCCCGCCCGCATAGAAGAAGTCCTCCATCAGGAAGGCGCCGGAGGGCCTGAGATTGGCGAGCACCGGCACCTTGCGGGCGAATGCATCGAAGTCGTCGAGCGTCACCGAGACACCGGCGCGGTTCGCCATGGCGATGAGGTGGATGATCGCGTTGGTCGAGCCGGCGAGCGCCATCACGGTGAGGAGCGCGTTCTCGAACGCCGCGCGGGTCAGGATTTGCGTCGGGACGAGGTCTTCCCACACCATCTCGACGATGCGCTGGCCGGCGGCCGAGGCCATGCGGCTGTGGCCGGCGTCGGCTGCGGGAATCGCGGAGGCGCCCGGCAGGGTGAGGCCGAGCGACTCGGCGATCGACATCATGGTGGCGGCCGTGCCCATGGTCATGCAGGTGCCGAAGGAGCGGGCGATCCCCGCCTCCATGTCGTGCCACTCGCTCTCCGAGACGACGCCCGCTTCCTTGTCGGCCCAGTATTTCCAGACGTCGGAGCCGGAGCCGAGCACCCGGCCGGCCCAGTTGCCCCTGAGCATCGGCCCGGCCGGCACGAAGATGAAAGGCAGCCCCGCCGAGGTGGCGCCCATGATGGTCGCCGGCGTGGTCTTGTCGCAGCCGGCGAGGAGCACGACGCCGTCGACCGGATGCGAGCGGATCAGCTCCTCCACTTCCATCGCGAGGAAGTTGCGGTAGAGCATGGTGGTCGGCTTGACGTAGGGCTCCGACAGCGACATCGCCGGCAGCTCGATCGGGAAGCCGCCCGAGGCCCAGACGCCCCGCTTCACCTCCTCGGCGCGCGTGCGCAGGTGGCTGTGGCAAGGGTTGATGTCCGACCAGGTGTTGACGATGGCGATGACCGGCTTGCCCTGGAACTCGTTGCGCCCATAGCCCATCTGCAGGGCCCGCGAGCGGTGGCCGAAGGAGCGCAGGTCCGCCGCGCCGAACCAGCGCTGGCTCCTCAAGTCTTCGAGCTTCTTGCGCGCTTGCGACATGGCGTTTCCTGGCTTTTAATTTGTCGGACGAATTTACCTATAGAGTCGGCCATCGGCCCCCGCAAGGCGCGGCGGCGCGGTCGGCTCTGTAGCCGCCGGCCGATTCCCGCAGCCGAGACGCCCGGAAACCCGAGACCGACCCCCGCATGGCGAAGCCGGACGACCCCGTGACGCTGCCGGAGCCGCCCGGGCTCGACCTCCGGCCGCAAAAGCGCGAACGCCTCGCCGACAGCCTGCACGGCCAGCTCCTGCAGCGCATCGCAGCCGGCCACTATGCCGAGGGCGACCGGCTGCCGACCGAGAAGGAGCTCTGCGCCATCTTCGCCGTGTCCCGCCCGGTGGTGCGTGAGGCGCTCCTGCGCCTGCAGGCGGACGGCCTCGTGGTCGCCCGCCAGGGCGCCGGCACCTTCGTGAAGCGCCGTCCGCCCCGGCGCATGGCCGAGGCCGCCTCGGCGGTGGAGATCTCCGGCTTCCTGCTGAGCTTCGAGGTGCGGCTCCCGCTCGAAGGCCAGGCGGCCCGCCTGGCGGCGCGGCGGCGCGACGAGGGGGCGATCGCCCGCATCGAGGAGGCGCTCGCCGGGATGCGCAAGGCGATCGCGGCGGGGCATCCGGCGGAGCGGCACGACTTCGCCTTCCACCGCGCCGTGGCGGCGGCGACCGGCAACGACCTCTTCGTGTTCGTGCTGGAGCAGATCGAGCCGCAGGTGGGCGGCACCATGGAGATGGCGCTCGGGATCACCCGCGAGGGCTCCTCGGCGCGCGCCCGGCGGGTCGTGGAAGAGCATGAGCGCATCCTGGAGGCGATCCGCGAGGGCGACCCGGACACCGCCGACCTGGCCATGCGCCACCACCTCGTCGAGACGCGAAGGCGCCTCACCGACCGCGACCGGGACGCCTGAGCAAGCCGGTGACCCTCAGGCCGCCGCGCTGTTGCGATAGGCGGCGCCGATCATCATCGCGGAGAGGACACCGTAGACCGCGTCCCAGGCGCCCCGAACCTCCGGCGTGAAGGCGTCGCCGAGCACCCTTTCGAGCGCGAAGAGGAGCGCCTCCCCGACCGCCGTATAGTGCTGCTCGCGCACGCCATATTCCACGTGGCGGATGGCGAGGAGCGCCGCGACCGGCATGATCGAGCCGAAGTCGTCGAGGCCGCGCACGACGATTCCGAGCGTCTGCATCAGGACGACGCCCTGACGTCGCAGGTCGCCCTTGAACAGGGGCCTCACCTCGGGCGCGATCTCGAACAGTCGATCGTGAAACAATTGGGCGAGCTGTTCGGAGCTGAGCGCCGCCCTTTCAAAGGAATTTTGAACAAGTGCGATCTGGCGAGGCAACATTGTTTCATCCTTGTAACAAGAAGGGCTCCGTTACCCGACGGAGACCTTTTCCTGTTCCGCGAATGAATGCCCCCTGAACGCGCCGGGGGCAAGGCCCTCAGCGGCCCTCGAACTTCGCGACCGGCGCGCCGACGACGTCGACTTCGAGCGCGATCAGCTTGCCGGTCCAGGGCATCGCCTCCATGCGCTCCGGCGGAACGCCGGTGGTCAGGCTGGTGACGAACACGGTTTTCATGTCCGGCCCGCCGAAGCACGGCATGGTCGGCGCGGCGACCGGCAGGTCGATCGAGGAAAGGAGCTTGCCGGAGCGGTCGAAGCGGTTCAGCCGCTGCGCCGAGATGCCGGCGCTCCAGTAGCAGTTCTCCATGTCGCCGGCGCCGCCGTCCGGCCGCCCGGTCGCCTCGTCGAGCGTGGCGATGCGGGTGCGGTTGGAGAGCGCGCCGGTCGCCTTGTCGAAGTCGAAGCGGTCGATCCACGGGCCGCGGCTATCCGAATAGAACATGGTGCGCCCGTCGCCCGACCAGGCGAGGCCGTTCGACACATAGACCCCTTCCACCTTCTTCTCGACCGTGCCGTCGCCCGAGACGCGGTAGAGGTTCCCGATCGGCTGGCGCTCGGGCCGCTCGTCCATGGTGCCGACCCAGAAGGCCCCGTCCGGCCCGACCTTGCCGTCGTTGAGCCGCGTATGCGGCACGTCGGCCTCCACGTCGGCGACCTTTTCGAGCGCGCCGGTCTCGGTGTCGAGCACATGCACCGTCTTGGTCAGGGCGACGACGAGCTTGCCCGACCGGCAGATGCCCATGGAACCGACCCGGTCCGGCAACGGCCAGGTGCGGAAGCCCGAGCCGTCCGGGTTGACCGCGTGGACCGCCTTGCCCTGGATATCGACCCAGTAGAGGCAGTTGTGCTCGGCATCCCAGGTGGGACCCTCGGCGAGGATGCAGCGGTGGTCGTTGACGAGGCGGATGGTCACGGTCGTTTCCTCCTGGGCGGGCCTGAGCGACGTCGCGGCCACCTTGTCGGCGGTGGCGGTCCATGATGTATTACAACTTGACAAGTTGCCTGCAAACCCGCCCCGGCGCATCCGCCGGGCGCCGCTTCGAGCCGCCGCCGAGCATGATCCCGCGAGCGCCCCTCCGGCCGCCGTCCCGGCCTTGCCCGTCAGCCGGCGAGCGCGGCGTAGCGGTTGCGGCTGCCGGCGAGGTGGAGCCGCATGGCGATCGCCGCCTCCGCCGCGTCCCCGGCCGCGACCGCGTCACGGATGCCGCGATGCTCGGCTTCCACAAGCATCAGATAGTCCTCGCCGTAACTCCCGGCCGGGAGCAGCCGTCGGCGCGGCAGGGCGAGTTCGCCGAGCTGGTCGAGGAAACGGCCGAAATAGGGGTTGCCGGTCGCCCCGGCGAGGGCGCGGTGGAACGCCAGGTCGGCGGCGACGCCGTCCTCGCCGGCCGCGCGCGAGGCCGCCTGGTCGGCCATGGCCGCGTCCAGCGCCGCGACGTCCTCGTCGCGCCGTCGCTCGGCCGCGAGCGCGGCGGCTTCCACCTCGACGGCGAGGCGCAGTTCCAGGATCGACAGGATGTCCTCGACGGTCGCCCGCTCCACCATGCCGATGGCGGCGAGGAGCGGCCGCGGCTGGCGCACAAAGGCGCCGGCGCCCTGCCGCGTCTCGACCAGCCCCGAGGCCTTCAGTGCGGCGACCGCCTCGCGCACGACGGTGCGGCTGACGCCTGCCCGCGCGGCGAGCGCGGCTTCCGTCGGCAGCCGGTCTCCCGGGCCGAGCCGGCCCTCGCGGATCTCCCGTTCGAGCGATTCCGACAGCATGGCGACGAGGTTCTTCGAACGCGGCACCTGCGCCAGTGGGAGGCCCTGGATTTCGTTCGGATCGGGAGGCTTGATCGTCATCGGATGATGGCATTCCGGCTCTGGCGGCCACCCGGGCCGCCCGGCGCGGACCCTTCGGCGACCCGCGCCTTGGCGCGATCATAGCAGTTCGAAACCAATCGCGGCAGGCCGGCCGGACAGCGCCGGCGCAACGCCGCCCACCGCAAAAGGAAACGCCCATGGCCCCCTCCCGCATCCTCATCACCGGCGCCGCCGGCAATCTCGGCACCGTGCTCCGCCGGCATTTCCAGCCGCGCGTCGACCTCCTGAAGCTGACCGACATCGCGCCGATGCCGCCCGCCGCGGCAAACGAGGTGGTGCTGCAGGCCGACCTCGCCGACGCGGACGCGATCATGCGGGCTGCGGAGGGTGTCGAGGCGATCGTGCATCTCGGCGGCAACGCCACCGAGGCGCCCTGGGAGCGGATCGTCTCCGCGAACCTGATCGGCGGCGTCAATCTCTGGGAAGCCGCGCGCGTCAACGGCGTCGACCGGGTGCTGTTCGCGAGTTCCAACCACGCGATCGGCTTCTGGCGCCGCACGGAGACGCTCGACCACACGACGCCGGCCAAGCCCGACAGCCGCTACGGCCTCTCCAAGGCGTTCGGCGAGGACATGGCGACGCTCTACGCGCTGAAGCACGGCGTGCGCGGCTTCTCCATGCGGATCGGCTCCTGCTTCGAGAAGCCGAACGGGCGCCGCATGCTGTCGACCTGGCTCTCCTTCGCGGACTTCATCCGCCTCGTCGAGGTCGGCCTCACCGCCGATTACCTCAACGAAATCGTCTACGGCGTGTCGCGCAACACCCGCTCCTGGTGGGACAACTCGAACGCCTACCGGCTCGGCTACGATCCGCGGGACGACGCCGAGGTGTTCGCGGCGGAGTTCGACGGCGTCCACACGGACGACCCGGTCGAGGAGGCCCTTCAGGGCGGCGGCTATGCGAGCCGCGAATTCTCGTTCGACCTGAACAAGGTGCCCTGACGCTGGAGCGGCCGGCGCCGGCGGCCCGTCGAGCCGGTCGGCGCCCGCCGCTCAGTAGAGCGACGACGCGCCCTCGTCGGCCGGGCCGACCGCGCGGCGGAAGCCGCCGAACAGGTCGCGGCCGACGCCGAAGCTGTTCGCCTCGAGATCCGCGGTGACCGGCACGCGGGCGGCCCATTCGGCCTCGGGCACCAGCACTTCGAGCGTGCCGGCGACGGCGTCGAGCCGCACCGTGTCGCCGTCGCGGATCTTCCCGATCGGGCCGCCGTCGACCGCCTCCGGCGTCACATGGATCGCCGCCGGCACCTTGCCGGAGGCGCCCGACATGCGCCCGTCGGTGACGAGGGCGACCTTGAAGCCGCGGTCCTGCAGCACGCCGAGCGGCGGGGTGAGCTTGTGCAATTCCGGCATGCCGTTCGCCTTCGGCCCCTGGAAGCGCACCACCGCCACCATGTCGCCGGCGAGCTCGCCCGCCTTGAACGCCGCCTGCAGCTCCTCCTGGGAGTGAAAAACGCGCGCGGGCGCCTCGATCACGTAGCGCTCCGGCTTCACCGCCGAGGTCTTGATCACCGCCTTGCCGAGCGAGCCGGAGAGGAGCTTCAGCCCGCCGGTCGCCTGGAACGGTGTCGCCGCCGGCCGCAGCACCGCCTCGTCGGCGCTCGCGGCGGGCGTTTCCGCCCAGACGAGCGAGCCGTCCTCGGCAAGGGTCGGCGCGGTCGTGTACCCGTCGAGGCCGGTGCCCCAGACGGTGCGCACGTCCTTGTGCAGCAGCCCCTCGCCGAGGAGTTCACGGATCAGGAACTGCAAGCCGCCGGCATTGCGGAAGTGGTTCACGTCGGCCGACCCGTTCGGATAGACGCGCGCGACGAGCGGGACGACATCGGAGAGGTCCGAGAAATCGTCCCAGGTGAGCCGGATGCCGGCCGCCTTGGCCATGGCGACCAGGTGCAGCGTGTGGTTGGTCGAGCCGCCGGTCGCATGCAGGCCGACCACGCCGTTCACGAAGGCGCGCTCGTCGAGGATCTCGCCGACCGGCGCATAGCCGTTGCCGGCGCGGGTGATCTCGAGCGCCCGCTTGACGGCGGCGGCGGTCAGGGCGTCGCGCAAGGGCGTGTTCGGATTGACGAAGGTGGTGCCCGGAATGTGCAGGCCCATCACCTCCATCAGCATCTGGTTGGAGTTGGCCGTGCCGTAGAAGGTGCAGGTGCCGGGCGCGTGGTAGGACTTCGCCTCTGACTGCAGGAGCTCGGCGCGGCCGACCTTGCCCTCGGCGTAGAGCTGGCGGACCTTCGCCTTCTCGTCGTTGGAGATGCCCGAGGGCATCGGCCCGGCCGGCACGAACACACCCGGCAGGTGGCCGAAGGAGAGCGCGCCGATCACGAGGCCCGGCACGATCTTGTCGCAGATGCCGAGATAGAGGGCGGCGTCGAACATCTGGTGCGACAGCGCGACCGCCGTCGACATGGCGATCACGTCGCGCGAGAAGAGCGAGAGTTCCATGCCGGCCTCGCCTTGCGTGACGCCGTCGCACATGGCCGGCACGCCGCCCGCCACCTGCGCCACCGCGCCGAGACCGCGCGCCGCCGCGCGGATGAGTTCGGGATAGCGCTCGTAGGGCTGATGCGCCGAGAGCATGTCGTTGTAGGCGGTGACGATGCCGATGTTCGGCTCGTCGCCCGACATCAGCCGCTCCTTGTCGGTCGGGCCGCAGGCGGCGAAGCCATGCGCGAGATTGGCGCAGCCGAGCTTCTTGCGCGTCGGGCCGGTCTCGCCGGCCTTGCGGATCCGCTCCAGATAGCGCGAGCGGCCGTCATGGCTGCGCTTCACGATGCGCTCGGTGACCTCGCCGATGCGGGCGTGGATCGTCATGGCGATGCTCCTCGTTCCCGTTCAATTCCCGCGGCCGCGCCGACGGCGGGACCCTACTCTGGCAGCGGCTCGCGCCGGCGGCATGACACGGTCAAGCGCCGTCCTCATGCCCCGGCGCCTTAAGCGCCGTCCTCATGCCACGTGCGGCCGTCGCGTTCGATGAGCGCGATGGCGGCGGACGGGCCCCAGGTGCCCGACCTGTAGGATTTGGGCTGTTCGCCGCCCGACTTCCAGGCGTCCAGGATCGGATCGATCCAGCGCCACGCGGCCTCGACCTCGTCGCGGCGCATGAACAGGGTCTGGTTGCCGCGCACCACGTCCATGACGAGCCGCTCATAGGCATCCGGGTTGCGGACGCCGAAGGCTTCCGCGAAGCTCATGTCGAGCGGCACGCGCCGGAGCCGCATGCCGCCCGGGCCGGGATCCTTGATCATCAGGTGCAGGCGCACGCCCTCGTTCGGCTGCAGGCGGATGACGAGTTCGTTGCGCACGATGCGGCCGGCGCTGCCGTCGAAGATCGAATGCGGGATGGCGCGGAAAGACACCACGATCTCCGAGCAGCGCTGCGCCAGGCGCTTGCCGGTCCTGAGATAGAAGGGCGTCCCGGCCCAGCGCCAGTTGCACAGCTCGGCCTTGAGCGCCACGAAGGTCTCGGTCGGGCTTCCGGGCTTTTCCAGTTCCTCCAGATAGGACGGAACCGGGCCGCTCGCCGAGGCGCCCGCGTCGTATTGCCCGCGCACCGTGAAGGTCGAGGCGTTCGCCTCGGTGATGGGAAGGAGCGCCTTCAGCACCTTGAGCTTCTCGTCGCGCACCGAATCCGCGTCGAGCGCGGCGGGCGGCTCCATGGCGACGAGGCAGAGGAGCTGCAGGATGTGGTTCTGCACCATGTCGCGCAGCGCGCCCGCGGTGTCGTAGTAGCCGGCGCGGCCCTCGACGCCGAGGCTCTCGGCGACCGTGATCTGCACATGGTCGATGTGGGCGGAATTCCAGATCGGCTCGAACAGCGCGTTGGCGAAGCGCAGCGCCATCAGGTTCTGCACCGTCTCCTTGCCGAGATAATGGTCGATACGGAAGATGCGGCGCTCCTCGAACACCGCGCCGACCGCGTCGTTCACCCGGTTGGCGGATTCCAGGTCCTTGCCGACCGGCTTCTCGACGACGACGCGGGCCTGCTCGTTGACGAGGCCGTATTCGCCGAGCTTCGCGCAGATCGTGCCGAAGAGATCGGGCCCGACCGCCAGATAATAGACCCGGATGCGGTCCTCCACCTCGCCGAGGAGCCGGCCGAGTTCCGCCCAGCCGGCGTCGCCGAGCGCGTCGATCCGCACATAATGGAGGCGCCTGAGGAACGCCTCGACCGTCTCCGGCTCGCGCTCCTTCTCCGGCACATGCGCCTCGATCGCGTCGCGCGCGAAGGCGCGATATTCCGCGTCCGTCATGGTCGCGCGGGCGGTGCCGATGATCCGCGTCGGCCCCTCGATCTGCTTGTCGCGGTCGCGGTGGTAGAGCGCGGGCAGGAGCTTGCGGCGGACGAGGTCGCCGGTGCCGCCGAAGGCGACGAAGTCGAAGGTATCGACGGAGATGATGCGGCTGACCATCGGTCTATCCGTTGTTGGCCATGAAGGCCGCCACCTCGGCCCGGCGCGGCAGATCGGCGCCGCGGCGGGAGACGGTGATCGCGGCGGCGGCCATGGCGAAGTCCACGATCGGCCTGACCGAAGCAAGGTCGAGGCCACGGAGTTTACCCTTGTCGAGGAGCCCTTCCTCGTCGAGCCGCGCCAGCATCGCGGCATGGAAGGTGTCGCCCGCGCCGACCGTGTCCACCACGGCGATACGTGGCGCCGGCAGGAACAGGCTCGCGCCGCCGATCCCGACCGCGACGCCCCGGCCCCCGTCCGTGACGATGGCGAGCGCCGGGCCGCGCCGCGACCAGTCGCGCGCCACCGCCTCGATATCTTGCGGTCCGCCGAGAATCCAGTCGACGTCCTCGGCCGAGGCCTTGATGTAGTCGGTGAGCGGCAGCATGGCCTCGAAACGTTCGAGCCAGCGCGCCCGGTCCGGAATGATCGAGGCCCGGATGTTCGGGTCGAGCGCCACGACGCGGGTCGGCGCCACGCGCCGCATCAGCTCCATGAGCGAGGAGGCGGTCGGCTCCAGCGCGAGCGAGATGGAGCCGAAATGGACGCAGTTAAGCGCGGCCGGCAGGTCGCGCGGCAGTTCCCCGACCTCGAGGCTCCGGTCGGCCGCGTTGTCCGTGTAGAAGGAATAGTCGGCATGGCCTTCCGCGTCGAACGCGACGAAGGCGAGCATGGTGCGGTGCCGCTCCGTCGTGACCACGAAGCGCGGGTCGATCCCCTCGCGCTCGATGAAGCCGAGGAGGTCGCGGCCGAAGAAGTCGGTGGAGAGCTTGGTGAGGTAGGCGACCTCGCGGCCGAGCCGGGAGAGACCGAACGCGACGTTGAGCGGCGAGCCGCCGAAGACCGGACGGAACGCCCGGCCGACGTCGGTCTCGATCGCGATCATGTCGAACAGCGCTTCACCGCACGCGAGTATCATGGCGTCTCCCCGGCGGGGCTCGCCACGTCTATGCGACGGCCCTCTTTGGAATGCAAGTTCTTTCTTCTTGCAATTTCTTGCAGTATCAGCGACGGCGATCGGGCGGCGAGGTCAGGGCTCGTCCGGCCGGATCACGCCCTTGCGCAGGACGAGATTGCCGTAGAGCCGCCGCTCCCCGCTCGCCACCAGCGCATAGGCGCCGCGCACCCGCTCGTAGAAGGCCTGGCCCATCAGCGCCACGACCTGCCGGCCGGGCTCGTGCCGGGCGACGATCGCCTCGAACTCGCGCATGATCGGCTCGCGATGGGAGGGATCCCCCTTGATGCCGGGGCGGAACGCGGTCTCCTCGACGAAGTCGTCGAGCGGCATCACCGACAGGATCGCGTCGGCAATGCGGGTCGCAGGGATGCCGTCGAGGCGGACGAGCCGCTCGGCGTGGGCCTCGGCAGGGTAGTTCGCGTCCACGATGGCGATCTCGTCGCCGTGCCCCATCTCGCGCAGCACGCGAAGCAAGTCGGGGCTCAGGACCGGGTCAATCCCTTTGAGCATCGGCGGCCTCCTTGAACAGCACTTCGCGGTTGCGGGCGAAATTCGCCAGGAACGGCAGCGCGGCCCCGCCCAGCGCCCGCGCATCGGCCCCGGCGGTGCCCTCGCGGATCTCGCAAGGGGAAAGGCCCTGCCGGTCGATCGCCCGGTGGGCGGCGATCGTCGCCGCGACGATGCGCCGGCGGATCGCCGCCGGGAACGCGCCGTCGATCACCACCGCCTCGAAATCCATGATCGAGCAGGCGGCCGCGGCAAGCACAGCGAGGCTGTGGCCGCATTCGGCGACCCAGCGATCGACCTCGGCGCCGTAGTCCGGCCAGTCATGCGGCTGCGTCCAGAGCCCGGACGGGTCGACACCGGCCCGGCGCAGGCGGTTCTCCAGCACATGGATCGAGGCGGCGCGGATCAGCTGCTCGGTGCCGACCTCGCCATTGGCGAGCCGGCGCGGCACCGGCAGCGAACCGATCGCCCCGGCATTGCCGGTGCGGCCCTGCACCACGTTGCCGTTCAGCACGATGCCGCCGCCCACGAAGGAGCCGATGAACACATAGACGAAGTCGCGCGGGGCCGGCGCGCGGCCGAAGAAGTTCTCCGCCGCCGTCGCCGCCGTGCCGTCGTTGCAGATCGACACCGGCCAGGGCACCACCGCGGCGATCTCGGCGCGGGTGTCGAAGCCGAGCCAGGCCTGCATGGCGTCCGCCGGCGCGCCCACTTCGGTCTGCCAGTTCCACAGTTCGAACGGCGTCGCGATGCCGAAGCCGACGATGCGGTCGCGCTGCGCCGGCGTGAGCCCGCCGGCGAGTTCGCGCGTGCCGTTGCGGACGTGATCGAGGAGACTCGCCGGCATCGGATAGGGATGCGTCCAGTGGATGCGGCCGGTGACGCGACCGACGAAGTCGACGAGGACGAGGTCGGTCGAGCGGCGGCCGAGCTTCAGCCCGAAGGCGAGCGCGCCGTCCGGGCGCAGCGCATAGGGGATCGCCGGCTGGCCGATACGGCCGCGCTGCGGCTCCAGGCGCATGATCAGCCCGTCAGCCTCGAGCCGGTTCATGATCACCGTGGTGGTCTGCGGGGAAAGCCCCGTGAGGCGCGCGATCTCGGCCTTGGGCAGGCCGCCGCCGCGGCGGATGAGCGAGAGGATCAGGCGTTCGTTGTAGATGCGCACGCCCGACTGGTCGGTGCCGCGCCTCAAGTCCGCCGCCGGCAGCCCGCCATGCCCGGCCGGCGCCAAGCCGGCGCCGCGCAGGGGCTCCGCGCCGCGCGGGGGCTCCCCGGCCGGCACGGTCAGCGCCGCAGGTCCCTCCGTCACGTTCGCCGGGCCGATCGCCACCGTCGTCCTTCCTCCAGCACCCGCCGCCTGCGCGCCCCTTGTTCTGAGCCATGGCCGGCATGCCGGATGCGCCCTCGGGATCGACATCCCGCGCGCCCATGGCCGGAGCCTTGCGAGCCTCTGCCGGGGCCGACTCTGGCGCCGCGCCGGCCGCTTGTCAATAAATACATCCGTCGGATTTATTTATTGACAGCCTTCCGGACGCATGAGAGAAAACGCGTGTCCGGCAGCGGCCCATCCTCGAAACGGGGCCGTCGCTCAACGAACGGCATCGGATCGGCATGACGGGGCGAGCCCCCGCGTGGCCGCGCTCGCCGGAAAAGCATCGAGGGGCTCGATCGAGCCGCCAGGGGAGGATCTCCACGTGACCAAACTGACCGCCACGCTACTCGCCACCGCCGCGCTCGGGCTGACGCTCGGCGCCACCGCCGCTTCCGCCCAGTCGGTCGGCGCCTGCCTGATCACCAAGACCGACACCAATCCCTTCTTCGTCAAGATGAAGGAAGGCGCCACCGCCAAGGCCAAGGAAGTGGGCGTCTCGCTCAAGACCTATGCGGGCAAGATCGACGGCGACAGCGAGAGCCAGGTCGCGGCCATCGAGAGCTGCATCGCCGACGGCGCCAAGGGCATCCTGATCGCCGCCTCGGACACCAAGGGCATCGTCCCGTCCGTCGCCAAGGCGCGCAAGGCCGGCCTCCTGGTGATCGCGCTCGACACCCCGCTCGACCCGGCCGACGCCGCCGACGCCACCTTCGCGACCGACAACCTCCTCGCCGGCAAGCTGATCGGCCAGTGGGCCGCCGCCACGCTCGGCGACAAGGCGAAGACCGCCAAGATCGGCTTCCTCGACCTCACCCCGTCGCAGCCGACCGTCGACGTCCTGCGCGACCAGGGCTTCATGATCGGCTTCGGCATCGACCCGAAGGACCCGAACAAGATCGGCGACGAGACCGACCCGCGCATCGTCGGTCACGACGTGACCAACGGCAACGAGGAGGGCGGCCGCAAGGCCATGGAGAACCTGCTCCAGAAGGATCCCGGCATCAACGTGATCCACACCATCAACGAGCCGGCCGCCGTCGGCGCCTACCAGGCGCTGAAGGCCGTCGGCAAGCAGAACCAGGTGCTGATCGTCTCGGTCGACGGCGGCTGCCCGGGCGTGAAGTCCGTCAAGGACGGCCAGATCGGCGCCACCTCGCAGCAGTATCCGCTGCTCATGGCCTCGCTCGGCGTCGAGGCGATCAAGACCTGGGCGACCAGCCAGAAGAAGCCCGAGCCGACCCCCGGCAAGGCCTTCTTCGACACCGGCGTCTCGCTCGTCACCGACAAGCCCGCCGCCGGCGTGCCGTCGATCGACGTGGCCACCGGCCTGGCGAAGTGCTGGGGTTGAAGCCCCGCCCTCCTGGGCACATGATCACAATCCCGGAGGCGCGGCCCGCGGGCCGCGCCGACGGAACGACAAGCACGGACAATCGTGTGAATGGGAGGCGGACGCTCGGCCGCGTCGCTTCGCGTTGAGGCGCGCCAGGCGCGCCGGGGAGGTGTGCCGATGGCCCAGATGCAGGAATTCGAGACGGTCCTCGACAAGAGCGACAAGACGGTCGCGAGCTTCGACACGGGCCATTCGCCGGTCCAGCGGATCCAGCACTTCCTGCATTCGACGCCCTCCGCGGTGCCGCTGATCGTCCTCATCCTGTCGATCATCATCTTCGGCCTCGCCAAGGGCGACCGCTTCTTCTCCTCCTACACGCTGACCCTGATCCTGCAGCAGATCGCCATCGTCGGCTTCCTCGGCGCGGCGCAGACGCTGGTCATCCTGACCGCCGGCATCGACCTTTCGATCGGCGTCATCATGGTCATCTCCGCCGTGCTCATGGGCAACGGCGTTCTCACCTACGGCCTGCCCGCCCCGCTCGCGATCCTCTTGGGCCTCGCCGCCGGCTCCTTCTGCGGCTTCGTCAACGGCGTGCTCGTGGCCTATATGAAGCTGCCGCCGTTCATCGTGACGCTCGGCACCTGGAACATCGTGATGGCCACGAATTTCATCTATTCGGCCAACGCGACCATGCGCGAGGCGGACCTCACCCAGCAGACCGCGCTCCTGCACATCTTCGGCACCAGCTTCCAGGTCGGCAACGCGGTCTTCACGCTCGGCGTCGTCGCGATGGTGGTGACCATCCTGTTCCTCGCCTTCGTGCTGAACCAGACCGCCTGGGGCCGCCATCTCTACGCGGTCGGCGACGACCCCGACGCGGCGCAGCTCTCCGGCGTGCCGGTGAAGCGCATGCTGGTGCAGGTCTATACGCTCGCCGGCCTGATCGCGGCGCTCGCCGCCTGGGTCTCGATCGGCCGCAACGGCTCGATCTCGCCCTCCGCCGCCGTGACCGACTACAACCTCCAGGCCATCACCGCGGCCGTGATCGGCGGCATCTCGCTGTTCGGCGGGCGCGGCTCGATCTTCGGCACCTTCTTCGGCGCGCTCATCGTGGGCGTCGTCTCGATGGGCCTCAACATGCTCGGCGCCGACCCGCAGTGGAAGGTGCTCCTGACCGGCGTCCTGATCATCGGCGCCGTGGCGATCGACCAGTGGATCAGAAAGGTGAGCGCGTGATGAGCCAGCCCATCCTGCAAGCCCGCGGCCTGGTGAAGCGCTACGGCCGCGTGACCGCCCTCGACGAGGCCGACTTCGACCTCATGCCCGGCGAGATCCTCGGCGTCATCGGCGACAACGGCGCCGGCAAGTCGAGCCTGATCCGCGCGCTCTCCGGCGCCATGGTGCCGGACTCCGGCCGCATCATCATGGAAGGCCAGGATATCAGCTTCACCGGCCCGCAGGACGCCCGGCTGCACGGCATCGAGACCGTGTACCAGAACCTTGCTCTGTCGCCGGCGCTCTCCATCGTCGACAACATGTTCCTCGGCCGCGAGAAGCGCATCGCCGGGCCGCTCGGCGAATGGTTCCGCATCCTCGACCGCTCGCATATGCGCAAATTCGCCCGCGAGAAGCTGAACGAGCTCGGGCTGATGACCATCCAGAACATCGACCAGGCGGTCGAGACCCTGTCGGGCGGTCAGCGGCAGGGCGTCGCGGTGGCGCGCGCGGCGGCGTTCGGCAGCAAGGTGGTGATCCTCGACGAGCCGACCGCGGCGCTCGGCGTCAAGGAATCCCGCCGCGTGCTCGACCTCATCCAGGACGTGCGGCGGCGCGGCATGGCGATCGTGCTGATCAGCCACAACATGCCGCATGTGTTCGAGGTGTGCGACCGCATCCACATCCACCGGCTCGGCCGCCGCCACGCGGTGGTCAGCCCGCGCGCGATCTCCATGTCGGACGCCGTGGCGATCATGACCGGCGCCATGGCGCCGCCGCAGGACGCGATCGCGGCGTGACCGCCGCGCGGGGCGCCGGCCATGGTCGCACCCGCCCTCTGACGGTCTCCGGTTCGCAGCGGGTCGCGCCGCCGGTTGGTCCGCGGCGCAGGCCTCAGCCGGCCGGGCGGTCGGCGGCGAATTCGGGCGCGAGCGCGCGGTAGAGTCGGCGGAAGCGCTCCAGATGTGGCCGATAGAGGGCGCCGAGCCGCTCCTCGGGCGCCACCACGTCCTCGACCGGCGGCGCCACCGCGACCGCCTCCGGCGGCTCGCCGGTCGCGGCCATGCGGGCGAGCATGGCGGCGCCGACCGCCGGACCCTTCTCGCCGCCGCGATAGCGCATGAGCGGGCGGCCGAGGATCGAGGCGATCATGCGCGCCCAGAGGAGGCTGCGCGAGCCGCCGCCCACGAAGCCGAGCGGCCGCTCATCGTCGCCCGGTCCGAGCGCCACGGCCGCATCCGCGAGCGTGAAGGCGACGCCTTCCATGGCGGCCTGGCCGAACAGCCGCGCATCGGTCGAAGGCGTCAGCCCGAAGGCGACGCCGCGCGCGTCCGGATCGTTGTGCGGCGTCCGCTCCCCCGTGAGGTAGGGCAGGAACACGAGGCCGCTCGGCCCCTCGAAGCGCGCCTCGATCTCGGCGGCGAGCTCTCCGACCGGGCGGCCGGTGAGCGCGGCGGCCCAGGCATAGGCCGAGGCGCCGTTCAGCATGGCCGCCATCTGGAACCAGCGGTCCGGCAGGGCATGGCAGAAGGCATGCACGAAGGCGCCGGGATTGGGCCGGTAGTCGCCCATGGCGCGCACCAGCTGGCTCGACGTGCCGAGCGAGATGAAGCCGTCGCCCGGCCGGATCGCGCCGATGCCGATCGCGCCCGCCGCCGCGTCGCCCGCCCCGGCCGCGACCGGCAGGCCGGCGGCGAGGCCCCAGCGTTCGGCGACGTCGCGGCGGAGCGTGCCGGCGACCGCCGAGCCCTCGAAGAGGCGCGGCAGGCGCTCGACGGGCAAGCCGACCGCCCCGGCGAGCCGGGCCGACCAGTCGCGCTCGCCCTGGTCGAGCAGCCAGGTCCCGGCCGCGTCGGACATCTCGCTCGCCCGCTCGCCGGTCATCATCAGCCGCACATGGTCCTTCGGCAGCAGGAGGACGTCGATCGCGTCGAACACCTTCGGCTCGTGGCGCGCCAGCCAGAGGAGCTTCGGCGCGGTGAAGCCGGCCATGGCGGGCACGCCCGCGATGCCGGCGAGGTCCGGATGCAGCCGGTTCAGCTCGTCGGCCTCGGCGGAGGATCGCCCGTCGTTCCAGAGGATCACGTCGCGGAGCGGCCGGTCGCCGGCGTCGAGCACCACGGCGCCGTGCATCTGGCCGGAGAGACCGATGCCGGCGACGGCGCGCCAGGCCTCGGGCGCCGCGCGGGCGAGGTCGGCGGCGACCGCCTCCACCGCGCGCCACCAGTCGGCCGGCCGCTGCTCCGACCAGCCGGGATGCGGCCGGAGCGTCTCGACCGGCGCCGACGCCTCGGCGACGACGCCGGCGTCGCCCGCGAGTACGCCCTTCACCGCCGAGGTGCCGATGTCGAGGCCGAGCCAGTGGCGCATGGGACTCAGCGCCGCGACAGGGTGCGCGCGACCGCGTCGAGCCAGGCGGCGTATTTGCGGTTGCGCGTCTCGTCGTCCATCACGGGAGCGAAGCGGCGGTCGAGCGCCCAGGTCGCGGCGAACTCCTCCGGCTCCGGACAGACGCCGGCCTGCAGCCCGGCCAGATAGGCCGCGCCGAGCGCGGTCGTCTCGAGCACCTTCGGCCGGTCGACGGGGGCGTCGAGGATGTCCGAGAGGAACTGCATGGACCAGTCCGACGCGACCATGCCGCCGTCGACCCGGAGCACCGTGTCCGCGTCGCCCGCCCAGTCGCCGCGCATCGCCTCGACTAGGTCGCGGGTCTGGTAGCCGACGCTTTCGAGCGCGGCGCGGGCGAGTTCGCGCGGCGAGGTGCCGCGCGTCAGGCCGTAGAGCGCGCCGCGGCAATCGGCATCCCAGTAGGGCGCGCCGAGCCCGACGAAGGCGGGGACCAGGATCACGTCCTGCGCCGGATCCGCCGTGGCCGCCATGGCGCCCGTGTCGGCCGCGTTCCGGATCACGCCGAGCCCGTCGCGCAGCCACTGCACCGCGGCACCGGCGATGAAGATCGCGCCTTCGAGCGCATAGGTCGGCTTGCCGCCGAGCTGGTAGGCGATGGTGGTGAGCAGGCGGTTCTTCGACGCGACCGGCTTCTCGCCCGTGTTGAGCAGAGCGAAGCAGCCGGTGCCGTAGGTCGACTTCATCATGCCCGGCCGGAAACAGGCCTGGCCGACGGTCGCGGCCTGCTGGTCGCCCGCGATGCCCGCGATGCGCACCGGCCGGTCGAGAATGTCGGAGAGCGTCGTGCCGAAGTCGGCCGCGCTGTCCTTCACCTCCGGCAGGACACTCATCGGCACATCGATGAGCCGGCAAAGTTCCTCGTCCCAGCCGCCGCGGACGATGTCGTAGAGGAGCGTGCGCGAGGCGTTGGTGGCGTCGGTCGCATGCACCCGGCCCCCGGTCAGCCGCCACAGAAGGAAGCTGTCGACCGTGCCGAAGGCGAGTTCGCCGGCGGCCGCGCGGGCGCGCGCGCCGGGGACGTGGTCGAGGATCCAGGCGACCTTGGTGCCGGAGAAATAGGGATCGAGCAGCAGGCCGGTCTTGGCCGCCACGATGGGCTCGTGGCCGGCCGCCTTCAGCCGCGCGCAGGTCTCCGAGGTGCGCCGGTCCTGCCAGACGATCGCGCGATGGATCGCCGCGCCGGTCTGGCGGTCCCACACGACGGTGGTCTCGCGCTGGTTGGTGATGCCGATCGCCGCCACATCGGCCGCGCCCACCCCGGCCTTGGCGAGCGCCGCCCGCATGGTGGAGACGGAGGTGCGCCAGAGATCCTCGGCGTCGTGCTCGACCCAGCCGGAGGCCGGATAATGCTGCGGGAATTCCTCCTGCGCGACGGCCGCCACGGTCAGGTCGCGGCGGAACAGGATCGACCGCGTCGAGGTGGTGCCCTGGTCGATGGCGAGGATGTAGGTGGACATCGGAAGGTCCCCACGGCTCTTGGTCGCTCGGCCGATGATACGGGGAAGCGCGCCCCGGGGCTAACCCCGGAACGCGCTCCCCCGACATCGGCGGGGACGGCTGACCGTCCCCGCCCGTTATGAAGGTGAAGTCACTTCTTCGGCGGGGTCGCCGGCCAGGACTTGATCAGCGCGTCGTAGTCGACGGTCTCGCCCTTCGGCTTCTCGTTGGCGAGCTTCCGCTGCGGGGCGATGTTGCCGTCCTTCTCCGACTTCGCGTACCAGAACTCGGCCGTCTCCTTCTTGTTGAGCTTCGGGCCGCATTCGCCCTGCACGCCGGAACGCTCCAGACGCTCGAGCACCGCATCCTGCGCCGCCGCCAGCGCGTCCATGGCCGCCTGCGCGGTCTTGGCGCCCGAGGAGGCGTCGCCGATGTTCTGCCACCAGAGCTGGGCGAGCTTCGGATAGTCCGGGATGTTGTTGCCGGTCGGGCTCCACTGCACGCGCGCCGGCGAGCGGTAGAACTCGATCAGCCCGCCGAGGCTCTTGGCGCGCTCGGTGAACGACTTGTCCCAGATGTCCGATTCACGCACGAAGGTGAGGCCCACATGGCTCTTCTTCAGTGACACGGTCTTCGAGTTGGTGAACTGGGCATAGAGCCAGGCCGCCTTGCGGCGCTCGAGCGGGGTCGACTTCAGCAGCGTCCACGAGCCCACGTCCTGGTAGCCGAGCTTCATGCCCTCCTTCCAGTAGGAACCCTTCGGGCTCGGGGCCATGCGCCACTTCGGGGTGCCGTCGGCATTCATCACCGGCAGGCCCGGCTTCACCATGTCGGCGGTGAAGGCGGTGTACCAGAAGATCTGCTGCGCGATGGCGCCCTGCGCCGGCACCGGGCCGGATTCGCCGAAGGTCATGCCCTGGGCCGCGGGAGGCGCATACTTCTTCAGCCATTCCAGATACTTGACGATGCTGTAGACGGCCGCCGGGCCGTTCGTGTCGCCGCCGCGCTCGATCGACGAGCCGACCGGACGGCAGCCTTCCATGCGCACGCCCCATTCGTCGACCGGCAGGCCGTTCGGCAGGCCGCGGTCGCCGTTGCCGGCCATGGAGAGCCAGGCGTCGGTGAAGCGCCAGCCGAGCGACGGGTCCTTCTTGCCGTAGTCCATGTGGCCGTAGACCTTCACGCCATCGATCGTGCCGATGTCGTTGGTGAAGAACTCGGCGATGTCCTCATAGGCCGACCAGTTGACCGGAACGCCGAGCTCGTACCCGTACTTGGCCTTGAACTTCGCCTTGTACTCCGGGTTGGTGAACCAGTCGTAGCGGAACCAGTAGAGGTTCGCGAACTGCTGGTCGGGCAGCTGGTAGAGCTTCTTGTCCGGCGCCGTGGTGAAGGACGTGCCGATGAAATCCGCCACGTCGAGCGTCGGCAAGGTCACGTCCTTGCCTTCGCCGGCCATCCAGTCGGACAGCGCGACGGTCTGGCCGTAGCGGAAATGGGTGCCGATCAGGTCGGAGTCGTTGATCCAGCCGTCATAGACATTCTTGCCGGACTGCATCTGGGTCTGGATCTTCTCGACGACGTCACCTTCCTGGATGATGTCGTGCTTGACCTTGATCCCGGTGATCTCGGTGAACGCCTTGGCGAGCACCTTGGACTCGTACTCATGCGTCGTGATCGTCTCCGACACGACGTTGATTTCCATGCCGACGAACGGCTTCGCGGCATTGATGAACCACTCCATCTCCTTCAGCTGCTCTTCCTTGGAGAGCGTCGAAGGCTGGAACTCGGTATCAACGTAGCGGCGGGCCTCGTCCATGCCGGCGAGGGCCGTGGTCGAAGCGAGGGCGAGCATCAGCGACGCCAGCCCGAAGGTCTTGTTAACTTTGGTCATTCTTCCTCCCAAGTCCGCGTGCGCGAAGGGTTTGATCGGCAGGGCCCGCACGCCGGCCCTCGCCGCTCTCGACCTGCCCTACACCCAGCGGAAGACCGCCGCGGCATAGAGGAGAGACAGGGCGGTGGCGATCCAGAGCCGGGACACCTCGACGCCGCCCGCGATAGGCAGCGTCGTGAAGGTCTCCGGTCCGAACACCGCGAGAAAAATCAGGTGGATGAACGCCGCGCCGAGCAGCGAGATGAAGAGCCGGTCGCCGCGCGTGGTCGGGATGGTCAGGATGCCGACCCGCTCGGTCTCCGGGTAGCGCAGCGCCAGCACCGTGAGAAGCCCCAGCATCGAGGCGATGAACACGAAGAAGAGGCCGGTCGCGGGCGTCCAGGCCATCCAGGCGACGCTTTCCATCACACCCTCCCGAGGGCGAAGCCCTTGGCGATGTAGTTGCGGACGAACCAGATCACGAGCGCGCCCGGGATGAGCGTCAGGACGCCCGCTGCGGCGAGCAGGCCCCAGTCCATGCCGGCGGCCGAGGCCGTGCGCGTCATGATCGAGGAGATCGGCATGTTGTTGGTGAGGGTGCGGGCGAGCAAGAGCTCGACCCAGGAGAACATGAAGCAGAAGAACGCCGCGACGCCGATGCCGCTCGCGATCAGCGGCACGAAGATCTTCACGAAGAAGCGCGGGAAGGTGTAGCCGTCGATATAGGCGGTCTCGTCGATCTCGCGCGGCACGCCCGACATGAAGCCTTCCAGGATCCAGATGGCGAGCGGCACGTTGAAAATGCAGTGCGCGAGCGCGACCGCCCAATGGGTGTCGAAGAGGCCGATCGCCGAATAGAGATTGAAGAAGGGCAGCGCGAACACCGCCGGCGGCGCCATGCGGTTGGTGAGGAACCAGAAGAACAGGTGCTTGTCGCCGAGGAACCGGTAGCGCGAGAAGGCATAGGCCGCCGGCAGCGCCACCGCGATCGAAATGACCGTGTTGAGCGCCACATAGATCATGCTGTCCACGTAGCCCATGTACCAGGACGGATCGGTGAAGATGTTGATGTAGTTCTTCAGCGTCGGCTGGCGCGGCACGAGGGTCAGGCCGCCGTTGGTGATCTCGTTGTTGTTCTTGAAGCTCATGTTGATGAGCCAGTAGATCGGCAGCATCAGGAATACGAGATAAGCCGTGATGACGAAGTGCTTGATCCGCATGGCTCAAGCCTCCTTCGGCCGGTCGGCGTCGACGCGCGTCATCACCGTGTAGAACATCCAGCAGACGACCAGGATGATGAGGTTGTAGACGATCGACATGGCGGCCGCCTTGCCGAGGTCGAACTGGCCGAGCGCGATCTTCACGAGGTCGATGGAGAGGATCGTGGTCGAATTGCCCGGGCCGCCGCCGGTCACCACGAAGGGCTCGGTGTAGATCATGAAGCTGTCCATGAAGCGCAGCAGCACGCCGATCAGCAGCACGCGGCGGAGCTTCGGCAGCTGGATCGTGGTGAAGATCGCCCAGCGTGAGGCGCCGTCGATGCGCGCGGCCTGGTAATAGGCGTCCGGGATCGACTTCAGGCCGGCGTAACAGAGCAGCGCGATCAGGCTCGTCCAGTGCCAGACATCCATCACCACGATGGTGAACCAGGCGGAGAGCACACCGTTCGTGTAATTGTAGTCGATGCCGATGGCGTTCAGCGTGTAGCCGAGGAGGCCGATATCCGGCCGGCCGAAGATCTGCCAGATCGTGCCGACAACGTTCCACGGCACCAGGAGCGGCAGCGCCATCAGGACGAGGCAGAGTGCGACGGTCCAGCCCTGGCGCGGCATGGCGAGGGCGACCAGGATGCCGAGCGGCACCTGGATCGCCAGGATGATCGCCGAGAACAAGAGGTTCCGCTGCAGGCTGTCGTAGAACCTTTCGCCGAGCTGGGTCGACGGATCGAGCAACTCTACGTACCAGCCGACGCCGTTCCAGAAGAACTGGTTGTTGCCGAACGTGTCCTGCACCGAATAGTTGACGACCGTCATGAGCGGGATGACGGCATTGAACGCGACCAGCATGAAGGCCGGCAGCACCAGATACCAGGCGCGGTGATCGAGCGGTTTGTCCATGCTCAGCCCCCTGCCCTTTCCGGCGCGACCAGGTGGCCGTCCGCATAGACATGCACCTGCGCCGGGTCGGCGGCGATGCGCGCATCCGTGCCGTCGATCGAGGTCGCCTCCGGCGCCAGCACGGCGAGCGGCAGGCCGTCGAGCTCGCAGCGGACGATCTTCGCCCGCCCCACGTCCTCGACCCGCCGCACCTTGACCGGGAAGCCGCGGCCGGCGGTCAGCGACAGGAATTCGGGCCGCACCCCGACCTCGATCCGGGCGCCCGACGGCATGGCGCGGTAGCCGGCGCCGAGCGGGATCTCGTGGCCCTTCACCGTCGCGACCTGGCCGGAGACCGAGGCGGGCAGCACGTTCATGCCGGGCGACCCGATGAAATAGCCGACGAAAGTGTGCGCCGGCCGCTCGAACAGCTCCTGCGGCGTGCCGAGCTGGACCACCTCGCCGTCATACATGACGACGACCTTGTCGGCGAAGGTGAGCGCCTCGGTCTGGTCGTGAGTCACATAGATCATGGTCACGTCCGCCTCCTCGTGGACGCGCTTCAGCTGCGCGCGGAGGAGCCACTTCATGTGCGGATCGATCACGGTGAGCGGTTCGTCGAACAGGATCGCGCCGACATCCGGGCGGACGAGGCCGCGGCCGAGCGAGATCTTCTGCTTCATGTCGGCGGTGAGGCCGCGCGCCCGGCGGCCGAGCTCGCGCTCGAGGCCGAGCATGCCGGCGACCTCGGCCACGCGACGCTCGATCGTGGCACGGTCGACGCCCCGGTTCTTCAGGGGAAAGCCGAGATTCTCGGCGACCGTCATGGTGTCGTACACGACCGGAAACTGGAACACCTGGGCGATGTTGCGCTTCTCGGTCGGCAGTTCGGTCACGTCCTTGCCGTCGAACAGGATGCGCCCCTCGGACGGATGCACGAGGCCGGAGATGATGTTGAGAAGCGTGGTCTTGCCGCATCCCGAGGGGCCGAGCAGCGCATAGGCGCCGCCGTGCTCCCATGTATGCTGCATACGCTTCAAGGCATAGTCCGACGGCTTGGTCGGATGCGCCTTGTAGGAATGGGCGAGGTTCTGCAGCTCGATGCGGGCCATGCGTCCCTCCCCTCAGGCTGCGGCCAGGCCCGCCGGCGCGGCTGCGAGCCATCCGTCGGAGGCGAAGGCGAAGAAGCGGCCGGGATCGAGGAACACCTCGATCGGTTGGCCGGGCAGGAACTCGTGCACGCCGGGCGCGAGCGCGATCCAGCGCTCGCCGCCCACATCCAGGTGGATGAAGCTCTCCGACCCGGTCAGCTCCGACACGGCGGTGACGCCGGTGATGCCGATCTGGCTGGGACTCGTGCGGGAAAGCGAGACGTGATGCGGCCGGAACCCGACCGAATAACTGCCGGCGCCGAGGCCGGCGAGCGCGCCGGAGGGAATGAAGTCGTGCAGCATGGCGCCCGCCCGGTCGACGATGCGGCCGCGCCCCCCCTCGATGACGACGCGGGCGAAGTTCATCGGCGGGTCGGAGAAAACCTCGGCGGTCAGCCGGTCGTGCGGCTGGCGGTAGACGTCGATGGTCGGGCCGAACTGGGTGATGGCGCCCTCGTGCAAGGTCGCGGTGTGGCCGCCGAGGAGCAGCGCCTCGGAGGGCTCGGTCGTCGCATAGACGAAGATCGCACCGGTCTCCTCGAAGATGCGCGGCAGTTCGATGCGCAGTTCCTCGCGCAGCTTGTAGTCGAGATTGGCGAGCGGCTCGTCGAGCAGGACGAGATCGGCGTTCTTCACGATGGCGCGTGCGATCGCGGTGCGCTGCTGCTGGCCGCCGGAGAGTTGCAGCGGCGTCTTGTCGAGATGCGGCTCGAGCTTCAGAAGCCCGGCCGCGTGGCGCACCTTGGCGTCGATCTCAGCGCGCGGCGCACCCTTGACGCGAAGCGGGCTCGCGATATTCTCGAACACGGTGAGGGCCGGGTAGTTGATGAACTGCTGGTAGACCATCGCCACATTGCGGCGGCGCACCGGTACGCCGGTCACGTCCTGGCCGTCGAACAGAACGCGTCCCGTGCTCGGCCGGTCGAGCCCGGCCATCAGCCGCATCAGGCTCGTCTTGCCCGCGAGCGTAGGGCCGAGCAGCAGGTTGATGGTGCCCTTCTGCAGCGTCAGCGAGGTCGGGCGGATCTGCGTCTCGCCTCCGACCATGCGGGAGACGTTGTCGAGGACGAGCGTCACGGCCGGCCTCCCGCGCTGCCCCGGGCCGCGGTCGCCGGTTCGTCTGCGAGGCGCGGCGCGGCGCGGCGCTCGGCCATGAAGCGGTCGAGCGCGGCCGCCTCGTCGGCGCCGACGCGCAGGCCGAGCTTGGAGCGGCGCCAGAGGATGTCCGTCGCCTTGCGCGCCCATTCCTGGTCCATGAGATAGAGGACCTCCCGCTCGGTCAGATCCGCCCCGAAGGAGCGGCCGAGATCGGCGGCGCTCCGGGCATCGCCGAGCACCCGCTCGGCACGCGTCCCATAGTAGCGGAAAAGCCGGCGCGCGTGCCGCTCGGCGAGGAACGGATACGCCGCGCGCAAGGCCGCCACGCGGCGCTCGACCTCGGTCACGGGAAAGTCGCCGCCCGGCATCTTCGCGAGCGCGGTCCAGGGTCGTCCCATGGCGGGGAAATGCGGCGCGAGCTTCTCGAGCGCCGCCTCGGCGAGCTTGCGGAAGGTCGTGATCTTGCCGCCGAACACGTCGAGGCGCGGCGCCTCGCCGTCGCCGCCATGCACCTTCAGCACATAGTCGCGCGTCGCTTCCTGCGCCTTGCTCGCCCCGTCGTCGTAGAGCGGCCGCACACCCGCATAGGTCCACACCACGTCGTCGGCCGTGACCGGCGTCTTGAAATATTCGCTGACGGCGCGGCAGAGATAGTCGACCTCGTCGCCGGTGATCTTCACCTCGGACGGATCGCCCTTGAAGTCGAGGTCGGTGGTGCCGATCAGCGTGAAGTCGCCCTCATAGGGGATCGCGAAGCAGATGCGGCCGTCGGCGTTCTGGAAGATGTAGCAGCGGTCGTGGTCGTAGAGGCGGCCGACGACGATGTGGCTGCCTTTCACCATGCGCACCCGGTCCGGATCGTTGACGCGGACGACGCCGGAGAGGAACTCGCCGACCCAGGGCCCGGCCGCATTGACGAGCGCCTTGGCACGGACGTCGCCGCGCTCGCCCGTCTCCGCGTCCTCGACCGTCAGCCGCCAGGTCGCGCCCTCCCGGGCCGCGGCGACGCAGCGCGTGCCGACGCGGATATCGGCGCCCCGCTCGGCGGCGTCGCGCGCGTTCATCACCACGAGGCGGGCATCCTCGACCCAGCAGTCGCTGTATTCGAAGCCGCGCGTGAAGGCGTCCTTCAGGGGCGCGCCGACCGGATCCCGGGTGAGATCGACGGTGCGCGTCCCCGGCAGGAGCTTCAGCCCGCCGAGATGGTCGTAGAGGAAGAGGCCGAGGCGGATCATCCAGGCCGGCCGGAGGCCGCGATGGTGCGGCAGCACGAAGCGGAGCGGCCAGATGAAATGCGGCGCGGCGGTGAGCAGCACCTCGCGCTCGATCAGCGCTTCCCGGACCAGGCGGAATTCGTAATATTCGAGGTAGCGCAGGCCGCCATGGACGAGCTTGGTGGAGGCCGACGAGGTGGCGCTCGCCAGGTCGCCCTGTTCGAGCAGCACGACGCTGAGGCCGCGCCCGGCCGCATCGCGAGCGATGCCACACCCGTTCACGCCTCCGCCCACGACCGCCAGGTCGTAGGTGCCGCCCCTGGCCACCATTACGTTCCTCCGCAAGCGCGGGTTCGTCCCACGCCTATGCTGCACCGCGAAGGGCGCCGCTTTCGAATTGCATCGTGTGCGGGCGCCAAACGAACGTCAAGCGAAAATAGCGAACGCGAAGCGGTCAGGCTCGGTCAGGTCGGCGTCAGTTCCGCCAAGGTCCCAGTCGTGCTCAGGATTCCATGTCCTGGGTCGCCGGCGCGTCCTCCGCAGCGGCGATCTCGACCGCGACGCCGTCGCGGCGGCAGACATCCAGGAAGGCCGCGGGCGGCGTCCGGTCGGTGACGAATACGTCGACCTGGGCGATGTGGCCGATTCGCACCGGTGCCGAGCGGGTGAACTTCATCGCGTCGGCGACCAGGATCACATGCCGCGCATTCTCGATGATCTTCTGCGAGACGCGCACCTCGCGGTAGTCGAAGTCGAGCAGGGCGCCGTCCTCGCCGATGGCCGACGCGCCGATGATCGCATAGTCGACCAGGAACTGCGACACGAGGTCGATCGTCGCCTCCCCCACGATGCCGCCGTCGGCCCGGCGCACCATGCCGCCGGCCACGATCACCTCGATGCGCGAGCTCGGCACCAGGATGGAGACGACGTGGATGTTGTTGGTGATGACGAGCAGGCCCTCGCGGCTGGCGAGCGCGCGGGCGACCTCCTCGGTGGTGGTGCCGATGTTGATGAAGAGCGACGCCTCGTTCGGGATGAGGCTCGCGGCGCGCCGCCCGATCGCGCGCTTCTCCTGATTGGCGAGTTGCCGCCGCGCCTCGTAGGCGACGTTCTCGACCCCCGACGACAGGATCGCGCCGCCATGGGTGCGGGTGAGCAGGCCGTGGTCGCAGAGGTCGTTCAGGTCCTTGCGGATCGTCTGCGGCGTCACCGTATAGCGCTCGGCGAGATCGTCGACCGAGACGCGGCCGACCGAACGGGCGAGCGCGAGGATCTGGGATTGGCGCGGGGTGGGCAGGAACATGCGCGGGCTCGGGGCTCGGGACGCGCGGCACATCGGGTGCGGCACGTCCCGACTTTGCCCGCCGCCAAGCCCCAAGTCGAGATCACGCCGATCCCGGGAGAGCGGCAAAAAGACTCGCTGAAACGACGAAAGCGGCCCTGAGGCCGCTTCGCCGGTGGCCGGACCGTTCCGGCTCGTCTTTGGCGGGGCGGCCATGGGCCGCCCTTGCCAGATATCGATCCGGGGATCCGGATCAATCAGAAGCGGCCGCCACGGACGACGTCGGAGATGCGGCTGCGGTCGACGCCGATGTCGGAGAGCTGGCGGTCGTCGAGGGAGGCGAGCTGGCGGACGGCCTCGCGATAGGTGCGATAGCGGTTCCAGGACTGGGCGACGTCGTTGGCGATGCGGAGGATGGTCATGTTGTTCACCGTGCTTTGTTTGTCGGCTGCCGCTCCGGATTGGTGCGTTGCAGCATGAGCGGTGAGATAGGCGGCCGGGCGCCTCTTGGGAAGGCAACTGCCAAGAATTCAGCCATGCGTTTTTGCATGGCTCACGACAGATCCATTAACGAAGGATTCACAAAGGTCAGAGCCGTTCGAACGGAGGCTCCGCCTTTGCGTTTAATTGCGCGCCGGACTCATAAAATTGCGAAAGGCCAGCGGATTGCCGGATGGACTCCAGAGCTAGATCACGATCACGAACGCGTGATCATACGTCAAAGCGGTGACGTCAATCGGACCTGACAGGGATTCGCGTCGCTTCTACCAACAATACGAAGGCCTGTTAAGATCTGTTACTTTGTTTCCGGGATGAAACACGATTTCCACACTGTTTCCCGGCGGTTTGGCGGAACCAGGATGGACACGATCCGGGCACAATTAACCATCACAGGACGGCAAACGCGTCTGACGAGGTCTGCCGAAATGCCCATCGCCGATCCGCTCGTCCGCCTGGACGAAGCGATCGAAGCCCTCTCAGGGCTTCTGAACGCCATCCACAAGCTTGCTGAGAGCAACGATCCGGAGCTCGCACGCATGGCCGCAAGCCTGGCGGAACAGGGGCTCAGCCATACCGATACGCTCCGTGCCTTGCATGAAGCGCTCTCGGGTGAGGTCGGCTGGGCCTCCTGAGGCCATGGGCCCATGCTGAAAAGTCATGGCTTGGAGGCAGCGTCCAGGCTGGCGATGTCCTCGGGCGACAAGCTCAGTTGAGCGGCTGCCCATAATTCAGCCACCTGCGCCGGGCTGGTCGCGCTGGCGATCGGCGCCGTGATGCTCGGCCGGGCGATCAGCCAGGCGAGCGCCACCGCCGACGGCGTGGCCGCGCGCGCCTTCGCCACCGCGTCGAGCGCGGCGAGGATGCGGAACCCCCGCTCGTTCAAATACTTGGCGACGATCCCCTTGCCCCGGGCGCTCTTTCCCGCATCAGCCTCGGAACGGTATTTGCCGGTCAGGAAGCCGGAAGCCAGCGAGAAATAGGGAATGACGCCGATCCCGTCCCTGAGCACGAGCGGCTCGAGATCGCGCTCGTAGTCGGCGCGGGCATAGAGATTGTATTCCGGCTGCAGGCACTCGTAGCGCGGCAGCCGCCCGCCCTCGGCCGCCTTCACCGCCGCCTCGAGCCGCGCCGGCGTAAAGTTCGAGGCGCCGATCACGCGCACCTTGCCCTGCTCGACCAGCAGCCGGTAGGCCTCCAGCATCTCCTCGACCGGCGTGTCGGGGTCGTCCCGATGCGACTGGTAGAGGTCGATGTAGTCGGTGCGGAGCCGTTTCAGCGAGTCCTCCACGGCGGCGAGGATGTAGTCCCGCTTCAGCCCCTTGCGCCCGCCGCCCATGTCCGAGCCGACCTTGGTGGCGACGACGACCTTGTCGCGGTTGCCACGCGCGGCCATCCAGTTGCCGATGATCCGCTCGGACTCGCCGCCCGTGTTGCCCGGCGCCCAGGTGGAATAGACGTCCGCCGTGTCGATGAACTCGAAGCCGCGGTCCATGAAGGCATCGAGCACGGCGAAGCTCTGCGCTTCGTCGATGGTCCAGCCGAACACGTTGCCGCCGAGGCAGATCGGCGAGACCTTGAGGGCGGATCGTCCAATGGTGCGCTTGTTCATGGGTGGCTCCTCGGGAGGCGGGATGATGATCGTCCGGGCGGCCGGCGGCGCGCGCGGCGGCATCGGTCAGGGACGGGCCGGATCGGCCGGAAACAGCGCCGCGATCTCGGCGCGGCGAAGCGGTTCGTCGAAGACGAGGAAATATTCGTCGAGCTGCGGCGGCGGCACGTCGGTGCCGGCCAGCATGGCATGAGCCTGGCCGCGGTGGTGGGTCTGGTGGGTGAAGAGATGCATCAGCAGCGCGCCGATCTGTTCCTCGAAGGGACCCCGCTCGCCACGGTCGGTGACCACCGTCCGCTCCAGGTCCGCCGCCGTCAGGCCGTCGCAGAAGGCGACGAGCCGCCGGTCGCTCGCCTCCTGGCGGGGCATCAGGTCGGCCGCCATGGCGGAGGGGCGGTAGTCGGAGAAGCCGCGCGGGCCGACGCCGCCCTCGGTGAGCGCGTCCAGATAGTAGAGATCGACCGCAAGGATGTGGTTCAGCGTGGCATGGAGCGAGGGGAAAAAGCTCGTCCGCTCCGCCTTGAACGCCGCCTCGTCGAGCGCCGCGGCGGCCTTGAGCAGGCGATGGTTGGACCAGAGATTGTTGCGCGCCATGGCGCGATGCCAGTCGAGCATGGCGCCCTCCTTCGCTGCTCCCGTGAACGTGCGAGCCGGCCCGCGGGATCCCTCAGGCGTCGACGAGGTCGCCCGCCGGCTCGACAGCGTCCGCGCTGATCCGCTCGACCGGCTGGTCGATCGCCCCGAAGATCGAATGGCCGGCCGCGGACTTGACGCGGATATGCACGCTGTCGCCGACGGCGAGGTTCGCCGCCCCTTCCGCGCGGTCGCCGATGATCGTGCCGGCGGCGAGCGGCCGAAGGCGGGCGGCCGCGGCGACCCGGCCGGCGAGCCAGTCGGACGCCGGCGCGCCGAGCCCGATCCGGCCGGACGGCTTGCCGTTGATATCCACGAGGCCGGTCAGATCGCCCGGGTCGAGGCCGAGTTCGTCAGGCGTGACGGCGACCGGCGCGAAGGTGGTGGCGATCGCCTCCCCGCCCGCCGTGGCGTGCGAGGCGAGCAGGACGAGCAGGATCGCGTCGGCCACCTCGAACCCTTCCGGGGCTGCGGGCACGTCGTCGAGCACGGCCGCGAGGCCGATCGCCAGGTCGACGCCGGGCGTGGCGTCGGTCAGGCGCAGCGCCGCGCGCGGGGGAACGAAGCCGTCCGACGGCTCCAGCCCGCGCCCGGTCTCGCCGCCCGCGAGCCACTGATAGGCGCGCGGCAGGGGAGCGAGCGCGTCGTGCTCGTGGAAGCGCTGCCAGGGCACGCTGCCGAGTTCGAGATCATGCGCGAGGTCGGCGAGCCGCGCGCCCGCATGGTCCCAGTCGTCGAGCGCCGCCTGCAGCGTCGCCGCGATCGGCCGCGCCGAGATGCAGCGGGTCAGGTCGCGGGAGACGACGACGAGCATGCCGTCGCGGGTGCGGTCGCGAAGCGTCGCGAGTTTCATGAAGGCCTGTCCGGGTTCGAGGACGCGCGCCGATCCCGGGTGCCGCGGCAAGTCAACGCCGGAGGCAGATCGCGGCATGAGGGTAGCCGACCGCGGGTGACGCACATGCGCGCCATCGTGCAACGGTCCGCGGGCGTCCGCAACCGCCCGCGGCGACGCCGTCATCGTGATGGCAGCCGGCGATCAGCCGGGGCGCGAACCTGACTCATGAGTCGTCGGCGACGTCGTCACGATGGAACCGTGGTCGCGGCCATGGAACCACGGCGGCCTGACCTTGTTGTTGAGCTATAACATCATCGAGGAGTTCACGAGATGGGTCTCGGTAAAGGCGCACTTCTTTGGCTGCTGGGCATCCCGCTGCCGATTATCATCCTGCTCGTGCTGTTCTGGCGCTGACGAGCCGTACAATCGCTTCCAAGACTTGAGACGAGGCCGGCGAATATTCGCCGGCCTTTGTCGTTCTCCTCAGCGAAGATTGACGGTTTTGTCGAAAGGGTCGTTCACGGCGTTGCGGACGACCGTGTTGTTGCCCATCGACGTGACCAACCCCCCGCCGAGCGATGCATAGGCCGCGCCGTTGTTGACGATCGTGGTGGCGGTCACGATCACATCGGCGGTGCCGGTCGTCCCGTCCGAGATGATCGCCTTCTGCGCATTGTCGAGGAGGCGGACCCGATCGAGAAGCGCGCGCCCGACGGCGCCGCCGACGGGCTTGATGCCGACGCCCGTGAGATTGTCGCGGATCACGCTGTCGATGATCGTCACCCTCGCACTGCCCGCGGTCGGCGCCAGCTCGACGCCCGTGCCCGGGCTGCCGCGGAAGCCGAAGATCTCGCAATCCTTGATGGTCACGCTTCCGGCCGCGAGGATTTTGACGCCGCTGAGGCCGTTCCCGTTTCCTTCGATCGACAGGCCTTCGAGCTTCACCACGGCGGTCGACGGCGCATTGATGATGATGCCGTACGTGCCGACGACGAGGACACCCGCGAAGGCCCCTTCCGCCACGATCGAGATCGATTTGGTGATCGTCACCGAGCCGTAGCCGGCGGGATCGAGCACGTTGATGATGCCCCGGTCAGCCGTCTTGGAGATCGCGCCGGCGAAGGTCTTGCACGGCGCCGTCCGGCTGCAAGGGTTGACGTCGTCGCCGACGCCGGACACCCAGGTGCGGGTCGCCTGCGCGGAGGCTTCGTCCGCACAGAAAGTGCCGGCGGCGAGCACCGCGGCGGCGAACAGGAACTTGGCGAACATGGAGGGGATCGTCCTTCGATCGAATCGGTCCGGCGCGGCGCCGGATCGTCCGCCCGATCAGACGGGAACACCCTTAAGACACTTTGAATATTAGTTGAACCGGCGCGGTGTGATCTCAATCCCCCGACCGTTCGAACAGCGCCTGCGGCGAGCGCTCGTCGAAGATCTCCAGCACGCGCAGGCGGGCGCGGTTGAGCCGGCTCTTGATCGTCCCGATCGGGCAGCCGAAAATGTCCGCCGCCTCCTCGTAGGAAACCCCGAGCGCGCCGACCAGGATCAGCACCTCGCGCTGGTCGGACGGGAGCCGGTCGAGCGCGTGGCGCAATTCGGCGGCGCGGACGCACCAGTCCTGGTCGGGCAGCGCGGTCGGCAGTTCGGAGGCGCAACCCGCCGCGGCCGGGCTCTCGCGCCTGCTCACGCGATAGGCCGTGTGATGGCTGTTGCGCATGATGGTGAAGAGCCAGGACTTGAGGTTCGTCCCCATCGCGAAACGGTGCGCGTTGGCGATCGCCTTGACGAGCGTCTCCTGCACCAGGTCGTCGGCCTCGGCGGCCGAGCCGGCGAGCGTGCGCGCGAACGCCCTCAGCGCCGGAATGAGCTGGGTGACTTGGTCGGCGAAGGACGATCCGGGCGCCATGGAACTCGTGACCGGGGACGCGGAGGCGCGCTCTGACAAACCGCCTGCCGAGCAACGCTCCGATGCGCCGAAGGTTCCCATCTGAGCGGCTCCCGTTTTCCCGCGACCCGGATCTGCGGCGTTCGGTCACGCCTTGCCGAAACCGCCTCCGGTGGGCGTTTCGATCGTGATGGCGTCGCCGGGTTCGACGATGGTGCTGTCGGCGCCGCCGAGCACTTCGATCCGCCCGTCACGGCGGCGGATCGTGTTGCGGCCGAGTTCACCCGGCTCGCCACCCATGAGACCGAACGGCCGGATCCGCCTGTGCCCGGACAGTATGGCACATTCCATTCTTTCGAGGAACCGGATCGTCCGCCGCGTCCCGTCGCCCGCCTTGTGACGCCCGCGCCCGCCCGAGCCGCGGCGGATGGAGAATTCCTCGAGCAGGACCGGGAAGCGCGTCTCCAGGATCTCCGGGTCGGTCAGCCGGGAGTTGGTCATGTGCGTGTGCACGCCGGACGCGCCGTCGAAGTCCGGGCCGGCTGGCGCGCCGGAGCAGATCGTCTCGTAATACTGATAGCGGTCATTGCCGAAGGTGAGGTTGTTCATCGTCCCCTGCGCCGCGGCGAGCGCGCCGAGCGCGCCGAACAGCGCATTCGTCACCGCCTGGCTCACCTCCACGTTGCCGGCCACCACCGCCGCCGGATAGCGCGGGGAGAGCATGGACCCTTCCGGCACGACGATGCGGATCGGCCTGAGGCAGCCGGCATTCATGGGGATGTCGTCGTCCACCATGACGCGGAACACATAGAGCACCGCCGCCCGCGTCACCGGCCCCGGCGCGTTGAAATTGTCGGGCCGCTGCGGGCTCGTGCCGGTGAAGTCGACGGTCGCGGTGCGCGCGGCCCGGTCGACGCTGATCCTCACGCGGATGACCGAGCCCTGGTCGATCTCGTAGTCGAAGTGGCCGTCCTCCAGACGCTCGAGCACGCGCCTGACGCTCTCGGCCGCGTTGTCCTGCACGTGGCCCATATAGGCCTGCACCACGTCGAGCCCGAAATGCGCGATCATCTTCTTGAGTTCGGCGACGCCCTTCGTGTTGGCGGCGATCTGCGCCTTGAGGTCGTTCACGTTCTGCACGAGGTTGCGCACCGGGTAGCGCGCGCCCGTGAGCAGCGCCGCGAGTTCCGCCTCGCGGAAACGGCCCTGGTCGACCAGCTTGAAGTTGTCGATATAGACCCCTTCCTCCTCGATGTTTCGCGCCTTCGGCGACATGGATCCCGGCGCGATGCCGCCGATATCCGCGTGATGGCCGCGGCTTGCCACCCAGAACAGGATCGCCTCGCCTGCGTCGTCGAAAACCGGCGTGCAGACCGTGATGTCAGGCAGATGCGTGCCGCCGTTATAGGGCGCGTTGAGCGCGAAGACGTCGCCCGGCCGGATCGTCGGGTTCTCGGCGATCACCGTCTCGACCGACCGGTCCATCGAGCCGAGATGCACCGGCATATGCGGGGCATTCGCCACGAGCGCCCCGCCCGGATCGAAGATCGCGCAGGAAAAGTCGAGCCTTTCCTTGATGTTGACCGAATAGGCCGTGTTCTGCAGCGTGACGCCCATCTGCTCGGCGATGGACATGAAGAGATTGTTGAAGATCTCCAGCATGACCGGATCGGCGGAGGTGCCGATCGCCGCCGCCGAGGCGAGCGGCTCGATACGGTCGAGGACGAGATGATCGAGCCCGGTCAGCCGCGCCGCCCAGCCGTCCTCCACCACCACCGTCTGGTTCGCCTCCACCACGATCGCCGGGCCGTGGAGGCGCTGGCCGGGCCGGATCGCCTCGCGCCGGTAGACCGCCGCGTCGCGCCAGGCGCCGCGGCTGTAGAAGCGCGTGCGGCGCTCCGGCTCCGGCGCACCCGTGGCGTCGGCGGGCCGTTCCGTCTCGGCGAAAGGCGCCGCGCCGCCGACCGCCTCGACCGACACGGCCTCGACGACGAGCGGCTTGTCCGGATCGCCGAAGCCGAAGCGCGCCTTGTGCGCCACCTGGAAGCGCTCGGCGAGGTCGGCGCGGCGGTCCTCCACCGGCTCGCCCGCCGCAAGCGTCAGCGCGGGCACTTCGAGCGTCGTGTCGGTGCCGCGGTAGCGCACATGCGCGGTGACCGCGACGCTGACGGCGTCCGCAGGCACGCCCTGCCCGGTCAGGTCGGCGCTCGCCGCTGCGGCGAGTTCGCGGCCGAGCGCCAGGACGGCGTCGGCCGAGGCCTCGACGGGCACGTCGAGCGCCTTGATGCGGGTCGCGCGAATGTCGGCGAGCCCCATCCCGTAGGCGGAGAGGAGGCCGGAGAGCGGATGCATCAGCACCGTCTTCATGCCGAGCGCATCGGCGACCAGGCAGGCATGCTGCCCGCCGGCGCCGCCGAAGGAGTTGAGCGCGTATCCGGTCACGTCGTAGCCGCGCTGCACGGAGATCTTCTTCACCGCCTCGGCCATGTTGGCGACCGCGATCTGCAGGAAGCCGTCGGCCACCTGCTCGGCCGTCCGCCCGTCGCCCACACGCGCCGCCAGCGCCTCGAAGCCGCGGCGCACCACCGCCGCGTCGAGCGGTTCGTCGCGGCCGGGCCCGAAGATCGCCGGGAAATAGTCGGGCATCAGCTTGCCGACCATGACATTGGCGTCGGTCACCGCGAGCGGGCCGCCGCGCCGGTAGGAGGCCGGTCCCGGATCGGCGCCGGCCGAATCCGGGCCGACGCGAAAGCGCTGCCCGTCGAAATGCAGGATCGACCCGCCGCCCGCCGCGACCGTGTGGATCAGCATCATCGGCGCGCGGATGCGCACGCCGGCCACCTCGGTCTCGAAGGCCCGCTCGTAGTCGCCGTCGAACTGCGCCACGTCGGTCGAGGTCCCGCCCATGTCGAAGCCGATGACGCGGGCAAAGCCCGCCGCCGCGCCGGTCCGCGCGAGCCCGACCACGCCGCCGGCCGGCCCCGACAGGATCGCGTCGCGCCCGTGAAAGAGCCCCGCCGCGGTCAGTCCGCCGGACGACATCATGAACATCAGCCGGGCGCCGGTCCGCTCCACGTCGAGCTCCTCGGCGACCTGGCCCACATAGCGGGCGAGGATCGGCGACAGATAGGCGTCCACCACCGTCGTGTCGCCGCGGCCGACCAGCTTGATCAGCGGGGAGACCGCGTGGCTGGCGCTCACCTGCCCGAAGCCCGCCGCGCGCGCGGCCTCGGCGAGCGCCTGTTCGTGCGCCGGGAAACGGTAGCCGTGCATGAGCACGATGGCGACCGCGTCGATGCCGTCGCGCTTCGCCGCGTCGAGCGCCGCGCGCGCCGCGTCGAGATCGAGCGGTCGCTCCACCGTGCCGTCGGCGCGCACGCGTTCGTCGACCTCGACAACCCGCTCGTAGAGCTGCTCGGGCTTGCGGGTGTTCTTCGCGAAGATCTTGCGCCGGTCCTGGTAGCCGAGCTCGAGCGCGTCGCGGAAGCCGCGCGTGGCGAGGAGCAGCGTCCGTTCCCCCTTGCGCTCCAGGAGCGCGTTGGTGGCGACGGTCGTCCCCATGCGCACCTCGCCGACCGCGCCGGCCGGGATCGGCGCGCCGGGCGCGATGCCGATGAGCGCGCGGATGCCGGCGACCGCCGCGTCCCGGTAGGCGCCGGGATTTTCCGAGAGGAGTTTCAGCGGATGCAGCCGCCCTTCCGGGTCCCGCCCGATCACATCGGTGAAGGTCCCGCCCCGGTCGATCCAGAAATCCCAACGCGACACGGCTTGACCCTCCGGGCGCGCGCCGCCGCGCCGCCGCCGGCAGGCTAGCGCGCGCCTCGCCGGGCGGGAAGCTACATGCCCCAGCGCAAGGCCGCGGTGTGCACGCGCGCGTCCCAGAGCCGGGCCGCCTCGTCGTCGAGCGTCGTCAGCGTGATCGAGCAGCCGGCCATGTCGAGCGAGGTGACGTAGTTGCCGACGGCCGAGCGGGCGAGGCGGATGCCGTGCTTGTCGAGCAGCTTCGCGGCACTGTCGAACATCAGGTAGAGCTCCATCGCGGGCGTGCCGCCGAAGCCGTTGACGAGGAGGAGCACGTCCGCGCCCTTCACCTCGGGCATGTCGTTCACGATGGCGCCGATCATCTCGTCGGCGATCGCGTCCGCCGAGGCGAGCTTCACGCGGCGCCGGCCCGGCTCCCCGTGGATGCCGACGCCCATCTCCATCTCGTCCTCGCCGAGGCTGAAGGTGGGCTTGCCGGCGGCCGGGACGGTACAGCTCGACAGCGCCACGCCCATGCTGCGCGTGCCGCGGTTGATGCGGTCGCCGAGCGCCTTGCAGGCGTCGAGGTCGTGGCCCGCCTCCGCCGCCGCGCCGACGATCTTCTCCACCACCATGGTGCCGGCGACGCCGCGCCGGCCGGTCGACCAGGTGGACTTCTCCACCGCCACGTCGTCGTCGGTCAGGACGCGCGCGACCGATCCGGAGGCCATCTCGGCCGCCATCTCGAAATTCATCACGTCGCCCTCGTAGTTCTTCACGATGTAGAGCACGCCGGCTCCGCCATCGACGGCCTCGGCCGCGGCGAGCATCTGGTCCGGCGTCGGCGAGGTGAAAACCTGGCCCGGACAGGCGGCGTCGAGCATGCCGTGGCCGACGAAGCCCGCATGGAGCGGCTCGTGGCCGGAACCGCCGCCGGAGATCAGCGCCACCTTGCCCCGCGCGGGAAAGCGCCGGCGCACGAACTTGCCCTCCTCGCCCAGCGCGACGATGTCGGCATGGGCGCGGACGAAGCCCGAGAGGCTCTCGGAGAGCACGCCCTCGACCGAATTGATCAGTTTCTTCATGACTTTCCCCCTGGTGTCGGGCGGCAGGACGACGCTCCGCCCCGGCCCGCCTCAGTCCTCGACGATGCGCGCGATGCGCGCGGCGACGTCATGCATCAGCTCGTCCATCAGCTTGTTCTTCTTGGCGTCGTTCAGGTCCGGCACGCGCAGCGCAACGACCCGGTGGCGCGGCCCCTCGTGGACGAGCCGGGCGCGGCGCGGATGCGCGGCCTCGTAGGCGGCGAGGAAGCGCGCCTTCTCGGCCGCCGAAAAGTGGCAGATCTCGAGGATCGTCTCCACATGGGTCGCTGGGATCGGCGTCGGATAGTTCGGATTGGCGATCTGGCTGACGAAGCTCGGATTGCGCCCGAGCGCCTCGGCGAGCCGGCGCCGCATGCCTGACGGCCGCCGCTCCAGCACCTCGCGCAGCACGGACTTGTAGGCCGCGACGCCGGTGGACGGCGCGGCGTCCGCCCCGTCGTCGGGCGGATCGGGCGGCACGCGGGCGGCCTTCGAGCCCTCGCTCATGGCCGCGCGCTCCAGCCGCGGATCGACGCCTTGGCGCGCGGCACCGCCGAAGCGCCCATGGAAAGCGAGCGGAGCCCCGTTGCGAGCAGCATGGGGATCGCCGACGGATCGCCGCCGGCGTCCCCGCAGAGGCTGACCGGAATGCCCTTGGCGCGCGCCGCCGCAACCGTCGCCTCGATGCAGCGCAGCACCGCCGGGGCGGTCGGATCGGCGAGGTCGGCGACCGAGGCGGCATCGCGGCCGGCCGCCATGACATATTGCGTGAGGTCGTTCGACCCGATCGAGACGAAGTCGGTCTCGAACAGGTCGAGCGTCAGCGCCGCCGCCGGGACCTCGACCATCATGCCGAGCTTCGGCGCGCCATGCGGAACGCCGGCTCGCTCGAGCGCCGCCGCCTCGGCCGCCAGCATGGCGCTGACCGCGGCGAGCTCGCGCGGCACCGTCACCATCGGCACCATGACGTTGAGCGGACCCAGCACGGCCGCCCTGAGCAGCGCGCGCAATTGCATGCGGAAGACATCCGCGTGGGCGAGCGACAGGCGCACGCCGCGCAGGCCCAGGAACGGATTGGCCTCATTGTCCGGCGTGTAGCCGGGGATCGGCTTGTCGCCGCCGGCATCGAGCGTTCGGATCGTCACCGGGCGCCCGGCCGCCCAGGCGAGGATCGCCGCATAGGCCTCGAACTGCTCGTCCTCGTCGGGGAGGTTGGCGATGCTGCGGCCGCTGAACAGGAACTCGGTGCGCACGAGGCCGATGCCGTCGCACAGCGCCGGATCGAGGCCGGCGAGGTCGCCCGGCGCGCCGATGTTCAGATGCACGGCGACCGGCTCGCCGTCGCGGGTGATCGCCGGCTCGGTCGCCCGCAGCCCGGCCTCCCGGTCGATCGCCGCGCCGGAGATCCGACGCGCCTCGAACCGCTCCCACTCCTCCTGCTCGGGCGCGAGGACGAGCGTTCCGGCCTCCGCGTCGAGCAGCGCGACGGTGCCGTCCGGCGCCTCGCCGCCGAGCCCGACCAGCATGGGGATGCCGCGGGCGCGCGCGAGGATCGCCACATGCGCGGTCGGGCTTCCCTCGGCGAGCGCGATCCCCTGCCCCGGCTGCCAGTCCATCTCCAGGAAGCGCGACGGCGGCAGGTCCGCGGCGAACAGGATCGCGGCCTCGCCGAGCCCGCGGCCGGCCGGCTCCCCGCCGCCGACGAGCACGGCGACGCGCGTCTTGATGTCGTCGAGATCGCTCGCCCGGGCACGGAAATAATCGTCCTCCGAGGCGCGGTAGCCGGCGATCTCGTCGTCGAGCCGCGCCGCCCAGGCGGCGTCGGCCGGCACGCCCTCGCGGATCGACGCCACCACCGGATCGGTCAACGCCTCGTCGAGCAGCACGGCGAGCTGGAACTCCAGCATGGCGACCGCCTCCGCGTCGTCGAGCCGGTCCATCAGTGCGGCAAGGTCGAGCGTGGCGGTCTCCACGGCGCTTCGAAACAGCGTCTCCTCGTCCTCGCTCGATCCGGCCGCGCGGAGAGCGGACGGCGGCGCGGCGCGGTCGAGCCGGATGAGCGGCCCCGCGGCGAAGCCGGGCGCCGCCATGCGGCCGCGCAGCACGCGCGTCGGGGCGTCCGCTGCACTCATGCCTCGCCGTCCTGGAAATCCGTTTCCACGAGCCGCACCAGCGCGGCGACCGCCGCCTCGGCGTCGTCGCCGGACGCGCGGAAATAGAGCGTGGTGTTCTTCGGCGCCTTCGCGGCCATGACCTTCACGATGCTCTTGGCGTCGATCCACGGCCCGGCCTCCGCCACCGCGAGTTCCACCTTGGCGGCGAACCCCTTGGCGAGCTTGGTCAGCTTCACGGACGGGCGCGCATGCAGGCCGACATCGTGGAACAGGAGGACGGAGGCGGAGGCTTCGGAGGAGGCTTCAGACATGGGGCTTTCCCGTCAGGCTGCCGAGAGTTCTTCGGCGGTGCGGCGCACCTCGTCGAGCGTGCCGCCGCCCCAGGCCTCGGTCGCCGCCATCACGGCGCCCTCGACGATCGGCGCGTTGCACACCACGACCCGCTCGCGCCGGCCGTCGGGCAGGAGTTCGATCGCCATCTCGCTGTTGGTCTCGGCGCCGCCGAGATCGACCAGGATGGCGACGCCCGCCTCCGACCAGGCGCTGTCGATGGCCGCCATGATCTTCTCCACGCTGGTGCCGAGCCCGCCGCCCGGGTCGCCGCCGGTCCAGGCGAGCGGGACCTCGGTGCCGACCATCTGGCGCACCATGTCGGCGGTGCCGCGCGCGACATCGGGGGAATGCGAGACGATGACGATCCCGACCTTGGCGCTCATGGCTTTCCCTCCAGGACGTCGGCGACGGCCTCGATGATGATCTGGCTCGACCGCGCGCCCGGATCCATGTGGCCGATCGAGCGCTCGCCGAGGAAGGAGGCGCGGCCGCGCACCGCCTTCATCGGCACCGTCTCGGCCGCCGCGCTTGCCGCGAGCTTGGCGACCGCCTCGATGTCGAGGCCGGCGTCGAGCGCCTCGGAGACCGGGATCAGCACGTCCAGCATGGTCTTCTGCCCGCGCTCGGACTTGCCGCGCGCCTTGACCGCCTCGACCGCCGCCTTGAACGCCTTCGCGACGGAGGCGCGGTCGACCGGGCCGGTGAGTTCCTTGCCGAGCGTCATCACCAGGGTGCCGTAGAGCGGCCCCGACGCGCCGCCGACCTTCATGACGAGCTGCACGCCCGCCGCCTTGAGTGCCTCGCCGGGCGGGAGCGCGGCGATCTTCGGCAGATCGGCGACGACCGCCTCCATGCCGCGCTTCATGTTGAGCCCGTGGTCGCCGTCCCCGATCGCCTGGTCGAGCGTGGTCAGTTCCTCGTGCGCCGCGATGATGCGTCCGGCGACGGTTTCGATCAGGCGCTGTAGCGTCACGTCGGCCATGTCCATCTCCCTCACGCCGCGGCCCAGCCGTCGCGGATGGTCCGCTGGCCGACCTGCCACACCTCGTCCGGATCGGGGAAGAAATCACGCCAGACTTTGGTCGCCGCGGCGAGTTCGGGCAGCGCGCGGCCGAATGCCTCGATGGTCAGCCAGCCGTCGTAGCCGGCCGCCTTCAGCGCCGCGAAGGTGGCGGCCCAGGGCACCTGGCCCTTGCCGGGCGTACCCCGGTCGTTCTCCGACACATGCACGTGGACGAGGTGCGGCGCGATCGTGCGGATCGCCGCGGCCGGGTCCTTCTCCTCGATATGGGCGTGGAAGGTGTCGTACATCCCCTTCACGGCGGGATGCGCGACCGCCGTAAGATGCGCGGCGAGCTCGGCCTGAGTGGTGATCGCGTAGCACTCGAACCGGTTCAAGGCCTCCACGGCGATCGTGACGCCCTGCCGTTCCGCATGGCCGCCGATCGCGTGGTGGAACTCGACCATGCGCGCCCGCTCGGCCTCGGTGAGCGGTTGCCCGGTGAAGTGCCCGAGCGTGGAATGGAGCGGCCCGCACAGGATGCCGGCGCCGAGCGCGGCCGTGCAGTCGATCGCCCAGTTCAGATATTGCACGGCGGCACGCCGCTCGCCCGCCTCGGCCGAGAGCGGATTCTGCTGAGGCGTCGGGATCACGGTCAGCGCCGTGCGCCCGAGGCCGAGCCCGTCGAGCCGGCGCCCGATCGCCGCGTAGTCGTCGGGCGAGCCGGTGAAGACCGGGATCTCGACGCCGTCGAAGCCGGCGGCCTGCAGCCGCTCGATGGTCGGCCAATGCTTCTCTTCGACGGTCGCGGTCCAGAGCAGGAGGTCGATCGCGGCTTTCATGACGGGCTCCTCATGCGATCCGCCGGCCGGCGGCGTCGAAGCAGAGCGGATCGACGAGCGCGATGTCGACCGCGTCGTCGCGCCCGAGCGGGGTGTCCGGATCGACCAGCGCGACGATGGTCGAGCCGCCGACGCTCACATGCAGGTGGCTCTGGTCGCCGAGATGCTCGACCCACTTCACCTTGCCGCGCGCCGTCCCGTTCGCCGGCGTGACGCGGATATGCTCGGTGCGCGCCCCGACCGTGGCGGTTCCGGGCAGCAAGCGGTTCGCCGGCAAAAGATCGGCCGGGACCAGGTTGATCGCCGGCTGGCCGAGCCGCTGCGCCACATAGGTGTCGACCGGGCTCTCGTAGATCTGGCGCGGCGTGCCGACCTGGACGAGCCGGCCGCGGTCGACCACGCCGATCCGCGTGGCGAGCGTCATCGCCTCGATCTGGTCGTGCGTCACATAGAGGATCGTGGCGCCGAGATCCATCTGCACGCGCTTCAGTTCGAGCCTCAGTTCCGCGCGGAGCTTCGCGTCGAGCGAGGAGAGCGGCTCGTCCATGAGATAGACCGAGGGACGGCGCACCAGCGCGCGGCCGATCGCGACGCGCTGCATCTGCCCGCCGGAAAGCTGGGTCGCGCGGTTGCCGAGCTTCTCCTCGATCTGCAGGAGCCGCGCCACCTCGCGCACCTTGCGCTCGATCTCGGGCTCCGGCGTGCGCCGCGTCGGGGAGCGGAGCGGGAAGGCGAGGTTGTCGAACACGGAGAGATGGGGATAGAGCGAATATTGCTGGAACACGAAGGTCACGTCGCGCGCCGCCGGCGGCTCGGCCGTGACGTCGCGCCCGCCGATATGCACGCTGCCTGCATCCGGGCGCTCCAGGCCGGCGACCAGGCGGAGCGTCGTGGTCTTGCCGGCGCCGGTCGGGCCGAGCAGGACGATGAACTCGCCGTCGCCGATTGTCAGCGACAGGTCCTCCACCGCCACGGTCTTGTTGAAGCGGCGCGTGACGCCGTCGAGCCTCACCTCAGCCATGCCGGTGGCCTCCCTTGGCGGCGGCCGCGGTCCAGGCGGTCCGGAGCGCCCGGCCGCCGGGCTTCTCGAAGATCGACAGCTTCTCCGGCCTGAAGCCGAGCCCCACCGTCTCGCCGACCGCCACCTTCACATCCGACGGCATGCGCGCCCGGACCGTGCCGACGCGGGTGGTGACGGTGACGACCTGCGTGGTGCCGAGATATTCCGAGCCGAACACCTCGCCGCGGACGCCGCCGTCGCCGACGACGCGCACCTGCTCCGGCCGGACCCCGAGCACGAGGTCGGTCGCGCTCGTGCCCTCGCGCAGCGCCGGCACCGCGACCGTCGCCCCGTCCACCACGATCTCGGTCGCGCCCTCGGCGAGCGGACCGGCGAAGGGGATGAGGTTCATCGGCGGCGAGCCGATGAAATCCGCCACGAACAGGGTCGCCGGACGGTCGTAAATCTGCTGCGGCGTGTCGAACTGCTCGATCAGGCCGCGATTCATCACGGCGATCTTGTCCGCCATGGACATCGCCTCGAGCTGGTCGTGCGTCACATAGATGGTCGTGGCGCCGAGCCGGTCGTGCAGCGCGCGCAATTCCGCGATCATCGCCTCGCGCAGCTCCGTGTCGAGCGCCCCGAGCGGCTCGTCCATCAGGAACGCCTTCGGGTCGCGCACGATCGCCCGGCCGAGCGCCACGCGCTGCCGGTCGCCGCCGGAAAGGCCGGAGACGGAGCGGTCGAGCAGGTCGGCGATGCGCAGGATCCTTGCGGCCTCCTCCACCTTCCGCTTCACCTCCGCGCCCGGCACGCCCTGGCACTTCAGCGGATAGGCGATGTTCTGCCGGACGTTCATATGCGGGTAGAGGGCGAAGAGCTGGAACACGAAGGCGATGTCGCGGCTCGACGCGCGCAGATTGGTGACGTCGTCGCCGGCGAGGCGGATCGTGCCGGACGAGGGCAGCTCCAGCCCGGCGATCATGCGCAGCGTCGTGGTCTTGCCGCAGCCGGACGGCCCGAGCATGACGAAGAACTCGCCGTTCTCGACCGTGAAGGTCGAATCCTTCACGGCGACGAAATCGCCGAAGGACTTGTGCAGGTTTTCCACCCGGATCTCGGCCACGCCAATCCTCTCCTTCAGTCCGGGAACTTCGAGCCGACGACGAACAACACCGTACCGGCCAGCGTGACCACGAACGAATAGGTATAGAGCACCAGAAAGAACGGCTGCATCAGCATGATCACCCCCGCCGCGATCAGCACGGTCGCGAGCGTCTCGGCGATGGCTCGCGGCGACCAGCGGCGCGCGGGCTCGGGCTGCGACCGGCTCGGTGTGTCGGTCATTGACCACCTCCGCAACCGGCCATCCGATTTGCCTTGCTCTGGCTTTGCCCTCTGCGCTTCATCGGCAGCGCGTCCAAGAATAGCGGATCTGCTTTCGATGGACGTCCGACGGTCCCGAGCTTGTCGACTATCACTCCTGACGAGGAGACGACCACATGGAGCTTCCGACGTTCGACGAGGCGCTTCCGCCGATCCATCCCGGCGAGATCCTGAAGGCTGAATTCATGGACGAGCTCGGCCTCGGCGCGGCCGACCTCGCGTCCCGCTGCCATGTGCCGACCGACCGTATCGTCGACGTCGTCGAGGGCCGGAGCCGTCTCGACGGCGATCTCGCCCTGCGGCTCGGCAAGGTATTCGGCGTGCCGGCGATGTTCTGGATGAACCTGCAGGGCCGCTACGACATCGAACGCGCGGCGCATGGGCCCGGCGTCGATCTCGACGCGATCGTCACCCTCGGGCACGCGGCGGAATAGCGCTTCGGCCCTCATTTGCGCACCGCTCCGAAGGTGATGCCGCGCAAGAGGTGTTTCCTGAGCAGGATGGTGAAGACCACGATCGGGATGAGGAAGATGGTCGTGCCGGCCGCGACCGCCGGCCAGTCCTGGCCACCCTCGCCGATGATGATCGGGATGAAGGGCGGCGCGGTCTGCGCCTCGCCGGAGGTGAGCAGAACCGCGAAGGCATATTCGTTCCAGGCGAAGATCATGCAGAAGATCGCGGTTGCCGCGATGCCGGTCGCCGCCTGCGGCAGCACCACCTTGCGGAAGGCCTGCAGCCGCGTATAGCCGTCGATCATCGCCGCCTCTTCGTATTCGCGCGGGATCTCGTCGATGAAGCCCTTGAGCAGCCAGACGGCGAGCGACACGTTCACCGCCGTGTAGAGCAGGATCATGCCGAGCCGCGTGTCGGAGAGGCCGAGCTCGCGATACATGAGGTAGATCGGGATCGCCACGGCGATCGGCGGCATCATGCGCGTCGACAGGATGAAGAACAGGAGGTCGTCGGCGAGCGGCACCTTGAATCGCGAGAAGCCGTAGGCCGCCATGGTGCCGAGCGCGACGGCGAGGAAGGTCGAGCCGAACGCGATGACGATCGAGTTCCAGAAGCGCGGGACGTAGTTCGACGGGCCGACCACGACCATGTTGCGGTCGCGCGCGGTCTGTTCGCAGAGGCCCGAGGCCGGCGGCAGGCCCTTGATGTAGTCCTCGGTCTGGCGCGAGCGCGTGGTGAAGAGGTTGCAGAAGCCTTCGAGCGAGGGCGTGAACACGATCTTCGGCGGATAGGAGATCGAATCCGGCGGCGTCTTCAGCGCCGTCATGAAGATCCAGACGAGCGGCAACAGGCTGATAAGCGCATAGGCGACCACGATCGTGCCGGCGATCGCCCGCGTGCGACCGGTCGGCTCGACGACGGAGTGGGCGGTTGTGCTCCCGCTCATCGGCTTTTCACCCGGTTCAAGGCCTTCACATAGATGTTGGCGAGGCCGAACACCGTGACGAAGAGGATGATGGCGAAGGCCGAGGAATAGCCGGTCCGCCACTTCTCGAAAGCTTCGCGCTTCAGCGTGATCGAGGCGACCTCCGTGGTCGATCCGGGCCCGCCCGAGGTGAGCAGGTTGACCATGTCGAACATCTTGAAGTTCTCGATGCCGCGGAACAGCACCGCCAGCATGATGAAGGGCAGCGCCATGGGCAGCGTGATGGTCCAGAACTGCCGCCAGGGCGAGGCGCGGTCGACCTCGGCGGCCTCGTAGATGTAGTCGGGGATCGAGCGCAGGCCGGCGAGGCAGATCAGGATGACGTAGGGCGTCCACATCCAGGTGTCGACGATCACGATCGCCCAGGGCGCGAGCTTCACCGAGCCGAGCATCTCGAAGGAGGACGGCGGCACGCCGGTCAGGAACGAGATGCCGTAGTTGAAGAGGCCGATCTGGGGCTGGTAGAGGAACCGCCAGAAATTGCCGACCACCGCCGGCGACAGCATCATCGGGATCAGGATGACGGTCGTCCAGAAGGCGTGGCCGCGGAACTTGCGGTCGATCAGATAGGCGAGCGTGAAGCCGAGCAGGGTCTGGATGAGGATCGTCCAGATCACGAAATGCGCCGTCGCCTGCATCGGCTGCCAGACTTCCGGATCGGTCAGGATCGATACGTAGTTGTCGATGCCCACTTCGCGCACCGGCGCATTGGTGCGGTTGGCGCGGAAATTCGTGAAGGAAAGCCGGATCGTCCAGATCAGCGGAAAGATGTTGATCGCGAGCAGCAGGACGATGGTCGGCGCGATGAACAGCCAGGCGATCGCCCGGTCCGACAGCCCGCGCACGCGCCGCGCCAGCGTATCGGGGGTGGCGGCGGCAGCCCGGTCGAGCACCGAAAGCTTCGCGTTGTCGCTCATCGCTGGACCATGCTGTCAGGATTTTCGCGTCTGGGCTTCGCCGCGCTCATGAGCGCGGGAGCCCGTCGGGCGACGGCCGCGCCGCCGCCCGCATTCGCCGGGAGCCGACGGTCCCGCGCGCGGAGGCGCGGGCCGCCGTGTCGCGTCGGATCAGAGCTTGCCGTCGTCCTTGAACACCTGCGTCCAGTCCTTGACGAGCGCGTCGAGGGCTTCCTTGGCGGTGCCCTTGTCGGCGACGACATAGTCGTGGATGCGCTTCTGCTCGGCGAGCAGGAGCTGCGCGTAGGACGGATCGGCCCAGAAGTCCTTCACCTCGCCCATGGCGGTCAGGAAGTCCGCCGCGAAGGGCGCGGTCTTCGGGAAGCCCGGGTCGTTCAGCACGGACTTCGCCGCCGAGTAGCCGCCGAGCGACCACCACTTCTTCTGCACGTCCGGCGAGGCGAACCACTTGATATAGGCGAGCGCCTCGTTGCGGTTCGGCGAATAGGCGACGACCGAGATGCCCTGGCCGCCGAGTTGCGAACCCTTCGTCTTTTCGCCCGGATTGACGAAGAAGCCGATCTTGTCGCCGCCGACCTTCTCGTCCTTGTAGAGGCCCGGGAAGAAGGCGAACCAGTTCATCTGCATCGCGACCTGGCCCGACTTGAAGGCGTCGAGGCCTTCCTGCATGTAGGCGTCGGTGTAGCCGGGCGGCGTGCAGCACTTGTACAGGGACTTGTAGAATTCGAGGCCCTTCACGGCGTCGGGGCCGTTCACGAAGCCTTCCATGCTGTAGGCCTTCTTCGGATCCTGGTACTGGAAGCCGAAGGGATAGAGCGCGTTGGAAACGCCCATCGTGATGCCTTCCGAGCCGCGCTCGGTGAAGATCGCGGCGCCGTAGACCTTCTTGCCGTCGATCTCGCGGCCCTGGAAGAACTCGGCGATTTCCTTGAGCTCGGTCTGCGTCTTCGGCGGGGCGAGGTCGCGGTTGTACTTCTTCTTGAACTCGGCCTGCAGCTCGGGCTTGGCGAACCAGTCCTTGCGATATGTCCAGCCGAGCGCGTCGCCCATGGCCGGCAGGGCCCAGTAGTTCGGCGTGCCCTTCGGCCACTCCGAATACCCAGCCACCGTCGCCGGCATGAAGTCATCCATCTTGATGCCTTCCTTGGCGAAGAAGTCGTTCAGCTTGACGTAGTGGCCGTTCTCGGCCGCGCCGCCGATCCACTGGCTGTCGCCGATCAGCAGGTCGCACAGCTTGCCCTTGGAGTTCAGCTCGTTGAGCATGCGGTCGGCGAAGTTCGGCCACGGCACGAACTCGAACTTCATGGCGACGCCGGTCTTGGCGGTGAAGTCCTTGGAAAGCTCGACGAGCGCGTTGGCCGGATCCCAGGCGGCCCAGCAGAGCGTGATGGTCTTGCCCTGAGCGGCCGCCGGAACGGGCGCGAGGGCGGCGGCCGTGACGGCCGCGCCGGCGATGAAGGTGGCCGACGCCAGAATCTTCCGCATGCGATATCCTCCCATGGTTCGCGTGCCGAGCCGTTCCGGATCCGGGCGGCGGGCCGCGGAAACCGGTCGACGCAAGCACGATCCGACGTCGCCCTCGGCGTGAGGAACGCGTGGAATCCGCTCGATCTTTCAATGGAGGCTTGCGCCCCCTCCCTGACACGCCCGACTGACGGGGCGTTTAGTGATTGTGTTTAGTGAAGCTCATTTCACTAAACTTGGCAAGAGGGCGCCGCGACGCCGCCTCGCCTCTTTGCGGGGAGATTTGGAGCGGCTCAGAGTTCCGTCCAGACCCCGCCCTGGCGCGAGCTTTCCACCGAGGCCTCGACGAAGCGGAGGCCCTTCAGGCCGTCGAGCACGGTCGGATAGACGACCGCCGGATCGACGGGCCGTCCGGCCTTGCGCGCGCGGATCGCCTCGGCGGCCTCGCGGTAGATCGTGGCGAAGCCCTCCAGGTAGCCTTCCGGGTGGCCGAACGGCACGCGCGTCACCCGCGCCGCCTCCGGCCAGGCGCCGTCGCCGCCGCGCGTGTAGAGCTGCTTCGGCTTGCCGAAGGGGGTGAACCACAAATAGTTCGGGTCCTCCTGCGACCATTCCAGGCCGCCCTTGGTGCCGTAGACGCGCAGCTTCAGCCCGTTCTCGCAGCCGGGCGCCACCTGGCTCGCCCACAGCATGCCGCGCGCCCCGCCCTTGTAGCGGAGGAGGATGTGCACGTTGTCATCGAGCCGGCGCCCGGGCACGAAGGTGGTGAGGTCGGCGAGCACCGCCTCGGTCTCGAGGCCGCTCACGAAGGCCGCGAGGTTGTAGGCGTGGGTACCGATGTCGCCGATCGCCCCGCCCGCGCCGGACTGCGCCGGATCGGTGCGCCAGGCGGCCTGCTTCTGGCCGGTCTGTTCGAGCGGCTCGGTCAGCCAGGCCTGCGGATATTCGGCCTGCACCACCCGGATCGTGCCGAGCTCGCCCGCCGCGACCATCGCCCGCGCCTGCCGGATCATCGGATAGCCGGTGTAGTTGTGCGTCACCACGAAGACGTGGCCGGTCTGCGCGACGAGGCGGACGAGCTCCTGGCTCTCCAGCGAATCGACCGTCAGCGGCTTGTCGCAGATGACGTCGTAGCCGGCCTCGAGCGCCGCCTTGGCGACGGGGAAATGCATGTGGTTGGGCGTCACGATGGCCACCGCATCGATGCCGTCCGGGCGTTTCTTCTCGGCCGCGAGCATTTCCTGCCAGGAACCGTAGCCGCGCTCGGGCGCGAGCCCGATCTCGGCGGCCGACGCCTTCGCCCGCGCCGGATCCGAGGAGAGCGCGCCGGCGACCAGCTCCCACTGGTCGTCGAGCCGCGCGGCGATGCGGTGCACCGCGCCGATGAAAGCCCCCTGCCCGCCGCCCACCATGCCGAGCCTCAACCGCCCGCCGGTTCCGTCGCCGCGCCCTTCGATGGTCATGTGATCCTCCCGGTTTTTCTTGGGTGCCGGCCGGCGCATCCTCGACGGGAGGCGCGGCGGCCGGCCGGTTTTTTCGCGGGTCGCGTCTCGCGCGGCCTGTCTGTCCCGAGGCCGCGCGAGGCGTGGCCTGTCTGTTCCAACGCCGCGCGAGGCGCGGCCGGGTCGCTCCGATCAGGAAATGCCGAGCAGCCGGCGGTTCGCCGCCTTGTCGACGCCGGACGCGGCGAAGTCGTCGAACGCCTTCTCGGTCACCTCGATGATGTGGCTCGCGATGAACGGCGCGCCCTCGGCGGCGCCGGCCTCGGGCGCCTTCAGGCAGCACTCCCATTCCAGCACCGCCCAGCTCGAATAGCCGTACTGGGCGAGCTTGGAGAAGATGCCGGAAAAGTCCACCTGCCCGTCGCCGAGCGAGCGGAAGCGGCCGGCGCGCTCGACCCAGCCCTGATAGCCGCCATAGACGCCGACCCGACCGGTCGGGTTGAACTCGGCGTCCTTCACGTGGAAGGCCTTGATGCGGTCGTGGTAGAAATCGATGAACTGCAAGTAGTCGAGCTGCTGCAGCACGAAATGCGAGGGGTCGTAGTTGATCGCGCAGCGCGGGTGATTGCCGACGCGCGCCAAAAACATCTCGAAGGTCACGCCGTCGTGGATGTCCTCGCCGGGATGGATCTCGAAGCCCACGTCGCAGCCGGCCGCGTCGAACGCGTCGAGAATGGGCTTCCAGCGCCGCGCGAGCTCGTCGAACGCCTCCTCGATCAGGCCGGCGGCGCGCGGCGGCCACGCATAGATGAACGGCCAAGCGAGCGCGCCCGGGAAGCTCACATGCGCGGCGAGGCCGAGATTCTTCGAGGCCTTGGCGCCCTTCATCATCTGGTCGACCGCCCAGGCCTGGCGCGCCTTGGGATTGCCGCGCACCTCCGGCGCCGCGAAGCCGTCGAAGGCCTCGTCATAGGCCGGATGCACGGCGACCAGCTGGCCTTGCAGATGCGTCGACAGCTCGGTGATCTCCACGCCCGCCTCGGCGCAGATGCCCTTCACCTCGTCGCAATAGGTCTTCGACTCCGCCGCCTTGGCGAGGTCGAACAGGCGGCCGTCCCAGGTCGGGATCTGCACGCCCTTGTAGCCGAGGCCGGCCGCCCACTCTGCAATCGATTTCAGCGAGTTGAACGGCGCGGCGTCGCCCGCGAACTGCGCGAGGAAGATCGCCGGCCCCTTGATGGATCCGAGCTTGCCCATCTGTCTCTCTCCCTGGACGCGGGACGGGAAGGCCTCTCGGGCCGCCGCCTCGTCCCCGCATCGTCGTTGCGCCGGTCTCGCCGACATTTCTTGCGGACCCGGAGCATACTGAGAAAGTCTTGTCCGAGGAATGCCCCGGCGCCCTCGGGCCAAGAGACTTTTTTCGAGCGTTCGCCCGCGGCCGGGCGTCAGGCCGAGGGCGCGGCGACCGCCCTCCGCCACGCGGCCCGGTAGGCGTCGAGGCCTTCGATTGCCGCCGGCGCGACGCGCTTCATCGGCAGCGCGGGGGCGTGCGGCCAAGTGGCGAGGAGCGCCGCGCCCTGCGCCGTCCCGGCCGCGTTCCCGGCCGTCTCCACCGCCTGTCCGGGCCGGAGCGCCGCGAGCGTCGCGGCGAAGCCGGGCGTCCCCACGAAGCCGCCCTCGATCACGAGCGGGCCGGCGTCGGCGCCGAGCCGCCCGATCATGTGGTCGGTGACGAGCGCCACATAGAGGGTGGCGAGCGCGGCGCGCGCGCCCGGCCGGTCCGGCGGCGTGCCGACGATCCTGCCCTCGCGGCCGGGGAAAGGCCCGCCCGCCGGGGCGAAGCCCGGCAGCGCCATCGCGCCCGAAGCGACCACGGCGGCGATGTCCTCCGGGGTCGCGGATCCGCCGGCGCCTTCCGTCAGCGCGGCATATTCCCGTCCACCCATGAACTTCGCGGTCGCGACCGGGCGGCCGGCGGCGTTCACATTGGCGAGCATGTCGGCCGCCGGATCGAGCCGGACGAGCGGCGTCCCCATCGACAGGATCACCACCCAGGTGCCCGTCGACACCACCGTGAAGGGCGCCGCGCGGGTCAGGAGATGCGGCACCAGCGAGGCGTTGCTGTCGTGGATACCGGCGATGATGCGGGTCGCCGGATCGAGGCCGGTCGCGGCGGCGAGCGCCGGCCGAAGCGTGCCGATCGCCTCGTGGGCGAGCGCAAAGGGCGGGAAGCGGTCGGCGATGCCGAGCGAGTCGACGAGCGAAGAGAGCCGCCCGTGTTCCGGCTCCCAGAGGTCGGCGTGGCAGGCGATCGAGGTGACCTCCGAGACCGCCCGTCCAGAAAGCCGCCAGGCCCAGTATTGCGGATAGGCGAGGATGGCGCGCGCTTTTGCGAAGCCGTCCGGGTGCCGCCACATCTGGTAGGCGACGGCACGGCCGGCATTGAGCCCGCCCGGCAGCGGCGGCGAATAGGTCTCCGCGAAGGGCGGGCGGATCTTGGCGTAATCCGCCTCGATGCCGTCGACCGCCGTCTCCTCGTAGTCGATCACGGGCAGGGCGAGGCCGTCGTCGCGGTCCGGGTCATCGGTCGTGAGCGCGAGCGTGGCGCCGTGGGTGGTCGGCACGATCGCCTCGATCGCGTGGTCGCGGCCGAAGGCGGCGAGGCTGTCGAGCATGAAGGCCCAGATCGCCGCCACGTCATGGTGCCGGTAGGGCGGGCCGGGGAGCGGATGGTTCGGCCGGCTCCGCTCGGCGAGACGGTCGCCGTCGCGGCCGAACAGCGCGACCTTCACATTGGTCTTGCCCACGTCGAGGACCGCGATCGCCATGTTGAAGGCTCCGTCCGCTCAGTCCATGTGGAAGACGGGCGTCAGCGGCACCGCGACGGGCGCGCCGTCGGCATGGGTGCGCATCACGTCCTTCATGTGATCCCACCAGCGCCGCATCACCGGGTGGTTCGGCAGGTCGTCCATGCGGTGGTCGTCGGTCCGCTCCAGATAGGCGAACAGGATGTTCGTCTCCTCGTCGAGATAGATCGAGTAGTTGGAGACGCCGGCCTCGCGGAGGAGCGCTGAAAGCTCAGGCCAGATCTCGTCGTGCCGCCGGCGGTACTCGTCCTTGCGGCCCGGATCGAGGAACATCTTGAAGGCATGGCGCTGCATGGGCGGGACCTCAGCGGGACTTGACCAGGCGGCCGAGCAGGAGCGGCGCCGCGATGGCGACGATCAGGAGGAGGCCGAGCGCCACATTGATCACGATGCCCGGCACATTGACGAGGCTCATGCCGAAGGTGGTGAGGCCGAGCACGAAGACGGCGAGCACCACGCCCGCGATCGTGCCCGACCCGCCCGCGATGGAGACGCCGCCGAGCACCACCATGGTGACGATCTCGAGCTCCCAGCCGAGCGCGATGTTCGGCCGGGTCGAGCCGATCCGCCCCGTGAGCAGCACCGCGGCCACCCCTGAGAAGAGGCCGGAGAGAAGGAACAGCCGGAAGCGCACGCGGTCGACGCGGATGCCAGAGAAGCGCGCGGCGATCGGGTTGTTGCCGATCGCGTAGAGCGAGCGCCCGGTCGCGGTGAAGTGCAGCACGAAGCCGACCACGAGGGCGAGGAGGAGGAAGATCGCGAAGGACCACGGCACCGGCGGATACTCGATCACATAGCCCTGCCCGAGCGCCTGCAGGCCGGCGGGGTATTTGGTCAGCGCCTGGTCGCCGAGCACGACCTGGGCGATGCCGCGGAAGAGCGACATGGTGCCGATCGTGACCACGATCGAGGGAAGCCCGATCCGCGTCACCAGGATGCCGTTGAAGGCGCCGCAGAGGAGCCCGACCACGAGGCCGACCGCGATCAGCCCCGGCGTGCCGAGCCCCTCGGCGGCCGCGAGCCCCATGGCGAGCGAGGCAAGCGCGATGATGGCGGCGACCGACAGGTCGATCTCGCGCACCAGGATCAGGAGCGCCATGGCGAGCGCGACGATCGCCTTTTCGGAGAAGTTGAAGGTCGCGTCGGAGAGATTGAAGAGGTCGAGGAAATAGGGCGAGAGCCGCGCATTGACGATCACGGTCAAGGCGAGGAGCACGATCAGGATCGTCTCCCAGGCGAGCGCCACATCGGCGGCGCGGCGGGGCGCGCGGTCGGCGACCGTATAGCGCGGGGCATCGGTCATGAGCGGGCTCCGCCGGCGGCGCGCCGGGCTTCCGGCAGGATGAGCTTGGCGGCGCGCCGCTCCGTGCGGCTGTTGACCACGACCGCGGCGAGGATGACGGCGCCCGAGATCGCGGTCTGCCAGAACGGCGAGACATTGATGACCGGCAGCGCGTTCACCACCACACCGAGGAACAAGGCGCCGATCAGCGTGCCCGGCACCGTGCCGATGCCGCCCGCGATGGAGACCCCGCCGATCACGCAGGCCGCGATCACGGTCAGTTCGTAGCCGGCCGCGATGTCCGAATAGGCGATGCCGTAGCGCGCCACCCAGAGATAGCCGCAGAGGCCGGCGACCGCGCCCGAGATGGCGTAGACGAGCAGCGTCAGCCGCGTCTCCGGGATGCCGCAATAGCGCGCCGCGACCGGGTTGCCGCCGATCGCATAGAGGCCGCGCCCGGTCTCGGTGCGGGTGAGGAAGACCCAGAAGCCGGACGAGACGACGGCGGCGACGAGGATCAGGCTCGGCACGCCGAACAGGTTGGCGTTGGGGAAGGCGAGGAAGGCCGGCGTCATGTCCTTCGAGGTGAGCCAGGCGCCGCCCGCGATGACGAAGATGAGCCCGCGATAGACCGCCATGGTGCCGAGCGTCACCACGATCGGCGGAATCTTCAGGAACGCCACCAGCACGCCGTTGACGAGGCCGAGCGCGAGCCCGAGCCCGGCGGCGAGCGCGGCGATGAGGACGATCGGCACGCCCGGCGCGGCGCGCGAGGCGAGCGCGACGACCATGCCGGTCAGCGCGAGGTTGGCCGCGACCGAAAGGTCGATGCCGCGCGTGAGGATCACCGTCATCTGGGCGAGCGCCATCATGAACAGGATCGACGTGTCGGTGAGCACCGCGACGAGGCTCGCAGGGCTGACGAACACCGGCGCGCGCGCCCCGACCGCCGCCACGAGGGCTGCGACGATGAGCGCGAGCACCACCTCGCGCGAGCCGAGGAGCGCCCGGACGGTCATGCCGCGCGGCTCCCGTGCCCTGCGCCGGCGGACAGGCGCCCGCCGCCGGTCGCCGCGGTGACGATCGCCTCGGGAGTCGCCTCGGCGCGGGAGAACTCCGCGGCCTTGCGGCCCTCGTGCATGACGATGATCCGGTCGGCCATGCCCATCACCTCCGGCAGTTCGGAGGAGACGAGGATCACGGCGAGGCCGTCGGCGGCGAGTTCGCCCATGAATTCGTGCACCGCCGCCTTGGAGCCGACGTCGATGCCCTTGGTCGGCTCGTCGAGGATGAGGATCGACGGGTCGGTCGCGAGCCACTTGGCCACGACGACCTTCTGCTGGTTGCCGCCGGAGAGTTCCTGAAGCCGCTGCTCCCAGTGCGCGGCCTTGACCGAAAGCCGCCCGCCGAGCTGCCGCGTCCGGTCGAGTTCAGCGCCGCGGGCGAGCACGAAGGCGCGCACGAAGCGGTCGAGGCTCGCGAGCGTGGTGTTCTCGCGGATGCCGAGCTGCGTCACCGCGCCCTGCACCTGCCGGTCCTCAGGCACATAGGCGAGGCCGGCCGCGATGGCGTCGGCCGGCTCGCGGATCTCGACCGGCTTGCCGGCGATCCGCACGTGCCCCGTCGACGGCCGCGACACGCCGAAGAGGGCCTGCATGGCCTCCGAGCGGCCGGCGCCGACAAGGCCGTAGAAGCCGAGGATCTCACCCTTGCGCAGGCTGAAGGAGAGGTCGGCGAATTCGGTCGCGTTGCCGAGCCCCTCGACCTCCAGCACCGTCTCGCCGAGCGCGACCGCGCGCTTCGGAAAGACCTGGTCGATCGGCCGGCCGACCATCAGGCGGACGAGATCCGCCTCGGTCACGTCGCCGATGCGCCCCTCGCCCACATGCTCGCCGTCGCGCAGGCACGTCCAGCGGTCGGCGATGCGGAAGATCTCGTCGAATTTGTGCGAGATGAAGAGGACCGCGCGGCCCTCCGCCTTGAGCTGCGCCACGATGCGGAAGAGATCGTCGATCTCGCGCGCCGAGAGCGCGGCGGTCGGCTCGTCCATGATCACGATGCGGGCGTCGTGCGAGAGCGCGCGGGCGATCTCGACGAGATGCTTCTGCGCCACGCCGAGGCGCCGCAGCTGCGTCGTGGCGTCGAAATCCGCCTCGAGCTTGGCGAGAAGATCGGCGGTGCGCAGGCGCATGGCGGCCCAGTCGACCGCGCCGCGGCGCTTCGGCATATGGCCCATGAACACGTTCTCGGCGACCGAGAGCTCGTCGAACATGACGGTCTCCTGGTGGATCGCCGTGACGCCCGCCGCCCAGGCGTCGCGCGGGGTGGCGAAGCGGCGCTGTTCGCCGCCGATCGTGATGGTGCCGGCGTCGGGCTGGTGGATGCCGGTCAGGATCTTGACGAGGGTCGACTTGCCCGCGCCGTTCTCGCCGAGGACCGCGGTCACCTCGCCCCGTTCCAGCGTCAGCCGCACGTCGTGGAGCGCGCGCACGCCGGGAAACCGCTTCGACACGCCTTCGAGCGCGAGCGCGGGGACGGTGGAGCCGAGGTCGCGCGGCGGCGCGGTCATGAGCGGTCCGGGTTCAGGCCGTGGGCGGCTTACGCCGTGGGTAACGGAGGCGCGGCGACGGAACGGGTCCGCCGCGTCTTCCGCGCGGCGGCCCGAATAAGAAAATCCCGGCCCTCGCCCAGGGGAAGCGAGGGCCGGGCGCCGGGATCAGAAGATCTTGGAGAACTGCTCGATGTTGGTCTTGTCGAAGGTGAACGGATCCGCCATGGCGGCCTGCGCGCCTTCGCCGATCTTGATCTCGCCCATGCGGCCCGCCTTGACCGAGGTGCCGGCGGCGCCGGTCGCCTCGCCCTTGACGATCTTGGCGGCGATCATGGTCGCCGAATAGCCGAGGTCGATCGGGTTCCAGATCGCGAAGGTGTCGGTCGCGCCGGCGAGCACGGCGCCTTTCATCTCCGAGGGCAAGCCGAGGCCGGAGACATAGACCTTGCCGACGAGGCCCGCGTCCTGCACCGCCTTGGCGGCGGCGACGATGCCGACCGAGGTCGGCGCGATGATGCCCTTGAGGTTCGGATAAGCCTTTAGCAGGCCTTGCGTCTCGCGATAGCTCTTGTCCGCCAGGTCGTCGCCGTAGACCGTGGTGACGAGCTTCATCTTGGCGTATTCGGGCTTCGCCCACTCCTTCTTCATCTCCTCGATCCAGATGTTCTGGTTCGTGGCCTGGGCGGTCGCCGAGAGGATCGCGACCTCGCCCTCGTTGTTGAGCGTCTTCGCCATCATCTGCACGCACTTCGAACCGATCAGCTGATTGTTCGACGGGTTCAGGTGCATGATGCGGCCCTCCGGCGCGACGCCGGAATCGAACGAGATCACCTTGATGCCGCGCTGCAGCGCCTTCTTGCCGACCGGCACGAGCGCGTTCGGGTCGTTCGCGGAGATCACGATGGCGTCGACGCGCTGGGCGATGAGCGCGTCGATGACGGCAATCTGGGCTTCCGCCGTGGTGGTGGTCGGGCCGGTATAGATGAGCTCGACGTCGCCGAGTTCCTTGGCGGCTTCGAGCCCGCCGTCCCGGCAGGCGTCGAAGAAGCCGATGCCGAGCGCCTTCACCACCATGGCGATGCGCTTTTTCTCCTGCGCCACGGCGGGCCGGAGAACGGCGGCGGGGGCGGCGCCGGCGGCGAGACCGGCGGCCATGAGCTTCAATGTATCGCGACGGGTCGTGGACATGCGAGTTCCTCCCTTGGATGTTTCCGCCCCGCCGGTCTTTCCGCCGGCCGGGCCGTTCATGCGCGCGGTCAGGCCGCGCTGGCTTCCGCCTCGGCGTCGACCCCGACGACCTGGACCTCGATCCCCGCGGCGCGCAGCATCTCGAGCGGCGCCGGCGGCGCCGCGTCGTCGGTGATGACGCGCGAGACGCGTGACAGCGGGCAGACCGTGATGGCGCCGCGCGGCTCGAATTTCGAGCCGTCCACCAGCACGATCAGTTCCTGCGAGCGCCGGAGCAGCTTCGCCTCGGCGCGCGCGATGAGCGGATCGCCCTCGATCACCCCCATGGGTCCGAGCGAGATGCAGCTCATGAACATCTTCGAGGCCGCATAATGCTGGATCGCGTCGTCGTCGAACGGCGATACGACGATCCCCTGCTTGCGGTAGACCTCGCCGCCCGGCAGCACGATGCGGTTCTCGCTCCGCTCGATCAGCGCGCTCGCCATCGGGAACGAGTTGGTCAGGATGTGCAGCTTCCGGTCGGCGAGCGGATCGACCATCTGGAAGGTGGTCGAGCCGGCATTGATGACGATCGATTCCCCGTCGACGCAGAGCGCCGCCGCGGCCCGGGCGATCGCCCGCTTCCGCGCGAGGTTCAGCGTGCGGCTCACCTCGAAGCCGCGCGTCTCCAGCGTGCGCGGGGCGCCGGGATCCGACGCTTCCACCCCGCCATGGACGCGGCGGATGAGGCCGGCGCCGGCGAGTTCGGCGAGGTCGCGGCGGATCGTGGCGGAGGACGCGCCCGTCGCGGCGACCAGATCCCGGACCGCCACGAGCGAGCGCGACTGGACCAGTTTCATGATCAGCTGCGCGCGTTCCCGCTCGTGCATCGCGTCCCTCTCGTTCGCTCAAATCTAGACAGATCCGCTCATCCCGGTCAATCACTCCGCTCAGGATCGCGCTGCACAAAGCATTCTGCACTGCAACATAGCCTGAAATGATTGACGATGAGCGTTTCTGACCATAACTTGCGCAGCCATCGATCGCCCGCAGCCAGCCACGGACAAGCCCGCCATGACCGCCCCCGTCGACCCGGCCGAGCGCCTCGCCAATCTCTGGGACGACGCCAAGGCGGCGGCGATGGATGAGCCGGGGCGGCTGCTCTACCGCTCCAATCTGCTCGGCTCGGACCTGAGGATCACCAATTTCGGCGGCGGCAACACCTCCGCCAAGGTGCGCATGACCGACCCGCTCACCCGCGCGGAGGTCGACGTCCTCTGGGTCAAGGGCTCCGGCGGCGACATCGGCTCGATGGGGCGCGACGGCTTCTCCACGCTCTATCTCGACAAGCTCGAGGCGCTGAAGGGCCTCTATCGCGGGCTCGCCCACGAAGACGAGATGGTCGGCTACCTGCCGCACTGCACCTTCGACCTCAATCCGCGCGCCGCCTCCATCGACACGCCGCTGCACGCCTTCGTGCCCTATGCCCATGTGGACCATGTGCACCCGGACGCGGTCATCGCCATCGCGGCCTCGGCCGACGCCGAGCGCCTGACGCGCGAGGTCTACGGTGCCGAGATGGGGTACCTGCCCTGGCAGCGCCCCGGCTTCGACCTCGGCCTGAAGCTCGGCCGCATGGCGGCGGAGCATCCCGACTATGTGGGCGTCGTGCTCGGCGGCCACGGCGTGTTCACCTGGGGCGACACGGCGAAATCCTGCTACGAGACGACGCTCCGCATCCTGCAGAAGGCGGCCGACTGGCTCGCCGCCAACGAACGGCGCCCGAGCTTCGGCGGACAGAGATCGGCCGCGCTGCCGCCAGCCGAGCGGCTCGCGGTGGCCGAGCGGCTGATGCCGGAGATCCGCGGCCGCATCTCGAAGGACGAGCGCAAGATCGGCCACTTCACCGACGCGCCGGCCGTGCTTGACTTCGTCGGTTCCAACGCGCTCGCCGACCTCGCCCCGCTCGGCACCTCCTGCCCGGACCACTTCCTGCGCACCAAGATCCGCCCGCTGGTGCTGCCCTTCGACCCGGCCGCGCCAGACGTGGACGCGCTCGTCGCCGGCCTCGACCCGCTGGTGGAGGCCTACCGCGCCGACTACGCGGCCTATTACGAGCGCTGCAAGCGGCCGAATTCCCCCGCCATGCGCGACCCGAACGCGGTCGTCTACCTGGTGCCGGGCGTCGGCATGCTGACCTTCGCCAAGGACAAGGCGACCGCCCGCATCGCCGCGGAGTTCTACGTCAACGCGATCAACGTGATGCGCGGCGCCTCGGGCGTGAACCGCTATATTGGCCTCGCCGAGCAGGAGGCCTTCGACATCGAATACTGGCTCCTCGAAGAGGCGAAGCTGCAGCGCATGCCGAAGCCGAAGCCGCTCGCCGGCCGCATCGCGCTCGTCACCGGCGGCGCCGGCGGCATCGGCAGCGCGGTCGCGGCGCGGCTCGCCGGCGAGGGCGCGGCGATCGTACTCGCCGACATCGACGAGGCCTCGCTCGGCGCCACCGTCGAGGCCTTCGGCAAGCGCTTCGGCCGGGACAATATACGCGGCGTCCTGATGAACGTGACCTCGGAAGGCTCGGTCGAGGCGAGCTTCGCGGCGGCGATCGCGGCCTTCGGCGGGCTCGACATCCTCGTCTCCAACGCCGGCATCGCGTCCGCCTCACCGGTCGAGGACACGAGCCTCGATCTCTGGAACCGCAACCTGTCGATCCTGGCGACCGGCTATTTCCTCGTCTCGCGCGCCGCCTTCCGGCTCATGCAGCGGCAGAAGACGGGCGGCTCGATCGTGTTCGTCGCCTCCAAGAACGGCCTCGCCGCCTCGCCGGGCGCGTCCGCCTATTGCACCGCCAAGGCGGCCGAGATCCATCTCGCCCGCTGCCTCGCGCTCGAAGGCGCCGCCCACGGCATCCGCGTCAACACGGTCAACCCGGATGCGGTGCTGCGCGGCTCGAAGATCTGGCAGGGCGAATGGCGCGACCAGCGCGCGGCCTCCAACAAGGTCTCGGTCGACCAGCTCGAGGAGGTCTATCGCCAGCGCTCGCTCCTGAAGCTCTCGGTGCTCCCCGAGGACATCGCCGAGGCGGTCTACTGGTTCGCCTCCGATCTTTCGGCGAAGTCGACCGGCAACATCGTCAATGTGGATGCCGGCAACCGCGAAGCCTTCACGCGTTGATCGCGGCGACGAGGGCCTGAAGGGCGGCGCACGAGCTTGGAGAAACGTCCATGAGCTTCAGGATTTCGGACGAGGCCGTCGCCGCGGAGAACCGCGGCCGGGAGGCCGCGCTCGCCGACGACTATGGCGCGCTCGGCCGGCAGCTCGCCCGGCGCGGCATCGACATCGAGGCGGTGACCGCCGCGGTCGGCCGCTTCGCCGTCGCGGTCCCGACCTGGGGCGTCGGCACCGGCGGCACGCGCTTCGCCCGCTTTCCGGGAAAGGGCGAGCCGCGCGGCATCTTCGACAAGCTCGAGGATTGCGCGACGATCCATGAGCTGACCCGCGCGACCCCGACCGTCAGCCCGCATTTCCCCTGGGACAAGGTGACCGATTATGCCGAGCTGCGCGCCCGCGCCGAGGCGCTCGGCCTCGGCTTCGACGCGGTCAACTCGAACACCTTCCAGGACCAGCCGGGCCAGCCGCTCTCCTACAAGTTCGGCTCGCTCAGCCATGCCGACAAGGCGGTGCGCGACCTCGCCGTCGCCCATAACGTCGCATGCATCGAGATCGGCGAGAAGCTCGGCTCGAAGGCCCTCACGGTGTGGATCGCCGACGGCTCGAACTTCGCCGGCCAGTCGAACCTCACCAGGGCGTTCGACCGCTATCTCGACGCGATGGCCGAGATCTATGCCCGGCTGCCGGCCGACTGGCAGGTGTTCATCGAGCACAAGGTCTACGAGCCGGCCTTCTATTCGACGGTGATCTCTGACTGGGGCTCGAGCTATCTCGCCGCTACCGAACTCGGCCCCAAGGCGAAGTGCCTCGTGGATCTCGGCCATCACGCGCCGAACGTGAACATCGAGCAGATCGTGGCCCGCCTCGTCCGCTTCGGCAAGCTCGCAGGCTTCCACTTCAACGATTCCAAATACGGCGACGACGACCTCGATTCCGGCTCGGTCGACCCGTTCCGCCTCTTCCTCGTCTTCAACGAGCTGGTCGACGCGGCCGAGCGCAAGGCGCCCGGCTTCGCGCCCGCCTATATGATCGACCAGTCGCACAACGTGACCGATCCGATCGAGAGCCTGATGGGCTCGGCGATGGAGCTGCAGCGCTGTTACGCGCAGGCCCTGCTGGTCGACCGCGCGGCGCTCGCCGCCGCGCAGGACGCGAACGACGCGCTCGGCGCCCATCGCATGCTGAAGGCGGCCTTCGTCACCGACGTCACGCCGCTGATGGCCGAGGCGCGCCGGCGCGCGGGCGGCGCGATCGACCCGATCGCCACCTACCGCGCCGCCGGCTATCGCCGCGCCAAGGCGGAGGAGCGGCCCGCGGTGGCGGGCAGCTCGTCCGGCATCGTCTGAAACGTCAGACGCCCCAGCGGCGCATCCAGTAGTCGTCGATGTTGCTCGTCCTGGCCGGGTCCGACCAGTCGTGCCCGCTTGAGCGGATCTCGGCCGGCGAGCCGTGCAGCTGCTCCTCGCTGACGTCGGCCCGGTAGCCGCCGAGCGACGTGTCGTATTCGAACTTGTCCCAGGGCAGCGGGAAGCTCTCCTGACCGAGGGTCAGGAAGCCGCCGAAGGTGACGACGGCGTATTTCACCTGGCCGCTGACCTTGTCGATCATCAGCGTGTCGATCGAGCCGATATGCTTGCCGGCGCGGTCATAGACGGCGGTGCCGTCGACGCGGTCGCTGGAAATGAGCGGATTGGCGGACACGCTTTCCTTGTCGATCATGACGGATCTCCCTGTTGTCGACGAAGCAACGCCAAGGCCGAGATCGAGGTTCCCGACAGGCCGCCGCCTCGCTCCCCCGGCTGCCGCGCGGACCGGCAACCGACATTCTGCATCCGGACCCACGCCCCGGGGGAACATCCGCGGTCCTGGTGGGTTGGGTGACCGGATTCGAAGGCTTCGGCTCCTCGACGGACCGCGGCGGCGGGCCGGCGGGGCGACAGGAGGCGGACATGCTGAAACGGACGATCGTTTCCCTCATCATGGGCTTCGGCCTGGCGCTCCCCGCGCTCGCGCAGACCCCCGCGCCGGCCGCGGTCGACAAGGCGACCTTCGTCAAGGAGGCCGCCGCGTCGAACGAGCTGGAGATCATGTCGAGCCGGCTCGCGCTGAAGAATTCGAAGCGCGAGGAGATCAAGGGCTTCGCCCGCGAGATGCTCGCCGACCACACCAAGGCCGGCAAGGACCTCGTCCAGGCGGCCGGCCGCGGCACGGTCACCGGCCCGAAGGCGCTCGACCAGGAGCACCAGGCGGCCCTGCAGCCGCTCATCGCCGGCGGCGCGGACTTCGACGCCAACTATGTCGACCTCCAGCGCAAGGCGCACCAGGACGCGGTCCAGCTCTTCACCGCCTATGCGGCAAACGGCGACGACCCGAAGTTGAAGGCGCTCGCCGGCAAGATGCTGGCGACGCTGCAGAAGCATTTGAGCGAGGCCGAAGCGCTGGTTCGCTGAGCCGGCGCGGCGGAGACGGTTTCCGGTGGCGTTTTGTCTTTCGAATAGATTTTGAGAAGACCTTTAGAGTATTTCCCGATCGGATGGAATCATCCGATCGATAAGGAATTGCTCAAGAGTCAAGTGCTTGAGCCTGCCCCGTTCGGATCGCTTCGATCCGAACGGGGCAGGCTCTAGGGGCAAGCGGCCCACGTCCCCGGGCCGCTCGGGGGGACTTGGCTGGCTGTTTCGGCCATGCCGGGTCCTCGCTTTCCGGACACCGCCGCTCAGTCCTTCGCCTTGTTGGAGAAGCGTGCGTTGCCGAGGCCGGTGCCGATCGTGGCGACCGCCCAGTGCCGCACGTCCTGCATGAAGGGCACCTCGCTCAGCCCCTGCACCACCGCGTCGTTGTGCATGATCACGGTCGTGTCGTGGTCGGCGATGCGCGGCAGGCGCTTGACGATTTCGGCGGGCAGGTTGAACCGCTCGCTCTCCCAGTTGCCGGGCAGGTTCTGGCCGCCGCGCGTGATGCTGCCGTCCTCGGCGATGAGGCCGGGGCAGCCGATCCCGACGAAGGGGGCAAGCCGCAGTCCGGCCCGCTCGGCGCGCGCCACGAGGCCGGCTAGCATCTCGCCGAGGCGGTCGACGGCGGCGGTGCGCGACGGCTTGTCGTCGCGGTGCCGCCACAGCTCCACCCGGCGGACGCGCGCCTTCGACATGTCGGGCGCGTCGGCGGCGCGCGTCTCGACGAGCCCGGCGCGGATGTTCGTGCCGCCGATGTCGACCGCCAGGATCGCGTCGTGCCCGGAGAAGACCCAGGCGGGCACCAGATGCACCGCCCCGATCAGCCCGGCCTCGTCCGGGTGGTTGCGGATCGGCACGAGCGTCAGGTCGACGCCGTCCGCCTTGAGGAGCACGCTCGCGCGGCCGACCGCGATCTCGCCGATGCGCGCCTCGCGGAGGCCGCCGCCGATCACCACCCGCTCGGTCCCCTTCCAGTCCTTCAGCTTGAGGAATTTCCTGAGCACGGTCGCGAGTTCCCGGGCGAAGTCCTCCACCGCGCCGTGCACGATGCCGGCCGCCTCCAGGTCGCCCTCGGTCAGGAGCTTGTCGAGCTTCTTCTTGGAGATGTCCTTGGACGGGTCGGAGCCGATCGGATCCGGGCCGCCGAGCCGGGTCAGCTTTTCTCGCCAGTCGTCCAGGATGGCGCGGAAGGCGCGGTTCGAGGCCCGGTCGCCGATGAAGCCCTCCTCGTCGCGAAGCTCGGCGTTGTAGGCGTCGACGGTGACGGAGGGGAGGTCGCGCGCGCCGTGATGGACGCCCGGAGGCTTCGGCGCTGGGTCGGGCATCGGGGATCCTCGGGTCGCGGGAAAGGTCGGACCGGAAGAACGCGCGAGCGGAGCCGTCGGTTCGACGCCGCGCGGCAGCCTTGCGCCAGGCCGGGCGACGCCGAGGGCGGCCGGCCGCTACCGCGACAATTCCTTGAGGCCGAGGCGGATCAGCCGCTCGGTGGTCGCGCCTTCGCCCGCCTCTCGCGCCGCCGCGGCGACGGCGGTCGAGGCCTGTACCTGCGGATAGCCGAGATTGACGAGCGCGGAGACGGCGTCGGCGATCGGCTTCGGAGCGGTGCGGTCGGCCACGTCGCCGGCGAGCTTCACCACCATCGGGTCGACATCGGCGAAGCCCGGCGCCTTGTCCTTCAGTTCGAGGCAGACCCGTTCGGCGAGGCGCTTGCCGACGCCGTTCGCCCGCGCGATCGCGGCCGTGTCCTTGAGCGCGATGGCGCTCGCGAGTTCCGACGGCCTGAGCACCGACAGGATCGCCAGCGCCACCTTGGCGCCGACGCTCTGCACCGTCATGAGCAGGCGGAACCACTCCCTCTCGGCGTCGCTCGCAAATCCGAACAGGCGGATCTGGTCCTCGCGCACATAGGTCTCGATCGAGAGGACCGCGGCCTCGCCGGGGCGCGGCAGCGCCTGCAAGGTGCGCGAGGAGCAATGGCAGACATAGCCGACGCCCTGCACGTCGAGGATCACATAGTCCTCGCCGTAGCTGTCGATCACGCCCTTCAGCTTGCCGATCATGGCCGCCCCCTCACGCCAGCGCCCGTTTCAGCCGCGCCTCGGGCGACTGCCGGTGATGCGCGTGGCAGATCGCGACGGCGAGCGCGTCGGCGGGGTCGTTGCCCTCGAACTCGGCCTTCGGCAGGAGCACGCGGACCATGTGGTGGATCTGCTGCTTCTCAGCGTGGCCGGCGCCGACGATCGCCTTCTTGACCGCGTTCGGCGCATATTCGGCGACCACCAGCCCCGCCTGCGCGGGCACCAGGAGGGCGATGCCGCGCGCCTGGCCGAGCTTCAGGGTCGAGGTCGGGTTGACGTTGACGAAGGTCTCCTCGACCGCCGCCTCGTCGGGCCGCCAGTCCGCCACGATGCCGCTGAGGCCCACATGCAATTCGACGAGCCGGGCCGCGAGGTCGGACTCCCCGGTCGAGGTGACGAGCCCGGCCGCCACGAAGCGGAGCCGGTTGCCCGTCACGTCGACGATGCCCCAGCCGGTGCGCCGGAGCCCCGGATCGATGCCGATGATTCGCACGCTCTCCGCCATGGCCCGAGCGGTAGCATGCCGGCTACGACCGTGCGAGCGGACGCAGGCCGGCTACGACCGTGCGAGCAGACGCAGGCCGGCTACGACCGTGCGAGCGGGGCGCGGGGCGCGGGGCTGCCGTGAGGCGGAACGACCTTCGCCGCAAGCCGTTAATCCGCTATCAGGCGGCATGGATGAGAGCTTCGCAGCGCTGGTCGGCGCACCGGACTGGCACGGCGCGGTCGTGCTCCTCGCGATCACCGTGGTCGCCGGGCTGATGCGCGGCTTCGTCGGCTTCGGCGCCGGCATGGTGTTCGTGCCGGTCGCCGCCGCCGTGGTCGGCCCGGTCGCGGCGGTCGGGCTGATTTGGACGATCGACGCGCCCGTCACCTTCCGCCTCTCGGTCGACGCGGTGCGCGGGGCGCGCTGGGACGAGATCGTGCCGCTCGTCGTCGGCCTCCTCTGCGGCCTGCCGCTCGGCATGCTGGCGCTGACCCGGATGGACCCGACCGCGGCGCGCTGGGCGACCGCGATCTTCATCCTGGCGAGCGTCGTAATGCTTGCGAGCGGATGGCGCTACCGCTCGCAGCCGACCGTGCCGGTGACCGCCGCGGTCGGCTTCGTCTCCGGCCTCTCCACCGGGCTCGTCGGCCTCGGCGGCCCGTTCATCGCGCTGTTCTGGCTCGGCGGGCTCAGCGACGCGGAGCGCATCAAGCAGAACCTCAACGCCTATTTCCTGGTGACCACGGTGACGGTCGGTCCGGCCTTCCTGATGCGCGGCATCATCACGCTCGACCTGATTCGCGACGCGATTCTGCTGACCGTCGTCTATACCGCGACGACGCTGTTGGGCGTGTTCGCGTTTCGGCACGGCGGGCGCGGCAGCTACCGCGGCATCGCGCTGGTGATCGCGGCGGCGGCCGCGGTCGTCGGCATGCCCGCGCTCGATCCCTGGCTCCGCTGAACGCTGCGTCGCATGGACTCATCGCCCTTGTGCAATGCGAAGCAGTAACAGTTTCTTAACCTTGACAAGGCCTTGCTGGTGGGAGCGAGGGGGGACCGGGTCGTCGTCTTGCCATATTCACGGGGCAGGAAGACGAAAGGTCCAGGTTACGTTTTTTCCCCGCTTCGCGAGGGATGTCAGGGCCGCCGGCGCGTCTCGTCCAGCCTTCGGTCGGGTCGCCTGTCGCGAAACGCAATCGTATCGCCTGGGTCGAGCGTCTCGCCGCGGCGGACCGTGAACGGCATGGACGAGGGGGCGGACGCCGATCCGCCGGCAAGGAGACGAACGGATGAACCCTGCCGATGTGACCCAGGCGGCGCTGACGGCTCCGGCCGCGTCGCTGTCGATGCTCACGCTGTTCCTGGACGCGCATCTGGTCGTGAAATGCGTGATGATCGGGCTGATGCTCGCCTCGATCTGGTGCTGGGCGATCGTGGTCGACAAGATCATCCTCTACACCCGCACCAAGCGGCAGATGGACAATTTCGAGCAGGTGTTCTGGTCCGGCCAGAGCCTCGAGGAGCTCTACCGGAACCTCGCCACGCGCAACAACTACGGCATGCCGGCCCTGTTCGTCGCCGCCATGCGGGAATGGAAGCGCAGCCACGAGGGCGGCCGCGCCGCCATCGGCAAGCTGGAGACGCGCATCGACAAGGTGATGGACGTCACCATCGCGCGCGAGCTCGAGCGGCTGCAGTCGAAGCTCCTGGTGCTCGCCACGATCGGCTCGGCCTCGCCCTTCATCGGCCTGTTCGGTACCGTCTGGGGCATCATGACGGCCTTCCAGGGCATCGCGGCCTCGAAGAACACCTCGCTCGCCGTGGTGGCGCCGGGCATCGCCGAGGCGCTGTTCGCGACCGCGATCGGTCTCGTCGCGGCGATCCCGGCGGTCATCGCCTACAACAAGCTCTCCTCCGACGCCGGCGCGCTCGGCGCCCGCCTCGAAACCTTCGCCGACGAGTTCTCCGCGATCCTGTCGCGGCAGATCGACGAGCGGCAGGCGGCCTGAGGGAGACGCCGGATGGGCATGGCGGTCGGCGGGGACGGAGCGGGTGGCGGACGGCGGCGGCGCAGGCGCGCCTCGCAGATGCGCGTCATGAACGAGATCAACATGACGCCCTTCATTGACGTCGTGCTGGTGCTGCTCATCATCTTCATGGTGGCGGCGCCCTTGATGACGAACGGCATCCCGATCGACCTGCCCGAGACGAAGGCGAAGGCGCTCGAAGGCCAAGTGAAGCCGATCTTCGTGTCGGTGGACCACGCCGGCAAGATCTATGTGGGCGACACCGAAGTGAAGCTCGAGGAGCTGGTGGCGCGTGTCCAGACGCTCACCAAGAACGGCTTCGACGACAAGATCACCTTCCAGGGCGACAAGGCCGCCGTCTGGGGTCCGGCCATGAAGGTGATGGCCGAGCTGCAGGGGGCCGGCTTCAAGAAGTTCGCCATCCAGACGGCGCAGCAGTAGGGGACGGGATGAAGCCCGGTCTTCCGGTCTCGATCGGCCTGCACACGGCCCTCCTCGCCTTCGCGATCATCTCGATCCCGGGGGTGAAGCCGGCCGAGTCGCCGCCGTCGGACCCGATCGACGTGGAGTTCGTGGAGACCGGCGACATAACCCAGCTGCGCCTCGGGCAGAAGACGGGAAAGCCCTCGGACGAGATCACGCCGAAGGACACCGCCAAGGCCGCGAAGGAGAGCGAGGGCAAGCGCGCCGGCACGTCCAAGCAGGAGGAGCCGCCGCCCCCGCCGCCGAAGCCGCAGCAGGTCGCCGCGCTCCCCGAGCCGCCGCCGCCGCTCCTGAAGCCGGAACCGCCTAAGCCGCCGGAGGTGAAGCCCGAGCCGCCGAAGGACGTGAAGGCGCTCGACAAGGTGCTGGACGAGGCCGAGAAGGAGGTTCCGAAGAAGCCGGAGCCGCCCAAGGTCGAGCCCGTCAAGGAGCCGCCGAAGCCCGAACCGCCCAAGCCGGAGCCGCAGAAAGCCGAGGCTAAGCCCGTGCCGAAGCCACCGGAGAAGAAGCCCGAGCCGCCGAAGCCGCCGGTGCAGGCCGCCAAGGCGCCGTCCGAGTCGAAGGAGTTCTCGCGCGACATATCGGACATCCTGAACCGCAACCGGACCGGGACCGCGGCCTCCGCCGAGGCGAAGACCGCCTCGCTCGGCTCGACCTCGGGCGTCAACGCCAAGATCCGGATGACGCAGAACGAGACCGACGCGTTCATCGCGCAGGTGCGCAAATGCTGGAACCCGCCGCCCGGCGCCTCGGAGGCCAACATTGTGGTGGCGCTCCGGATCCGGCTGAACCAGGACGGCAGCGTGCAGGGCCGCCCGACGGTCGGCGGCCAGACGGCGCCGCTGCATCCGCTCGGGCCGGCGGTGGCGCAGAGCGCGATCCGCGCCGTGATCCTGTGCGCCCCCTACACGATGCCGGCGGACAAATATGCCGTCTGGCAGGACTTCATCGGGGACTTCGACCCCAAGACCTTGTGACGACGGACAAGGATCGGCCGCGACGGCGCCGGTCCACAGCCTGACAGGACGGACCTCATGACCCTCGACCACCTCGCCCGCATGGCGATGACCCGGCGCCAGCTCGTCTCGAGCGCCCTCGCGCTCGGCGGCGCGGCCGTGGCGACGCCGCTCGGGCCGATCGGCCCGGCCTTCGCGCAGAGCGCCTGGCGCCCGCAGATCACCCCCGGCGGCGGCTTCCAGCCGGTGCCGATCGCAGTCGTGCAATTCACCGGCGACCCGGTGCTCGCCGGCGACATTTCGCGCATCATCGCCAACGACCTGAAGACCTGCGGCTACTTCGTGCCGATCGATCCTGCGACCCATCCCGAGAAGGTCCTCGGCGCCGAGCAGCTGCCGAACTTCCAGGCCTGGCGGCCGACCGGCGTCACCGCCATCGTGGCCGGCACCATCCTGGCGCAGGGCGGCAGCATCACCGGCCAGATCCGTGTATGGGACGCCTCCACCGGCGAGGCCCTGGTCGGCCAGCAATTCGTCGTCACCAAGGACTATGCGCGAAGGCTCGCCCATATCATGGCCGACGCCGCCTTCGTGAAGCTGACCGGGTTCAAGGGCTTCTTCGACAGCCGCGTCGTCTTCGTCGACGAGAGCGGGCCAAAGAACAACCGCGTCAAGCGCCTCGCCATCATGGACTGGGACGGCCAGGGCCTGCGCTACCTGACGAGCGGGCAGGAGCTGGTGCTCACCCCGCGCTTCTCGCCGTCGAGCCAGCAGGTCGCCTTCATGGCCTATGGCCAGGGCGACCCGCGCGTCTTCACGCTCAACGTGTCCAACGGCGCGCGCCAGGTGGTCGGCGAATTCCCGTCCATGACCTTCTCGCCGCGCTTCTCGCCCGACGGCGGGCGCCTCATCTTCTCGCTGCAGAAGGAGGCGGACGCCAATATCTTCCTGATGGACCTCGCCACCCGCCGCGTGCAGCAGCTGACCCAGGGCGCCGCGATCGACACCTCGCCCTGCTTCTCGCCGGACGGCACCCAGATCGCCTTCGAGTCCGACCGCGGCGGCACGCAGCAGATCTATGTGATGAGCAATGACGGCTCCGCGCCGAAGCGGATCAGCTTCGGTTCCGGCCGCTATTCCACGCCGGTCTGGTCGCCCGACCCGGAGAACCCGTTCATCGCCTTCACCAAGCAGGACGCGGGCTCGTTCAAGATCGGCGTGATGAAGCCGGACGGCTCGGCCGAGCGCATCCTGACCGAGGGCTTCCACAACGAGGGGCCGACCTTTGCGCCGAACGGCCGCTACCTGATGTTCTTCCGCGAGGAAGGCGGCGCCACCGGCGGACCCGGCCTGTGGCTCGCCGACGTCACCGGCAATGTGCTGTCGCGCGTGAAGACGCCGTCGTTCGCGTCGGACCCGGCCTGGTCGCCGCTGCAACGCTGACTGAGGCGCAGGCTTATCGCAGCAGGACCGGGAGCGAAAACTGTGGCAATTCAGACACTGTCCAGTTGCGGCGGAATCCCGGCAAGGAGAGGCCAAGGTCGGGACACGTTTCGGCCACGGTCCAGCATCACACCGATACGCGAGAGTTCATCGGCTAGCGACGTGACGAATTCGTCTTTCGTTTACCACGCTCCTGAACCGAGGCTTAACGCTATCAGCATTAAGCATAAGATAACCTTGCCGCCAGATTCGAAGGAGCAGTGAACCCCATGTTCTATCAGACCCGCGCAACGGGCGGCCTGAAGGCCGCCGTCTTCCTGGCCGCGGCCCTCGCGCTCGGTGCCTGTTCGAGCCAGAACCCGCTCGACGCGGGTGCCGGCGCCGGCGCGGCGACGCCCGGCAGCCAGCAGGACTTCGTCGTCAATGTGGGCGACCGCGTCTTCTTCACCGTCGACAGCTCCGAACTGACCCCCGAGGGCCGCGCCACCCTCGACAAGCAGGCCGCGTGGCTCGGCCGCTATAACCGCTACACCGTGACGGTCGAGGGCCATGCCGACGAGCGCGGCACGCGCGAATACAACATCGCGCTCGGCGCCCGCCGCGCCCAGGCCTCGCGCGACTACCTGATCGCCCGCGGCGTCGCCACCACCCGCCTGCGCACCATCTCGTACGGCAAGGAACGCCCGGTCGCGGTGTGCGACGCGGACACCTGCTGGAACCAGAACCGCCGCTCCGTCACCGTCCTGAACGGCGCGGGCACCTGAGCGCGACCCACTCGCGACGCGTCGAGCCGGCATCCCGACGGATCGCCGGCTCTTTCGTTTGCCCGCGCCCCCGGAGCCGCTCGCGCGGGCGCGGCCTGTCACATCCGCGCCCGATTTGAGGCCCATCCGATCCGCTGCCAAGTCGCGCGGACCGCTGAGCGTCGACACCCCAGGTCATGCCTTGTCCCGTCTCTTCCTGATCACGCCGCGCCAGATCGACCTCGCCACGTTTCCGGCCACGCTGGAGGCCGCGCTCGCGGCCGGCGACGTCGCCTCGCTGCTGATCGCGCCCGAGGACGTGAGCGACATGGTGCTGCAGCGCATCGCCGAGGTGCTGACCCCGATCGGGCAACAGTACGGCGCCGCCGTGCTCGTGCGCGACGACACCCGCGCCGCCGGCCGCGCCAAGGCGGACGGCATCCATGTGGAGACCGGCCCCGCCGACCTGCGCGCCGCCTGCCTCAGCTTCCAGCCGAACCGCATCGTCGGGGCCGGCGCGCTGAAGACGCGCGACGACGCCATGGCCGCCGGCGAGACCGGGGCCGACTACGTCTTCTTCGGCATGCTCGGCGCGGCCGAGGCGCCCGAGCCGCATCCCCGTTCGCTCGACCTGACCGACTGGTGGGTGCCGCTGTTCGAGATCCCCTGCGTCTGCCTCGCCGGCTCCGACCTCGCCTCGGTCGACCGCGTCGCCGCGGCCGGGGCCGACTTCGTCGCGCTGCGCGATGCCGTCTGGGCCGACCCGCGCGGTCCGGCCGCCGCCGTGGCGGATGCCTGCCGCCGCCTCGAAGCGGCCGCGGCCGAGGCCTGACCCGGATGGGAAGCGCCCGCCGACGCGCCCTCGCCGCGCTCTGCCTGCCGCTCCTGCTCGGCGCCGCCGACGCCGCGCGCGCGGAAACCGGCAAGCCGGGCGCCGCGCCGGCGGCCTCGCGTGGCGACGGCACGATCTCGGGCAACCGCGTCGCCCCGCCTGCCCGTCCCGCGGAGCTCGACCCGGTCTACGGCGCCTATCAGCGCGGGCTCTACATCGAGACATTCGCGCTCGCCGCCGACGCCGCCGAGAAGGGCGAGCCGCAGGCGATGACCATGCTCGGCCATCTCTACGAGAACGGCCTCGGCGTGCCGCGCGACTTCAAGAAAGCGGCCGAATGGTACCGCTTCGCGACCGAGCGCGGTGACCGCGAGGCGATAGCGGCGCTGGCGCTCCTGACCGCGACCGGTTCTGGCGTGCCGAAGGACATGAAGGCCGCCGCCGACCTCTTCGCTCGGGCCGCCGCCAAGGACCAGCCGACCGCGCTCTACAACCTGGCGCTCCTCTATCTGGAGGGCGACACGCTGCCCCGCCAGGCGACGAAGGCCGCCGAACTGCTCCGGCGCGGCGCCGAACTCGGCAATTCCGACGCGCAATATGCCTATGCCAACCTGCTCGCCGCCGGCGACGGCGTGCGGCAGGACGCCGTGGAGGCCGCCCGCTGGATGCGCGACGCGGCGGTCGCCGGCCTGCCCGACGCGCAGGTCGAATTCGCCATCATGCTGGCGAACGGCCGCGGCGTGCAGCGGGACTATGCCGAGGCGCTCGCCTTCTTCCGCCGCGCCGCCTATCTCGGCAGCCCGATCGCCGCCAACCGCCTCGCCCGCCTCTACGCGACCGGCCTCGGCACCAGGACGGACATGATCGAGGCCGCCAAGTGGCACCTCGTCGCCCGCGCCCGCGGGCTCTCGGACCTGTGGCTCGACGGCGCCATCTCGATCCTGTCGCCGGGCGAGCGGCAACTCGCCGAACGGCTGGCCGCGCGTTTTCCCGACGGCGGCGATGACCCCGCCCCGGCGCCGATCGCCGCCCCCGGCGCGGCCCCGGCCCCGATCGCCGCCCCCGCTTTGGGCCCCGGCGCGCCGCCCGGCGCCAGCGCGGGCGACAAGCCGGCGTCCCTGCCGATCGCCGTGCCGATCCCGGCGCCGCGCCCCGACGGCGCGCCCGGCAAGCCGGCCGACCCGACGGCCGCGGTGACGAAGCCGGTCGAACCGCGCACGCCGCCACCGGTCGCCCCCAAGGCGCCCGAGGCCGCGGCGCCGAAGCCGCCGGCCGTGGCGGCCCCGAAGCCACCCGAGCCGGTCCGCCCGCGCGCGCCCGACGCCGCTCCCGCGCCGAAGCCCGCGGAAGCGGCCGTCGCGCCGAAGCCGTCGGAGCCCGCCGCCGCGAAGCCGGCCGATCCGGTCGCCGGGTCGAAGCCGGCCGATCCACCCGGCGGCCCGCGGCCGGTGGAGCCCGCCGCCGCGCCCGCGAGCGGCCCCGAGGCGCTTCCCCTGCCGCCCGGCCTCCCCGCGCTGCCGGTGCCGCCGCCGCTGCCCCCGCCCGCCGCCAAGGCGCCCTGATCAGGCCGGCCGCGACAAGCCTCTTGCGGCGCCGTCCCCGATCGTGTTGACCAAGGGCCGCCGCGACGGCGCGCCGAGGCGCCGCCGCGCCCGCCCCCGAAAGGAACGCCATGGCCCGCTCCGCACTCCTCAACGTCATGGTCGACGCCGCGCGCAAGGCCGCCCGCTCGCTCGCGCGCGACTTCGGCGAGGTCGAGAACCTGCAGGTCTCGGTGAAGGGCCCGGGCGACTTCGTCTCCGCCGCCGACCACAAGGCCGAGGAGATCCTCAAGACCGAATTGTCGCGCGCCCGGCCCGGCTACAGCTTCCTGATGGAGGAGAGCGGCAGTTCGACCGGATCGGACCCGCAGCACCGCTGGATCGTCGACCCGCTCGACGGCACCACCAATTTTCTGCACGGCATCCCGATCTTCGCCATCTCGCTGGCGCTGGAACGGCAGGGCCAGATCGTCGCCGGCGTCGTCTACAATCCGATCATGGACGAGCTCTATGTGGCGGAGAAGGGCGGCGGCGCCTTCATGAACGACCGCCGCCTGCGCGTGGCGAAGCGCATGCACCTGCAGGACTGCGTCATCGCCACCGGCATCCCGCATATCGGGCGTGGCAACCACCCGCGCTATCTCGCCGAGCTGAAGGCCGTGATGGCGGAGACGAGCGGCGTGCGCCGCTGCGGCGCCGCCGCGCTCGACCTCTGCTGGGTCGCGGCCGGCCGCTTCGACGGCTTCTTCGAGAACGGCCTCAAGCCCTGGGACGTCGCCGCCGGCCAGCTGATCGTGCGCGAGGCGGGCGGATTCGTCACCGACCGCGACGGCCGCGACCGCATGTTCGAGACCGAAACCGTCGTCGCCGGCAACGAGGAGGTGCATCGCCGCCTGCTCGCGCTGCTCAACGCCGCCTGACCGACGCGACGTCCCGGAAGATCCGTCGCGTCCCGGCCCCGACCCGGCCGCAATTCGAGGTTTTGTTCGGGCGTCCGGACGGGTACAACTGAGCCGAAGCGACCCGAACGGGGCCCCACTCCATGGCGCGCGACCTCGACACCCATCGTCTGTCCAGCCCGCAGGTCGTCCTGTGGCGCATGATCATCTTCCTGGTGATCGTGGGCTTCATCGCGTCGATCCTGTACCGCCAGATCCTCGTCGCCTTCTCCGCCAATCCGGGGCTGAACTCGCTCATCATCGGCGTGCTCTTGCTCGGCATCCTGCTCGCGCTCCGGCAGGTGGTGCGGCTCTTCCGCGAGGTGCGCTGGGTCAATTCCTTCCGCGTCGGCGACGCCAACGCCAATCCGAAGCTGCAGCCGCGCCTGCTCGGACCGATGGCGGCGCTGCTGCGCGACCGCGGCGGCAAGGTCGAGATCACGCCGGAGCTGATGCGCTCGATCCTCGATTCCATCTCGATGCGCCTCGACGAGAACCGCGACATCACCCGCTATATCGGCGGCACGCTCGTCTTCCTCGGCCTGCTCGGCACCTTCTGGGGCCTGACCGAGACGGTCGCCTCGATCGGCAACACGATCAAGGCGCTCGACGTGAAGTCGGGCGACGTGGGCGTCATTTTCGACGACTTCAAGACCGGCCTCGCCGCGCCGCTCGCCGGCATGTCGGTCGCCTTCTCGTCCTCGCTGTTCGGCCTGTCCGGCTCGCTCATCATCGGCTTCCTCGACCTGCAGGCGAGCCAGGCGCAGAACCGCTTCTACACCCAGCTGGAAGACTGGCTGTCCGCCGTCACCGAGATCAATCTCGGCGACGCCTTCCGCAACGAGGGACCGCTCGGCACCATCGAGGGCCTGCGTGTCGCCATCGAGCGGCTGAACCGCAGCGTGCAGGACGGCGGCTCGACGCGCACCGCCACCACCGCCATGGCGAACCTCGCCGAGGGCGTGCAGGGCCTCGTCAACCACATGCGCACCGAGCAGCAGATGATCCGCGCCTGGGTCGAGGAGCAGGCGGAGGAATCGCGTGAAATGCGCCGCATGATGGCCCGGATCGCGCCCGACGACATGGCGACCCAGTGGGTCTCGGAGCCGAAGCGGGCGGCCGAACCGATTGGAGAATAAGTGATGAGCACGGCGAGGGCCCGGCGCCGGGAAACCCGCATCGACTACTGGCCGGGCTTCGTCGACGCCATGGCGACGCTCCTGCTCGTGATCATCTTCCTCCTCTCCGTCTTCATGATCTCCCAGTTCTTCCTCAGCCGCGAGATCACCGGCAAGGACACCGCGCTCAACAAGCTGAACAGCCAGATCGCCGAACTGACCGAGCTGCTCGCCCTGGAGCGCGCCGGCAAGCGCGAGATCGAGGACCAGATCGGCACGCTGCAGACGAGCCTCCTCTCCACGGAGGCGGAGAAGAACCGGCTGCAGGGCGTGATCGAGAGCCAGCCCGGCCCCAATGCCGGCGCCGGCGCCGCGGCGCTGCAGTCGCTCACCGGCCAGGTCGACGAGGAACGCCGGGTCAGCGCCCGCGCCCTCGCCCAGGTGGAACTGCTGAACCAGCAGATCGCGGCGCTCCGCCGCCAGATCGCCGCGCTGGAATCGACGCTCGACGCCTCCGAGTCGCGCGACAAGGACAGCCAGACCAAGATCGCCGATCTCGGCCGCCGCCTGAACATCGCGCTCGCCCAGCGGGTGCAGGAGCTGCAGCGCTACCGTTCCGACTTTTTCGGACGGCTGCGCGAGATCCTCGGCACCCGCTCGGACATCCGCGTGGTCGGCGACCGCTTCGTGTTCCAGTCCGAGGTGCTGTTCCCGGTCGGCCAGGAGACGATCAACGACGCCGGCCGCGCCGATCTCGACAAGCTCGCGGCGGCGATCCTCGAACTGGAGCGCCAGATCCCGGGCGAGGTGCAGTGGACGCTGCGCGTCGACGGCCATACCGACGCGCGGCCGACCTCGGCGTCGGGCCGCTTCCGCTCCAACTGGGAGCTGTCGGCAGCACGCGCGATCTCGGTGGTGCGCTACCTGATCGACCGCGGCGTCAGCCCGAAACGGCTGGTCGCCGCCGGCTTCGGCGAGTTCCAGCCGCTCGAGGAGGGAACCGGCGAGGACGTCTTTGCCAAGAACCGCCGCATCGAGATCAAGCTGACCGACCGCTGAACCCCGTCCTCTCCCCTTTTCCGCCCATGGCCATCATGCCCGACCCGGCCCTGCACGATCGTCTGAAGGCTGAGCTCCGCGGGATCGTGCCCTATGACACGGCGCATCTGCCCGAGCTCGCGGATCTGTGGGTCGGCTCCTGGCGGGAGACCATGCCGGCGATCGACTTCGAGGCGCGGCGCGGCTGGTTCGTCGATCATCTCGTCGCCGCCGTCGCGGCCGGCCAGGCGGTCCGCCTCGCCATGACCGGGACGGGGGACGTCGCCGGCTTCGTCATGGTCGATCCCAAGAGCGGCTATCTCGACCAGATCTGCGTCGGTCCGTGGTGGTGGGGCGGCGGCATGGCGCGCGCGCTGCTCGACGAGGCGCGCCGGCTCTCGCCGCACGGGCTCGTGCTCGACGTCAACGCGGACAACCGCCGGGCCGTCGCCTTCTATGCGCGCGAAGGCTTCGTGGAGATCGGCCGCGGGCGCAACGAACGCTCCGGCCTGCCGACGCTGAAGCTCGCCTGGAGCCCCGGCGGTCCTGCGCCAGGGGCCCGCGACACGGCCGCGGACAGGGCCGGCGCAGGGGGGATGCCATGACGGTCGTGATCCGCCCCTTCGCCAAGGTCGACGTGGAGGACGCCGTCGAATTGTGGGAACGCGCCTGGAGCCCACTCCTGCCCGACGCGGCGAGCCAGGCGGCCGCCTGGCGGCACCGGCTGCTCGAGGAGATCCTGCCGCGCCTCGTCGTGATCGCGGCGGAAGTGGACGCGCGGATCGCCGGCTATGCGATCGTGGACCTGAGGCAGCACAATTTCGACCATCTGGTGGTCGATCCGGCCCATGGACGGCGCGGCGTCGGCTCGCTCCTGGCGCATGCGGCGCGCGGCCTCGTCGACGGCGCCATGGATCTACGGATCCTGGAAGTGAATGTCGTCGCCATCGCGTTCTGGGAACGGCTCGGCTGCCGCCGCACCGGCACGACCACGAGCCCGTCGACAGGCTGGGCGTCGTTCGTCTATCGCTGGGGCTGAACGGCGTCCCGCCCCGCGCTATTCCGCCGCGCGGTCGAGCGCGGACAGGGCGTGGGCGCCGGTCTCGAACTGCAGGCGGGCGAGGCGCTGGTAGAGGTTGTCGCCGCGCACCAGTTCGTCATGGGTGCCTTCCTCGACGATGCGGCCGCCGTCGAGCACCAGGATGCGGTCGCATTGCAGCACGGTCGCGAGCCGGTGGGCGATCACGAGGGTGGTGCGTCCGCTCGCGAGCCGCGCCAGAGCCGCCTGAACCGCGGCTTCCGATTCCGCGTCGAGCGCGCTCGTCGCCTCGTCGAGCAGCAGGACCGGCGCGTCCTTCAGGATCGCGCGGGCGATCGCCACGCGCTGCCGCTGGCCGCCCGAAAGGGTGACGCCGCGCTCGCCGACGCGCGTGCGGTAGCCCTCGGGGAGCCCGCGCACGAATTCGTCGACGAAGGCCATCTCGGCGGCGCGCTCCACCTCGGCGTCAGTCGCCTCCGGCCGGCCGATGCGGATGTTGTCGAGGATCGTGCCGGCGAGGATGACCGTGTCCTGCGGCACCACCGCGATGTGGCGGCGCAGCTCCTGCGGATCGAGCGTGCGGATGTCGACGCCGTCCAGCGTCAGCCGCCCGGCGGTCGGGTCGTAGAGCCGGAGCAGCAGGTGGAACAGGGTCGACTTGCCCGCCCCGGACGGCCCGACGATGGCGACCTTCTCGCCCGGCGCCACCGCCGCGGAGAAACCGCCGAGGACCGACCGGTCGGCCGCGCCCGGATAGGCGAAGGCCACGTCCTCGAAGGCGACCCGGCCGGTGACCGGGCGCGGCAGGGCAGCGGGCCGCGCCGGCGCCGCGATGGTCGGCTCGACCGCGAGGATCTCGCCGAGCCGCTCCGCGGCGCCCGACGCCTGCGCGATCTCGCCCCAGACCTGGCTGAGCTCGCCGAGCGCGCCGGCCGCGAACACGCTGTAGAGCACGAACTGCGACAATTCGCCGGGCGTGATCCGTCCCGCGAGCACGTCGGTGGCGCCGATCCACAGCACCACGACGACGCTGCCGAACACCATGAAGATCGCGACGGCGGTCAGCACCGAGCGCGCCGCCGTGGAGCCCCGGGCCGCCTCGAACGCCTCGTCCACGCCCTGCCGGTAGCGGCCGATCGCGAAGCTCTCGAGCGTGAAGGCCTGGAACTGGCGCACGGCGCCGATCGCTTCGCCGGCATAGGCGGCCGCGGCGGCGAGCGTGTCCTGCGCGAGCCGCGACTTGCGCCGCACCTGGCGCCCGAACGCGACGAGCGGCAGCACGATGAACGGAATGGCGAGGAGGACCAGCCCCGACAGGCGCGGGCTCGTCACCACCATCATGCTGGTGGCGCCGACGAACAGGACGAAGTTCCGCAGCGCCACCGAGGCGGCGCTGCCGAACACCGACTTGATCTGGGTCGTGTCGGCGGTCAGCCGCGAGACGATCTCGCCGGAGAGCGACCGGTCGAAGAAATCCGCCGAGAGCCGCATCACATGAGCGAACACGTCGGCGCGCACATCCGCGACGATGCGCTCGCCGAGCCAGGTGACGAGGTAGTAGCGCGTGGAACTCGCCACTGCGAGCGCGGCGGCGACCACGAGCAGCATGAGGAAATAGGCGTCGATGAAGCCCGCGTCCGAGCCGGAGAAGCCGTGGTCGATCATGCGCCGGATCGCCACCGGCACCGCGAGGGTGGCGGCGGCGGCGGCCGCGAGCGCCACGAGCGCGGCGGCGACGCGGCCCTTGTAGCGGGCGAGATAGGGCAGGAACCGGGCGAGCGGCCGGATCGACCGTGCCGCCTTTTCCGCCTCCGGCGCACCGGTCTGCGTGCGCACCGCGTCCTTCACTGCCACCGTCACGCTCTGTCCATCCTCCGCATCGGCCCCTTGCCGGGGCACACCCGGCAGATGCTATCTTCCGCGCCGCCGATCAAGTCGGGGAGACTGCGCCCCGTCAAGGGCCGATCGCCGCGGCCCGCGGGCCCGGATGCCGCCGAGGCAGCGCGCGCGGACGTGCCTTGGCGCTTGTGCGGCGGGGCGGGTTCGTCTATATCCCGTCGCCGAACGGATCTCGAGGCCGCCAGCCCGCTGTGCGGCCTCGATCTTTGCATGAGCGCCGATGTCGTCCGCCGCCGCCCGGCGCCAGGATGCGTCGACGGCGAGCCAGGGACACGAAGGCCAGCCGGCCGCGAGGATATTGCGATGAAGCAGGGCATCCACCCCGACTATCACGAGATCAAGGTCGTGATGACCGACGGCACCGAGTACATGACGCGTTCGACCTACGGCAAGGCCGGGGACACGCTGAACCTCGACATCGATCCGAAGTCGCATCCGGCCTGGACCGGCGGCTCGCAGACGCTGCTCGACCGCGGCGGCCGCATCTCCAAGTTCAATACCAAGTTCAAGGGCTTCGGCCTCTGAACGCTTTCCCGCGTCGCGGGACATCTGGAACCCCGGTCCGCGAGGGCCGGGGTTTCTTTATGGCGCGGGCGTGAGCGCGGGGCTCGATGACTTGCAGCGGCTCGGGCGGACCGCGTGGCTCGGGTTCCACAGCCCGTACCGGCCGGGCGCCGCGGACAGGCTGCCCCGGAGCGCCGGCCATCCTCTCGGCATGTGACCCGGCTCATGCAAGCCGCGAAGGCGGCAACCTGCCGCATGCCGGATTTTCCATTCGGGACTGCCGAGAGGTGTCGCGCGGCGCTCGATCCGGCGAACCCTGGGTAAACCGCCTCGGCGCGCGGCGCTGACAACAGGCCGGCCCACCGGTTCGCGAGGCGACCGTCCGGCACGACCTCGCCCCGGCAACCCCGCAAACCCCTAGCCCCGGCAACCCGGACAAAACGAAACCCCGGCCTTTCGGCCGGGGTTTACTGAGCCGTAGGTTGCCTATCCCTTACGGAAACTCAGATATCTGAATGCTTAGCCCCGAACCCCGAACACCTGGTTAATGCGGCCGAGCTGCTCGGCGACCACGTTCGGGGCGGAGAGCGGCTCCTGCTTCGCCTGATAGATGGCGGCGTCGAGCCGGCGGATCCGCTCCTGCAGGCGAATGGAGCGTTCGATCAGCGCCTTCAGGGCGTCCGGCACCTCGTCCCAGCCGGGGCCGGAGCGCGCGGAGGCGGAACCGTCGATGCGCACCTTGGCCTTTTCCTGGCCCGCCTGGTCCTGCGTCATTTCGCCCTCGTTCACGGCGCGCTGCAGCAAAAGCCAGGAGGCGAGCTGCATCAGGCGCGTGGTGAGGCGCATGGATTCGGTGGCGTAGACGAGCGAGCCGGTGCGGGAGAGATCGCGCGACTCGGCGCGGCCATCACCGTCGAGATAGGCGGCGGTCTCCTCGACCAGGCCCATCCCTTCCCGGAACAGCGACTTGAACGTGTCCGACCCGGCAAAGCGCTGGGCGAAATCGATCGGCCGGTCGGCGCCGAACGCGGTCTCGCGGTTGTCGTCGTTCATCATCAGGCGACCCTTTCCTACCGACGAGGAACCGTCGCTGCGAGCGGAGGTTCCGAACCGGCCCTTCGCATGAGCCGGCGTTTACTCGAGCCCGGCCGTAGCATGGGCAATGCCAACTGCCGCGGCTCGACCCATTTATGGCACGGTTCCGCGGCTCCAGGGTTAAGGAAATGCGAAAAGACGGCGCCGGTCGGGCCGACATCCCCAAAAAAAACGAGCCGTGGGTTGCACGGCTCGGAAAAAGTCTACAGGGAGGCGTCAAGAGAGTGGATAGGAGCCACTCATATCCAGAAGACTGGACGACCGAGGATTAACCCGGAAACGTTAATCACTGGTTAAAGTCGCTGCATTTCGCCGAAATTCTGCTCCATTTCGGCACGTGGTCGGTTCACGAACGGTTGAACGCCGGTGCGATTACGGGACAGCGCCGCGTCCCGTCTCGGCGCGGGACCGTCGATGCCGGACGCCGGCCTTTCGCTCAGAACGTGTGCGCGATCGATTAAGGATACTTGCAAAAAGTCCATTGCTGACAGTCGGGTGAACGACGCTTTAAGGCGCGGTGCATTCAACATTGACTAAACATCGATGCATCGAACGCCCGATCGTCAGGGCACCCCGCCCGCGATCGCAACAGGACAAGAGCCATGACCCCGTCGCGCCCATCGACCGACGACCTCGCCCGCCCCGCGCCCCTCACCGTCGCCGAGATGGCGGAACTGATCGCCGCGGAAGTCTCCCGCCTGCCCACCGTGTCGCGCGTCAGCGTCGGCGACGACGGCGACGTGGCGGTGGACCTGGTGCGCGGCATGCGCATCGAGGTGCAGGCGATCCCGGTCGCCCAGGCGCTCAACGCGTCGACCGCGAGCCGCCGCCGCACGCTCGACGAGCTGATGCTCCGCTGCGCCTGACGACCACCTAAGCCCGCGCCCCCGCGGGCCACGCCGGGCCGACCACTCAGGGCGCGTAGGCGCGCAGGAAAAGCCCGGTCGCCCGCACCGCGCGCGCCTCCAGCTCCGCCGCATCGGGGCGCTCCGTGGCGCCGAGCAGGAGCCGCTGCCGCACGCTGCCGATCAGCAGGCCGAGGAAATCCTCCGCCGCCGCCGTCGGGTCCCCGGCCTTGAGCCTGCCGTCCTGCATCAGCCGCGCGATATAGCGGGCGGCGAGCGCGATGGTGCGGTTCGGCCCGAGTTCGCAATGCAGCACCGCCAGGTCGGGAAACTGGTCGGCCTGCGACATCAGGAGCCGGTTCAGCCGGATCGCCTGCTCGGACGTGACGTGCTGCAGCGTCACCTGCCCGAACCGCTTCAACGCATCGGCCGGCTCCCGCGCCGGATCGAGCTCGTCCGCCATCGGCCGCTTCAGCCACTCGCCCATGGCGCGGAAGAGCCCCTCCTTGTTGCCGAAATGGCTGTAGATCGTCTGCTTGGAGACGCCGGCCACCTGCGCGATACGGTCGACCGTCGCCGCGAAGCCGTCGACCAGGAACACCGCCTCCGACGCCTTCAGGATGGCGAGCCGCTTCGCGTCCCCGCGCCGGCCCTCGCCGACACCGTCCGCCACAAGCACCGGCCTCGCCGCGGGCACGGACCCGCCGGCGACAGCGGCGTCCGCCGCGCCTCGGGCCCCACCCCCGGCATCGCGTTTCCCCGCATGCCCTTCCGGCATCGTGTCAGGGCCTGACAGGAGAGTCGCGCTATCCTTCGTTTGGTCGATCATGGCGCCTTGTAGAATCATACTGGACGGTCTAGTCTAGTTATAACGCAGTCCCTTGAGGATGTCATATCATGCAAGGCACCATGCAAGGCACCCCCGTGGCGTCACCTCCCTGGGCCCTCGCCCTGGCGACCTTCGCGAGCATGCTCGGCCTCGGCATGATGGTCCCCGCGCTGCCGATCCTGACCGGCGGCGAGGCGATCGCGGCGGCCGGGCTCGTCTCCGCCTTTGGCGCCGCCCGGGTCCTCGCCGCCGTCCCGGCCGGCGTCCTCGCCGACCGCGTCGGCCTGCGCTTCACCGGCAGCATCGGGCTCGGCCTCCTCCTGCTCGGCTCGATCGTCGGGTCGATCCCGCTCGGCTATGGCGGGCTCGTCGCCACCACCGTGCTGCAGGGCTTCGGCTCCTCGGTCTTCTCCACCGTCGCCATGACCGGCCTCGTCCTCGCGCTCGGGCCGCAGCATCGCGGCGCCGCGATGACCTGGTTCCAGGCCGCCATGCTGCTCGCCTTCTCGATCGGACCGGTGATCGGCGGCTTCGTGATCGGCTGGTTCGGCGCGCGCTCGCCCTATGAGACGCAGGCGATCCTCGCCGTCGCCGCCATGCTGGTGCTGCCCCGCCTGCCCGCCCGCCCGCCCGTCGCCGAACGCGCCGCGCGCGCCACCGCCGCTGCGAGCCCGGCCGTGAGGCTCTGGACGCTCGGCCTCGTCGGCGGCGCGGCGATCGGCTTCGCCGCCTTCCTCGCCCGCACCGTGACCGGCTGGACCCTCGTCCCCGCCGTCTCCGCGAGCCTCTACGCCATGGCGCCGGACCGGCTCGGCTGGCTGATCGGCGCCGCGACGCTCGTCAATTTCGCGCTGCTGCCGGTCAATGCCCGCTTCGTCGACAGCCTCGGCCCGGTCCCCTCGATCGTCGCCACCACGCTCGCCTCGATCCTCGGCCTCGTCCTCATGGCGGAGTGGCAGAGCGAGGCGGCGCTGTGGATCGGCACCGCGATCGTGATGGCGGCGACCGGCCTCGCCTTGCCGGCGGCCGGCGCGGTCGCGCTCGAAGGCGTCCAGCCGCAGGCGACCGGGCGCACCATGGGCCTCTTCCGCATGGCCGGCGACATCGGCCTCGCGAGCGGCCCGGTGGTGGTGACCGGCATCGTCCGCGCGCTCGGCCTGCCGCTCCTGTTCGGCTTCGCGGTCTCCGCCGCGATCGTGCTCCTGTGCGGCGCCGTGTTCGCCTTGACCCGCATGGGCAGCCGCCGCCTGCCGGTCGCCGAGCGCGGCTGAGCCGCCTGCCGCCTGATGAAGAGGAGGGTGACCGCCGGCCGCCCTCAGACGCCGATGCCGCGCGCCCGGATCGCCTGCTCGATCTCCTCCAGCACGGCCGGATCGTCGATCGTGGCGGGCATCTTCCAGGCCTCCTGGTCGGCGATCTTCTGCATGGTGCCGCGCAGGATCTTGCCCGAGCGGGTCTTCGGCAGCCGGTCGACGGTGAGCGCGAGCTTGAACGCGGCGACCGCCCCGATCTTGTCGCGGACGAGCGCGATCAGCTCCTTCTCGATCACGGCCGGGTCCTTCCGCACGCCCGACTTCAGCACCACGAATCCGCAGGGCGTCTGGCCTTTCATCTCGTCGTGGATGCCGATCACCGCGCATTCGGCGACGTCCGGATGGCTCGCCAGCACCTCCTCCATGCCGCCGGTGGAGAGCCGGTGGCCGGCCACGTTGATGATGTCGTCCGTGCGCGCCATGATGAAGAGATAGCCGTCCGCGTCGGTCAGGCCGGCGTCGGCGGTCTTGTAGTAGCCCGGGAACTCGGCGAGATAGGCCGCCTTGAAGCGCTCCTCCGCGTTCCACAAAGTCGGCAGGCAGCCGGGCGGCAGCGGCAGCTTCACCACGATGTTGCCGAGCGTGCCGGCCGGCACCGGATGGCCGGCGTCGTCCACGATGTCGACCCGGTAGCCCGGCATGGCGACCGTCGGCGAGCCGTGCTTCACCGGCAGCATGCCGAGCCCGACCGGATTGCCGGCGATCGCCCAGCCCGTCTCGGTCTGCCACCAGTGGTCGACCACCGGCACCTTGAGCTTTTCCTCCGCCCATTTCACCGTGTCGGGATCCGCCCGCTCGCCGGCGAGAAACAGCGTGCGCAGCGAGCCGATGTCGTGGCGGGCGAGGAAGATGCCGTCCGGATCCTCCTTCTTGATCGCTCGGAACGCGGTCGGCGCGGTGAAGAAGGCGGCGACCTTGTGCTCGGCGATGACGCGCCAGAACGTGCCGGCGTCCGGCGTGCCGACCGGCTTTCCCTCGAACATGATCGTCGTGTTGCCGTGGAGCAGCGGCGCATAGACGATGTAGGAGTGGCCGACCACCCAGCCCACGTCGGACGCCGCCCAGTAGACCTCGCCCGGCTCGACGCCGTAGAGGTTCCACATCGACCAATGGAGCGAGACCATGTGGCCGCCGTTGTCGCGCACCACGCCCTTCGGCTGGCCGGTCGTTCCCGACGTGTAGAGGATGTAGAGCGGGTCGGTCGCAAGCACCGGCACGCAGGGCACCTGGCGGCCGAGATTGGCCTCGACGAGCCGCCCGAGGTCGTGGTCGCGGCCGGGCTCCAGCGTCGCGGCGACCTGCGGCCGCTGCAGCACGAACACCGCGACAGGCTTGTGGCTCGCGATCGCGATCGCCTCGTCGATGAGCGGCTTGTAGGCGATCACCCGGCTCGGCTCGATGCCGCAGGAGGCGGTGACGATCGCCTTCGGGGTGGCGTCGTCGATACGGGTCGCGAGTTCGCGCGGGGCGAAGCCGCCGAACACGACCGAATGGATCGCGCCGATGCGCGCCGCCGCCAGCATGGCGACCGCGGCGTCGGTGATCATCGGCATGTAGATGATGACGCGGTCGCCCTTGCCGATCCCGGCGTCGAGGAGAACGGCCGCCATCGCCTGGACGCGCTCGAGCAGGCCCGCATAGGTGATCGAGGCCTTGGTGCCGGTGATCGGGCTGTCGTGGATGATCGCGACCTGATCGCCGCGCCCGGCCGCCACATGGCGGTCGACCGCGTTGTGGCAGGTGTTGCAGGTGGCGCCGACGAACCAGCGGCCATACACGCCCGCTTCCGGGTCGAACACCTTTTGCCAGGGCGAGAACCAGTCGATCGACCGCGCCGCCTCGGCCCAGAAGGCCTCCGGGTCGCGCTCCCAGGCGGCGTAGACCTCGGCGTAACGGCTTGTCATCGCTGATCCTCCCCAAACCATGCCGCAAGGTTCTCCCCCTGTCGGCTTCGTGTCGCAATCCAACCTTCGGATACGCCCCCGCGCCGGCGGGACCGTCCCCTGCGGAGAGAGCGGTTGCCCCGTCCGGCGCATCCGACTAGCTTGCCGCTCGCCCGGATCGACCCCACGCCCGGCGGGTGCCGGAGGAGGCAACAAGGGCGCCAGAAGAGAGCGACCGCCCCGCCCGTGCCCGACGTTTCCGCGCCCGCCGCCGCCATGCCGACCGAACCGACCGCGCGCCTCATCGTCGGCCTTCATCTCGGCGCGCACAAGACCGCGACATCGCTGATCCAGCATCGGCTCGGCGCGCTCGGCGGGCGGCTCGGCGGCAAGCCGTTCCTGTTTCGCGGCAACAAGGCGCTGAAGACGGAGGCCTGGGCGCGCCACTGCCGCATGAAGGCGCCGCGCGGCGACGTGGCGGCGAGCTTCGCCGCGGAACTGGCCCTGTGGCGCGGCACCGGCGGGCCGATCGTGCTGTCCGACGAGGACTTCCTCGGCACGACCAGCTTCGCGTTCGGCGGCGCGCTCTATCCGGAGGCGGCGGAGCGGCTGGCGCGTATCGCGGCGCTCTTCGCCACCGCGCCAGACCTCGACATCCGCCCGATCTTCTATGTCCGGCAGACCTCCAGCTTCATCGCGTCGAGCCTGTCGCAGGAGATGCTGCGGCGGAAGCAGCGGCGCGGCGGCCCCGCGGACGCGACCGCCCCGCCCTTGCGCTTCCGGCCGGTGGTGGAGGCGATCGAAGCGGCGTTCGGCCGGCCGATCGCGGTCCGCCGCTACGAGGCGATCGCCGAGCTCGGCGGCCTCGGCTACGTCCTCGACTTTCTCGAAGCCCTCGGCCTCGCCGCGCCGACGGCGACGGAGCGCGCCTGGCGGCTCGGCGGCGCCATGGACAGCCTGCCGCGGCGTCTGCGCGACCTGGCGCGCCCGCTGGTGCGCCCCAACGTCTCGCTCTCGGCGCGCGGCATGACGATGGCCGAGGCGCTCCGCCCGCTCGTCGACGACGCCGAGTGGCGCAAGGTCGTGCGGCCCTTCCTGCAGAAGAACTTCAACACGCTGACCGACAAGGAACGGCCGATCGAGCTGAACAAGCGCCTGCGCGCCACGCTCGACGCCGCCTTCGCGGAAGACCTCGCCTTTCTCGGCGACCGGCTCGCCTTCCGCTATCCCGCCATCACGGACAGTCCGGCATGACCGCCTCCGAGCTCGCCTTCTATCTCGCCGCCTTTCCGGCGGCGTTCCTGGTCGGCGCGTCGAAAGGCGGGCTGCCGATGGTCGGCATGCTCGGCGTGCCGGTGCTGGCGCTCGTCATCTCGCCGGTGCAGGCGGCCGGGCTCCTGCTGCCGATCTATGTGGTGTCCGACCTGTTCGGCCTCTGGGTCTACCGCCGCAACTACGACAAGCGGAACCTCGCGATCCTCGTGCCGGCCGCCATTCTCGGCATCGGCTTCGGCTGGGCGACCGCGCACTGGGTGACCGAGGCGGAGGTGACGCTGCTGGTCGGCCTGATCGGCCTCGCCTTCTGCCTCGACGCCTGGTTCCGGCCGAAGGACCGGCCGCCGCGCCCGGCCGACGTGCCGCGCGGCGTCTTCTGGGGCGCGCTCGCCGGCTTCACGAGCTTCGTGTCCCATTCCGGCGCCCCGCCCTACCAGTGGTACGTGCTGCCGCAGCGGCTCGACAAGCTCGTCTATGCCGGCACCACCACGATCGCCTTCGCGGTGATCAACGCGGTGAAGCTCGTGCCCTACTATTTCCTCGGCCAGCTCAGCCTGGAAAACCTGCAGGCCGCCGCCGTCATCGCCCCGGTCGCGATCGCGGCGACTTTCGTGGGCGCCTGGGCGGTGCGCCGCATCCCGCAGGGGCCGTTCTTCCGCCTGGTCGAGATCGGCCTCCTGGTCATCTCGCTGAAGCTCATCTGGGACGGCGCCTCCGCGATGCTCTGACCGCCCGGCGCTCGCCACGACCTTCGTCAGATTGCCAGCCGGCCCGGTTTGCGCCGATATAGCTGACAAAGCGACAAGACGAGGGGTGGAAGCATGCCTGCCGCGACGAACCCGTACGAGACCGGCCTCGACAAGACGCCTGCGAACTTCCAGCCGCTCACGCCGCTGAGCTTCCTGGAACGCGCCGCCGCCGTTTTTCCGGATCGGGTCGCGGTCATCCATGGTGCCGCACGCACCACATACCGCGACTTCTATGCACGCAGCCGGCGGCTCGCCTCGGCGCTGGCGCGGCGCGGTATCGGCAAGGGCGACACCGTGTCGGTGATGCTGTCGAACACGCCGCCCATGCTGGAGGCGCATTACGGCGTGCCCATGTGCAAGGCGGTGCTGAACACCCTGAACACCCGGCTCGACGCGCCGATCATCGCCTTCTCGCTGGACCACGCCAACGCCAAGGTGGTGCTGGTCGACCGCGAGCACGCCCATGTGGTCAAGGCGGCGCTGGCGCTTTCGACCGTGAAGCCGCTCGTCGTCGACTACGACGACCCCGAATATCCGCAGACCGGCGAGATGATCGGCTCGATCGAGTACGAGGCGCTCCTCGCCGAGGGCGACCCGGACTATGCCTGGGCCATGCCGGACGACGAATGGGACGCCATTTCGCTCAACTACACGTCGGGCACCACGGGCAATCCGAAGGGCGTCGTCTACCACCATCGCGGCGCCTCGCTACTCGCGCAGGGCAACGTCATCACCGGCTCGATGGGCAAGCATCCGGTCTATCTCTGGACCTTGCCCATGTTCCACTGCAACGGCTGGTGCTTCACCTGGTCGCTCTCGGTCGTCGCCGGCACCCATGTGTGCCTGCGCTGGGTCAGGCCCAAGGCGATCTGGCAGGCGCTCGACGAGCATGGCGTCACCCATCTCTGCGGCGCGCCGATCGTGATGTCGACCATCCTCAACGCCCCCGCCGAGGAGAAGCGCGCGCTCGGGCGCACGGTCGAGTTCTTCACCGCCGCCGCGCCGCCGCCCGAGGCGGTGCTCGCCGCCATGGCCTCGTCCGGCTTCAACGTCACCCATCTCTACGGGTTGACCGAGACCTACGGGCCGGCGGTGGTGAACGACTGGAAATCCGAGTGGGACGCGCTCGACGGCCCGGAGCGGGCGGCCCGCAAGGCGCGCCAGGGCGTCCGCTACGGGGCGCTCGAAGCGCTCGCGGTGCTCGATCCGGTCACCATGGCGCCGGTGCCGGCGGACGGCGAGACGCTCGGCGAGGTGATGTTCCGCGGCAACGTGGTGATGAAGGGTTACCTGAGTAACCCCAAGGCGACCGAGGAGGCGTTCCGCGGTGGCTGGTTCCATTCGGGCGACCTCGGGGTGCTGCATCCGGACGGCTACATCCAGCTGAAAGACCGCTCCAAGGACATCATCATCTCGGGCGGCGAGAACATCTCGTCGATCGAGGTCGAGGACGCGCTCTACAAGCATCCGGCCGTGCAGGCCGCGGCCGTGGTGGCGAAGCCGGACGAGAAATGGGGCGAGACGCCCTGCGCCTTCGTGGAGCTGAAGCCCGGCGCCGCGGCGAGCGCCGCCGAGATCATCGACTGGTGCCGCGGCCGCCTCGCCGCCTTCAAATGCCCGCGCCACGTGGTCTTCACCGAACTGCCGAAGACCTCCACCGGCAAGGTCCAGAAGTACCGGCTGCGGGAGCTGGCGCGCGAGGTGTGAGCGGGCCTGGCGGGTGGCGGGCACGAGCCCGCCGGGCCCGCGGCGGTCCACGACACGGGCGATCGGCGACGCTCCGCCCTCGCTCTCGATCACTTCGATCGGCGCCGGTCCGCCCTCCCCGGCGATCGGCGCCGCTGCACAAGGACCGGCGATCGGCGGACGGCGTGGGCGGGACCGAGCCCGACCTGCCGCGCGCCTCGCCTCTATGCCGGTTCGCTCCGAAAGGCCTGGCGCAGGTGGAACCCACGCGCCAACACATCGCGCGCCCGAAGCAGGACCCGACCCGGCAACCTTGTCGAACGCTGGGAACAAAAAAGACAGCGGCGTCGCGGCGCCTCGACCGCGATGTCCATCGGCATACGCCATGCCTTCGGCCCGCATCGCCGCGCGATGCCGGGTCGACGGATCCCATCCATCCTTGCCGGTTTCGACCGGTCGGGGACGGATCCCAGGCGGGACGGCGACAGTTTTCCTGCCGTCGGGCAGACCGGCCGGTTCGAAGCCTTTTGCGACGGGCGACTCGATACGAGCCACGCCGCGTTACGCCGGGCTGAGCGCCGCGTTGTCCCGTGGTCCGACCGGCCCGGCTCGCCGGCCGGCCCGGTCGATCCATCGGAGCGGTGTCCCTAGTGGACGGTCGCTCCGGTTTTCAGACGGATGATTTCGTCCTTCAGAAGCAGCTTGCGTCGCTTGAGATCGGCGACTTCGAGGGAGTCCGTACTTGGATGTCCCAGGGCGTCTCGAATTTCCGCCTCGAGAGCGGCGTGCCGGCGTTCCAGTTCCGCAAGATGCGATTCGATGGACATGCTCAAGCCTCCTTTGTTCGTCGGACTTGACGACACGAGCATGACACAACGGCTCATGCCCGCAATGGGGATGTAGGCCCATCACATCGGTATTCCAGGTAAGCTTGTGGAAAAAATCGACCGCCCGGCGAAACATTCGGTCGCCGCGACGGTCCGGGCGCCGATTTTCGGAGCATCCACCGACCCTTTGCGGCGATCGCGCCGCCTCCGCGGGGCTGCCCTTCGCGCGCGGTTTGTTCTATGCTCGCGGCTCATCGTTCCGGGCCGCCGCCACCGCACATGACCGAAGAAGACGAAGACGAACTCCGGCAGGAACTGATCCGCCTGCGCCAGGAGCATCGCGACCTCGATGCTGCGACCGATCACCTGCAGAGCCAGGGGCGCGCCGATCCCTTGACCATCCAGCGGCTGAAGAAGCGCAAGCTCGCGATCAAGGACCGGATCCAGCACCTGGAAGACCGGCTCGTCCCCGACATCATCGCATGACGCCGCCGCCGCCGGGCGATCGGCCGGGCCTCAGGACGCCGCGGCCTTGCGCGCCTGCTTGATGCGATACATGTCGCGATCGGCGCGGGTGATCACCGCATCCGCCGTGTCGCCCGGCCGGAAAAGGGCCGCGCCGACCGAGATCCTGAGCTTCAGGTCCTCGCCGTCGACCGTGAGGGTCTCGTGCTCGAGCGCCGCCGTGATGATCTCCGCCTTGGCGCGCGCCGCCGCGAGGTCGACGCGCCACAGCACGGCGATGAATTCGTCGCCCCCGATCCGCCCGATCGCGTCGGAGCTGCGCAGGAGGGACTTCGCGCGTTGCGCGACCGTCGTCAGGATGCGGTCGCCGATGGCGTGGCCGTAGCGGTCGTTGATGCCCTTGAAGCCGTCGATGTCCAGATAGAGCAGCGCGGCGTTGAACTGGTAGCGGTCGACGAAGGCGATCACGCGGTCGAGCTCGGCATGCAACCCACGGCGGTTGAGGAGCCCGGTCAGGTCGTCCTCGCGCGTCACGGACGTCAAGTCCAGGATGCGCTTCTCCTGTTCGGCAACAAGTGACTTCAGCCGATCGATCTCCGTCAAGAGCTCGTTCACCAACAGGGGATCGGCAACCAGTCGAGCGGCCGAGCCGGCGTCGCTCCAGAGGTCGTCGTCGCCATCACGCATCGAACAGTCTCCCTGCCTCCAGGTCGCATTACACAAACCTTGAATAAAATCGACAAGAAACACCTTGCCGCGACCGGTCCGCACCCTTCAAGAACGGCGAACCATAAGCGGAACGCCGCAAGAGTCCACCGGGAAAAGGCAAGGGGCGAGCCGCTTGCCGCCTCACGGCCGATCAATTATAACCGCGCGCTTCCGCAACGCCCCGCTCCGCGCCGAGCCGGCCGAGGAGCCATCCCATGACCGCCCCCGCGCCCTCCGCCGCGATCGTTCCGGTCGCCCTCATCATGGGCAGCCAGTCCGATTGGGAGACGATGCGCCACGCCGCCGAGACGCTCGACGCGCTCGGCATCGGCTACGACAAGCGGATCGTCTCCGCCCATCGCACGCCCGAGCGCCTCTACGCCTTCGCCCGCGGCGCCCGCGAGGCGGGCTTCAAGGTGATCGTCGCGGGCGCCGGCGGCGCCGCGCACCTGCCCGGCATGGCGGCGGCGCTGACCTCCCTGCCGGTGCTCGGCGTGCCCGTCCAGTCGAAGGCGCTGAACGGCGTCGACAGCCTCTATTCCATCGTGCAGATGCCCGCCGGCGTGCCGGTCGGCACCTTCGCGATCGGGCGCGCCGGCGCCGTCAACGCCGCCCTGTTCGCGGCCGCCATCCTGGCCGTCACCGACGCGGGCGTCGCAGAGCGGCTCGATCTCCACCGCGCCCGGCAGACCGCCGCCGTCGCCGAGGTCCCGGCCGATGCCGTCTGAGGGAGCCTCGCCCGCCGACCGGCGCGGCGCCTCGCCACGGCCCGCCGTCACCCGGCTCGGCATCCTGGGCGGCGGCCAGCTCGGCCGCATGCTGGCGCTCGCCGCCGCGCGGCTCGGCATCGCCAGCGTCGTCTATTGCCCGGATCCGCAGAGCCCGGCCTTCGACGTGGCAAAAGAGGCGATCCGGGCCGCCTATGACGACGAGGCCGCGCTCGCCGACTTCGCCGGCCGGGTCGACGTGATCACCTACGAGTTCGAGAATGTCCCGGCCGCCACCGCCGCGTTCCTCGCCGGGCGCGTGGCGCTCCGCCCCAACGCTGCCGCGCTCCGGATCTGCCAGGACCGGCTCGACGAGAAGGCGTTCCTGACCGCTTGCGGCATCGAGACCGCGCCCTACCGGGCCGTGGAGACCCGCGCCGATCTCGACGCCGCGCTCGCCGAACTCGGCTTCCCGGCGGTTTTGAAGACGCGCAGGCTCGGCTATGACGGCAAGGGCCAGGCGAAGATCGCCCGCCCCGACGACGCCGACGCCGCCTTCGCCGCCATGGCCGGTGCGCCCGCGATCCTGGAAGGCTGGGTGCCGTTCGCCCGCGAGGTGTCGATCCTGACCGCGCGCGGCCTCGACGGGGCCTTGCGCTCCTATGACGTGCCGGAGAACCGCCACCGCGACCATATCCTCAAATTCTCCCGCGTGCCCGCGAACATCCGGTCCGAGACGGCGCGGCGGGCGGCGGAGATCGGCGAGACGGTCGCGGCGCGGCTCGACTATCTGGGCCTCCTGGCGGTCGAGCTCTTCGTGGTCGAGGAGGACGAGGGCGAGCGGCTCGTCGCCAACGAGATCGCGCCGCGCGTGCACAATTCCGGCCACTGGACCGAAAGCGCCTGCCTCGTGTCCCAGTTCGAGCAGCATGTCCGGGCCGTCTGCGGCCTGCCGCTCGGCGATACGGCGCGCCATTCCGACGTGGAGATGGAGAACCTGATCGGCGACGAGATCGCCCGGGCGGCCGCCATCCTCGCCGAGCCCGCGGCGAGCCTGCACCATTACGGAAAATCCGAGGTGCGGCCGGGGCGCAAGATGGGCCATGTGAACCGGCTGCGCCCGCGCCGCTGACGCTCCGGGCACGCCCCGCGCCGCGCCGCCACGGCAGCCGGAATCCGGCGGAAAAGCGGCCTTTCCCCGTGCTCACGACGCGCCGTGGCTGGACAGGCTTGCCCGATTCTGCTACCGGAAAGACCCTTCGCGTCGCCTGTCGACGCAAGGGATCGCAGCCACCACGCTCAAGTCCTCGACCCGCCAGGGAGGGGATTTCTCGTGGTCGACTGCGTGTTTCCATGACCCGTGACCATAGGCGACGGTTCGGCTGCCGGAGGGGCGGCGCGACCGTTCTCGACAAGGGATCCGACGCGTGCAGGTTCTCGTCCGCGACAACAACGTCGACCAGGCTCTCAAGGCGCTCAAGAAGAAGATGCAGCGCGAGGGCATCTTCCGCGAGATGAAGCTTCGTGGACACTACGAGAAGCCCAGCGAGAAGAAGGCGCGCGAGCGGGCCGAGGCGGTCCGCCGGGCACGCAAGCTCGCCCGCAAGCGGGCGCAGCGCGAAGGTCTGCTGCCGTCGAAGCCGGTCGCCCCGAAGCGCTGACGCGCCGAACCGGGTCGCCAAAAGCTTCACGATCGACTATTCGTCCCGCCGTGCCGCTCGCCGCGGCGCGGTTTTCTGCGTAAAGGTGACGAGGCCGCACACACGACAGGGCCAGACCCGGCCGCAGCGCCGGTCCGGCCCGGTCCGGCGCCACGACGGGACGCCATCGTCGGTCCGCCCGGCGAGGATCGGCCGAAGGGGTTCGGGGAAGACAGGGGAAGCCGCGACGATGATTTCGACCGACCGTTGGCCGTCGACCCGGCGGAACACCGTGCTCGTCCTCCTCCTCGCCGCGGCGCTGGCGGGCTGCGGCGGCTCGGTGACGCAGTCGATCGGCGGGCTGTCGCCCGAGGAGGGCGGCGCCGCGCAGGCGAACATTGCGTCCCTCTCCGAAGTGGTCCGTGCCAATCCGCGCGACGCGGTCGCCTACAATGTGCGCGGCACCGCCTATGCGCGCGCCGGCCTGAACCAGGAGGCGATCACGGATTTCTCCGCCGCCATCAGCCTCGATCCGGCGCTGTTCCAGGCCTATTACAACCGCGGCCTGGTGCTCCGCCGGCTCAACCGCAACGACCTCGCCGTCGCCGACTTTACCCGCGCGATCGAACTGAACCCGAATTACGACCAGGCCTATCTAGCGCGCGGCAGCCTGTTTCGCCAGGCCGGCAACGTGAACGGCGCGCTCGCCGACTTCGACGCCGCGATCCGCGCCAACCCGCTGGCGCCGGGGCCCTACCACAACCGCGGCCTGATCAACCAGAGCCGCGGCGACCATCAGCGCGCCATCGCGGATTTCTCCTCCGCGATCGAGCGGGACGCCACCGCGGCCGAGCCGTTCGACGGGCGCGGCGTGTCGCGCCTCGCCACCGGCGACGCCAAGGGCGCCCTCGACGACTTCAACACGGCGCTCAACCTCAACCGCAACTTCACCGAGGCCTGGCTGCACCGCGGCCTCGCCTCCGAGCAGCTCGGCGACCTCGCCGACACACGCACCGCCTGCCAGCGCGCGACGATCCTCGACCCCCAGAACGTCGCCGCCCGCGACTGCGTGAAGCGGGTAGGCGGCCAGCTTCCGGGGTGAGGGCGGTTGCTCACGACGAAAACTTCAGGTGCGCCGGGCCGGCTTTGCTGGGCTTGGAGAGCCAATTCTCCGGCTGCTTTCGATCTCGTCTTCGCGCTCGGCCATTACGCTCGCCAGGAGTCTTCCGTGTCGAGCAAGATCATCACGACTCCGAGGTTTGACCGTCGCGGCACCCCTCCGTCACCGGGGGCCGTTCCGCCGCCTGACGCAGGACGGGATCCAAATCTACGCGCCTGAGCCCTGACGCTTGCAGCAAGGGTTTCGCGGCCCGTCGCAAGATTGGATGTCCAGGAAACGAGCAGCGAGTCAGCCACCGTGCAACTGGCGCCAGTTAGATTGCAAACGAAGAATTTCTACTTCGCATTCCGTTGAGACGGTGATATCTATCTTCTTGTCAAGCGATGAGCATTCGTCAAAAACTTGGGAAATTCATCCGAGAAATATCTGAAGCACGCCGAGCACCAAATTCTTGTTCGTTCTTTATAGATATAACCGAGATATGGGAGTCAAGACGTGAAGAAAACACTGGCTACTGCTTTCCTGCTTTCAGCTTTTGCCGGAAACGCTTCGGCTGCAGAGGCTGTTTTTTCCGGTGGCTTTGCTGTGGTTGGATCAACGGGGTGCCTGAGGGATTATTCTCAATTTAGGCGCCCCAGCGTTTATCACTCGCCGATCACACCGAACCTCAACTTGGAGACGATTGCCCTGCATGGAAACGGCAGCGCGTCTCTTTACGCGACATCAAGCAAACCGTTCAGTAGGCTTAATCCTGTCAAGGGTACGCTTATAGAGGACGGCAGGCTGATAGCGTTCGTTCCAACGGTCACTATAGCACGCGTCTACAAGAACGCTTCCGGCGCAGTCATCAATGGAAGCAATCTTGCAGGAGTCGAGTTCATAAAGATAACTGGGAAAATAACTAAATTTGCGAATGATAGAAGTACATGCCAAGTTACATTCATGGCAAACTATTCAAGAGTCAAATAGACTGGAATGCCGCCAGATCGCGAAAGGATTAACTCATGAGATACGTTTGTTGCGCTCTTGCTCTCGTTTTCGCGGCGCTGCCGTTCAACAGTGCCAACGCGCAAAGTGTTCGCTTTGAGGGTACCTATGTCATAAAGGCCGTGAATGGCTGCGGGACGGACGCTGTGGTGGGAGATGCGGGGACCATGCGGTATGCGCCTGCAGGCGTCGGCAACCCTGTGGCGACTGGTTCAGGAATTAGCTTCATCCGAACCTTTGCGGCTTCTGCCTACAGCTCGGCATCCGGCCCGTTCCAGCCGACGCTGACGACGGTCAACGCGGTCGGTATATTCAACAATGCCAGTAGTTTCACGGCTAGTTTGGCGCTGACGTTTCAAGACCCGACCACGATCGACGCAAGCACGCAAGCAGTCAATCTTCGAGGTCAGGTTGCGAACTTCGAGATCAACGGGAATGGATGCGTGGTCGATTTCGAGGCGGCGCTGATCAGGCGTCCCAATTGAGCCATGTCTCCGCTATGCCGCAAAGGCGTGGATCTGGCACCCCAGATCCCGCTCTGCCCGCTCGTGTGGGCTTCGGCTTGGTACGAAATCCAGCGGACTTCACCAAGACACGATCCTTGGGCACATGTCTCGGTGCCAGTCGCCCGAACGAGTGACTGGCAAACCCAACCTGCCGGCGGATCACAACGCCGAATTGCCTAATCTCTCTATAGCCTTATCGCATTGGAAGGAGCCGACCTTTTCATCCGGCCCTTACTCCACGTTCTTGATGATCTCTTCCGTCATCTTCTTGGCGTCGCCGAACAGCATCATGGTGTTGTCGCGGAAGAACAGTTCGTTTTCCACGCCGGCATAGCCGGAGCCCATGCCGCGCTTGACGAAGAGGACGGTCTTCGCCTTTTCCACGTCGAGGATCGGCATGCCGAAGATCGGCGAGTTGGGGTCGGTCTTGGCCGCCGGGTTGGTCACGTCGTTGGCGCCGATCACATAGGCGACGTCGGCCTGGGCGAAGTCGTTGTTGATGTCCTCGAGCTCGAACACCTCGTCATAGGGCACGTTCGCCTCGGCGAGCAGCACGTTCATGTGGCCCGGCATGCGGCCCGCGACCGGATGGATCGCGTATTTCACGTCGACGCCTTCGTGCTTCAGCTTGTCGGCCATCTCGCGCACGGCGTGCTGCGCCTGCGCCACCGCCATGCCGTAGCCCGGCACGATGATCACCTTGGAGGCGTTCTTCATGATGAAGGCCGCGTCGTCGGCGGAGCCCTGCTTGACCGGCCGCGCCTCGATCGCGCCCGCCGGCCCGCCCGCGGTCTCGCCGCCGAAACCGCCGAGGATGACCGAGATGAAGCTGCGGTTCATCCCCTTGCACATGATGTAGGAGAGGATCGCGCCCGACGAGCCGACCAGCGCGCCGGTGATGATCAGCGCCGAGTTCGAGAGCGTGAAGCCGATGCCGGCGGCCGCCCAGCCCGAATAGGAGTTCAGCATCGACACGACGACGGGCATGTCGGCGCCGCCGATCGGCACGATGATGAGGACGCCGAGCACCAGCGAGACGAGCACGATCAGCCAGAACACCACCTGGCTGCCGGTCGCCACCAGCGTGGCGATCAAGACCACGAGCAGGATGGCGAGGCCGGCATTGACGACGTGGCGCATGGGCAGGAGGATCGGCTTGCCGCTCATCCGCCCGTCGAGCTTCAGGAAGGCGATCACCGACCCGGTGAAGGTGACCGCGCCGATCGCGACGCCGAGCGCCATCTCGATGAGCGCCTGGCCGTGGATGTGGTCGTGCGTGCCGATGTTGAAGGCGGCCGGCGCGTTGATCGCCGCGGCGGCGACGAACACGGCGGCGAGGCCGACCAGGCTGTGGAAAAAGGCGACCAGCTGCGGCATCGCCGTCATGGCGATGCGCCGCGCCGTCACCGCGCCGATCGCGCCGCCGACCGCGAGCGCAATCAGGATGAAGGCGTAGGCCGCGAAGGACGGCCGGATCTGGAACAGCGTCGTGACGACCGCGATCGCCATGCCGCTCATGCCGTAGATGTTGCCCTGGCGCGACGTGGCCGGGCTCGACAGCCCGCGCAGCGCCATGATGAAGAGCACGCCCGAGACGAGGTAGAGGAGCGCCGTGATGTTGGCCATGGGGACCCCTCCGCTCAGGATTTCTTCTTGTACATGGCGAGCATGCGGCTCGTGACCAGGAACCCGCCGAAGATGTTCACCGCCGCCAGCACGGTGGCGAGGAAGCCGAAGCCGCGCGCCCAGCCGGCGCCCGGTCCCGACGCGAAGTCGACCCCGACCGCGAGCAGCGCGCCGACCACGATCACCGACGAGATCGCGTTGGTCACCGACATGAGCGGCGTGTGCAGCGCCGGCGTCACCGACCAGACCACGTAGTAGCCGACGAAGATCGCCATCACGAAGACGGAGAACTGGAACACGAACGGATCGATCGCGCTCGCGCCGACCGCTTGCGCCGTCTGCGCCGCGATGTCGCTGGCGGCAAGCCGCGCCTGGTCGGCGGCCGCGATCGCCCGGTCCGCCGCCTCGCGCGCGATGCGCGCCGCCGCTTCGGCCTTGTCGAGCGCCTGGTTCACGGTATCGGCCATGATCTCCCCCTCAACCCTTGAGCGCCGGATGGACGATCTGGCCGTCCTTCACGATCAGCGTCGCCTTGACGAGCTCGTCGTCCCAGTTGACCGCGAGCTTCTTCTCCTTCTTGTCGATGAGCGTCTCGACGAAGGCGTAGAGGTTCTTCGCGTAGAGGAGCGACGCGCTCGCCGCGATGCGGCCGGCGACGTTCAGATGACCGACGATCTTCACGCCGTTCGTCTCGACCACCTCGCCCGGCTTCGCCCCCTCCACGTTGCCGCCGCGCTCGACCGCGAGGTCGACCAGCACGGAGCCCGGCTTCATCGAGGCGACCATCGCGGCGGAGACGAGCTTCGGCGCCGGGCGGCCCGGAATGAGCGCCGTGGTGATGACGATATCCTGCTTCTTGATGTGGTCGGCGACGAGCGCGGCCTGCTTCGCCTGGTATTCGGCCGACATGGGCTTCGCATAGCCGGCGACGGTCTCGGCCTGCTTGAACTCCTCGTCCTCCACCGCGACGAACTTGGCGCCGAGCGAGGCGACCTGCTCCTTGGCGGCGGGGCGCACATCGGTCGCCGTCACGATGGCGCCGAGGCGGCGCGCGGTCGCGATCGCCTGCAGCCCGGCGACGCCGGCGCCCATCACGAACACCTTGGCGGCGGAGACGGTGCCGGCCGCGGTCATCATCATCGGGAAGGCGCGGTCATATTCAGCGGCCGCGTCGATCACCGCCTGGTAGCCCGCGAGGTTCGCCTGGCTCGACAACACGTCCATCACCTGCGCGCGGGTGATGCGCGGCATGAATTCCATGGAGAACACGCTGGCGCCGGTCGCGGCGAGCGCCTCCAGCGCCGCGGTCTGGCCGTAGGGGTCCATGACGCCGATCAGGATGGCGCCGCGCGGCGCCTTGGCGGCGAGCTCGGGCGCGGGGCGGCGCACGGTCAGCACGATGTCGGCGCCGGCGAGCGCGGCGGCCGCGTCCGGGGCGATGGTGGCGCCGGCGGCCTCGAACTCCTGGTCGGGGATCCGGCTCTTCAGGCCGGCGCCCGTCTCGACCGCGATGTCGAAGCCGAGCGACTTGAACTTCTTGACCGTGTCCGGCGTGGCCGCGACACGGCCCTCGGCCGGATCGGCCTCCTGAGGCACCGCGATCTTCATGGATGTCCCCCCAAGCGGCCGTCCGCGCCCCGGCACCGGCCGTACCGCCACTCGCCGCGGCCGCGCCTCATGTGGCGCGCCTCACGGCCGTCCAGTCAAAGCAAAAAGCGGCACCGGGGTGACCGGCGCCGCGGGCAAGCGGTCAGACGAGGAAGATGGCCATCAGGACGAGGAGGATCGCGACGGCGATCGTGCCCCACTTGAACATGGCGACGAACAGCGCGTAGGTGCGCTCGTGTTCCGCGTAGTCCATCCCGTTCTCTTCGGCCATCAGCCAATCCCCTTCGGCGCCTTGGGAAAATTCGTCGGCGCCTTTATAGGAGATGACCGGGCGAGCGGCAACGATCCCGCGCCGGTCCAAAGGTCGATTTGTCGCCGCCGCGGCCGGCGCGAAAGCCTTGCGCGATCAGGCGGCAACGACGTCCGATGCCGAGCCCTCAGGCGGCTGCGTCGATCGGTCCGAGGCTCGCGGCGCGCAACGCGGCGGATTGACGGTGCGTCAGTTCGGCGAGGTCGAAGCCGGCGATCTGGTCGTTGAACAGGCGGTAGAAGTTCAGCTCCGCGTCGAGATGCAGGAACACCCCGCCGAGGCCGATCGCCGCGCGGTCCATGAACACGAATTCGCGCGGCACCGTCACCGGCCCCTTCTCCTTCAAGGCCTGCGCCACCCGGAACGCCTCGCGCCGGCCGTATTCGGCGGGCGAGACGCCGTCGGCGATTCGCCGCGTCCGGTCGGTCAGGAGCGGGCCGTAGATGAAGCGTGCCCAGATGTTCAGGATGTCGATCAGGTCGTTGTTGAGGCCCTTGAAGCCCCACTGCTCGTAGGCGTTGACGACGCGGGCGCGGTCGTCCTGCATCAGCCCGAAATAGAGGTCGATCACGCCCTGCACGAAGCGCGGCGGGAAGAGGCGGATGCAGCCGTAGTCGAGCAGGTTGATGCCGGACGGCCGACCGCCCTCGTCGAACACGGTGTAGTTGCCGAGATGCGGGTCGCCGTGGATCACGCCGTAATGGCTGAACGGATACCACCAGGCCTTGAACATCGCCGCGGCGATCCGGTTGCGCGTCTCCTGGTCGGCGCCCTTGTGGCTGAGCAGCGGCTGGCCGTCGAGCCAGCGCATGCTGAGGAGGCGGCGGGTGGAGAGCGCCGGAACCGGCTCGGGCACGCGGATGTCCGGATCGTCGGCGAAGATGCCGCGATAGAGCGCCATGTGGCGCGCCTCGCGGTGATAGTCGAGCTCCTCGCGGATGCGCGCGGCGATCTCGTTCTTGATCTCGGTCGTGTCGACCGCCGGGCGCATGCGCCGGTGCAGCGAGAACAGCACGCCGAGCTGCTTCAGGTCGGCCTCGACGGCGGATTCCATGTCGGGGTATTGCAGCTTCACGGCGAGCCGCTCGCCGTCCGGCGTGGTCGCCCGGTGCACCTGGCCGAGCGAGGCGGCATGCGCCGGCTCGTGCTCGAAGGAGCCGAACCGCTTCTGCCAGTCCGGCCCGAGCTCGGCCATCATGCGCCGCTTCACGAAGGCCCAGCCCATCGCCGGCGCGTTCGCCTGGAGCCGCATCAGCTCGGCCGCCCATTCCGGCGGGATCGCCTCGGGGATGGTGGCGAGCAGCTGCGCCACCTTCATGAGGGGGCCCTTGAGGTTGCCGAGCGCGGCGGCGAGCAGTTCGCCCTCCTTGCGCAGATCCGCGTCGCCGAAGAGGCGCGCGCCGGCGATCCGCGCCGCCGCGCCGCCGACCCCGGTGCCGACCCGCGCATAGCGCGACACGCGCCCGGTGAAGCGGTTCTTCTCGTCGTCGTTGCTCGCCATGGGATCCCGATGCTGCAAGGCCACGCCCTGAGATAGGGGGCGCATGAGAAGGATACGAGGCCGCGCCCGCCGCGGATCCGCGCGCCGTTCCGGCCGAGGTGCGGCCGTTCAGCCCACCGTTTCGCCGCCGCTCGCCGCCGCGGGCGCGAGGCTGCCGCCATCGGCGAGCTGTTCGAGCCCCGTGGCGAGCAGGTCGCGGTGCTCGACCATATTCTTGTAGCGCAGCTGGGCGGGATCGAGCGCGAGCAGCTGGGCGCGCAGGCCGCGGGCGAGCCTCGGTCCCTCCGGGTGGCGGGCGAGGGCGGCGATCGGGTCGACATAGATGCGGATCGTGAAGAGGATGTCGCCCGTGTCGGGCAGGCGGCGGAGTGTCTGCCGCTCGACGCGCACGAAGGCGTCGAAGTTGCTTTGGAACCAGTCGCGCGGCCGCTGCCGCGATTCCGGGTGGTGCAGCTCGGCATCCGGATAGAGCGACCAGTTCATCCGCCAGACCGGCATCTCGACCTTGAGCGCGTCGAAGATGCGGTTCATGCGCGCCGCCATGGTCTCCGCATAGCCCGGCACGACCGCGTGGATCTGGTCGAGCGAGCCGCCGAACTTCTCCGCGAGCGACCAGGACGAGGGAAAGCACAGCGCGGCGGCGACGAGGCGATAGCCGCCCTCCCCCTTCTGCATGATCACGAGGTCGTCCTGGATGAGCCGCGCCGCGGTCATCAGCGGCGGCTCGTCGCCGGCGAGCGCCACGCGCCGCCCGTCCCCGACGAGCATCGTGTCGCCGTCGCGGCGGTAGAACGCCGGCCGGCGCTCGGCGAGAAAGGCGGCGAGGCGGTCGAGCGTCTCGGCCTGCGCCGGCCGCGAGCCCAGCTCCTCGCGGAAGACGACGTCGCGGCGGTCCGCGAAGAGCGCGTCCTTCTCCGCGAGGTCGGCGAGGAGCCGCTCGTCCGGCTCGATCCAGTCGCTGAGGTCGAGCGGCGCGAGGCCGATGCTGAACGGCTTCTTGGAGCCGTCATAGGGCGTGTAGGCGAAATCGGGCATGCGTGTCCTTCAGGCTCAAAGTCGCGCCGGCAGGTCGAGCCGGTAGCCCACATCCGTGATCGAGACGCCGTCGAAGCGCACCGGCTTTTCCCGGACCGCGACGGCGCCGGCCGCCTCGTAGAAGCGGCGGGCGCGGGCATTGGTCGACAGCACGTTGATCCCGATCGCGGCCGTCCCCTCCGGCAGGCCGTCGAGCGCCGCGCGGAAGAGCGCGCGGCCGACGCCGGTGCCGTGATGGCGCGCGAGCAGGTAGAAGGCGAGGAGCTCGAGGCCCGCGAAATCCGCCGTCTCGCCGGCCGGGCCGATCACCGCGAAGCCGACGATCCGGCCGTCCGTCTCGGCGACGCGGACGACGCGGCCCGTCGCGTCGGTCAGCCATTCGATCCACTGCCGGGTGCGGTGCGCGACCGTCATGCGGTCGATGAGCGCGTCGGGAAACGTGCCGCGATAGGTCTCGTGCCAGCTCGCCACATGCACCTCGGCGATACCCGCGGCATCGGGGGGGACGGCGGCCCGGATCACCACGGCGCGCCTCCGCTCAGCCCGCCGCGAGCCGCACGACCGGGTTCTCACGGTCGGTGCAGCGCGTCGCGGCCGGGATCGTGACCACGGCGAGCGGAAAGCGCACGAGGGAGACGACGCCGAGATCGTCGACGACGCCGAGCGCCCCCTCGTCGCGGCCGAGCGGCGCCGGGAAGCGGGCGCGCGTCTCCTTGTCGAGGACGAGCAGGCCGCCGCGCCGGCCCGCTTCCTGCTCCATGGCGGCGACCACGTCGGTGACCGGCCCGATCAGGCAGAGCCAGGCCCAGTAGCCGTCGTTCAGAAGCGTGAAGTCGGCCTCACCCGGCTTCGCCGCGACCGCCTGTTCGAGGAAGGCGATCTGCGGATGCAGCGGCACCGAGGCCCGGCCGCGCCGCCACTCGTCGAAGCCGCTCGCGAAGGCGATGCCGATGGCGACGCCGATCACGATGCCGAGCAGCATGGAGAGGAAGCGAAACATGAGTGAGCTCCGAAACGGGGGCACCGTCGGCCGATTGTCCGCCGCCGGCGTCGCTTCCGCAATGGCCGGTGCCGGCACGGATGCCGGCGGTCAGGCCGCTTGCAGCGCCTCCAGCTCGTCGATCATCCGCGCGATCACGCCGAGCCCGAGCGACCAGAACTTGGGATCCGACGCATCGAGGCCGAACGGCGCCAGCAGCTCCGAATGGTGCTTGGTGCCGCCCGCCCTCAGCAGCGCGAAATATTTCTCTTGGAAGCCCTCGGCGGCGTCCTCGTAGACCGCGTAGAGCGAGTTCACCAGGCAGTCGCCGAACGCATAGGCGTAGACATAGAAGGGCGAATGGATGAAGTGCGGAATATAGGTCCAGTACGTCTCGTAGCCCTCGCCGAGGCGGATGGCGGGGCCGAGGCTCTCGGCCTGGACCTCGAGCCAGATCGCGTTCAAGCGGTCCGCCGTCAGCTCGCCGGACTTGCGCTCCATGTGGACCTTGCGCTCGAAGGTGTAGAACGCGATCTGCCGCACCACCGTGTTGAGCATGTCCTCGACCTTCGAAGCCAGCATCGACTGCTTCTCGGCCGGCGACTTCGCTTGCGCGAGCAGCGTCTTGAAGGTCAGCATCTCGCCGAACACCGAGGCCGTCTCGGCGAGCGTCAGCGGGGTCGGGGCCATCAGCGCGCCGTTCTGGCCCGCGAGCACCTGGTGCACGCCATGGCCGAGTTCGTGGGCGAGCGTCATCACGTCGCGCGTCTTGCCCTGGTAGTTGAGGAGCACATAGGGGTGCACCGACGGGACGGTCGGATGCGCGAAGGCGCCCGGCGCCTTGCCCGGCCGCACCGGCGCGTCGATCCAGTTCAAGTCGAAGAAGCGGCCCGCGATCTCCGCCATCTCGGGGGCGAAGCGGCCATAGGCGGAGAGCACGGTCTCGCGCGCCTCGCTCCACGGAATCTCCCGGTTGTCCGCCTTCGGCAGCGGCGCGTTGCGGTCCCAGTGGTCGAGCGCGTCCTTGCCGAGCCAGCGCGCCTTCAGCGCGTAATAGCGATGGGAGAGGCGCGGATAGGCCTCGCGCACCGCCGCCACCAGCGCGTCCACGACCTCCCGCTCGACGCGGTTGGCGAGGTGCCGGTCGTCCGCCACGTCCTCGAAGTGGCGCCAGCGGTCGGCGATGTCCTTGTCCTTGGCGAGCACGTTGGTGATCAGGCCGAAGGTGCGCAGATGTGCCTTGAAGGTCTCGGCGAGCGCGTCGGCCGCCGCCTTGCGCCTCGCCTCGGAGGGGTCCTGCATCAGGTTCAGCGTCGGTTCGATCGCCAGCTCCCGGCCCTCCACATGGAAGCGGAGCGAAGCGATCGTCTCGTCGAACAGGCGGTTCCAGGCCGCCTTGCCGGTCACGGACTTTTCGTGGAAGAGCCGCTCCAGGTCGTCGGCGAGCTGGTGCGGCTTGTCCTTGCGGATGTCCTCGAGCCACGGCCGGTAATGCCCGAGCCGGGCGTCCGCCGCGATGAGCGCATCGATCGCCGCGTCGTCGAGGCGGTTCAGCTCGAGCTCGAAGAAGATGAGATGCGTGCTCGCGTCGGTCAGCCGGTCCTGCAGGTCGGAATAGAACTTGGTCCGCTGCGGATCCGTGGTGTCGCCCGAATAGACGAGGCCCGAATAGGAGTAGAGCCGGCCGTAGAGCTCCTGCACCGCCTCGTATTCGACGACGAGGTCGGCGAGCGCGGCGCCGTCGCCGCCCGTGACCAGGCCGGCGAGCTTGCCCTTCGCCTTCGCCTCGAAGGCGACCGAGCGCCGGAGCGCCGCCTCGACGTCGCGCTGCACCTCCGGCGCGTCCATGCCGGCATAGAGATCGGCGAGATTCCATTCCGGCAAGGGTCCGAGCGGGCCGGCTTGCTTGGGTTGGGCGTCGGTCATGCATGTCACTCCGGAGGGCTGCGGGGCCAGCGCCCCGGATGGGTGCACGGCCGGCCGGCAAAGGGCGCGCGGCCTGATATGGACCGGCTTTCACATCTCTTCAACGCATTCAGGGATCAGCCGCTCGTCAGCCCGCAAAAGGCGCCGTGTCGAGCTTCGGCTTAGCAACCAGTTAACCCTTGCCCATCACAGTCGGTCTCGAATTGAAACACGTGACCGAGGCCGCCGCTCCATGGCTGGACGCATTCTCATTGTCGACGACGATCCGATCCAGCGCCGCCTCCTGGAGGAGGTGGTGCGGCGCAGCGGGCATCCGCTGAAGGTGATCGACAGCGGCACCGAGGCGGTCAGGATCCTGACCGGGCCGGAAGCGTCCGACATCGCGCTGGTCATCCTCGACCTCGTCATGCCCGATCTCGACGGCATGGCGGTGCTGACGCGCCTTGCGCAGCACGGCTCCAAGGTGCCGGTGATCGTGCAGACGAGCCACGGCGGCATCGACGTGGTGGTCTCCGCCATGCGGGCGGGCGCGGTCGACTTCGTGGTGAAGCCGGTCTCGCCGGAGCGGCTGCAGGTGTCGATCGGCAACGCCCTGAAGGTCGCCTCGCTCGAAGGCGAGGTCGGCCGCATCCGCCGCGCCGAGCAGGGCACCCTCACCTTCGACGACATCGTCACCGCGAGCCCGGCCATGGCGCGCGTGCTGCGCCTCGGCCAGCGCGCCGCCGCCTCGCATATCCCGATCCTGGTCGAGGGCGAATCGGGTGTCGGCAAGGAACTCATCGCGCGCGCGATCCAGGGCACGTCGGAGCGCCGCTCCAAGCCTTTCGTCACGGTCAATTGCGGCGCGATCCCGGAGAACCTCGTCGAATCGATCCTGTTCGGCCACGAGAAGGGCTCGTTCACAGGCGCGTCCGAGCGCCATGTAGGCAAGTTCCAGGAAGCGCATGGCGGCACGCTGTTCCTCGACGAGGTCGGCGAACTCTCGCCCGAGATCCAGGTGAAGCTGCTGCGCGCCATCCAGGAGGGCGAAGTGGAGCCGGTCGGCGGCCGCAGGCCCGTGAAGGTCGACTTCCGGCTCATCTCGGCGACCAACCGCAGCCTGCTCGACCTCACCAAGGAGGGCCGCTTCCGCGAGGATCTCTACTATCGCCTCAACGTGTTCCCGATCTGGATCCCGCCGCTGCGCGACCGCAAGGAGGACATTCCGGGCCTCGTCGATCATTTCGTGACGCGCCTCGCGGCGGAGGAGAAGAAGCGCCTCCTGGTCGGGGCGACGCCGGAGGCTCTGCACTTGCTGCAGGCCTATGACTGGCCCGGCAACATCCGCCAGCTGGAGAACGCGGTGTTCCGTGCGGTCGTGCTCGCCGACGGGACGCACCTGACGGTCGACGAATTTCCGCAGATCGCCACCCAGCTCGGCCAGCCGCCGCGTGGCTTCGGCGCAACAGCTCCGGCCGAGCGCAGGGATCCGCCCCTTAACCCTTCTCAAATCGACGTTATTGCCAGGGACGCCGGAGCCGCCGCGGCACCCCCGGCGAACCCGCAGGAAAGCGCGGCCGCAAGCGTATCCCAAACGCCTCCCATGTCCGGCTGGTCGCCGCTTCCGGGCATTTTCTCGGCCGGAACCGGCCCCGCTCCGTTCGGTTTCATGCGCAGCCTCGACGGTTCGGGGCATGTCCGCACCCTCGCCGAGATGGAAGAGGAAATGATCCGCATCGCGATCGAGCACTATGCGGGGCGCATGTCCGAGGTGGCCCGCAGGCTCGGGATCGGGCGGTCGACCCTCTACCGCAAGCTCAAGGAATATGGTTTGGATGACACACCGGATGTGCAAGCGGCCGAGTAGAGCCCGCGCCCGGCGCGATGGCTGTTGAAACCCGCGGCCGCATTGCCTCCTGTAAGCTTGTCCATTTCCGCGGCGACGGGACTGTTGTCGGTCTTCGTTCGGGAGCTTTGGAATGACCCGACTGTCGTGGTCTCGCACTCTGGCCGGCACCGCGCTGGCGCTGGTCTTCTGCCTGCCGGCCCATGCCGAAGGACCGGCCCCTGCCGTCGATGGAGGGGCAGCGGCGCCGGCGCTGGTCGCGCCTGAGGCCGGCGACGCGGATCTCGCCGCCACGCCTGTCGCCGAGGCGCCGCGCGAATTCGCCGCCCCGGAGGCCGTCGCCGACACGCTGGCGACCGAGGCCGTCGCCGACACGCCGGCGACCGAGGCCGTCGCCGACACGCCGGCGACCGAGGCCGTCGCGACGCCGCTCGCGGGCCAGGACGCGGCGATGCCGCTCGGCTCCGAGGCCCGGGCCGGAGCCATGGCCGGGACGGACGTCGACGCCGCCGCCGCACCTGTCGCGGAACTGCCCGTCGCGGAACTGCCCGCGGCCGAGCCGCCGGCGGCCGCGCCGTCGATCGCCGACCTGAAGGGCGCCATCGCGCCGCAGCCGTCGCCCGAGGCGCCGCGCGCCGTCGTCGAGGCGCCCGTCCCCGCGCCCGCCAAGCCGGCGCCCGCGACCGCCGAGGCGAAGCCCGCCGACACGCAACCGGTGTCCAAGCCCGCGCCGGCGCCGGCCGCCGTGGCCGAGCGCGCGATCCCCGCCGAGGCGCTCGCCGCCGCGCTGAAGACCGTGCTCGACGGCGCCGACATCAACCGCGGCCCGGCCGAGGAGCGCAGGGCGCGCGCCGCCATCACCGCTTTCTACGCCCAGCGCGCCTATGCGCCGCTGTTCGTGGACGGCAAGGGGCAGACCGCCAGGGCGATCGCCGCCGCCGACCGGTTCAACCGTGCCGGCGAGGACGGCCTCGATCCGGCCGCCTATGCGGTGCCGGCGGTGAAGGCCGAGCCGACCGCGCAGGATCTCGCCGCCGCCGAACTCGCCTTCGCCGAGGCCGCCGTCCGCTATGCCCGCCACGCCCAGTCCGGCCGTTTCGATCCGCTCCGCCTCTCCGAACTCGTCACCGCCAAGCCGCCCGTCACCGACGCCCAGGCGGTGATGGCCGACCTCGCCGGCGCCGCGGACGTCTCGGCCGCGCTCGAGGCCTATAATCCGCCGCACGAAGGCTATCGGCGGCTGAAGGCGAAGCTCGCCGAATTCGGCGCCGGCGCGGTCGCCGCCGCGCCGCAGCCCGTGCGTGTGCCCGAGGGCCCGGCCCTGAAGCCAGGCCAGCGCGACGAGCGCGTCGCCGCGCTGCGCGAGCGGCTGAAGGTCGCCGGCGCGACGGTCTCCGACGCCACCGTCTACGACCCGTCGCTGGTCGCCGCGGTGAAGTCGTTCCAGCGCGAGCGCGGGATCACCGACACCGGCGTGGTCGGACCGCAGACGCTCGCCGCACTGAACGGCACGGGCGGCACCACCGAGGTGCGCGCCGCCGACATCATCGCCAACATGGAGCGCTGGCGCTGGCTGCCGCGCGACCTCGGCTCCATGCATGTCTTCGTCAACATCCCGCAGTTCGAACTCGGGATCGTGCGCAACGGCAAGGAGATCCACCGCACCCGCGTGATCGTCGGCAAGGTGGCGAACCAGACCCCCGTCTTCTCCGAGACGATGACGCACATCATCGTCAACCCCTACTGGAACGTCCCCGTCTCGATCCTCAAGAAGGAGATGCTCGGACAGATCCAGGAGACCGGCGGCGCCTATCTGGACCGCGGCAACTACGAGGTGGTGGTCAATTCCAGGGCGGTCCCGGCCGCCTCGGTCGACTGGACCACGGTCAACCCGGCGGCGGTGCGCGTGCGCCAGCGGCCCGGCGCCGGCAATGCGCTCGGCAACGTGAAGTTCATGTTCCCGAACCAGCATTCGGTCTACCTGCACGACACCTCGTCGCGCGGCCTGTTCGCGCAGAACTACCGGGCGCTGTCGCATGGCTGCGTGCGCGTCTACGAGCCCTTCGCCTTCGCCGACCAGCTGCTGTCCGAGGAGCCGACCGGCCTCAACGGTTCGAAGCTGAAGGCCATGGTCGGCGGCGAGGAGAAGTGGCTCTACCTGAAGCGCAAGATCGAGGTGCACCTCGCCTATTTCACCACCTGGGTGGCCGACGACGGCAAGCTCGAGACGCGGCCCGACATCTACGGCCACAACGGGCGCACCAAGCAGCTGCTCGGCCTCTGACGGCGGCCGCTCCTCGAGCGGCCCGGCGGCCCCACTCGGCCGCCGATTCCGTCGATTGCCGGCCGGTGTGTTCCGGCTGCAGCGCCCAGGTCATTTTTTCATCGCATTCTCGCCTACGGTGAAGGCTTCATTAACCAGTGACCCCGAATGTGAGGGAACTGGCGGGGGCGCACCTTCGGACTTCAGGTCCTATTCACCTGTCCAGGATGTCGGTGGCGTATGACGGCGAACGAACGGGGCGCGGGCTGGTGAAACGATTCTTCGTGCGTACGCTTCTCGGCTCGGTGGTTTCCGCGATCGCCGTGACGGGCGAGGCCGCAGCCGAGACCCGCGCGCTCACCGTGCTCAACGTCCATACCCAGGAACGCGCCACCGTCGTGTTCAAGCGCGACGGCGTCTACGACCAGGCCGGCCTGACCGAGCTCAACCGTCTCTACCGCGACTGGCGGCGCAACGAATCGATCAAGATGGATCCGCAGCTGTTCGACCTCGTCTGGGAGGTCTACCGCGAATCCGGGTCGAGCGAGCCGATCCACGTCGTGTGCGGCTACCGCTCCCCCACCACCAACGGCATGCTCAGGAGCCGCTCGCGCGGCGTGGCCGAGTTCAGCCAGCACATGCTCGGCAAGGCCACGGATTTCTATTTGCCCGACGTTCCGCTCGACAAGCTGCGCGCGATCGGCATGAAGAAGCAATTCGGCGGCGTCGGCTTCTACCCGACCTCCGGCTCGCCCTTCGTCCACATGGACACCGGCAATGTGCGCGCCTGGCCGCGCATGTCGCGCGAACAGCTCGTCCGCCTGTTCCCGGACGGCAAGACCGCGCATCTGCCCGCCGACGGCAATCCCTTGCCGCGCTACGCCGAAGCGGTGGCCGAGGCGAATGCGCGCAAGCGCGGCGGCGCCACCGCGGTCGCCTCCGCCGAGCCGGTCTCGGGCGGCAATCCGCTCGCCTGGCTGTTCGGCGGCGGTTCGTCCCAGCAGCAGGCCGCCGCCGTGCCGGGCGACGACGAGGAGGAGAGCGCGCCGGTCGCCCGCAAGCCGCAGGAGCTGCGCCAGGGCCCGCCGCTGCCCGGCGCCAAGGCCGTGGCCTCGCTGCCGCCGGTCGCCGAGGAGAAGACCGCATCCTTCGTCGCGCCGCTGCCGCCGCCGAAGCCCGTTCTCGCCGCCGCGCCCGCGCCGACCGTCCAGGCCGCGGCGCCGCTGCCGACCACGCAAGCGGCCGGATCGCTCGTCGCGCTTCCCATGCCGCAACCCTCGCCGCGCGCGGCCGGTTCGCTCATGGCCTCGGCGAAGGCCGGCGACGGCGTGCCGCCCGGCTGGAACCAGGGCCCGCCGGGCATCGCCGCCGCGCCGCCGCCCGGCGCCGCGAAGCCCGCGGTCGTCGCCCTGCTGCCGCCCGTGGACGTGCCCGTGCCGGGCGCCCGACCGGCGAGCTTCGCCGGACCCGCGCCGAAGGCGCGCCCCGACGCTTCCGCGTCCGATGCCATCGCCGCGCTCACCGGCGCCTCCTCGGAGCGGCTGCCGGCTGCGACGCTCGGCTATGCCTCCGCGAGCGGCGGCGCGGCCCGCCCCGTGGCGGCCGACCTCGCCGGCCTCGGCGGCGGCACCTCGCAGGCGTCCCGGCCCGCCGGCGGCGTCGTGGTCGCCTCGCTGCCGCCGCAGGCGCTGCCCGCCAATGTGGCGAGCGACGTGTCGCGCGGCCTCGCGCTCGGCGCGACCAAGCCGGCGCCGAAGGCCGATCGCGTCGATCCGCTCGCCCGCCTCGTCTATCCCGGCGGCGGCATGCACGAGACACGCCTGTTCGACAACACCCATACGACCCGCACCGCCGAATTCGCGGTATTGCGCCATCCCGACCAGGACAACCTGCCCCAGCTGATCGCCAAGCCGACATTGCTGATCGTCTCGGGCTTCGGTCCGAGTTCCTCGACCGACCTGCGCGCCGACCGCTTCGTCGGCCCCGCCGTGCTCGCGCTCGCGATCGTCAAGACCGACTGAGGCCGCCGGCGGGGGCCAGTTCCCCGCCCGCCTCGCGCCCTGCGGCCGGGCGCTACCAGGTGATCTTTTCGATGCCCTGGAAGGCGACGTCGGTGCCGTCGTTGAAGACGATGTGGCCGGATGCATCCGGGTCGAGCACGAGCTGGTTCGGGTCATGCGCGGTGACCGAAAAGCCGTTGTCGAGCACCAGCGTCCAACCGGTCTGCTCGGGGAGGCCGGAGAACCCCTGCAGCGAGATCGCGTCCGTCCAGCCGCCCCCGGCGCCGCCCGAGATCTGAGCGTTTTCCGTCAGGGCCACGATGAAATTGTCGTTGCCGGCGCCGCCTGTGAGCGTGTTGAAACCGGCTCCGCCGCGCAGCGTGTCGTCACCCGCACCGCCGTCGATGATGTCGTTGCCGGCGCCGCCCACGATCGCATTGGCGCCGGTGTCGCCGGTCAGGACGTCGTCGCCGGAGCCGCCGGTGAGATTCTCGAAATTCGCGATGATGTCGCCCTCGGCGTCGCCGCCGGATGCGCTGTTGCCGAGCAGCGAGACGGTGACGGCGCCGGTCGACGAGGCATAGCTCAGCGTGTCGGTGCCGGATCCGCCGTCGAGCGTGTCGGCGCCGGCGCCGCCGACGATCGTGTCGGACCCGCCGCCGCCCTCGATCGAGTTCGCCCCGGTCGAACCGGTCAGCGTGTCGTCGCCGCCGCCGCCGCGGATATTCTCGAAGTTCGAGATCACGTCCCCCGCCGCGTCGCCGCCGGAGGCCGCGCCGCTGTCGAGGTCGACGGACACACCCGACGCACTGCTCGAATAGTCGAGCATGTCGGTGCCGGTGCCGCCGTCGAGCACGTCCGCCCCGACGCCGCCCGCGATGGTGTCGTCGCCGGCGCCGCCTTGAATGGTGTCGTTGCCGCTGCCGCTCGAGATCGAGTTCGCCGAGGCGTCGCCGGTGACGAGGTCGGCGCCGCTGCCGGTCGTCACATTTTCAAAGCCCGAGACGGTAAGGGTTCCGAAGTTGACGCCGGTCGACTGGGCGGTCGCGAGCGACAGGTTGAGGCTGACGCCGCTGGTGGCTCCGCTCATGTTGAGGAGGTCGACGCCGGCGCCGCCCACCAGCGTGTCGCCTCCGGCCGACGCCACGATCGTGTCGTCACCGGCGCCGCCGTCGATGGAGTTCGCGCTGCTGTTTCCGGTCAGCAGATCGCCCGCCTGGCCGCCGATCACGTTGGAGATGCCGGAAATGGTCATGCTGCCGAAGTCGGCGCCCGTGGCCTGCGATGCGAGGATGTTCAGGTCGTAGGTCACTTGCGACAAGGCGTTGGAGAGGTCGAGCGTGTTGATTCCGCCCTGGCCCGCGATGTAGTCGCCGCCGGCCGTCGCCACGATCGTGTCGTTGCCGGCACCGCCGTCGAGCGTGTTGGCGGCCGAAGAGCCGGTGAGGAGATCATTGCCGCCGCCGGTATAGACGCTCTCGAAATTGGAGATGACGTCGCCGGTCGCCTCGTTGTTCGCGCCGGTGACGAAGTTGGTGGCGAGGTTGATCGTGATGCCGGTGGTGGCGGTCTGGTATAGGAGCGTGTCGGATCCGCCGCCGCCCTCCAGCGTGTCCGCGCCCAATCCGCCGGTGATCGTATCCCAGCCGAGGCCGCTACCGCCGTCGATCAGGTTCGCCTGGCTGTCGCCGACCAAGACGTCGCCGCTGCCGCTGCCGATCAGGTTTTCGAAGCCGGAAACGACATCGCCCGCGGCCAGATTGCCTGACCCGATCCCCGCGCCGAGATCGACGGTGACGCTGCCACTCGCGAGAGCGTAGGTCAGCGTATCGACGCCGGCGCCGCCGATCAGCGTATCGGCGCCGAAGCTCCCGACGATGGTGTCGTTGCCGCCGCCCGCGTCGATCGACTCCGCCGCACCCGAACCGGTGAGGGAGTCGTTGCCGCCGCCGGTCAGGACGGTATCGATATTGGCGACCGTGATCGTGCCGAAGTCCGCGCCCGAACTCTGCGCCGTCGCGATGCCGAGACTGAGCGTCACGCCGGAGGCGGCGCTCGACATGTCGAGCACGTCGGTCCCGGCGCCGCCATCGATCGTATCGCCACCGACTGTCGCCACGATCGTGTCATTGCCGGCGCCGCCGTCGATGGAGTTCGCGCCCGACGAGCCGGTCAGCAAGTCGGCGCCGGCGCCGCCGGTCACATTTTCGAAGTTGCTGATCACGTCACCCTGGGCATCGCCGCCGGACACGGCATTGGTGCCGAGATTGACGGTCACCGCCGTCGTGCTCGTGCTGTAGGAGAGCGTGTCGGTGCCGGTATTGCCCGTCAGCGTGTCGGCGCCCGCGCCGCCGATGATGGTGTCGTTGCCGGCGCCTCCGTCGATGCTGTCGTTGCCGGCACCCGCATCGATGGCATTCGCCGCCGACGAGCCCGTGATGGTGTCGCTGCCGCCGCCGGTGCGCAGGCTCTCGAAATTCGAGAACGTGAAGGTGCCGAAGTCGCTGCCGGTACCCTGCGCGGTCGTGGTCCCGAGATTGACCGTCACGGCGGAGACCGCGGTCGACATGTCGAGCACGTCGGTGCCGGTACCGCCGTCGAGCGTGTCGCCGCCGGTGGTCGCCACGATGGTGTCGTCGCCGGACCCGCCCGAGATCGAATTGGCGCCCGAGGATCCGGTCAGGAGGTCCGTGCCGGAGCCGCCGATCAGATTTTCAAAGTTGCTGATCACGTCGCCCTGGGCATCGTTCCCGGACGCCGTATTGGTGGCGAGGCTGACGGTGACGCCCGACGTATCGGTGGCGTAGCTCAGCGTGTCGGTGCCGGTCGAGCCGTCGAGTGTGTCGGCGCCCGCGCCGCCGATCACTGTGTCGTTGCCGGAGCCGGCCGAGATGAGGTTGTCGGCGGCGGAGCCGGTAAGCGAATCGTTGCCGCCGCCGGTCAGCACGGTCTCGATGTTGGCTATTGTGATCGTGCCGAAATCAGAGCCGGAACTCTGCGCCGTCGTGATGCCGAGATTGAGCGTGACGACCGAGGCGGCGGTCGACATGTCGAGCACGTCGACGCCGGCGCCACCCTCGATCGTATCGCCGCCGACGGTCGCCATGATCGTGTCATTGCCGGCGCCGCCGTCGATGGCGTTCGCGCCCGACGAGCCGGTGAGGAGGTCGGCGCCGGCGCCGCCGGTGACATTCTCGAAATTGCTGATCACGTCGCCCTGGGCATCGCCGCCGGAGACGGCGTTGGTGCCGAGATTGACGGTCACCCCCGTGGTGCTCGTCGTGTAGGAGAGCGTGTCGGTGCCGGTGTTGCCCGTCATCGTGTCGGCGCCGGCACCGCCGACGATCGTGTCGTTGCCGTCGCCGCCGTCGATGCTGTCGTTGCCGGCGCCCGCGTCGATCGAATTCGCCAGGATCGAGCCGATGATGGAGTCGGCGCCGCCGCCGGTGCGCAGATTCTCGAAGTTCGAGAACGTGAACGTGCCGAAGTCGGTGCCGGTGCCCTGCGCGGTCGTCGTTCCGAGATTGATCGTCACGGCGGAGACCGCGGTCGACATGTCGAGCGTGTCGGTGCCGGTGCCGCCGTCGAGCGTATCGCCGCCGGTGGTCGCCACGACGGTGTCGTCGCCGGACCCGCCCGTGATCGAATTGGCTGAGGACGAACCGGTCAGCAGGTCCGTGCCGGAGCCGCCGACGAGATATTCAAAGTTACTGATGACGTCGCCCTGGGCGTCGCCCCCGAGCCCGGTGCCGGTCGTGAGGTTGACCGTCACGCCCGACGTGTCTGTGGAATAGGTCAGCGTGTCGGTGCCGGTCGAGCCGTCGAGCGTGTCGGCGCCGGCGCCGCCTTCCACCGTGTCGTTGCCGGACCCCGCCGAGATGACGTTGTCGGCGGCTGAGCCCTTGAGGCTGTCCGCGCCGGACCCGCCGATGACGTTCTCGATATTGGCGAGGGTCATGGTGCCGTAGGTGCCGCCGGTGTTCTGCGCCACGAGCGAGCCGAGGTCCACGGTGACCGCGCTGCCGGTCCCCGCGAAGGTGAGCGTGTCGATCCCCGCCCCGCCGTCGAACGTGTCGCCACCGGCCGAGGCCATGATCGTGTCGTTGCCGCCGCCCGCGTCGATCGAGTTCGCCGACGTGGTGCCCGTGATGGAATCGTCGCCGGCGCCGGTGCGCAGATTCTCGAAGTTCGAGATGGTGATGGTACCGAAGTCGGAGCCGGTGGCCTGCGCGGTCGTGGTGCCGAGATTGAGCGTCACGCCGGAGACGGCGGTCGACATGTCGAGCACGTCGGTGCCGGTCCCGCCATCGAGCGTATCGCCGCCGGCGGTCGCGACGATGGTGTCGTCGCCGGACCCGCCCGAAATCGAATTGGCGGCCGACGAGCCGGTCAAGCGGTCCGTGCCGGAGCCGCCGACGAGATATTCGAAATTGCTCACCACGTCGCCCTGCGCATCGCCCCCCGACCCCATACCGGTGGTGAGGTTGACGGTGACGCCCGACGTGTCGGTTGAATAGCTGAGCGTATCGGTACCGGTCGATCCGTCGAGCGTGTCGGCGCCGGCGCCGCCGATCACGGTGTCGTTGCCGGAGCCCGCCGAGATGACGTTGTCGGCCGCGGACCCCTTGAGGCTGTCCGCGCCCGAGCCGGTGATCACGCTTTCGATGTTGGCGAGCGTGATGGTGCCGTAGGTGGTGCCCGTGTTCTGCGCCGCCAGGGACCCGAGGTCCACGGTGATGGCGGTGGAGGCCGCGGCGAACGAGAGCGTGTCGACCCCGCTGCCGCCTTCCAGCGTGTCGCCGCCGGCCGAGGCGACGATCGTGTCGTTGCCGGCGCCCGCGTCGATCGAGTTGGCGCCGGAAGACCCCGTGATGGAATCGTCGCCGCCGCCGGTGCGCAGGTTCTCGAGGTTCGCGATCGTCACCGTGCCGAAGTCGGTGCCGGTCGCCTGCGCGGAGGTGCTGCCGAGATCGAGCGTCACCGCGCCGAGCGCGGTGCTCATGGTCAGAAGATCGGTGCCACTTCCGCCGTCGAGCGTGTCGCCGCCGGCGGTCGCCACGATCGTGTCGTTGCCCGAGCCGGCATTGATCGAGTTCGCGCCCGCGTCGCCGGTCAGGGCGTCGTCGAAGGAACTGCCGATGAGGTTTTCGAAATTCAGCCAGGTCAGGAGACCCGCGCTTCCGCTGTTCTGCGTGGAGGCGCCGGAGAGCGAGAAGGTCGCACCTCCGGTGTTTTTGGCGAAGGAGAGCGTGTCGATGCCGCTCTCGCCGTCGAGCAAGTCGCCGCCGGCGGACGCGACGATCGTGTCGTTGCCCGCGCCCGCCCAGATCGTCTCAGTCCCCGACGAACTGGTGATGGAATCGTTGCCGATCCCGCCCTGATACTGTTCAAAGTTGGCGATCGTCAGCGTGCTCAACCGGATGGTATTCTGCATGGTCGTGAGGCCGACATCGAGCGTCACGCCATTCACGGTCGCCGTCAGGTCGAGCAGGTCGGTCCCAGAGCCGCCGTCGAGCGTGTCGCCGCCCCAGGTCGCCTTGATGTAGTCGTCGCCGGCGCCGCCGAGGATGGAGTTGGCTTCGTTCGACCCGGTGATCGTGTCATTCCCGGCGCCGCCGATCACGTTCTGGATGCTGAGCAGTGTTGCCGTGGTGCCGCTTGCAACATCGACGCCGGTGCCGTCGCCAAAACTGGAGAAAATGTCGACAATCACCGCGCCCGCGGCGCCGGAGAGGTTCAGGGTGTCGGTGCCGAAAGAGCCGTCGATATAATCCCCGCCGGCCATGCCGGCGATCGTGTCGTTGCCGGAGCCCGCATTGATGGTCTCGGCCGCCGACGAGCCCGTGACGGAATCATTGCCGTTGCCGAACTGGTAGCTTTCGAAGTTGGCGATCGTCAGCGTGCCGAAGCCGGTGCCGGTGTTCTGCGCGCTCGTGAGGCCGAGATTGATGGTCACGATCGCGCTGCCCAAGTTGAGAACATCCGTCCCAACCCCGCCGTCGAGCGTGTCGCCGCCGGCGGAGGCATAGATCGTGTCGTTGCCCGAGCCGCCGAAGATCGAGTTCGCGCCCGTCGTCCCCCTGATCAGATCCGCGCCCGAGCCGGTCGTGACGTTCTCGAAATTCGCGATGACGAGCGTGCCGTAGTCGGAGCCCGTGTTCTGCGCCGTCAACGTGCTGAGATTGACCGTCACCGCGAGGCTAGCGCCTGACATCAAGAGCGTGTCGGTGCCGGTACTCCCGTCGAGCGTGTCGCCGCCGGCGGTCGCCACGATCGTGTCGTTGCCCGCGCCACCCAGGATCGAGTTCGCGGCCGCCGAGCCGGTCAGCAGGTCCGCCCCGGAGCCGCCGGTCAGGTTCTCGAAATTGCTGATGACGTCGCCCTGGGCGTCGCCGCCCGACACGGTGTTGGCGCCGAGATTGACGGTCACGCCGGTGGTGGCGGTCGTGTAGCTGAGCGTGTCGGTGCCGGTGCCGCCGTCGAGCGTGTCGGCGCCGGCGCCGCCCTCCACGGTGTCGTCGCCGGACCCCGCCGTGATGACGTTGTCCGCCGACGAGCCCTTGAGGCTGTCCGCGCCCGACCCGCCGATGACGTTCTCGAGATTGGCGAGCGTGATCGTGCCGTAGGTGGTGCCGGTGTTCTGCGCCACCAGGGAGCCGAGATCCACGGTGATGGCGGTGCTCGCCGAGGAGAACGAGAGCGTGTCGATCCCGGTGCCGCCCTCCAGCGTGTCGCCGCCGGCCGAGGCGACGATCGTGTCGTTGCCGGCGCCGCCGTCGATCGAATTCGCGTCCGAGTTGCCGGCCAGCACATCGCCGGCCTGGCCGCCGATGATGTTGTTGATGCTGACGACCGTCATGCTGCCGAAGTCGGAGCCGGTGGCTTGCGCCGTCGCGGTGTTCAGGTCGAGCGTCACCTGCGACTGGGCATTGGAGAGATCGAGAGTGTTGATGCCGCTTCCGCCCGAAACATAGTCGCCGCCGGCCGTCGCCACGATCGTGTCGTCGCCGCTGCCGCCGTCGATCGTGTTGGCGACGGACGAGCCGGAGAGAAGGTCGTTGCCGCTCCCGGTATAGACGCTCTCGAAATTGGCGATGACGTCGCCCGTCGCCTCGTTGTTGGCGCCGGTGACGAAGTTGGTGGCGAGGTTGACCGTGACGCCGGTGGTCGCGGTCGTGTATCGGAGCGTGTCGGTTCCGTCGCCGCCGTCGAGCGTGTCCGCGCCGAGCCCGCCGGTGATCGTATCGGAGGCGAGACCGGAGCCGCCGACGATTCTGTTCGCCTGGTCGTCGCCGGTCAGCGAATCGGCACCGTAGCCGCCGATGATGTTCTCGAAGCCGGAGATGACGTCGCCTGTCGCGTCGTTGCCGGACACGGCCCCGGTCGCGAGGTTGACGGTGACGTTCGAGCTCTGGTCGTAGCTGAGCGTGTCGATCCCGGCGCCGCCGATCAGCGTATCGGCGCCTGCCGCGCCGCGGACCGTGTCGTTGCCGTCGCCCGCGTCGATAGAGTTCGCGCCCGAGGTGCCCTCGATGGAATCGTTGCCGCTGCCGGTGATCAGGTTCTCGATGTTGATGATCGCGATCGTGCCGAAGTCGTTGCCGGTATTGGACGGCGTCGAGACAGCCATGTACACGACGACGTCCGACGTGGCGGCCGACATGTCGAGAAGATCGGTTCCGGCTCCGCCGTCGATCGTGTCGCCGCCGCGTGTCGCCACGATCGTGTCGTTGCCGGCGCCGCCGTCGATCGAGTTCGCGGAGGCCGAGCCGGTCAGCCGATCGTCGCCGGAGCCGCCGACGAGGTTCTCGAAACCGGAGAACCAGTCGCCCTGGGCGTCGCCGCCCGAGGCGGTGCCGGTGGTCAGGTTGACGGTGACGCCGGTCGTGTCGCCCGCATAGGAGAGCGTGTCGATGCCGGCGCCGCCGACCAGCACGTCCGCCCCCGGCCCGCCCTCGATCGTGTCATTGCCGGAATTGCCGTAGATGACTTGGCCGCCGGCCGTGCCGATAAGCGAGTCGGCGCCGGACGTACCGGTCATGTCGGGGACCGCGATGGTGCGGTCGGAGAAGGCGAGGAGCTCGACGCCGGTCAGCACGTCGGTGCCGTCCGGCGAGCCGCTGCGCATGTCGGTGACGGTCCAGGTCGACACGCCGCCGACCGAGGAGAGCACGATCTCGTAGTCGGAGGCGGTGCCGGTGAACACCGCCGTGTCGGTGCCCGTACCGCCGACGATGGTGTCGTTGCCGGCGCCGCCGGCCAGCGTGTCGTCGCCGGCGTTGCCGTAGATGACCTGGTTGCCCGTGCCGCCGGTGAGCGCGTCGGCGGCTGAGGTGCCGGTGACGTCCGGGATCGTGATGGTCCGGTCGAGGAAGGCGATGAGCTGGATGCCGACCAGCGTGTCGGTGCCGTCGGGCGAGTTCGGCCGGATGTCGGTGACGGTCCAGGTCGGTGTGCCGTTGACGAGCGCGTAGGTGATCTCGTAGTCGGACGACGTGCCGGAATAGACGGCCGTGTCGGACTCGGTGCCGCCCGAGAGCGTGTCGTTGCCGCCGCCGCCGATCAGCGTGTCGGCGCCGGCATTGCCGGCGAGGCGGTTGGCGGCGCTGTCGCCGGTGATGAGGTCGGCGCCCGATCCGGACTCGATCGCCTCGATGCTGACCAGGGTCTCCCCGGACGACACGGTTCCGTCCGAAAGATTGATCGTGAGAGGCCCGGTCGCCGCCTTGAAATCGGCGAGGTCGAAGCCGCCGCCGCCATCCAGCCGGTCGGCGCCGCCGAGACCGACGAGCGTGTCCTGGCCGACGCCGCCCATCAGCGTGTCGGCGTCGGCGGTGCCGGTCAGGCTGTCGTTGCCGGAGCCGCCGTCGACGGACAGCTCGGTGACGCCGGTGTCGACGAAGACGTCGTTGCCAGCGGTCAGGACGAGGTTCTCGGCGACGTCCGCGACCGCAACCGTGAAGCTCGTCTGCGCCTGCGACCCGTCGGCCGAGGCGGCGGTGACCGTAAAGGTGATGGACGGTTCGGTTTCGTAGTTGAAGCTCGCGCCGGGCGCGACCGTCACGGTGCCGTCGGCCGCGACCGCGAAGCGCGGGTCGGAGACCGTGTAGGTGACGGTGTTGGTCGTCGCGTCGGCGTCGGTCGCCTGGACGACGATCCCGGTCGAGGCCCCCGCGCCGGCGTTCTCGGCGATGGCGTTGGTGGCACCGTCGGTGTCGACCGGAGCCGTGACGTTGAATTCGTCGACGTCGGCGACCGCGATGGTGAAGTTCGATTGCGCGGTCGAGCCGTCCGCCGAGGTGGCGGTGACCGTAAGCGTGACGTTCGGCTCGGTCTCCGTGTCGAATGTCGCCCCGGTCGCGACCGTCACGGTGCCGTCGGCGGCGACCGTGAAGCGGGGATCGGAAACCGTGTAGGTGACACCGTTCGTCGTGGCGTCGGCGTCGACCGCGTGGACGACGATCCCGGTCGTGGCCCCCGCGCCCGCATTCTCGGCGATCGTGTTCGCCGCGGCGTTCGTGTCGACCGGCGCGGTCACGGCGAACTCGTTCGCGTCGGAGACCGCGATGGTGAAGCTCGACTGCGCGGTCGAGCCGTCCGCGGACGTGGCGGTCACCGTGAGGCTGATGCTCGGCTCGGTTTCCGTGTCGAACGTCGCGCCGGGCGCGACGGTGACCGTGCCGTCGGCGGCGACCGCGAAGCGGGCGTCCGAGACCGTGTAGGTGACGCCGTTCGTCGTGGCGTCGGCGTCGATGGCCTGAACGACGATCCCGGTCGTGGCCCCCGCACCGGCATTCTCCGCGATCGTGTTCGCCGCGGCGTTCGTGTCCACCGGCGCGGTGACGTCGAACTCGTCGACGTCGGAGACGGCGACGATAAGATTCGATTGTGCGGTGGAGCCGTCGGCCGAATGGGCGGTCACCGTGAGGGTGATGGTCGGCTCGGTTTCCGCATCGAAACCGGCGCCGGGCGCGACCGTCACGGTGCCGTCGGCGGCGACGGTGAAGCGCGGGTCGGAGACCGTGTAGGTGACGCCGTTCGTCGTGGCGTCGGCGTCGACCGCGTGGACGACGATCCCGGTCGTGGCCCCCGCGCCGGCATTCTCCGCGATCGTGTTCACGCCGGCGTTCGTGTCGACCGGCGCGGTCACGTTGAACTCGTCGACGTCCGAGACCGCGACGGTGAAGCTCGATTGCGCGGTCGACCCGTCGGCCGAATGGGCGGTGACCGTGAAGGTGATGCTCGGTTCCGTCTCCGTGTCGAAACTCGCGCCGGGCGCGACGGTGACGGTCCCGTTCGCCGCGACGATGAAGCGCGGGTCGGAGACCGTACAGGTGACCCCGTTCGTCGTGGCGTCGGCGTCGGTCGCGTGAACGACGATGCCGGTGGAGGCCCCCGCCCCGGCGTTCTCCGCGATCGTGTTCGCGCCGGCATTGGTGTCCACCGGCGCGGTGACGTCGAATTCGTCCACGTCGCCGACCGCGATGGTGAAGCTGCGCAGGATCGTGTGGCCGGCGCTGTCGGTCACCGCGACCGACAAGGTCACCGTCGGCTCGGTCTCCGCGTCGAAGCTGGCGCCGGGCACCACGGTGATGCGCCCGTCGCCGTCGATCGCGAAACGGCCGGCGCCGTCGCCGGTGAGGACATAGCTGAAGCTTTCCCCGCGATCCGGATCGGCGACCGCCACGCGGCCGACCTCTTCGCCGCCGTGCATGGCCTCGTCGACGCCCGCGCCCACCAGCACCGCGCCGGTCGGCGCCGCGTTCGGGCCGGGCGGATCGACGGGAGGCTTTTCGGGCGGCGGCTCGGTCGGTGGCGCCGGCGGTTCGAGGCGGTCGTCGGCGGACCGCGCATCGATGGCCGGGACGGCCGCGTCCCTCGACGCGCCATCGGGCGGGGCGTCGTCCGAACCGGCCCGGGCGGTCGGCTCGGCGCGCGGCGCCGCCACCGGCGCCGGTTCGATCGGGTGCGGCGAACCGTGCGCGGCGGCCGGCGTCGACCATGCGACCGCCGTCGGAGGCGCGGCTCCCGCGCCCGGCTCCGCGCGGATCGGGCTCGGCTCCGGCGCGGGGGCGGGGGCGTGGGCCGGATCGGCCAGGGCTTCGGTCGCGGCCGCCGGCGCGATCGTCGGCGCGGGTTCGGGCGGCGTCTCCTCCTCGTAAGGAGTCGGGCGGGCGGGGTCTTCGAAGGTTTCCGGCTTGGGTTGGTCGCCCAGATGCAGGTTGGTCAGCGTGATGTCGAGCCGCTTGACCCGGTCCTCCGCCAGATGGAAGGCCGGCGTGTCGATGCGTCCGTCGGCACTGCCGTCGGGATCGTCGGGCGCCAGGTCGGCAACCGGGTCCAGCCACGCCGCTTCGCCAGTCAATGCTGCGTTCCGTCCTGCCGATACCCTGCGTCACCCCTTCGGTGATGCCCCGGCTCGACACTACATGCCGCAGCGTAATGAAATTCTGAATATCTGCATGATAAACGGCAGCTGCGTCATGCCTTGCTAAAATTCTAGGCAGTATGGTGAAGCAAGCCGCCGCGGCTCGATGGTTAACCCACCATACACACTATTCATTCAAAATATTTGCATTCGAGCACCGCAAATCGCGGCGCTCCCACATGCCGAGTATCATGAGTAGCACGGACGCTGCCAATGCTACCACGCGGTTGTCGGCCCGGTTCGGCATCGGGCGCGGCGAGCTGAAGCGTCTCGGCTTACCCGAGACGCGCCTGCTCGGCCTGCCCCTGTCCGTGGTCGGGGCCTCTGTGGCGATCAACATCCTCGGCCTCGCCATGCCGCTCGGCATCCTGCAGGTCTATGACCGCATCATCCCGCATGCCTCGGTCGAGACCTTGACTGCGATGGTCGGCATCCTGGTCGCCGCCGCCTTCCTGGAGGCGATCCTCAGGGTCGCGCGCGGCTACATCGCCGCCTGGGGTGCCGCTCGTTTCGTCCAGGTCTCCCTCGTCGACGCCTTCGGCCGCATCCTGCTCGGCGCCCGCCGCGGCCTGCCGGCGAAGGACGTGCAGGTGCTGCAGGCGGTGCAGCGGCTCGGCGATTATTTCGGCGGCCGCTCGCGCCTGCTCCTGCTCGACATGCCGTTCGTCGCGATCTTCCTCGTCATGATCGGCCTGATCGGCGGCCTCGTCGTGCTCGTGGCGATCGCGGTCCTCTGCGTCTTCGCGGTCGTTACGATCCTGCTCGGGCGCCGGCTGAAGCGCCTGTTCGAGGCGCGCGACGGCCAGGACACGAAGATCTACGACTTCATCACCGACAGCCTGACCGGGATCGGAAATCTGAAGGGGCTCGCCATGGAGCCGCAGATGCTGCGACGGTTCGAACGGCTGCAGGCGAGCGCCGCGGCGATCGACTACCGCTCCATCGAGGCGGCGCTGGTGGCGGAATCGACCGTCACCACCCTCGGCAACATCACCATGGTGGCCATGGTCACCTTCGGCGCCGTGCTCGCCGTCAACGGCCACCTGACCATCGGCGCGCTCAGCGCCTGCTCGCTCCTGTCCGGCCGCATCGTGCAGCCGATCCTAGGCGCCGCCTCGCTGTGGAACGAGGTGCAGAAGATGCGTCTCGGCCTCGGCGCGATCGAGGACGTGTTCACCGCCAAGCGCCCGGCGCCCGGCCCGGCGATCGAGCTTCCGCGCGACGGCGCGCCGCCGACGCTCCGCCTCGCCGGCGCGGCGTCCCGGCTCGGCGACCGACCGGTGCTCGACGGCGCCGACTGGGACCTGCCGGCCGGCGCCGTCGGCATGGTGGTCGGCCCCGACGAGGCCGCGAAATCCGCGCTGCTGCGCCTCGTCTCCGGCGAGACCGAGCCGGACCGGGGCGAGGCCCTGGTCGACGGCATGCCCGCCGCCGAGTTCCGCCGCATCCGCATGGGCGCGGCCGTGCTGGTGCCGGCGCAGCCGGCGTTCTTCCGCGGCAGCATTCTCGACAACCTCACCCTGTTCGAGCGCGGACCGAGCGCCGACCAGGCGCAGCGCGCCGTGCATCTCGTCGGCCTCGCGCAGGAGATCGACCGCCTGCCGCTCGGCTACGACACAAGGCTCGGCGAGGGCATCGCCGAGACGTTGCCGATCGGCTTCCTGAAGCGCCTCTCCATCGCGCGCGCGCTCGCGCTCGGGCCGCGCCTCCTCGTGCTCGACCAGCCGCAGGCCTTCCTCGACACCGAGGCGGACCGCCAGCTGATCGCCTGCCTCGGCCGCCTCAAGGGCCATGTGACGATCGTGCTCTCCTCCAACCGCCCGTCCTACCGGGTGGTGGCGACCGATGTGGTCGAGTGCCGCAACGGGCGCCTCCTCGCGGAGCCGCGCCCTTGAGCGACGCGACGCCCCCCTCGCCCGGCGCGCCGGACGGAAACGAGGCGCGCCGCGCGACCCCGCCGCCGCTGCCGCCCGGCACCGCCTCCGCCGGGGGCGTCGTGCTGCCGCCGCCGTTACCGCCCGCCACCGAGGGCTCCGACGCCCGCGCGCTGCCCCCGCCGCTGCGCGACGACCGGGCCGCGCCGGAGTCCGTGCCGATCCCCGTGCGCGCCGCGGAGGTCGTGCCCGCGGCGGCGTCGGGCGCGCTCGGCCTGCAGTCGGTGCTCGAACAGGCCTTCGCGGCGCCGCCGCGCGGCGAACCGGCGCCCCGGTCGACGCCGCACGAGGCCTGCATCCTGCCGGTGCTCCAGATGTTCGGCTGGGCGGGCACGGACCGGCGCCTGCTCGAGGCGAAGCCGCATCTGGAACCGATCGGCTCGACCGGGGACTTCCTCGCCGTGTTGCATCGCCTCGGCTTCAAGGGCCGGCGTGCGCGGCTCTCCACCGACCGGCTCGGCAACGACCACGTGCCGGTCCTGCTCGATCGCCGCAGCGGCCCGGCGGTCGTGATCGCGGTGGAGACGGACGGCGACCTGCTGGTGTTCGACGGCGCCACCGGAGAGGCCCATCACGAGGCGCCCTCTCGGCGGGCCGAGACCGTCTACCTGCTCGCGCCCTCCGACGAGACCGAGGTGAAGCCCAATCCGCGCCACAGCTGGTTCTTCACGGCGCTGCGCCACTTCTACCGGCCGATCGCCGCCGTCACGGCGATCACCTTCCTCACCAACCTGCTCGCGCTGGCCACGCCGATCTACATCGCCAGCGTCTACAACCACGTGATCGCCGCGCATGCCTTCGACAGCCTCGCCTTTTTCGCCGCCGGCATCGTCTTCCTGATCCTGGTCGAGCTGCATCTGCGCCATCTGAAGGCCGGCCTCGTCGCCTATGTGGGCGCCCGCTTCCACGCCGCGCTCGCCAATGCGGCCTTCGAGCGCGTGTTGCTTCTGCCCATCACCATGATCGAGCAGGCGAGCGTCTCCGCCCAGATCGGCCGCTTCCGCCAGTTCGAGGGCATCCGCACCTTCTTCACCGGCCACCTCGTCAACGCGCTGCTCGACCTGCCCTTCACGCTCCTGTTCTTCGCCGCGCTGTGGACGATCGGCGGCCTGTTCGTGCTGATCCCGATCGGGCTCGTCGTGGTGTTCGCCGCGCTCGGCGCGCTCTCGATCCCGGTCACCCGCCGCAACGTCGCCCGCACCGGCGCCGCCCTGTCGAAGTCGCAAGGCTTCCTGGTGGAAAGCCTCGGCCGGGCGGAGACGATCCGCCAGCTCGGCGCCGAGCAGCTCTGGATCGAGCGCTACAAGACCGTGTCACGCGACGCGGTGCTGGCGCGTTTCCACACCCAGGTGTTCGACAGCGGCATCCAGTCCGCCGCGCAGACCCTGTCGACGCTCGCCGGCGTCGCGAGCCTCGCGGTCGGCGCCGTCGAGGTGATCGGCGGCAGCCTCTCGGTCGGCGGCCTGATCGCGGTGATGATGCTGATCTGGCGCCTGCTCGCGCCGGTGCAGACGGCGTTCCTGGCGATCAACAATATCGGCCAGGTGATCGAGAGCGTCCGCCAGGTCAACCTCCTGATGAAGCTGCAGCCGGAGCGGCAGCCGACGCGCATGCCGACCGTGACGCGCGCCTTCACCGGCCGCGTCACCCTCGACGGCGTCGCGCTGCGCCATGCCGGCCGCCCGGAACCGGCGCTGCGCGGCGTCTCGCTCGACATCCCGCCCGGCCAGATGATCGCCATCACGGGACCCGCCGGCGCCGGCAAGACGAGCCTCCTGAAGCTGATCCTCGGCTTCTACCAGCCTCTGACCGGGACCGTCTTCATCGACGGCCTGAACCTGCAGCAGCTCGATCCGGGCGAGGTGCGCGTGGCGCTCGGCTATGTCCCGCAGGACCCGGCCTTCTTCTTCGGCACGATCGCGCAGAACCTGCGCATGGCCGATCCGGGGGCGAGCGACGAGCGGCTCGCCGCCGCGCTCGCCCGCGCCGGTCTCGCCGACCTCGCCGCGCGCATGCCGGAGGGGCTCGAGACCAAGATGCGCTCCGGCCGGCTGCAGGCCTTCGGCGAGGGCACGCTGATGAGCCTCGCGCTCGCCCGTGCCTATCTGAAGGAGCCCGCCATCTACCTGATCGACGATCCGGGCGCATGGCTCGACCGCCAGGCGGACGAAGCCTTCATCAGCGAACTAAAGCGCCTGAAGGGGAAGGCGACCGTGATCCTCGTCACCAACCGGCCGAGCCACATGCGGGTGTGCGACCGGGTGGTCCGGATCGCCCGCGGCCAGGTCGTCGCGGACGGCGCGCCGGACGAGTTGCTCGGCCAGAAACCGCCCCTTCCGCAACAGGATGTTTACCCGCGAACGGCAAGTTGAATGTGAAGAGATAAGGCTCCGAGTGTGATGCGTACAGGTGCCCTTGTGACGGCGAAGCGGGCGATGTTTCCGGCCGATCGGCCGGATGTCGACCAGCTCGCCCTGCCGTTGGAGATCGAGGTCGGCCGCTGGCCGTCGCTGTTCAGGGGCATCCTGCTCAGCGGCACCTCGGCGGTGCTGATCCTGGTCGGGCTCCTCGCCGTGTCGCCGCTGAAGGAGCTCTCGGTCGCCGAGGGCCAGGTCATCCCCGAAGGCCAGGTGCTGCAGGTGCAGCATCTGGAAGGCGGCATCGTCGGCGAGCTCATGGCGAAGCCCGGCCACATCGTCGAGGCCGGCCAGCCGCTCATCCGCATGGACCCCACCGCCGCGCGCGCCGAGCTCGGCCAGCTCTCCTCCCGCCGCAAGAGCCTGCTCGCCGCGCGCATCCGCCTGCAGGCGCTGCTCGACGGCACCACGCCGGACTTCACCGAGGCGGGTCCGGCGGACGACCCCGCCGTCGCCGAGAGCCGCTCCAATTTCGAGCGCGAGCGCGAATCCGCGGTGCAGACGATCGCCCTCTACCAGACCCGCGTTGCCCAGCGCAGCGCCGAAGCCGCGGCGGCCGAGGCCGAGCTCCTCACCCTCGGCAACCAGGAATCCGCCAATGTGGAGCGGGTCGACCTGCGCGGCCGCCTGTTCAAGGAAGGCTACGCCTCGCGCAACGCCTTCCTCGACGCGCGCATCCAGCTCGACCAGGTGCGCGGCCGCGCGGCGCAAGTGCGCGGCCAGGCCGAGGCGGCGCGCAGCGCCGTGCTCGAGGCGAAGAGCCAGCTCGCCGACCAGCAGGCCACCCGGCGCCTGCAATGGAGCACCGAACTCTCCAAGACGATCGCCGAACTGGGCGAGACCGAGCAGCTGATGGCGCGCTCGCGCGACCGGGTCGAGCGGCTCTATGTGCGCGCGCCGCAGCGCGGCGTGGTCCAGTCGATGGGGCCGAAGTCCAAAGGCGACGTGCTGAAGCCCGGCGACGTGGCGGCCGAACTGGTGCCGGTCGGCGACCAGCTGGTCGCCGAGGTGCGGCTCGACCCGCAGGACGTCGGCTATGTGCGACCCGGGCTGCAGGCGCGCATCAAGCTGACCGCGTTCGATCCGGAAGCCTTCAAGCCGGTGTCCGGCACCGTGAAGGAGGTCTCCGCCACCACCTTCAAGACCGAGAAGGGCCAGCCCTTCTACCGGGTGCTGATCGCGCTCGACCAGTCGACCATCGAGCGCGGCGCCGAAACCCACGAGGTGCTGCCCGGCATGGTGGTGCGCGCCGAGATCGTGACGGGCGAGAAATCCGTGCTGCGCTACCTGCTGAAGCCGATCTACCGGTCGGTGGAACTCGCCTTCACCGAGCGCTGAAGCGCCGGCCCGATCGCGCCCGGCCGCGCCGACGCCCAGCCGGCGCGCGCCCCCGCACGGCACGACTTCCTCTGCGGAAGGACCCACACCGGCGAATCACCCGCGATGCTTTTTGCAAGTTCGCGTCGCTAAATCATCTATAATTTTAGATAGCTGACTTTACGGAAGCTTTGATCGAGAACCTAAGGTCATGGAATAAAATCGAAATATACATTTTTCACGTTTCGTTAACCCTAACAGATTGACAATAGGCAAAGTGACCAAGGATGTTTCGCGCGCTCGGGATCAAGCCACGATGTCATTGCCAGAACTGCGGCGGGTGCTCACAGGACGCTCCGTCCTTGCGACCCTGTTGGCGGCGGCGACCTTGGTGGCCGCGGCCACGGACGGCCGCGCGGAGACGCTCGAAGAGGCGATGGCGAAGGCGATCAAGTCGAATCCGCGGCTGAAGGCGGAGGCGGCGCGCCAGAGGAGCACCGAGGCCGACCTGAAGGGCGCCAAGGCCTCCTTCTTGCCGTCGGTGTCGTCCACCAACAACTGGACGTTGCGTGGCGACACGACCTACTTCCCGCGCATGCGCAACAAGCCGCCGGACAATCCTTATTCCTACGGCGTGACGATCAACCAGCCGGTGTTCGACGGCTTTCGCCGGTACAACGACGTGAAGCGCGCCAGCGCGTCGGTCGAGGCGGGCAGTTCGCTCGTCACCGATGCCGAGCAGAGCGTGCTTCTCGACGCCGCCGCCGCCTATCTCTCCATCGTCCGCGACGCCGAGATCGTGCGGCTGCGCGAGGAGCAGGTGCGCATCACGGCGGACATCGCCCAGAGCGTGAAGATCCGCTTCGACGGCGGCGAGACGACCAAGACCGACATGGCGCAGGCGCAGGCCCGCCTGCAGCTCGCCCGCGCCGACCTGGAACGCGCGCGCGGCGAACTGGCGGCGAGCCGCACCGACTTCGAGAAGATCGTCGGCGTCAAGCCGACGGGGAAACTGGTCCGGCCGCCGATCCCGCTGAACCTGCTGCCGACCTCCGCGGAGGACGCCGTGATCGCGGCCGGCGCCTCGAACCCGAAGCTCATCGCCGCCAACCTGACCGCCGTCGCCGCCGACTACAGCGCCAAGATGGTGAAGAGCGAGCTCGCCCCGCAGGTGAACCTCGAAGTCTCCCGCCTCAACGAGTACAACTATTCCTATTCGGTCAATCGGCGCTCGGAGTTCGCGGTGCGGCTCGGCGTGGTCGTGCCGCTGGTGCAGCCGACGCTCTATCCGCGCATCGAGCAGGCGCGCGAAACCGCGATCCAGAAGCGCTACGAGGCGCAGGACGCCAAGCAGGGCGTGACGGCCGCCGCCGAAGCCGCCTTCGAGCGCCATCAGGCGGCCTTGCGCCGCGCCGGGGCGATCGACAAGCAGGTCGTGGCGGCGGACGCGGCGGTGGTCGGGGTGCGCAAGGAATTCGACGCGGGCGCGCGCGCGGTGATCGACGTGCTCGACGCCGAGCAGGAAGCGGTGCAGGCGAAGATCGGCCGCGTGCTGACCCGCTACGACAACGACTACACCGCCTATGTGCTGCTCGCCACGGTCGGCCGGCTCACCGCCGGCATGCTCGGCCTGCGCTGAGGGGGATCGCGGCGCCCGGTCAGGCGCTCTTGACGACCGCGGTGCGCACCTTGTGGAAGCGCAGGGCGCGCTCGGCGCTCGGCCTGTCGATCGCCATGTATTCGCGCACCATCGGCGCCACCTGGGCGGTGTTGAGCTTGAGCCGCTCGCACCTGAGCCGCATCAGCCGGTCGTAGGTCGTCTCGCCGATGTCGACGGAGCGGCACACGACCGCGATGCCCATGGCGTTCACCTTGTGCAGCACGTTGTTCACATGCGGCTCGGGCACGCTCGCCACCTCGGAGAGCACGAAGGCGATGTCGAGCAGGCGCTTCTTCAGGCACAGCTCGTCGATCACGTCGTCGAGCTTGCGGCGGCCCTCGCGGATGTCGGCGACGAACACCTTGGTCTCCAGCCGCGCGCGGCGGTTGTCGACCTTGGAGCTGTCCATCTGCTTGCGCGCTTCGTCGAACACCTCGTCGAGCTTTTCGCGGCCCTGGGCGAGCAGGAATTCGAGGCGCTGGCGGGCGACCGGGCTGAGGATCGCGAGGATCTTGTCGGCCACCTTGGTCGGGATGTCGGGCCGGTAGGAGAGCGCGTCGGTCAGGCCGCGGTCGGCCTTCGCCTTTTCCACCAGGGCTTCGAAGCCGCCTTCCGAGAAGCTGGCGCCGAGGTTGCGCGTCACCGTGTTGAGCACCTGGCTGTTGCCGCGGTCGATCAGCACGTCGGTGATGATCTCGCTCAAGCGCGCGCGCTGCGAGATGGCGACGAGATGCTCCTGGCTCTGGTTCGACGCGAGCGCGACGAGGTCCTCGTCGGTCAGCACGGGCGAATGCTGCAGCACCGGCGCGGCGACGATGGCCTCGTCGTTGGCGAGCTTCAGCGCGAGCTGGCGCGGGGTCTGTTCGAGCGAGGCGACGCGGTTCGACACGATGACGCGATCGTCGATCGGCACCTGGTCGAGCAGCTTCGTGAGCACTTCGCCGAACAGCAAGGTCTCGCGGTCGTTGTGCGCCTCGGCGCCGTCGGCGAAGAGGTTCGAGATCTCACCGAGCAGCTCGCGGCGCTTTTCGCTGGAGCCTTCGCGTGCGAGATCGACCAGATTGGAGAGCATCGGTAGCGGTCCGCCTCGCCGGGAACGACAATCGTGGGTTCCAGTATTTCGTGAACCGAACCTAGGGGAAAAATCCTAAGAAACATCGAATGTACATGCGAATATATGCTGGCAATCTTGGATGCGGCGCCGCCCGGCCCGCCGCGCGCGGCGGCGCCGCCCGGCCGAAAGCGGATATGAGGCAGGCCCTTCAGGGGCTGGACGGGCGCCCCGCGCTTGCCCATCCTCGCCTCGCGAAGGATCGGCGGCAGGACGGGACGCGCCGCGTCCGCGACGAGGCGCGGGGTGAGGAAAGCCATGCAACCGAGACAGGCGCTCGTGACGGGCGGAACGCGCGGCATCGGCGAGGGCATCGCCCGCGCGCTCGCCGCGGCGGGCTACCGGGTCGTCGCCTGTGGCCTCGGCGAGGACGAGGTCGCCGCCTTCCGGCCGGACCCCGCGATCCGCGCGGAACGGCTCGACGTGACCGACCAGGCCTCGGTCGACCGGGTGATCGGCTCGCTCGACCGACTCGACCTCCTCGTCAATTGCGCCGGGATCATCCAGCGCGCCGGCCGCGAATTCGAGATCGACGCCTTCCGCGCCACGCTGGAGGTCAACCTCGTCGGCACCATGCGCGTCTCCGTCGCCGCGCGGCCGCATCTGTCGGCGACGCGCGGCTCGATCGTCAACACCGCCTCCATGCTGACCTTCCAGGGCTCGCCCTTCGTGCCCGGCTATGCGGCCTCGAAGGGCGGCGTCGGCCAGTTGACGAAGAGCCTCGCCGCCGCCTGGGCGGCCGACGGCATCCGCGTCAACGCGGTGGCGCCCGGCTGGATCGACACCGACCTGACCCGCCCGCTCGTGGAGGACGCCGCCCGCTCGGCGCCTATTCTCGCGCGCACGCCCATGCGGCGCTGGGGCACGCCGGAGGACGTCGGCGGCGTCGTCGTGTTCCTCGCCTCCGACGCCGCCCGCTTCGTCACCGGCGCGATCCTGCCCGTCGACGGCGGCTACCTCACCCTCTGAAGGAGTTCGATCATGACCGCGAGCGTGTCCCCGGCCAGCGACAAGTGGATCCCCTACAAGCATCCGATGCCGAAGGAATCCCCGCCCGAACTGGTCGTGCCCGACGTCATCCCGGAGGACGAGCGCATCTGGGTGCCGGTCGACGAGAATGTGTGGTTCCGCCCGCTCTGCCTGTCGGCGAGCCGCGGCTACTGGATGAACCTCCTGAAGGTGCGCCGCGCCGGCGTGCTCTCGCGCCACCGCCACCCGCAGCCGGTGCACGGCTATGTGCTGAAGGGCGAGTGGCGCTACCTGGAGCACGACTGGGTCGCGCGCGAGGGCTCCTATGTCTACGAGGCGCCCGGCGAGACCCACACGCTGGTGGTGGATCCGCATGTGGAGGAGATGATCACGCTCTTCCAGGTGAACGGCGCCATGATCTATTGCGACCCGGACGGCAACTGCACCGGCTTCGACGACGTCTTCACCCGCATCGACCGCTGCCGGAAGCACTATGTGGCGAACGGCCTCGGCGAAAGCTACATCGACCAGTTCATCCGCTGAACCGCGTGGACGCCCGCGGGCGCCGTCACAGCATGCCGATCGCCTGCTTGTAGAGTTCGAGCATCGCCTCTTCCTCCTGGCGCTCCTGCGGCTCCTTGGCGCGCAGGCGGACGATCGTGCGCATCGCCTTGGTGTCGAAGCCGCGGCCCTTGGCCTCGGCATAGACCTCCTTCACGTCGTCGGCGATCGTCTTCTTCTCTTCCTCGAGGCGTTCGATCCGCTCGATGAACTGCTTCAATTCGTCGGCGGCGACGCCCGTTTCGGCAAGGTCAGCAACCATTCGATCCACCCGTCCGGCATCCAGGCCGGTTTCCTGAAGACTTCGGGCCCCCCGCCCCCGAGAGGCACCGCGGTCGACGAGCGGGCGATGAAGATCCGAGTCCGTCAGGACGGTCAAGCCGCGGCGCCGAGTAATCCCCCGCTTATGGACGCTCGTCGGAGCCCGTCCCGCTCGGGACGAAGCGATCCGAACGAGAAGGACCGGCTCGAGCGGTTGAATCCGGAGCAGTTCCTCATCGGTCGGATGAGGCCATCCGATCAGTCGGGTCGGCTCCCGAACCGACTTACGGCCGCCATTCCGCGGGAATCGGCGGGGGCGGGAAGGCGACGCTCACGGTCACCCGCTCGTTGACCGACATGAATGGATCGTCGACGAAATAGGGCTCGGTGGACGCCCGACCGGTCACCGAACTGATATGGTCTTGGGACAGCCCGCCCGCGGTCAGGATGGCGCGCACCATGTTGGCACGGTCGGCGGTCAACTCCCACGGCCCGTAGCTGAGGTCGGCGTAGCGCTCGCCTGCCGCGGTATGGCCGGAGATGGTCACCTTTGAGTTGAGTTTCTCCAGGATCGGAGCCATGGCCGTGAGCATGGTTTGCGTCGGTCCCAGCGGGACCTTCGACCCTTTCGCGAACATCCGCCGCCCGTTTTGCTCCGTGAGATCGATGTCGAGGCCCTCGTCGGTGACCTTGATCTGGAGGTTGTTGGCGTAGGGCGTCAGCTCCGGCATCGCCTTCAGCGCCTGCCGTATGCTGGCCGCGGCGCTGTGGTAGGCTTTCGTGACGGCCACCGGCTGTTTGTCGTCGGAGTTGCCGGCGCGCGCCTGCCCTCCGTGCTCCCTCCCGAGGGAGATCATGGCGTCACTGGGCTTGGTCGGATCGCGCTGGCCCAGGTTGCGAGAATTGTTCAAGGAATTGCCGCTCAGGACGCTGCCTGCTCCACTGGGGCTGAGACTGACGGCCTCCTTCGCGAAGTATTCCGCCAGGCCGATCTTCTGCTCCTGCGTCGTCATGTTGATCAGCCACATCAACAGGAAGAACGCCATCATGGCGGTCACGAAGTCCGCATAGGCGATTTTCCAGGCTCCGCCGTGGTGCGCATGAGCGGCCTTCTTGACCTTCTTGATGATGATCGGTGTATTCGGCTTGGCCATGTTAATTCCGTTGGAGAGCGGGTCAGATCTTGGCGGGAAGGGCGGCGGTTGCTTCCTCCACTTCGCTGTAAGTCGGGCGGACTTCGCTCATCAGAGCCTTGCGGGCGAATTCCACCGCCATCACCGGAGGCTGGCCGGCGATATGTGCGAGGAGACCTGCCTTGAGTGAGAGGTAGTACTTGGACTCGGCTTCGTAGATGCCTTTGAGCGACTGCGCCATGGGCCCGAAAAAGCCGTAGGCGACGAAGACGCCGAAGAAGGTGCCGACGAGCGCGCCGCCGATCAGATGGCCCAGCACCTCCGGAGGCTCGGTGATCGCTCCCATCGTCTTGATCACGCCGAGCACGGCGGCGACGATGCCGAGCGCCGGTGTTCCGTCGGCGATCGACTGCATGGCCGCGACGACACGCTCCTGCTCCTGATGGTGCGTCTCCAGTTCCTCATCCATGAGAGCGTCGATCTCATGGACGTTGTTGGCGCCCATCGTCAACATACGCATGTAGTCGCAGACGAAATCCACCGCGTGATGGTTCGCCGCAAAAGTCGGGAAGGCGTTGAACAGCGACGACTCGCTCGGATTTTCAATGTGCGGCTCGACTTCGAGCAGGCCCTTCTGCTGCACGAGCCTGTACAACGAATACTGCATCGCCAGGAGTTCGACATAGGCCGCCTGGTTGTACTTCGGACCCTTCAGGAGCTTCGCGAACATGGAAGGCACGGCCTTGAGCACCGGCCCGGGATTGCCGATGACGAAGGCTCCGATCGCCGCACCCAGGATGATCACGAACTCGAACGGCTGCCAAAGGACGAGGATGTGGCCACCCATGGCAGTGTAGCCACCGAAGACGCAGCCGAAGACGATGATTATGCCGACGATCAATCGCATCGAATTGTCATCCTCGCGCCGAATCAAGTCCGGCCTTCGTGACACCAGTCTGAAGGGTTCCAGAACACTGTGACCGATCGGGGTTAAGGCGAAGTTTAGGTGACCGGCCGACAAACCGAATCTATACTCGGGCGACGGCGAGTTTTACGAGGGCAGGCAAGGGCATCGTGCCTTTCGCCGCGGGTGGCGAGGGCTCAAAAGTGCTTGAATTTCTCGAAGAACCGTTCGACGCGTTGCGGTAGCGGAACCGGCGGAAGGCCACAATCTTCCGGCGCGGCATCGGCGTCGCATTGGCCCAGGGCGCCGCGATCCTCAGAAGTCCCCCCGGGGCGTCGCTGTTTCAGCCGCGGTCGGCGAGACGGATCTGGCCGTCCCTGGGTCTGGCCAGCATGTCGGCGGCACAAAGATCGGATGATTTCTTCCGATCCGGAAATGTCTAATGCGGCGGGCGGTTCTTCTCGAAGGCGGCGAGCTGCTCGGCCGTGGCACCGCCCTGGTGCTTCGCCTTCCATTCCTCGTAGGGCATGCCGTAGACGACGACCCGGCTCTCGTCCTTCGTCACCGGCAGGCCGCGCGCCTCCGCCGCCTCGCGGTACCAGTTGGCGAGGCAGTTGCGGCAGAAGCCCGCGAGATTCATGAGGTCGATGTTCTGCACGTCGGCGCGGCTTTCGAGATGTTCGAGGAGGCGGCGGAACGCGGCCGCTTCGAGTTCCGTGCGGGTCTTCTGGTCGAGGTCGCTCATGGCTGTCTCCGTCGGCTCGGCGCCGTTCACCCCGCATATGGGGTCACGGGCCCGCTGCGGGAACCGGAGAGGCGCGGTTCGCGCAGGGCTTCGTCGTCCGCGAGGCCGTCGAGCACGCGGGCGAGGCGCTCCGCCCAGGCCGCGGCCGTCGCCTCGGTCGCGATCAGGTCCTGGCGCACCTCGATAATGGCGTTGGCGAGGCCGCGCCTCGTGGCGTGGCGATAAAGCGTGTCGCCGGCGAGCGCGCCGTCATAGGGCTCGTTGTCGCCCACGACGAGGCCCGGCTCGGCGGCGAGGCGCTCGATCAGCGGCCGGGCGAGGCGCGGATCCGCATCCCACAGGATGCCGCAGTGCCACGGACGCGGCAGGCCGCGCCAGACCGGCGTGAAACTGTGCAGCGAGACGAGGATCGGGCCGCGCCCATCCACGGAGCCGGCCGCGACCTGCGCCGCCACTGCCTCGTCATAGGGCCGCCAGAAGCGGGCGATGCGCCGTTCCCGCTCGCTCGAGTCGATGCGGGCATTGCCTGGCACCACGGCGCCGTCGGAGAGCCGCATGATCAGCGTCGGGTCGTCGTCGCCGCGGTTCGGATCGATCAGCAGGCGCGAGAACAGGGAGAGCACCGCCGGCGCGCCGGTCAGCCGGGCGAGATGCCGGGTCATCGCCTCCACGCCGATGTCATAGGCGATGTGGCGGGCGAGTTCCGTCGGCGCGAGGCCGAGCGAGGCGTATTCGGCCGGGATGCGGTTCGTCGCGTGGTCGGCGAGGATCAGGAAACCGGTCGCCGGATCGCCGGGGATCAGTTCGAACGCCGCCGCCCCGGAAGCAGCCGCGGGCGGCTCGGTCGCTCCCGCGGACGCACCGCCTTGGTGGAGAAGCATCGTCGGTGGGCCTGTCGCTGGTCGCCGGTTCGCGCTCTACGGCGTAAGACGGCAAGGATAGTCGCCCCGCGCCCGGCTTGCAAAGCCCCGGCGCCGGTGGTCCACGGCTCACCCCGGAGCCGACGCTGACCCCAGGAACGAGGTCAGCCCCATGACGCGCCGCACGAGGTCGGCCTGACGGCGGACGCCGCTCTTGGCGAAGATCGAATCGAGCTGGGTCTTCACGGTGGAGCGCGATACGCCGAGCAGTTCGGCGGCCTCGTCGAGGCTGCGGCCGTCCAGCAGCGCCGCCAGCACCTGAATTTCGGCATGGGTCAGTCTGTACATGTGCGCGGCCGTGCCGAGCGGGGTCTTCAGTTCAGCCGCCGGCGTGCGCACGACGAGCAGGTAGGGCCCGCCGTCCTCGCCCTGCCCAGGCAGGCGCACCCAGGTGACCTGGCGAAGACCTGTCGGCGGGTCGTCGACTTCGATGTCGCGGCCGCGCGCCGCGCCCGGCTCGGCCATGTCGGCGATGAGACGCGCCACCGGGGACATCGGCGATGTCACGCGTCCTTTCCGCTCCTGCAGCAGGATGCCACGGTCGAGTTCGGTGGCGCCGGATGTGTTGCGATACAGGATCCGGCCGTCCCGTTCGACGACCAGGGCCGCGCAGGCGAGCACGTCCATGAGGCCCTGCAGCGTCGGGTCCGCCGCCTTTCGATCGGCGATGAGGTCGGCGATGGCGAGCGACCGACGGATGTGCGGGGAAAGACGCCGCGCCAGTACGACGTCGTCCTCGGCGAAGGGGCCCCGGGTCACGTGCCGCGTCACGCCCCATCCCGTCACCTCCGCGACGTTGCGCACCAGGGGCACATGGATGTAGTCGCGGTGGCCCGCACCGGCGAGGCAGAGCCGATAGTAGAGGCTGGCGCTGAAGGCCTCGAAGCCGTAGTCGCGCTCGACCCACAGCGGCTCGCCCAGCGGCGCGACCAAGGCGATCGGGGTCCCCGGATTGAACCGCGAATATTGCCCGGCCAACGCCATGAGCTCGTCCGACCACCCGTGAAAGTAACTGTTACGCAACTGCACCGTCTGCGCATTGTAGCTGTGGACCTCGGCGCAGACTCCCTGCATCGCCTCACAGATTTCGGCGAGCGTCCCCGGCCAGAGCTTCGGGTCCATGGAACAATCGTAAATGCGCTCGATCAGATCGAAAACGATCTCAGCGTCGTACGGCATCAGAAAACTCCCCTCGCTTTCCAACTTTTGACAGGTTTCTTCGACTTGGAGCTCAACGAAACCGGTATAACTGCTCAAGACCAAAAGCATAAAAGGAATTTAATTCTTTTGCTCCTCTTTGTGATACAAGCGTGAAATGCGGATCCCCTATTTGGGGGATGAAACACCTGCTGTCACCCCCTATCATGGCCCTTCGAATATTTTAGCTTATTGGCGAGGGCGTTGCGGGAGCAAGCGCCCTGGGGATGGTGTGTGACCAAATATCGCGACCATCTCGATGTTCAAGGGCCGCAGCGGCAGGCGCCGTCCATCGCCGCCCTTGCCGTCGTCGTCCTGGTGGCGGGCGCGATCGCCATGGCGATCTCGCCGGTGTTCGTCCGCCATGCGGAAGTGGGGCCCTTCACCAGCGCGTTCCATCGCGTCTTTCTGGCGCTTCCGTTGCTTTACGTCTGGAAACGGGTTGAAAGCCGCAACAGGCCGGCTGAGCCGGATCCCGGCTGGACACGGGCGACCGTCTTGACCGGGCTCTTCTTCGCCGGCGTGCTGTGTTTCTGGCACCTGTCCATCCTGAACACCACGATCGCCAATGCCACGTTCCTCGCCACCATGGCGCCGGTCTGGGTGATGGCGCTCTCACTGTGCATCGGCGAGCGGGTGACGCGCCCGATGCTGGCCGGCCTCGGGCTCTGTGTCGGCGGAGCGGGGATGTTGATCGGCTCGAGCACCGCGCTCGCGCCCGAGCGTTTAGCCGGCGATCTTTACGGCATCGGGACATCGCTCTTTTACGGGCTCTACGTCCTCGCCATCCGGGTGGCCCGCCGTGACAGTCCACCCGGCCGGCTCATGTTCCGCTCGTCCGCGATCGCGGCTGTCGTCCTTGCGGTGGTGGCAGCGCTGGCCGAGAACAACTGGGTTCCGGCCGGATTGAGCGGCGTGGTCGCGCTCCTTCTGATGGCTTTCGTCAGCCATGCGGGCGGCCAGGGCATGCTCGCCTTCTCGCTCGGCCACCTGTCGGCGGCCTTCTCGTCGCTCGTCATCTTCGTGGAAGCCATCGCCGCGGCGCTGTTCGGCTGGCTGTTCTTTGACGAAACATTCGGACCTTGGCAGCTCCTGGGCGGCGCGGCCATTCTCCTCGGGCTCTTTGTCGCGCGACCGCGTCAGGATCGCGCGAGGGGGCTCGGCCCGAAAAGGCGCCCCGCCCCGGTCGAGGTCTTGTGGTGAGGACGGCGTGGGCCGGTTCGCCGCTCGCCCGTCCCGGTCTATCACTCGCCCGCCAGGTCACCCCACCGGCGTCATCAGTCCCATCACCCGCCGCACCAGGTCGGCCTGTCGGCGAACGCCGCTCTTGGCGAAGATCGCGTCGAGATGCGACTTGACGGTCGTGCGCGACACGCCGAGGAGCTCGGAGGCCTCGTCGAGGCTGCGGCCCTCGAGCAGGACCGCGAGCACCTGCGTCTCCGCATGGGTCAGGCGGAACAGTTGCGCGGCGGTGCCGAGCGGGGTCTTCAGCTCGGCCGCCGGCGTGCGCACGACGAGCAGATGCGGGCCGTCCTCGCCCCCCTGCCCCGGCAGGCGCACGAGCGTCACCTGCCGCAGCCCCGCGGGCGGGTCGTCGACCTCCACGTCGCGGCCGCGCGCGGCGCCCGGCTCGGCGAGGCCGGCGATGAGGCGCGCCACCGACGAGACCGGGGAGACGACGCGTCCTCTCCGCTCCTGCAGCAGGCTGCCCCGTTCCAGCTCCGCGTCGCCGGCGGCGTTGCGATGCAGCACCCGGCCGCCGCGGTCGATCACGAGGGCGGCGCAGGCGAGCGCATCCAGGAGCCCCTGCAGGGTGGGCTCCGCCGACGGCCGGTCGGCGATCAGTTCGCCGATGGCGAGGGACCGGCGGATATGCGGGGAGATCAGCCGCGCCAGCGCCACGTCCTTTTCCTCGAAGGAGCCGCGCGTCACATGCCGCGTCACGCCCCAGCCGGTGATCTCCGAGACGTTGCGCACCATGGGCACGTGGATGTAGTCGCGATGGCCGGCCTCGGCGAGGCAGAGGCGGTAGTAGAGGCTGGCGCTGAACGCCTCGAAGCCATAGTCGCGCTCGCCCCAGACCGGCTCGCCGAGGGGGCTCACCAGCACGATCGGCACGCCCGGGTTGAGCCGCGAATGATGGCTCGTCCGCTGCCACAGGTCGTCCGGCCAGCCGTGGCGGAACGACTGGCGCACTTGCGTCGTCATGGCGTCAAAGCTCAAAATTTCGGCACAGATGCCGTCCATCGTATCGCAGATCTCGGCCAGTGCCGACGGCCAATGTTGCGGTTCCATGGCACAGTCATAAATGCGAGAGATTATCGCCGAGAAATCATCGAGATTGTACGACACTGGGCCGTCCTCCTCGTTGCCGCGATGGCGACCGGAAAAATCCACGCCGTTTCAAGTCTGACCTTACGTCATTTTCGCGTCTTGGGGATCCGGCCGAGTCCGGCCCAGTCATCAGGTATAACTACACTTCTGCGTGCGCCTCCTCCGTTTGGAGGAGGCCAAGGGCCCCGCCGCCTCCTTAAACTCGCCTTGACCATTCGGCGAAACGTCCGGGCCGCCCCGGCCCGGAGCAGTGCCAGGAGGGACCGGCGTGCTGGACCACTTCACGGATCTGCTCGGATTCGCGGCCGGCAGCATGACGGTGGTCGCGTTCGGGTGCCGCCACATGCTGGCGCTGCGCTCGGCCGCCATCGCGGCGAATGTCCTGTTCATCGCCTATGGCGCGATGCTCGGCCTCGTCCCGATCCTGGCGCTGCACTGCCTCCTCCTGCCGCTCAACCTCTACCGCCTGGCCGGTCTCGTCCGCGGCCGGGTCCGGTTCGGGCTCTGGACCGACGAGGCGGCCCGGCGGCCACGGCCGGTCCCTTAAGCCGCGGCGTCCGACGGACACCCGCGCGGCTCGAGCCCCTGGCGGACCACCACGCGGAAAAACCGGCCGCCGATCGCCGGCTCGCGCCGGCCGGTTCAGGACGACCACGAGGCGCCTTCCTGCAGGCGGCCGAGGGCCTTCCCGCCGGTCCGAGCCGCTTCGAGCGGCTGCGCGGCACAGCGACGACGCGCCTCACCACGGACGAGATCATGGCCCTCACGCGCGAAACGACAGCCTGATCTCTGTCTGGGTCGACCGCTCCCGGATGGTGTGACGAACTACTTGGTCATCGGCGCCCACGCGGCCGTGTCGGGCATGAGCTTGCTCACGCGGGACGCGGCGCGCTATCGGTCATCCTTCCCCACGGTCGACCTCGTCGCACCGGTCTGACCTCGGCGCTCCATGCAAAGAAAGATCGACGTCCCTTCCGAACCGCCGGCCGCCCCGGCGCGCGACCCCGTCGTCGCGCTCGCGATCCTCGCCCTCGTCGCCGGCGCCATGGCCATGGCGATCTCGCCGGTGTTCGTGCGCCATGCGGAGGTCGGACCATTCACCAGCGCGTTCTACCGCGTCTTCCTGGCGCTGCCGCTGCTCTATCTCTGGGCACGCCTGGAGAGCCGCGGCGCCGACCGGCCGGATCCGGGCTGGACCCGGGCCATGATCGTGACCGGCCTCTTCTTCGCCGGCGACCTGTTCTTCTGGCACCTGTCGATCCTGAAGACGACGATCGCCAACGCCACCTTGCTCGCCACAATGGCGCCGGTCTGGGTCATGGCGTTCAGCCTCTTCATCGGCGAGCGGGTGACGCGGGTGATGCTCGCCGGCCTCGCGCTCTGCGTCGCCGGCGCGGCGCTCCTCGTCGGGTCGAGCACGGCGCTCGCGCCCGAGCGGGTGGTCGGCGACCTCTTCGGCATCGGCACATCGTTCTTCTTCGGGCTCTATTTCCTCGCCCTCAGGGTCGCCCGCCGCGACGCGCCGCCCGGCCTCATCCTGTTCCGCTCCTCCGTCGTCACCACGCTCGTCCTCGCGGTGGTCGCCGGCCTTGCGGAAAACGCATGGCTCCCGGCCGGGCTGGGCGGCGTGGTCGCGCTCCTGCTCATGGCCGGCGTCAGCCATGCGGGCGGCCAGGGGCTGCTCGCCTATGCGCTCGGCCACTTGTCGGCGGCCTTCTCGTCATTGGTGATCTTCCTCGAAGCGCTCGCCGCGGCGCTGTTCGGCTGGCTGTTCTTCGCCGAGACGCTCGGGTCCTGGCAGATCCTGGGCGGCGCCGCCATCTTGGCGGGAATCTATGTGGCGCGCCCGCGCAAAGAGGCGTAAGTGCTGTCAAGCTCTCGAATCGGAGCGCCGCAACGGGGCGATTCGGCCCGTTGTCGCGATTGTGCCGCATTTGTCCGAGCATTGCTGTCCCCCTCGATGCGCGCGACGGAGGGCTCATGGCCGGACGGAATTGTGCCGAGATCGGTTGATGCGTCGACTGCGCCTTCGGTTGACAACCGCCCCGGGGGCCGTGTTTCTTCGGCGTCCCTGTACCCGTACCACCGGTGACGATGGATCCGAATCGGAACGCGATGACCTCGACGAACCCAAAGGACCCAGTCGGTCAAGGCCGCGTCGGACGGCCGGCCACGGCGGTCGCCCTGCTGTTCGTGGCCTCCATGGCGCTCGGCGCTTCCGCCACGTCGGCCAAGGCGGACCTGCGCATCTGCAACAAGACGTCGAGCCGGATCGGCATCGCGGTCGGCTACAAGGACCAGGACGCCTGGTCGACCGAAGGCTGGTGGAACCTGCCGGCGAGCGCCTGCGAGACCCTGCTCGCCGGCCCGCTCGTCTCCCGCTACTACTACCTCTATGCGATCGACTACGACCGCGGCGGCGAGTGGAGCGGCCGGTCGTTCATGTGCACGCAGGAAAAGACCTTCACGATCAAGGGCATCGAAGACTGCGTCAAGCGCGGCTTCGAGCGCACCGGCTTCTTCGAGATCGACACCGGCGAGCAGCGCAGCTGGACCGTGCAGTTGACCGAACCGGGCCGTGCCGGGCTTGGTGCCGCAGCGTCCCCATAATCTTGGGTTGCAGACTGACCTAGCGTCTTTCGCCGCGGCGGAAACAATTGTGAGGTATCCTTGCAGCGGGCGTTGGAAAAAGCCCGTCACGTCGCACTTTCCTCTAGGGCATGCCCCTTTTCGTAATGTCTTTGCTCTATGTTTCGGCGTTCCGAATCTTCGCGGAATTGCCCATGGCTCGCGCACCCCTCGTCGTCATCACCGACACGGCCGACCGACTAGAACACTACGGACGGCTCATCGAGACGATGGGCGACGCGCGGCTCGTCGCCGTGCAGGACCTCGTCGCGCACAAGCCCGAGCCGACGACCCATCTCCTGATCGACGTCGACCTGACCGACATGCACGCCGTGCTTCCGCTCCGCCGCTACTTGCCGCGCAACTTCATGCGGGCACGGCGGATCCTGGTGGGGCCTTCGCACAACGACCTCGTCCTGCGCCATTCCGAAGCGCTCGGCGCCACCGAGAGCCTGGCGCGCACGCCGGGCCTCGCGGAATTCGGCGATCTGCTCGGCGCAAGGCCGGAAGCGGCGTACGTCCCCGCGCCCGCCGAGGAGGTTGTCCGGCGGACCGCGGCCGCCACCCAGAGCGGCGCCCGCGCCTTGACGGGCCTGTTCGAGGCGATCAAGAGCGGCGGCGAACTGGACCACGACGCGGTCGAGCTCTGCGGCGAGACGATCATGCGCTCGATCGGCGAGGCGGGCGTCGGCACCTGGCTCGATGCGGTACGCCGCCACCATTCGGGCACCTACCAGCACTGCCTTCTCGTCACCGGCATCGCCACGGCGTTCGGCCAGGCGCTCGGCCTGAAGCCGTCGGCGCTGCACGACGTGGCCATCGCCGGGCTCTTGCACGACGTCGGCAAGGCCATGGTGCCGACCGACATCCTGGACAGCACGAACCCGCTCGGCAGCCGCGACCTGGAAATGATCCGCATGCATCCGGTCTACGGCTACGACTTCGTGCGCCGGCAGTCGGGACTGCCGGCCTGGGTGGCGGAGGCGGTCCGCCACCATCACGAATTTCTCGACGGGTCGGGCTATCCGGACGGGCTGAAGGCGGACGCTATCGATCCGCTGACGCGCGCGCTCACCATCGCCGACATCTTCGGCGCGATGGTCGAGAAGCGCGCCTACAAGGCGCCCCTGCCGGCGCCGAAGGCCTACGAGCACCTGGAGTCGCTGGCGAGCCTCGGCAAGCTCGACAAGGCGCTGGTGAAGGCCTTCGCCGACGTGGCCGGCCAGATGACCTGACGGGCGGGGCTCAGCCGCGGGTCGCGTCCTCGCGCGCCGCGACGGCACGGCCGCGCGCGTAGCCGGCGAGTTCCTCGACCGCCGTGACGACCGCCTCGGTGGCGGCGTGGTGCGGCATGTGCCCGTTCTCGTCGAGCCAGACGAGCCGCGCGCCCGGAATGTCGCGGGCGAGCCCGACCGAATGGATCTCCTCGTAGACGATCGGGTCCCGCTTGCCGGAGATCACGATGGTCGGCGCCTTGATGCCGGCGTAACGGGGCGCCAGGCGCTCCACATAGCCTTTCAGGTCGACCACGTCCTCCGCGTTGGCGACGAATTCGGACGGGCGGAACAGGAGCCGCACGCCGGTCGCGGCGGCATAGTCCGCGGGCGGGGTGTCCGGCGCGAACACGCCGTCGACCGCGCTCTTCAGGCTCAGCATGCCGATCGGCGTGACCAGCGTGTGGACGAAAAGCGTGCCGATCACCGGGGCGGCGGCGATCATGTAGTACCAGGTGACGCCGCCCGGCCAGGGATGCGTCGCGGCGCTGACGAAGAGAAGGCCGGCGGTCCGCTCCGGATGGTTGACCGCGAAGGCGGCGGCGACCGAGCCGCCCCAGGAATGGCCGACGATCACCGCCCGTTCCACGCCGATCCGGGCGAGGAGCTTCGCCACGATCTCCGCCTGCACCTCCGGCGAGGCGTCGCCGCGGCCCTTGCGCCCGCTCCAGCCGTGGCCCGGCCGGTCGATGAAGACGAGCCGCAGCCGGCCCTCCAGCGCGGGGCGGAAGGCGAGCATCGGGTCGGCGAGGTTGCCGCTGGCGCCGTGGATGAACACGACCGCGGGCGCGTCCGCGACCTCGGCCGCGTCGGGCGCCAGGTCGACATAGTGGATCGGACGGCCGTCGATCTCGACGAAGCGGCCGCGCGGCGGGAACGCGGCCTCGGCGCGGCGCGCCTGCACCTCGGAAAAGGCCCAGAGGACGGCGACGAGCGTCAGGAGGCCCGCCGAAACCCACAGGATCATGCGCAAGGCCGGGTGGATGCGCGGATCAGAGCTCCCTCCCCTCGACGTCCTGCGTGAGCGAGGTCACCTCCTTGGTGGCCTCCGCATTGGCCGGATAGAGGTCGAGCACGCGCCGGTACACGGCGAGCGCCTCCTTCTTGCGGTCGAGGCTCTTCAGCATGCCGGCGAGGCCCATCATGGCGCCGAAATGGCGCGGCTCGAGCCGCAGCGTCTGCTCCACGTCGGCGATCGAGCGGCCGAAATCCTTGCGCGCGAAATACACGGTCGCCCGCTTGTTCCAGGCTTCCGCATAGTCGGGCTTCAGCGTCAGCACCGCGTCGAGCAGGTCCTGCGCCAGCGCCGCGTCGTTCGCCTTCATGGCGGAGAGGACGCGCGACATGAGGAGGTCGATCGTGTCGGAGCCGGAGGCGAGCCAGCGGCCCTCGATCGTACGCGCGATCACCTGCGCCCGGTCGGCCTCCCGGGTGGTCTTCAGCTTGGCGAAGAGCTCGTCGATCGTGGCCTCGGGCACCTCCGCCCGGCGCGGCGCGGGCGCCTCGGCGCCGGATCCGGGCGCCACGCGCGGATGGCCCTTGGGCAGCTCCGGCGCCTTCGGCAGCTCCGGCGCCCTGGGCAAGCCGGGCAGCGGGAGGAGCGGTTCCGGCGGCGTCGGCAGGACGCGCGGGGCTTCCTGCGCCTGCGCGGGACCGACGTCCGCCGCCGCGGCGGCGGCCGGCACGAACGCGACGAGGCCGGCGACGAGCGCCAGCCGGGACATCGGGGGTCGAACGAGCAAGATTGATCGCATCGGGCGATCATAGGGAGCCGGCGCCGCCCCCGTCAAACGGGGCAGCCGCCGCGTCACCGACTTGTGTTGCGCCGCACTCGCGCGCAGGGCTCCGCCGGCCGGAGACCGGCCATGGCGCGGGGCGACCGCGGCGACGCGCGCATCCTCAGCCCTGACGGGCCTTGAAGCGCGGATTCGTCTTATTGATGATGTAGACGCGTCCCTTGCGCCGGACCAGGCGGTTGTCGCGATGGCGGCCGCGCAGCGATTTGAGCGAATTCTTGATCTTCATGACCGGTCACCACTGTGTCTCGACATCCCGTGAGCCTCGTTCGCGCGCCACGGCGGACGCGCCTCGCAGACCCTCGGGCCTCAATGCCTCTCGCACGCCGCCCCGGACGGCGAGGCTCCATAACGAAAGCGAGCGCGGAGGAGGCCGCGCTCGCCAAATCGGCCGGGACCATAGGCAGGCGGCCCCGTGATGTCAACCGATCCGCATCTTCTTGCGGCCGCCGTCCACACCCGCAGCAAGGCCTCGATCGGCACCGCCGCGGCGCTCGGTTTCGCCCTTGCCGCGGGGGTGGCGGCGGCCGCGGAGGGCGTCTGGACGCCCACGGTCAAGCGCGTCGATCCGGGCGCGGAGCAGCGCGAGCGCATCGCCGTGCCGAACCCGCCGGAGGACGATCGGATCTTTATCGAGGGCGGCGTGCGGCTCCTCGGCGGGCCGGTCTTCAGCGCGGCGGGCACGACCTATCGGATCGCCGGCATCGACCTCGTCGAGCGCAACCGCCTCTGCGTCACCGCCGCCGGCGTCCGCTGGGCCTGTGGCCTGCGCGCCTACACCACGCTCGCGGCCCTGCTCCAGAGCCGCCTGCTCGTCTGCCGGCCCGCCGCCGCGGCGAGCGCGCCGGACACGCCGGACGCCCGCCCGGTCGACTGCGAGGCGGGCGGGCGCTCCATCGCGCGCGGGCTCGTCGAGGACGGCTGGGCGCTCCCCACGGCCGGGGACGACCGGCTCGCCGCCGCCGCCGCGACCGCGCGCGCGAAGGGCCGCGGCATGTTCGCGACATCCCCGCCGGAGTGAGGCTGGCCCGCACCGCCGGGCGCGGGTGGCGGCGCGGGTGGCGGCGACGGCCGCGACCGGCTAAAGCTCACCGCCGAAGAACGAGGACCGTCGCATGGCCTGGATGCCGTCGGAAGTGGATGTGGCGATCGTCGGGGCCGGCGCCGCCGGGCTCGGCGCCGGCCGGCTGCTGCACGACGCCGGGATCCCGGTCGTGGTCCTGGAGGCGCGCGCGCGCCCCGGTGGGCGGGCGCATACGGCGGCGAGCGGGATCGGCCATCCGCTCGACCTCGGCTGCGGCTGGCTCCATTCGGCCGACCGCAACCCGTGGGTCGCGATCGCCGAGAGCCACGGCTTCGCCATCGACCGCACGCCGCCCGGCTGGGGCCGGCAGACCGAGGACATCGGCTTCTCCCGACAGGAACAGGACGACTTCCACGCCGCCGCCGACGCCTTCCACCAGCGCCTCGACGAGGCGGCCGAGGCGGAGCCGGACCGGCCGGCGGCCGACTTCCTGGAGCCGGGCGGGCGCTGGAACGCGTTGCTCGACGCCATCAGCGGCTTCGCCAACGGTGTCGAGCTCGCACGGCTGTCGGTGCGGGACCACGGCCGCTACGCCGACACGAGCACCAACTGGCGGGTCACCGCCGGCTACGGCACGCTCGTCGCCCGCCACGGCGAGGGCGTCCCCGTCGTGCTCGACGCCGCGGTGACCCGCATCGAGCACGGCCGCCGTCCGGTCCGCCTCCTCACCGCCTCCGGCGCCGCGGTCAGCGCCAAGGCCGCCATCGTCACGGTTCCGACCTCGCTTCTCGCGCGCGAGACGATCCGGTTCGATCCCCCGCTCGACGACAAGCTCGCGGCCGCGGACAAGATCCCGCTCGGGCTCGCCGACAAGGTGTTTCTCGAATTCCTCGAACCGGAGATGTTCCCGTCCGACGGCCACCTGATCGGGCGCACCGACCGGGTCGAGACGATGAGCTTCCATCTCCGGCCGTTCGGCCGCCCGCTCATCGAGGCCTATGTGGGGGGCAGCTTCGCGGCCGGCCTCGAACGCGAGGGCGAGGCGGCGGCGGCCGACTTCGCCATCGGCCAGCTCGCCGACCTCGTCGGCAACGGGATCAGGCGCAAGCTCCGCCCGCTCGCCGTGACCGCCTGGGGGCTCGATCCGCTCGCGCTCGGCTCCTACTCGGCCGCCCTGCCCGGCCATGCGGAGGACCGGGCGGTGCTCGCCGCCCCGGTCGCCGACCGCCTGTTCTTCGCCGGCGAGGCGACCTCGCGGCACGACTTCTCCACCGCGCATGGCGCGCTCAGGACCGGCGAGGAGGCCGCCCGCGCCGCCGCGAAGGCGATCGGCCGCCCGTTCCCCGAGCCGCGCGAGGAATGATCCTCCGCGCCGGCGCGCGCCGCTGTCCGGGCGGAGCCGGACTGCGGGCGTCTCATGCCTTCAGCGCTGTCGCGTCGGGATCGACCAGCAGCCGGCGCATGTCCGCCTCGGTGATCGCGTCGGGCCGCGCGCCGCCCTCAACGGCGACCTGCCGGCCGGTCTCGCCGGCCTCGAGGATCGCGTACATCACTTCCAGCGCATGCAGCGCGAGCCGCCCGGAGGTGCGCGCCGGCCGTCCGGCGCGGATCGCGTCGGCGAATTCCGCGACGCCGAGCACCCGGTAGTTGGCGTGCAGCGCGTCGGCCTCCGACGGGTGGTTCGGCTTGCCGCCGATCTCGTGGCGCGTGTCGATGCCGATCCAGTCGCCGCGCCCCTCGGTGTATTCCACGAGGCCGCCGAAGAAGTTCGGGTCCGGCACGCGGAGCGACCCTTCGGTGCCGTGCAGCTCGATCGGCTTGTGCGCGTGCTTGAACACGTCCCAGGAAAGGTTCAGCGACACGATCGCGCCGCTCGCGAATTCCAGGACCGCGAAGGCGGTGGTCGGCGTCTCGACCACGATTCCCTGGCCCTTCATCGGCCCCTCGGCGGTGACGACCCGCTCGGGCAGGCCGATGCCGGTCATGGCGACCACCCGCCGGACCGGGCCGATCAGGGCGATCAGCGTGGTGATGTAGTAGGGACCGAGGTCGAGCACCGGCCCGCCGCCCGGCTTGAAGAAGAAGGCGGGGCTCGGATGCCAGTGCTCCATGCCGCGCGACATCACCGTCGCGGTGCCGGCCACGATGCGCCCGACCTTGCCGTTGTCGATCAACTCGCGCGCCACCCGGACGCCCGGGCCGAGAAACGTGTCCGGCGCGCAGGCGAGGCCGAGGCCGCGCGCCTCCGCCTCCTGCACCATGCGGCGCCCGTCCTCCACGGAGACCGCGAGCGGCTTTTCCGAGAAGACGTGCTTGCCCGCGCCGAGCGCCGCCATGGAGACGCCGAAATGGGCGTTCGGCACGGTGAGGTTCAGGATCGCGTGGATGTCGTCGCGGGCGAGCACGTCCTCGACGCCGAGCGCCTCGACGCCGAAGCGGTCCGCCTGTTTCTTCGCCGCCTCCGGCACGATGTCGGCGACGGCGGTGAAGCGCACGCCCTTGAACAGCGGCGCGTTCTGCAGGTAGCGGGTCGAGATGACGCCGGCGCCGATGACGGCGAAGTTCAGGTCGGACATGGGGTCGTTCTTTCCGGGCTCTTGTCGGGGGGTCTCACCAGGCCGCGATCGTCTCGAAGGACCGGCGCGCGAACCGCTCGGCGTCGTTCGGCTTGTCGTGCTCGACGACGAAGAGGTGGGCGCCCGCCGCGTGCACCGCCGGCATGATGCGCGCCCAGTCGAGCGTGCCGTGGCCGACATCCGCCCAGCCGTCCTCGTCTACGCACTCGCCTTTCGGCGCGATGTCCTTCACATGCACCGCCGGCACATGGCCCTGGTGCTTCTTCAGTTCGGCGATCGGGTCGGCGTCGCCGCGCACGATCCAGGCGAGGTCCGCCTCCAGGAGCAGGCCCGGCGCCTCGGCGAACATAAGGTCGAGGCCGTAGCCCTCACCGGTCGGCCGGAACTCCCAGTGATGGTTGTGCCAGCCGAACTTCAGGCCCTCGCCGCGGATCACCTTGCCGATCTCGTTCAGCTCGCGGCCGAGCGCGCGCCAGCCCTCGGCGTCCTTCTCCCGCTCGTTCGGCGGCGGCGCGGGCGCGAAGGCATATTCGATGCCGAGCCCCTTCATCATGGCCGCGGCCGCCTTCGCGTCGGCGCGGAGGCGATCGAGGCCGATATGGGCGCTCGGCGCCTTCATGCCGTATTTGTCGAGCTGGCGCCGCAGCGCGTCCGGGTCGCCGAACAGGCCGCCGAACGGCTCCACGTTCTTGTAGCCGATGCGCGCCAGCATGGCGAACTGGTCCTCGAGCGACGGCATCTGCCGCGCGGAATACATCTGGAAGGACAGGCGGTCGATCAGGCTCACGGGCTGGAACTCCGTCGGAGGGATGAGGGGAACCGGCGGCCTCACAGGCGGGCGCCGGTCGCTTCGTCGAAGAGGGAGAGCCGCTCGGGCGGGAAGGCGACCGGCAGGCGGTCGCCCGCCGCGACGCGCGTGTCGCCGTCGAGCCGGACGGAGAGCGAGGTCTCGGAGCCTTGCCGGAGCCAGACGAGACTGTCCGCACCCATCGGCTCGACCATCTCGACCGGCAGTTCCACCCCGCCCCGCTTCTGCGCTTCCGCGCCGACCACGGCGTGCTCCGGCCGGAGCCCGAGCGTCACCCTGGCCGGGCCGGACGCGCCGGCGCCCGCGCGGAACCGGTAGCCGTCGAGAGGCACGGCGATGTCCGCATTGGCGAAGACCGGCGCGCCGTCGCGGCCCTCGATGCGGCCGGCGAGGAAATTCATCGCCGGCGAGCCGACGAAGCTCGCCACGAAACGGTTCTGCGGCTCGCGGTAGATCTTGTGCGGCGTGTCGAGCTGCTGGATGACGCCGCCCTGCATCACCGCGATGCGGTCGGCGAGCGTCAGCGCCTCGATCTGGTCGTGCGTCACATAGATCATGGTGGCGCCGATGCGGCTGTGCAGGCGCTTGATCTCGACGCGCAGTTCCGAGCGGAGCTGGGCGTCGAGGTTCGACAACGGCTCGTCGAACAGGAAGACCGGCGCCTCGCGCACCAGCGCCCGCCCGATCGCCACGCGCTGCCGCTGGCCGCCGGAAAGCTCCGAGGGGCGCCGGTCGAGCAGGGTGCCGAGCCGCAGGATCTCGGCGGCGGCGGCGACGCGCTTGTCGATCTCGGGCCGCGGCAGGCCGGCCACCTTGAGGCCGAAGGAGAGGTTGCCGCGCACGCTCATGCGCGGATAGAGCGCGTAGGACTGGAACACCATGCCGATGCCGCGGTCCTTCGGCTCGTCCCAGGTGACGTTGCGCCCGCCGATCCAGATCTGCCCGGCATCGACCTCCATCAGCCCCGCGATGGCGTTGAGCAGCGTCGACTTCCCGCAGCCGGACGGCCCGAGCAGGACGAGGAACTCGGACTGCGCCACTTCCAGGTCGAGGCCTTTCAGCACCTTCACGGCGCCGAAGCCCACATCGATGCCGCGCACCGAGACGTTCGAGGGGCGGATACCGGCGATGATCGGGTTGATGGCGGTCATGGCGGTCATCCCTTGACGGCGCCGGCGGCGATGCCGCGCACGAACCAGCGGCCGGACACGAAATAGACGACGAGCGGCACCAGCGCGGTCAGCATCGTGGCGGCCATCTCCACGTTGTAGGCGCGCTCGCCCTGGGTCGAGTTGACGATGTTGTTGAGCTGCACGGTCATCGGCAGGTTGTCGCGGCCGGCGAAGACGAGGCCGAGCAGGAAGTCGTTCCAGATGCCGGTCACCTGCAGGATCACCGCGACGACCAGGATCGGGATCGACATGGGCAGCATGATCGAGAGGTAGAGCCGGACGAAGCCGGCGCCGTCGACCCGCGCCGCCTTGAAGAGCTCGATCGGCAGCGAGGCATAGAAGTTGCGGAAGAGGATGGTCATCACCGGCAGGCCGAAGATCGTGTGGATCAGCACGATGCCGGGCAGCGACCCGTAGATGCCGAGGAGCGAGAAGATGCGCACGAGCGGATAGACGAAGATCGGATAGGGGATGAAGGCCCCGAGCATCAGGATGCCGAACAGGAGCTGCGAGCCGGGCACGCGCCAGAAGGCGAGCGCGTAGCCGTTGATCGAGCCGACCGCGATCGAGACGATCACGCTCGGCACCAGGATCGCGATCGAGTTCCAGAAGCCGACCCGGATCCCCTCGCATTTGAGGCCCGTGCAGGCCGCCGTCCAGGCCTTCACCCAGGCCTCGACGGTCGGTTGCTGGGGCAGGCCGAGCAGCGCGCCCTGGCGGATCTCGTCCATCGTCTTGAGCGACGTGACGATCATCACATAGAGCGGCGTCAGCACGAACAGCGCGGCGATGATGAGCACCGCATAGACGGCGACGCGGTCGAGGCCGATGCGGGCGGGCTTGCGGCCGGCGGGCTCGGTGACGAGCGAGCCGGCGGGCGCCTCGGTGACGGCGGTCATCAGGTCCCCTCCCGCGCGGCCCGGCGCTGCTGCAGATAGACGTAAGGGGTGAGCACGGCGAGCACGGTCACCAGCATGACCGTGGTGGCCGCAGTGGCGAGGCCGATATTCTGCCGCTCGAACAGATAGTCGATCACGAACTTCGCCGGCACCTCGGAGGCGATGCCGGGGCCGCCATGGGTCATGGCGACGACCAGGTCGTAGAGGCGGACGACCGAGATGGAGAGGAGCACGACGGCGGTCGCCATGCTGGCGCGCAGCATGGGCAGCACGATGAAGAGATAGGTCCGCCAGGTCGGGATGCCGTCGACCCGGCTCGCCTTCCAGATCTCCGCGTCGATGCCGCGCAAGCCGGCGAGCGCGATTGCCATGACGAGGCCGGAGGCGTGCCAGACCGCGGCGAGCACGATCGTGTAGATCACCATGTCCTGGGTGACGATCCAGTCGAACCGGAAATCCGGGAAGCCGAGGTCGCGCACGACGCGCTCGATGCCGTTCGACGGCGTCAGGATCCACTGCCAGACGAGGCCGGTGACCACGAACGACATGGAGAAGGGATAGAGATAGATCGAGCGCAGGATGTTCTCGCCGCGGATCTTCTGGTCGAGCAGCACGGCGAGCAGGAAGCCGAGCGCGACGGCGATCGCGATGAAGAGTAGGCCGAAGATGGCGAGGTTCACCACCGAGACCTGCCAGCGCTCGTTGGCGAACAGCTGCTCGTATTGCCGGAGGCCGACGAAGCGGCTGCTCGGCAGGATCGAGGAGGCGGTGGTGGAGATCTGGATCGACCACAAGGTGCAGCCGACATAGACGACCAGCACCACCAGGGTCGCCGGCGCGAGCGCGATCATGCCCGGAATGTGACGGACGACACGGTTGAACCGCATGGGCGTTATCCGATGCCTCGGCCGGTCGACGCACCGGCTTGCGATCCTGCAAGGCGGCCGCCCGCGGGCGGCTGGCATTTCGGGCAGGCGGCCGCCCGGCGGGGCGGCCGCGGCCGTTCAGCGGCGGATCAGAGGTCGCTCTTCAGGGCGGCCGAGAACTTCGTCACGAAGTCGTCGACCGACATGTTGGTGTTCCAGAACTGCGAGATCACGTCCTCGGTGGCGCCGGTCACGGCGGCGGGGATCATCAGTTCCACGGCGGGCGCCTGGCGGGCCGGATCGGCGAGCATCTTGTTGCCGGCCTGGGCGCAGATGTCGAGGCTCGACACGTCGATGTCGAGGCGGACCGGCACCGAGCCCTTCTTGGCGTTGAACTTCAGCTGCGTCTCGGGATCGACCAGGGTCTTGGCGAGCAGGTCCTGCGCGGCGGTCTGCGCGGCGTCGTTGATCTTGGCGAACACGAACACGTCGCCGCCCATCACGTAGCTCGGGCCCACGATGGCGCAGCCATATTCCTTGCCGGCGGTCTGGCCGGCGGCGTTGAACTCGCCCTTCGCCCAGTCGCCCATGAACTGCATGCCGGCCTTGCCGGTGATCACCAGCGAGGTCGTGTCGTTCCAGTTGCGGCCCGTGGCGCCCGGATCCGTATAGGCCTTCAGCTTGCGGAAGGTCTCGGCCACGTTGCGGAACTCGGCGCTCTTGACGAGGTTGAGGTCCCGCTTGGTGTAGATGTTCACATAGAGGTCGCGGTTCTTCGCCCCCAGCAAGGCGTTGAACAGGCCGCGTTCCCAGGTCTTCTGGCTCGAAAAGGCGAGCGGGATGGTGCCGGAGGCCTTCAGCTTGTCGAGCGTCACGAAGAGGTCGTCGATCGTCTTCGGCGGCTCGGCGCCGGCCTTCTCGAACACGGCCTTGTTGTACCAGAGCCAGTTCTGCGCATGGATGTTGACCGGAACCGCATAGAACTTGCCGTCGCGCACCACCGCGTCGATGATCGGCTGCGGCATGATCTTGCGCCAGTTGCCGGCGGCGGCGATCGCATCCACGTCGCGCACCAGGCCGTTCGCGACGAGATCGTCGAACTGCTTGCCGGTGTTGAACTGCATCGCCGTCGGAGGCTGGCCGCCGACCACCCGGTTGATCGCCGCCGTGCGCGCATTGGCGCCGCCCGCGATGGCGGTGTCGACCCAGGTGCCGCCCGCCTTGGTGAACTGGTCGGCGAACACCTTCACGGCGGCGGATTCGCCACCCGACGTCCACCAGTGGATCACCTCGGTCTTGGTCTGTGCCGAGGCCGGCGCGATCGGGGCCACGCCGGCGACGAGCACGGCGGCCACGGCGGCGAGAACGGACGACGTCATGTTCATCTTCATCGGTCTTCCTCCCTGTCGGTCTCTACGGACCGTGAAATCGATTTCAGTTGTGATAGCATGCAAGCCGGCGAACCGGAAGAGGCGATCGGAAGCGATACCGTATAGAAGCTCGTCCAGCCTCCCCTTGAGCGGCCGTCCGCCCCCGGCCACGCGCGTCCCGACCACCCGGCATCGGCATCATGACCATCGACGAGGATCGTCCCGTTCCGACCCAGGCCCGCCCGGCGTTCCGCATCGCGGACGTGGCGCGGATCGCGGGCGTGTCGCCCGCAACGGTCAGCCGCACCCTCGCCAATCCCGACAAGGTGACGCCCGAAACGCGCGAACGGGTGCTCACCGCCGTCCGCCTCACCGGTTATACGCCCAATGTGGCGGGCCGCAATCTCAGGGCGCGGCGCAGCATGATGGCGCTGGTCGTGGTGCCGAACATCGGCAATCCCTTCTTCTCCGAGGTCCTGCGCGGCATCGACGAGACGCTCTCGGAGGAGGGCTACGGCCTGATCATCGGCAACCTCGACCAGACCGCCGCGAAGGAAAGCCGCTTCGTCGACGTCGTGTTCGCCGGCCAGGTGGACGGGGTGATCCTGCTCAACGGCCATCTGCTGCAGGGCCGCGGCCGCAGCCTGGCTGAAGCCCCGGTCCCGGTCGTCGCCGCCTGCGAGGTCATTCCGGGCGCCGAGATCCCGCAGGTGGAGGTGCAGAACCGGGAGGCCGCGCGCGCCGTCGCCGCCTATCTGCTCGGCCTCGGCCACCGCCGCTTCGGCTATATCGCCGGGCCGGACGGGAACATCCTGGAGGTCGAGCGCTCGGCCGGCTTCCTCGCGACGCTCGCCGAGGCGGGGATCCCGGCCGGCGCGGTCGCGACCTTTGCGGGCGACTTCAGCTTCCGCTCCGGCGCCGAGGCGGCCGGGCGCTATCTCGCGACCGAGCCACGTGCGACCGCCGTGTTCGCGGCCAATGACGAGATGGCGATCGGCTTCATGAAGACGGTGGCGGCGGCCGGCCTGAAAGTGCCGGACGACGTCACCGTGGTCGGCTTCGACGCGATCGACTTCGCCGATTATTGCGAGCCGCGCCTCACCACCGTGGTGCAGCCGCGCCGCCAGATCGGCCAGGCCGCCGCGCGGCTCCTGATCGACGGCATCGCCGGCCTCACCGAAGCGCCCGGCCTCGTCCGCATGGAGGCCTCGCTCCTCATGCGCGACAGTTCCGGCCCGCCACGACGCTGACCCCGGGGGAAGCGGGACAACGGGGCTCGACCTCGGCGCCTCGGATGTCAGAAGAAGCCGAGCGCCCGCTGCGGCAGGCCCTGCACGCGCGCACCGACGCCGCGCGCGGCCGGCGCGGGCATCTGCGGGATCACCCGCTCGATCGGACAGGGCGCGCCGGTGACCGGGTCGACGCTGCGGGCGTGGCGCACGGCGATCGCATGGAGGAGCGCCTCGATCGTGCGCGTCCTGCGCCGGAACGGCACGGTGACGCGGTCGGTCGTGACGCCCCATCCGGCGAACCAGGAGGGCGCGTGGCAGACGACCGGCAGGCCGGCGAGCGCGGCCTCGAAGCCGCGGTCCGCCGTGACGCAAGCGACAGCCGCGAGGGTCGGGGCGAGATCGCGCAACTCGGCCTCGCCGCCGAGGACGCGGACCTGGCGCGCCGCGAGAGCGCTCGTGCGGTCGAGACCGGGGCGGAGGTCGGCGAGGAAGGTGCCCGTGCCGCGGCGCTCGCCCGGCTCGCGCCAGACCAGCACCTCGTCGGCCGACGCGGCGGCCTCGGCCAGCATGGCCGCGAAGGTCGCATCCGTCGCCCCCGCGAGCGCGACCGAGCGGTCCGAGAGCGGCTGGTCGATCACCAGGATCCGGCGCGGACCGCCGTCGCGGCGGCCGGCATCGGCGGCAAGGGACCCGCCGGCGAAGGGCCCGGCCGCGACGATCGCTTCGCGCAAGGCGGAGGCCCGGATCGCCTCGTCGGGCGCGAGCTCGACCGCCCCGTTCAGCCATTGCACGAGCCGCGTCTCGGTATGGGCGTCGAAATAGGGCGCCACGTCGTCGAGCACGAGCGTCGCCGGGCGGCCGTCCGCGAGCGGGGGCAAGGGCGCCGGATCGGCGAAGAGTTGCGGCCGGCCGAGCGCGCGGCGAAGCCGGGTGTAGCGCGCGTCGACGCCGCGGTGGCGGCTCGCGAAGCTGACCGCATAGTCGGTGCCGGCGCCGGTCACGTCCTCCTCGGCCGCGGTGAGCCTTGCGGTCCCGAGCGCGGCGCCGAGCAGCGCGGCTTCGGCGGCATCGAGCCGGGCCGAGACGAGCGCCGCGCCGCCGGTGCGCCGCGCGGACCGCGCGAGGATCTCGGCCGGGCGCTCGGCCCGCCGGACCTCCGCGCGGGGCATTGCCGCGAAGGCGGCGAGCCTTTGCGCCACCCGCTCGCCCGCGCCGCCGTCGAACTTTCCGGGCGCCAGCGCGTCGGCGGCCCAGGCGAAGTCGAGCGCCGCGCGCGACGCCGGTCCGGCCAGGGCTCGCGCGACGGCCGCCGCCATGCCGCGCCGATCCTTGCAATCCGGGATGCCGAGCGGCGCCCAGAACGAGGGCAGGTCGAGATAGCGGGCGGTCAGCGCCGCGCGGCCGACCAGGGCCGCCTCGAACAGCATGGTGGAGTTGAGCGAGACGACCAGGTCGGCGTGGTAGAGCGCCTCCTCCGGCTGCACCATGAAGCGCACCGGCCCGTCGAGCGCGTACCGCTCCGACGCCTCGATGCGCGCCCGGAGCTCGGCGCCGATCACGTCGCGCCTTGCGGGCGGCAGCCGGATCAGAGCCTGGCAGCCGAGGCCGTCGGCCGAGTCGAGGAGGTCTCGGATCGCGTCGCGCTGGCGCGCCAGCGCGGCCTCCTGCCGGTCGAGCTGCAGGTCGAGCGGCTGCGCGGCGAAGAGGAGGATCGGCAGGTCCGCGGAGAGCCCGTAGAGCGCGGCGAAGCCGGCCCGGTCGAGCGACGGCTTCAGATCGTGCAGCGCGTCGAATTTGGGCGAGCCGGTCACCTCCACCCGGTCGGCCGGATAGCCGCGCTCGAGGAAGATGCGGCGCTGCAGGCTGCCCCAGAGGAGCGCGCGGTCGGCGGCGGGCAGATCCGCCCCGCTCGCGTCGAGATAGTATTTCCGCTCGTCCATGAACACGGATTCGTGCGGCACGAGGATCACCGGCAGGCCGATCGAACGCGCCGCCTGCACCAGTTCGCGCATCACCGGGTGCCAGTCGAAGGTCACGACGAGGCCGGCGACCCGCGACGCATAGGGCACGAGCCGGCGCAGGATGATGCGGCGCCAGCGCTGCGGATGCTCCGCGGCGTAGCGGGTGATGCGGGCGCGCACCACGGCGTCGCCCGGCTCGGCGTAGAGGTCGAGCGGCTCGAAGCGCACATGCCCGGCGCGCGCGATCTTTGCGATCAGGGCGTCGCCGTGCTCGGCGATCCAGGGGAGATAGAGATAGACGGGCTTGTCGCCGTCGACGGAAAGCGACCGCGGCCGGGCGACCCAGGACGGATTGTCCACGTCCTCGCCACGCCCGCGCAGGCTTTCCGTCAGCTTGACGATCGCGGTATCGAGGAAACCCACGTCGGCGCCTGCCCCGTTGCCAATGCCGGAGCGCGGCGAAGACGCTTGTCGCCACGGGCCGGCAAGAACTTCTACGCATTGAAATATTAGTACATGTACTCGCGGCGCTCATCCGCGAGGATCAACGTCGTGAGATCTTGAATCATTAGCATGGAAACGCTGGTGATCTCAAATTCGTAAGTTTGAATACTATAGAAGCCGCGCGTCGTCGGGATGACCCACGCGGGCGAACCTTGCCGGCCGGCCCCTTTGCGCCGGGACACGGCCGTCGCCGCCGATCGCGCCGCACCTTGCGGCCGCGCTTGATCGGCGCAGCCGCGCAAGTCACAAAGGCCGCGCCTCCCGGCCGTGTCCGGCCTCCCCGCCCGCATCCCAGGACGAGACCATGACCGCCGCGCCGCTGCCGCACCGCCTGACGATCCCGCTCCGGCCGGGCGAGGCGGTTCGCCATTGGCTCGTCTCGGCGGTGTCGGAGGCGCGCTACGACGTGCCGGACCAGCCCATGCAGGGGCGCATGGACGCGCTGTTCTTCGTGGCGAGCCACAAGAATTTCATTCCGCACGAATATCCCTGCCGCACCGCCTTCGCCGCCGAACACCGAGCCAGGCGCCCCGAACCGCTCGCGACCGCCGAGCCCGCCCGCGTCTGGCTGCCGTTCGGCTCCGACCGTGTCGACCTCTCCGGCTTCTGGTTCCGCCCGACCCGCCTCGCCGCCGCGGCGCGCACGCTCATCCGCGCCGAGGCTGCGGGGCGCGCCCGGCTGCGGCTCACCACATGCGGCGGCGGAATCCTGTCGGTCGGCGGGCGCGAGGCCGGATGGGTCGCCGGCTATGTGCGCAACATGGAGGCCGCCGCCGAGTTCGAGGTGGACCTCGTCGCGGGCGAGAACGAGATCGCCGTGGTGATCGACGACCTCGCCGAGCGAGATGCCCGCTTCTTTTTCCAGCTCGACTATCTCGACGGCCCGCCCGCATCCCTGGCGCTGCCGATCACGGTCGAGGCCCCGCTCGCCGCGAGCCTGGAACGGCTCCTCGCCGACATGGCCTTCGACCGCCCGTCCTACACGCAAGGCGACGTGGTGATCGAGTTGCCGGAGCCCGCGCCCGCGGACCTCGCCGCGCATGTGGAGATCGTCGGCGACTTCATCTCGCACGAGCGGGTGGAGCGCACCGCCGCGATCCCGCGCGGGGCGACCCGTTTCACGGTCGACGCGGCCGAGCGCCTTCCCGCCGATTTCCGCCATTTCAAGTTGACGCTGTCGGCGGGCGGCCACGCCGTCTCGCGCGTCATCGGCACGGAGATCTGCCACGTGGCGCGCCAGGGCGAGCCGCCCGCGACGCTCGCCCTCCGCATCGCCGAGGCGCTCGACGAGGTCGCCGAGCATGCCGAGCCCGACACGGTGCGGGCGCTCGCCCGCCTCGCCACCGGCCGCGCGGGCGCGGAGACGGACGCCATGATCGCCGCCTGCCTGCCGGCAATCGAGGACTGCCACGACTGCGCGGACTTCCTGCTCGTGCCGCTCCTCTGGGCGCGGACGCGCTACGCCGACGGGATCGGCGCGGCGACCCGCGCGCGCGTGGATGCGGCGATCCTCGGCTACCGCTACTGGATGGACGAGCCCGGCAACGACGTGCAGTGGTATTTCTCCGAGAACCACGCGCTCCTCTTCCACACCGCCGCCTATCTCGCCGGCGCGCTCATGCCGGAGGCGCGCTTCGTCCGCTCAGGCCGCCCGGGCGCCGAGCAGGCGGCGGTCGGCCATGACCGCGTCATCGGCTGGCTCGACCATTTCGAGGAATGGGAGATGGGCGAGTGGAACTCGGTGCCGTATTTCCCGATCGACCTGAAAGGCCTGACCGCGCTGGCCGCGCTCGCGCCCGACCCCTCCGTCCGCGCGCGTGCCGCCGCCGGCATCGCGCGCCTCCTCGAGATCGTCGCCCGCTCCTCGCATCAGGGCCTCGTGACCGCGAGCCAGGGCCGCTCCTACGAGCATTCGCTGAGGCCCGGCCGCAGCCTCGAACTCTCCGCCATCGCCCGCCTCGTGTTCGGGCGGGGCTGGTACGGTCGGCGCGTCCATGCGCTGCCGCTGCTCGCCCTGGCGCTGCGCGACCACGGCGTGACCGTGCCCGAAAGCCTCGCCGGGACCGCCGCCTATGCGGGTCCCGACGCGCTCGAATGGTGCTTCGCCCAAGGGGAGAACCGCGTCGCGCGGCTCTATCACTACAAGACGCGCGACTTCGCCATGGGCTCGATCTCCGGCTACCGCTGGCAGCAATGGGGCTACCAGGAGACGGCGCTGCATCTCAGGCTCGGCGACCTGCCGGAAGCGCAGATCTGGATCAACCACCCCGGCGAGACGATTCAGTTCGGCTATGGCCGGCCGTCCTACTGGGGCGGCTCGGGCACCTTGCCGCGGGCGCATCAGTACCGCGCGCTCGCCCTCCTCGACTTCGCCGCCGCGCCGGGCCAGCCGGACTTCACCCATGCCTGGCTGCCGGCCGCCGCCTTCGACGAGGTCCGCGTCGAGGGAAACCGCATCCTCGTCAAGGCCGGCGCGGCCTATGCGCTGATCCTCGGCGGCACGGATTTCGTGCCGGTGACGACCGGCCCGACCCGCGACCAGGAGGTGCGGCTCCCTGGAAGGCTCGGCCGCTGGCTGATCCGCCTCTCCGACGCGGCGACGGAGGGGAGCCTCGACGCCTTCGCGGCCCGCTTCGAAGGCCTCGCGGCGGTCGACGACGGGACCGGCGCCGCGGCCGACATCCGCATCCTCGATCCGGACTACGGCCCGGTCCGGTTCGGCGCCGACGCGGTCGTCGAGGCGGAGGGACGCCGCATCGACCCGGCCACCTTCACCATCGCCGGGCGGACCGACATCCTGCCGCGCCGCTGACGCCGACGCGCCCGAGGCGGCCCGATTGCGATCCTCGATGAGTCTTGTATAAGACTACGGACCGTATAGTCTCATCTCATCGTCATCAACCGGGCCGCCCAAGGTCCGGACGACCAAGTCCCGGGAGAACGTCATGCAGCTTCGGAAATCCCTGTCCGCCGCCCTCGCCGCGGTTCTGATGAGCGGCACCGCCGCGCTCGCCGGCGAAGTGCGCATCATGTGGTATTCGGACGGCGTGGAGGGCAAGGTCGTCGAGGAGCAGCTGAAGGCCTTCGAGAAGGCCAATCCGGACGTCAAGATCATTCTCGACAACGTCTCCTACCAGATCATCCGCGAGCAGCTCCCCGTGCAGCTCGAGGCCGGCCGCGGCCCCGACATCGCGCGCGTCGCGGACCTCAAGGCCCTCTCCAAGCACTGGCTCGACCTCCGCCCGCTGGTGAAGGACGCGAGCTACTGGGAGACGAACTTCGCCGACTATCTCGACTGGATGCGGCCGGACGGCTCCAACGCCATCAACGGCTACATGACGCAGCTGACGCTGACCGGCGGCTTCGCCAACAAGACCCTGTTCGACCAGGCCAAGGTGCCGATGCCGGGCGACAAGGCGACGTGGGACGAGTGGGCCGCCGCGGTCAAGAAGGTGCAGGACAGCCAGAAGGTGCCGATGGCCATGGCCATGGACCGCTCCGGCCACCGCTTCACCGGCCCGGCGATCTCCATGGGCGCCAAGCTGATCGGTCCGGACGGCATGCCGGCGGTGATCGACGACGGCTTCAAGGCGATGGCCTCGCGCCTGATCGACTGGCACAAGACCGGCGTGATGCCGAAGGAAGTCTGGGGCGGCGCCTCCGGCACGACCTACAAGGCGGCCAACGAAGAGTTCATCAACGGCCAGGTCGTGATGTATTACTCGGGCAGCTGGCAGATCCCGCAGTTCGCCGGCAAGATCAAGGGCGCGTTCGACTGGGTGGCGATCCCGGCGCCCTGCGGCCCGGCCGGCTGCACCGGCATGCCCGGCGGCGCCGGCCTCGTCGGCATCAAATACACGCAGAACCCGAAGGACGTCGCCCGCGTGATGGAGTATCTCGCGAGCGAGCCGGTGCTGAAGGAGTTCTACGAGAAGACCCTGTTCCTGCCCGCCCACAAGGGCATCGCGGCGAAGGGCCTCGACTTCCGCACCGATGACAAGCAGGTGAAGGACGCCCTCAACGTGTTCGTGAAGGGCACCGGCTCGATCAACCCGATCGCGCTCAAGATGCAGGCCTGGCGCTGGTCGAGCGCGGTCTTCGCCGCGGTCGTGTCGCGCCTCAGCCAGGCGATCGCCGGCGAAATGTCGCTCGACGACGCCTATGCCCGCATCGACAGCGACGTGAAGGCGAAGGTCGCCGAGGCGAAGTGACGCTTTCCCGCGACGGGCGGCCGCCGCGCCGCCCGTCCGGGCCGATCCCGTCGCGCCACTCGGGTCCGGCGCGACGACGAAGGCGAGGCCGTCGAGGCGCGGCCTGTGAGCCGGGCCTCGTCCGCGCCCGCCGCGCGGCCGGCGCGACCGTCCCCCTCCGAGGAAAGGCTCCGCGATGTCGTCGATCGAAGCCCCGGGCTCGCCCGGGCGCATCGGGCCCCTCCTGGCGAGCCCGGTCCGGATCGCCCTCCAGGCGCTCGACCCGCCGCTCCGCGTCTGGCAGCGGATGACCGGGCTCGGCGGCATGGCGGCCTTCTTCCTCGCCCCCAACATGCTGATCTTCGGCGTGTTCGTGCTCCTGCCGCTCGTCATCAACATCGTCTATTCGACGACCAGCGGCATCGCCCTGTTCCTGCCCGACCGCACCTATGTGGGCGGCGAGCAATATGCCCGCCTGTTCGACTGCACCGACTACACCCGTCCGGCGACATGCCGCGAGGACGCGTTCTGGCAGGCGGTGCACAACACCGCGCTGTTCGTCGTCCTCGAGGTCGGCGCCATGGTGGCGGTCGCCCTCGTCACCGCGCTCATCCTCAACCGCGAGATGCGCTCCCGCGGCTTCTGGCGCGCGGTGTTCTTCTTCCCCGTGCTCCTCTCCCCGGTCGTGGTCGGCCTCATCTGGCGCTGGATCCTGCAGCGCGACGGGCTCCTCAACGCGGTGCTCGGCGAGTTCGACGTGCCGAAGACGATCTGGCTCGCCGACCGCACCTTCGCCTTCGCGGCCGCCGTGTTCGTCGCGGTCTGGGCGCATGTGGGCTTCTACGCGCTCATTCTTCTGGCCGGCCTGCAGGCGATCCCGCGTGACCTCTACGAGGCGGCCGAGATGGACGGGACGAGCCGCTCCCGCGCCTTCTGGCGTATCACCCTGCCGCTGCTCGGGCCCAACCTGCTGGTCGTCGTGGTGCTGGCGCTGATCCGCGCGGTGCAGACCTTCGACGAAGTGTTCATCCTGACCGGCGGCGGCCCCGGCACCAGCACGCTCCTCCTCACCCAATACATCTACGAGACCGGCTTCGCCCACCAGTTGCGCAATCCGGGCCTCGCCTCGGCGGCCTCCATCGTGATGGGCGGCGTGCTCGTCGTGCTGACCCTGGCGCAACTCGCGATCGGGCAGTGGAACGAACGGAAGGGGAAGCGGACATGAGCGCGGTCGGCGATTTCCTGCTCCGCCGGCGCTCGGCCCATGGCTGGCACTGGACCGACGTGGTCGCCTGGATCTGGCTCGTCTCGGGCCTGATCCTGATGTTCGGCCCCGCCCTCTGGCTCGTCCTCTCCTCGTTCAAGACGCCGGCGGCGCTCGCGGAATTTCCCCCGAGCGTGCTCCCGACCGTGACGGCCGAGCGAATGGTCGAGGGCTACGAGAAGCCGCTGCAGATGTTCAGCGTCAAGATGGAGGACGGCACCACGCGCGAGCTCGCGCAGGTCCGCCGCATCGGCATCGTCGCCCAGATGGTCGACCCGGCGAAGCCGGACGAGATCATCCGCGTCCCGATCGAGAACCGCACGCCCGTCCGCAAGATCGAGTTCGCCACGTCCAACTACACCGAGCCGTTCCTCGACTTCGACTTCCTCGTCTATCTGAAGAACTCGGTGTTCGTGACCGTCGTCGCCACCATTCTGACGCTGCTGGTCAATTCGATGGCCGCCTTCGCGCTCTCGAAGTACCAGTTCAAGGGCCGCACCGCCGTCATGATGGTGATCCTCGCGACCCTGATGGTACCGCTCTCGGTGATCATCGTGCCGCTCTATTCGGTGATCGGCTCGCTCGGCCTCTTCGACACGCTCTGGGGCGTGATCCTGCCGACCGTCGCCACGCCGACCGGCGTCTTCCTGCTCCGGCAATATATGCTGACGATCCCCGACGAGCTGCTCGACGCCGCCCGCATGGACAAGGCATCGGAATGGCAGATCTACTGGCGCATCGTCGTGCCCTTGTCGCTCCCGGCCATCGCCGTGCTCGGCATCTTCTCGGTGGTCTGGCGCTGGAACGACTTCCTCTGGCCGCTCATCGTGCTCTCCCGCAAGGAACTCTACACCCTGCAGGTCGGCCTCTCGAGCTATTCGGGCGAACTCAACGTCCAGTGGCACTACGTGCTCGCCATGACGGTCGTCAGCATGCTCCCCGTCGTGCTCATCTTCGTGTTCCTGCAGCGCTACATCACCACCGGCATCGCCAATACGGGGCTGAAATGAGCGATCTCACGCTGAAGGCCGTCGGCAAGTCGTTCGGCGCGGTCGACATCATCCAGTCGATCGACTTGGCCGTCGCGGACGGCGAGTTCGTCGTGTTCGTCGGACCGTCCGGCTGCGGCAAGTCCACCCTGCTCCGCCTGATCGCCGGGCTCGACCGGCCGACCCGCGGCGCGATCCACATCGACGGCCGCGACGTGACGCAGGTGCCGGCCGCCGACCGCGGCCTCGCCATGGTGTTCCAGTCCTACGCGCTCTACCCGCATATGACGGTGCGCCAGAACCTCGCCTTCGGCCTCGAAAACACCAAGACGCCGAAAGCGGAAATCGACGAGCGCGTCGCCGAGGCCGCGCGCATGCTGGAGATCGAGAAGCTGCTCCTGCGCCGGCCCGGCCAGCTCTCCGGCGGCCAGCGCCAGCGCGTCGCCATCGGCCGCGCCATCGTGCGCCGGCCGGGCATCTTCCTGCTCGACGAGCCGCTCTCGAACCTCGACGCCGAGCTGCGCGTGGTCATGCGCGCCGAACTCGCAGCCCTGCAGAACCGCCTCTCCGCCACCATGATCTATGTGACGCACGACCAGGTCGAGGCGATGACGCTCGCCGACCGCATCGTCGTGCTGCGCGCCGGCAAGATCGAGCAGGTCGGCGCCCCGCTCGACCTCTACAACCGGCCGGCCAACCGCTTCGTGGCGGGCTTCATCGGCTCGCCGCATATGAACTTCCTCTCCGGCAAGCTCGCCGACGGCGCCCGCGGCGAGAACGAGACGCGCATCGCCCTCGACGGCGGCGAGACCATAGCGCTGCCGGTCGCCCATGGCGGGCTCGCGCCCGGCGCCGCCGTGACGCTCGGCATCCGGCCGCAGCATTTCACGATCGGCGGCGACACAGGGTCCGGTATGGGCATTCCCGCCGAGGTGACCCTCGTGGAGGCGCTCGGCTCCGACACGGTGGTGCACGCGACCGCGCCCGGCTATGCGCGCATCCTCGCCGCCCTGCCCGGCCAGCTGTCGTTCCGCAAGGGCGAGCGCATCCGCCTGCAGCCCGAGCCCTCGTCGATCCACCTGTTCGACGCCGAGGGCCTGAGGCTCGCCGCCCCGTGACGCCGCCCGACGACGGGTCCGCGCCCGACGCCGACACTCTGCGCGTCGCGCTGAAGCGCCTCCTCGGCGGCTGGCCGGACCGCCCCGCCCCGCCCGCGGTCACCGTCGGCGCGGTCGAGAAAGGGGACGGCTTCGTGCTCGAACGCCTGACCGTCCGCCACGCCACCGGCGCCGAGGCGCGCGGACTCCTCACGCGGCCCCCGACGCCGGGACCGCATCCCGCCGTGCTCTACTGCCACGCCCATGGCGGCAAATACGAGATCGGCGCGAGCGAGCTGATCGAACCGCGCCCGAGCCTCGTCTCGCCCTATGGCCCGGCGCTCGCCCGCGCCGGTTTCGTGACGCTGTGCGTCGACATGCCGACCTTCGGCGAGCGCCTCGCGCCGGCCGAGAGCGCGCTCGCCAAGCGGCTTCTCTGGCACGGCGACACCCTCTTCGGCATGATGCTGCGCGAACTCGCCGGCGGGATCGACCTGCTCGCCGCACGGCCCGACGTCGACCCGGAACGGATCGCGGCGCTCGGCCTCTCCATGGGGGCGACCCAGGCCTTCTGGCTCGCCGCGCTCGACGCCCGTGTCGCCCGCGTCGCGCATCTCTGCTGCTACGCGGACCTCGAAACCCTGGTCGCGCTCGGCGGCCACGACCGGCACGGCATCTACATGATGGTGCCGGGGCTCTTGGCCCAAGCCTCGACCGGCGCCATCGCCGGCCTCGTCGCACCCCGGCCGCAGCTGATCGCGCTCGGCGACGAGGACGCGCTGACCCCGCCCGAGGCGATCGCGGCGGCCCTGCCCGCGACCCGCGCCGCCTATGAGCGCGCCGGCGCGGCGGGCGCGCTGGAGGTGATCATCGAACCGGGTTCGGGGCACCAGGAGACCCCGCGCATGCGCGACGCCGTGATGCGCTTCCTGTCCGCCATCCGCCTCGCGTAAAGTCGGCGGGAAGCCACTCGGCGAGCAGCCCGAATGGAACCTTGCGTCCGGAGTTCCCCGATGACCGACGACCTCGACGACCCCTGGCCCGGCGACGGACGCTTCGAGGGCAAGGTGGCGATCGTCACCGGCACGACCGGGATCGGCCGCGCCACCGCGCTGAGGCTCGCGGACGAGGGCGCCGACGTGATGGCGCTCGGCATCGACGAAGCCGGCAATGCGAGCCTCGCGGAGGCGGGCATCGCGGTGAGGCGCACCGACGTGTCCATCCCCGAGGACGTGCGCGCGGCGGTCGCCGAGACGGTCGGCCGCTTCGGCGGCCTCGACGTGATCGTGAATGCCGCCGCGATCCACCCCTATGGCGACGCGGTCTCGACCTCGCCCGAGCTCTTCCAGCGCTGCCTGAACGTGAATGTCGGCTCGATCCACATGCTGGCCCATTACGGCGTGCCGGAGATGCGCCGGCGCGGCGGCGGGGCGATCGTCAATGTGGCGAGCGTGCAGGGCCATGCCTGCCAGGCCGGCGTCGCCGCCTATGTGGCCTCCAAGGGCGCGATCCTGGCGCTCACCCGCGCCATGGCGCTCGACTTCGCCAGGGACCACATCCGCGTCGTCTCGGTCAGCCCCGGCTCGGTGCGCACGCCCATCCTGGCCCTCGCCGCGCGCGTCTTCGACGGGCCGGACGCCGACGTCGACGCGGTGTTCGAGCGCTTCGGCGCGGCGCATCCGCTCGGCCGCATCGGCGAGCCCGAGGAAGTCGCGGCCCTCATCGCCTTCCTCGCCTCCAACGAGGCCCGCTTCATCACCGGCTCCGACCACCGCATCGACGGCGGCCTGACCGCCGGGCTCGGGGTGCGCTGACGCGGCTGTCGGCCGGGAACGCACCGGCCTTGCCCCCGGCGCCGCTCAGGCCGGATCCGATCAGCCCTGGAACGTCTTCGCGTAGGTCTCGCGCAGCACGTTCTTCTGCACCTTGCCCATGGTGTTGCGCGGCAGGTCCGGCACCACGAAGACGCGCTTCGGCTGCTTGAAGCGGGCGAGCCGGTCGGCGAGCGCGGCCTGGACGGTCGCCTCGTCGATCTTCGCCCCCTTGGTCACCACCACGGCGGCCGTCACGCCTTCGCCGAAGTCGGGATGCGGCACGCCGAACACGGCGCTCTCGACGACGCCGGGCAGCGCGTCGATCTCCATCTCCACTTCCTTCGGATAGACGTTGTAGCCGCCCGAAATGATCAGGTCCTTGGCGCGCCCGACGATCGTCACATAGCCGCGCTCGTCGATCGTGCCGACGTCGCCGGTGATGAAGAAGCCGTCCGGGCGGAACTCGGAGAGCGTCTTCTCCGGCATGCGCCAGTAGCCCTTGAACACGTTCGGCCCGCGCACCTCGATCACGCCGACCTCGCCGACGCCGAGCACCTCGCCCGTCTCCGGATCGGCGACGCGCACCTCCACCCCCGGCAGCGCCGGCCCGACGCTGCCCGGCACGCGCTCGCCGTCATAGGGGTTCGACGTGTTCATCGAGGTCTCGGTCATCCCGTAGCGCTCCAGGATGACGTGGCCGGTCTTCGCGCGGAACGCCCGGTGGGTCTCGGCGAGGAGCGGCGCCGAACCCGAGACGAAGAGGCGGATCGACTTGACGCTCTCCGGCGTGAGGCCGGGATGCTGCAGGAGCCGGGTATAGAAGGTCGGCACGCCCATGAAGGTCGTGACCGTCGGCAGGAGCCGCACGATCTCGTCGGCGTCGAACTTCGCCAGGAAGAGGAGGCTGCCGCCGGCGACCAGGATCGTGTTGGTGGCGACGAAGAGGCCGTGCACGTGGAAGATCGGCAGGGCGTGCAGCAGCCGGTCCTCGGCCGTGAAGCGCCAGGCCTCGGCGAGCGCCTCGGCGTTGGAGGCAAGGTTGCGGCGGGTCAGCATGGCGCCCTTGGAGCGCCCGGTCGTGCCCGACGTGTAGAGGATGGCGGCGAGGTCGTCCGGCTCGCGCGGCGCCGGCGCGCCGGATTCGGCCTCCGTCTTGATCAGGTCCGCGAGGCTCCCCTTGCCGGCGGCGTCGAGGGTCAGGATCGCAGCGTCGCGGCCCTGGCCGTGCACGATGGCGGCGACGCCCTCCCGCGCCGCCGGGCCGACCACGATGATCGCGGGCTCGGCGTCGCCGATGAAATATTCGAGTTCGGCGAGCGTGTAGCTCGTGTTGAGCGGCAGATAGACGAAGCCGCCGGAGAGTGCCGCATAGAAGAGCACGATCGCCTCGGGCGATTTCTCCACCTGCACGGCGATGCGGTCGCCCGGCACGGCGCCGAGCCGGGCGAGGCCCGCCGCGAGCCGCCGCGCCTCGTCGCGCAAGCCCGCATAGGTGAGCGTGCGGCCGTCCGGCGTCGTCAGGAACACGGCGTCGGGGCGGTCCGCGTGACGGTCGAGGTGGTCGAGCAGGTCGAGGTGCAGCACCGGCTTCGGCTCCGTGGCGTTCGATGGACGCGGGTCCCGCCCGGTCGGGGGCGGGATTTGGCGTGCCATAGGCCGTCGTTTCGAGCAAGGTCGATATCGGCAACCAGCAATGCCGCTATCCGCTCAGGCGCCCCCTTGCCGCCTCGCTTTCCCCCCCGCCGCAGCGCAGCATAGATTGGGCCGCCCGGTGCCAGCCAGCTTGCGGCGGGCGGCCGAGACCTCCCTTCCTTGCCCCCTTGTCGGCGCCGGAGCCTGCCGGCCTTCATCCCATTTCGGAGACGATCCATGGATTATCGACAGCTCGGCCGATCCGGCCTCAAGGTTCCGGTCCTGAGCCTCGGCACCGGCACCTTCGGCGGCGGCAACGAGTTCTTCAAGGCCTGGGGCTCGAGCGGCGTAGACGAGGCGACGCGTCTCGTCGACATCTGCCTCGACGCTGGCCTCACGATGTTCGACACCGCCAACACCTATTCGGGCGGCCTCGCCGAGCAGGTGCTCGGCGCCGCCGTCAAGGGCCGCCGCGACAAGGTCCTGATCTCCACCAAGGCGACCTTCCGCTTCGGCGAGGGCGTCAATGACGTCGGCTCCTCGCGCCATTTCCTCATCCGCGCGGTGGAGGGCTCGCTGGCGCGGCTCGGCACCGACTATATCGACCTCTTCCAGCTGCACGGCTACGACGCCATGACGCCGCCCGAGGAGGTGCTCGGCACCCTCGACGACCTCGTCCGTGCCGGCAAGATACGCTATATCGGCTGCTCGAACTTCTCCGGCTGGCATCTGATGCGGCAGCTGGCCGTGGCCGACCGCTACGGCTATCCGCGCCATGTGGCGCACCAGGCCTATTATTCGCTGGTCGGCCGCGACTACGAATGGGAGCTGATGCCGCTCGGCCTCGACGAGGGCGTTGGCTGCGTGGTCTGGAGCCCGCTCGGCTGGGGCCGCCTCACGGGAAAAATCCGCCGCGGCGCGCCCATGCCCGAGACGAGCCGTCTCCCCGCCACCGCCGACCGAGGGCCCCCGGTGCCGGACGAGCTCCTCTACCGGGTGGTCGACGCGCTCGACGAGGTCGCCGCGGAGACCGGCAAGCTCGTGCCGCAGATCGCGCTCGCCTGGCTGTTGCAGCGCCCGACCGTCGCGACCGTCATCATCGGCGCCCGCAACGAGGAGCAGCTCCGCCAGAATCTCGGCGCGGTCGGCTGGTCGCTGACGCCGGACCAGGTCGCCCGCCTCGACACGGCGAGCGCGGTCACGCTGCCTTACCCCTACTGGCACCAGCGCGGCTTCGCCGAGCGCAACCCGCCGCCGGTCTGAGCGCCGGTCGTCACGCTGCGGCGTCGCCGGCTCGGGCCTTCGGCCTTTTTTGGTGGGGCCGATGTCGGCGCGGCCCCCGGCCCGGCGTCCTCGGACCGAAACCGGCGCCCCTCCCGCGCCGGGCCGGCCCCGCCGCCCGCCAGGGCGCGCGGGCCGGCACCCTCGTGCGGCGCTTCCCTTTCGGCCCGACCTTTCGACACCCCCCGAACAGCCCCCCGGCTTGCGGGCCCTGCGTCCGGCGCCCGCTCACCTCACCCCTCGCGGCAGCCTCTGCCGCGCCTCCTTCCGGCGCAGGCCTCCCGCGCCATTGCGCGATCGCCCGAGCGGCACGCTACACCGCGCGCGACCCGGCGCCTCGACCGCCTCGATATTCAGCTGTCATTCTCCGGCGAAAAGGCCTAGTATGATCTTCGATCGGTTAAACCTGTGACCACATGGTGCCCCTCGCCTGTTCGGCGGGCCGAAGCAGGATTCGATCGCGCGAGGAATGACCAGGTTCGGCTGGTTGTTGATCAAAGAACTTGGCTTCGTCGCATCTTCATCATGACAGAGCCAGTTCGGTAGACGTCCAAGACTGCAAAGACCCGGACTTGACGATGTCGACTCCGCATGCCGACGCGGAGCGCGAAAGCCCGGGCCATCACGCGCGGCGCGCCCGCACAGGAGACGCCATGTTCGACCCGAACGCCCTCGTCCGCGCCCTCGACGCCGCGATCGACCGCACCGCACCGGAACGCGGCCCCGACCGCATGGTGCGGCTGAGCCGCCAGGACGCCCTGGCGATCCGCGCCGTCCTCGCCGCCGCCGCCATTCCGCACGCCATGCACCCGACGCGCCCCGCCCGCGCCGACGAACCCCTGCTCGGCCCCGCCTCCATGGACACCTTCGGCCGCCTCATGCGCGCCGTCCTCCGCGACCAGGTCCAGCGCGACCTCGACGGCGCGATCGTGGCGCAGGCGCTCGCCGATCGGGCCGCCGCACCGATCTTCGTTTTGCCGGCGACCGAGATGTCGACGCGCCGGGGTTGAGGGCGATGGATTCTCGCTCGATCCGGTCGCCAACGCAGATCTCAGACGTTCGACGAGCTACGTCCGGAGTCAGCTTCAATTTGCAGCCTCCCGGTCCCGGATTGGTCAGCGAATCCGGTGCCAGCTATGATCGGAACAAGATCTTGGGCAATCCGCTTTGGCGGATCATGGATTGAAGTGTACCAATCGGAATGTCGTCGTTGACGTTGTGGAACGATACCGTCACCAGACGGAGAGCACCGTCAACCTTACACTGATACTGCCTGTGACTGCCGTCGGAATGACGGACAAGTACAAAGCCACGTGCCTCAAGAATTTCGATGAATGTGCGATAGGTACATTTCAGACGTGGCACGGAAGGTGGAAACTCTCGCTACGGTCCGCAGGCGAACGGTACCGTAAGCGAGATGAAAGCGCGCGCAAGTGGTAAACTAGACGAGCGTGCCATGGCATCCTGCGACGCATGAGAATTTCGCGCTGGTCCGGGTCCTGTTCAGCAACAGTAATAATATATTCTTGAATTGCTTTGTGTAGACGCGTCCGAGCATCATGCAGCGAACGACCTGCCACCACGATATCGAAATCGAAGCAGACAGCTTCCCACTGATCGCCTCGCCCGACCGCCAAGCATGATACCGAAGTCTTCATGATCGGCTCCCACGGTCACGAGTTGCCATATAACGGTCAACGAGCGAAAGATGGATCCGCGATTGGTCGTTCGTCAACCTGAGTGAGCCGGTAAAGCCAAGCCAACGCGACGTCAGGCTAGCGATCGGCCGAGTCTTCGGAGCATCAGGCCATGAATGGTGGGCGCGACAGGGATCGAACCTGTGACCCCCACGATGTCAACGTGGTGCTCTCCCGCTGAGCTACGCGCCCTGATCCATGAGCCGGCGGGGTACGGGACCCGTCAGCGGAGCGACCGTATAGCGGGGATTGGCGGGGGCTGCAAGGGTGAAGCAGGCCGCGCGGACGAGCTGGGATCGGCGGCGCGGGCGAGCCCAAATCGGCCAGCCGGCGGGAGCGACCGGTCGCCCGGCGGCCGGCCCCCTGAAGGCGCGGCCCGGCCCGCCGCGCCGCTCAGGCGGCGACGAGCTTCTCAACCTCGCGAACGAGGTCGCGCAGGTGGAACGGCTTCGACAGGACCTTGGCGTCCTTCGGGGCGTTCGAGTCCGGGTTCAGCGCCACCGCCGCGAAGCCGGTGATGAACATCACCTTGAGGTCGGGGTCGAGCTGGGTGGCGCGGCGGGCGAGCTCGATGCCGTCCATCTCCGGCATCACGATGTCGGTGAGGAGCAGGTTGAAGGGCTCCTCGCGGAGCCGCTCATAGGCGCTCTTGCCGTTGTCGAAGGAGACGACGTCGTAGCCCGCATTCTGCAGCGCCTTGGCCAGGAAACGACGCATGTCGTTGTCGTCTTCGGCGAGAATGATGCGCGTCATGAGGTCCATCCGCGAGCCGTCCAATCCTTCGGAAACCATCTCTGACATAGGCGGCCATCTCGGTAAATATCAGGTGAAGCGCCCGGCCGCCGGCGCGATGGACAAAGCCACGCGTTTGTTGGCAACATGATGGTCGGCCGCTGCTTCGGCGGTCGTTCGGCCGCCGCGAGGGCGGCGACGAGGAGCCTCCCTTCCCCGATCGACGGGCCCCGACCGGCCAGGAACGCGATGCGCAAGGTTCGTGATTTCGACGAATCCCCGCCCTTCGAGGTGCTTGCGCCCGAGACCTTGCGCGTTCCGTTCCTGTTCAACTCGCCGCATTCCGGCTGCGGCTACCCGGAAGCCTTCCTCGCCGCCTCGCGCCTCGACGAGTTGCGCATCCGCCGCTCCGAGGACGCCTTCGTGGACGAGCTGTTCGCCCCCGTCGTCGACCACGGCGCCTTCCTGATGCGGGCGAATTTCCCGCGCGCCTATCTCGACGTGAACCGCGAGCCCTACGAGCTCGACCCGAAGATGTTCTGCGAGCGGCTGCCCTCCTACGCCAATATCCGCTCTCTGCGGGTCGCCGGCGGGCTCGGCACGATCGCCCGCATCGTCGCCGAGCACGAGGAGATCTATCCCGGCCCGATCGGCCTCGACGACGCGCTCCGCCGCATCGAGCAGCTCTACAAGCCCTATCACGCGGCGGTCCGGAAGACGCTCGCGCGCATCCACGTGACGTTCGGCTATGCGGTGCTGGTCGACTGCCATTCCATGCCGTCCGTCATCCGGGGCCTCGACAGCCGCAACCGCCCCGACATCGTGCTCGGCGACCGCTACGGGACGAGCTGCTGGGGCGGCCTCGTCGACGCGGCGGCCGAGATTTTGCGGGGGCTCGGCTACCAGGTGGCGCGCAACAAGCCCTATGCGGGCGGCTTCATCACCGAGCATTACGGGCGCCCCGCCCGCGGCCTGCACGCCCTGCAGATCGAGGTGAACCGGGCGCTCTACATGAACGAGGACACCTACGAGCGAGTGCCCGGCTTCGACCGCCTCGCCCGCGACCTCGACCGCTTCGCCGCCGAGATCACCGCGCTCGCCGCCGCCGGCTTCCTCTCGACCGCGCTCGCCGCCGAATAACCCCGGCCTTCCGCGTCTTCCCCTGCGATCGCCTTCGGCCGGCGGCACCGCCCGGCTCCCTCGGCTTTCCCCCCGTTCGTCACTCCCCCGCCGGCCGCATCGGCGAGCGGCAGCTCCGCGCGCGCCCAAAAAAAAGGCCGCCGAAGAGCTCGGCGGCCTAAGTCTAGGGAGGAAACGCCCAAGGAGGGCTGCGATGCGACGCGAGGCGCCGTATCGCAAGGCAACATATAAATGCTGCAGCGCACAAAGGCAAGCGAATTCGTCAGCGTTCCTGATTTACTTATCCGGTTAGGAAAGCCGGCCGTGAGCGCGGGGCGGCTCATGGGCCGGATGGGCCGTGGCGCGGATTCCTTCGGGATGCCGGCCGAAGACGGTGGGGAAAGTTGTGTTCATCTCGCCTCGACCGCGGCCGGAGGAGCGCGGCGATCGATCAGGGCGAAGTCGGGCAACAGAACAAGGAAGAAGACCTGGGGCTTGGCTTTGGTCTCGGATCCATGCCAGCATTCGAGGCGCCGGGAAGCCGAGGAGCGCTCGTCGTGGCCCATGTCGATATTCAAGAAATACCAAGTAAAATCATCATGAAATGCATCGTCGACGACTACGATGATGGCGACGCGCCGGCGATTGCGCTGCCGATCCACGACCACCGGGTCGTGACCGTCGCCCTGAACCTCGAGGCGCGACTGGCTGCCGTGCTGCAGGCCCGATTGGAGCAAGGCTCGGATGTGGCGTCCTTGGCGCGCCGGGAGCTGGCCCGGGAAATCAGGCGTTTCGGACTGTGACCGAAGTCCCGAATTCAGCGTTGCTGGCTATCATCAAGCTCAATAAAGCTGCTTACCCCAATGTCTTCGCCAAGTAGGATCGCGGCAGATGGACAAACGTGCGTTTATTGAAATGCTTCAGCGAGAAATCCGCGAACGAACGAACAAAAGCTTCGTCGAGGCACTGTCGGCGCCGACGGGACGGCGCCCGCCTCCTCATTGGACGGTGATGTCGGACTGATTCGGGAGCCTGAGCCATGACGATACGGAAGTTCTTCGAATGATCCTGAATGAGTTCAGCGAAGCGCTTCTGTTTCGCCTTCTGGTCATCCTGGATGGGGCCTCGGCCTTCTCCGACGGTCCGGAACACGATCGCCTGGAGGTATACTTCAAAACGAAAGACAAAACCGTCCTGTTGAACAACCCGTCAGACATCGCTTTACATGATTTGATGTACGCTGCGCGCGCAGAATCGAGGCATTAAGTTATTGAACCGTGCATCCTCTGCAAGGAACATCCGAGGCAGCATAGTCAGATAGGACTTGGGCGAACGCGCTGCGGTTCGGAGCAAGCCGACCCAAAAGGCCAAGACTAGGAAGTAGCAATACGGCAGACCGGGGGGTTGAGCCATGATCGTCTTGCTTGAACGATACGGATCCCTTTTCGCGAGGATCTGGATCGATGAGCTTCCGTCCTTTGCAGCGGGAAGCCACGTGGAAGTGCTGGTGGGTGGCCGGGAGCACGTCGGGCCGCCGGAAAAACCTCTGACCTCACATCGTGGCGGCGTCGAGAGAGTGTTTGCCCATCAGCCGTCCGATTACGGATTGCTGCCCGGACAGTTCATCCCGCTGAATATCGGTCGCTTGATCGTTTCCGCAGGGGTCCAGAAGACCGACAGGCCGATCTCCAGCCCCGGGCCGACGTGGGGCAAGCCGCCGCGGGAGGGACTTCCGGGCGAATACGTGCCTTTCCTCAAGGGCCCGTTCAATCTTGAGCACGAGCTTGAAGGCGTCTTGCAGATCACGCACGCCGCTGAACACGAGGTTGCGTCAAGTATCGTTGGTTACCGGATCACGTTCGAGATCCTGGTGCGCCTTATGGCCATGCAGGCCCGTGGCGTCGATGAGGCGACGATCATCGAGGACATGGAGCGCGTTTTGAACGCCAAACGCATCAAGTGAAGCGGCGATTCCCGTCGGACGCAGCCAGGTGCATCATCTCGCCCTCGCCGCACCCTCGACGGCGATTTCGCCCCGCGATCTTGATCCGGCCTGCCGCCCGGTGCACTGAAAGGCTGCGGTGGACCGCCGCGCCGCCCGCACACCGCCGCGAGGACAGCATGACCGAGACCTTGCCGAGCGCCTCGCCTTTCGCCGCGTTCCTCGACGAGCTCGCCGATGTGTCGGGGCGCGCGATCATGCCCTATTTCCGCAGCGCCATGGCGGTCGAGAACAAGCTTGGCGGTGCCGGCGGCGCCGGGCGCGACGGCGGGGTGCCGTTCGATCCGGTCACGATCGCCGACCGGGCGGCCGAGACGGCGATGAGGGCGCTGATCGAGCTCCGCCATCCCGGCCACGGCATCCTCGGCGAGGAATTCGGCTCGGTCCGGCTCGACGCCGAGCATGTCTGGGTGCTCGATCCGATCGACGGCACGCGCGCCTTCATCTCCGGCCTGCCGGTCTGGGGCACGCTGATCGGCCTGCGCTCGTCCGGGCGCGCGGCGCTCGGCATGATGCACCAGCCCTTCACCGGCGAGCGCTTCGCCGGCGACACGACGTCGGCCTGGTACCGCGGCCCGGGCGGCCACCGGCGGCTCGCCACGCGGCCCAGCGCCGCGCTCGAGGACGCGGTGCTGTTCACCACCACGCCGGCGATCTTCGCGCCTGAGGAGCGCGCCGCCTATGACCGGGTCGAGCGGCAGGTCCGCCTCGCCCGCTACGGCGTCGACTGCTACGCCTATTGCATGGTCGCCGCCGGCCTGGTGGACCTCGTCGTCGAGGCGGGGCTCAAGACCTACGACATCTGCGCGCTCATCCCCGTCATCGAGGGCGCGGGCGGCGTCGTGACCGACTGGACGGGCGGCCCGGCGGTCGACGGCGGACAGGTCGTCGCGTGCGGCGACCCGCGGCTCCACGAGAAGGTGCTCGCCGCCCTCGCGGGCTGAAGGGACCCGAACCTCGCCGCACACACTCGCCCGCCCGAGTCCGCCCCCCCGGCGCGGCCCTCCCGGCTCGCCCGTCAGGCGTCTCCGACGCCTCAGCTCCCCGGCACGAACATGTCGAAGGCGGCGAGCACCTGCTCGCGATAGATGTCCGCCTCCTGCAGCAATTCGTGGCGCGCGCCCGGGATCGTGATCAGGTTGCCGCCCTTGAACGCTTGCGCGAACCACTCGATCGCCCCGACCGACACGATCCGCTCGTCGCCGGCCGAGATGACCAGGAGCGGCATGCGCAGATCCTCGAGCGCGTCCGGGTCCATGAAGCCGTCGATCGCCCGGTAGGCCGCGTCGACCCAGCCGATCGTCGGCGCGCTCACCGTGATCTCCGGATGGGCGAGGCCGAAGCGCTTGTTGCGCTCGAAGCGGCGCTTGTCGTTGGTCAGCGCGTTGCCGGGAAAGGGCTGCTTCGACGGGTCGTGCTGCGAGGCGCCGGGAATGTAGCTCTTGCCGAAGCCGGTCAGCCGCAGCGTGCGCGCGAGCACGGCCGGGGCCCCGGCGGTCCAGGCCGGCGCGCGGATGCCGAGCAGCGGGGAGAGGAGGACGCTGCGGCGGAACCGGCGCCGCATCGCCGCCGAACTGCGGAGCAGGATCAGCCCGCCGGTCGAATGGGCGAGCGCGAAATAGGGCGGCGGGCAGGTCGCGATGACCACCTGCGACATGATCGTGTCGAGGTCGGTCTCGTACTCGTCGAAATGGCGGATGTGGCCCTTGCGGAAATTGCTGAGCTGCCGCTCCGAGCCGCCCTGGCCGCGCCAGTCGAACACGGTCACGGCGAAGCCGCGCACCAGGAGGTCACGGACGGTCTCGTGGTATTTTTCGATATATTCGGCGCGGCCCTGCAGGATCACGACGGTGCCGGGGCTGCGCCGCGTCTCGGGCAGCCAGGCGGCGTAGCGCAGGCGCAGGCCGTCCGGACAGGCGACGAAGCCGGTCTTCACCCCGGGCGGTATCGGATTGTCGTCGTCTTCGATGAGCGCCATTGGAGCCTCGGTCGGGGCGGACGCCGGCGGCGGCCGGTGTCCACCCCTCCGAGATAACCGAAGTCCCGGCCGGCGCTCAACGGGCATCGCCGTGGGAGCCGACACGACGGGAGCCATGCGCCCGAGCGCGCCGGTCCGGGACTTCGGGATACGCTCGGCCGGGCGTCGGATCACGGGCGCCTCCGCCGAGGCGCCGTGCGACCCGCCATCCGTCTTGAGCGGTCGTCGGCAACTATAATTACAGACGATGAACCGCGCCGGAAAGGCCGGTTCACGGCGCATTCAAGGGGGCGACGACCGGCCTTCGGCGGGGCTTTCCGGATCCTCTTGAAAGCGCCGGGAGCCGCTCCTAAATCCTCGTCAGCGGACGCCAGACGGGTCCGCGGGACGGTCTTCCGGGGTCGCGGGCCAAAAGGGCGCAGCTTCGGGAATTCGTCGGCCGTCCATCAGTCGCTCGAATGGAGGACTATGACATGCGTATCGACTTTGCCCCGCTCTATCGTTCCACCGTCGGTTTCGACCGCCTGTTCCAGCTGATCGATTCGCTCGGCACGGACAACGGCCAGCCGACCTACCCGCCCTACAACATCGAACGGACCGGCGAGAACGCCTACCGCATCTCCATGGCGGTGGCCGGCTTCTCCGAAGCCGACATCTCGATCGAGCTGCGTGAGAACGCGCTCACTGTGAAGGGCGAGAAGAAGGAAGAGGCGGCCGACCGCGAGGTTCTCTACCGCGGCATCGCCTCGCGCGCCTTCGAGCGCCGCTTCCAGCTCGCCGACTTCGTCCTCGTGAAGGGCGCGACCCTGGAGAACGGGCTTCTGCACGTGGATCTCGCCCGCGAGATTCCCGAGGCGATGAAGCCGCGTCAGATCCCGATCACCGCCGGCACCGCCAAGGCGAAGCAGATCGAGGCCCAGGCCGCCTGATCGGCCGAACGATAGAGTCAGCGAGGGCGTCCCGGGAAACCGGGGCGCCCTTTTCGTTGGGCGGGACTTTTCGGCCGAAACTTGTTGTCGGCTCGCGCTGAATTCCGATCGACTCAGGGATGCGTTCCAGACGAACCGGAGGTCTGGGACGCCGCCGTCATGATGGCCGCGCGACGCGAGTCCCGGCCCGCCGAGCGGCCCGAGTCCGCGTCCGCCCGCTATCCGACCAGCGCCACGAACCGGTCGACCTCGGCTTCCGTCGTCCGGAAGCTCGTCACCAGGCGGTAGAGCTGCTCGCCGAGGCGCGGGGCGTCCTCGGGGGCGAGGCCGGACATCGACCATTCGTAGAAGGCGGCGCCCTCCTCGCGGAGCCGCGCGGCGGTCGCGGGGGCCATGAAGGCGAACACCTCGTTCGCCTCAGGGGCCCAGCCTATGCGCGCGCCCGTGGAGGCGGAGAGGCCGGTGGCGAGGCGCATCGCCATTGCGTTGGCGTGGTCGGCGAGGTCGAGCCAGTGCTCGTCGGCGAGCCAGCCCTCGAACTGGGCGGCCACGAAGCGGTGCTTCGACACGAGCTGCGCGGCGCGCTTGCGGAGATAGCCGAGCGCCTCGGTGCGGGAGCGGTCGAACAGCACGACCGCCTCGGCCATCAGCGCGCCGCCCTTGGTCGCCCCGAAGGAGAGCACGTCGACGCCGGCGCGCCAGGTGAGTTCGGACGGCGCGCAGGAGAGATGCGCGATGGCGTTGGCGAAGCGCGCCCCGTCCATGTGCACGGCGATGCCGCGCGTCTTCACGAGCGCGGCGAGCGTGCCGACCTCGTCCGGCGTGTAGACGGTGCCGAGCTCGGTGGCGTTGGTCAGCGACAGCACGGCGGGCTGCGAGTGGTGGACCACCCCGGCCGGCATCTCGGCCAAAGCGGCGGCGACCGTCTCGGGCGCGAGCTTGGCGCGCGCGCCGGGCAGGCCGATCGTCTTCACGCCGGCGAAGAATTCCGGCGCGCCGCATTCGTCGGCGTTGAAATGCGCGTCCCTGTGCCCGATGACGGCGCCCCAGGGCGGGGAGAAGGCCGCCATCGACAGCGCATTGGCCGCCGTACCGGTGGCGACCAGGAACACCGCCACGTCGCGCTCGAAGAGGTCCGCCATGGCGGCCTCGACCCGGCGCGTGACGTCGTCGTTGCCATAGGCGGGCGCGGGCCCCCCATTGGCGGCCTCGAGGGCGGCCATGACCTTGTCGGAGGCACCGGCCCAATTGTCGCTGGCGAAGATCATGCCCGGTGCCTTGCCATGCGCCGGGGCCGAGCGCAACCATGTCCGCGCGCGACCCGCGCCGCAACGCTGGCGCTGGCTCGTCGGGCATAAACATGCAGCCGCTGCGTCCCGCGGGAAATTCTTCGCCGTGACGGCGGAGATGGGGAATGCCTGTTCCGCCGCTGAGCCCGGAGCGGTGGGATCGCGCAAGATAGTTGCGACATGGGCGCGCATCCTTTCCGAAGCGTGCCGGAAAATCCATCGCCGGGAAAGAAACCTGCCGATTTCCGGCCCGGGAACGCTTGCGGGTTCCCCGGTTTTCTGGCATGGTCCGCAACCGGAATAGGACAGTAGTGCTGTCCCATCGCGGACAGGCTTTCGAGCCGGCGCGCGCGGGACGAGAAAAGCCGGGAGCCCGCGACATCGGGCCTCCGGCCGACGCCATGTCGGCACGCCTCCGCACAGCGCCGAACCCTCGAAGGTCGAGGCCTTCGCCGCGACTGCGGGCCGGGCAACAAGCCGTCCCGGCGCGAGCCGGACGCGGACACGCCGGAGCGCTGCACCGAATTCCGAACCGACCGGCGCGGCCGGGCTCGACCGTTGACGCAAGGCCTTCCATTATGAGGCGCGGGCGGACGGAAGAGCCCCCGCGCCCGCGACTTGGACAAAAGTGGTTGTCCGCCGCCTCGATGACCCGGGGCGTTCGGCAGAGCGAGGACGGATCCATGGCTAGGATCGAGGCTGACGGACCTTTCGCAGCGGTTGACGGGACGAAGGCGGGCGCCGGGACGGCGAAAGCCGAAACCGATCGCGCCCTGGCGGCCGCCACCAAAGCCACCGGCCTGCCGGTCGCCGAAGGCCTGTTCGATCCGGGCCTCGGCCGCGACAGCTGCGGCGTCGGCTTCATCTGCAACCTGAAGGGCGTGAAGAGCCACGCGATCGTCACCGATGCCTTGAAGATCCTCGAGAACCTCGAGCATCGCGGCGCGGTCGGCGCGGACCCGCTGATGGGCGACGGCGCCGGCATCCTGGTGCAGATTCCGCATGCCTTCTTCGCCGAGGAGGCGAAGCGGCTTGGCTTCGAGCTGCCCGAGCCCGGCCGCTACGGCATCGCGCAGGTGTTCCTGCCGCGCGACGCGGCCGACCGCGCCCGCTCGATCGCCATCATCGAGACGGTGAGCGCGGAGAGCGGCGTCAGCATCCTCGGCTGGCGCGACGTGCCGGTCGACAATTCCTGCCTGTCGGACGGCGTACGCGCGACCGAGCCGGTGCAGCGCCAGTGCTTCATGGTCTCCACGAAGCCGCTGTCGGAGGACGACTTCGAGCGCCGGCTCTTCATCAACCGCAAGAAGATCTCCGGCGACGTCTACGAGGCCGACTGGAACGGCCAGACCAAGCGCGACCAGGATTCCTTCTATGTCGTGTCCATGTCCTGCCGGACCGTGGTCTACAAGGGCATGTTCCTCTCCTACCAGGTCGGCGCCTACTATCCCGACCTGCACGACCCGCGCTTCGTCTCGGCGCTCGCGCTCGTGCACCAGCGCTTCTCGACCAACACCTTCCCGTCGTGGAAGCTCGCCCATCCGTACCGGATGGTCGCCCACAACGGCGAGATCAACACGCTGCGCGGCAATGTGAACTGGATGTATGCGCGGCAGGCGACCACGACCTCGAAGCTGTTCGGCGACGAGATCGAGAAGCTGTGGCCGATCTCCTACGAGGGCCAGTCCGACACCGCCTGCTTCGACAACGCGCTCGAATTCCTCGTCATGGGCGGCTACTCGCTGCCGCATGCGGTGATGACGCTGATCCCCGAGGCGTGGTCCGGCAACCAGCTGATGGATCAGGACCGCAAGGCCTTCTACGAGTACCACGCCGCGCTGATGGAGCCGTGGGACGGCCCGGCCGCGATCGCCTTCACCGACGGCCGCATGATCGGCGCCACGCTCGACCGCAACGGGCTCCGGCCCGCCCGCTACATCGTGACCGACGACGACCGGGTGGTGCTCGCCTCCGAGGAAGGCGTGCTGCCGATCCCGGAGGAGAAGATCATCGCCAAGTGGCGGCTGCAGCCGGGCAAGATGCTGCTGATCGACCTCGACAAGGGCCGCATCGTCTCCGACGACGAGATCAAGCGCGACATCGCCACGGCGCATCCTTACGCGCGCTGGATCGAGGAGACGCAGATCGTCGCCGAGGACCTGCCCGAGGTGCCGTCGCAGACGCCGAAGGTGCTCGACAGCCTGCTCGACCTGCAGCAGGCCTTCGGCTACACGCAGGAGGACGTCAACCTCCTGATGGCGCCGATGGCGACCACCGGCCAGGAGGCGGTCGGCTCCATGGGCACCGACACGCCCATCTCGGCGCTCTCCGACAAGTCGAAGCTGCTCTACACCTATTTCAAGCAGAACTTCGCCCAGGTGACGAACCCGCCGATCGATCCGATCCGCGAGGAGCTCGTCATGAGCCTCGTGTCCTTCATCGGGCCCAGGCCGAACCTGTTCGACCTGCAGGGCTCGCAGGCGTCGAAGCGGCTCGAGGTGCGCCAGCCGATCCTGACCAACGAGGATCTGGAGAAGCTCCGCGCGATCGACGGCATCGAGGGCGCGGGCTTCCGCACCATCACGATCGACATCACCTATCCGGCCGCCAACGGCGCCGCCGGCATGCGCCCCGCCCTCGACGCGATCTGCGTCCAGGCGGAAGCGGCCGTGCGCGTCTCCGCGACGGGGCAGGTCTACAACATCATCATCCTGTCGGACCGCGCGATCGGCTCCAACCGCATCGCGATCCCCGCGCTGCTCGCGACCGCGGCGGTGCACCACCACCTGATCCGCAAGGGCCTGCGCACCCGCGCCGGCCTCGTCGTGGAGACCGGCGAGCCGCGCGAGGTGCACCATTTCTGCGTCCTCGCCGGCTATGGCGCGGAGGCGATCAACCCCTATCTGGCCTTCGAGACGCTCATCGCCATGCGCGAGGCGTTCCCGGACCGGCTGACCGAGAAGGAGATCGTCTACCGCTTCATCAAGTCGGTCGACAAGGGCATCCTCAAGGTCATGTCCAAGATGGGCATCTCGACCTACCAGTCCTATTGCGGCGCGCAGATCTTCGACGCGGTCGGGCTCGCGAAGGACTTCGTGAAGCGCTACTTCTTCGGCACCTATTCGCTCGTCGGCGGCGTCGGCCTCGCCGAGATCGCCGAGGAGACCGTGCGCCGGCACCGCGAGGCCTTCGGCGAGGCGCCGACCCTGAAGACGATGCTCGATGTCGGTGGGGAATATGCCGTCCGCCTGCGCGGCGAGGCGCATGCGTGGACCGCTCCGGTGGTCGCCGCCCTGCAGCACGCGGTGCGCGGCAACGCGCAGGACAAGTATCGCGAATACGCGCGCATGCTGAACGACCAGTCGCGCCGCCTGCTCACCATCCGCGGCCTGTTCCGCATCCGCTCGGCCGAGGAGATCGGCCGCGCGCCGGTGCCGATCGACGAGGTCGAGCCGGCGGCCTCGATCGTGCGCCGCTTCTCCACCGGCGCCATGTCCTACGGGTCGATCAGCCGCGAGGCGCACACGACCTTGGCGATCGCCATGAACCGGATCGGCGGCAAGTCGAACACCGGCGAGGGCGGCGAGGAATCCGACCGCTTCGTGCCGCTGCCGAACGGCGACAGCATGCGCTCGGCGATCAAGCAGGTGGCGTCGGGGCGCTTCGGCGTGACGGCGGAGTATCTCGTCAACGCCGACATGATCCAGATCAAGATGGTGCAGGGCGCCAAGCCCGGCGAAGGCGGCCAGCTGCCCGGCCACAAGGTCGACGCGGTGATCGCCAAGGTGCGCCACTCGACCCCGGGCGTCGGCCTCATCTCGCCGCCGCCGCACCACGACATCTACTCGATCGAGGACCTGGCGCAGCTCATCTTCGATTTGAAGAACGTCAACCCGGACGCCGCCATTTCGGTCAAGCTCGGCTCGGAGGTCGGCGTCGGCACGGTCGCGGCGGGCGTCTCCAAGGCGCGCGCCGACCATGTGACGATCGCCGGCTTCGAGGGCGGCACGGGTGCCTCCCCGCTCACCTCGATCAAGCATGCCGGCTCGCCCTGGGAGATCGGCCTCGCCGAGACGCACCAGACGCTCGTCGCCAACCAGCTGCGCGGCCGCATCGCCGTGCAGGTGGACGGCGGCGTGCGCACCGGCCGCGACGTGGTGATCGGCGCGCTGCTCGGGGCCGACGAGTTCGGCTTCGCCACCGCCCCGCTCATCGCGGCGGGCTGCATCATGATGAGGAAGTGCCACCTGAACACCTGCCCGGTCGGCGTCGCCACCCAGGACCCGGTGCTGAGGAAGCGCTTCGTCGGAAAGCCGGAGCACGTGATCAACTTCTTCTTCTTCCTCGCGGAAGAGGTGCGCGAGATCATGGCCGAGCTCGGCTTCCGCCGCTTCGACGAGCTGGTCGGGCAGGCGCATGTGCTCGACCGCCGCGAGGCGATCGAGCACTGGAAGGCGAAGGGCCTCGACTTCGGCCTCCTGTTCCACCAGCCGACGCCGCCGGAAGGCGTCGCCACCCGGCACTCGGAGACGCAGGACCACAAGATCCACGACATCCTCGACCGCAAGCTGATCGCCGCGGCCATGCCGGCGCTCGAGCACAAGAAGCGCGTCGAGGTCTCGCTCCCGATCTGCAACACCGACCGCACGGCCGGCGCCATGCTGTCCGGCGAGGTGGCCAAGCGCTACGGCCAGACCGGGCTTCCCGACGACACGATCCACGTCAAGCTGAAGGGCACCGCCGGGCAGAGCTTCGGCGCGTTCCTAGCGAGCGGCGTCACGCTGGAGCTCGAAGGGGCGGCCAACGACTATGTCGGCAAGGGCCTCTCCGGCGGGCGGCTGATCGTCTATCCGGCGGCGGAGGCGAAGCGCCTCGTGCCGGAACAGTCGATCATCGTCGGCAACACGGTGCTCTACGGCGCGACCGAGGGCGAGGTTTTCTTCCGCGGCGTCGCGGGCGAGCGCTTCGCGGTCCGCAACTCGGGCGCCATGGCGGTGGTCGAGGGCGCGGGCGACCATTGCTGCGAATACATGACCGGCGGCGTGGTGGTCGTGCTCGGCAAGACCGGGCGCAACTTCGCGGCCGGCATGTCCGGCGGCATCGCCTATGTGCTCGACGAGGACGGCACCTTCGAGAAGAGCTGCAACATGTCGATGATCGAGCTGGAGCCGGTCGCCGAGGAGGAGGAACTCCACGCCGCCCGCCACCACCAGTCCGGCGACCTGCACATGCACGGCCTCGTCGACGTGATGAGCGACATGTCGCGGCACGACGCCGAGCGGCTGCACCAGCTGATCGAGAAACACGCGCGCTACACCGGCTCCGAGCGCGCCAGGACCATCCTGGCGCACTGGACCGAGTATCTGCCTCGCTTCCGCAAGGTGATGCCGGTGGAATACCGCCGCGCGCTGAAGGAACTCGCCGCCCAGCAGGCGGCCGCCGAACTGCAATACGCCCGGGCTGGGGAGTGATCGATGGGTAAGGTAACGGGCTTTCTGGAGATCGACCGCCAGGACCGCAAGTATCGGCCGGCCGGCGACCGCATCCGGAACTGGAACGAATTCGTCATCCCGCTGGCGGAGCCGTCCACGCGCGACCAGGCGGCGCGCTGCATGAACTGCGGCATCCCGTATTGCCACACGGGCTGCCCGGTCAACAACCAGATCCCCGACTGGAACGACCTCGTCTATCACGGTGACTGGGAGACGGCGGCCGAGAACCTGCACTCGACCAACAACTTCCCGGAATTTACCGGGCGCGTCTGCCCGGCCCCGTGCGAGGCCTCCTGCACGCTGAACCTCACCGACACCCCGGTGACGATCAAGACGATCGAATGCTCGATCGCCGATCGCGCCTGGGACGAAGGCTGGGTGAAGCCCGAGGCCCCGTCGCGCCGCACCGGCCGCAAGGTGGCGGTGATCGGCTCCGGCCCGGCCGGCCTCGCCGCCGCCCAGCAGCTCGCCCGCGTCGGCCACGACGTGCATGTCTACGAGAAGAACGCCCGCGCCGGCGGCCTGCTGCGCTACGGCATCCCGGACTTCAAGCTGGAGAAGTGGGTGGTCGAGCGGCGCGTGCAGCAGCTCGTCGCCGAGGGCGTGACGTTCCACTACGGCGTCCATGTGGGCAAGGACCTGCCGGTCGACCAGCTGCAGTCGGACTACGACGCCGTGCTCCTCGCCGGCGGCTCGGAGAAGCCGCGCGACCTGCCGATCCCCGGCCGGGAATTCGCCGGCGTGCATTTCGCCATGGAGTTCCTGCCGCAGCAGAACCGCCGCGTCTCCTCTGAAGCCCCGGGCGAGGTCGAGCCGATCCTCGCGGGCGGCAAGCACGTGGTCGTCATCGGCGGCGGCGACACCGGCTCGGACTGCATCGGCACGTCGATCCGCCAGGGCGCCCTGTCGGTGACCCAGCTCGAAATCATGCCGAAGCCGCCCGAGAAGGAGAACAAGCTCCTCACCTGGCCGAACTGGCCGCTGAAGCTGCGCACCTCGTCGTCGCACGAGGAGGGCGCCGAGCGGCAGTTCGCGGTCATGACGCAGCGCTTCGAGGGCGTCGACGGCAAGGTCAAGACGCTCCACTGCGTCGAGGTCGACCAGTCGATGAAGGCGGTGCCGGGCTCGGAATTCGTGCTGAAGGCGGATCTCGTCCTGCTCGCGATGGGCTTCATCCACCCGATCCACGAGGGCCTCATCAGCGACCTCGGCGTCGCCCGCGACGGGCGCGGCAATGTCTCGGCCGACGAGGAGAGCTACCTCACCTCCGTGCCGAAGGTCTATGCCGCCGGCGACATGCGGCGCGGCCAGAGCCTCGTCGTCTGGGCGATCCGCGAGGGCCGCCAGGCCGCCCGCTCGATCGACCTCGCCTTGATGGGCAAGACCGACCTGCCGCGCTGAGCGCGGGTCTGGCCCAGGCGAGGACGCCCGGGCGATCGGCTGTAACGGCGGATGGCATGGATCCGGACGGCCGGCGCCAGGGGTGAGCGGCGCCGGCTCCGGGCTCGCAACTCCAGGCGTCATGGCCCGCCGTGTCTCGCCGCGGATGCCCGCCGGTCTGTCCCGAGGCGGCTAACCGCCGCCGGCGGGCCGCGGCCGCTGCCACACGAAATTGTCGACGCGGCCGGCGGGCGCCTCGATGCCTTCGCCACGCACGAGGCGGCGGTAGAGCGGCGTCTCGGTGATCGGATAGCCGCCCGGCATCTGGTCGGACGGCTTCAGATCCGCCGGCTTGACGTCGGCTGGCTTGGCGGCGACCGGCTGGGGTGCGGCAGGCCGGGGGGCGGGACCTCCGGCAAGATCGGTTTCGCCGTCCTGGCCCGGATCGCCCATGGTGATCACCGGTCCGACCTTCTTCCACGGCGCGGGCGGCAGCGGCGGCGGAGCGGCGAGCACGACCGCGTCCGGCACCTGCGGCGCCTGCGGCGCTTCCGGCGGCATCGGCTCGAGATTGGCCGAGGGCGCGCCCTGCAGCTTGTCGCGGATGCTCTGCTCGACGAAATAGGCGAGCTTGCGCTGGCCGGCGCGGTTGAAATGGATGCCGTCGCCGGCGCGCAGCCGCTTCACCTGCCCGTCCACGTCGGGGCCGTTATAGGCGAAGTTGCCGTCGTCGTCGGTGAAGCCCGGCCAGATGTCCACGTAGCTGAGCCCGGCCTGCTCTACGATCGGCTTCACCAGCCCGTTGATGTAGCTCATGAACGCCGAATGGGTCGGCCGCTCGGTCGGCGGCATGCCGACCCAGTAGACCGGCTTGCCGGTGTCCTTCAGGAGCTTCGCGATCTTGGCCACCCGCTCCTTGTAGAGCGCCTCCCAGCGGTCGGAGCGCAGCTCCTCGGTCTTGGCGCCGGTCTTCTTGTCGTAGAAGCTCTGCCGGTCGTTCACGCCGAGCATGATCGCCACATAGTCGAACTTGCCCTCGGCGAGGATACCGGGCAGCGCCGCGACCCAGTCGAACTCGTCGTCGCGCACGATCGTCGAATTCGGCCGCGACTTGTTGGCCACCGCGACGCCCGGCGTGTCGGCGAAGGCGATCTGCAGGCCCTGGGCGAGCCCGGCCGCCTGGCTGTCGCCGAGGACGAGGATCACCTGGGCGTTCGCATCCTTCGGCTGCTCGACGATCTTCGGTTCCGCCGGCGCCTTCGGCTTCACCACGCGCGGCTTGTCCTGACCGGAGGCCGGCGGCTGCCCCTGCGGCTCGCGGCCGGGCGGCGGCAGCGGCTTCTGCTGGTTGCCGCCGAACAGGAAGCGGAAGAAACCGCCCATCTGGTCCTGTGCCGCGGCCGGGCCGGCGGCGGCGAGGAAGATCCCGACGACGAACGCCAGGAACAGCGTGGATGAAGCCTTGCGCATGGACGTCCTTGGTCCTTCGCCGAAGCCGCGGTCCCGAGACGTTCCTGCCTCGGGACTGGACGCCTCCGGTCCATGACCCCCCTGAATGAGCACTATGCTACCTCATCCCGGGGTGAAGGGTAAGCCGTCCGTCCAGGCGTCGACCGCGAGGGGAACGTCGGCCCAACTCCTGGCCCGAAGCCGGTCGGCGGCTGGTCGTGCGGCCGAGCCCCCCGATCTCGGCGCGGGGTGCCGTAAGCGCTGCGCGACGAATATCCTCGGAGCTCATGGCTTTCATCACGATGTGACGTCGCCTCGACATCTTCGCCGTTGACCAGTTCCGATCGGTTGGACTTTAGTGCGGTCGTGACTGCGCGGGGCGGTCGAACATAGATGAAGACCTGCGTTCTGAATGTCGACCGCACGACCACTCGTTCTCATCGTCGAAGATCAGCGGGAGATCGCCGCGGTCATCGAAGCCTATCTCGTCAAGAACGAATTCAGGACGGTGGTTGCAGTCGACGGACCGACGGCGCTCAGCCACCACGCCATGCTGTCTCCCGATTTGCTCTTGCTGGACGTGCGGATACCGGTCCTCGACGGCTTCGAAGTCCTGGCCAAGATCCGGCAAACCCACACGACTCCGGTCATCCTTCTCACGGCGATGGCGGAGGATATCGATAGACTGACCGGCTTCAGGATCGGTGCGGACGACTATATCGTCAAACCGTTCAATCCCCAGGAAGTCGTGGCGCGGGTGAAGGCCGTCCTGCGACGCAGTTCCGGCGGAAGTAACCCCGTCCTTCTCCGATGCGGTCCGATCGAGATCGACCTGGATGCTCACGTTGTCCGAATCCACAGCGGCGACGGCCCGGTGAACGTTCAGCTCACCTTGAGCGAATACCGCATTCTTGTTTATCTCTCGCAGCGGCCGACTCGCGTGGTCGGGCGGGGCGACCTTGTCGACGCCTGCCTGCCGGAGAGCGACGCGCTCCCTCGATCGGTCGACACTCATATCGCGAACTTGCGTCGCAAGCTCGAGGCTTCCGGCGCCACCGGGCTGCTCCAGCCGGTGCGCGGGGTCGGTTATCGGCTGTGCACGCCACCGTGACCCACAGACGACTTAGCCTGGCCACGATGACTGCGGCGATCATCGTGGCGATGATGGGGTTGAGCGTTGTCATTGTCTACTTCGGAGTATTGTTCGCCGACCAGGTCGTCGGCGACAGAATCATCGCGTCATTGCCCGACGGCGCGAGGCGCGCTTGGATCGATTCGCAAGCCGGTCGACTTCCCGACAAGGCGGATTTCGAAGAATTACACGCCGTTTCTCGAGCCGCGGGTGCCAAGGCGGAGACCAGCAACAGGCTCGCCGTGGCAATGTTCTCGGCGCTATCCATCGCAGTATTCAGTCTGGGCGGATTCATGGTGATGCGCCGCGTCTTGTCGCCCCTCAAGCGACTTGCCGACGCCACCGAAAGGGTGAGAAGCGGCGATTTTGACGTGAGACTGCCGGCAAGCAGGCTGGACAGCAAAGAAATCGCAACGCTCGTGGACGGCTTCAACGCTCTCGCGAACGATTTGGACGCCGCGGAAAGGCGCCTGCGATTCAACACGATGGCGCTCGCCCACGAACTGAGGACGCCGCTGACCGTCGTTCAGACGACGCTTCAGGCGATGATCGACGACGTCTATCCGATCGAGGTGAATACGATCAGACCTTTGCTGACGCAGATCGAGGGACTGGGACAGCTTGTCGAGGATCTTAGAGTCCTGTCGCTCGCTGCCGGGAACCGTCTTCTCCTGGAAGCGACCCCCGGCGATCTGGCCGTCGAGGTGGCGACCCTGGCCGCATCGATCGCGCCCGCGTTCGAGGCAAGGGGTGTCTCCCTGAAGACCGCGCTCGAGGCGGCACCGGCGCTCATCGACAGCCAACGTATGAGGCAAGTGCTCCTCGCGCTGGTCGAGAACGCCCGCATCCACGCTGCCGACGGACGGCACATCGGGATCGTGACCGGCCTCGATGGACACGGACGAGCGGTCGCGTCCGTGTTCGATCGGGGCCCCGGCTTCCCCGACGAACTGTTGCAGAATGGAATTGTGCCGTTCTTCAAGGGCAGCCCTTTCGCTCGGCCGGATCACCGGGGTACGGGGCTGGGACTCTCCATCGTCAGGGCGATCGTCCTCGCACATGGCGGCGAATTGAGACTGGAGAACCGGCCGGATGGTGGAGGCGCCGTCCACATCTCGCTCCCACCGCTCGACCCGCCGCACTGACCGGACTCCGGGCGGTTCTCCTTCGAACCTTGACAATTGGATTGCATGGATCCCGCCGACGCACACGCCGGTCGGTCGGCGTCGTCGGCTTCGCGCGTGCCGAGGGATCGAGATCTCTCGGTCCGAGCGTGCATCACGCCAGCGCTACGGCACAGAGCGTGCGTCAGTCAAAGATGAGGGTTCCATGCGAAGTGTTTCCCGTGCTTGTTCGGCACTCCTTTTGGGATTAATTCCTGCTTTGATCGTTCAATACACTCCCGCGGAAGCAACATCGTCGGCTCCAAGGGTCGAGGCCATCAAGTGTCCCGTTGCCATTTCATCGGCACCGGTTCGATGTGGGCAGCTGATCACCCCACGTGTTGCGAGTGGCGCGAGCAGCGAAACGGTTTCGATTCCATATGCGGTTCTGCCGTCTCGATTGCCGTGGCACGCCGGCGACCCCATCGTGTTCGTCACAAGCGGTCCCGGCGACAGCGCGTTCGGTTATCTCGGTCAATTGGCGGGATCGCCCATGCGGGATCTTCGCCAGATCATCGTGGTCGAGCAACGAGGAAACGGCTACGCAAAGCCATCGCTCGTTTGCCCGGAAGCCGCGAGCGGCGCTGACCTCGATGGAATTCAGAAGTGCCGGCGGCGTATCGATGAAGCTGGAATCGACGTCGAGGCGTTCAATAGCGATGCGGTCGCGACCGATCTCCACAATCTTCGGCTTGCTCTCGGATATCCGAAGTGGGACGTCTACGGCGTGTCGTATGGGACTTTCGTCAGTCTTCGATACGCCAAGGCCTATCCGAACGATGTTCGCAGCCTGATCCTCGACGGAGTGCTTCCGCCCGAGGCAAGCCTTCCCGATCAACCGACGGCCGGCCTGAACGCCGTGTCCAAATTGATCGACTACTGCAACGCCGACAGGCGGTGCAAGGCAGCCTATCCCGACCTTCAGAAGCGTCTCATCGCCCTTTTCGCCAGGCTTTCGGCCCAACCGTTGACGATCGGGGCGTCGCGGATCGATGCGTTCGCACTGACCCGGTTGACGCTGGGTGGGATCAACTCACGCGCGGACTTGGTGCCCGCCTTGTGGGCCGCCCTCGAGGCTCGCAATACCCAGCGCGCCGGACAACTCATCGCGGCCCTCGCCGCCGACCGAAGCGAGCCTGTAAAGGGCTTGAGCGCGTCCAAGGTGTTCAGCCTCGGATATGCCCTTTCGGTACTGTGTCGTGAAGAAGCACCATTTGGGGGATCGTCCAAGGCGAAGGTCAACTTGACAGTACAATGGCCGACTGAAATCATCGCCGCCGTCAACGCTTCTTTCGACACATTCAATGCTTGTCCAGAAGCCTGGCCGATAACAACGGGCCCTGCCGATCTCGCCAAGCGCGTCGTGACCAGTGTTCCGACCCTCATCTTGTCCGGCGATCTGGATCCGAATACACCGCCGGCCTTTTCGGCTTCGGCGAAGATCGGGCTACCCCGCGGAACCGTGGTCTCCATACCCAGGACCGGCCACGTGGCGCTCGACGACGATAACGGATGCGTTGATCGGATCGTCCGTGCCTTTCTCCTCCTGCCCGGCTCGCGGCCGCCGACGGATTGCCTTCGCGGCGGAAGCTTCCGGTTCGCGCTTCCCGGAGAGGCCATCAGGTGAGGAGGTTTCGGGTGGATGGGGTCGCGATCGTGAAACAAGGTTCTGATCGTCGACCGCCGTCGCCCGAAACACCCTGGGGCGACCGGCCGAAGCGCTGCGATCCGAACGGGACAGGCACTAGCTGCCGCGCAGCCGCTTCAGCACCTTGTCGGACGGGAAGCCGTCCGCCGGCGTCATGCCGGACTGCACCTGCCAGGCCTGCACCGCGGCTTGCGTCTTGTCGCCGATGCGGCCGTCGGTGCCGCCCGTGTCGAAGCCGAGCGTGGTCAGCCGCTGCTGCAGCTCCTGCGCCTCTTCCAGGCTCAGCTGCTTCTCGTCGGTCGGCCAGGGCTGGATGAACTCGCCGCCGCCGCGGATCCGGTCGGCCAGGTGGCCGATCGCCAGCGCATATTTGGTCGAGGGGTTGTAGGACCGGATCGCGCTCAGATTCTGCAGATAGATGAAGGCCGGCCCCTGCACGCCGGCAGGGATCGCGAGCCGCGCATTGTCCGCCGGGCGCGGGAAAGCCTCGCCGCCCGCGCGCGTCACGCCGAGCGCGCTCCACTGCGCGATGGTCTTCACCGACTTGCCGTCGGCGAGGCCGGCGTTGAACTTCGCCGGCAGCCGCACCTCGTAGCCCCAGGTCTCGCCGCGACGGTACTTGCCGCGCTCGACCAGGTAGCGCGCCGTGCCGGCGAGCGCATCGTCCGGCTTGCCGAACGGATTGATGCGCCCGTCGCCGTCGAAGTCGACGCCCATGGCGAGCCAGACTTCCGGCATCCACTGGGTGTGTCCCATGGCGCCGGCCCAGGAGCCGACCATCTCCTCCGGGCGCGCCCAGCCGCGGTCGACGATCACCAGGGCGTTGAGCAGCTCGGCTTCCCAATAGCTGCGCCGGCGCGCCTCGCCCCAGGCGAGCGCCGCCAGACACGGCAGGATCGGCTTCATGTATTTGTTGTTGACGATCACGTCGCCGAACGAGGACTCCATGCCCCACAGCGCGCACAGGTGATAGCGGTCGACGCCGTAGACCTGCTCGATGCGGTCGAACAGGGCGTCATACTGCTTGACGCGCTCGCGCCCGGTATTGATGCGCCATTCGCTGACCCGGCGGTTGAGGTAGCGCCAGATCGGCTCCTGCACCTCGGGCTGGGACTTGTCCGACTTGTAGACGCTCGTGTCCGGCTGGACCGACGCCATCACGGTGTCGTAGGTGGCGACGCGGATGCCCTTCGCCTCGGCGCGCTTGCGGAAGGCACGGACCCAGTCCGGATATTCGAGCGTCGCCTCCTGGGCGAGCGCGGGGAGGCCGGGGAGGCCGGACGCGACGACGGCCGCGCCGGCGCCGATGCCCGCCAAGAGGCGGCGGCGGCTCGGCAAGGGGGCCGCCGCGAGGGCGTGCCGGTCTTCGAGCTCAGTCCAAGTCTTCATCGTGTCTTCGCCTCGTGTCAGGAAAGGCGCGCGATCATCCGCCTGGAGCGTTGCACATCAATGTCGGCTCCTCGTTGAGAAGCTAGGGGCAATCGCGGTTAATGCAGGCTTAAAAATGTCCGAAACCCGCAAAAAGGCAATCGCCGGGGCAACCGGCGGAACACTTGCCGGGCCATGGGCGATCGACTACCGCTAGGCGCCGTTCCGGTCCCGACGCGACCCCCTTTTTTCACCCGGGCGCTCCGCTCGTATCCGCCAGGAAGCCACTGATGACGAAGCCCATTCGCAAAGCCGTCCTGCCTGTCGCCGGCCTCGGCACCCGCTTCCTGCCGGCCACCAAGGCGATCCCCAAGGAGATGCTGACGGTGGTCGACAAGCCGGTCGTCCAGTACATCGTCGAGGAGGCGCGCGAGGCCGGGATCGAGCACATCGTGTTCGTCACGGGCCGTAACAAGGCCGTGATCGAGGACCATTTCGACATGGCCTTCGAGCTCGAGGCGACGCTCAAGGAGCGCAACAAGGCGAAGGAGCTCGCCGAGGTGGAGAAGGCGCTGCCGCGCGCCGGCTCGACCAGCTTCACGCGCCAGCAGGCCCCGCTCGGCCTCGGCCATGCGGTGTGGTGCGCGCGCGAGATCGTCGGCGACGAGCCCTTCGCGGTCATGCTTCCCGACATGATCATGCGCGCCGAGAAAGGCTGCCTCGCGCAGATGATGGAGGTCTATGCCGAGACCGGCGGCAACGTCATCGCGCTCGAGGAATGCGATCCGGCGCTCGCCCATCAGTACGGCATCGTGGGCGTCGGCGAGGCGCGCGGGCGGGCCCGCCCGATCGACCGCATGGTGGAGAAGCCGCCGAAGGGCACGGCGCCCTCCAACCTCTTCATCTCCGGCCGCTACATCCTGCAGCCCGAGATCTTCGGCTATCTGTCGCGCATGGAGCGCGGGGCGGGCAACGAGATCCAGCTGACCGACGCGATGATCCGGCTGATGGGCGACCAGGACTTCTGGGGCGTCAAGTTCGACGGCGTCACCTACGACACCGGGTCGAAGATCGGCTTCCTCGCCGCCAATGTGGCGATCGGGCTGGAACGGGAGGAGCTCGCCGACGAGTTCCGCGCCGTGATCGAGGGCTTGCTCCGGCGCTGAGGGTCGGCGCCCGAACGATCGGGCGCCCGTACTTCCGCGACCCCGCCGTTCAGGGAACCACGGTCGGCCGGTAGGCGGCGACGCGGGCGGCCGTGATGCCGAGCAGGCGCGTCGCGTCGGCCGCGTTGCGCTGGCCGGCCGGGATGCCGAGCCGCCGACCGCGATAGGTGCGGTTCGGGGTGGAGAAATAGTCGACGCGCGAGCAGTTCAGGCCTTCGTGCTGGCAGGCGTCCGGATAGGACATGATGTCGCGCACGCGGCCCGGCATGTTCACGAAGCCGAAGTGGATGACGTTGTTGCCGGCGCGGCTTTCCACGAAGCGGTCGTGATAGAGGCCCATATTGTGGCCGATCTCGTGGGCGAGGGTCTGGTTCGGCAGGCAGCCCCGGGCGACCACCGACATGCCCCATTGGGCGGTGCTCGGCCCCGGACTGTCGATGATCCAGCCCATGCCGCACCAGGCACCGCCCTCGCGGATGAGCGTCACCAGGTCGGCGCCGAGCCGGTCGCGCTCGTTGCGGACCGCCGCCAGCGCGGCGCCGGTGGTCAGGTCGTCCAGGTTCTCGTCATAGGTCGTGGTGGCCTCGCGGTAGTTGACCGCCTCGTAGGTGCCGACGAGCCTGAACGTGATCCTGGCGCCGCTGTTCACGAGGGCGCGGTTCAGCATGGTCACGCCGAGCTGGATGTCCGCCACGATGTCCCCGGTCGCCTGCTTGGCGGTGGTCGTGTAGGCGCCGAGGAGATCGATCTGCACCGATCCGGCGCTCGACGAGGGCCTGGATTGCACCGCCCTGGTCGCGGCGCCGGGCGAAGGCGCGGCGGGCTGTCGGCCCGGACGCGGCGCGGGCGCGACGCGGTGCTTGTCCCTCGGTAGCCGCGATTCGTCGATCTCGCTCACCCACTGGGTGCCGTCCGGCTTCGATTCGATGCGGAAGGTCCGTTCGTCGAGGCGGGCGATGCCGGTCACCCGGCCGTCGCGCACCACGAGCGTCGCGGTGCCGATGCCGTCCTCCCGGTCGCCCGACCAGACCACGCCGCCCTCGGCGGCCGCCTCCACGTCGACGCGCCGGAACCGGCCGACCGCGTCGGGAAAAAGGGCGAGGTCGAGGGTCGGCTCGAGCGCCGCCGCAGCCTTGGCGCGGCCCTCGGCGCGTTCCTGGCCGGCCGGCAGCAACGTCCGCTCGACCACGGCGCGGTCGATCGAGACCCCGCGCTTGCGCACCTCGGCGCCCTCCTTGATCGTCGTCCGGGTCGCCGCCATGCGGTCCGCCGCGTCGAACAAGCTATCTGCGGCAAGGACTTCGCCAGTCATCGCGCCGGCCACCGCGGCGAACGCCAGGAGAGATGTCGTAAAGCGACGCATACCACGCCCTCACGCAATACATTCGGTTTCCTCGAAATGTACGGAGGAGGTGCAAAAACTTCGTTTGCATCCTGAGCGTCGATCGACGCTTTTCGGAAAGGGATCGGCAAGGGCCGGATCGGGGCCGGTGAAAAACCGGCCCGGCGTCTCAGGATCTGGCCGCGCGGAACTTCGCCACCACCGGCGCCGCGCTGCGGATTTTGCGCGCCCCGTCGGCCGCGTTCGGCTGGCCGGCGGCGATGCCCATGGGTCCGCCCCGGTAGCTGACGAGGGGCGAGGAGAACAGGTCCGGCGTCGCGCAGTCCTGGCGGAACCGGGCCAGGCATTCGTCGGGATAGGACATGATGTCACGCGCCCGGACCTTCACGTTCGTATAGCCGAAGTTATATCCGGGGCCGTAGTACCGCTTCTGGTAGCGGTCGTGGTTGAGGCCGAGATTGTGGCCGATCTCGTGGGCGAGCGTCGCGCCCTGCACGCAGTCGACCGCCATGACCGAATAGCCGTAAGCCGCGTCCACCGACCGACCGTCCAGGATATAGCCGATGCCGCAATAGTCTTCGCGGCGCTCGACCACCGTGACGAGATCGGCGCCGACGGCCTCGCGCTTGTCGCGCAGGCTCGCGAAGCGCGCGGCGGTGACCGTCGCCCCGAGCGTGTCGCTGCCGGGCTGCTCGACATAGCCGGCAAGTTCATGCCAGCCCACGATGCGCAGCTTCGCCCGGATGCCGCTGTCCTTGAAGGCACGGTTGGCGACGGCGACGGCGACCCTCACCTCGGATTTGAGATTGGGCGAGGCGCGCACGGCCGCCGGGGAATATCCGACGAGGAGGTCGATCGTCGCGACGGCAGCGGCCTCCGCCGAGGGCGGTCGGCGCGCGCGGAAAATCGTCCAGTCGAAGGCTTTCCGGGCCGGAAGCTTGACCGCAACGTGCCGGTCGCGCGGCAGCCGGGCGAGGTCGATCTCGGCCACAAGCGCGGTCCCGACCCCGGTTGCCGTGATGCGGAAGCGCCTGTCCTCGAGCCGCGCCGTGCCGGTGACGCGGCCGGCCTCGACCACGAGCGTCAGGGTTCCGATGCCGTCGGCGCGGTCGCCCGTCCAGACGATGCCGCCCTCCTCCAGCGGCTCGACCGCCACGCGCCGGAACGTCGCGACCGTGTCGGCGAAGAAACGGACCGTGATCTCCGGCGGCAGCGCCTCGGCGCGATCCGGCGCCTGGTCGGCGTCGGCCGGAAGCAGCCGCGCCGCCACGGCGGTCGGGTCGATCCGCACGGCGCGGTTGCGCGTCTCGCCGCGCTTCAGCGGCAGGGGCGCCTCGACGGCGCGCCGCATCACGGGGGCCTCGACGAAGAGCAAGGGAATGCGGCCAGGTGCCTCAGCTGCCGTGGCGACGTCGAGCAAGAAGAGGCAGATCGAGAGCGAGGCGAGCAGACGTGGCAGCATGGCTTTTCCTTCCGATGCCAGACTACCTACGAAGCTTAAAATGTTTCTTGGAAGATATCAGCAATATTGTAGATTTCAGTATTTGCTATTTATTGCATATTACTAGGCGACAAGCGCCCGCTGCCTGGCCGTCGTCGCCGCGCCCGGCCTCATTGCTGCAAGCGCACGCCGGCGCCGACCGTCAAGGCCTGGTAGTTCTCGCCGGGGGCGCTGGTGGTGAAGCGCGACCAGCCGACGCGCACCACGTTCTGCCACTGCGGGGTCACCTTCACGATGAGCGCGGCATTGGCGGAGAGCGTGTTCTCGCGGCGGTCGACGCCCTCGTAGCGGCGGTCGAGATCGACGAGCTCGGCCTCGCCGGCAAGTTCGCGCGTGAACGACTGCTCGCCCTTCACACCGAGGCTGCGCGCGACCGAGCCGGGCGAACCGGCGAGCGTGGTCGCCTCGAACGCGGTCTTCGCCGTCAGCGTCACCTTGGTGAGCCGCGTCGGCGACCAGACCAGGGAGCCGTCGACGGTGAGCCCGGAGAGCGCATCGAGCGCGCGGTCGGCCGGGCGCTCCGTCGACCAGCCGAGCGCGAAGTCGCCCTTCAGGATCGGGCCGGTGTCGATCTCCACGCCGCCGCGCAGGCCGTAGCCGTCCGCGTCGCGTCCGGCGCTGGCGGCGTCGGCATAGACGCGGCGCGTCACCTGCAGCTCCGCATAGGGCTTGAACGCCGGCGAAACGGCGTAGCCGACGCGCACCGCGCCGGTCGCGAGCGTGTTGTCGCGCGAGCCGTCGCCGGGCAGCGGCGCGCCGGACGTGGTGGTCCCGCCGGAATAGCGCGTGTCGGTCACGTCACCGCGCAGTGTCAGCGCCACGACCCCGACCGAGCGGGTGAAGCCGGCCGACCCGGTCAGCGTCTCGATGTTCTCCGGCACGGCGGTGTCGCGCGGATTGTCGGCCGAGGTCCCGGCCTGGCGATCGAACGCATAGCCGGCGCGCAGATCGAGCCGCATCTCCTCGGCGATGTCGACGCGGCCGCTCACCGTCGCCGACACGGTCGGCTTGCTGTAGTCCTGCGCGGTCGGATAGTCGGTCCAGGCGCCGCGGAGATCGAAGTCGAGCGCGTGGCGCGACCAGTCGGAGCGGCCGCGCAGCTCCGGCGCGACGGTGAAGACCGGTCCGGCCTGGCCGCCGCGGCGCCCCTCGATGTTGCTTGTGTAGCCGGCCGTCGCCTCGATCGCCGGGAGCAGCACATAGGTGCCGGCGCGCAGCCCGACCGGCCGGTAGGGGTCCTCCGTCTCGGCGAGCGGATCCTCGACCTGCTGGCGCAGGCCCGGCGGGACGACCGGCGCCGGCGCCATCGGCTCCAGGGGCCGCGCCGCCGCGACCGGGGCGACGCGTCCGGACGCGGGTGGCGGTGCCGCCGCCCTGCGGACCGGCCGGGCCGGTGCCGCGGCAGGCGCATCCGGCGCCGTTCCGAGGCCGCCGGTGAACGGATCGGCCGGCGCCGCCGGTCCCGACGCGGCCGTTCCCCCCGCCAAAGCTGTGTCCGAATTGCCGCGCAGCCCCGGAATCGTCACGCCGCCCTGCTGCGCGACGGCCGTCGCGAGGCCGCCGATCAGCACGGGAAGAGCGAGGAGAAAGGAGCGGTTTGCCATGCCACCGGGTCGGCTGGAGGGCGCGATCGGCCTGCTCCCGCGCGGATTTCGGCGATTTCGGGGGAGCCGGATCGTTAGCGATCTGTAAACGAGCGTGGTTAACGGTGCGTTAAGCTTGGCCGTCCCGGCCGCCCGGCCAAGGGGTTTTCCCCCCGCAAGGCCATGCTAGACAGTGATGCGTCGCGGCTTCGCAGCATGGCCGCCGCCGAAATGCCGGTTTACGAATGTATTCGCCTGCGTTCCGACATGATGAAGACCGGCCGAAGACGAAGCGACAACGCGCGAAAGGGCACACGGGGATGGTCACACCGCTGAGGATGGAGCGCTCCAAGAAGGCATTCGCCGCGATGACAACCACGCCGCTCGATTCCCAGCACGCCGGGTACCTCGCCTCCGCTCGCCGCGCCATCGCGGTCGAGATCAGCGGCATGCAGGCGCTCGCCGCCGCGCTCGACGGCGAACTCGGCCTCGCCGTGGTGCAGGCGGTCGCGCTGATCCGCAACGCCACCGGCCGGGTCATCGTCACCGGCATCGGCAAGAGCGGCCACATCTGCCGCAAGATCGCCGCCACCCTCGCCTCCACCGGCACGCCCGCCTATTTCGTGCATCCGAGCGAGGCGAGCCACGGCGATCTCGGCATGGTGACGGGCGACGACATCGTGATCGCCTCGTCCTGGTCGGGCGAGTCGAGCGAGCTCGCCGCCATCATCGCCTATACGCGCCGCTTCGGCGTGCCGCTCGTCGCCATCACCAGAAATGCGGGCTCCGCGCTCGGCCGCGCCGCCGACGTGGTGCTCGAACTGCCGAAGGCGCAGGAAGCCTGCCCGCACGGGCTCGCGCCGACCACCTCGACCGTGCTGCAGCTCGCCATGGGCGACGCCCTGTCGATCGCGCTCCTGGAAGGCCGCGGCTTCTCGCCGTCCGATTTCCGCGTGTTCCATCCGGGCGGCAAGCTCGGCGCCAACCTGAAGCATGTGCGCGACGCCATGCACAGCGGCGACGCCGTGCCGCTCTGCCCGGTCGGCACCTCCATGAAGGAGGCGATCCTGCTGATCAGCCGGCACCGTTTCGGCTCGCTCGGCGTGATCGACGAGGCGGGCCGCCTCGCCGGCATCATCACGGACGGCGACCTCCGCCGCCACCTCGCCGACGACCTCCTCACCCGCAAGGTCGACGACATCATGACGGTCCGGCCGAAGACGATCGGCCCCGACGTGCTGCTCGCCAAGGCGATCGAGATCATGAACACGGCCTCCATCATGACCTTGCTGGTGATCGAGGACGACCGGCCGGTCGGCATCGTGCACCTGCACGACCTGCTCCGCATCGGCGTCGCCTGATCGCGCACAACGCCTGACGGCGGGCCGCGTCCCAGGGCGAGGCCCCGAGACCCGCCGGCTCAGCCCCGCCGGCTCAGCCCTGGCGCTCGACCTTCAGCTGCGAGCCGTCCGTGCCGGTGACCGCGACGCGCGTGCCGGCGGGCAGGTCCGGGCCGGTGACGCGCCACACCGTGTCGTCGATCTTCAGGCGGCCGGAGCTCTCCACGATCGGCTCCGCGAGCGTGAACACGCGGCCGACGAAGCGCGCCGCGCGGTCGTTGAGGAGCGTATCCTCGCCCGCCTGCGGCCGCCGGAAATAGCGCCGGCCGATCAGCAGCAGGGCGACCGAGAGGAGCGCCCAGGCGACGAGCTGGATGCGCCAGTCGATCAGCGGCGCGAACCAGACGACCGAGCCGACGATCAGCGCCGCCACGCCGAACCAGATGAGCACCATGCCGGGCAGCAGCATTTCGGCGAGGAGCAGCGCCAGCCCGAAGATCCACCAGGTGGACGAGCCGAGATTGATGATGATCTGTTCGAAGAAACCCATGGCTTCCTCCGCTGAAACGGGGTGCGGCCTCAGAGCATTTCCCGATCGGATGGCACATCCGATCGAAAAGGAATTGCTCCAGACTCAAAAGCTCTAGCCGGCGTTCGGGACGCCCGGCCGCCGGCGCGGCGCGTCGCCGTCATTGAACACCTGCTTCGAGATCTCCGCGATGCCGGCGATGGAGCCGATCAGGGCGGACATCTCGGTCGGCAGGATCAGCACCTTCTGGTTCGGCGCCGCGGCGAGCTCCTTGAACGCCTCGACGTAGCGCTGGGCGACGAAGTAGTTGATCGCGTTGAGGTCGCCGTTGGCGATCGCCTGCGAGACCATCTGCGTCGCCTTGGCTTCCGCCTCCGCGAGCCGCTCGCGCGCCTCGGCGTCGCGGAATGCCGCCTCGCGCCGGCCCTCGGCTTCAAGGATCTGCGCCGCCTTCTGGCCTTCCGCGCGCAGGATCTCCGACTGGCGCATACCCTCCGCCTCGAGCACCGCGGCGCGCTTTTCGCGCTCGGCCTTCATCTGCCGGCCCATCGAGGCGACGAGGTCGGCGGGCGGGATGATGTCCTTGATCTCGATGCGCGTCACCTTGATACCCCAGGACGAGGCGGCGGCGTCGACCACCTGCAACAGGCGCACATTGATCTCGTCGCGGTGCGACAGGAGCTGGTCGAGGTCCATCGAGCCCATCACCGTGCGCACATTGGTCATGGTGAGGTTGAGGATGGCGACTTCGAGCTGCTGCACCTCATAGGCCGCCTTGGCGGCGTCGAGCACCTGGAAGAAGGCGACGCCGTCGACCATCACGGTCGCGTTGTCCTTGGTGATGACCTCCTGGCGCGGCACGTCGAGCACCTGCTCCATCATGCTGAGCTTGGCGCCGATCGCGTCGATATAGGGAACGATGATGTTGAGGCCGGGCCGCAGCGTCCCGGTGTATTTGCCGAACCGCTCGACCGTCCAGTTGGAGCCCTGCGGCACCGTCCTGACGCCCTTGAAGACCGTCACGATGATGACGATGACCACGCCGAAGATGACGATGTCGCTGAGCGTGATGGGGATGTTCATGGAACCTCCGGGGCGGCGAATCGCCGCCTGGAGGAACGTAGGCATCGAACGGTGACGCTTCAACGAGGAGGGCGGCGCCGCCGGTGCCCGGACGGTCAGATCCAGCCCATCAGTTCCCTGAGCACCACCGCCTCGATCACCCGCATGCCCTCCGGCCCGTCGTTGAGGCAGGGGATGGCATGGAACTTCTCGCCGCCGGCGTGGTGGAAGATCTCGGCGTTCTCCCCGGCGATCTCCTCGAGCGTCTCCAGGCAGTCGGTGGCGAAGCCCGGCGTGATCACCGCGAGATTCTTCACGCCCGACTTGGCGAGCGCCTCCACGGTCTTGTCGGTGTAGGGTTGCAGCCACTCCGCCGGTCCGAAGCGCGACTGGAAGGTCATGCGCAATTCGTCCGGCGTATGCCCGGAGACTTCCCGGACCAGCCGCGTCGTCTTGGCGCAATGGCAGTGGTAGGGGTCGCCCTTCTCGAAATACTCCTTCGGGATCCCGTGATAGGAAGCGAGGATCACGTCCGGCTTCCAGTCGAGCCCGGCGAGGCTCGACTTCATGGTCTCGGCGATGGCGTCCACATAGACCGGATCGTCGTGATAGGGCGGCACGGTGCGAATCGCCGGCTGCCAGCGCATCGTCTTCAGCGCGTCGAACACGGCGTCGTTCACCGTCGCCGTCGTGGCCGCGGCATATTGCGGATAGAGCGGGAAGACGAGGATGCGCTCGCAGCCCTGCTGTTGCAGCGCCTGCATGCGGCTGAGGATGGACGGATTGCCGTAGCGCATCGCCCAATCGACCACGATCCGGTCGCTCACCGCTGCCATGGCGGAGGCCAGCTTCTCGCCCTGCGAGCGCGTCACGGTGCGGAGCGGCCCCTCGTTCAGCTCCTTGTTCCAGACCGTGTCGTAGTCCTTGCCCTTGCGGCCGGGCCGGGTGGTCAGGATGATGCCGTTGAGGAGCGGCCACCAGATCCAGCGCGGCGTCTCGATGACGCGCCGGTCGGACAGGAATTCCTTCAGGTAGCGCCGCATCGACCAGTAGTCGGTGGCGTCCGGCGTGCCGAGATTGACGATCAGGACGCCGATCTTCTTGGCGGCCACGCGCGGATGGTCGGCCGGAAACCGGGCAGCCTGATAGTCTGAGAACCGTTGCCGGTTCTCGGCGGGCAGGCGGGTGGTCAGGTTCACCGGTTTCGCGTCCGTCATCGGTTGGCCGTCGCAACATAGGCGTCGCGACCATCATGTCCAACCCCTGCATACGCGCCATGTCCGCGCGCCGATCACCGACCGGCTGCGGCAGCGCGCCACAGTCTCGCGTGGTGAAACGGAGGGGCTTGCAATCGGCCTGTCGCTTCGCCTTGGTAGAAGGCCGCGTCGCCAGCTTGGGAGGTGTCGAGATGCTGTACGAATTCAGGAAATCGCTTGTGGCAGGAGCGCTTGCCTCCGGGCTGGTCGTCTCGGCCCTCGCCGCCGCGGGCCTCACCGCCGGCGCCGCCGCGGCCGCCGACGCCAAGGTCACGTTCCTGCTGGTCAACGACATCTACAAGGTCGACGCCCCGAAGGCGCGTGGCGGTTTCGCCCGCCTCGCGGCCATCGTCAAGGCCGAGAAGGCGAAGGGCGGCCGCGTCCTCTACGTGCATGCGGGCGACACGATCTCGCCCTCGCTCATGTCCGGCTTCGACAAGGGCTCCCATGTCATCGAGCTTCTGAATTTCGCCCCGCCGGACGTGTTCATTCCGGGCAACCACGAATATGATTTCGGCCCGGACATCTTCCGCAAGCGCATGGCGGACCTGAAGTCGCCGCTCAAGATGGCGGCCAATCTGCGCGACGAGACCGGCAAGCCGCTCGACGGCTTCGAGGACATGAAGATCGTCGACTACGATGGCGTGAAGGTCGGCCTGTTCGGCATGACCGCCGACGACAGCAAGGAGAAGTCGCAGCCCGGCCCGCTCAAGTTCGAGCCGACCGTCAAGTCCTCGCTCGCCGCCGCCAAGGCCTTGCGCGAGCAGGGCGCCGACTTCGTCGTGGCGATGATCCACGCCAATCGAACGGTCGACATGGCGCTCTATAATTCCGGCGCGATCGACCTGATCCTGACCGGCGACGACCACGACATGATGCTGCTCTTCAACGGCAAGACCGCGATGGTCGAGTCCAAGGAAGAGGGCGAATACGTCACCGCCATCGACGTGGCGATCAAGACAGAGGATCGCGGCGGCCGGCGCGTCACCACGTGGTGGCCGAACTTCCGCATCATCGACAGCGCCACGGTCGACCCGGACCCGGAGACGCAGGCGAAGGTCGAGGGCTACCTGCAGGAGCTCTCGCGCGAACTCGACGTTGAGATCGGCAAGACCGTCGTGGCGCTCGACAGCCGCACCCAGAGCGTGCGCACCCAGGAGACCGCCATCGGCAACCTGATCGCCGACGGCATGCGCTGGGCGACCGGCGCGGACATCGCCATCACCAATGGCGGCGGCATTCGCGGCAACAAGCAGTACGAGGCCGGCAAGCCCTTCACCCGCCGCGACGTGCTGACCGAACTGCCGTTCGGCAACAGGACCGTGCTGATCGAGGTGACCGGCGAGCAGGTGCTGGCCGCGCTGGAAAATGGCGTCAGCCAGGTCGAGCAGGTCGGCGGCCGTTTCCCGCAGGTGTCCGGGCTGGCGTTCGAATACGACAAGGCGAAGCCGGCCCTCAGCCGCGTCGTGTCGGTGAAGGCGAATGGCGAGCCGCTCGACCCCAAGAAGGTCTACCGGCTCGCCACCAACGACTTCATGATGGGCGGCGGCGACGGCTACCGCGCCTTCGCGGGCGCGAAGCCCATCCTCGCCGAGCGCGACGCCAAGCTGATGGCGAACGACGTGATGGCTTTCGTGCGCGAGAAAGGCATGGAGACCGGCAAGGTGGAAGGCCGCTCGGTCGCGCGCTGAGCGCACCCGAAAAGACGAGGGGCCGGCGCCGGCCCCTCCCCTTTCAGCGCCGCGGCCAGGGCGTCTCGGGCACCGGTGTGATCGGTTCGCCCTTGTCGAACCACCGGGTCAGGTTGTCGACGACGAGCTGGCCCATCAGGTCGCGGGTGTGCACCGAGGCCGAGCCCACATGCGGGAGCACCACGCTGCGCGGATGCGCCATCAGCGCCTTCGGCCAGCAGGGCTCCGTCTCGAACACGTCGAGCCCGGCCGCCCAGATGGTCCCCGCTTCGAGCGCCGCCACCAGCGCTGCCTCGTCGACCACCGATCCGCGCCCGATATTGATGAGCGTCCCCTTCGCCCCGAGCGCGGCGAGCACCTCGGCGTTGATCAGGTGCCGGGTCGCGGCCCCGCCGGGCGCCACGCTGACCAGGATGTCGACGTCCCGCGCCATCTCGACGAGGTTCGGGTAGTAGCGGTAGTCCACATCCGCGGCGCGGCTGCGGTTGTGGTAGGCGACCGGGCAGCCGAAGGCTTCGAGCCTGCGGGCGATCGCCTTGCCGATTCGGCCGAGCGCCACGATGCCGACCTTGGCTCCGCGGAGTGTACCGCCCGTGAGCGGATAGTTGCCCTTTTCGAGCCACAGGCCGTCGCGCACCCAGCGCTCCGCCGCGCCGAGTTCGCGCACCGTCATCAGAATGAGGCCGAGCGCCGTATCGGCGACCTCCTCGGTCAGCACGTCGGGCGTGTTGGTCACAAGGATGTTGCGCTTGCCGCAATAGGCGGCGTCCACCGTGTCGTAGCCGACCCCGAAATTCGAGACGAGTTCAAGATTGGGCAGCCGGTCGACGAGGGCGGCGTCGACCCGGCCGTGGGCGCCGACCGCGATGCCGCGCACGCGCGGGCCGACCTCGGCGAGGAAGCGGTCCGGATCGGGGACCTGCCAGAGGCGATGCACGGTGAAGGCGGCTTCGATGCCGCGCTCGATCATCGGCATCAACGGCTGCATCTGGATGATCTCGATCCGGTCCATGCTCGGCTCTCTCTCCTGCGGGGTCGCGCGGCCGCCGGCTTCCCTTGGCGGACGTGCCGGCTTTCCGATCCTTGTTAGCCTGCCGCAAAGCGCCTGTCGCGGGTCGAAGTCCGCGCCGGACGGTTGGCCGCCGCGGCCCGGCTCAGGCGGGCGGCATGGTGCTGTCGCGCACGCGCAGGATCGGCAGCACAAGACGCTCGGGCGCGGCGACCGCGCGGCCGGCGACCAGCTCGACCAGCATGCGCGCGGCCTCGCGGCCGACCTCCTGCTGGCCGTTCCAGACCGTCGTCAGCGACGGCGACCAGACCGAGGCCTCCTCGATGTCGTCGTAGCCGGTGAGCGCGATGTCGCGGCCCGGTTCCACGCCGCGGCGGCGCAGCGCCATCATCAGGCCGAGGGCGATCAGGTCGTTGAAGGCCGCGATGGCGGTCGGCCGGCGCGCCAGAACCTCGTCGGCGACGGCGATGCCGTCCGTTCGCGACATGCGCTCGGCGAAGACGAGGTCCGGATCCGGCGCGATTCCCGCCGCCGCCAGCGCCTCGTCGAAGCCGCGCCGCCGTTCCCGCCCGCTCGACGATTGCGCGCGCCCGCCCACGAAGGCGATGCGCCGGTGGCCGAGGCCGATCAGGTGGTCGGCGGCGAGCCGCATGCCGGTCGCGTCGTCGCCGCGCACCCTGGGCGTCGCGCCGAGGCCGGGCACGTCGCGGGCGATCAGCACGGTCGGAAGCGCGGCCTGTTCCAGCCGGTCGATGTCGCGCGCGGTGGTGCCGAGCGAGGGGCAGAGGATGACGCCGTCGGCGCGGTACTGCAGGAGCGTTTCGAGGAAGCGCTGCTGGCGCTGGAAGTCGTCGCCGTGGTTGCACAGGATGACGGTCAGGCCCTCGTCGCGCAGCGCCGTCTCCACCGCCGCGGCGAGCTCGGCGAAATAGGAATTGAGGATGTCGTGCACGACCAGCCCGACGATGCCCGTGCGCGCGGTGCGCAGGCTCGCGGCCGAGCGGTTGTAGATGTAGCCGAGCTCGTCGGCGAGCGCGGCGACCCGCTCGCGCGTCTCCGCCGCCACGAGCGGGCTCGACCGGAGCGCGAGCGAGACGGTGGCGGTCGAAATGCCGAGCCGCTCGGCGATCATGGCGAGCGTCAGGCGCCGCACGGGAGGCTTCGTGGCGTCCAAATCCGAAGGTCCGGGGAAGTTCGAGGGCCCCCATGGTCTGCCATGTCGCGGCGGGCTACAAGGCGGGAAAGCCCGACCCTCGGCACGAGGGCGGCAAGGGGAGAGAACCGCATGGACAAGCCGGTGATCGGCTTCGTGGGCGTCGGCCTGATGGGCCACGGCATGGCGAAGAATATCGTGGAGAAGGGCTATCCCCTCCGCGTCGTGGCGAACCGCAAGCGCGAGGCGGTGGACGACCTCGTCGCGCGCGGCGCGAGGGAATGCGCCAATCCGCGCGAACTCGCCGCGCAGTGCGACATGATCGTGCTCTGCGTCAGCGACAGCGCCACGGTGGAGAAGGTGGTGCGCGGCGCCGACGGCATCGTGGCGGGCTGCCGGCCGGGCCTCACCGTGATCGACTGCTCGACCTCCAACCCGGTCTCCACCCTGGCGCTGCAGGCGGAACTCGGCCGCATGGGCGTCACGCTCTGCGACGCGCCCCTGTCGCGCACGCCCAAGGAAGCGTGGGACGGCAATCTCGACGTCATGGTCGGCGCCGACGACACGACCTTCGAGCGCATCGAACCCGTGCTCAACACCTTCGCGGGACGCGTGGTCCGCGTCGGCCCGGTCGGGGCCGGACACAAGATGAAGCTCCTCAACAACTTCATCGCCATGAGCTACGCCGCCGTCTATTCGGAGGCGCTCACCATCGCGATGAAGATCGGGATCACCCCCCAGGTGTTCGACAGCGTGGTGCGCGGCGGCCGGATGGACTGCGGCTTCTACCAGACCTACATGAAATATGTTCTGGAGCGCGACGAGAACGCGCACAAATTCACCATCCGCAACGCCCACAAGGACATGCGCTACGTCGCCGAGGTCGCCGCCTCGGCCAATGTGGCGAACTGGCTCGGCGCCTCCGTGAAGAACTACTACGCCGCCGCCGAGGCGACCGGCCAGGCGGACAAGATGGTGCCGATGCTGTCCGACATCGTGGCGGCGATGAACGGGACGAAGCTCGTCGGATAGCGCGCCGTGCCGGCCGCTTTTCCCGTGGGCGCGCGGCCGGCATGCTCCCGCGACGGCATCGAGAGGCGTCCGGCCCTTGCCGGCCGCCCCGCTCGTGCCATGTTCGGTCGATCAAAGCGGCGCATGACAAGGCTCCATCGGCTCTCTCCCCTCGGACGCTCGACCATGGCTCTCCAGGCTCTCTCCCGTCTCGCAAGCCGCCTCGCGGTCGCGGCCCTCGCGCTCGCCGGACTGGCCGGCGCCGCCGCGGCGCATCCCCATGTGTTCGTCGACGTGCGCACGGAACTCGTGTTCGACGACAAGGGCCAGGCCGCCGCCGTGCGCCATGTCTGGCGCTTCGACGACGCCTTCTCGGCTTTCGCCTCGCAAGGCCTCGACACCGACGGGGACGGGACCCTGACGCGCGAGGAGCTTCAGCCGCTCGCCAAGGTGAATGTGGAATCTCTGAAGGAATACGACTATTTCACGTTTCTGAGCATCGGCGGCAAGCGCGCCGGCTTCAAGATTCCGACCGAATACTGGCTGACCTTCCAGGACGGCTATCTGACGCTCTTCTTCACCATGCCGCTGGTGCAGCCGGTCAAGGTGCCGAAGGAGGGCCTCCGTATCGACGTGTTCGACCCGACCTATTTCGTCGACTTCACGCTGGTGAAGGACGACCCGTTCCTGCTCGTCCACAACCCGCCCGGCTGCACGCTGGAGGTGAAGCCGAAGGGCGAGCCCGACGCCGCCGCCGCCGCCGTGCTCGGCCAGATCCCGGCGACCGAGCGGGAGATCCCCTCGGGACTGCAGGCGATCACCAGGGAACTCGCCAACACGATCCAGGTGCGCTGCCCGTGACCGCGCGGCGGCTCGCCCTCACCACCGCCGCCCTGGCGATTGCCCTCGCCGCTGGCGCGGTCCTCCTCGGCGCGGCCGACCCGGCGCTCGCCGCGGGTCCCTTCGGCGTCGCGGCGCCGGAGGCGGGCGCGGCGGGCGGGACCGGCCTCTTCGGCTGGATCGCCCGGCAGCAGTCGGCCTTCTACCGCGAGCTCACCGCCGCGGTGAAGCTGATCAAGACCGAGCCGCTCGCCGCCGCCACCCTGATCGGCCTCTCCTTCCTCTACGGTGTGCTGCACGCGGCCGGGCCGGGCCACGGCAAGGCGGTCATTTCGGCTTACGTGGTGGCGAACGGCGAGACGGTCCGGCGCGGCATCGCGCTCTCCTTCGTCTCGGCCTTCCTGCAGGCGACCGTCGCGATCCTGCTGGTCGGCGCCGCCACCATGGTCTTGAACCTCACCGCCGTCGCCGTCACCGAGGCGACCAAGGGCTTCGAACTCGTGAGCGGCGTGCTCGTCCTGAGCCTCGGCCTCTATCTCCTGTGGGCGAAGCTCCTCCGCCCCCGCGCGAGGCCCGCCGCCCATGTCCACGACGCCGCCTGCACCCACGGACCCGGCCTCGCCCGCCGGACCGGCGCCGCCCCGGCCGCACCCGCCGCGGCGGCCGACCCGTTTCTCTGCGAGAGCTGCGGCCATTCCCATGCCCCCGACCCGGCACTGATCGCCGGGCCGATGTCGCTCAGGAAAGCCCTGTCGGCGGTGTTCGCCGTCGGCATCCGGCCCTGCACGGGCGCGCTCATCGTGCTCGTCTTCGCTTTCTCGCAAAAGCTCTGGTGGGCCGGCGTGCTGGCGGCGCTCGCCATGGCGGTCGGCACGGGCCTCACCGTCGCCCTCCTCGCCACCCTGGCGGTGACCGCGAGCCAGTTCGCGGTCGGCCTCGCCGGCGCGGAAAGCCCATGGCGCACCCGCGCGGTGCGCATGGCCGAGGTCGGCGGCGCGCTCGCGATCCTCACGATGGGCGTGCTCCTCGTCGGCGCATCCGTGGTGGGGAACGCCGTCGCGCAGTGAGCGGCCTCGGGCGGCTCGCCCCCCCGGCCGGATCAAGCCTCGTTTCGCCGCTCCAGGAAGCCCCGAATCCGCTCGATGGCGCGGCGGATGTTCTCCTCCGAATTGGCGTAGCTGAGGCGGATATAGCCTTCGCCGAAGACGCCGAAATCCGGCCCGCCGATGGTCGCGACGCCGACGTCCTCGAGAAGCGCGCTCGCGAGCGGCTTCGCCTTGAAGCCGGTCGCGGCGATGTTCGGGAAGGCGTAGAAGGCGCCGGTGGGCGTCGCGCAGGAGACGTTCGGCAGCGAATTCAGCCCCTCGACCACCACCTTCCGGCGCCGGTCGAATTCGGCCACCATCGCGCCCACGCAGTCCTGCGGGCCGGTGAGCGCCGCGAGGCCGGCGAATTGCGCCGAGGCGTTGACGCAGGACCAGGAATTGACCGCGAGCTTGCGCGCCTTGTCGTAGAGCCCGTCCGGCCAGACCGAATAGCCCATGCGCCAGCCGGTCATCGCATAGGTCTTCGACCAGCCGTCGAGCAGGATCAGGCGGTCGCGGATCTCCGGATAGGCGAGCAGCGAGACATGCGGCAGGCCGTCATAGGTCATCTGCCCGTAGATCTCGTCCGACATGACGGCCACGTTCGGGAAGCGCGCGAGCCCGGCGACGAGCTTGTCGATCTCCGCCTTGGGCGTCACGCCGCCGGTCGGGTTCGCCGGCGAGTTGACGATGAGGAGGCGCGTCTCCGGCGTGATGAGGCCGAGCGTCTCCTCGGCCGAGAAGGCGAAGCGGTTCTCCTCGCGGATCGGCACCGGCACGGCGCGCGCGCCGGTGAACTCGATCATCGAGCGATAGATCGGAAAGCCCGGATCCGGATAGAGGATGTCCGCGCCCGGCTCGCCGAACATGAGGATCGCCATGAACATGGTGACCTTGCCGCCGGGCACGATCAGCACCCGCTCCGGGCTCACCTCGACGGCGAAGCGCTTGTGCAGGTCGGCCGCGACCGCCTCGCGGAGCGGAAGGATCCCCGTCGCCGGGGTATAGCCGTGATGGCCGTCGCGCAGCGCCTTGATGGCGGCCTCGACGATGTGCTCGGGCGTGCGGAAATCCGGCTGGCCGATGCCGAGATTGATGATGTCCTTGCCCGACGCCGCGAGCGCGGTCGCCCGCGCCAGCACCGCGAAGGCGTTCTCCTCCCCGATCCGGTCGAACCCGGCGATCGTCTTCATGATGGCGTTTCCCCTCGGTTTTCTCTCCGGGCCGTCGGCGGCGACGACGCAGTCCCGGATGTTTCCTAACGCGTGCCGCCCGGCCCGTCGATGACCGAGCGACGCCAGCCGTGAAGCGAGGCATTCATGCGGGCGACGGGGGGCAAGCGCGGACGCAAGAAACATTGATAAATTTGCATATAGTACAGTTTCTCGAACGTCCTAAATCTGCCCATATTGCCGCAGTATAGTTTTATTCATTCAAGGCAGGGCGTCGTACGGTTTCCTGAAACGACCGGAGCGCATCAGAGCAGCGGCAAGACGTGTCGCGGCTGATGCGATCGATGAACCGCCTTTACAGTGATGGATCCCCCAGGGCAAAGGACCCTTTCATGCGATTGATCACGATTGCGCTGATCCTGGTCGCCGCTTTCTGGGCGGCGATGCCCGCGGCCCATGCCGACGAGGCCGCCGACGAGGCTTATCGCGCGGCCGTGGCCGCGGCCCGCCAGGCTCCGGACCTTGCGGACTATGCCAAGCTGAGAGAGCTCTACGTTGCGAGCCGCTATTTTCCGAAGGGCTCCGGCGTGTTCCGGATCCGCCAGGGGAAAGCCGTCAAAGCCTTCGAGCAGAGTGGAAACAAGGACGAAGCCGCCATCCTGGTGTTTGCCGATGAGCATTTTGCCAACATCGCGGCACACGCCCTCGTCCTCAACACCCTGGGTTCCGATCAGAAGACATCGGATCTGCACCGCAAAGCTTTCATCGGCCTGATCAAGGCCATGGTCGCCAAAGGAGACGGAAAAAGTCGAGAAACAGCCATACCCGTACTCTCGGGTGACGAGGAGTACGTCATGCTTTCGGTTATGGGCCTTCAGTCGTCCGAACAGGCGTTCATCGAGCACGACGGGCGTCAATACGATGTCTTGACAGGGAAACCCAAGCAAGGCGCGGCCGTGCAGCGCTGGTTCGACATCACCGCCTTCTTCGGCGGCGACGGATTCTTCAAGGAGCTCGGCATAAAGCCGTAGCCGGGGGAGGCGCCCAAGTCGGCGCCCGCCCCCTACCATGCCGGACCACCAGCGCCGTGCGGCGCTTGCCGCATCACCCCGCCTGCTGCGGATGCAGCTGGAACAGCCAGGTTTCCGACAGCGCGGTCTCGCCGTTGCGGAGATAGGCGCGGATGTCGACCGGCTCGGGGCCTTCCACGGCGAGGTCGAACTGGATGCGCCAGTTCTTGCTCCAGCTGGTCGTCTCCACGAAGATCGACCCTGCGGGAATCGAGCCGCGCGAGGGCGTGATCACCGCCTCGGGCTTCACGTCCTTCGGCAGCGCGTCGAGGTCGCCGCCGCCGAACTCGATGACGAAGCGGCGGATTTCCGGCGGGTTCCGGCGCGTATAGGGGAAGCCGCCGCGGCCGAGGCGGGTGAAGAGCGGCCGCGCCAGGTTGGTCGCCGGATAGGGTTCGTCGGCGTTCCAGTGCAGGCGGTAGCGGAAGTCGAGCGCGTCGCCGGCCTTGACCGGGTCCTTCGGCACCCACATGCAGACGATGTTGTCGAAGTCCTCGTGGTCGGTCGGGATCTCGACGAGCTGCACCGAGCCGCGGCCCCAGGCGCCGATCGGCTCGATCCAGAGCGAGGGCCGCCGCTCGTAGTTGAGCCAGCGGTCGAGAAAGGCCTCCGGGTCGCGGTTGCGCTGCATCAGGCCGAAGCCGCGCGGATTGTCGTCCACGAAGGCCGAGGTGTTGACATGCGGCGGGTTGACGAGCGGGCGCCAGATGCGCTCGCCGGCGCCGGTCCACAGCGCAAGGCCGTCGCTGTCATGGGCGGCGCGGCGCCATTCCAGCTGGTAGCCCTTGTTGTATTCGGCGAACCAGAACATCGACGTCATCGGCGCGATGCCGAGCTTGCCGACCGCCTTGCGCATGAACAGCGACTTCTCGACGTCGATCACCACGCCCTCGGCGCGGCGGATCACGAACTTGTAGGCGCCCGCGATGGACGGCCCGTCGAGCAGCGCATAGACGACGACCGGCTGGCGCTCGGCCACGGCCGGCTGGATGAAGAACTCGGTGAAGTCGGGGAATTCCTCCGGCGTCGGGCTCGCCGTGTCGATCGCGACGCCGCGGGCGGAAAGGCCGTATTCCCCGTTCGCCCCGATCGCGCGGAAATAGGAGGCGCCGAGAAAGGCGACCCAGTCCTGCGTGCGCCAGTCCGCCCGGCTCTTGCCTTCCTTGATCTGGAAGCCGGCGAAGCCCGTGTCCTCGGGCAGCTTCTGCGCCGGATGGTCGTCCGGCATGTCGAAATATTCCGGCTCGTAGAGGATCTCGCGCGCCTTGTCGCCCTCGACCGCGTTCATCTTCACCGACTTCGGGAAGAACTTGCCGACGGGAAAGAACGAGATCGGATAGCCCGGCGTCTCCACCGCCATGGCATAGTCGGTCTTGAAGCGGATCTGCCCGTGCCGGGTGTAGTCGATCTGGTCGACGATCTCGGGCGCCGGCCGGTAGGGCGAGGCATAGGGCTTCGTCGACATCTCGCGCGCCCGCGCCACCAGGGCGGCCCAGGAGAACGGTCGCGGCTGGCCGTATTTCAGCGGGATCGCGAAGGCCGGGCTCGGCTTCAGCCCGAGGCCGGCCGCGAGCGCGGCGGCGAAGGAGGCGGTCAGGACGTCACGGCGGGTCGCGCGGGGGGACATGCGGGCTCTCTTCGCGGAGGCGGGGGCGGGGTGATCGGGGTTCTAGCCCATGGCGGGGAAAAGTCCACGGGCCGCCCGGGGCTGGACATGGGGGTCCGCGCCCGGGCGGGCAAGCCAATCCAGGCAAATCGCGGCGGAAGCTTGACCGCCGGCTGACAGGGTCGGTCCCCTCTTGCCGTGCCAACGTTTGGCCGGCCGCCGAGGTTCCTCAGGGTTCTCGGCCGTGAGCCCGGTCGAGCCCCGGCGTCCAGCGCGTCAGCGTCAGCGCGTTGACGACGACCGAGACCGAGCTCGCCGCCATGGCGGCGCCGGCGAGCGCGGGGCTCAGGTAACCGAGCGCGGCGAGCGGCACGCCGATCACGTTGTAGGCGAAGGCCCAGAAGAGGTTCTGCCGGATCTTCGCGGCTGTGCGCGCGGCGATGTCGAGCGCGGCCGGCACCAGCCGCGGATCCGGCCGCATCAAGGTGACGCCGGCGGTCTCCAGAGCCACGTCGGCGCCGGTGCCGATCGCGATCCCGACGTCGGCGGCGGCGAGCGCTGGGGCGTCGTTGACGCCGTCGCCGACCATCGCCACGACGCGGCCTTGCCCCCGGAGCGCCGCGACCGCCGCGGACTTGCCCTCCGGCGGCACCGGCCCGTCCACCCGGTCGATGCCGAGCGCGCGGCCGACCGCGTCCGCGACGGGCCTTGCATCGCCGGTGAGGAGCCGGGTCTCGATGCCGCGCAGCTTCAAGCCCTCCACGGCCGCGCGGGCGGTCGGCCGGATCGGGTCGGCGAAGGCGATGAGCCCGGTCGCCCGATCGCCGCGCGCCACCGTGACGACCGTCTTGATCTCGCCCTCGAGCCGCGCCGCGTCGTCCGCGAGCGCCGCCGTATCGATGCCGAGCGACGCCATCAGCGCCCCGTTGCCGAGCGCCACGCGCGTCCCCGCGACCTCGGCGACCACGCCCTGGCCGGGGCGAGCGCGGAAACCCTTCGCCGGTTCGGGCGCGAGGCCGCGCGCCGCCGCGGCCGCCAGAACCGCGCGGGCGAGCGGGTGCTCGCTCGACGCCTGCACGGCGGCGGCGAGCCGAATGAGGTCGTCCTCGCCGCCGTCGAGCGCGACGATGTCGGTCACGGCCGGCCGCCCCTCGGTCAGCGTCCCGGTCTTGTCGAACACCACCGTGTCGACCTTGCCGGCCCGCTCGAGCGCCTCGATGTCGCGGATGAGCACGCCCGCCTTGGCCGCCGCCCCGGTGCCCGCCACCAGCGCCGCAGGCGTCGCGAGGCCGAGCGCGCAGGGGCACGCGATGACGAGGACCGACACGGCCGCGACGACGGCACGCTCCATGTCGGCGCCGGCGAGGAGCCAGCCGGCGAATGTCGCCGCCGCGATCGCGATGATGACGGGCACGAACACGGCCGCGACCCGGTCGACCAGCTTCTGCACCGGCGCCTTGGCGATCTGCGCCTGCTCAACGAGCCGGCCGATGCGGGCGAGCGTCGTGTCCTCGCCGACCGCGCCGACCACGACGGTGAGTGCGCCCGAACCGTTGACCGTCCCGGCGATCGCCTTGTCGCCCGGATGCTTGGCGACCGGCACGCTCTCGCCCGTCACCAGCGCCTCGTCCACCTCGCTTTCCCCGGCCGCCACGACGCCGTCGACAGGCACGCGCTCGCCCGGCCGCACGAGCACGCGGTCGCCCGGCAGGAGGGCGTCGACCGACACGGTCTCCTGGCGTCCGTCCACGAGGCGCGTGGCGGTGTCGGGCCGAAGCGCCATCAGCGCCTCGACCGCCTGCGAGGCGCTCCGCCGCGCCCGCGTCTCCATCAGCTTGCCGGCGAGGATGAGGGTCAGGATGGTGGTCGAGCCCTCGAAATAGAGATGGTCGTGGGCGTGCTCGCCGTGCCGCCACAGCATGAAGACGCTGAAGCCGTAAGCCGCGGTGGTGCCGAGCGCGACCAGCACGTCCATATTGGCCGACCCGCCGCGCAGCGCCTTGAAGGCGCCCACATAGAAGCGCCGACCGGCGAGGATCTGCACCGGCGTCGCCAGCAGGAACTGGGTCGCGGGCGTCAACCAGGCGGCATGGCCGCCGCCCAGCATCGGCACCATGGCGACCACGAAGGGCAGCGTGAGCAGCGCGGAGACCGCGAAGACGAGGAAGGTCGCGCGTTCCTCCGCCCGCCGCGCCGCCTTCGCCGCCTCGAAGGCGAGCCGGCGCGCCTTCGCCTCCGCCGCGCGCGGCCGCGCCCCGTAGCCCGCCGCCTCCACGGCGTCGATCAACCGCCGCGTCGCGACGCCCGGCGCCGCCACCTCGGCGGTCTCCAGCGCCAGGTTGACGGTCGCCCGCTCGACGCCCTCCACGCGGCCGAGCACCTTCTCGATGCGCGCCGCGCAGGCCGCGCAGGTCATGCCGGTCAGGTCGAGCACGACCGGCCTCGTGCCGATGTCGGGATCATGGATCGTCATGGCGGCCGCCTCCAGGGTTGGCCTCCCTCATGTGGGGTTTCCCCAAGGGGCAAGGTCAAGGCCTGCGGTCTCTGACAATGGCAGGGCGGACGGACGGCCGTTACAGTAAACATGGTCCGAGTGCGACAGCTGGAGAATACAGCATATGATTGTGCACCCTGACGTCCCCGCTATCCTGACTGCGGGGACGGGGGTGGCGGATGGGAAGGCGCGGATGGACGAAACGGAAGCCAATCGAAACGCCGCAGCCGCCTCCAGTGCCGGATCGCCAGCCGGATCCGTCGCCCGTGCCGGAACCGAGGGGCGAGCCTCCGGGCGTCCGCCCGCCGCCACCGCCGCCGAAGACCTGAGATACGGCCTCGTCTTCGACCTCCTGCGCAACATGCGCTATCACAGCATGCGCGAGGAGTGGTTCGCGGTGCTGGGCAAGGTGGTGCAGCTGATCTCCCTCGTCGCCGGCACAGCCGCGGGCGCGACCCTGCTCGGACGGTTCCTGGACGACCCGACCCGGATCGCCGTCTCGGCGGTCCTCGGCTTCCTGGTCGGCGCGGTCACCCTGGTGAACCTCGTGTTCGACTTCTCGGGAAAAGCGCGGCTGCATGCCGGGCTGAAGCAGCGCTTCGCCGCCGTGCTCGCGACTGTCGAGGCGAAGGTCGAGCTATCCCCCGCCGCGGTCGCCGCGTGCCGGGCCGAGATGGCCCGCATTTACGGCGACGAGCCCTCGGCCAAGCTCGTCGTCGACGCGGTCGCCTGGAACGAGACCCTGCGCACGACGCGGGCGTTGCGACTTTCCGACGAAGATTTGATCCCGATCAGCAGGTGGCAGCGTCTCGTGATGCACCTCAACGGCTTCCCGGACTTCGATGCGCGGACGCGCCGGGAACGCGCCGCCGCCTAGATCCAAACCGCTTCCGCATTCATGCGGATGCCGATTGATTCCCATGCCGGTTTCGGGGAAGCTTTCCTCATACAATTGGGCTAAGTCGAAAATCAGCCCATTCGGGAGGAAGCCATGGCCACGAACACCCCCAGGAAGCGCCGGTCCCAGCTCTGGTTCGACAATCCGGACAATCCGGACATGACCGCGCTCTATCTGGAGCGCTACCTGAATTTCGGCCTGACGCGCGAGGAGCTGCAGTCGGGCAAGCCGATCATCGGCATCGCCCAGACCGGCTCGGACCTGTCGCCCTGCAACCGGCATCACCTGGAACTGGCGAGCCGCGTGCGCGACGGCATCCGCCAGGCGGGCGGCGTGCCGCTCGAATTCCCGATCCATCCCATTCAGGAGACGGGCAAGCGCCCGACCGCGTCGCTCGACCGTAACCTCGCCTATCTGAGCCTCGTCGAGGTGCTCTACGGCTACCCGCTCGACGGCGTCGTGCTGACGACCGGCTGCGACAAGACCACGCCGGCCTGCCTGATGGGCGCCGCCACGGTGAACATCCCGGCGATCGTGCTCTCCGGCGGGCCGATGCTGAACGGCTGGTGGAAGGGCCAGCGCGCCGGCTCGGGCACGGTCGTGTGGGACGCGCGCGAGCGCTTCGCCCGCAAGGAGATCTCCTATGAGGAATTGATGGAGACGGTCGCCTCCTCGGCGCCCTCGGTCGGCCATTGCAACACGATGGGCACGGCCTCGACCATGAACGCGCTCGCCGAAGCGCTCGGCATGTCGCTGCCCGGCTCCGCCGCGATCCCCGGCCCCTATCGCGAGCGCGGCCAGAACGCCTTCGCGACCGGCAAGCGCATCGTCGAGATGGTCGAGCAGGACCTGAAGCCCTCCGACATCATGACGCGCGAGGCGTTCGAGAACGTGATCGTCGCCTGTTCGGCAATCGGCGGCTCGACCAACGCGCCGATCCACATCAACGCCATCGCCCGTCACATCGGCGTCGAGCTCAGCGTCGCCGACTGGGAGCGGATCGGCCACAAGGTGCCGCTGCTCGTGAACATGCAGCCGGCCGGATACTATCTCGGCGAGGAATATTACCGCGCCGGCGGTCTCCCCGCCGTGATGGGCCAGCTGATCAAGGCCGGGCTCATCCACGAGAACGCCCTGACGGTCAACGGAAAAACCATGGGCGAGAACTGCCGCGACCGGAAGATCGAGGACGAGGACGTGATCCGGCCGTTCGAGCGACCGCTCATGAAGGACGCCGGCTTCGTCATGCTGAAGGGCAATCTGTTCGACAGCGCGATCATGAAGACGAGCGTGATCTCGGACGAGTTCCGCAACCGCTACCTGTCCAACCCGAACGACCCGAACGCCTGGGTCGGCACCGCCGTCGTGTTCGACGGGCCGGAGGACTACCACAAGCGGATCGACGACCCGTCGCTCGGCATCGACGAGCATTCGATCCTGTTCATGCGCGGCGTCGGCCCGATCGGCTATCCGGGCGCGGCGGAGGTGGTGAACATGCGCGCGCCGGACTATCTGCTGAAGCGCGGCGTCCGGGCGCTCCCCTGCATCGGCGACGGCCGCCAGTCGGGCACGTCGGGCTCGCCGTCGATCCTCAACGCCTCGCCGGAGGCCGCCGCCGGCGGCGGGCTCGCGGTGCTGCGCTCCGGCGACAAGGTGCGCGTCGACCTGATCAAGGGAACCGCCGACATCCTCATCTCGACCGAGGAGCTGAACGAGCGGCGCGCCGCCCTGCAGGCCCATGGCGGCTACCGCTATCCCGGCCACCAGACGCCCTGGCAGGAGATCCAGCGCGGCATCGTCGACCAGCTCTCCGAGGGCATGGTGCTGAAGCCGGCGATCAAGTACCAGCGCATCTCCGAGAAGGGCATGCCGCGCGACAACCACTGAGCGAAGGCGAGGCGGCGGCGGCGCTCCTCGCGCCACCGCCCGCGCTGGGGCGCAAGCCGCGTGAGCTTATGGCGTTCCCGCGCCCGAGCGACTATCAAGGTCGCCTCAGCCAGAGGTCCCGATGTTCGCGCCGCATCCCGCCCGTCCGCCCGAACGCGTCACCCGGGAGGGGCGCTACGCCCTGATCGAGCCCGTCGACGCGGCCCGCCACGGCGCCGCGATCTGGGCCGGCGGGCTCGAGGACCCGGCGGTCTGGACCTATATGGGCTACGGCCCGTTCGACGGCGAGGCGGCCTTCGTCGCCTGGCTGAAGACCCGCGAGGCGCTCGCCGATCCCCTGTCCTTCGCGGTGGTCGACAAGGCGAGCGGCCGCGCGCTCGGCGTCGCGACGCTGATGGAGATCCGGCCCGAGCACGGCGTGATCGAGGTCGGCCACATCGTCTTCTCGCCCGCCTTGCAGCGCACGCGCGCGGCGACCGAGGCGATCTTCCTGCTCGGCCGCTATGTCTTCGACGAGCTCGGCAACCGCCGCTTCGAATGGAAGTGCAACAACGCCAACGCGCCGTCGAAGCGCGCCGCGCTGCGCCTCGGATTCCGCTTCGAGGGCGTCTTCCGCAACCACATGATCGTCAAGGGGCGCAACCGCGACACCGCCTGGTTCGCCATGACGGACGACGACTGGCCGGCAGTCAGCCGCGCCTTCGAGCACTGGCTCGCGCCGGAAAACTTCGACGCCGACGGCCGCCAGCGCTCGTCGCTCGCCGCCTGGACCGCGGAGCGCCTCGACGGCCCCTGCCCGCTCCGACGCGCGACGGCGGCCGATCTCGCGGCGATCGTCGCCCTTCAGCACGAGGCCTACGCGCCGAACCGCGCCCTGCTCGGCGCCGAACCGCTGCCGCTCCGCGCCGACTACGGCGACCTTCTCGACCGCATGGAGATCTGGGTGCGCGACACCGCCGAAGGGCTGGAGGGCGTGCTGATCCTCGATCCGCGCGCGAACGACCTCCTTCTCTGGAGCGTCGCGACGGCGCCGGGCGCACAGGGCCGCGGGCTCGGCCGGGCGCTCGTCGAGGCCGCGGAGGGGCGGGCGCGCGCGCTCGGCCGTGCCGCGGTCCGGCTCTATACGGGCGAGAAGCTCGAACAAAATGTGGCCTGGTACAGGCGGTGCGGCTATGCGATCGAGCGGACCGAGGCCTTGGCCGACCGCACGCTCATTCATTTCGTGAAGCCGGTCGGGTGAACGGGCCGGTCGGATGAACGCACAAGGATCGAACCGGCTGAATGCCGGGCTTATGACAGGGAGAGAAGCATGACGGGTCGACTTCAGGGCAAGCGCGCCTTCCTCACGGCCTCGGGCGCCGGCATCGGGCGCGCGACCGCCCTCTTGTTCGCGCGCGAGGGCGCGCATGTGATCGCGACCGACCTCGACAGCAGCAAGATTGCCGACCTCAAGGAACACGGCGTCGCCGAGACCCATGCCCTCGACGTGCGCTCCACGCCCGCCGTGCAGGCGCTCTGCGAAGCGGTCGGGCCGGTCGACATCCTGTTCAACTGCGCCGGCTTCGTGCATCACGGCACCGTGCTCGACTGCTCCGAGCACGACTGGGACTTCTCCTTCGACCTCAACGTGAAGTCGATGCACCGCACGATCCGCGCCTTCCTGCCGGGCATGCTGGACAAGGGCGGCGGCTCGATCGTCAACGTCGCGTCGGGCGCCTCCTCGGTGCGCGGCATCCCGAACCGCTATGTCTACGGCGCCTCCAAGGCGGCGGTGATCGGCCTCACCAAGGCGGTGGCGGCGGACTTCATCAAGCGCGGCATCCGCTGCAACGCGATCTGCCCGGGCACGATCGAGAGCCCGTCGCTCGACGACCGCATCGCCACGCTTGCGCGCAACACCAACCAGGGCATCGACCAGGTCCGCCAGGCCTTCGTCGACCGCCAGCCGATGGGCCGGCTCGGCACCGCGGACGAGATCGCCTTCCTGGCGCTCTACCTCGCCTCCGACGAGTCGAGCTACACGACGGGCCAGATCCATCTCGCCGACGGCGGCTTCGCGCTCTGACGCCCGCGACCGGGCCAAAACCAACGAAACCGAGGGGAAACGCATGCATATCCTGATCATCGGCGCCGCCGGCATGGTCGGCCGCAAACTGACCGACCGCCTCATCGCCGACGGCCATGTGGGAGGCCGGCCGATCGCGGCCATGACGCTGTCGGACGTGGTGGCGCCGGCCCGGCCGGAGGCCTCCTTCCCGATCGTGACGAGCGAGGGCGACCTGTCGGTGCCCGGCGAGGCCGAGCGCCTCGTCGCGACCCGGCCCGACCTCGTCTACCATCTCGCCGCGATCGTCTCGGGCGAGGCGGAGGCCGATTTCGAGAAGGGCTACCGCATCAATCTCGACGGCACCCGCTACCTGTTCGAAGCGATCCGCAAGATCGGCGAGGGCTACAAGCCGCGCGTCGTGTTCACCTCGTCGATCGCGGTGTTCGGCGCCCCCTTCCCCGAGGCGATCGCGGACGACTTCTTCACCACGCCGCTCACCTCCTACGGGACGCAGAAGGCGATCGGCGAACTGTTCCTCTGTGACTACACCCGCCGCGGCTTCTTCGACGGCGTCGCCATCCGGCTGCCGACCATCTGCGTGCGCCCCGGCAAGCCGAACAAGGCGGCGTCCGGGTTCTTCTCCAACATCATCCGCGAGCCGCTCGCCGGCCACGAGGCGGTGCTGCCGGTCGAGGAGGACGTGCGCCACTGGTTTGCGAGCCCGCGCTCGGCGACCGGCTTCCTGCTCCACGCCGCCACCTTGCCGGGCGAGGCGATCGGCCCGCGCCGCACCCTGTCCATGCCGGGCCTCTCCTGCACGGTCGGCGAGCAGATCGCGGCGCTGCGCAAGGTCGCCGGCGACAAGGTCGTCGCCCGCATCCGCCGCGAGCCGGACGAAACGATCCGCCGCATCGTCGCCGGCTGGCCGCGCAACTTCGACGCCGCCCGCGCGACCGCCCTCGGCTTCCGCTCCGAGACGAGCTTCGAGGAGATCATCCGGGTGCACATCGAGGACGAGCTCGGCGGCGACTTCGCCCACTGAGGGCCACGCAGCCTGACGGCCCGGCGCTGCGAGCGTCGCCGGGCCGTCAGGGCCACTTCACCACCACGCCCATCAGGGCAGTGAGCCCGACCACGCCCGCGACCGGCCAGTGGCGGCGGAACAGGACCCAGGCCGCCGCGAGCGCGAGCACCACGGCGGCGAGGTCGATCGTCGCCGGCACGGGCAGGTCGAGCACGAGCGGCCCCGCAGTCACACGTTCGACGCGGGCGAACAGGACGTGGAAGGCGAACCACAGCGACAGCTTCAGGATGACGCCGACAACGGCGGCGGTGATGCCCGAGAGCGCCGCCGAGAGTGCCGGGTTGCGGCCGATCCGGTCGACCAGCGGCGCGCCGACCAAGATCCACAGGATGCTTGGCGTGAACGTCACCCAGGTGGTCATGGCGGCGGCGAGCACGCCCATGGTCGCCGGCTCGAACGGCGCCGGATGGCGGTAGCCGGCGATGTAGCCGACGAACTGGGTAACGAGGATGAGCGGCCCGGGCGTCGTCTCGGCGAGGCCGAGGCCGTCCAGCATCTCGCCCGCGCCGAGCCAGCCATAATCCTTCACCGCCGCGTCCGCCATATAGGCGAGCACCGCATAGGCGCCGCCGAAGGTGACGACCGCGAGCTTGGAGAAGAACGCCGCTACGTCGACCAGCACATGGGTCGGGCCGAGCAGGACGGCCGCGATGATCACCGGCAGCGCCCAGGCGGCGAGGCCTGCCGCCAGCGTGGCGAGTGGCCGGACGAGCGAGCCGCCCTCGGCGGCGGCCGGCGCCGCCGTGACAGGCATGGCACGCCCGCGCCCCGTCGCCCAGCCGGCGAGGCCGGCCGCCACCACCACGACCGGATAGGGCAGGTCGAAGGCGAACAAGGCGAGGAACGCCGCCGCCGCGATGCCCCAGGCGGCCTTCGTCTTCATCGCCCGCCGGCCGATCCGCAGCAGCGCCTCGACCACGATGGCGAGCACGCCCGCCTTGACCCCGTAGAACGCCGCCTCCACGAACGGCAGCTTGCCGAACGCCATATAGGCGGCCGCGAGCGCCAGCATCATCAGCGCGCCCGGCAGCACGAACAGGATGCCGGCGGTGAGCGCGCCCTTCACCCGGTGGAGGTGCCAGCCGACGAAGGTGGCGAGCTGCTGCGCCTCCGGGCCGGGCAGCAGCATGCAGAAGTTGAGCGCGTCGAGGTAGCGCTTCTCGTCGAGCCAGCGCCGCTCGTCGACCACCAGCTTGTGCATCATGGCGATCTGCCCGGCCGGCCCGCCGAAGGAGAGGAGGCCGACCTTCAGGAAGGCGCGCGCGAAGTCGCCGTAGCTCGGCGTCACGACCGCCTCCGGCGCGGGCGCGGCGGCGTCCGGCGCGATCGGTCCGGGTCGGTTCATCGCGCGGGCTCCGGGCGGCGGGACTTCCAGTCGTGCACCTCGTCGCTCGCGTCGCGCGCCCAGCGGTAGAGCGCGTCATAGACCGCGAGCCCGGCCTCGAGCTGCTGCAGGTCGTCGCCGTGCTGGCGCGAGAGGCCGAGCGAGATGGCGAGGAGGCCCGCGCATTCCGGCGCGAGATCGAGCCGCGCCGTGTCGGCGCCGCGCACGATGAGGGCGATGCGGGCGAGGACCGGCGTGGCGAGGCCGAAGCGCTCGACCATCAGGTCGAAGGTGCAGTCTGGCCCGCGATGGCTCCAGTCGACGCCGTCGAGATCGAACGGCGTCGCCGCGAACCGTTCCGCGACGGCCTCGACCTCGGACGGCGCGACGAACAGGAACACGGCGGCGGGGTCGACGAAGCGCCGGATCAGCCAGGGACAGGCGATGCGGTCGATCTTCGGGCGATGCCGGGTGACCCAGACGGTGCGGCCGTGGCGGTCGCGCGGCGGCAGGGCCGCGACCGGCACGAGCGGCAGGCCGGCCGCCGCCCAGCCCTCGAAGCCGCCGTCGAGCACCTCGGCGTCGACGCCGTGGTGGCGCAGGAAGGCGGCGGTGCCTTGCGCGATCTTGCCGCCGCGCTGGCAGGTGACCACCACCGGCCGGCCTCGATAGGCGGCGGCCCAGTCCTCGACGTCGCGGTGGGAGCGGCGGACCGACGCCGGGATGAGGCGCGGATCGGCCGCCGCGTCCTCGTCGGTGCGCACGTCGATGATGGCGGGGGATGTGGGAAGACCGATCAGGCGGGCGAGCTTGTCGGTCGCGATCGTGCCGAAGGTCGGCATGGCGGCGTCCTTTCCGTCGAACGATGGAGGGGTCGCGATCGTTCGGCTGGCGCCTCGTGGGGAAACCGCCCTCCCCATGCCGGCAGTGTGGCGAGCGCCCGAACGGGTTGTCAAGCCGAGCGAAACGCGCGACGGAGGGGGCTGCGGCGGCAGCTTGCGCAAGGGCCCCATGCGACACGGGGTCGATGCGCCCGGCCGGACGGTCGGCTATGCTGGCCGCTGGACTGCGACCATACGGCGACGAAGCGACGCCGGCACGACAACGAACACGACGGGGGGATTCCATGGCGACGCGGTACGATTTCGACGGACAGATCGCGGTCGTGACCGGCGGCGCGCAGGGGATCGGCCGGGCGGTCGTCGAGCGCATCCTCTCCGACGGCGGCCGCGTGGCGATCTGGGACCGCGACCAGGAGCTCGCGGCCGAGACCGCGGCCGAACTCGGCGCCGGCGACCGGGTCGCCGCGGTCCGCTGCGACGTCGCCGACTACGCCTCGGTCGAGCGCGCCCGCGACGAGACCACCGCGACGCTCGGGCCGATCGACATCCTCGTCAACAATGCCGGCATCGCGGGCATGAGCGCGAAGACCTGGGACTATCCGCTCGACGAATGGTACCGCGTCTTCGCGATCGACATGCACGGCGTCTTCCATTGCTGCCGCGCCGTGGTGAACGGCATGCGCGAGCGCAACTACGGCCGCATTGTCAACGTCGCCTCGATCGCCGGCAAGGAGGGCAACCCGAACGCCTCGGCCTATTCGGCCGCCAAGGCCGGTGTCATCGCCTTCTCGAAGTCGCTCGCCAAGGAGGTCGCCGACTACGACATCGCGGTCAACTCGATCACCCCGGCGGCGGCCAAGACGGCGATCTTCGACCAGATCTCCGAGGAGCACATCCAGTACATGCTGTCGAAGATCCCGCGCGGGCGCTTCCTCAAGGTCGAGGAGGTGGCGGCGATGATCGCCTTCATGGCGTCGCGCGACTGTTCCTTCACCACCGGCGCGGCCTTCGACATCTCCGGCGGGCGCGCGACCTACTGAGCGGGCCGCCCGGCCGGCCCTTGCCGAGGATCGAACCATTCTTCATCGCGTCGATACCGACATCACGGCCGAGGAGCGGCGCCGCCGGCTCGTGGGCATCGGCTATATCTGCCTGGCCCTGCTGCTCTTCGCCTTTCTCGACACGACCGCGAAATGGCTCGGCCGGAGCCTCCCGGCGTTCCAGATCACCTATCTGCGCTATCTCGGCGCGCTCGCCATCGCGGCCTTCCTGTTCAACCCGCTCACCACGCGCGACGCCTGGACGACGCGGCGGCCGCTCCTGCAGGCCGTGCGCGGCCTCATCCTGTTCGGCTCCACGCTCTTCAACTTCATCGCGGTCCGCCACCTGCAGCTGAGCGAGACCATGGCGATCGCCTTCGCGGCGCCGCTTCTGGTCGCGGCGCTGTCCGGGCCGATGCTCGGCGAGTGGATCGGGCCGAAGCGCTGGGCGGCGATCCTGGTCGGCTTCTCCGGCGTCCTCGTCGTGACCCGGCCGGGCATGGCCGCGTTCGATCCGAACGCACTCTGGTGCCTCGCCGCCGCCGTCTGCTACGCCTTCTACGCGATCACGACGCGCCGCCTGACCGGCATCGACAGCCCGGCCAGCATGCTGATCATCTCGGCGCTGGTGCCGGTGGTGCTGATGACGCCGGTCATGCCGTTCGTCTGGGTCGCGCCGCCGACCGCGTTCCACTGGCTGCTCATCGCCACGCTCGGCGTCTACGGCGCGGTCGGCCACTTCTTCCTGATCCGCGCCTATGCCAATGCCCCGGCGCCGATCGCGGCGCCCTTCACCTACACCCAGCTCGTCTGGATGATCGCGCTCGGCTGGCTCGTGTTCGGCGACGTGCCCGGCGCCAATGTGATGATCGGCGCCGGCATCGTGGCGGCGAGCGGCATCTACCTGATCCTGAGCGACCGCGCCCGCGCCAAGCCCTGACCGACGCCCGCGCCGCGCCGGTCAGGCGAAGGCGGCGCGGTCGGCGCAGGCGTCGAACCAGCCGACCAGGAAGTCGACGAAGGTACGCACCTTGCCCGACAGATGGCGGCGGTGCGGATAGACCGCATAGACACCGGAGCTCTCGATCTCGCTGTCCTGCAGGAGCCGCACGAGCTTGCCCTCGGCGAGCGGATCGCGCGCGGTGAACCAAGGGAGCCGCGCATAGCCGAGCCCCTTCAGCGCCGCCTGCAACGCCACTTCCGGGCTGTTCACCTCGACGCGCGGGGCGACCGTCACGGTGGTCCGCCCGGCATCGGCGCGGAACGACCAGTTGGTGCGGCCGCGATAGTTCGTGTCGACGATCGCCGGCGCGCCGGTGAGGTCGGCCGGGCTCGCGAGCGGGCGCTGGTTTTCGAGGAACGCCGGGGAGGCGACGAGCACGCTTCGGAACGGCGCGAGCCGGCGCGCGATCAGGCTCGAATCGGCGAGTTCCGTGATGCGGATGCCGACGTCGAACCCCTCCTCGACGAGATCCACGAAGCGGTCATCGAGCCTCAGGTCGACCGAGATGCGCGGCTCGCGCACGAGGAACTCCATGATCGCCTCGCCGAGTTCGCTGTCGCCGAAGCTGCGCGGCGCGGTCACGCGCAGGAGGCCGCGCGGCTCGCGGTGATTGTCGCGCACGCTGTCGGCGAGGTCGTCGATGCGCTGCAGGATCTCGCCCGCCTCGCGGAAATAGGCCTGGCCGACCTCGGTCAGGGACAGTTGCCTTGTGGTGCGGTTGAGCAGGCGGACGCCGAGTTCGTCCTCCAGGTCCTTCACATATTTGGAGATGAGCGCCTTGGACTTGGCCATGCGGCGCGCGGCCGCCGAGAAGCCGCCCGCCTCGACGACGGCGAGAAAGGCCTGCATGCGCGTCATCGTGTCCATGGCATTGTCTCCTCAGAGCGAACGATACGTCAAACGAGAGGCCGATTGTCAACCCCCGGAGCGGATGTCATATCCCCGTCAGCATCGAGCCAATCGATCGAGCCAACGCCCGAAGGCTTATCGCAACCAAATTCAGGAGTTCACCACCATGACCGACACGCTCAATCCCGCCTATGGCGCCTTCATCCTCCGCCTCTCGCTCGGCATCATGGCCGTCGCGCACGGCCTGTTGAAGGTCCTCGTCTTCACCGTTCCCGGCACGGTCGGCTACTTCGCCTCGCTCGGCCTCCCCGCCCCGGTCGCCTATGCGACGATGGCAACCGAGGTGGTCGGCGGCGCGCTCCTGATCCTCGGACTCTATGTGCGGCCGGTCGCCGCCCTGTTCGTGCCGGTCATGCTCGGCGCGCTGGTGTTCGGCCACATCAACAATGGCTGGGTCTTCTCCAACCCGAATGGCGGCTGGGAATATCCGGCCTTCCTGGCGGCGGCCTCGCTCGCCCAGGTGTTTCTCGGCGCCGGCGCCTTCGCGCTGACCTTCGGCGAGCGCCGCCGCCTCGCCAACGCCTGACGACACGGGACGCGGCCCCGACGCGGGCCGTTCCACCGGAATGATGTCGGCGCCGGTCCCCCGAAGCGGGTCCGGCGCCGAATCATGTTCGGCGGAGGGTGCCCGGAGGGCCGCGCCGGCGCCCGCGGGCGTTCCGGCCAAGCTTTGCCGGCGCCGGCGAAATATCCCTTGGCGGCAAGGTCTCGGCAGGCGCGCGCGACGGCATGCGAAAACCGTCGAAAAAAGCCTCTTGCGTATGACGCCGAGAAGCACTATGTCCCCGCTTGCCCAATTTCGCACGTGCCTGTGGCAGCGTGCCGGTTGGTCGACACCCGAGGGACAAGAGGCCCGGAGGTCGACTGGGCAAACCGGCAGCCGGAGAAAAAACCGGCCCACCTCGCATCTCATGCGGGGGACGCGGCTTGAAGCAACGACGTAGAGGGCTTTTTTGGTCTCTGCCGGCTTTCCATCAGCCGGGGTTACTGAAGAGGCGACTACTTCCTTGCCGGACGTGCGGATCGGTCCTCCCGTTCCAATCCATGGCACCAACGACCGGATTGTCGTCGGCTGACGCTCGCGTCGGCCCGATGGCGCTCCGGGCCACGCGGGCGAGGCACAATGCTCGCGTGGGACCGCCGGCCAGGAGCCGGCTCATCGGTTGCGTCTCCGACGCGCCTTTGCCGTCTCCATCGCGGCAGGGCGTGGTCGTAGCGTCACCCGAAAAGCCTCGCCGTCGGCACCTGCCGGCGACGCGGTGAGAGCCCGATTTCGCGAAAGCGGCATCGGGGGTTTTCGTAGGCACGCCATGGCACGGGAGATGTCCCCATGACCGCCCGCATCCGCGATTTTCTGCGCACCCGACGCCCCGAAGGCCCTTGCCTCGTGGTCGACCTCGACGTCGTGCGCGACAAGTTCCTCTCCTTCACCCGCGCCATGCCCGACACCCGCGTCTTCTATGCGGTGAAGGCCAACCCGGCGCCGGAAGTGCTGTCGCTGCTCGCCGAACTCGGCTCCTCGTTCGACACCGCGTCGATCCCGGAGATCGAGATGGCGCTCGCCGCCGGCGCGACCCCCGACCGCATCTCGTTCGGCAACACGATCAAGAAGGAGCGCGACATCGCGCGCGCCTTCGAGCTCGGCATCCGCCTCTATGCGGTCGACTGCCAGGCCGAGGTCGAGAAGATCGCCCGCGTCGCCCCCGGCTCGCGCGTGTTCTGCCGCATCCTCTCGGACGGCGCGGACGCCGAGTGGCCGCTGTCGCGCAAATTCGGCTGCGATCCCGAGATGGCGCCCGACGTGCTCGAGCACGCCCACCGGCTCGGCCTCGACGCCTATGGCGTGTCGTTCCATGTCGGCTCGCAGCAGCGCAACACCGAGGCCTGGGACGGCGCGCTCGCGGCGTCCGCGGCGATCTTCCGCGAGATGGCCGAGCGCGGCATCACGCTGCGCATGGTCAATATGGGCGGCGGTTTCCCGACCCGGTACCTGAAGCAGGTGCCGGAGGTGGGTGCCTACGGCCAGTCGATCACCGGCGCGATCCGCCGCCACTTCGGCAACCAGCTGCCCGAGACGATCATCGAGCCGGGCCGCGGCATGGTCGGCGGCGCGGGCGTGATCAAGGCGGAGGTCGTGCTGATCTCGCAGAAGTCGGCCAAGGACGACGTGCGCTGGGTCTATCTCGACATCGGCAAGTTCGGCGGCCTCGCCGAGACGATGGACGAGGCGATCCGCTACCCGATCCTGACCGAGCGCGACGGCGACGAGAAGGCGCCCTGCGTCATCGCCGGGCCGACCTGCGACTCCGTCGACGTGCTCTACGAGAAGACTCCCTACGATCTCCCCATCTCGCTCGCGATCGGCGACGAGGTGCTGATCGAGGGAACCGGCGCCTATACGACGACCTATTCGGCCGTCGCCTTCAACGGATTCGCGCCGCTGAAGGCCTACGTGATCTGAAGGTCGCCGTTTCAGGCGAATGACGGCCGCGCGCGAGCCCGGCCGTGCCCTTGAGGAGCCGCGATTCGGCTTCAATCCGAGCCCCGGAGCGGTCCGCCGCCGCCGGAGGCGTGCCGAGCGACCGGCGGGGACGACCCGCCGGCGACCGCCACCTGGATGGGTCTCCCGGAAAGTCACTGCCATGATCCTGTTCGATACCGAAACGCCGGCGGACGCCGGCGACCGCGACGTCCTGCTCGACCGCGCCTTCGGCCGGGACCGCTTCGCCAAGGCCTCCGAGCGCCTGCGCGAGGGCCGGCTTTGCGCCGAGGGCCTCGCCCTCGTCGCGCGCGCCGACGAGCCGGTCCTGTTCGGCAGCCCGAAGCCGGCCGAACTGGTCGCGACCGTGCGTCTCTGGCACATCGCGCTCGGCGGCGGCGGTGGAGAGGGCGACGGACGCCCGGCCCTGCTGCTCGGCCCGCTCGCGGTCGACGAGCGCCGGCGCGGCGAAGGTGTCGGCAGCCGGCTGATGCGCCTCGCGCTCGCCCACGCGGCCTGCCGCGGTCACAAGGCCGTCGTGCTCGTGGGCGACCCTGAATACTACGAGCGGTTCGGCTTCGCCGAACGGCTCGCCGCCGGCCTCGACCTGCCCGGCTCCTATGAGCGGCGCCGCCTGCTCGGCATGGAGATCGTGCCGGGCGCGCTCGACGGCGCCGCCGGCCTGGTGCGCCCGACCGGGGCCCTGGTGATGCCGCGCCCGGCCCGCCCGGCCGAGCCGATGGCCGCGCCCGCGCTCGCGCTCGCCGGTTGATCGGCGGCGCCGAACCCCCTAATGGGGGCGGCGTGCCACCGTGACAGGGGCGTGGGCCGACCGGTCCGCGCCCCGTTCGATGTGAAGCCAACCTCAACGACGCGGAGATGAGCCGCACCGCGACGCCGCGGAACCGGAGTGAAACGATGACCGACTGGCCCGTCCACCACAGCATCGAAGGCCCGATCGTGATGATCGGCTTCGGATCGATCGGCAAGGGCACCCTGCCGCTGATCGAGCGCCACTTCACATTCGACCGGAGCCGGCTGACCGTCATCGATCCGGACGACCGCGACCGCGGCATCGTCGACGAGATGGGCTACCGCTTCGTGCACCAGGCGGTCACGCGCGAGAACTATCGCGAACTCCTGAAGCCCTTCCTCACCGAGGGCGCGGGCCAGGGCTTCTGCGTCAACCTGTCGGTCGACACCTCCTCGCTCGACCTCATGATGTTCTGCCGCGAACTCGGCGTGCTCTACATCGACACGGTCGTGGAGCCGTGGACCGGCTTCTACTACGATCCGAAGATGAACCCGGCGGCGCGCTCGAACTACGCGCTGCGCGAGACCGTGCGCGCCGAGAAGGCGCGCTCGCCGGGCGGCACCACGGCGGTCTCCTGCTGCGGCGCCAATCCCGGCATGGTCTCGTGGTTCGTCAAGGAAGCGCTCCTCACCGTCGCCAGGGACGTCGGCGTCGACGCGACGGTGCCGGCCGACCGGGCCGGCTGGGCGAAGCTCATGCAGGCGGTCGGTGTCAAGGGCATCCACATCGCCGAGCGCGACACCCAGCGCGCCAGGCATCCGAAGCCGCGCGACGTGTTCGTCAACACCTGGTCGGTCGAGGGCTTCGTGTCCGAGGGCCTGCAGCCGGCCGAACTCGGCTGGGGCACCCACGAGGCCTGGATGCCGCCGAACGGACGCCGGCACGAGGCCGGCTGCCAAGCGGCGATCTATCTGATGCAGCCGGGCGCGAACACTCGCGTCCGCTCCTGGTGCCCGACGCCGGGCGCGCAGTACGGCTTCCTCGTGACGCACAACGAGGCGATCTCGATCTCCGACTACTTCACCGTCGGCGAGGGCCAGAAGGCCGAGTATCGCCCGACCTGCCACTACGCCTACCACCCGTCGAACGACGCCGTCCTGTCGCTGCACGAGATGTTCGGCGCGGCGGGCAAGAAGCAGTCGGCGACCCACATCCTCGACGAGAACGAGATCGTCGACGGCATCGACGAACTCGGCGTGCTCCTCTACGGCCACGCCAGGAACGCCTACTGGTTCGGCTCGCAGCTCTCCATCGAGGAGACGCGCGTGCTCGCGCCCTACCAGAACGCGACCGGCATGCAGGTCTCCTCGGCCGTGCTCGCCGGCATGGTCTGGGCGCTCGAGAACCCGATGGCCGGCATCGTCGAGGCCGACGAGATGGACCACGCCCGGTGCCTGGAGGTCCAGCGCCCCTATCTCGGCCCCGTGGTCGGCGTCTACACCGACTGGACGCCGCTCGCCGGCCGGCCGGGCCTCTTCCCGGAGGACCTCGACGAGGGCGATCCCTGGCAGTTCCGCAACGTGCTCGTGCGCTGACGTAAAGGAACCGGGTTTTGGAGGGCGGGGCCGCGGCTCCGCCCTTTTGGCAATCGGCAGGCGGTACCACGCGCAATCCGGCTGAAACGGACGTAAGCTACGCTTTCGCGGAAGCTTTCCGCTCCGGAGGCAGCGCCCGTGCCGATCCGTCCCTTCCTTGCCCTTTTTGCCGCCCTCCTGGTCCTCGCGCCCGTTGCGGCCGCCGCCCAGGGCGTGCAGCCCGGGCCTGCGATCAGCGTGCCGGCGCTCGACGACGCCGGCATCGATGCGTGGATCGCCAAGTCGAATGCCTCGGTCGGCCTTCTCAACGCCTCGCTCCGCGCCAAGGAAAGCTTCAACCGCTACGCCTCCTGGGTCGACCTGAAGAAGGGACCGACGGGACGCGAGCGGATCATCTACGGCCTTTATTCCGTCTCCGACAGCCAGGCGGCAGACGCGATCGCGAAGGCGCGGAAGGCGATTCCCCAAGCGCCGGAGATTCCCGAGCTCGACCGCGCCATGGCGGCGCTCGCCGATGCCTTCGAAGCCGCGGTGCCGGTGATCAACGAGGCGGACGCCTATTACGAGCGGCAGGACTACAAGTCGGACAAAGCGGCGGGCGCGCGCGAGCTGCACAGCCGGCTCATGCCGGCGTTCCAGACGCTCCTCGCGACACGCGACGCGCTCGAGATGCGGCAGCGGGAGGTCAAGCGCGGGCTCGACGAGCAGGTCCTGGCGCGCATCGAGCGGCAGGAGGGCAAGGGTTACGCCTGGCACAAGAAGAACGTGCTGATCCTCGCCGAAGTCGCGATCGACCTCATGCCGCGCGACCCCCGCAAGGCGAATCTCAAAGGCTTTTCCGACGCCGTCGAGGCCTATGCGGCGGCCGTGAAGGCGTTCGACGCGGCGGCGGTGGCCGAGAAGAAGAGCAACAGCTTCGACCGCATGCCGCGCGAGCTCGTCGGCAAGCTGCGCGAGATCCGGGAAAAGGCGTCGGCGAAGCGCGTCGATCTCACCTTCTATGGCGTCGACGCCGACTTTGTGATCAGTGCATACAACAGCATGTTGAATTTCGCCCGGTTCTGACCGGCCCGACGGGAAGCGCGACCTCTCACCGCCCGGGCTCCGGGCGGTTCGCTTTTTCCCGACCGGTCCGGCGAGCTCTCGCGACGGGACGGCACAGATCACCGAGCGGACGGCTCGCACGACGAAGGGGAAGTCATGGCCTTGGACATCATCGGACCCGGCTTCGGGCGGACCGGCTCGAAATCGATGAAACTGGCGCTCGAACAGCTCGGCTACGCGCCCTGCCATCACATGCACGAGGTCGGCGAGCGACCCGAACTGCTGCCGGCCTGGGACGCGGTCTCGCGCGGCGAGGCGGTCGACTGGGACGAGGTCTTCGACGGCTACCGCTCGCAGGTCGACTGGCCGGGCGCACGGGTCTGGCGCGAACTCGTCGCTCATTACCCGCATGCCAAGGTGGTGCTCACCGTGCGCGACCCGAATGCGTGGTTCGACAGCCTGGAAAAGACGATCCTTCCCTTCATCGCCATGCGCGGCCGCCATTCGCGCCCGCATCTCGACGCGGTCGCCGAGATGGTCCAGCGCCTCGTCTTCGAGGGCGTGTTCGACGGCCGCATGGCCGAGCGCGACCACGCCATCGCGGTGTTCGAGCGACACAATGCCGAGGTGAAGGCGAGCGTGCCGGCGGACCGGCTCCTCGTGATGGACGTGGCCGAGGGCTGGGCGCCGCTCTGCCGCTTCCTCGGGAAGCCGGTGCCGGACACGCCGTTCCCGCGCACAAACAGCAGCGACGAATTCAAGGAGCGGATCGAAAGCTGAGGGCGAATCCGGCCCATCGCGTCCGGACGAGCCCCACCGCCACCCTGCTCATCGCCGAACCGTCTTGCCCCGCTCGATCTCGGCCTGGAGCTTCGCGTCGGCGCGGCGCTGGCGGCTGCGGCGCCACCACATTACGAGCGCCTCGGTGAAGGCGAGGCCGCCGACGAAGCCGAGCGCGGCGCCGACCAGGCCCTCGGTGGTGATCGGCATGGCCGGCTCGAAGCTCGCCCAGGTGCGCTGCGTGAGCGCCGGGTCGAAGTCGGTCGCGAGCGCGGTCAGGCGGCCGAACGGTCCGCGCGTCTCGAAGGCGAGCTTCTGCCGTTCCAGGCGCGCCTTGCGCTCGATGTCCTCGGCCGCCGCCGTGCCGCGGTCGCGCGCGAGCCGGTCGCCGTTGGCCTGCAGCTGGCGCACGGCCTGGTCGGTGGTGAGCGACGCGCGCCGCGCGTCCTCGGCGAAGCGCTCGACCACCCGCGTCACTTCGTCGAGCGCGCCGCCGAGCCGCTGCCGGTACTGCTGGGCGAATTCGGGCGCCTGGCTCAGCGCCACCGCGAGCGCGGCGGCCGGCAGCATGGTGATCAATCTGAGGATCATCGAGGCTCTCCGGACGGCGGCGCGCTTCCATCAACCCGCCTCGCACGCGGGGGTTCGCACGGAATTGTTGCCGTAGAGTGATCCCGGCCGCGCCGGCGATCAACCGGTCGGCAGGTCGCGCAGGTCGACGATTCCCCCCTCGCCAGCCTCGGTGCCCCAGGCGAGCCGGAACCCCGCGCGATCCCAGGCGAGCGCCGAGACCGGCGAGGCGCCCGGGCGGCGCAGCAGCACCTCGGCCTGGTCCTCGAAGCGGACCGCGAGGATGAGCCCGTCGTCGTAGCCGATCGCCACGACGTCCTCGAGCGGGTGGCAGGCGACGCGCGAGACGAGCTTCGACGAGGCGCCGAGCTGCAGCGGCGGCTTGCCCATCGGCCCGTCCTTGGCGACGAACGGCCAGAGGATCGCCGCATGCGCGCCGGAGGTGGCGAGATAGCGCCCCTTGGCGCTCCAGGAGATGCTCTTCACCTTGCCCGGATAACCGGACATGCGCATGTGCTTGCCGTCGTCCATGCGCCAGCCGTGCAGCGCGGGCTCCTGCATGGTGGTGACCAGGAAGCGCCCGTCCGGCGAGGTGGTGATCACCTTGTGGGCGCCCTTCCACTCCATGTCGACCGGCGCGCCCTTCGCGGTGACCCAGTGCAGCACCGTCTTGTCCACCGTGGCGGTGGCGAGCCGGAGGCCCTTCGGCAGGAAGCACAGGCCGCCGACCGCCTTCTGGTGCGGGAATTCGACGATCGTCCCGTCGGCGAGGCGCACCCAGGCGATGCGGCCGCTGGCGAAGCCGATCGCGCCCTGCGGGCCCACGGCGAGCTGGTCGATCCACTTCCCCGGCTTCTCGGCGAGCGTCTCGGTCGCCCCGGCCGCATCGATCCGGCGCACGCGGCCGTCGTCGCCGGCGGTGATCAGATGCCGCCCGTCGGCGCTCGGCAGCGCGGCGAGGAGCCCGCCCTCATGGGCCGCGACCGTGACGGCGCCGGCGTCGCCGATCCGCACGGTGCCGTCCGCGAGCGCGAACAGCGGCGTGTCGTTAACGAACGCGGTCGCGATCACATAGGCGCCGAACTGAAGCGGCGCGTCGGCGGGGGCGGCAGGGGCGTCGGTCAAGGCTCGCATCCTGAGCGCGGTCGAACGAAGGGACACTCCATGTCACGGCGCGCCGGCCGTGACAACGCCGCGCGCGCCGTGCCCGAGCGGTTCGGCCGTCAGGCCTTGCAGCTCTCGAAGCCGCGCTTTAGGCCGTCCCAGTCGAGGTCGCGGCCGATGAAGACGAGCCGGCTCTCGCGCGCCTCGCCCGCCTTCCAGTCGCGCTGATGATCGCCCTCGACGATCATGTGCACGCCCTGCACCACGTAGCGCTGCGGGTCGTTCTTGAACGCGATGATGCCTTTGAGCCGAAGGATCTTCGGCCCCTGCGACTGGGTCTCCTTGCCGATCCAGTCGAAGAACTTGTCCGGATCGAGGTCGCCCGCCTTCAACGAGATGGAGCGGACCTCCTCGTCGTGGTGGTGATGGTCCTCGGTGAGGAAATCGGGCTCCACGGAGAGGATGCGGGAGAGGTCGAAGGCGCCGCGGTCGAGCACCTCGCCGAGTTCGACGCGGCAGCGCTCGGTGTCGATCACGCGGGCATAGGGGTTGATGGCGCGGATCTCGCGCTTCACCGCGGCGAGCTCCTCCGGCGTGACGAGGTCGACCTTGTTGAGGAGGATGACGTCCGCGAAGGCGACCTGGTCCTCGGCCTCCGGGCTGTCGTTGAGGCGCTTCGTGAGGTTCAGCGCGTCCACCACCGTGACGATGGCGTCGAGCCGCGTCAGCGCGCGCACGTCGTCGTCCATGAAGAAGGTCTGCGCCACGGGCGCCGGATCGGCGAGGCCGGTCGTCTCGATCAGGATCGCGTCGAAGCGGCCCTTGCGCTTCATCAGGCCTTCGATGATGCGGATCAGGTCGCCGCGCACGGTGCAGCAGATGCACCCGTTGTTCATCTCGAACACTTCCTCGTCGGTGTCGACGACCAGGTCGTTGTCGATGCCCACCTCGCCGAACTCGTTGACGATCACGGCGTATTTCTTGCCGTGATCCTCGGTGAGGATGCGGTTCAGGAGCGTCGTCTTGCCGGCGCCGAGATAGCCGGTGAGGACGGTGACGGGGATCGGCGACGAGGCGGCGAGGGACATGGGCTGGACCTTGGCTGGCTGGGCGCGGCGGGGGCGGAACGAGGAATGGAAGCGGGGTCGACGCGGGCCGTCGGCCTTGTCAGGCGCCGGCCATCGCGGCGGTCAGGAGCCGCACATTGTTGCGAACCATCGCAATATAGGTGGCCGCGGGCCCGGTTGAAGGCGACAGCGCGTCCGAATAGAGCTCGCCGCCGAGGCTGACGCCGGTCTCCTTGGCGATGCGCTCGACGAGGCGCGGATCGGTGACGTTCTCCACGAACACGGCGCGGATCTTCTCCGCCTTGATCTGGCGGATCAGCGCCGCGACCTGTTTCGCCGTCGCCTCGGCCTCCGTTGATCGCCCCTGCGGCGCCAGGAAGGTGATGCCGTAGGCCTTGGCGAAGTATCCGAAGGCGTCGTGGGTGGAGATGACCCGCCGCTTCTCCGGCGGCACGCGATCGACCGCCGCGCGCACTTCCGTATCGAGGGCGTCGAGGCTCGCCAGATAGGCGGCCGCGTTCGCCTCGTAGACGGCGCGGCCCTCCGGATCGGCGGCGATCAGCCCGTCGCGGACATTGGCCACGTAGATCTTGGCGTTGGGCACCGCCTGCCAGGCATGCGGATCGGCGACGAGCGCCGGGCCGGCCGATCGGCCCTTCCCGCCGTGATCGTGTTCGTCCTCCATCTGGATCGGGTCGATGCCCGTCGTGGCGACCACCACCGGGGCGGTGGTGCCGGACGCCTTCACCAGCCGGTCGACCCAGCCTTCCAGGCCGAGGCCGTTCACGAACACGACCTTCGCGGCGGCGAGCGCGCGGGCATCGGCCGGCGACGGGGTGAACACATGGGCGTCCCCGTTCGGGCCGACCAGCGCCTTCACGGCGACGCGGTCGCCGCCGACGACCGATACGAAATCCGCCAGGATCGAGAAGCTCGCCACGACCGGGAGCTTCGCGGCGGACTGGGCGGATGCGAGGGTGGGGATCAGCATCAGGACCGCGGCGATCGCGGCGCGGCGCGTCAGGCTTGCGAACATGGTTCCCTCTTCGGTTGCTTCTTGCGAACCCTGTCAGGCTTCCAGGTGGCGGACGGGCAGAAGCTTGCGCACGAGCCCGCCGGACCGGCCGAGCGCGACGGAAAGCGCGTAGACGACGCCCGCGACGAGGATGATCGAGGGTCCGGAGGGGAGCCCCCAGTGATACGAGACGAGCAGGCCGGCCACGCTCGACAGGCAGGCGAACAGGATCGCCAGCACGATGAGCGCGGTCAGGTCCTCGGTCCACAGGCGCGCCGCCGCGGCGGGCAGCATCATGATGCCGACCGCGAGCAGTGTCCCGAGCGCGTGAAAGCCGCCGACGAGGTTGAGGACGACGAGCATCATGAAGGCGATGTGCACCACGGCACCGCTGCCGCTGACCGAGCGCAGGAAGCTCGGATCCATGCATTCGAGCACGAGCGGCCGGAAGATCAGCGCGAGGCCGATGAGCGTCGCGGTCGCGATGCCGGCGAGGAGGACCAGCGTCTGGTCGTCGAGCGCCAGCACCGAGCCGAACAGCACATGGAGGAGATCGACGTTCGACCCGCGCAGCGACACGATGGTGACGCCGACCGCGAGCGAAATCAGGTAGAACGCCGCCATGCTGGCGTCCTCCTTCTGCGCGGTCGCGCGCGCCACCACGCCGGACCCGACCGCCACCAGCACGCCGGCGATCAGGCCGCCGACCGTCATGGCGACGAGATCGAGGCCGAAGGCGAGGTAGCCGATCGCGGCGCCGGGCAGGATCGCATGCGCCATGGCGTCGCCGGTCAGGCTCATGCGCCGCAGCATCAGGAACACGCCGACCGGCGCGGCCCCGATCGAGAGCGCGAGCGCGCCGACGAGGGCGCGGCGCATGAACTCGAATTCGGCGAAGGGGGCGATCAGGGCGTCGTACATGGGCGCTTCAGGCCGCGCCGCGCGCGCAGAGATGCGCATGCGAATCGAACGCCTCGATCATGCGCCGGGCGGCGAGCAGGTTCTGCGGCGTCAGCACATCCTTGGTGCGGCCCCAGGCGACCACTTCGCGGGCGAGCAGCAGGCATTCGGGGAAATGGCGCTCGACCGTGTCGAGGTCGTGCAGCACGGCGACGACGGTGCGCTCCTCCCGGTGCCAGCGGTGGATGAGGTCGATCAGGTCCGCGGCGGTCTTGGAATCGATCGCGTTGAACGGCTCGTCGAGCAGGATGACGCGGCTGTCCTGCAACAGCAGGCGGGCAAACAGCGCGCGCTGCATCTGACCGCCGGAGAGCGTGCCGACCGGCCGCCGCTCGAAGCCTTCGAGGCCGACCGCCTGCAGCGCGGTGCCGATCGTCTGCCGGTCCGCCTCGGCCAAGCCGCCGAACAGGCCGACGCGCCGCCACAGCCCCATGGCGACGAAGTCGTAGACCGGCAAGGGAAAGCTGCGATCCACCTCGGCCAGCTGCGGCAGATAGGCGATCGCGCGCGGATCGAGGCCGGCGAGGTCGATGCGGCCGCCGATAGGACGGACGGCGCCGACGATGCCCTTGAGGAGCGTCGACTTTCCCGCGCCGTTCGGGCCGACCACGGCCATCAGGGCGCCGGGCGCGACGCGGCCGGTCAGGTGGTGGACGGCCGGATGACGGTCGTAGCCGAGCGTCAGGTCGTCGAAGCGGATCGCGGCCGTGGTGGATGCGAGGCTCGCGCTCATGCGGCGGCCCACAGGACGCCGAGCCAGATCAGGCCCGACAGCGCCGCGGCGATCCCCAGCCGCCCGATCGCCGACAGCCGCAGGAGCGAGAAGCCGGGCGCGACCGCCGTCGCATGGGCGGCGCCGAGCGGCACGCCGGTCGTATGGGGCGGGTGCACATGCGCGTGCCCGGCGTGATCGTGGCCGGCATGGTCGTGGCCATGATGATCGTGCGCATGGGCATGCGCCGAGGCCTCGGAATGGGCCTGCGCCGAGCCGTGCGAATGCGCGCTCGCATGGGCGTGGGCATGGCCGGCGGGGGGCGCCGCGGAGGCGGTGGCTTGAGCGGAACGGTCCATGGGAAGTGTTATAGTATAACACCTCACGAGCGGCAACGGGCTTTCGGCGCCGCTCTCGGCGTGCCACGATATCGTGAAGACGGCAGGGGTGGATGCGATGGACCAGCAGGCGCGCGCGATCGATTGGGCGGCGGTGAGGGCCGCGCTCGGCGACATTCCGGTCGCCGACGACCCGGCGACGCTGCGCCTCAAGAGCCGCGACTTCTTCTGGTTCTCGCCGATCCTCAAGGAGGCTCTCGACGACTGCCGCGCCGACCTGATCGTCAGCCCGCGCGACAAGGCGGAACTGATCCGCGTCGCGTCGATCGCGGCGCGCTTCCGCGTGCCGATCACCGTGCGCGGCGGCGGCACCGGCAATTACGGCCAGGCGGTGCCCCTCGACGGCGGCATCGTGCTCGACACGACCGCGCTCGACCGCGTGCTCGCCGTGCGCACCGGGGCGGGGCGGTTCGAGGCGGGCGCGCGCATGCTGGAGATCGACCGGGCGCTGAAGCCGGCCGGGCAGGAGCTGCGCTTCCATCCCTCCACCCGCAAGCAAGCGACGATCGGCGGCTTCGTATGCGGCGGGGCGGCGGGCGCGGGCTCCTGCACCTGGGGCCAGATCACCGATCCGGGCGCGGTGATCGCCGTCGAGGTGGTGACCGTGGAGGAGACGCCGCGCATCCTCGAACTCTGGGGCGCCGACACGCTGAAGGTCATGCATGCCTATGGCGTCAACGGCATCGTCACCGAGGTCGAACTGCCGCTCGCCCCGCGCCACGACTGGGCCGAGCGCATCGCCGCCTTCCCGGATTTCATGACCGCCGCGCGGTTCGGCCAGGACTTCACCGAGAAGGACGGCATCGCCAAGAAGCTCGTCTCGATCCACGACCCGCGCATTCCCGCGGCGATCAAGCGGCTGCGCGCCCTCGTGCCGGCGGGCCAGGCCATGGCGATCCTGATGGTGAGCGAGCCGCAGGCCGACGCGCTCGAAGAGCTGGTCGCCCGACACGGCGGCACGATCGTCTACCGGCGCCAGGCCGACGAGGCCGAGCGGGCCGCCTTCGACGGCGAGGGTGCCATGCCGCCGCTCTACGAATACAGCTGGAACCACACGACCCTGCATGTGCTGAAAACCGACCCGACCGTCACCTATCTGCAGCTCCGCTTCCCCGCGGGGCGCAACCTCGAGCTTGCCGAACGGGTCGAACGGGAGTTTCCCGACGAGATCTGGCTGCATCTCGAATTCCAGCGCCGGTTCGGGCGGGCGACCCATTCGTCGCTGCCGATCCTGCGCTACACCACGCCGGAGCGCCTCGACGCGATCATCCGGGCGCTCGACGCCATGGAGGTTCAGGTCTCCAACCCGCACACCTATCTGCTCGACAATGCCGGCTGGAAGCGCGTCGACGCCGACCAGCCACGCTTCAAGTCGGAGACCGATCCACACGGCCTGATGAACCCCGGCAAGCTGAAAGCCTGGCCGCCCACCGCGTGACCCACCCCGCGGGGGCGGGCGTTGCCTTGAACCGGATGACAGCGACCTTACATCCAGGGCCTTGCCGGGCCGCGCCTCTCTTGGCGGCCGCCGGTAACAGCCGTGGCCGCGCGGCGTCTATTCGGTGCACGGAGCCTCGACCCACGGAATGACCACCGTCCAAGACACGTCCACCCCGGAGCCGGAGACCCTGCGCTATTCGGCCTCGCGCCGCCTCGCATCCGTGATCGAGGCGATCGAGGGCGATCATGTGCGCGCGGGCGACATGCTCGACCGGATGGGCTCGTCGAGCTTCGGCTTCACGCTCCTCACCCTGACGCTGCTCGTGATGATCCCGGTCCCCGGGCCGCTCGGCATCCTGCTCGGCGCGCTGATCGGCTTCATCGCCCTGCAGCTCATGCTCGGGTCGCGCCGCCTGTGGCTGCCGGAGATCCTGCGGCGCCGGAACATTCCGGCCGGGCTTCTGCGCACCACCGTGCAGAAGCTCTTGCCGGCGCTGACCTGGCTCGAAAGCTTCCTGACGCCGCGCCGCTGGATGCCGCTCAGCGGCCGCGCCGCCCGCGTCGCCCTGTCGCTGCCGCTGCTCGGCCTCGGGCTTGCGATCATGCTGCCGATCCCGCTCGGGAACTTTGCGCCCGCCTTGGCGCTTGCCGTGTTCTCGCTCGGCTTCCTGACGCGCGACGGGCTCGCCATCCTGGTCGCCTGCGCGCTCTCCATCGGAGCCTTCGCCTGGACCGGCGTCCTCCTGTTCGCCGGTGCTGAAGTGTTTGGTTGGCTGAAGGATCTCTTCACATGAACCCGGTCACCGCCGCCGCCAACCGGACCGCCGAGGACGACCTTCACGACGACGTCGCCGGTGACGATGCGCCCGAGGCCTTCGCCCCGGCCCCGGCCCGTCCGCCAATCGACGACCACCCCGGCGAACGCCCCCGCCTCGTGCAGGGCGCGCCGAAGCGCGTCCTCGTCCTCGCGAACCCGAAGGCGCGAAGCGGCACCCTTCAGGTGGACAAGGCGCTGGAGACGATGGGCGGCGCCGGCATCGACCTCATCCCGGTCTACACCAAGAGCCCGAACGACCTCCCCGAGCTGATCGAGGAGGCGCGCAACGACGTGGATGCCGTGGTGGTCGCCGGCGGCGACGGCACGCTCAACGCCGCCGCGCGCGGGATCCTCTCGACCGGCCTGCCGCTCGGGCTTCTGCCGACCGGGACCGCCAACGACCTCGCCCGCACGCTCGGCATCCCGACCGACCTCGCCGCCGCCGCCGCCGTCATCACGGCCGGCTTCAAGCGCCGCATCGACATCGGCGAGGTGAACGGCCACCCGTTCTTCAACGTGGCGAGCCTCGGCCTCTCGGCGGAACTCGCCGGCGGACTGACGCGCGAGGGCAAGCGCCGCTGGGGCCAGCTCTCCTATGCGATCGCCGCCCTCAAGGTGCTGACCCGCGCCCGTTCCTTCACCGCCGAGATCCTGGAAGAAGGGATGTCCTACCGGGTGAAGACGCTGCAGATCGCGGTGGGCAACGGCCGCTACTACGGCGGCGGCATGGCGGTGGAGGAAAACGCGGCGATCGACGACCACCACCTCGACCTCTACAGCCTGGAACTTTCCGGCGTCTGGAAGCTCGCCGCGCTCGCCCCCTGGTTCCGCGCCGGCCGGCACGGCCTCTGGCAGGAGGTGCGCACGGCGCGCGGCCGGGAATTCGAGGTGCGCACGCGCAAGCCCCGGCCGATCAACACGGACGGCGAGCTCGTCACCTTCACCCCGGCCCGCTTCGAGGTACGGCCCGGCGCCGTCACGGTGTTCGCGCCGAAGCGCGAGGACGGGCCGGAGCGGACGCGCATCCGCGGCTGATCACCCCGGTCGAGAAACTCGGGCCGCGCCCGGTCAGCCGACCGGGCGTTCGTCGGCGATCACCTTGCCGTCGTTCGGCAGGGACCCCGGCGGAACCAGGCGGACCGTCCCCTTCAGCTTGGTCACCGCCGCGAGCGTGTCGGCGATGAGATGGGCGAGGTCGCGCGTCTCCTCGGCCGCCTCCACATGCAGCACCATCTCGTCCTGCTCGTCGGCGCGGGTGACGACGAGGCGGGCGCGCGCGATCTCCGGATGGCGCCGCGCCACCGCGTCGATCTGGGCGGGGTCGACGAACATGCCCTTCACCTTGGTGCGCTGGTCGGCGCGGCCCATCCAGCCCTTGATGCGCCGGTTGGTGCGGCCGCAGGGCGACGGGCCGGAGAGGATCGCAGAGAGGTCGCCGGTGCCGAGCCGGAGCAGCGGATAGACCGGGTCGAGCCGCGTCACCACCACTTCCCCCACCTCGCCGTCCGGCACGGGCTGGTCGGTGCCGGGCCGCACGATCTCGACCACGAGCCCCTCGTTCAGCACCATGCCGGGCACCAGGCGGCCGTCCGGATCTGACGTCTCGAACGCGATCGCGCCCACATCGGCGGTGGCGTAGGACTGGCGCACCACCATGCCGCGGCCCTCCAGGGTCGCGCGCAGGCTCGGCGGCAGCGCCGCGCCGGAGACGATCGCCTTGGTGATGGTCCAGGGCCGCTTCGCCTCGTCGGCGGCGTCCATCAGGAGCTTCAGGAAATCGGGCGTGCCCGCATAGCCGGCCGGCCGGAACTGCTGGATCAGATCGAGCTGCGCCTCCCTGTTGCCCGGGCCCGCCGGGATCACCGGGCAGCCGAGCGCGCGGGCGCCGCTGTCGAGGATGAAGCCGCCCGGCGTCAGATTGTACGAGAAGGTGTTCAGCACCACGTCGCCCTTGCGGAAGCCGGCGGCGAAGAAGGCGCGCGCCATGCCCCAGAAGTCCGCCGCCGTGCCCTCCGGCTCGAACACCGGGCCGGGCGACATGAACAGGCGGCCGACATCGCGCAGCGACGCGCTCGCGAGGCCGCCGAACGGCACGTCGCTCGCCTGCATGTCCTTCAGCGCGGCCTTCCGCAGCACGGGGATGCGCGCGAGGTCGGCCCGGCTGCGGATCGAGGCGACGTCGACGCCCTTCAGATGGGCGCGGAAACCGCGCCGGCGCGAGTAGATCTGCAGCTCCTCGCGGAACCGCTTCATCAGCGCGCGCTCGCGCGCCTCCGGCGACCGCGTCTCCAGCTTGTCGTAATGCTCCGGCACGACCCCTCCCCCAACGTCTTCGGTCGCTCGGCTCGAGGCCGGCGACCGGATACCCCTTCGCCCCGGCCGGGCTAGAGCATTTCCCGATCGGCTGAACCCATCCGATCAGGAAATGCTCTAGATTCAATAGCTTGAGCCTGTCCCGTCCGGATCGTTTCGATCCGGACGGGACAGGCTCTAGCGGCCGAGATAGTCGTCGGCCTCCGCGATCGACGGAAACCGGCGCCAGCCGGCGAGCGTCTTGAGGCTCGCCGTGCCGTCCGCGTGATAGACGGCGTCGCGGTTGCGGTGGACCACCCGCCGGTCGCCCGGGCCGATGAACACCGTCGGCCGCGCCACGTCGAACTGCACCGGCTCCGGCGCCTCAACCGCGACACCAACGCCGCCCGCCGCCGGCTCGGCCACCTGCGGTGGCGGTGGTGGCGGCGGCGCCGACGCGGCATGCGGCGGGGCCGGCGGCGCGGGCCGCTCGACGCGGTCGCGGCCGCCCGTGTCGAACGCCTCGGTCCGGTCGACCAGCCGCCCGGCGATCTTCTCGACCGGCTGCAGCCGCTCGTTGATCCGCTGCAGGAGGTGCAACGTCCGCCCGAAGGCGAGGATCAGCACGCCGACGAGCCCGGCCGCGAGGGCCTCGGCGATCCGCAGGGACGAGTCCGGCAGATCGATCCCCGCGCCCCAGGCCGCGGCGGCGAGCATGACGAGGGCGGCCGCGAGATAGACGATCATGGCCATGGTGGCGTCTCCGGCGGTTGGACTGCCGCCCGACAACGCCCGACCCGGCATTTCGGCCGATCAGGCGAGCCAGCGCTTGCGACGCTTGTAATGCTTCACCTCCTTGAAGCTTTTCCGACCGGGCCCCGACACGCCGAGATAGAACTCCTTCACGTCCTCGTTTTCCCGGAGCGCCGAGGCCTCCCCGTCGAGCACGATGCGGCCGGATTCCAGGATATAGCCGTAGGTCGCGTAGCGCAGCGCGATGTTGGTGTTCTGCTCGGCGAGCAGGAAGCTGACCCCGCTCTCGGCGTTGAGCTTCCTCACGATCTCGAAGATCTCCTCGACGATCTGCGGCGCGAGCCCCATGGAGGGCTCGTCGAGCAGGATCATGTCCGGCTTCGACATCAGCGCGCGGCCGATCGCCGTCATCTGCTGTTCGCCGCCCGACGTGTAGCCCGCCTGCGACTGGCGCCGCTCCTTGAGGCGCGGGAAGAACTGGTAGACGCGGTCGAGATCGGCCCGGATCGCCGCCTTGCCGTCGCGCCGGGTGAAGGCGCCGGTGAGCAGGTTCTCCTCCACGGTCAGGTGGCCGAAGCAGTGGCGGCCCTCCATCACCTGGATGCAGCCGCGCCGGACGAGGTCGTTCGGGGAGAGGTTCTGCACCTCCTCGCCCTTCAGGACGATGTTGCCCTTGGTGACGTCGCCGCGCTCCGCCCGGAGCAGGTTGGAGATCGCCTTCAGCGTGGTCGTCTTGCCGGCCCCGTTGGCGCCGAGCAGCGCCACGATGCCGCCCTTCGGCACGGCGAGCGAGACGCCCTTCAAGACCAGGATCACGTGGTCGTAGATGACCTCGATGTTGTTCACAGCCAGGATCGGCGCCGCCCTGGCGGTCGCCGGCACGGCCGGTTGGTTCGGAGCGGGCACTGACGGATCGGCCATGGGCGGTTCTGTCCGGAAAAGGCGCCGGCGACCCTCGGGAGATGTCGCCGGCGAGGAAACGGAGCGGCGTCGAGGCCGCTCCGGCGGTTCGCGTGAGGCGATCAGGTGCCCGGGCAGGCCTCACTGCGGGCCGGCCACGGCGCGTTCTTGGCCGCGTAGTCGGCCGCGTCCTTCTCGAGCAGCGGGCGCACCTTCTCCTTGAGCGGGGTGATCCAGTCGGACGCCTTCACCCATTTGGCGCCGTCCCACTGCTGCACATAGACCGCGTGGGCGCCCGAATGGTCGTCGCAGGTGACCTTGACCGGCGCCGCGAAGCCTTCGAGGCCGATCTCCTTCAGCCGTTCGGCCGTGATGTTCAGCGCTTCGAGGCCCGTACGCATGTCGGCGGCGTTGATCACCTTCTTGCCGGTCAGCTTCTGCGCCGTCCGGATCGCCTCGGCCATGAGCATCGAGTTGTAGACGCCCTTGTTGTAGTTCACCTCGCCGATCTTGGACTTGTCCTTGACGGTGGAGTTGCCCTTGTCGAAGACGTGCTTGGTGATGTCCTGCAGGACCGGGAAGTTGGCGCCCGTGGCGGTGAAGTTCAGCGCCAGGTAGCCCTTGCCCGCCTGCCCGGCCGGGCGTGCGTCGTCCTCCGATCCGGCCCACCAGACGCCGATGAAGCGGTCCATCGGATAGCCGACCTTGGTCGCCTCCTTGACCGCGGTCGGGTTCATCGCGCCCCAACCCCACATGATCATCCAGTCCGGATTGTCCTGCTGCACGTTCAGCCACTGCGAGGACTGGTCCTGCATCTTGTCGCCCGGCACCGGATATTTGGTGACCTTGAAGCCGTATTCGGCGGCGAGCCCGTCGATCAGCGCGATCGGCTCCTTGCCGTAGGGCGCGTCGAGATAGATGAAGCCGATCGTCTTGCCCTTCAGCTTGTCGAGGCCGCCGGACTTCTCGCCGATATACTTGATCGCCACGGAGGCGCCGTCCCAGTAGGTGAGCGGCGGGTTGAACACCCACGGGAAGGTCTTGCCCATGGCCGCGGCGGACAGCCCGTAGGCCATCGACAGGACGGGGATCTTCTCCGAGGTCGCCTTGGGGATCAGCGCCAGCGTGATGCCGGTCGACCAGGGGTTATAGACGAGCGCGCCCTTGGCCTTGGTGGCCTCGTAGCATTCCACGCCCTTCTGGGTGTTGTAGCCGGTCTCGCATTCCTCGATGGCGATCTTGACGCCGCCGATGCCGCCGTCGCGCTCGTTCAGCATCTTGAAATAGTCGTGCATGCCGTCGGCGATCGGGATGCCGGAGCCGGCGAAGGGTCCGGTCCGGTAGGTGAGCAGCGGGATGTACATGGAGTCCTGCGCCAGGACGGGAACCGCGGTCCCGATCAGGGCGGCGACGGCGGCGGCGCCGATGAGAGTGGATCGAACTTGCATCAATATCCTCCCGATGGTCGCCGCCGCGGTTGCTCCGGGCGGCCTCTACGGCCACGAATGCCCGAGCCGCTCCTCAATAGGGGAACGGCCAGACGCGCAGTTTCTGCTTCCCGATCTGCCAGAGCCGCGCGAGGCCGTGCGGCTCGGCGATCAGGAACAGGATGATGAGCGCCCCGATGATCATGGTGGTCACCTGGTCGACCACCGCCGACGGCAGTTCGAGGCCGAACACCGCCGGGGCGAATTTGATGGCGATCGGCAGCGCCGAGATGAAGAAGGCGCCGAGATAGCAGCCGATCAGGCTGCCGAGCCCGCCGATGATGATCATGAAAAGGATCTGGAACGACAGTTCGATGTTGAACGCCGTCAGCTCCATGGCGCCGAAATAGAAGAAGAGCAGCATGGCGCCCGCCACGCCGCAGAAATAGGAGGAGACCGCGAAGGCGAGGAGCTTAGTCGGCAACAGCTTCAGGCCCATCAGCTCGGCCGCGATGTCCATGTCGCGCACCATCATCCAGCTGCGGCCGATGCGGCCGTGCACGATGTTGGAGGCGATCCAGGTGAGGAAGACGAGGAGCGACAGCACGCACAGATAGCGCATCTCCGCGCTCGCCTCCGGCCCGGTGATGGGAATGCCGAAGAGCGTCCGCCGCGCCGCCTCGATCGAGCCGGACGACGAATTGTTGGTGAGCCAGCCGACGCGCACGAAGCACCACTGCAGGAAGAACTGCGCCGCGAGCGTCGCGACCGCCAGGTAGAGACCCTTGATGCGCAGCGACGGCAGCCCGAACACGACGCCGACCGCGGCCGAGAAAAAGCCCGAGGCGAGCACCCAGACGAGGATGTTCACATCCGGGAAAGCGGTCGCGAGCTTGAAGCAGGCGACCGCGCCGACCCCCATGAAGGCGCCGGTGCCGAGCGAGATGAGCCCGGCATAGCCGGTCAGGATGTTGAGCCCGAGCGCGGCGGTGACGAAGACGAGCGTCGGGATCATGATGGAGGAGAGCCAGAACGGGCTCGCCAAGAGCGGCACGCCCACGAAGGCGACGCAGAGGATCACGGCGATGCCGATCCGGTCCTGCCGGATCGGGAACACGGCCATGTCGGCCGCGTAGCTCGTCTTGAACTGGCCCGCCTCACGGTAGAACATCGAGGGCCTCCGGGTTCGTCTTCGCCGCCACGCCTACACCCTCTCGATGATCTTTTCGCCGAACAGGCCCTGCGGCCGGAACAGCAGGAAGATGAGCGCGATCGCATAGGCGAGCCAGCTCTCGATGCCGCCGCCGATCAGCCGGCCCCAGTAGATCTCGCCGATCTTCTCGCCGATGCCGATGATGAGCCCGCCCACGATCGCGCCCGGGATCGAGGTGAAGCCGCCGAGGATCAGCACCGGCAGCGCCTTCAGCGCGATAATCTCGAGCGCGAAGGAGACGTCGGAGCGGGCGCCCCACATGATGCCCGTGACGAGCGCCACGATGCCCGCCGCGAACCACACGGTGACCCAGATCTGGTTCAGCGAGATGCCGACCGAGAGCGCCGCCTGGTGGTCGTCCGCCACCGCCCGGAGCGCGCGGCCGACGCGCGTATAGGAGAAGAAGAAGGCGAGGCTCGCGACCATCAGGATCGCCACGATCGCGGCGGTCAGGTCGATCTGCTTGATGATGACGGCGCGGTCGAACAGCGGGACGCGCCAGACGCCGGTCGGGATGCCGAGTTCCGAGGTGATCATCACCTTCGGCTCGCCGCCGAACACGATCTCGCCGAGCCCGACGAGCACGCGCGTCAAGCCGATCGTCGCCATCAGGAGGATGATGTCGGGCTGGTTGACGAGCGGCCGCAACACCACCCGCTCGATGCCGACCGCCAGGAGATACATGACGAGGAGGGCGATCGCGACGGCGATCCAGGCCGGCACGCCCGCCTGGTTGAGGCCGACCAGCGTCAGCGCCGCGAACACAACCATGATGCCTTGCGCGAAGTTGAAGACTCCCGAGGCCTTGAAGATGAGCACGAAGCCGAGCGCGATCAGCGCATAGAGCACGCCGGAAACGAAGCCCTCCCAGATCACCTGCACCAGGAACGCCGGGTTGGCGCCCATGCGCTGGAACGGCTCCAGGAGGATCATCGACACGACGTCCATTCCGTTCCCCTCAGTGCGACACGCCGAGATAGGCGTCGATCACGGCCTGGTTTCTCTGCACCGCCTCCGGCGTGCCGTCGGCGATCTTGCGCCCGTAGTCGAGCACGACGACCCGGTCGGACAGGTCCATGACGACCCCCATGTCGTGCTCGATCAGCGCGATCGTGGTGCCGAACTGTTCCCGCACGTCGAGGATGTAGCGGCTCATGTCCTCTTTCTCCTCGAGGTTCATGCCGGCCATCGGCTCGTCGAGGAGGAGGAGTTCCGGCTCCATGGCGAGCGCGCGGCCGAGCTCGACGCGCTTCTTGAGGCCATAGGGGAGCTTGCCGACCGGCGTCTTGCGGATGTGCTCGATCTCGAGGAAGTCGATGATCTCCTCGACCTTGCGGCGGTGCTCGATCTCCTCGGCGAGCGCCGGGCCGTGGCGCAGGCATTGCCAGAAGAAATTGACCTTCATGCGCATGGCGCGCCCGGCCATGATGTTGTCGAGCGTCGACAGGCCCTTGAACAGCGCCACGTTCTGGAACGTGCGGCCGATCCCCTGCCGGGCCGCCTCGGACGGGCTCTGCCGTCTGCGCACCACGCCGCGATAGGTGATGCGGCCCTTTTGCGGATGGTAGAAGCCGTTGATGCAGTTGAGCATCGACGTCTTGCCGGCGCCGTTCGGGCCGATGATGGCGCGCACCTCGCCCTTCAGGATGTCGAACGAAATGTCGGTCAGCGCCTTCACGCCGCCGAAGGCGAGGCTGATGTTCTCGACCGACAGGAGCACCTCGCCGGCCCTGATGTCGCGCGAGGCGCCGGACGCGCCGGAATCGACGAAGGCCATTACTCCGCCGCCTCCTTCAGGTCCGGCGCGGCGACCGGATGGGGCCGCATGTCGCGGATCTTCACCGTCGCCGCGATGGCGCCCTTGCGCCCGTCCTCGAACGTCACCTCGGTGACCACGTGGCGCTCCTTGGAGCCGTCGTAGAGCGCCTCCACGAGCGGCGCATAGCGCTCGGCGATGAAGCCGCGACGGACCTTCTGGGTGCGCGTCAGTTCGCCGTCGTCGGCGTCGAGCTCCTTGTGCAGGATCAGGAAGCGATGGATCTGCGAATGCGCCACCATCGGCTCGGCGGCGAGGTCGCGGTTCACCTGGTCCACGTGCTCGGCGATCATGTCGTAGACGAGCGGATGGCCGGCGAGCTCCTGGTAGCTCGCATAGTTGACGTTGTTGCGCTCCGCCCAGTTGCCGACCGCGACGAGGTCGATGTTGATCATCGCGCAACAGGTGTCGCGCTGGTCGCCGACCGCCACCGCCTCCTTGATGTTCGGATAGAACTTCAGCTTGTTCTCGATGTATTTGGGCGCGAACAGGCTGCCGTCCCGGAGCCTTCCGACATCCTTGGCGCGGTCGATGATGCGCAGGTGGCCGGTCTGGTCGAAGAAGCCGGCGTCGCCCGAATGCACCCAGCCGTCCGCCGTCTTGGTCTCGCGCGTCGCCGCGTCGTTCTTGTAGTAGCCGAGGAAGACGCCGGGGCTCCGGTAGAGCACCTCGCCGGTCTCGGAAATGCGGATCTCCACGTCCGGCGCCGCGCGGCCGACCGTGTCGGCCTTGATCTCGGCATCCGGCTGCAGCGTCACATAGACGGAGGCTTCGGTCTGCCCGTAGAGCTGCTTCAGGTTGACGCCGAGCGCGCGGAAGAAGCGGAAGATCTCCGGCCCGATCGCCTCGCCGGCCGTATAGGCGACGCGGATGCGGGTGAGGCCGAAGCGGTTCTTCAGCGGGCCGTAGACGAGGATCTCGCCGAGCCCGTAGAGGAGCCGGTCGACGAGGCCGACCGGCTTGCCGTCGAGGATCGCCTCGCCGACCCGCCGCGCATGGGCGACGAAATAGTGGAACATGCGCCGCTTCAGCCGGCCGGCGTCCTCCATCCGCACCATGGTGAGGGTGAGAAGGGTCTCGTAGACCCGCGGCGGGGCGAAGGCGTAGGTGGTGCCGACCTCGCGCCGGTCCTCCACGATCGTCTCGGCGCTTTCCGGGCAGTTGACGCAGAAGCCGGCGACGTAGCTCTGGGCATAGGAGAAGATGTGGTCGCCCACCCAGGCGATCGGCAGATAGGCGATCACCTCGTCGTCGGCGGTGAGGTTGTCGAAGGCGATGCCGTTCCTGGCCGATACGATCACGTTGTCGAACGACAGCATCACGCCCTTCGGCCGCCCCGTCGTGCCGGAGGTGTAGAGGATGACCGCGAGGTCGGAGCCCTTGGCCGCCGCGATGGCCTCGCGCCAGACCGCGGCGGCGCCGGGATCCGCGGCGAGCGCCGCCCTGCCGCGCGCCTGGATGCCGGCGAAGGAATGGAGCCGCGTGTGGTCGTAACCGCGCAGCCCGCGCTCCTCGTCGTAGACGATGTGGCGGAGGCCGGTCAGCCGGTCCGCCATGGAGAGCACCTTGTCGGTCTGCTCCTGGTCCTCGACCACCGCGAAGGCGACCTCGGCGTGTTCGAGCACATAGACCATCTCGTCGGCGACGGCGTCCTTGTAGACCGGCACAGGCACGCCGCCGAGCGACTGCACCGCCGCGAAGGTCCAGTAGAGCCGCGGCCGGTTGGCGCCGACGATCGCGACCTTCTCGCCGGGCTTCAGCCCGAGCGCCTCGAGGCCGAGCGCGAAGGCCTGCACCTCGTCGGCGACCTGAGCCCACGTCCAGGTCTGCCAGATGCCGAGATCCTTCTCGCGGATAGCCGGCCGCGCGCCCCAGCGGGCGGCGTTTCTGAGGAGCAGCTTCGGGAACGTATCCTCGTGAGCGGCGCTCGACGCCACGCTACAGCCTCCCTGGACACCGGGCCTCCCGCCCGCGCCGCGGCCCGTTCGGCGGACCGTCGTCATGCCGCCACAGAATGGCAGCTTTGCACGCGCCCGCAAGCGGGCTTTTCGACAAGAGTCCGGCCTGGAATGAGCCTTTCGTATCAGACCTTACCCGGCCGGCCCGCGGGCGACACGGGCCGGCGGCGCCCTCACTCCGCCGCCGCGGCGAGCACCGGCCGGCGCGTCTTGAACGCCTCGACGAGCGCCGGCAGGTCGCGCGCCAGGGCGTCCAGGCTCGCGCGCTTCACCGGGCCGTAGCCGCGCACCGCCGCATGCCGATCGGCAAGCGCGACCGCCGCATCGAGGTTGCCGGCGTCGAGCAGGCGCACCACGTCGTCGAGCAGCGCCTCGAACGTGGCGAGCAGGGCGCGCTCCGCCCGCCGCTCGGCGGTCCAGCCGAACGGGTCGAGGAGGGTGCCGCGCAGGCGGCGGCAGCGGGCGAGGAGCGGCAGGGCGGACCAGATCCAGCCCGAGAAGGCGCGCTTCGCCGGCCGCCCGGTCGCCGCGTCCGTGCCGCCGCCGAGGAGCGGCGGGGCGAGGTGGACGTCGAGGCGGTCGTAGCGCTCGAAGGTGGCGTCGAGCTGCGCCTTGAAAGCGCCGTCCGTGTAGAGGCGCGCCACCTCGTATTCGTCCTTGATCGCCATCAGCCGGAACAAGGCCTGCGCCACCGCATCGGTCAGCCGCGTCGAGCCGGAGAGCGCGCGCGCCTCGGCGTTGCGGACGGCGAGGAGCCGGCGGCGGTAGCGGGCGGCATAGCCGGCGTCGTGGTAGCCGGCGAGGAAGGCGGCGCGCCGCTCGATGCGCTCATCGACCGTCTCCGACAGGCGGCGATGCCCGAGCGCGGAAGCGGCCGGGCGAAGCGCCCGGTCGAGCGCGGCCGGATCCGCCGCGGCGAGGCGGCCGAGCGCGAAGGCGTCGAGGTTGAGCGCGACGGCCGCGCCGTTGAGCCGGATCGCCTCCTCGATCGCCTGGCGCGACAGCGGGATGGCGCCTTCCTGCCAGGCGAAGCCGAGCATGAAGAGATTGGCCGCGATGGAATCCCCGAGCGCCGCGACCGCGATCTCCGTCGCCGCGACGAAGCGCGCGAGCGGCCGTCCGCCCGTGTCGCGGCCGGCGCGCTCGCGGATCGCGCGGGTGAGGCGCTCGGTCGGCAGGCTGAAATCGGCATCGCGGGTGAAATCGCCGGTGGCGGTCTCCTCGGTGTTGACGAAGACGCGCGTGCGCCCGGGCGCCATCGCGGCCATGACCTTGGCGGAGCCGGTCACGACCATGTCGCAGCCGAGCACGAGGTCGGCGCCGCCGGCGGCGATGCGGATCGCGCTGATGTCCTCCGGCCCGGGCGCGAGCTTGATGTGGCTCGTCACCGCGCCGCCCTTCTGGGCGAGGCCGGCCATGTCGATGATGCCGGCCGCGCGGCCTTCCAGATGCGCCGCCATGCCGAGGATCGCCCCGACCGTCACCACGCCGGTGCCGCCGATGCCGGTGACCAGGATCGCATGCACCCGGTCGATCGGGCGGATCGCGGGCTCGGGCAGGTCCGCGGCCGAGAACCCGGCCCGTTCCGCCCGTTTCAGCACGCCGCCCTGCACGGTCACGAAGCTCGGGCAGAAGCCCTTCAGGCAGGAGAAGTCCTTGTTGCAGCTCGACTGGTCGATCTGCCGCTTGCGCCCGAACTCGGTCTCGACCGGCTGGATCGCGACGCAGTTCGACTGCTTGCCGCAATCGCCGCAGCCTTCGCAGACGAGCTCGTTGACGACGACGCGCCGATCCGGATCCGGGAAGGTGCCGCGCTTGCGCCGCCGCCGCTTCTCCGCCGCACAGGTCTGGTCGTAGATCAGCACGGTCAGGCCCGGCATCGCGGCGAGGTCGCGGCTGACCCGGTCGAGCTCGTCTCGGTGCGTGACGGCGGTGAAGGGCGGCAGCACCATGCCGTGGGGATATTTGTCCGGCTCGTCGGTGACGATCGCGACGCGCTTCGCGCCCTCCGCGTGCACCTGGCGGGCGATCGCGTCGACGGTCAGGCCGCCGTCCATGCGCTGGCCGCCGGTCATGGCGACGGCGTCGTTGAACAGGATCTTGTAGGTGACGTTGACGCCGGCGGCCGCCGCGGCGCGGATCGCCATCGAGCCGGAATGGTTGTAGGTGCCGTCGCCGAGATTCTGGAACACATGGGTGTCGCGCGAGAACGGCGCCTCGCCGATCCAGTTGGCGCCCTCCCCGCCCATATGGGTGTAGCCCTCGGTCGCCCGGTCCATCCACTGCGCCATGTAGTGGCAGCCGATGCCCGCATAGGCGCGGTGGCCGTCCGGCACCTTGGTGGAGGTGTTGTGCGGGCAGCCGGCGCAGAAATAGGGCGTGCGCGTCGCCACCTCCTCGATGCCGGCGAGCGCGGCCTGCACGGCGCGGAGCCGCTCGACCTCCTTGCGCAGCGCCGCATCCTCGCTCGCCTGGAGCAGCCGCTCGCCGATCGCGAGCGCGATGGCGTTGACGTCGAGCGCGCCCTTGGACGGGAACAGCCAGGCGCCGGTCCGGTCGCGCTTGCCCTCGATCGCGGGCGCGGCCGGGCGGCCGTAGAGGATCTCCTTCGCCTGGGTCTCGATCAGCGCCCGCTTCTCCTCCACGACCAGGATCCGCTCCAGGCCCTCGGCGAAGCGGCGGAAGCCGTCCGGCTCCAGCGGCCAGGTGCAGGCGACCTTGTAGAGGCGCAAGCCCAGATCGGCGGCGCGCGTCTCGTCGAGGCCGAGCTCGTCGAGCGCCTGCAACACGTCCATGTGGCTCTTGCCGGCCGACACGACGCCGAGCCTCGGCGCCCGCCCGCCCGACATCAGGACGCGGTCGAGCCGGTTGGCGCGCAGCCAGGCGAGCACGGCCGGCATCTTCTCATCGTGCAGCCGCGCCTCCTGCACGAGCGGATGGTCGCTGACGCGGATCGAGAGGCCGCCGGGCGGGAGCGGATGGTCGAGCGGCACCACGGGCGCGACCCGGTCCGGCCGGCCGTCGACCACGCAGGTGGATTCGACCGTGTCCTTGACCAGCTTCAGCCCGACCCACACCCCGGCATAGCGGGAGAGCGCGAGGCCCAAGATGCCGTAGTCGAGGATCTCCTGCACGCCCGCCGGATGCAGGATCGGCATCATGGCGTCGACCATCGCATATTCGGAATGGTGCGCCGTGGTGGAGCTCTCGCAGGTGTGGTCGTCGCCCATCAGCGCGAGGACGCCGCCCTCAGGCGCGGTGCCGGCGAGATTGGCGTGGCGGAAGACGTCGCCGGAGCGGTCGACGCCCGGTCCCTTGCCGTACCAGAGGCCGAACACCCCGTCGAAGCGCCCGCGCCCGCGGATCGCCACCTGCTGGGTGCCCCAGAGCGCGGTCGCGGCGAGGTCCTCGTTGAGGCCGGGCTCGAACTTGATATCGGCCGCCGTGAGCGGCTTCACCGCGCGCTCGAACTGCTGGTCGAGGCCGCCGAGCGGCGAGCCGCGGTAGCCCGTGACATAGCCGGCGGTGTTCAGCCCGGCGGCGCGGTCGCGCGCCTTCTGCATCAAGGTGAGGCGCACCAGCGCTTGGGTACCGGAGACGAAGACGCGGTCGACGTCGAGGTCGTATTTGTCGTCGAGCGTCACGGCGTTGCGCGGCACGGCCCACCCTCGAGGATGTATCGCGGCCGCGTTTCCCGACCGTCGCTGTTCGCCGAAGCTGTCACGGGCGGCGGGGGGCGTCAACGACCGGCGGCGCGCGCCGGCGACGCGTCATTCTCCGGTGCCGTAAAGGGCTTGCGGCAGCGCCGTGGCGAGGCTCGGCCACCACCAGAGCACGACAAGCATGGCGAGCTGGATCGCCACGAACGGGATGATGCCGAGATAGATGTCGCGCGTCTTCAGCTCCGGCGGCGCCACGCCGCGCAAGTAGAGAAGCGCCACGCCGAAGGGCGGATGCATGAATGAGGTCTGCAGATTGACCGCCATCAGCACGCCGAGCCAGACCGGGCTCATCGGCGTGCCGTCCGGCATCGGCATGGCGAGCAGCACCGGCGCGGCAATCGGCACCACGATGTAGCTGATCTCAAGGAAGTCGACGAAGAAGCCGAGCACGAACATCGCCAGCATGACGACGAATACGGCCCCCATCGTGCCGCCGGGCAGGTCGGAGAGCACGCCCCGCACCGTCTCCTCGCCGCCGAGGCCGCGGAACACGAGGCTGAAGAAGGTGGCGGCGATCACGATCGAGAAGATCATGGCGGTGATCTCGGTCGTGGCCCGCAGCGCCGGCAGCAGCACGCCGCGCTTCCAGGTGACGCCGACCGCGGTCGCCACGCCGCCGGCGACGATGGCGCAGAGTCCGAGCGCGGAGACGATCGCCGCGTCGTCCTCGAGGCTCAAGGCCGCCCGGCCGATGCGCAGATCGAAATGGGAATTCAGCACGACGAGGCCGAACAGCGACAGCCAGGTGAGGAAGAACACCGTCTTCTGCTTCGGCGCCTGCCGGCGCCCGGCGAGGAGGAGCGTGCCGACGGCACCGACCGCGGCGGCCTCCGACGGCGTCGCGATGCCGCCGAGGATGGAGCCGAGCACGCAGAGAATGAGCGCGAGCGGCGGCACCAGCGCGCCCAGCACCGCCGCGACCGAGACGGACCCGCCCTCGGCGGGCGCCGCCGGCGACGCGGAGGGCCGCAGGATCGCGACGGCGGCTTGGTAGACGATGTAGAGCCCGGCGAGCACCAGCCCGGGCACGAGCGCACCGGCGAAGAGATCCGACACGGAGACCGGATCGGGCGCGAAATTGCCGAGGTCCGACTGCGCCTTCTGGTGCGCGCTGGCGATCACGTCGCCGAGCACGATGAGCACGATCGAGGGCGGGATGATCTGCCCGAGCGTACCGGCCGCCGCGATCGTGCCGGCCGCGAGCTTCGGGTCGTAGCCCCAGCGCAGCATGGTCGGCAGCGACAGGAGCCCCATCGTGACCACCGTGGCGCCGACCACGCCGGTGGAGGCGGCGAGCAGCGCGCCCACGATGGTGACCGAGAAGCCGAGGCCGCCCCGGATCGGTCCGAACAGCCGGCCCATCGTCTCGAGCAGGTGCTCGGCGACCTTGGATTTCTCCAGGAGGACGCCGACGAACACGAACAGCGGCACGCTCAGCAGCACGCCGTTCGTCATCACGCCGAAGATGCGCTGCGGCAACGCGGCGAGGAACGTGATGTCGAACGCGCCGAGGAGGTGGCCGAGCCCGGCGAAGAGGAGCGCCGTCCCCGCCAGCGTGAAGGCGACCGGATAGCCGGCGAGCATGAACAGGCACGCGGCCACGAACATCGCCAGGTCGAGCGCGAGGGGCAGCGACACGAGCGGTCAGGCCTCCCGGGCGGCGGTCGGGCGGCGGAGCGCGTCGACGCCACGGATCAGCGTCGCGAGCCCCTGCAGGGCGAGGAGGGCGGCGAACAGCAGGATCTCGATCTTGAGGAGCCACACCGCCGAGATGCCGCTCGTCTCCGCCGACCCTTCCCGGATCGCCACCGACTGCGCCACGTAGCGCCACGACCAGATGAGGATCGCGGCGGCGACCGGCCACAGGAACAGCACGGTGCCGATCACGTCGACGACGACTTTCGCGCGCGGCGAGGCGGTGCCGTGCCAGAGATCGACGCGCACATGGGCGTCGCGCTTCAGCGCATAGGCCGCGGTCAGCATGAACAGGCTCGCGAACAGGTAGATCAGCGCCTCCTGCATCCACACGGAGCCGATGCCGAACGCGTAGCGCAGGATCACCACGATGAACTGCAACAGCACGAGCGCCAGCACGGCGAAGGAGAGCGCCCGTCCGATCGTCTCGTTGAGGCGGTCGATCCAGTCGGCGATGCGGAGCATGGGGCCTCCTCGACGGGCGACGCAGGCGGGGATTGCGCGGGCCGCGCCCTCTCTAGCGCCTCTGGCGTGCGGACGGAACCGGGGGCGCGGAAAAGGACGCGAGCTCCACGTCGCGCGCGTCCCCGGCCGCGGGCGACGCTCTCGAAATACGGCCGCGGCCGTGCGATATAGACCGGTCCGCTTCGTCCAAGGGGTCAGCATGACCGCCACGCCGATCGTCCTCGTCTCCGCCGACTACCGCCAGTTCGACCACATCAACTGGCACTGCACGCCGGCCCAATATGTGGAGGCCGTCCTCTACGGGGCGGGCGCCATCCCGCTCGTCCTGCCGGCGCTCGGCGCCGCGCTCGACCTTGAAAGCGTGCTCGACAAGGTGGACGGCGTGCTCCTAACGGGGTCCCGCTCCAACGTGCATCCGAGCCTCTACGGCGTGGAGCCGGCCGAGCGCTACGAGCCCTACGACCCGGCGCGCGACGCCACCACGCTGCCGCTCATCCGGCTCGCGCTCGACCGCGCCTTGCCCCTCTTCGCCATCTGCCGCGGCTATCAGGAGCTGAACGTGGCGCTCGGCGGCACGCTGCATACCGAGATCCAGGAGTTCGACGGCCGCATGGACCACCGCGCCCCGGTGACCACCGACCAGAACGAGCGCTACGCGATCCGCCACCGCGTCGAGGTGCTGCCGGGCACCTGCATCGGCCGCATCCTGGGCGAGACGGAAGTCGCGGTGAACTCGCTGCACCGGCAGGGCATCGCCATGCTGTCGCCACGCCTCGTCGTCGAGGCGACCGCGCCGGACGGCACGATCGAGGCGGTCAGGGTCGCGGACGCGGAAGGCTTCGCGGTCGGCGTGCAGTGGCATCCGGAATACTGGGTGCGTTCCGACCGCACCTCCGCGCGCCTGTTCGAGGCGTTCGGCGACGCGGTCAGGGCCTATGCGGCGGGAAAGACGGGAACGGCGCTCGCCGCCGAGTGACCGGAGATTGGCCATGGCACAGCACGGGCATGACGATCATCATCACGGGCACGATCACCACGGGCACGGGCATGCCCATGATCATCACCACGACCACGGCTCGGAACTCTCCGACGTCGAGCTGCGCGTCCGCGCGCTCGAATCGCTGCTCGTGGAGAAGGGCTATGTGGATCCCGCCGCGCTCGACGTGCTGATCGAGACCTACGAGACGAAGGTCGGCCCGCGCAACGGAGCCCGCGTGGTCGCCCGCGCCTGGAGCGACCCCGCCTTTCTCGAACGGCTCCGCGCCGACGCCACGGCGGCGATCGCGGAGCTCGGCTATTCCGGCCGGCAGGGCGAGCACATGGTGGCGGTGGAGAACCGGCCCGGCCTGCACAACATGGTCGTCTGCACGCTCTGCTCCTGCTACCCGTGGTCCGTGCTCGGGCTGCCGCCGGTCTGGTACAAGTCGCCGCCCTACCGCTCCCGCGCGGTGATCGAGCCGCGCGCCGTGCTCGCCGAATTCGGCGTGACGCTGCCGCCGGAGACGGAAGTCCGCGTCTGGGACTCGACCGCGGAGATCCGCTACCTGGTTATCCCGGAACGCCCCGCCGGCACGGAGGGCTTCGACGAGGAGCGCCTCGCCGATCTCGTCACCCGCGACAGCATGATCGGCACCGGGCTCGCGCGGACGCCGGAGGCGGTGTCGTGAACGGCGCGCAGGACCTCGGCGGCCAGATGGGCTTCGGCCCGGTCGCGCCCGAGCCGGACGAGCCGCGCTTCCATGCCGAATGGGAGAAGCGCGCGCTCGCCATCGTGATCGCGGCCGGCGCCACCGGCTCCTGGTCGATCGACCGCAGCCGCTTCATGCGCGAGAGCCTGCCGCCCGCCGCCTATCTCTCGAAGAGCTACTACGACATCTGGATCTCGGGGCTGGAGCGCCTGCTCGTCGACACCGGCATGGCGACGCCCGAGGAGATCGCCACCGGCAAGGCGTCGACCCCGGCAAAGCCGGTCGCCCGCGTGCTCGCCGCCGCCGACGTGCCCGCCGCCATGGCGCGCGGCGCCCCGACCGAGCGGCCGGCGACCCGCGCGGCGGCCTTCGCGCCGGGCGACGCGGTGACGGCGCGGCTCATCAACCCGCGCCACCACACCCGCCTGCCGCGCTATCTGCGCGGTCGCCCGGGCGTGATCGAGCGTGTGCACGGCGTCCATGTCTTCCCGGACACGAGCGCCGAGCGCCGCGGCGAGGACCCGCAATGGCTCTACTCGGTCGCCTTCCGGGCGGAGGACATCTGGGGCCCGGAGGCGGAGCCGATGAGTTCGCTCCGCGTCGACCTGTTCGAGCCCTATCTGGAACCGCGCCGGTGACACGCCCGCCGGACGCCCCGGCCGCGCCTCCGATCACGTCCCTGCCGCGTGACGCGGATGGGCCGGTGTTCCGCGCGCCCTGGGAGGCGCAGGCCTTCGCGCTCGCGGTCAGGCTGAACGAGGCCGGCGTGTTCGGCTGGGACGAATGGGCCGCAACCCTCGGCGACGAGATCGCGAAGGCCGGCCCGAATGCCCCCGCGGAGGACTACTACCGCCACTGGCTCGCCGCGCTGGAGCGGCTCGTGGCGGCGAAGGCGATCCTCGATCCGGCCGAACTTTCCGCCCGCAAGGCCGCCTGGGACCGCGCCGCCCGCGCCACGCCGCATGGCGAACCGATCGTGCTCGGCCGCGACGAAGCCCCGCGCTGACGCGAGCCTCGCCGTTCAGGCGTCGATCAGCTCGAACCGATCCACGTCGACGAGGCCCTTGTCGGTGATCTTCAGGTGCGGGATCACCGGGAGCGGCAGGAAGGCCACCTGCAGGAACGGCTCCGGCAGCGTGACGCCGAGGCTCCGGGCGGCGGCGCGGAGCGGGATCAGGCCGTCATGCACCGCCTCGAACGGCAGGTCGCTCATGAGGCCCGCGACCGGCAGCGCCAGCTCGGCGATCACGCGCCCGCCCTCGGCCACCACGAAGCCGCCCTCGATCTCGCCGAGCCGGTTGACCGCGACCGCCATGTCGCCGTCGTCGGCGCCGACCACCGTGATATTGTGGCTGTCGTGGCCGATCGAGGAGGCGATCGCCCCGCGCTTCAGGCCGAAGCCCTTCACGAAGGCGCGGCCGATGCCGCCGGTCTTGCCGTGCCGCTCCACCACCGCGACCTTGACCACGTCCTGGTCGAGATCGATGCCGCGTTCCCCGTCCCGGTAGGGAAGCGTGAGGTCGTGCCGGAGCGTGATGATGCGGCCCGGCACAACGCCGATCACCGGCGTGGAAGGTCCATGGCCGGGCGTGCGGAAGTCTTGCGGCCCGACCCGCCGCGCCTTGACCGAGCAGCGGCCGACCGGCTCGACCGTCCGGCGCGTCGCGAAGAGCGCGTCGTCGACCAGCCGGCCCGCGGACACGACCGAGGCGACGCGGCAGTCCTCCCAATCGTCGAGGAGCACCAGGTCGGCCCGCCAGCCGGGCGCGACGAGCCCACGGTCGTAGAGCCGGAACGCCCGCGCCGCCGACCAGGAACTCGCCCGGTAGGCCGCGATGGGCGGCGCGCCGAGGCGGATGGCGGTGCGGATGATGTGGTCGAGATGGCCTTCCTCGGCGATGTCGAGCGGGTTGCGGTCGTCGGTGCAGAACGCGAGGAACGGCGCCGTGCGCTCGGTCAGGATCGGCGCGAGCGCATGCAGGTCCTTCGACACCGAGCCCTCGCGGATCAGCACCGTCATGCCCTTGCGGAGCTTCTCCAGGGCCTCCTCGGCGCCGGTGCACTCGTGGTCGGTTCGAATGCCGGCGGCGAGGTAGCCGTTGAGGTCGAGCCCGCGCAGGAGCGGCGAGTGCCCGTCGATGTGGCGGCCCTGAAAGAAAGCGAGCTTGTCGAGGCAGTTCGGATCGAGCGCCAGCACGCCCGGGAAATTCATGAACTCGGCGAGGCCGATCACCTTCGGATCCGCCGCATAGGGCGCGAGGTCGTCGATGGTGAGGCGCGCGCCGGAGGTCTCGAGGTGGTCGGTCGCCGGCACGCAGCTCGACAGCTGCACGCGCAGGTCCATGATGGTGGTGCGCGCGCAATCTAGGAAATAGTCGAAGGCGAGGCGCCCGAGCACGTTGGCCGCCTCGTGCGGGTCGCAGATCGCGGTGGTGACGCCATGCGGCAGGACGCAGCGGTCGAACTCCGCCGGCGTGACCAGCGAGGATTCCACATGCAGATGCGTGTCGATGAAGCCGGGCACGATCACCCGGCCGCGCGCGTCGATCTCCTTGAGGCCCGTATAGTCGCCGAAGGTGCCGACGATGCGGTCGCCGGTGATCGCCACGTCCGAGGCGACGAGCTCGCCGGTGACGAGATCGAGGAAGCGGCCGCCCTTCAGGACGAGGTCGGCGGGCGCCGCGCCGCGGCCCTGTTCGATCATGCGGGCAAGCGTGGCGGGTGTCGTCATCGGCCGGGCTCCAGTCGGGTCACCCGATCATGGCAGAGGGACTAAGCTCCGGTCGACCTTTCTTTCGCGCTGCGGCAAAGCGTCAGCGCGGCAGCCGGTCCGACCCGTAGGGCGACCGCGCCAGCGCGGGCTTGCCCGGGAAGATGCGGCCGATCAGCCAGGTGACGCCGAGTAGCGCCGCCGCCACCAGCGCCCAGACGACGAAGAACACGAAGCCGCCGAGCCCGTGCAGGAAGTCGATCAGGCTGACGATCGCCGCCGGCTCGTCCGGGAAGCCCGAAACCACGTCGGTGCCGCTGTCGCGGACCATGCGGGCGAACAGGTCGAAGAACGCCCAGGCCGCCCAGGAGAAGAGCGACCACACGGCGACGCCGATCCAGCCGAAGAACCAAACGACGTTGCGCAACCCGTCCACCTCCGTCGGGCCGCGCGCTCGCGGGCCCTCGGCGGACAGATCGGGGGGCGGGCGGCCCCTTTCAAGTGGCGGATGGCCCGCCGCCGGCCAGCGCGGAGCGGCCGGCCCCTGCGGGAAGGCCGGCGCGCCGGCCTCAGCGCGCCGCGGACTTCAGAGCGTAGCCGGGCCAGAGCTTCGGCGCCACGCGGGCATATTGCGGCGGGCGCGGGATCTCGACCCCGAGCGCCGCGGCGGCGTTCCAGCCCCAGTGCGGCTCGTCGAGGATGGCGCGGGCGAGCGCGATCTGGTCCGCCTCGCCGCGCCGGAGCACGCTCTCCGCCTCGTGCGGGTCGACGATCATGCCGACCGCCTCGACCGGCATGCCGGTTCCCCGCTTCACCGCCGCCGCGAAGGGCACCTGGTAGTTCGGCCCCGCCGCGATGCGGATGCCGCCGGCCGCGCCGCCCGAGCTGACGCAGATCGAATGCACGCCCACCTCGCGGAGCGCGCGCGCGATCGCCACCGCGTCGTCCGGCGTCAGCCCGTCCTCGCGCCAGTCCGAGCCGGTGATGCGCGCGCTGATCGCCATGCCGGCCGGCACCGCGTCCTTCACCGCGCGGGCGACCTCGAGGGGGAAGCGCAGCCGCCCGGCGAGGTCGCCGCCGTAGCCGTCCTCACGCCGGTTGGAGATCGGCGAGGTGAAGGAATGGAGGAGATAGCCGTGCGCCATGTGCAGCTGGATCTGGTCGAAGCCGATCCGCGCCGCCCGCCGCGCCGCGTCGGCGAAGGCCGTGCGGATGCGGAGGAGGCCGGCCTCGTCGAGCGCCTCCGGCACCGGCCAGCCGGTATCGAACGGGATCGCCGACGGGCCGACCACCGGCCAGGGATCCTCTTGCGGTCCGAGCGTCAGCCCGCCGTGCCAGGGAAGCTGCGAGGAAGCCTTGCGGCCGGCATGGGCGAGCTGGACGCCGATGCGCGTGCCCTCCGGCGCGAAGGCGCGGGAGGAGGCGACGACGCGGGCGAGCGCCCGTTCGTTGGCGTCGGAATAGAGTCCGAGGCAGCCATGGGTGATGCGCCCGCGCCGCTCCACCGCGGTCGCCTCCAGCACCACGAGACCGGCGCCGGAAAGCGCCAGGCTCGGCACATGGAAGGCGTGCCAGTCGCTGGCCGAGCCGTCGTCGGCCGAATACTGGCACATCGGGGAAACGACGATGCGGTTCGGCACGGTGATCGGTCCGAGGTCGAGCGGCGAGAAGAGCAGGCTCATGGAAGCTCCGATGGCGACGGTGAGGGTCAGACGCATGTCGGGGCTGGCACGGCGGCGTTCAAGCGCCCGCGGCACGGAACAGCGCAGCCATGCCGTTCCGCCGCGGCCCAAAAAATGGAGGCGGAAGTCCGGGCGGCGAGCTTCCACGCACTTTCGTCGATGTATCGCCTCGCCTATGGTGCCGTCAGCATCGAAGAGGCATCGAAACACATGCTTTTCCTCGCCGCGGGCGGCCCGCCCAAGGGCAGCGGTTTTCCGGCGCGACCGCTCCAGACGGAAGTCGAGGGCGACCGCGATACAAGACCCAAGATCGCCGCGCTCCGGATCCTGATCGTGGAAGATGAAGTGATCACCGCGATCGAGCTCGAAAGCTATCTGGAAGATCTCGGCCACATCGTCGTCGGCATCGCCGGGACGGCGCCCGACGCGCTCGCAGCGGCCGAGCAGCATCGTCCGGACCTGATCCTCATGGATATCCGCCTCGCCCAGGGCGGCGACGGCGTCGAGGTCGCGACCGAGTTGCGCCGCCGCTACGACTTGCCGTCGGTATTCCTGACCGCCCATGCCGACGGGGCGACGCGCGAGCGCGCCGACGCGGCCCGGCCGGTCGGCTACCTGTCGAAGCCCGTTCCGCGACCCGAATTCAGCGCCCTGCTGGCCCGGTTGGCCGCCTCCCTGAGGCGCTGACCGCATGCGCTCCATGAATCTGACGAAGCGCCTGTTCCTGCTGGGGTTCCTGACCTTCCTCCCGGCCGTGCTGGTGGTCGTCCACCTCGAATACCAACTGCGCCAGTCGCGCGAGGCCGAGATCGTCGAGATCGCGACCCGGCAGACGCGCCAGGCGACCTCCGAGATCGCGCGCCTGACCGAGGGCCTGCGCGCCCTGATGACCGCGGTCGCCGCCACGCCGGCGGTGCGCCGCGCCGCGCCCGACTGCGCCGACTATCTCGCCGCCGTCTCCGACGGGGTCGAACTCGTCGCCGCGATGGCCCTGGTCGGCCCGGACGGGGCGATCCGCTGCAGCGACGGCGAAGTCGCGCTGAACCAGCGTCTCGCCGGCGCCAACGTGGTGGCGGAAGCCCGAAGCCTCGGCCACTTCGCGGTCGGCCGCTTCCTGAAGACCGGCGCGGGCACGGCGGAGGGCGTGCTGCCCGCGGCGCTGCCGGTCGGGGGCGGCGGGCCGGACGCCAATGTGATCGTGATCGCGGTCGATCTCCGCGTGCTCAACCGCATCGCCAACGAATGGGGGCTCGGTCCCGGCTCGGCGCTCACCATCGCCGACCGAGACGGCGTCATCGTGGCACGCAATCCGTTCCCGGACCGTTTCGTCGGGACCCGCATCCCCGATGCCTTCCAGGCCTGGGTGAAGGGCGACCGGATGGGCGTGGACCGGGCGATGAGCCAGGACGGCACCGCGCGGATGATCGCCTACAAGCCGGCGGCGCTCGCGCCTCAGGGTCTCTACATCAGCACGGGCCTCGCCGAGGCCGAGGCCTTTGCCGACATCAATGAGGCGCGCCAGCGCGGCGGCCTGATCATCGCCGGCGGCATGGTGCTCGCCCTCTTCCTCGCCTATGTGGCGGGGCGGGTGTTCGTGCGCCGGCCGGTCGACCAGCTGCTCAGCCTCGCGGAAGCCTGGCGCGGCGGGCCGCCCGCGTCGCGGCCGGAGACCGACAAGACCGGCGAGTTCGGCGAGATCGCCGCCGCGCTCGACCGGATGGGGCGCGGCCTGGCGGAACGGGAGGAGGCGGCCCGCCAGTCGGAGGGCAGGCTCCGCCGCAGCATCCTGGCGGCACCCTACCCGCTCATGCTGCATGCCGACGACGGGTCGATCCTCGAGCTCAGCGAAAGCTGGCTGCGCTTCTCCGGCTACACGCGCGAGGACCTCGCCGACACCAGCGTCTGGTACCGGCGCGCCTTTCCGGACGCCAAGCCCCTTGCGGACGCCGCGCCCGGCACGGATGGCGCGCCCGGCTCGGGCGCCGATCCGGTGCTGTCGCCCTTCGCGAGCGACCGGGTGGTGACGGGCGAGGAGCGCAGCATCGTCGGGGCCGACGGGCGCGAGCGGATCTGGGAGTTCTCCATCGTGCCGCTGGAACGCCTCGCCGACGGGCGCCAGCTGCGCATCACCGCCGCGGTCGACGTGACCGAGCGCAAGCGCGCCGCCGAGGCGCAGGCGCTGCTGATGCGCGAACTCGACCACCGGGTGAAGAACACGCTCGCGACCGTCCAGGCGATCGCCGCCCAGACCGCGCGCACCACGCCCGATCCCGCCGAATTCGAGCGGAAATTCTCCGACCGGCTGCATGCGCTCGCCCGCACGCACGACATGCTGACGCGCGGCAACTGGCGCGGCCTGTCGCTCCGGTCCCTGCTCGAGGCGGAACTCGCCCATGTCCCCGCGCCCGAGCGGGTCGGCATCGACGGGCCCGATGCGTGGCTCCCGCCGGAGACCTCCGTGTCGGTCAGCCTCGTCGCCCACGAACTCGTCACCAACGCGATCAAATACGGCGCGCTATCGGGCGAAGAAGGCGAACTTTCGGTGCGCTGGACCGAACAGCCGCAGCCCGAAGGCGGGTGCGTCATCGATCTCGAATGGGTCGAGCGGGGCGGCCCGCCGGTGACGCGGCCGGAACGGCGCGGCTTCGGGTCGCGCCTGATCGAGCAACTGACCCGCAGCCTCGGCGAGGGCGAGACGACCTATCCCGCCGAGGGACTGCGCTACCGGCTGAAGCTCGTCGTCCATGCCGCGAAGCCCGTGCTCGCCTGACGGGCAGTGGCGTCCGCGCCCGGCCTGGCTCGGTCCGCCCCCGATCCGGCTAGTCCCGTTCGGCCGCCTCGCCACCCTGACCCTTGCCGCCCGGGCGGGCGCCGCGCGGCGCCGGGGCGTCGGCCTCGCCGCGCCGACCGCCATGCGAGGCCTGGCCGCCCTTGCGGCCGGCCTGCGCGGCGAGTTCGTGGTTGCGCGAAAAGCTGCGCTTCTCGTCGGGAACGTTTTGACCGCCCTTGCGGCCGGCCTCCGCGGCGAGGCTGCGATCCTGCGAGAAGCTGCGCTTCTCGTGCGGCATCGCCTGCCCGCCCTTCCGCGCGATCTCGCGCTGCTTGTCCTGGTCCATTGCCGCAAAACCGCGGTTCGATTTCTTGGTGCCTTCAGCCACAGTCGCCTCCTCGGAAAGCTTTGGTCGCCTCTTTTTCGAGAGCTCGACCATTCAACCCACGCGCCGAAGGAGGGTTCCAGGTATTGTGACAAAGACCTGAAGTCGAAACGGCCACTATGTCAAAATTTAAAACTGCCCGTGATCTAGGCTTCGGAGAGGCTCGGAGAAGCGGATGCCCGGCGGTCGGCTTGGCGGATTGCGATCGTCATCATGTGGCGAAGCATGCCGGCGACCTTGCCCTTCGTCGGCCGGCCGAAGCCCGGCACCGCGCCCGGGGCCATCGCGGCGATGAAGCCCGCGGGCGCGATGAGGGTTGTCCCGTTCACGGCGTGCCGGCCTCCTTGGCGCGGCGGGTCGACTTGCGCGGCGCGGCCTTGCGGGCGACCGCCGGGGCGGCGCCGCCCCCGATCGCCGCCGAGATTCCGGCGTCCGCCGCGTCCCCGCGGATCTCGTCGCCCGAGCGGGCGGCGTCGCTCGCCGCGGCGGCCTGCTGGTCCTCCTGGTCGACCTGCAGCTTCGCCGCCTCCCAGTGCTCCTCGGCGCGACCCTCGGGCGAGCCCTGGTCGAGCCAGATGCGATGCGCCCTGGCGCGAATGCGGTGTTCTCTCTCGTCCATGTCGTCCTCGCTCGGCCGCCATGGCGGCCCCTGACGGTTGATCCGGGTGGTCACGACCCGACCACGGTGCCGCCATTGGGATGCGGCACCTGTCCGGCGTTATAGGATGCGTCGTCGCTCGTCAGGAATACATAGCAAGGCGCGACTTCGTTCCGCTGCCGGGCCCGCCGCATCGGCGCGACCGTTGACCGGCCGGCGGGATCTGCTTATGCACGACGAAGTCGGCGAAGGATCGGGGCCTCACCAAGACCCCCGAGCCCGGAATGGAACCGCAGTGAGGCGTATGAAAGCGATCCTCTGTGCCGCGCCTCGCGAGCTTCGCCTGATCGACCGCGATAGGCCGGTCGCCGGGCCGGGCCAGTCGCTCGTGCGCATCCGCCGCGTCGGCATCTGCGGCACCGACCTGCACATCTTCGCCGGCAACCAGCCCTATTTCGAATATCCCCGCGTGATCGGCCACGAACTGGCCGGCGCCGTGGAATCGACCGGGCGCAACAGCGGCTTCACGGTCGGCGAGACGGTGGCAGTGATCCCCTACCTGCCCTGCGGGCATTGCCGCGCCTGCGCCAAGGGGCTCACCAATTGCTGCCGCCGCCTGCAGGTGCTCGGCGTCCATTGCGACGGCGGGCTCGCCGAGTTCCTCGTCGTGCCGGACGACAACCTGGTCGCGGTCGGCGGCCTGTCGGTCGACGCGGCGGCCGAGATCGAGTTCCTGGCGATCGGCGCCCACGGGATCCGCCGCGCCGGCGTCGCCGCGGGCGAACGGGTGCTGGTGGTCGGCGCCGGCCCGATCGGGATCTCGGCGGTGCTGTTCGCGAGCCTGCGCGGCGCGACCGTGACGGTGATCGACGGACGCCTGGACCGCCTCGCCTTCTGCCGCGACACGCTCGGCGTGGCGAATGTGCTCGACCTGAAGGAGGCGACGCGCGAGCGGCTCGCCGCCCTCACCGAGGACGATTTCTTCGACGTGGTGATCGACGCGACCGGCAGCCCGAAGGCGATGGAGGCGGGCTTCGCCCATGTCGGCCACGGCGGCCGATACGTGCTGCTCTCGATCGTGCAGGGGCCGATCAGCTTTCTCGACCCGGAGTTCCACAAGCGCGAGACCACACTGCTCGCGAGCAGGAACGCCACGCGCGAGGATTTCGACACGGTGATCGGCGCGATCCGCGCAGGCCTCGTCCCGGTCGAGGCGCTCAACACCCACCGCGCGCCGCTCGACGCCGTGCCCGACCGCATGGCCTTCTGGGCGACGCCGGAAGCGGGCGTGGTGAAGGCGATCGTCGAGGTGGCGCCCTGAGCGCGGCAGCGCGTTGAAAAAGATTGCCGGGGCGCTTCTCCGGCGCCAATCTCATGTAAGCTTGTAAGATAAATTCCGGATGGGCCACGATGCCGCCGGAAGCCAACCGGGAGGAGACTAGGCATGGCATCGGTCGAAATCCGCGAAGTCCGCAAGGCCTTCGGGGCCGTCCAGGTGATCAAGGGTGTCAACGTCCCGATCTCTGACGGCGAGTTCGTCGTGCTGGTGGGACCTTCGGGCTGCGGAAAGTCGACGCTGCTGCGCATGATCGCCGGGCTCGAGAACATCTCGGCCGGCGAGATCCGCATCGCCGACCGGGTGGTGAACCACGTGCCGCCGAAGGACCGCGACATCGCCATGGTGTTCCAGAACTACGCGCTCTATCCGCACATGACGGTGCGCGACAACATGGGCTTCTCCATGAAGCTCAGGAGCGCGCCGGCCGCGGAGATCGAGGCGCGCGTCAAGCGGGCGGCCGAGATCCTGTCGCTGCAGCACCTGCTCGACCGCTATCCGCGCCAGCTCTCCGGCGGCCAGCGCCAGCGCGTCGCCATGGGCCGCGCCATCGTGCGCGACCCGCAGGTGTTCCTGTTCGACGAGCCGCTGTCGAACCTGGACGCCAAGCTCCGCGTGCAGATGCGCACCGAGATCAAGGAGCTGCACCAGCGGCTGAAGACCACCACGGTCTATGTCACGCACGACCAGATCGAGGCGATGACCATGGCCGACAAGATCGTCGTGATGCATGACGGCGTGGTCGAGCAGATGGGCGCGCCGCTCGAACTCTACGACCGCCCTGCCAATCCCTTCGTGGCCGGCTTCATCGGCTCGCCGGCGATGAATTTCATGGACGGCCGCATCGAGGACGGCGCCGCGCCGTCGTTCCTGTCGGACAAGGGCCTGAAGATCGAAGTTCCCGGCTCGCTCGGCCGACATGCCGGCAAGCCTGTGATGGCGGGGATCCGGCCGGAGCATTTCCGGCTCGATCCCCACGGGCATCCCGCCAAGGTGGTCGTCGTCGAACCGACCGGATCGGAAACCCAGGTGGTGGTCGCCCTCGGCGGCGCCGAGTTCACCTGCGTGTTCCGCGAGCGCGTCACCGCGCGGCCGGGCGAGGACCTGCCGATCGCGGTCGCGCCGGAATCCGTGCATCTGTTCGACAAGGCGACCGGCCAGCGGCTCTGACGCGGCCCGAACCGGCGCGTCCGGGGGCGGGGGCGCGAAGACCATAAGAACGTTTTTCGGCCGCCGCCCATGCAGCGGCTGTCTTCAGGGAGGAAGACGCATGAAGAAACTGGTTCTGGCGACCTTTGCCGCCGCGTTGCTCGGCTCGGCCGCGCCCGTCGCCGCCGATACGATCACGGTCTGGTGGGTGAAGGGCTTCTACAAGTCGGAAGACGACGCGCTCTTCGAGGCGATCAAGAAGTTCGAGGCGAAGACGGGCCACAAGGTGGACCTGTCCCAGTATCCGATCCAGGACATGATCCCGAAGACGGTCTCCGCGCTCGACAGCGGCAGCCCGCCGGACGTCGCCTACGCGGATGTCTACGACTTCCAGGTCGCCGGAAAATGGGCCTATGAGGGCCGCCTCGAGGACATCTCCGACATCTTGCTGCCGATCAAGGACAAGTTCGCCCCGAACACGCTTGAAACGGCGTATCTCTACAACGACAAGGCCAAGAAGAAGTCCTACTACGCCTATCCGATGAAGCAGCAGACGATGCATATCGAAATCTGGACCGATATGCTCGAGGCCGCCGGCTTCAAGGAGAGCGACATTCCGACCGGCTGGAGCGACTACTGGTCGTTCTGGTGCGACAAGGTGCAGCCGGCCCACCGCAAGGCGAGCGGCCAGCGCACCTTCGGCATCGGCCAGCCGATGGGCGTCGACGCCTCCGACAGCTTCTTCTCGTTCCTGACCTTCGCGGATGCCTACGGCGTCAAGATGGTTGACGACGACGGCAAGCTCCTGCTCGACGACCCGAAGAACCGCCAGGGCCTGATCAGCGCGCTGACCGACTACACCACGGTCTACACCAAGGGCTGCACGCCGCCGTCGGCGACCAGCTGGAAGGACCCGGACAACAACGTCGCCTTCCACAACAAGACGACCGTCATGACCCACAACGCGACGATCTCGATCGCCGCCAAGTGGCTCGACGACATGAACAACGCCACGCTCGACCAGGCCCAGCGCGACCAGGCCAAGAAGAACTACTACGAGCTCATTCGCACCGCCGGCTTCCCGAACCGGCCGGACGGCGGCAAGCCGCAGTACCGCGCCGCCGTGAAGGTGGGCGTGATCTTCGAGCAGGCGAAGAACAAGCCTGTGGCCAAGGAGTTCGTCGCCTTCATGATGCAGGACGAGAACCTGAAGCCCTATGTGGAAGGCGCGCTCGGCCGCTGGTTCCCGGTGATGAAGGCCGCCCAGGAGGATCCGTTCTGGCTCGCCGACCGTCACCGCAAGTCGGTGCACGACCAGTTCGCCAACGGCACGGTCACGTTCGAGTTCACCAAGAACTGGAAGTTCACGATCGTGAACAACGAGAACGTCTGGGCCAAGGCGATGAACCGCGTGGTCAACGAGAAGGTGCCGGTCGACAAGGCGGTCGACGAGATGATCGCCCGCATCAAGCAGATCGCCGGCTGAGTTTGCTCCCGCCGGCCGCGCCCTGAAGGTGCGGCCGGCTCGCCTCATGACCCGAGGAGCATCCGATGAGCGTCACCACCGCCGCACCTCCCCTGTCCGTGCCGGCCGAACAGGGCGCCCGCGACCCGGATCGCTTCGTCGGCGCGCTGATGCTCGCGCCCTATGTGATCATCTTCGCCCTCTTCGTGCTCTATCCGGTCTGCTACGGCTTCTGGCTCGCACGGCATCCGTCGAGCTATGTGCGCCTCGAGGAAGACCCGATCTTTCTGCGCTCGGTCGCCAACACGCTCTATTTCCTGATCGTCGGCATCAACCTGAAGATGGCTGTGGCGCTCTTGCTGTCCGGCTTATTCATCGTGCAGCGGCCCTGGATCAAGTGGCTGTCGCTCCTCTTCATCCTGCCCTGGGCGGTGCCGTCGATCCCGACCATCATGTCGATCCGGTTCATGCTCAATCCGGAATGGGGCATCATCAACCAGACCATCTTCCGCCTCACCGCCGAGGACGGCCCGAACTGGTTGAACGACCCGACGCTCGGCCTCAATCTCGCGATGCTGGTCCATATCTGGAAGTCGCTGCCGTTCTGGACGCTGATCCTGATCGCCGGAAGGCTCTCGATCCCCGGCGACCAGTACGAGGCGGCGCAGATCGACGGCGCCACCGCGTTCCAGCGCTTCCGCTATGTCACTTGGCCGTCCATGCGGCAGCTCTATCTGACCTGCCTGATCCTCTCGATGATCTGGACGCTCGGCGACTTCAACAGCGTCTATCTTCTGACCGGCGGCGGCCCGGCCGACCTCACCCATGTCCTCGCGACGCTCGGCATCCGCTATCTCCGGCTCGACCAGGTCGACCTGTCGCTCGCCGCCGTGGTCGTCGCCATGCCGCTCGTCCTGCCCATGGTCTTCTTCATGATGCGGAGGCTCGGCCGATGAGCAGCGAGGCGATGGTCGACCGCGCGATCGCCCGGCCCGCCTGGGGTGGCTGGACCCTCCGGGATGTCTCCACCGAGGCGAAGCTCCTGCTGATCGGGATCCCGGTCTTCCTGTGGACCGTCATCCCGATCTACCACCTCGTCCTCTTCGCCATCTCGTCGAAGGACAGCGCCTTCTCCGGCAATCTGTGGCCGGCGCATCCGACCTTGAAGAATTTCGGCACGGTGTTCCGCCAGGAGCACCACTATCTCGATCATTTCTGGCAGCAGATGTTCAACTCGGTGGTCATCTCGGTGGCGACCGGCGTGCTCACCCTGCTGATCGCCACCTTCGCGGCCTTCGCCATCAGCCGGCTCAAGATCCGCGGCGGGCAGACGGTGATGAACCTCGCGCTCTTCACCTATTTCGTACCGGCCGCGTTCCTGGCCGTGCCGATGTACCGCACGATGGGGCTCTACGGGCTCCTCAACAACCAGTGGGCGCTCATTCTCGCGATGGTGACGCTCGCCTCGCCCTATGCCATCTGGGTCCTGAAGCAGTCCTCCGACAAGCTGCCGGTGGAGCTCGACGAGGCGGCGGTGATGGACGGCGCCTCGACCTTGCAGCTGTTCCGGCTCGTCTATCTGCCGCTCATGGCGCCCTCGCTGGTGGCGGTCGGGATCTATGCCCTGCTGCTCGCCTGGAACGAATATCTCTACGCGTTCCTGCTCCTCTCGAAGGACACCGACATCCCGCTCTCCGTGGCGCTCGGCAACTTCCTTTCCGCCGACGATTCGCCCTGGGAGCTCCTGATGACGACCGGGCTCATCTATGCGATGCCGCCGGCCGCCATCTACTACACGTTCAAGCGCTACATGGTGTCCGGCCTGACCGCGGGCGCGGTGAAGAGCTGACGCCGGCCGCGAGCCGTCAGACGGGCGCGCCCGGCCAGGCGAGCGCGAGCCAGACGAGGTAGAAGCCGACCGACAGGAACGCGCCGAACGGGATCGGCTCGGACGCGGACGGCATCCGCCGGCGGGCGAGCGCGAGCCCTCCGACGACGGCGAGGGCGGAGACCGACGCGACCGCCACCACCAGCGGCAGCGCCTGCAGCCCGACCCAGGCGCCGAAGGCGGCGACGAGCTTCACGTCGCCGAGCCCGAGCCCCTCTACCCCGCGCAGGCGCCGGAACGCGACCTGGATCGCCAGCATGGCGAGCCCGCCGAGCAGCGCGGCGAGCAGGGCGTCGAGCGTCGTGCCGCGCGCCGAGGCGGCGAGGACGCCGAGGCCGAGCAGCGGCAGCGTCACAACATCCGGGAGCCACAGATAGCGGGCGTCGAGCAGGACCAGCACGGTCACCACCAGCGCCAGCGGCAGCGCCACGACGAGCGGCCGCTCATGCGGCGCGACGAGCGCCGCCACCGCGAGGAGCAGCGCGGTCGCGAGCGCCAGATCGGCGAAGCCCGTCCACCGCCGCCGGCGGGCTCCTCGCCCGGGCCGTCGCGCCGCGCGCGCCGAAATCCGCGCCGCGGCGGAAACCGGCATCCACAGGCGCAGGAGCCGGGCCGCGGCGAAGCCCGCCGGGGTCGCGAGCAAGGCGAGGAGGCACACACCGATGATCGCGTCCACGTCCCCGTCCCCTCCCGTGCACCCGGCCCGGCCCGAATCGCCGCTCCGCCGGATCGGAGCTTCGGCGGCACGATAAGCGCCATGCACAAAAAAACCTTGGCCTCAGATCCACAATCATTCGTTTGAAGGGTCCATGACGGCCCTTATGATCGCCGGGGCAGCAAGGGAACCGGCCGGCCCATGAAGGTCGTCGCGCTCAAGACATTCGTCGTCGGCAACCCGCCGCCCTACAAGGGCGGGCGCTATTTCCTGTTCCTGAAGCTCGTCACCGATGCCGGCATCGAGGGCGTCGGCGAGGTCTATGGCGCGAGCTTCTCGCCCAAGGCCATGGTGGCGATGATCGAGGACGTGTTCGAGCACCACGTGCTCGACCGGGATCCGTTCGAGATCGAGACGATCTGGCGCAACGTCTATGGACGCGGCTATTCGCAGCGGCCGGACATCTCGCTCGTCGGGGTGCTCAGCGGCATCGAGATGGCGCTCTGGGACATCGTCGGCAAGGCGCTCGGCAAGCCCGTCCACAAGCTCCTCGGCGGCGCCGCCCATCCGCGCCTGCGCTCCTACACCTACCTCTATCCGTGGGAGGAGCGCGGCGAGCACACCTATTCGCCCTCGCCCGTCTACAGCGACCCGGACGCCGCCGCCGAGCGGGCGCTCGACTATGTGAACCAGGGCTTCACCGCGGTGAAGTTCGATCCGGCCGGTGCCTATTCGACCTTCGATCCGCGCATGCCGAGCCTCGAACGGCTCGAACTCTCCGCCCGCTTCTGCGCCCGCATCCGCGAGGCTGTCGGCACCCGCGCCGACCTCCTGTTCGGCACCCACGGCCAGTTCACCACCGCCGGCGCGATCCGCCTCGCCAAGCGGCTCGAACCCTACGACCCGCTCTGGTTCGAGGAGCCGGTGCCGCCGGAGATGCCCGAGCAGATGGCGCTCGTCGCGCGCGCGACCTCGATCCCGATCTCGGCCGGCGAGCGGCTCTGCACCAAATACGAGTTCGCGCGCCTCCTCGACTGCGGTGCCGCCGCGATCCTGCAGATGGATCTCGGCCGCGTCGGCGGCTTGCTCGAGGCGAAGAAGATCGCCGGCATGGCCGAGGCGCACTACGCCCAGATCGCGCCGCATCTCTACTGCGGGCCGGTGGTCGGCGCCGCCAACATCCAGATCGCCGCCTGCAGCCCGAACTTCCTGATCCTGGAGAGCATCGGCCGCTGGGACGGCTTCTTCGCCGAGATCCTGAAGACGCCGATCCGCTGGGAGGAGGGCTACGTCATCCCGCCGGACGCGCCGGGCCTCGGCGTCGAGCTCGACGAGGCGGTGGCGCTCGCCCATCCCTATCACGGCCAAGACCTGCATCTCGTCCCCGTGTTCGGCCCGGTCGGGCCGGACCAGTGACCCCGCGACAAGGAGACGCCCGGTGAGCATCCGCTATGGCTTTATCGGCCTCGGCAATCTCGGCCGCCATCTCGCCGGAAGCCTGGTGCGCGAGGGCTTCGCCGTCACCGTGACGGACCTCGACCGCGCCCAGGCCGACGACCTCGTGGCGCGCGGCGCCCGCTGGGCCGACGACCCGCAAGCGGTCGCCGAGGCCTCCGACGCGGTGATCACCTGCCTCCCTTCGCCTGCCGTCTCGGAGAAGGTGCTCGCCGGCCCGCGCGGCATCCTGGCCGGCCTGAGGCCCGGCGGCACCTGGATCGAGATGAGCACCAACGGCGAGGCCGAGGTGACGCGGCTCGCGGCGCTCGCCGCCGCCCGGGGTATCCGCATGCTCGAATGCCCGGTGACCGGCGGCGTGCACCTCGCCGCGGCGGGGCAGATCACCGTGATGGTCGGTGGCGACGAGGACCTCTTCGCCGCGCATCGGCCTGCGCTGCAGGCGATGGGCGGGCAGATCTTCCATGTGGGCCCGGTCGGCAAGGCGGCGGTGATCAAGGTGATCACCAACATGCTCGCCTTCATCCATCTGGTCGCGGCCGGCGAGGCGCTGATGCTCGCAAAGCGCGGCGGCATCGACCTCGCCCAGGCCTTCCACGTGATCAAGGCGAGCTCGGGCACCAGCTTCGTGCACGAGACCGAGAGCCAGGTGATCCTGAACGGCAGCTACAACATCAACTTCACTATGGACCTCGCCTGCAAGGACCTGGGCTTCGCGCTCGGCTACGGGCGCGACTTCGGCGTGCCGCTCGATCTCGCCGCGCTGACCGAGCAGACCTTCATCCGCGCCCGCGCGGCCTATGGCGGCGACGCCTGGTCGAGCCAGGTGGTCAAGCTGCTGGAAGACGCGGTCGGCACGGATTTGCGCGCGCCCGGCTTCCCGGCCGAGCTTTGAGGCGACAGGCGGAAGGGCGGCGGACATGCAGAACCATGCAAGGGTCGTGATCGTCGGCGGCGGCATCATGGGGGTGGGCCTCGCCTACCACCTGGCGCTGGAAGGCTGGACCGACATCGTGCTCCTGGAGAAGGGCGAGCTCACCTCCGGCTCGACCTGGCACGCGGCCGGCCAGTGCCCCCATTTCAACGGCTCGCTCAACCTCACCAAGGTGCATGTCTACGGCACCGAGCTCTATCCGCGGCTCGAAGGGCTGACGGGCCAGGCCGTCTCCTGGCACGGCTGCGGCGGCTTGCGGCTCGCCACCACGGACGAGGAGGTGAACTGGTTCAAATATGTCTACGGCGTCTCGCGCCTCGCCGGCTACGAGTGCGAGATCCTCGGCCCCTCGGAGATCGCGCAGTACCACCCGTTCCTCGACACGTTCGGGGTGAAGGCCGCGTTCCGCACCGTGCATGACGGCCATGTGGCGCCGGCCGACGTGACGCTCGCCATGGCGGCCGGCGCGCGCAAGCTCGGCGCCGCGATCCACCGGCGCACGCGCGTGACCGACATCAAGCGGCTCCCGTCCGGCGAGTGGAAGGTCTTCACCGAGCACGGCGACATCACCTGCGAGCATGTGGTGAATTCCGCCGGCTCCTATGCGGACGTGGTCGGCGCCTGGACGGGGCACAACGTGCCGATCGCCAACATGCTGCACCACTACGTCATCACCCAGCCGCTGAAGGAGCTGGTCGACCTCATTCCCGAACTCCCCGTGGTGCGCGACCCCTACAGCCACGCTTATCTCCGCGAGGAGACCAACGGCATCCTGGTCGGCCCCTACGAGACGGCGACCGCACATGTCTGCTGGGACGGCAACCCGCCCGCCTGGGACTTCGAGAGCGAGCTCGTCACGCCGGAACTCGACCGCCTCGTGCCCTGGCTGGAAAAGGCCGCCGAGCGGTTCCCGCTCTTTGCGGAAGCCGGCATCAAGTCGATCGTCTCGGGCGCCATCACGCACACGCCGGACGGCACCTATCTCTCCGGCCCGGCGCCGGGACCGAAGAACTACTGGATGCACACCGGCGCCTCGATCGGCATCTGCCAGGGCGGCGGCGCCGGCAAGTATCTCGCGCAATGGATGGTGCACGGCCAGGCCGAGATCAACATGCGCGAGTTCGATCCGCGCCGCTTCGGCGACTGGGCGACCAAGGACTACACGACCGAAGTGTCCATCGCCGACTACCACCATATGTATTACTGCTACAAACCGGCCGAGCAGCACAAGGTCGGCCGGAACCTGCGCGTCTCGTCCCTGCACGGCCGGCTGGCGGCGGAGGGCGCACAGTTTTCCCAAGTCTTCGGCTGGGAGCGCGCGCGCTGGTACGACCGCTCCGGGCACGGCGAGAACTTTTCCTTCCTGCGCTCCAACTGGTTCGACGCGGTACGCGACGAGGCCCTCGCCGTGCGCGAGCGCGTCGGCCTGATGGACCTCTCCACCTTCGCGAAATTCGAGGTGACCGGCCCCGACGCGCACGCCTTCCTCGACCGCATCTGCGCCAACCGTGTGCCCGCGCGCGACGGCGGCATCGTGCTCGGCCATCTCCTGAACCCGAACGGCTTCATCGAGAGCGAGATCACGGTCACCCGCCTCGGCCCGGACCGCTACTACGTGCTCTCTGCGGCGGTGGCCGAGCTGCACGACTTCGACCAGCTCCTCTGGCGCAAGCGCGAAGACGAGCGCGTCGCCATCACCGACGTGACCGACGCCTGGGGCACGCTGGTGCTGGCGGGACCCCGCGCCCGCGACGTGCTCGCCGCGGTCACCGACGCCGACCTCTCGAACGCGGCCTTCCGCTGGCTGACCGCGCGCGAGGCGACCGTCGCCGGCGTGCCGGGCGTGCGGCTCCTCCGCGTCAACTATGTGGGCGAGCTCGGCTGGGAGCTGCACTGCCCCATGGCCGAAATGCCCCAGGTGTTCGACGCGCTGATGGCGGCCGGCGCGCCGCATGGGCTCCGCCTGTTCGGCACCTATGCGATGAACAGCCTGCGCATGGAGAAGGCCTATCGCGGCTGGGGCTCGGAACTGACCAGCGAGATCGACATGTTCGAGGCCTCGATGGAGCGCTTCATCCGCCTCGACAAGGCGGACTTCATCGGTCGCGGGCCGAGCCTCGCCTTCAAACAGCGCGGCGAGCGCATGAAGCTCGTCTATCTCGACGTCGCCGCGACCCGCTCGGACTGCATGGGCAACGAGCCCGTCTACCAGGGCGACCGGCTGGTCGGCCTCACCACCAGCGGCGCCTATGGCCACGCGGTGGCCAAGTCGCTCGCCTTCGCCTATGTGGACCCGAAGCTGACCGCGCCGGGCACCGCCTTCGAGATCCTGCTCATGGGCGACCGCCGCCCCGCCACGATCCTCGCCGACGCGGCGTGGGACCCCTCGAACGAGCGCCCCCGCGCCTGACCGGAGCCGACGCGATGGCCCTTCCCTCCCATGCCCGCGTGGTGGTCGTCGGCGGCGGCGTCGTCGGCGCTTCGATCGCCTATCACCTGACCAAGCTCGGCTGGTCCGACGTGGTGCTCCTGGAGCGGAAGCGCCTGACCAGCGGCACGACCTGGCACGCCGCCGGCCTCGTCGGGCAGCTCCGCGCCACGGCGAACCTCACCAAGCTCGCCCAATACACGACCACCCTCTATGCGAGCCTGGAGGCCGAGACCGGCCAGGCGACCGGCTTCTCGCAGCGCGGCAGCCTCTCCATTGCCACCACGGATGAGCGGCTCGAGGAACTGCTGCGCGGCGCCAGCATGGCGAAGACCTTCGGCCTCGAAGTGAACCGCGTCACGCCCGCCGACATCAAGCGCCACTGGCCGCTTCTCAATGTGGAGGACGTGGTCGGCGGCGTGCATCTGCCGGGCGACGGGCAGACCAACCCGATCGACACCACCATGGCGCTGATCAAGGGAGCGACCTCGCGCGGCGCCCGCGTCGTCGAGAATATCGAGGTGACCGCGATCCTGACCGAGAAGGGTCGCGCCGTCGGCGTCGCGACGCCCGAGGGCGACATCCGCGCCGAGATCGTCGTCGTGGCATCCGGCATGTGGTCGCGCCGCCTCGGCCTCGCCGCCGGCGCCGACATTCCGCTGCAGGCCTGCGAGCACTTCTACATCGTGACGGAGACTTTCCCCGGCCTCACGCCCGACCTGCCGGTGCTGCGCGATCCGGACCACTGCGCCTACTACAAGGAGGATGCCGGCAAGCTCCTGCTCGGCGCCTTCGAGCCGAACGCCAAGCCCTGGGCGGTCGACGGCATCCCGGCCGATTTCGAGTTCGGCGAACTCGCCGACGACTTCGAGCATTTCGCGCCGATCCTGGAAGCCGCCATGAAGCGGCTGCCCGCGCTGGAACAGGTCGGTATCCGCAAGTTCTTCAATGGGCCGGAAAGCTTCACGCCGGACGTGCGCTACCTGCTCGGCGAGACGCCCGACATCCGCCATCTGTTCGTCGCGGCCGGGTTCAATTCGATCGGCATCCAGTCGGCCGGCGGCGCCGGCAAGGCGCTCGCCGAGTGGATCGTCGGCGGCCATCCGCCCATGGACCTCGCCGACGTGGACATCCGCCGCGTCCAGCCCTTCCAGGTGAACAAGCGCTACCTGAAGGAGCGCGTCTCCGAGAGCCTCGGCCTCCTCTACGCCATGCACTGGCCCTACCGGCAATACGAGACCGCGCGCGGCGTGCGGCTCTCGCCGCTGCACGAGCGGCTCGCCGCCCATGGCGCCTGCTTCGGCGAAGCGGCCGGCTGGGAGCGCGCGAACTGGTTCGCGCCGCCGGGCGTCGAGCCGGTCTACCGCTACAGCTACGGGCGGCAGAACTGGTTCGAGCATTCCGCCGCCGAACACAGAGCGGTGCGCGAGGCGGTCGGCCTCTTCGACATGACGAGCTTTGCAAAATTCCGCGTCGAGGGCCGCGACGCGGAGGCCGTGATGCAGACAATCGGGGCCAACGACATGGCCGTGGCGCCGGGCCGCATCGTCTACACCCAGTTCCTGAACGAGCGCGCCGGCATCGAGGCCGATCTCACCGTCACGCGCCTCTCCGAGACCGCCTACATGGTCGTGACCGCCGGCGCGGCCGGCCGCCGCGACCTCGCCTGGCTGAAACGACACATCCCCGACGACGCCCGCGCGGTCGTCACCGACGTCACCTCCGGCGAGGCGGTGCTGTGCGTGATGGGGCCGAACAGCCGCGCGCTCCTCGAAGCCGTGTCCGGCGCCGATCTCTCCAACGCCGCCCATCCGTTCGGCGTCGCGCGCGAGATCGAGATCGGCTACGCCCGCGTCCGCGCCGCCCGCATCACCTATGTGGGCGAGCTCGGCTGGGAACTCTATGTGGCGACGGAATTCGCGCGCGGCGTGTTCGACGCCATCGTGGCGGCCGGGCAGCCGCACGGCCTGAAACTCGCCGGCCTGCACGCGCTCGATTCCTGCCGCATCGAGAAGGCCTACCGGCACTGGGGCCACGACATCGGCGACGAGGATACGCCCCTCGAGGCGGGGCTCATGTTCGCCGTGAAGCTCGACAAGGGCATCGACTTCATCGGCCGCGAGGCCCTGCTCCGCGCCCGCGAGGCGGGCCCAGGCCGCCGGCTCGTCCAGTTCCTCGCCGAGGACCCTAACGTCATGCTCTACCACGACGAACCGATCCTCGCGGACGGCCAGATGGTCGGCCGCACCACGTCGGGCGCCTACGGCCATCATCTCGGCGGCGCCGTCGCGCTCGGCTATGTGCGCGAGACGGGCCCCGGCGTCGCCGGCCTCGTCGCCTCCGCCCGCTTCGAGATCGAGGTGGCGGGACGCCCGGTGCCGGCGCGCGCCAGCCTGACGCCCCTCTACGACCCGAAGAACCTGCGCATCCGCGCCTGAACGCCGGGATGACCCCTCAACGCTGAACCGAACAACGTGCCGGCGAACCGGCCCATCGCCCATGGACCCTGGAAATTGCAAAGCTTCGACTATGTGATCGTCGGCGCAGGCTCGGCCGGCTGCGTCCTCGCGGACAAGCTGTCGGCCGACGGCCGCAGCACCGTCGCGATCCTGGAGGCCGGTGGCACCGACCGGCGCTTCTGGATCCAGATCCCGCTCGGCTACGGGCGCACCTTCTACGACCGCTCGGTCAACTGGAGCTACGCGGCGGAGCCGGATCCGGGGCTCGGCGGAAACTCGGACTACTGGCCGCGCGGCAAGGTCCTCGGCGGATCCGGCTCGATCAACGCCATGGTCTGGATCCGCGGCGACGCGCGCGACTATGACGAATGGGCGGCGGAGGGCAATCCGGGCTGGTCCTATGCGGACGTGCTGCCCGTGTTCAAGGCGATGGAGGACAACGAGGCCGGCGGCGACGAGTGGCGCGGCACCGGCGGCCCGGTGCGCGTCACCGACGTGTCGAGGCGGCTGCATCCGCTCGCCCAGCGGTTCCTCGCCGCGGGCCGGGAAGCGGGCTTTCCGTTCAATCCGGACTTCAGCGGGCGGACGCAGGAGGGCATCGGCATCTACCAGATCAACACGCGCGCGGGCGTCCGCATGTCCCCCGCCAAGGCGCATCTCAGGCCGGCGCTGAAGCGCGCCAACACGAAGCTCTTCGCCCGCGCCCACGCGACGCGAATCCTCATGGAGGGCCGCCGCGCCGTCGGCGTGGAGATCGACCGCGGCGGGATCCGCGAGGCGATCCGCGCCAACCGCGAGGTGATCCTCGCCGCCGGCGCCGTCAACACGCCGGTGCTGATGCAGATCTCCGGCATCGGCCCGGGCGCGCATCTGCAATCGCTCGGCATCGACACGCTGGTCGACAGCCCGGCGGTCGGCCATCACCTGCAGGATCACGTCGGCCTCAACTACACCTACCGGGCGACCGTGCCGACGCTGAACCAGACGCTCGGCCCCTGGTGGGGGAAGCTGCGCGCCGGCCTCGAATATATCTTCCTGGGGATGGGGCCGCTCAGCCTCAGCCTCAACCAGGGCGGCGGCTTCGTGCGCACGCGGCCGGACCTGCCGCGCCCGGACGTGCAGCTCTACCTGCAGGCGCTGAGCACGCTCACCGCCAAGCGCGGCACCCGCCCCCTGATGACGCCGGACGACTTTCCCGGCTTTTCCCTGGGGCTCACCAGCTGCCGGCCGACCGCGCGCGGCACCTGCCTCGCCCGCGCGCCGGATCCCTTTGCGCCGCCGGTGATCCGGCCGAACGCCTATGGCACCGAAGAAGACCTCGAGGTCATGCTGCGGGGTGTGAAGCTCCTGCGCCGGCTCGCCGCGCAGCCGTCGCTCGCCGCCGTGATCGCCGAGGAGCTTCTGCCCGGCCCGGCCGTCGTGTCCGACGCGGACCTCGTCGCGGACATCCGCCGCCGCACCGGCACCTGCTATCACCCTTGCGGGACCGCCCGCATGGCACAGACCATCGAGCACGGCGCGGTCGACGCGCGCCTCAAGGCGCACGGCGTGCAGGCGCTCCGCGTCGCCGACGCCTCGGTGTTCCCCTCGGTCATCTCCGGCAACACCAACGCGACCGTCATGATGGTCGCCGCCAAGGCCGCCGCCATGATAATCGAGGACCGGGGCTGACGGAGCCGGCGTCGCGGGGGGCCGGCCGGCAGGCTCGCCCGGGACCGACCATGACGCATGACGCCGCGCCCTACGAGCTGCCGCCGCTGACCTGGCTGCGCGCCTTCGAGGCCTCGGCCCGCCATTCGAGCTTCACGGCGGCGGCGGCCGAGCTGAACCTCACGCAAGCCGCGGTCAGCCACCAGGTGCGCTCGCTCGAACGGCATCTCGGCGTGCGGCTCTTCAAGCGCCTGCCGCGCAAGCTGCTGCTGACCGAAATCGGCATCGCCTATCTGCCGCCGCTCCGCCGCAGCTTCGACGACATCGCGGCGACCACCGCCGGCCTGTTCGGCCCGATCGGCCGCCACACGCTGGTCGTGCGCGTGCCGATGACCTTCGCCGCGCTGGTGCTCGCCCCGCGGCTCGGCGGCTTCACCGAGGCCTATCCGGAGATCGCGATCCGCATCCTGTCGGTCGTCTGGTCGCACATGGTCGAGGACGACGCGCCGGACGTGGACATCCGCTTCGGCGACGGCCACTGGCCGGGCTTCCACGCCGAGCCGATCGGCGTCTGCCCGTCGGTCGCGGTGATCCGCCCGGACCTCGTGCCGCCCGGCACGCCGGCCGAGCGCCTCGCGGCCGTCGCCGCGCGGCCACTCATCCACGTCACCGGCTACGAGGACCTGTGGCAGCGGCTCCTGCGGCCCCACGGCATCCACACCGCCGCCTTCGACGGGCTCAATGTGGACACGTCGGTCACCGCGCTCGAACTGGCGGCGAACGGCTACGGCCCGGCGATCGTGCTCGAAAGCTTCGCCGAGCCCTATCTTTCCAGCGGCCGGCTCGTCCGCCTCGTCGAGCAGACGATCCCGGTCGCGCAGGCGCACTATATCCTGCTGCCGGACAACGCCGCGCGGGCGCATCCGGAAACCACGCTCTTCCTCAACTGGCTGCGCGCCGCCCTCGCCCCGCCGCCGGCCGCAGAGATCTCCGTCGCCGGCGCCGGGCCGTGAGCACCGGCCGTCACTGCGCCTTGGCGGCCTTCACCGGATCCTTGACGGCCGGCAGCGTGGTGAACTCCACATTGTAGAGCTCGCCGCCGACCTTCTCGACCTTGCGGATCGAGATCGGGTTGATGATGTCGCGCGTCTGCGGGTCGATCGAGACGGCGCCGCGCGGGCTCGTCCAGGCGAGTCCCTTCATGGCGTTGACGAGCGCCTCGCCGCCCTGGCCGTTGGTCGCCTTCAGGCCGGCATAGAGCGCCTGCATGCCGTCGTAGCCGCCGACCGCCATGAAATTCGGCCGCATGCCGCCGTTCGCCGCCTTGAAGGCGGTGACGAAGGCCTTGTTCTCCGGGCTGTCGTGGGCGGCCGAATAGTGGTGGCTGGTGATCACACCGAGCGCCACGTCGCCCATGCCGTTCAAGAGATCGTCGTCGGTGACGTCGCCGGTGCCGATCAGCTTGATGCCGCTCTTGTCGAGGCCGCGCTCGGTGAACTGCTTCATGAACTGCGCCCCGAAGCCCGAGGGCACGAACACGAACAAAGCATCCGGCTTCGCGTCCGCCGCCTTCTGCAGGAACGGCGAGAAGTCCGGATTGGCGAGCGGCACGCGCAGGTTCTCGACCGTGCCGCCCTTGCCCGTGAAGGTCGCGGTGAAGGCCTTCTCCGCGTCGATGCCCGGGCCGTAGTCGGTGACGAGCGTCACCACCTTCTTCATGCCGTTCGCGGCCGCCCATTCGGCCATCGGCACGGTCGCCTGCGGCAGCGTGAAGCTGGTGCGCACGATGAAGGGCGAGGCCTCCGTGATGGTCGCGGTCGCGGCCGCCATCACGATCTGCGGCACCTTCGCCTGGGTGGAGAGCGGCGCGGTGGCGAGCGCGAGCGGGGTCAGGCCGAAACCCGCGAGCGCGCCGACCTTCTCGTTGACGATCAGGTCCTGGGCGAGCCGCTTGGTCTGGTCGGCGACGCCGCCGTCGTCCTTCACGATGACCTGGATCTTCTTGCCCCCGGCCGTGTCGCCGTTCTGCGCCTGGAAGAGCTTCACCGCCGCGTCGATCTGCCGCCCGGTCGTGGCGGAGGGGCCGGTCATGGGGAGGATCAAGCCGAGCTTGAACACCTCCTGGGCCGAGGCGGGCGTGGCGAGGCCAGCGGTCAGCGCCAGCGCCGAGGTTCCGATCAGTTTCAGTATTGCGCGCCGTTGCATGGCGTCCTCCCTGTTGCTTGGTTGAAGTGTCGTGCGGCGGCCCGCGTTCAAGGCCGCCTGGTTCGCGCCACGACGCCGAGATGCTGTTCGAGCGGCGCGGGGTCGTCGATGAGCGCCCGGCTTGGCCCCTGGTGCACGATCGTGCCGCGGTCGAGGATGATCGCCTGGTCGGTGACGCCGAGAATCTTCTGCGCGTGCTGCTCCACCACCACCGCCGAGACGCCCTCGTCGCGGATGATCCGCTTCAGCGCGGAGAGCAACTCCTCCACGATGATCGGCGCGAGGCCCTCGGTCGGTTCGTCGAGCAGGATCAGGCGCGGATTGAGCACGAGCGCGCGGCCGACCGCGAGCATCTGCTGCTCGCCGCCGGAGAGCTGGTTCCCCATATTGGCGCGTCGCTCCTTGAGGCGCGGAAACATCGCGTAGACGCGCTCGACGGTCCAGGGTCCCGGCCGCGCAATCGCCGTCAGGTTCTCCTCCACGGTGAGCGACCGGAAGATGTTGCGCTCCTGCGGCACCCAGCCGATCCCGGCGGCGGCGCGGAGGTCCGGCCTGACCCGCGTCAGGTCCCGGTCGCCGAGCCGAATCGTGCCGCCCCGATGGCGCGTCACGCCGATGATCGTGTTGAGGAGCGTCGTCTTGCCGGTGCCGTTGCGGCCGAGGAGGGCGAGCGATTCGCCTGCCTTGAGGCGGAGGTCGATGCCGGAGACGACGATGCCCTCGCCGTAACCGGCCGAGACCTTGTCGAGCACGAGAAGGTCAGTCATGCGTGCCCTCGCCCAGATAGACGGCGCGCACGCGCGGATCGGTCGAGACCTCCTGCACGCTGCCCTCGGTGAAGAGCGCACCGTTGACCAGCACGGAGATGCGGTCGGCGAAGCTGAAGACGAGGTCCATGTCGTGCTCGATCAAAAGGATCGACACGTCGCGCGGCAAGGCCGCGATGGTCGCGAGCAGCTCCTGCCGCTCCGCCTCCGGCACGCCCGCCGCCGGCTCGTCGAGCAGCAGGACGCGCGGGCGGCAGGCGAAGGCGACGGCGATTTCGAGGAGCCGCTGCTTGCCGTAGGCGAGGCTCGCCGTGCGCGCCTCCATGACGTCGCCGAGCCGGAACGTGTTCGCGATGGCGACGACCTCGTCGAGGATCTCGTGGCGCGAGCCGACGATCCGCCACCAGTCCGAGCCGTGACCGAGCCGCTCGGAGACCGCGAGCCCGAGCGTCTCCGCCGGGGTCATGCCGCCGAACAGCTGGTTGATCTGGAAGGTGCGCGCGAGGCCGCGGCGGACGCGCCGCTCGGGCGAAAGGTTCGTGATGTCCTGGCCCTCGAGCAGGATGCGGCCGGAGGTCGGCGGCAGGACGCCGGTCAGGAGGTTGATGAAGGTCGTCTTCCCCGCGCCGTTCGGCCCGATGAGCGCGTGGCGCGCGCCCTTCTCCAGGCGGAAGTTCACGTTGTCGGTGGCGGTCAGCCCGCCGAAGCGCTTGGCGAGCCCGATCGTCTCGAACGCCGCGACGCGGGCGTCCGGGCCGGCGGCCTGGGGCGAGACGCCGATCATGGCTGCACCTTTCCGGGCCGCGCGAAAATGCGGTCGGCGAGCGCGGGCCCGACGAGCCGCCGGGCGATCCCGGCGAGGCGTTCGCCCATGCGCTCGCGCCCGACCAGCACGATGATGACGAGGATGAGCCCGATCCAGAACATCCAGTATTGCGGCGTCCAGGCCGACAGCACGTCCTGCAGGAGCTTGAACACCACGGCGCCGATCACCCCGCCATAGAGATAGCCGACGCCGCCGACGACGAGCACGAGCATGACGTCGGCGGAGCGGTGGAAGGCGATCACGTCGAGCGACACGAAGGCGGTGGTCTGGGCGAGCAGCGCGCCCGCCACGCCCGCATAGGCGGCGGCGAGCGTGTAGATCGCCACGAGGCGGCGGTTGACCGGGATGCCGATCGCGCGGGCGCGCAGGCTGTTGTCGCGGATCGACATGAGCGAGAGGCCGAACGGCGAGGCGACGATCCGCCGGGCCAGAACGAACAGCACGAACAGGACCGTCAGGCTGTAGGCATAGGCGGTCGTGCCGTAGAGGTCGAACTCGAAGCGGCCGAGGAGCGGCCCGATCACGACGCCCTGCAGGCCGTCCGCGCCGCCGGTCAGCCAGGCCATCCGGTTCGCCACCTCGCCGAGCAAGAGCGCGACGCCGAGCGTGACCATCAGCTTGGTGAGGTCCGAGCCGCGCAGGACAAGGAAGCTCGTCACGAAGCCGAGCAGCGCCGCGGTCACCGCGGCGGCCGCCAGCCCGACCAGCGGGTCGCCCACCAGATGCTTGGCGACGAGGCCCGCCGTATAGGCGCCGAGCCCGAAAAAGGCGCCGTGGCCGAGCGTCACGATGCCCGCATAGCCGAGGATCAGGTCGAGCGAGACCGCGAAGAGCGCGATGATCGCGATCTCGTTCAGGATCAGGTGGCGGTCCGGCAGCAGGACGAGAGTGGCGGCCGCGGCGAGCCAGAACACGACCTCGGCCGGCTTCCAGCGTCCCCGGCGGGAGAGCGAGGCGGCGACCCGGTCGACCTGTGTCTCGTGCGGCATGGAGATCCTTGAAAACGCGGCGAAACCCTGTGACGCCGGCCCCTCAGCGGGCGCGCGCGAACAACCCCTGCGGACGCACCACCAGGACGACGATCATCAGCGTATAGATCACGAAGGCGCCGAGGCTCGGCACATAGTATTTGCCCGCCACGTCGGCGACGCCGAGCAGCAGCGCGGCGAGGAACGGGCCGGTCAGCCCCGACGTGCCGCCGACCGTCACCACGATCAGGAAGTAGATCATGAACTTCAGCGGGAAGTTCGGGTCGAGGCCGAGGATCTCCGCGCCGAGCGCGCCGCCGAGCCCGGCGAGGCCGGAGCCGACCGCGAAGGTCACGGCGAAGATGACGCTCGTGTTGATGCCGAGGCCGCGCGCCACGCGCGGATCGTCCACCGCCGCGCGCAGCCGGCTGCCGAACCGCGTCCTGGTCAGGATCAGCTGCAGCGTCACCACCAGCACGCCGCACACCGCGATGATGAAGCTGCGGTAGAGCCCGACCTGCACGCCGAGGATCTCGACGCGCCCCTGCAGCCAGGACGGCAGCTGGATCAGCTGCTGCTGCGACCCCATCGTGTAGTCGACCGCCGCCACCGCCATGAAGACGAGGCCGATCGAAAAGAGCACCTGGTCGAGATGGCTGCGGCCGTAGAGCCGCTGGTAGAGCGTGCGCTCGAGCACGAGGCCCGCCGCCGCCGGCACAAGGAAGGCGGCCGGCAATGTGGCCAGGAACGGCACGCCGTAGCGGTTCATCAGCACAGCGGTGACGTAGCCGCCCGCCATCGCGAAGGCGCCGTGCGCGAGATTGACGAAATTCATCAGGCCGAGCGTCACCGCGAGCCCGCAGGCGAGGATGAACAGCAGCATCCCGTAAGCGATGCCGTCGAACAGGATCGTCAGCATGGACGGGCTCCGTCCGGACGGGGCGCTGCACGCGGACCGGCTGCGCTCAAGGCCGCGGCCCGTCTGCCATCGGGCGGGACATGGACGGCATGGTCAACCTCCCAGGGACGCGGCACTTTCGGCCGCTTGGCGCTCCGAGGTCCGAACCCGGACCGTCGCGGCGATCTTCGCCGCTCGCCCGGCCCGGAGCAAGGGTCGCCGAGGGACCGGCGGACCGGCCGACCATGGCCCGGCGGACGCCTTTTCAGCAAATGATTAAAGCGCCCCCTTCCATGAGCGGCGCTCACCAATCGGGCATCGGCGAGCAAAAGATTCAGCCGACCAGGAACAGGGGCGGATCGGGCTAACTCTTGCGGGTGATGGCGAAGGCGAAGTCGCGGCCGGCGCCGCGCTTCAGCGCCTGGTCGATCCAGAGCATCGCATAGGGTTCGAGCAGGCGGGCGATCGCGAGCGGGCCGGCGTCGACCGCCTCGAAGCCGAGATCCGCCACGAGGCCGAGAACGGCCGGCTTATGCGCCGCGTCGTCGCCCGCCACGAACATGACCGGGCGCGCCGCGAAGGCGCCGGCATGGGCCATCCCTTCCGCGCCGGTCTGGTTCAGCGTCTTGAACACATGGGCGCCCTTCGCCCATTCGGCGACCTGCTCGCCGCCCGACGTGGTGAAGCCGAGGGCGAGGAAGAGGCCGGCCGCCGGCGTGTAGCCGAGCGGGTTGGTGCAATCGACCAGGATCTTGCCCGCGAGGTCGCCGGCTTCGGCGATCGCCTCGCGCGTCGCCGTCCACGGCGTGGCGAGCACCACCGCCTCGGCGCCGCCCGCGGCCGCAGCGACGGTCGCGACGCGATCCCGACCGAGCGCGGCGTGCTTCGCGTCGTCCGGATCCCGCACGCCGTAGACGACGTCATGGCCGGCTTTCGCCCAGCCCTCGCCGACCGCGCGTCCGACCTGCCCGGCCCCCAGGATGGCGATGCGCATGGTTCCCGACCCCGTTGCCGTTCGACTTCCGGCGCATCTTGGGCGGAACGCCGGCGCGCCACAATCGAAAACGGCCGGAGCTGTCCATCCGGGCGGGCCGGGCGGACCGCGACCAGAGCCGCGCCGGACTGAGCGGGTGCCCGGACCGGCGCGCGGCGTGGCACCCCTGCGCCGACGGCGGTTTACCCCGCCCCGGCCGCCCGCTACGCATGATGCATCAGACAAAAAACCGTCCGGGGAGACGACCATGACCGATGCTCAGGGCTTCGACCGGGGGCTCACCAACTACGGCGACCGCGATTTCGCCCGGTTCCTGCGCCGGTCCTTCGCCCGCTCCATGGGGCTCTCGTCCGAGCTGCTCGGCCGGCCCATCGTCGGCATCGCGGCGACGCCCTCGGATTTCAACAACTGCCATCGCCACGTGCCCGAACTGGTCGAGGCCGTGTCGCGCGGCGTGCTCGCGGCGGGCGGCCTGCCGCGGGTCTTCCCGACGGTCTCGCTCGGGGAGGTTTTCCTCAATCCGACCAGTATGATGTACCGCAACCTCATGGCCATGGACACGGAGGAGATGATCGGCGCGCAGCCGATGGACGCCGTCGTGCTGGTGGGCGGCTGCGACAAGACCGTGCCGGCGCAGCTGATGGGCGCGGCCTCCGCCAACCTGCCCGCCGTGCAGCTCGTGGCCGGGCCGATGATGACCGGCCGGCATCGCGGCGCCCGCCTCGGCGCCTGCACCGACTGCCGCGGCTACTGGGCGCGCTACCGTGCCGGCACCGTCTCGGCCGCCGAGATGGACATCGTGGAAGGCCGCCTCGCGGTCACCGCCGGCACCTGCGCGGTGATGGGGACGGCGAGCACCATGGCCTGCATCGCCGAGGCGCTCGGCATGTCGCTTCCCGGCACGGCGGCGATCCCGGCCGTGCATTCCGCCCGCCTCGTCGCCGCCGAGGAGAGCGGCAAGGCCGCCGTGCGGCTGATCGAAAGCCGCATCACGCCCCGCCGGGTGATGACGCGGCCGGCGATCGAGAACGCGCTCCGCGTGCTGATGGCGCTCGGCGGCTCGACCAACGCGATCGTGCATCTCGCCGCCATCGCCGGCCGGGTCGGCGTCCGCCTCTCCTTCGAGCGGCTCAACGAAATCTCGGACGAGACGCCGGTGCTGGTCGACCTGAAGCCCGTCGGCGAAGGCTACATGGAGGACTTCTTCGCCGCCGGCGGCGTCGGCGCGGTGCTGCGCGAACTGCGCCCTCTGCTCGACCTCGACACGATCGACGTGGAGGGCCGCCGCCTCCGCGAGCGGCTCGACGAGCCGCTCGACTTCGTCGACCGCGCGGTGATCCGCCCCTTCGCCGACCCGATCTCGAAGGTCGGCGGCCTCGTCGGCCTGACTGGCACGCTCGCGCCCGACGGCGCCATCCTGAAGCGCGCCGCCGCGACGCCCTCCCTGTTCGAGACCGAGGGCCGCGCCGTGGTCTTCCGCAACCTCGACGACCTCGCGCGCCGGATCGACGACCCGGACCTCGACGTGACCCCGTCGGACGTGCTCGTGCTGCAGAATGCCGGGCCGCACGCGGCGGGCATGCCCGAGGCCGGCTACCTGCCGATCCCGAAGAAGCTCGCGCAGGCGGGCGTGAAGGACATGGTGCGCATCTCGGACGCGCGCATGTCCGGAACCGCCTTCGGCACGATCGTGCTGCATGTGGCGCCGGAGGCCGCGATCGGCGGACCGCTCGCCGCGGTCAGCGACGGCGACCGCATCCGCCTCTCGGTGGCCGAGAAGCGGATCGACCTGCTCGTCGAGGACGCGGAGATCGCTCGCCGCCTCGCCGGCTTCGCGCCGCCGCCCGTGCCCGAGCGCGGCTACAAGGCGCTCTACCGCCGCACCGTGCTGCAGGCGCCCGAGGGCTGCGACTTCGACTTCCTGGTCGGCCGCGCGGAGAGCTGACGGGAGGCCGCGACCTCAGCCGGAGACGAAGGTCTTCAGCGCCGTGTTGATGCGCTCCTGCCAGCCCGGCCCGTCCTTCTGGAAGTGCTCCAGCACGTCCTTGTCGAGCCGGAGCGACACCATTTCGCGCGCGCCCGGCAGGATCGGCGCCCTCGGCGGCAGTGGCGCGGGTGCCTTCACGGTCACCTGCTTGAACGCCGCCTCGGCCATGTCCTTGGCGCTCTGCGGCCGGCGCGGTCTATCGCCCGACATGTTCAGCCCTCGAATGAAAAGAGAATCAGACGTCGATCGTCGAACGTCGCGCCTTGATAGCACCGAAAATGCGGCGAAGCTGAAGCGGCGCGGCTCGCATCTGCGCCGCCGCCGCCGTCTCCCGGCGCGGCACCCGCATGCCCACAACGATGCCGCGCTTCCCCGGTTCCCGTCCTCCACGGGCTTCGCCACATTGCGGCGGGAGCGCGGCGGCAGCGGGAACCCGGCAAGGACTTGCCACAGTTGTGCGGGAGCATGCCGGCGAATCGGAACCGAAGGACGTCGACGCATGCGGAAGTCCGGCCTGAAGCTCCCCCTTGCCGCCCTGGCGACAGCAATGCTCGCCGGCGTGTCGCTCGCGGGCGCGGCCTCGGCGGCGACCTGCGGCGGCGATTTCTCGCAGTGGCTGGAAGGGGTGAAGGCCGAGGCGGCCAAGCAGGGCGTGTCGCGCGCGGCGATCGACGCCGGGCTCGCGGGCGTGGCGTTCGACCCGCAGATCGTGCGCCGGGACCGCGGCCAGGGCGTGTTCCAGCAGAGCTTCCTGCAGTTCTCCGACCGCATGGTCTCGCCCGACCGCATGTCGCGCGGCGCACAGATGCTGAAGACCCATGCGGCCCTGCTCGCGCGCATCGAGAAGCAATACGGCGTGCCGCCGGAGGTGCTCGTCGCCTTCTGGGGCCTGGAGACGGACTTCGGCTCCGACAAGGGCAAGTTCCCGATCATCACCTCGGTCGCCACCCTGGCGTTCGACTGCCGGCGGCCGGATTTCTTCCGCCCCGAACTGATCGACGCCCTGCGCATCGTCGAGCGCGGCGACCTGACGCCGGCCGAGATGGTCGGCGACTGGGCCGGCGAGGCCGGGCACATGATGATGACGCCGACCGACTACTACCGCTACGGCGTCGACTACGACGGGGACGGCCGCCGCAACGTGATCGCTTCGGTGCCGGACGCCATGGCGTCGGCGGCGAACTTCCTGAAGGGCCTCGGCTGGCGCGCCGGCGAACCGTGGCTGACCGAGGTCAAGGTGCCGGCCGACATGCCCTGGGACCAGGCCGACCTCGCGATCCGCCATCCCCGCGCCAAATGGGTGTCCTGGGGCGTGTCCGGCGCCAACGGGCCGCTGCCCGCCGACGGGCTGCAGGCCTCGCTGCACCTGCCCATGGGCCGCTTCGGCCCGGCCTTCCTCGTCTATGCGAACTTCGATGCGTTCCTCGGCTGGAACAAGGCCATGGTCTATTCGACCACCGCCGCCTACTACGCGACCCGCCTCGCCGGCGCCCCGAAGGTCGGGCGCGGCAACGGCACGGTGACGCCCCTCTCCACCGAGCAGGTGAAGGAACTGCAGACGCTGCTGGTGCGCCACGGCTTCAGCAAGGAGACGCCGGACGGCCGCATCGGCAGCGCGACCCGCAGCGCGGTCAAGCTCGCGCAGCTGAAGGTCGGCCTGCCGGCGGACAGCTATCCGACCGTGGAGTTGATCGCCAAGCTCCGCTGAATGAATGCGCAGTGGCGAATTCGTTAAAATTTCATTTCGCGGATGCCCGGTATCGGGAAACCCATCCTCAAGAACGCCCATAGAATGGAATTGACAATGCCGATCAGTTAAGTCGAGATTACACGCTCGTTACAAGGGGGGCCCGATTTGACGATGACCGCGAGCAGTCCGGCCATGCTGCCGGGCCAAGGCCGGCCGTCCGCCGCCACGGCGCGCCCCCGCCGGGCCTGGTCGCCCGGCGTCCTGCCCGGCTTCGGCCTCGCCATGGGCTACACTGTCATCTATCTCAGCCTGATCGTGCTGATCCCGCTCGCTGCCCTGGTGGTGAAGGCGGGCGGCCTCGGCTTCGGCGGGCTCTGGGCGGTGGCGACCGACGCCCGCGTGGTCGCGGCGCTCCGCACCTCGTTCGGCACCGCCTTCGCGGCCGCCGCGATCAACGCCGTGTTCGGCCTGCTGGTCGCCTGGGTGCTGGTCCGCTACCGCTTCCCCGGCCGTGCGCTGGTCGACGCCGCGGTCGATCTCCCGTTCGCCCTGCCGACCGCCGTCGCCGGCATCGCGCTCGCCGGCCTCTATGCCACCAACGGCTGGGTCGGCGGCTTCATCGAAAGCTGGTTCGGCCTCAAGATCGCCTACACGCCGCTCGGCATCCTGGTCGCGCTCGTCTTCGTGGGGCTGCCCTTCGTGGTGCGCACCGTGCAGCCGATCCTCGTGGAGATCGACCGCGAGGTGGAGGAAGCCGCGGCCACGCTCGGCGCCTCGCGGCTGGAGACGATCTTCCGCGTCCTCTTGCCGCCGATCCTGCCCGCCGTGCTGACCGGCTTCACCCTCGCCTTCGCGCGCGGCGTCGGCGAATACGGCTCGGTGATCTTCATCGCCGGCAACATGCCCTATGTCTCCGAGATCGCGCCGCTCCTGATCGTCATCAAGCTGGAGGCGTTCGACTACACCGGCGCCACCGGCATCGCCCTCATCATGCTGCTCATCTCCTTCGCGATGCTGTTCGTCATCAACTCGCTGCAGGCCTGGAGCGCGCGGAGATACGGTCATGGCTGAGCTCTCCTCCCGCGCCGCCGCGGCGCCCGCCGACGACGTCACCAGCGAAGGCCTGCCGGCGCGGCTCGGCCTCGGCGCCGTCACGCTCTTGTTCCTGGCGCTGTTCCTCGTCCTGCCGCTCGTGGTCGTGTTCGTGGAGGCCTTGTCGAAGGGCTTCGGCACCTTCGTCGAGACCTTCCAGGAGCCCGACGCGCAGTCGGCGATCCGCCTCACCCTGATCGTCGCGGCGATCGCCGTGCCGCTCAACCTCGTCTTCGGCATCGCCGCCGCCTGGGCCGTGACGAAATTCCAGTTCCCCGGCAAGAACCTCCTCGTCACGCTGATCGACCTGCCCTTCTCCGTGTCGCCGGTCGTCTCCGGCCTCGTCTATGTGCTCCTGTTCGGCGCGCAAGGCCTGCTCGGGCCGTTCCTGCAGAAGCACGGGATCGAGATCATCTTCGCGGTGCCGGGCCTCGTCCTGGCGACGATCTTCGTCACCTTCCCGTTCATCGCCCGCGAGCTGATCCCGCTCATGCAGGAACTCGGCAGCGCCGACGAGGAAGCGGCCATGACCCTCGGCGCGAGCGGCTTCCAGATCTTCTGGCGCGTGACGCTGCCGAACGTGAAATGGGGCCTGCTCTACGGCGTCCTTCTTTGCAACGCCCGCGCCATGGGCGAGTTCGGCGCAGTCTCCGTCGTGTCCGGCCGCATCCGCGGGCTGACCAATACGATGCCTCTGCATGTCGAGATCCTGTACAACGAGTACAACCTCGTCGCCGCCTTCGCGATGGCCTCGCTTCTGGCCGCGCTGGCGCTCGTGACACTCGGACTGAAGACCTTGCTCGAATGGCGATACGGCGACGAACTCGCCGCGTCGCGCCGTCACTGACAGGCTGGGAGGCTCCCATGGAGATCGTCATCCGCGAACTCGCCAAGGATTTCGGCGCGTTTCCCGCCCTGCACGGGGTCGACCTGGACATCGCCGACGGCGAACTCCTCGCCCTGCTCGGGCCGTCGGGCTCGGGCAAGACGACGCTGCTCCGCGCCATCGCGGGCCTGGAGCGGCCCTCGGCCGGCCGCATCCTGTTCGGCGACGAGGACGCCTCGGCGACGCCGGTGCGCCGGCGCGGCGTCGGCTTCGTGTTCCAGCACTATGCGCTCTTCAAGCACATGACCGTCGCCGACAACATCGCGTTCGGCCTGACCGTGCGCCCGCGCGCGGAGCGGCCGGCGAAGCCGCAGATCGCCGAGCGGGTGAAGCAATTGCTCGATCTCGTGCAATTGGGCGGCCTCGAGGGGCGCTATCCGAACCAGCTCTCCGGCGGCCAGCGCCAGCGCGTGGCGCTCGCCCGCGCCCTCGCGGTGGAGCCGAAGGTGCTGCTGCTCGACGAGCCGTTCGGCGCGCTCGACGCCAAGGTGCGCAAGGAGCTGCGCGCGTGGCTCCGCGCGCTGCACGACGAGATCGGCACCACCACGGTGTTCGTGACGCACGACCAGGACGAGGCGCTCGAACTCGCCGACCGCGTCGTGGTGCTGAACAAGGGCCGCATCGACCAGATCGGCACGCCGGACGAGATCTACGACGAGCCGGCGACCCCCTTCGTGTTCGAATTCATCGGCGATAGCAACAAGCTGCCGGTGACGATCAACCACGGCCGCGTGCATCTCTACGAGCGGCGCGTGCCGCTCGGCGTCGACGTGATCGGCCACGGCGCCGCCTCGCTCTATGTGCGCCCGCAGCATTGGGACGTGGGCGCGCCGGACGGCAACAGCCTGGTCGGCGTCGTGCGCACGCTGACGCGTCACGGCTCGTTCCGCCGTCTCGACGTCGATCTCGGCGCCGGGGTCAAGGTGGACGTGGACGTGCCGGCCGAACGGCCGATCGCGCTCGGCGACCGGCTCGCGCTGAAGCCCACGCGCTGGCGCCTGTTCCTGCCGGACGGCCAGGCGGTGGCGAGCGGCACCAGCCCGCGTGCGGCCCTGCGCTCCCTGGCATGAGCGGGGAACTCCATAGCTAGGTCGCGCCCGCGACCGTTTGTCGCGGGGACCCAGCAGTATCACGATCAGGTCCGAGGCAACGACCAAGCGCATTGTTGCCTTGATGCCATGTAATGTGCTTCATCTTTCCGAGGATGGGGCTTACGCGGGTGCGGTTTCGAGACGTCCAAATAGTTCTATCGATTTGCCGGACCGGATCTTTCTCGCGCGCTGCGGAAGCTCACGGCATCTCACAACCAGCGGTCTCGCAAGCTGTGAAGCGGGTGGAGGACTACCTGGACCTCCGCTTGTTCGAGCGCTCCGGCTACGCAGTTCAACTGACCAAGATCGGCGCGGACGTCAAGAAATCTCTAGAGAAAATCGACGATATATTGCACAACCTGAAGGAGCCGCATACGCATAGCCGGCGTCTAAAGATTGGCCTTTCACCACTTCTGAGCGGCCGCGACGCCACGAAGCTCCTCAAGGAGGCGCTGGAGACGGAGGACATGACCTTCGACATCGAGTTCCTCGACGCCGCCCAGATGGCCTCGCGGCACGACTTCGACGTCCGCATCGTCCTGCCCGCCCTGCGCCGGCGCTCCACCGTCTGGGTCGACTTCCCGACCCGCTGGATCGGCACCAATCCCTCGACCTTCATCTATTCCAAGCAGGAATCCGACGTCTGGGACATGGCGCGCAACGCGCTCATCCAGAGCGGCAGCCAGGTCACCGGCGTGATCGAGGTGAACGACTGCGGCTACGCCTACCACATGGCCGCCGCGGGGGCCGGCTTCACCCCTTGCGTGATGACCTCGAACATTTCCTTCCGCGAGGACGAACTGCCCGGCCTGCCGCCGCTGCCGCCCGTCCGCCTCGACATCTTCGCACAGGCCTCGATCGCGAACCGGCTCCGCTCGAGCCTCGGCGCCGCGCGCTGAGCCCGTTCAGGCCGCGCGGGCGGCGACGATGCGCACCACGTCGGCCATGATGTCGGTCAACTGGAAGTCCTTCGGCGTATAGACCGCCGCGACGCCGAGCGAGCGCAGCTGTTGCGCGTCCTCGCTCGGGATGATGCCGCCGACCACCACCGGCACGTCGTCGAGGCCGGCGCCGCGCATCCGCTCCATCACGTCGGCGACGAGTGCCAGATGCGAGCCGGACAGGATCGACAGCCCGACCACATGCACGCTCTCCTCGAGCGCGGCGTTGACGATCTGCGCGGGCGTGAGGCGGATGCCCTCGTAGACCACCTCCATGCCGCAGTCGCGCGCGCGCACGGCGATCTGCTCGGCGCCGTTCGAGTGGCCGTCGAGGCCCGGCTTGCCGACCAGGAATTTGAGCCGCCGCCCGAGCTTCGCCGACACCGCCTCGACCGCGCCGCGCACCGGTGCGAGGTCGCCGGGTTCCTCGCGGGCGGCGCGCCCGACGCCCGTCGGCGCGCGGTATTCGCCGAACACCGCGCGCAGCGCCGCGCCCCATTCGCCCGTGGTGACGCCCGCCTTGGCGCAGGCGACGGAGGCTTCCATCACGCTGCCGCCCTCCGTGGCGACGCGCTTCAGGGTCTCGAGCGCCGCCGCCACCGCGGCGGGATCGCGCGCCGCGCGCCAGGCCGCGAGCGCCGCGATCGCCTCGGCCTCCACATGCGCCGGCACGGTCAGGATCGTCCCCTCGCCGGCGGTGAGCGGCGAGGCCTCGCTCTCGCGGAAGCGGTTGACGCCGACCACCACCGCCTCGCCGGCCTCGATGGCTTCGAGCCGGCGGCGGTTCGCCTCGACGAGCTTCTGCTTCATGTAGCTCGTCTCGACCGCCGCGACCGCGCCGCCCATGGCGTCGATGCGGCCGAGCTCCGCGCGCGCCTCCGCCACCAGTTCGGCGACCTTGGCCTCGATCTCGCGCGAGCCGGCGAAGATGTCGGCATAGTCGAGCAGGTCCGTCTCGTAGGCGAGGATCTGCTGCATGCGCAACGACCATTGCTGGTCCCATGGCCGCGGCAGGCCGAGCGCCTCGTTCCAGGCCGGCAGCTGCACCGCGCGGGCGCGGGCGTCGCGCGACAGGGTGACGGCGAGCATCTCGATCAGGATGCGGTAGACGTTGTTCTCCGGCTGCTGCTCGGTGAGGCCGAGCGAGTTGACCTGGACCCCGTAGCGGAACCGGCGGAATTTCGGGTCTTCGACGCCGTAGCGGTCGCGGCAGATCTCGTCCCACAGCGCCACGAAGGCGCGCATCTTGCAGATCTCGGTGACGAACCGCATGCCGGCATTGACGAAGAAGGAGATGCGGCTGACCGCCTCGGGAAAGTCCGCCGCCGGGATCGCGCCGCTCGCCTTCAGCCCGTCCAGCACCGCGACCGCGGTGGCGAGCGCGAAGGCGAGTTCCTGCACCGGCGTCGCCCCCGCCTCCTGCAGATGGTAGGAGCACACATTCATCGGGTTCCAGCGCGGCATCTCCCGGTAGGTCCAGGCGATCACGTCGGTGGTCAGGCGGAGCGAGGGCGCGGGCGGGAACACATAGGTGCCGCGCGACAGATATTCCTTGATGATGTCGTTCTGCGTGGTGCCGGCGAGCGCCTTGCGGTCGACCCCCTGCTCGTCGGCGGCCGCCGCATAGAGCGCGAGCAGCCACGGGGCGGTGGCGTTGATCGTCATGGAGGTGTTCATGCGGTCGAGCGGGATGCCCTCGAACAGGCGCCGCATGTCGCCGAGATGGGCGACCGGCACGCCGACCTTGCCGACCTCGCCGCGGGCGAGCGGGTGGTCCGGGTCGTAGCCGGTCTGGGTCGGCAGGTCGAAGGCGACCGAGAGGCCGGTCTGCCCCTTCTCCAGGTTGGAGCGGTAGAGGCGATTGGACTCCGCCGCGGTCGAGTGACCGGCATAGGTGCGGAAGATCCAGGGCTTGTCGCGCTCGCTCAACGGCATCTCGGCCCTCCCCCGGCCGACCAACGGGTCGGCCTCTCGAAGGGATAGAGCGTCAGGCGACCGCTGTCATGCCGTCAAATGGTCGGGGTGCTGCGGCGCACGCGTCAGCGCGTGGCCGACTTCAGCGCGGTGGTGCCGAGCAGCGCGAACGTCCCGGCCGTGACGGCGGCGAGGAACCACATATAGGGATTGGAGAACCGCTGCGGCAGAATGTAATGCGTCAAGCAATAGTCGAGGACGAAGATGCCCGAGAACGCGCCCGCCGTGATCACGACCATATTGCCGAAGATGCCGAAACTGAGCCTTTCCATCACGGCGTCCGCCAGGAAGCCGATCCAGAAGGACAGAAACAGGATCAGGGTGATGATCACCAACCAGGATGACAGTTCAAGTTGGACAAGCATGGTCGGCTCCCCGGCCGATTGTTCGTGAAGACCTCACGACACCCGTTCGCATCATCGAGCATTAGCATGGATGAAAACATCAGTCGGTTAATTTTCAAACCATATCAAAAAATAAGAACTGATAGCGTTAATGACGAACCGGTTAGGAAGCCTCCCTTTTAGGCCAAGTGCCGTAAAGGACGGCAAGTTTTAGACGCTGACCGCCGCCTCGCGCCGCCCCGGCGAGGGTCCGGCGGCCGTGGACCGCGCGCTCCGGTCCGGGCCCGGATGGACCGGCGGCCGGGTTTTTCCAGATCGCCCTTCGTCGAATGGATCCGCGCCGCGGCGCGGTCGATAATGCAGCCCCTTTTGCATTGCAGCATGACCTGCGGCAAGCTCATCGGGACGCCCGCGCCGCGCTTTCGCGGGCGCAGGGTCAACTGTCAGGGACGCCTCACCATGGCCAACACCGCAAGCGTCGACGCCTTCCCGACACCGCCCGCGGACGCCCCGCGCGATCTCTACGAGCCGGGCGAGATCCCCCCGCTCGGCCATGTGCCGGCGCGCATGTACGCCTGGGCCATCCGCCGCGAGCGGCACGGGCCGCCGGAAACGGCGATGCAGCTCGAGGTCGTGCCGACCTGGGAGATCGACAGCAACGAGGTGCTCGTGCTCGTGATGGCGGCGGGCGTCAACTACAACGGCATCTGGGCCTCGCTCGGCAAGCCGATCTCGCCGTTCGACGGCCACAAGCAGCCCTTCCACATCGCCGGCTCCGACGCCTCGGGGATCGTCTGGAAGGTGGGCGCCAAGGTGAAGGCCTGGAAGGTCGGCGACGAGGTCGTCATCCACTGCAACCAGGACGACGGGGACGACGAGGAATGCAATGGCGGCGACCCGATGCTGTCGCCCTCGCAGCGCATCTGGGGCTACGAGACGCCGGACGGCTCCTTCGCCCAGTTCTGCCGCGTCCAGGCGCGCCAGTTGCTGCCTCGCCCCAAGCACCTCACCTGGGAGGAGGCGGCCTCCTACACGCTGACGCTCGCCACCACCTATCGCATGCTGTTCGGCCACGAGCCGCACGCGCTCCGGCCGGGCCAGAACGTGCTCGTCTGGGGCGCCTCCGGCGGACTCGGCGTGTTCGCTGTGCAGATCTGCGCGGCGGCCGGCGCGAACGCGATCGGCGTCATCTCCGACCCGTCCAAGCGCGACTACGTGATGAGCCTCGGCGCGCGCGGCGTGATCAACCGCAAGGACTTCGAGTGCTGGGGGCAGATGCCCAAGGTCGGCACGCCCGAATACGACGCCTGGGCGAAGGAGGCGCGCCGCTTCGGCAAGGCGATCTGGGACATCACCGGCAAGGGCATCAATGTCGACATGGTGTTCGAGCATCCGGGCGAAGCCACCTTCCCGGTCTCCTGCTTCGTGGTGAAGCGCGGCGGCATGGTCGTGTTCTGCGCCGGCACGACCGGCTTCAACATCACCTTCGACGCCCGCTATGTCTGGATGCACCAGAAGCGCATCCAGGGCTCGCATTTCGCGCATCTGAAGCAGGCCGCCGCGGCGAACCGCTTCGTGCTCGACCGGCGCGTCGATCCCTGCATGTCCGAGGTGTTCCCCTGGGACAAGATCCCGGTCGCGCACACCAAGATGTGGAAGAACGAGCACGCGCCGGGCAACATGGCCGTGCTGGTCTCGGCCCCGAGGACCGGGCTGCGCAGCCTCGACGACGCGATCGAGGCCTCCCGGCGCTAACGCCCGCGCCCGCTTTCGGCGAACCCGCGGGGCGCGGCCGATCCGCCGGGCGGGAGACCGACGTCACATGCGGCCGGAGGGTACCTCGCCGAGCCATTCCAGATAGGAGCGGTTGATCTCCGCGCCGAGCAGGAAAATGATTCCGACGATGTAGAAGAAAATCATCGAGGCGATCACGCCCGCGAGGCCCGCATAGGTGCGGGTATAGGTCGCGAAGTGGCTGAAATAGTAGGAGAAGACGAAGCCCGCGACGAACCACAGCCCGAGCGTCACCAGCACGCCCGGCAGCACAACCGAGAAGGACTGCTTGCGCGCCGGCAGGAACAGATGCGCTGCGAGCAGGAAGCAGAACACCCCGAGCGAGAAGAAGACGAGCGGCAGCCGGTTGAACCAGGCGTAGTAGGGCGCGAGCTCCGGGATGACCGGGATGAGGAAGTCCCACACCACCGGCAGCACCACGACCAGGAAGCCGAGGCCGAGGATGGTGATCCCGCCGACCAGCATGAAGAACGTGCCTTCCAGCCGCCGGATCAGGAAGTGGCGCGAATCATAGGCGCGATAGGCATAGTTGAGGCCCATGCGCAGGCTCTCCACCAGCCCGGTCACGATGACGACGAGCAGGATCGCGCCGACCGTCAGCACCTGCGCCTGCGAGCCGCCGAGCACGGCCGACAGCTCCGGCTTCAGGATCTTGACCACCTCCTCGGGCAGCACCGAGAAGATCCCGCCCGTCCCCTGCTCGGCCGCCCTGGCGAGGTCGGCGCCGCCCCAGTAGCCGGCGAGGCCGGTGATGAGGATCATGAAGGGAAACAGCGAGAACAGCACCGCGAAGGCGATATTGGAGGCGTGCGCGAAGGATTCGTTGCGGAGCAGACCCCAGTAGAAGCTCTCCCACAGCACCCAGCCGACGGCGCGCAGCCCCCTCGGGCGCTGCCTGTTCGCCGGTTCGGTCGGATAGTCGGTCGAGACCGGGTCAGTCATGGGACTTTGATGGGGCTCCGCCGCGCGGGAGACGAAGGTCCGGCGGCCGCCGACCTCGGTCGAGCCTCCGAACCCCGGGCCGCTCGGCGCCGGCACCGGAACCGATTTTGCCGGGGATTGCAAGAGGGTCCGATCTTGCCCCATGGTGCCGCGCCGTTCGAGATCGGACGCGGTCGCCGGCCCCTGCGTTTTTGCCGCATTGGCGCGGGACAAGGAGCGCCCGGCGGGCTTGCCTCGCCGCCGCCGGCCGCCGCCGATCCGGTCGCGACCGCCTGGTTTCAGCTTTCTGCGAGGAATTCCCCGCCTTGACGTCTCGATCTTCCCTCGTCGCCCGGCTGGCCGTCGCCGTTCTCCTCGCCGTCGGTGGCCTCGCGGCGATCCCCGGCGCGCCGGCGCAGACGCCCCCCGGCGCCCCCGCCCCGACCACTGCGCCGGCCCCGGCTCCCCCCGCCGCGCCGCCCGCATCCCCAGCCGGCCCGGCGGCGCCGGAGGCGAAGAAATCCGAGGCGCAGGTGCAGCTCGACGCGCTCCGCGCCGAGATCGACCAGATCGCCGCCGGCGTGCAGCGCGAGGGCCTGTCGGATCGGCAACTGGTCGTGTTCCGCACCCGCGCCGAGGAGATCCGCGCCCAGGCGGGCGCCGTGGCGGATGCCAACCAGCCGGCCTCCCAGGCGGTCGAGGCGCGGCTGAAGCAGCTCGGCCCGCCCCCGGCCGCGCCGAAGGAGGGCGAGGCGCCCGTCGTCGAGGCCGAGGAGGTGAAGCGCGAGCGCGACCAGCAGAGCCGCCTGCTCGGCGAATTGCAGGGTCTCGTCAAGCAGGCCGGCGTCATCCAGCTGAAGGCCGACGAGGTCATCAAGGCGACCGGCGACCAGCGGCGCGACCGCTTCACGCGGGAACTCCTCGAACAGTCGCGCTCGGTGCTCGATCCGACCCTCTATGTGGAGGCGGGCGCGGCGCTGCCCTCCGTGTTCAACGGGTTCCGCCTGCTCGTCTCCGACTGGGTCGGACTGCTCGTCGAGCGCGGCGGCCGCACCGCCATGGCGCTGCTCGGCGTGGCGCTGGTGTTCGCCTTCATCCTGCTCCGCCCGGTCCGCCGCCGCCTGATCGTGCTGACCGAACGCGACGCCCAGGCCGCGGCGCCGCCGCCGTTCCGCACCACCGGGGCGGCGATCGGCATCGTCCTCTTCAACGTGCTGCTGCCGCTCGCCGCGTTCGCGGCCCTCTACTGGACCCTGACCAGCCTCGACCTGACGCCGAGCCGGATCGAGGCGACGCTGCGCGCCGTCATCGCCGGCGTGTTCGCGGCCTCGGTGGTCTATTCGCTGGCGCTCGCCGTGCTGGCGCCCTCGAAGCCGACCTGGCGGCTCCTTGCCGTCGGCGACGGCACGGCCTCCTATCTGATGGGCCTGTTCGTCGGCCTCGGCGTGACCTTCGGCACCGGCATGTTCGTGCATCGCATGCTCGACGTGCTGGCCGCGCCGGTGCAGCTCTTCATCGCCGCCTCCGGCTTCTTCGCCATCATCGAGATCACGCTCCTGCTCATGGCGCTGCGCTCGGTGGCGCGCAGCCTCGCCGGCGAGGCGGAGGGCGACGCGCAGCCCGCGGGCGACGCGACCGAGCGCGAGCACAGCCTCATGTGGCGCTGGATCGTGCCGGTCGCCTGGCTCGCCGCCTTGGTCGGGCTCGGCGCGGCGGCGGCCGGCTATGTGGCGCTCGCCCGCTTCATCTCGTCGCAGATGATCTACGCGGCGGCGATCGTCGCCTCGCTCTATGTGCTCCTCATCTTCGTCGACGAACTGATCGCCTACGCGTTCAGGCGCGACACGGCGGTCGGCGCCTCGGTCAACCGGTCGACGGGCATCTCGCGCGAGGCGGTGGAACAGTTCGGCGTCGTCCTCTCCGGCTTCGCGCGGCTCTTCCTCATCGCGCTCGCCGCGGTGCTGATCCTGGTGCCGTGGGGGCTCGATTCCGCCGACATCCTCGGCGGCGCCAAGCAGGCCTTCTTCGGCTTCAGGGTCGGCGGGCTGACCATCTCGCCCTCCTCGATCCTGATCGGCATCGTGGTGCTGTTCATCGGCATCGTGATGACGCGCGGCATCCAGGGCTGGCTCGACCAGCGCTTCCTGCCGAAGACCCGCCTCGACGCCGGCCTGAAGAACTCGATCCGTACCGCCTTCGGCTATTCGGGCTATGTGGTCGCCGTCGCGCTCGCCTTCTCCTCGGTCGGCCTCAGCCTCGACAACATCGCGATCGTCGCCGGCGCACTCTCAGTCGGCATCGGCTTCGGCCTGCAGTCGATCGTCAACAACTTCGTGTCCGGCCTGATCCTGCTCGCCGAGCGGCCGATCAAGGCGGGCGACCTCGTCGAGGTCGGCGCGGAAAAAGGCTTCGTGCGCAAGATCAACGTGCGCTCGACCGAGATCGAGACCTTCGACCGGGCGAGCCTGATCGTGCCGAACTCCTCGCTCATCACCGGCAATGTGAAGAACTGGATGCACCGGGACATCACCGGCCGGGTCGTCGTCAATGTCGGCGTCGCCTATGCGGTCGATCCGGACCGGGTGAGGGAAATCCTGCTCGCCGCCGCCAAGGCGCACAAGCTCGTCCTGATCTTCCCCTCGCCGAGCGCCTTCCTGGTGAATTTCGGCCTGACCGGCCTCGAATTCCGGCTGATCTGCACGGTCGCCAACGTCAACGACGCCTTCGGGGTCGAGTCCGACCTGCGCTTCGCCGTGCTGAAGCGCTTCAAGGAGGAGGACATCGAGCTCGCCAACGCGCAGCGCGCGGTCAATCCGAGCCAGGTGCAGGACCTGCGCTCGGTCATGCAGGCCTTCCTCAAGGACCAGCCCGGCTGACATATTCGCCAGGGCGGGCCCGCGCCGCTAGTCTCGCCCGCGAATCGGCGCCCGGCGATAACCGCGCGCCCGTCCGCGACCCAAGGACTCCACCGCCATGCCGACCTACCGCACCGCCCTCGCCATCGCCGCCGCCGGCCTCGCGGCCGCCTGTTCGAGCGCGCCGGTCGTGGAGCCGACGCCCGCCTTCTACCAGCGGCTCGACCAGACCGGGCGCGGCGTCGACCCCGCCTCCTCGCTCTCCATGATCAACCAGTATCGCGGCAATCTCGGCGCCCCGCCGCTCCGGTGGGACCCGACGCTCGCCCGCGTCGCCCAGGCCCAGGCCGACCGCATGGCCGCCGCCGACAAGCTCCTGAGCGAAGAGGACGCCCATACCGACCGCGAACTCGCCGCCGCCGGGGTCCGCTACAAGACCTACCGGACCAACCTCTCCGCCGGCTACCGCACCTTCGCGGAAGCCTTCTCCGGCTGGCGCGAGCTGAAGACGCACAACGCCAACATGACCAACCCGCAGACGTCCCTCATCGGCCTCGCCACCGCCGCGGCGCCTTCGTCGAAATACAAGATCTTCTGGGTCATGGTGGTGGTCGAACCGGCCTGAGGCGGTTGCCGGGCGTAGCCGCCGGTTCTAGTGTCCGCCCGCTCAATCCATGAAAAGTCCGGGCCATGCTCGAGCGGCGCGACACCTACGAGGCCCTGATCCGGGACTTCCGCTGGCAGATCCCGGCCCGCTACAACATGGCCGAGGCCGCCTGCGACCGCTGGGCCGCGGCCGAGCCCGACCGGGTCGCGATCCTCGACCACCACGGCGACGGCCGCACCGAGGCCTGGAGCTACGGCCGGCTCGCCGAACAGTCGAACCGGCTCGCCAACGCGCTCCGCGCCCTCGGCGTCGCGCGCGGCGACCGGGTCGCTATCCTGCTGCCGCAGTCGCCGGAGACGGCGGTCGCTCATTTCGCTGTTTATAAACTCGCCGCCGTCGCGCTCCCGCTCGCCGCACTGTTCGGCGTCGAGGCGCTCGTCTACCGGCTCGCCAATGCGGGCGTGACGGCGATCGTCACCAACGCGGCCGGCCTCGCCAAGCTCGCGGAGATCCGCGCGGACCTGCCCGGCCTCCGCGCCGTGCTCTCGGTCGACGGCGCCGGCGACGCGCCGGGGGGCTTCGCGGCCGACTATCACGCGCTCGTCGCCGCCGCCTCGCCCCAATTCACGCCCGAGCCGACCGGCCCGGACGATCCGGCGCTGATGATCTACACGTCGGGCACGACGGGTCCGCCGAAGGGCGCGCTGCACGGCCACCGCGTCCTGCTCGGCCATCTGCCCGGCATCCAATTCGCCCATGAGTTCCTGCCGCAGCCGGGGGACCTGATGTGGACGCCGGCCGACTGGGCCTGGGCTGGCGGGCTCCTCAACGCACTGCTGCCGGCCTTGAATTTCGGCGTGCCGGTGCTCGCCCACCGGTTCGAGGGCTTCGATCCGGAGCGCGCCTTCCGGCTCGTGGCGGACCATGGCGTGCGCAACGCCTTCATCCCGCCGACCGCGCTGAAGCTGATGCGCCTCGTGCCCGACCCGCTCGCCCGCTTCGACCTGAAGCTCCGCACCATCGGGTCGGCCGGCGAGGCGCTCGGCTCGGAGACCTACGACTGGGGCCGCGGCGCGCTCGGCGTGCCGATCAACGAGTTCTACGGCCAGACCGAATGCAACACGGTGATCGCCTCCTGCGCGGCGCTCGGCGTCTCGCGCGCCGGGACCATCGGCAAGGCCGCGCCGGGGCATACGGTCGCCATCATCGACGACGCCGGCAATCGTCTGCCGCCCGGCGCGCTCGGCCAAATCGCGATCGCGAGGCCCGACCCGGTGATGTTCCTCGGCTACTGGGGAAAGCCCGAGGCGACGGACGAGAAGTTCGTCGGCGACTGGATGACGACCGGCGACCAGGGGATCATGGACCAGGACGGCTATGTCCAGTTCGTCGGGCGCGACGACGACGTGATCACCTCGTCGGGCTACCGGATCGGCCCGGCCGAGATCGAGGATTGCCTCGCCGGCCACCCGGCCGTGGCCCTCGCCGCCGTGGTCGGCAAGCCGGACCCGCTCCGCACCGAGATCGTGAAGGCCTATGTGCGCCTCGCGCCGGGCTTCGGCCCCGGCGAGGCGCTCGTCGCGGAAATCCGCGCGCATGTGCGCAACCGCCTGTCGGCGCATGAGTATCCGCGCGAGATCGCGTTCGTGCCGGAGATCCCGCTCACCACCACCGGCAAGGTGATCCGCCGCTTCTTCCGGGAACAGGCGCGCGCCGAGGCGGCGGCCGAACAGGCGAAGCGCAACTGGGAGTGATCAGCGCTTCGCGGCCGCCGCCTCGCGGGCCCCGCGCAGCACGAACACGCCCTGCTGGCCGAACAGGTTCCAGAACCACCAGGGTGCCGTCAGGCTCATCTTCTGGCCGCGCGCGTCGAGCGCGATCGCCTTTTCGGTCTTCGCGCCGATGTCGGGTTCCTTGGTCAGCTCGATGAAGTCGCGGATCGTGCAGAAATGGATGTTCGGCGTGTCGTACCAGCTGTGCGGCAGGTCCTCGGTGACCGGCATGCGGCCGCGCAGCAGGAATTGCAGCCTGACCGAGACATGGCCGAAATTCGGGATCGAGACGATCACCCTGCGCCCGATGCGCAGGAGATGCTTCAGCACCTCCTTCGGTCGCTCGGTCGCCTGGATGGTCTGGCTCAGGATGACATAGTCGAAGGCGTCGTCGGGGTAGTAGACGAGGTCCTTGTCGGCGTCGCCCTGGATCACCGAAAGCCCGCGCGCCACGCAGGAGTTCACCCCGCTCTGGCTGAGCTCGATGCCGCGTCCGTCCACGTTGCGGGTCGCCGCGAGCAGCTCCAGGAGCGCGCCGTCGCCGCAGCCGACGTCGAGCACGCGCGAGCCGGGCTCCACCAGCTCCGCGATGACCCGGAGATCGATCCGGTTCTCCGGTACGATCGGGCGGCCGTTCGCCTGCAGCGTCACGCGGGGACCCCTTACCTCAAGCCGCGGGCGCGGGCGGCGCTGCCGATGAAGCCGCGCATGATCTGGAACAGCTCCGGCTCGTCGAGCAGGAAACTGTCGTGGCCGCGGTCGGTGACGATCTCGGCGAAGGAGACGCTCGCGCCCGCGGCGTTCAGCGCATGCACCACCGCGCGGCTCTCCGAGGTGGGGAACAGCCAGTCGGAGGTGAACGAGATCAGGCAGAAGCGCGTCTTCGTGCCCTTGAAGGCGTCGGCGAGCACGCCGCCGTGCTCGGCCGCCATGTCGAAATAGTCCATGGCGCGCGTCACGTAGAGATAGGAGTTGGCATCGAACCGGTCGACGAAGCTGAGGCCCTGGTGGCGCAGATAGCTCTCGATCTGGAAGTCGCTGTCGAAGCCGAAGGTCGGCCGGTCGCGGTCCTGCAGCCGTCGCCCGAACTTCTGGTGCAGCGACACCTCCGACATATAGGTGATATGCGCTGCCATGCGGGCGACCGCGAGGCCCTTGCGCGGGCTCGTCCCCTCCTCGAGATAGCGCCCGCCGCGCCAGTCCGGATCGGCCATGATCGCCTGCCGGCCCACTTCGTGGAAGGCGATGTTCTGCGAGGAGTGGCGCGCGCCCGCCGCGATCGGCAGCGCGGCGAAGACCCGCTCCGGGAAGGCGGAGGCCCATTGCAGCACCTGCATGCCGCCCATGGAGCCGCCGAGGACGAGGAAAAGCTGGTCGATGCCGAGGTGGTCGACGAGGGCGGCCTGCGAGCGGACCATGTCGCCGATCGTGACGACCGGCAGTTCGAGGCCCCAGCGCTTGCCCGTCGCCGGGTTGATCGAGGCCGGCCCGGTGGTCCCCATGCAGCCGCCGAGCACATTGGCGCAGATCACGAAATACCGGTCCGTGTCGATCGGCTTGCCGGGCCCGACGATCAGGTCCCACCAGCCGGACTTGCCCGTCACCGGGTGGATGTTGTGCACGTGCTGGTCGCCGGTCAGCGCGTGGCAGATCAACACCGCGTTCGACTTCGAGGCGTTGAGCGTGCCGTAGGTCTGGTAGGCGATCTGCCAGGGCGTCAGCTGGTGGCCGCTGTCGAGCGGCAGCGGCCGCTCCGGGCCGAAATAGGCGACATGGCTGTCCGGCTCGACGGCCTGGCGCTGGCGCCTCGCCTCGACCGCATCGTCCACGTCCTTGACGTCGCTCACGCCCATGCCCGCCGAACCACTGTCGAAAAGTCGCATCCCGGGCGGGCGGCCGGCCGCCTGATCCCAAGGAGTGCAGGGTTTCGATCCAAGCATGGGCCGCTGTCAACGTTTTCTTTGATTTCACCGGCCCGCCTGCCTAGAAATACGGCCTCGCCGCGGGCGGCCCATGACGGCGGCCCGGTCGGCCCCAAGGCAGAGCTCGCCATGACCGAAGAGACCCTCGTCCATCCCCGTCCGCGCAAGGGCGTCCTCGACATCGCCCCTTATGTGCCCGGCAAGTCCACCGCGACGGGCGGGGCAAAGCTGCACAAGCTCTCGTCGAACGAGACGCCGCTCGGCGCGAGCCCGCGCGCGATCGAGGCCTTCCTCGCCACCGCGACGAAGCTCGAACTCTATCCGGACGGCTCGGCGACCGCGCTCCGCGAGGCGATCGGGCGGACCTACGGCCTGTCGCCCGACCGCATCCTGTGCGGCGCCGGCTCCGACGAGATCCTGAACCTGCTCGCGCAGGCCTATGTGGGGCCGGGCGACGAGGCGATCTATTCCGAGCACGGCTTCCTCGTCTACCCGATCGCCGTGACGGGCGCGGGCGGCACGCCGGTCGCGGTCAAGGAGCGCGACCTGACCGCCGACGTGGACGCGATGCTGGCCGCCGTGACGCCGCGCACGAAAATCCTGTTCCTCGCCAATCCGAACAATCCGACCGGCACCTATCTGCCCTTCGACGAGGTGAAGCGGCTGCATTCCGGACTGCCGCGCCACGTCCTCCTCGTGCTCGACGCGGCCTATGCGGAATATGTGAAGCGCAACGACTACGAGAGCGGCATCGAGCTCGTCTCAACCTCGTCGAATGTGGTGATGACGCGCACCTTCTCGAAGATCTACGGGCTCGCGGGCTTGCGGCTAGGCTGGGTCTACGGCCCCGCCCCTGTGATCGACGCGCTGAACCGCATCCGCGGGCCGTTCAACGTCTCGCTGCCCGCGATCGAAGCCGGCATCGCGGCGATCGAGGACCACGACCACACCGCCCGCGCCGCCGAGCACAACAAGACGTGGCTGACGCGCGTCACCGAGGCGCTCGGCGCGCTCGGGCTCACCGTGACGCCGAGCGTCGGCAATTTCGTGCTGATCCATTTCCCCGACGCGCCCGGCAAGCGCGCGGCGGACGCCGACGCCCATCTGCTCCGGCACGGCATCGTGCTTCGGCGCATGGAGAGCTACGGGCTGCCGGGCGCGCTGCGCATGACGATCGGCTCCGCCGAGGCGAACGAGGCCGCCATCGCGGCGCTCAAGGAGTTCATGGCGTGACCGACATCCAGAAACCCGTGTTCGGCCGGCTGGCGCTCGTCGGCATCGGCCTGATCGGCTCGTCCCTCGCCCGCGTCGCCCGCCGCGAGGGCCTCGCCGGCGAGATCGTGATCGCCACGCGCCGGCCGGAGACGCTCGCCCGCGCGGAGGAACTCGGCCTCGGCGACCGCTACACGCTGAGCGCGCGGGAGGCCGTGGAGGGCGCCGACTGCGTGATCGTCTCCGTGCCGGTCGGCGCGTCGGGCGCGGTCGCCGCCGAGATCGCGCCGGGCCTGAAGCCGGGCGCGATCGTCTCGGATGTCGGCTCCGTCAAGGGCGACGTGGTGCGCCAGATGGCGCCGCACATCCCCGCCGGCGTGCATTTCGTGCCGGCCCATCCGATCGCCGGCACGGAGCATTCCGGCCCCGACGCGGGCTTCCCGGATCTCTTCAAGAACCGCTGGACCATCCTGACGCCGCCGCCCGGCGCCGATCCGGACGCGGTCGAACGCCTCGCCGCCTTCTGGCGCGGCACGGGCGCGCGGGTAGAGACGATGGAGCCCGCCCACCACGACCTGGTGCTCGCCATCACCAGCCACATCCCGCACCTGATCGCCTACAACATCGTCGGCACCGCCTCGCATCTCGAAGCGGTGACGGCGTCGGAGGTGATCAAGTTCTCGGCCGGCGGCTTCCGTGACTTCACCCGCATCGCGGCCTCCGACCCGACCATGTGGCGAGACGTCTTCCTGCACAACAAGGGCGCCGTGCTGGAAATGCTCGGCCGCTTCATCGAGGACCTGTTCGTGCTGCAGCGGGCGATCCGCTTCAGCGACGGCGACCAGCTGTTCGACCTCTTCACCCGCACCCGCGCGATCCGGCGCGGCATCATCGATGTGGGCCAGGACACGGCCGCGCCCGATTTCGGCCGGCAAGCCGTGGAAAAGCGGGGGGACGGGACGCGCGACGCCTGAGCGCGCCCCGAAGCGCCCGCCCTCCAGACGACCAGGACGCCGCATGCCGTTTTCGCCGCTCGATTCGCGCCTGCTCGGCCCCCTCTTCGTCCGGCCGCCCATGGCGCGCGTGTTCGACGACACGACGCTCATCGCAGCCATGCTGCGGGTTGAGGCCGCGCTCGCGCGCGCGGAAGCCGCGGTCGGCCTCGTGCCGCACGAACTGGTCGATGCGCTGGAACAGCTGACGCCCGCGGATTTCAACCTCGACGCGCTCGGCCGCGGCACCGGCCTCGCCGGCGTGCCGGCGATCCCCTTCGTGAAGACGCTGCAGATCAAGCTGCCACGCGACCTCGAGCCCTACGCGCACAAGGGCGCGACCACCCAGGACATCGCCGACACCGCCTTCGTGCTGCAGATGCGGCAGGCCTTCACGCTGCTCGCCGACGACCTCGCGGGCATCCTCGCCGGCCTGGCCAAGCTCGCCGAGCGGCACATGCGCACGCCCTGCGTCGGCCGCACCTACGGCCAGCAGGCGGCACCGGTCAGCTTCGGCTACAAGGTGGCGGTCTGGCTCGCCGGCATCGCGGAAGCCGCCGCCCGCTTCGAGGAGGTGCGCGGCCGCGCGCTCGTCGCCTCCCTCGGCGGGCCGGTCGGCACGCTCGCCGGCCTCGGCGCGCTCGGCCCGGCCGTGCTCGACCAGTTCGCCGCCGAACTCGGCCTCGGCCGCCCGCCGATCGCCTGGCATGTGCGCCGCGCCGGCTTCGCCGAGGTCGGCACCATGCTCGCGACGCTCCTGGGCGCGCTCGGCAAGATGGCGGCCGACATCGCCTTCATGGCCGCGACCGAAGTGGGCGAGGTGGCCGAGCCCTGGGTGAAGGGCCGCGGCGGCTCGTCCTCCATGCCGCACAAGCGCAACCCGGTCGGCGCCACCGTCATCCTCGCCGCCGCGGAGAACGCCGTCGGCCTCGCCTCGACCCTGCTGCGCTCCCTACCGGCGACCGAGGGCCGCCCGGTCGGCGCCTGGCACGCCGAGTGGCATGCGCTGCCGCAGCTGTTCGGGCTCGCGAGCGGCGCGCTCGCCGAGGCGCGCACGATCGCCGAGGGCCTGGAGGTGGATGCGGAGCGGATGCTCGCGAACCTGAACCTGACGCGCGGCCTCATCTTCGCCGACGGCGCCGCCGCGGTGCTCGCGCCCCTGATGGGCCGCGGCCGCGCGCACGACCTGGTCGAGGCGGCCGCCCAGACGGTCCGCCGCGATCGTGTGACGCTCGGCCAGGCGATCCTCGCCGCGCCGAACTGCCCCGACGCTCTCGATCACGCCACGCTTGCCGCAGCGCTCGACCCGACCGCCGCGATCGACGCCGCCGCGCAGTGGGTGCCGCCGGTCATCCTGGAGGCACACCGCGTCCGCGGCCTTATCGGCGCCGGCACGGACGCCTGAGCGCTCTTACTCGCCGAGGCCGAGGCTGCGGTCGAGCCGGACGACGACGCCTTGGTTGCCGTCGAGGTCGACTATGCCGTCGATGCGCGTGCCCTCAAGCGACCGGTCGGTCGCCACCACGATCTCGCCGCCGAGCCCCGCTTCCAGCGTCACCCGCTGCGGCTCGCCCGACAAGGCGAGCGCCACCAGGAAGCTCTCGTCGCCGTGGGTCCGGGCGTAGGTGAGGAGGTCGCCCTCCGCGTCGAGATGCAGATAGCGGCCGATCGACAGGGCCGGATGGGCGCGCCGGCAGCCGATCAGCCGGCGATGCAAAGCCAGCAGGGAGTCCGGGTCCTCGGCCGCCGCCGCCACGTTGCGGATGGCGTGGTCGAGGCCGAGCGGGAGCCACGGGGTGCCGTCGGTGAAGCCGCCGTTCGGCGACTTGTCCCAGGGCATCGGCGTGCGCGCGCCGTCCCGGCCGAAGCCGAAGCCGGGCACGTTGCGCTCGAACGGGTCCTGAACGTCCGCGCCGCCGATCGCCACCTGCTCCATGCCGATCTCGTCGCCATAGTAGATCGTCGGCGTGCCGCGGAGCGTGAGGAGCAGCATGGCGGCGACCGGTGCCTGCGCGGGGCCCACGCGCGTCGCGACGCGCGGCTTGTCGTGGTTGCCGAGCACCCAGTTGGGCCATCCGCCGTCCGGCAGGCTCCCCTCATAGGCGGTGACGATGCGGTCGATGTCGCGCGCATGCCAGGGCGCGTCGATGAGCGCGAAATTGAACGGCAGATGCGCGCCGTCGAGCTTCTCGCCGTAATAGCGGACGAGCCGCTCGACCGGCAGGTAGATCTCGCCGATCAGCACCCGCTCGGGAAAGGCGTTGATCACGGCGCGCATCTCGCGCACGATCTCCTGCACCTCGCTCTGGTCGGCCGTGTAGAGCTGGACGAGCCGCCGGGTCGGTGCGTCGCCGTCCTTCCAGTTCGGGTCGACCGGGTTGTCGCGGAACTGGTCGTCCTTCACCAGATGCCACATCACGTCGACGCGGAAGCCGTCGACGCCGCGCTCGAGCCAGTAGCGCATCGCGCCATAGACCGCCTCGCGCACCGCCGGATTGCGCCAGTTGAGGTCGGGCTGCGCGGCCAGGAAGGCGTGGTAGTAATATTGCCCGGTCGCCGCGTCGTACTCCCAGGCCGATCCGCCGAACTCCGAGAGCCAGTTGTTGGGCGGCCCGCCATCCGGCGCCGGATCGCGCCAGATATACCAGTCGCGCTTCGCCGCATCCTTCGACGAGCGGCTCTCCAGGAACCATTCCGACTGGTCGGAGGTGTGGTTCGGGACGAGGTCGAGCAGCAGCTTCAGGCCGCGGTCGTGCACGGCGGCGAGCAGCCCGTCGAAATCCTCGAGCGTGCCGAAGATCGGGTCGATCGCCCGGTAGTCGGCCACGTCGTAGCCGAAATCCTTCATGGGCGACAGGAAGATCGGCGACAGCCAGACGGCGTCGACGCCGAGCGCGACGAGATGGTCGAGCCGCCGTCCGATGCCGGCGAGGTCGCCGATGCCGTCGCCGTTGGAATCCTGGAACGAGCGCGGATAGATCTGGTAGATCACCCCGCGCTTCCACCATTCGACTTCGGTCATGCGTCGTCCTCCGGGTCGCGGGCGGCGTCGAGGTCGGTTGCGGCGGCGGCGAGCAGCGTGGCGGCGCGGCCCTCGAAGCGGTAGCCGTCCCGCGTCTCGAACGGCGCCATGCCGCGCCCGCCGTAGCGAAGCTCCTCGCTGCCGATGAGCCGCCGCCAGCCCTCCGGCCCCGGCGGGGCCACGAGCGGCGTGGCGAGCGTCGCGCTCACATGGTCCCCGCCGAGATTGATGATGAGGAGACGATCGAGGGACGGGTCGGTTCCCCGGTAGCGCAGGAACACGACATCGCCGACCGCGCCGGAATGGAGCCCCGCCGATCCCTGCAGGCGGAGCGTCGGGTCCTCGCGCCGGAGCCGCAGCGCGTCCCGGTGGAGCAGGAGCACGGGATTGTCCGGCGTGCAGTCCGACCAGTCGAGGACCGAGCGCCGATAAGTCGCGGGCGCGGCCGGATCCGGCACCGGTTCGCCCTTCGCGCTCGGGAACTGGCCCATGAAGGCCATGCGCCCCTCGCGCACCGCCCGGGCGAGCTCGGGGCCGTGGTCGGCGAAGTAGTGGAACGGCCGGCGCGAGCCGAACTCCTGGCCCTGGAACAGCATGGGCGTCTCGGGCCCGACCAGCAGCATCAGCGTCATGGCGCGCAGCAGCGCCGGGTCGGCGAGCACCGAGAGCCGGTCACCGGTCGTCGAATTGGCGACCTGGTCGTGATTTTCCAGGAAGGCGATGAAGTGCTTCGGTTCCATGTCGAGGGCCGGCGTGCCGCGCGGCTTCTTCTGCCAGGCGGAGCGCTGGCCCTGCATCAGGAAGCCGTGCCGGAGCGCCGCCGCGAGCTCGTTGGCGTCGCCCGTGTAGTCGGAATAATAGGCCTCGCGGAAGCCGGTCAGCACGACGCGGGCGGCGTGGTGCAGGTCGTCGTTCCACAAGGCGTCGATGCCGCAGCCGCCCGCTTCGGGCGGCGCCAGGAGCCGCGTGTCCTGCGGCTCGTTCTCGGCGACGACGAGAACGCGCCGTCCGGGTGCCGCGGCGCGGGCGGCGGCGGTCACGTCGGCGACGATGTGGCGCGGCGAGGCGTCGAAGATCTGCTGGGTGGCGTCGAGGCGGAGGCCATCCATGTGGAACTCGCGCACCCAATAGGCGGCATTTTCCGTGAAGAAGTCCCGCACCGGACCCGCGCCGGGACCGTCGAAATTGATCGGCTCGCCCCACTCGTTCTCATAGGTCGTCGAAAAATAGTGCAACGCGAAGGCGCGGAGATAGGCACCGTCCGGTCCGACATGGTTGTAGACGACGTCGAGGATCACCCCGATGCCGAGTTGGTGGGCACAGTCGACGAGGTAGCGCAGGTCGTCCGGCGTGCCATGCAGCGCGGTCGGCGCGAACAGGCCGACCCCGTCATAGCCCCAGCCGAACCGGCCCGAATAGTCGGCGAGGGGCATCAGTTCGACCACGGTAACGCCGAGATCGGCGAGATGGGCGAGGCGGTCGGCCGCCGCCCGGTAGGTGCCCTCCGGCGTGAAGGTGCCCACATGCAGCTCCATGACGACCGATCCTTCGAGCGCCACGCCGCGCCAGCCGGCGTCCGACCATGCGAAGGCGGAGGCATCGATCACCTCGCTGAGCCCGTGCGGCCCGTCCGGCTGGCTGCGTGAAGCGGGATCGGGCAGCACGAGGTCGAGGCCGGGCACGCGGAAGCCGTAGCGGCTGCCGGCCCGGACGTCGGCGACGACAGCGGCGTGGTAGCCGTCCTGATCCCGTCGGAGGTCGTGCTGGCGGCCGTCCACCACCAGCTCCACGGTGGCATGGTCGGGCGCCCAGATGCGGAACGAGACAAGCTCGCGACCGGCCGGCTCGGCGCCGATCGCCATGCTGCGTTGAGGCTCGACAAGCAATGGGATCCCCCGCGGTCGTGCATGCGCGCCCGGCGGCCGATCAACCCGCTGCGGCGCCGACGGTTCCTTAGTCAGGCGGCGGAACGATCCGGGGGCCCGGCCGTTGTGACTGGTCAGACCCGCCTGCTCCTTTTCGAGGACCCGTCATGGCCATCGTCCCGGCACAGACCCGGCGGCTCATCGCCGCTTCCAAGCCTGCCCGCATCGTGGTCCCGCTCCTGGGCGGCGGGAAGCCGCGTGCCCCGCAACCGGGTTCCAAGAGCCTCGCCGCGCGCGGCGGCCTCACGGGCGGCGGCGGCGCCGCGCTCGCAGCACCTGCGGCGCGCTGACGAGCGCCTATAACTGAAGCCGGCACAGAACTTGCTCAGCTCACCGTGATGGGCCGCGCGACAGATAGATTGATGGCAATTTGTGCAAGCATCTGTGGTCGCGCTGTCTCATCATGGCACAATCGGTTCAGCCAGGGGGAGAACGCGCCGCAATGAGTCGCTCGCTGAAGGTCCTGTTCTGCGAAGACCAGCCGATCGTTGCCGCGGATCTGGAACACATGATCGACCAGATGGGCCACCAGCCGATCGGCCCGGCCCGGTCGCTCGAGCAAGCCCTGGATCTCGCCGATCGCCACGCGATCGACGCGGTCGTCCTCGATCTGGAACTGGCCGACGGCCACACCGGCGCGATGGTCGGGGAAGTGCTCGCCCGGCGCGGCGTGAAGGTGGTGGTGGTCTCCGGCCATTCGGAGGTCGACCCGCGCATCGCGGCGGTCCCGCACACCTTCCTCGCCAAGCCGCTCCGGCCCGAGGCGCTCGCGCTGGTTCTGAAGCGCGTCGCGGCGCAGCTCGCACCGCGGCTCATGCCGGTCCCGGTCGCCGCCGAGTAAGCCCTCCGGCCCTATGCCGCGTGATGCTCAGCTCCTCGGCGTTCTGATCCGCGCGAGCAGCTGGCTGATGTCGCGCACGGTACGCGCCGGGCTGTCCGGCCGCGTCTCCGGCTGCCCGAAACCCGGACCATCGCCGGCCTGAACGTCGCCGGCCTGACCGGGATCCTCCGAGCCGGTATCCGCATTCATCTGCCGGTTTCCCGCCTCGCCCCCCGCGTCGGCCTGAAGCTCCCGCTCGTCTTCGTCTTCCGGATCCGCGCGCGACGTGCTCCCGTCGCCCGGGTCGTCGGCGTCCGCCGCCTCCTCGCCCTTGGCCGCCTCGCCGTCCTGGTCCGATTGCACGAATTCGGCCGCGCCCTCCATCGGATAGGCCGCCTCCTCGATGGGCACGCCGGCGGCTTCCGCGGCGAGGCTGACGTCGGACGGCGCGTCCTCGGCCTCGGCCGGCTCCGTCGACGACGCGGACTTGAGCGCCCCGGCGATCCACGCGCCGACCGCCAGCCGCTCGCCGTCCACCAGCACGATGTCGGCGTTGGAGGCGAGATAGAGCACCTGGCGGCGGAACGCGCGGGCGAGCGTCCCGGCCGTGTCGCTCGCCTCGAACACATGGCCGCTCAGCATCAGCCCCTTGATCACGAAGGCGATGGAGGGGCCGCGCAGGCGCAGGCCCTGGTCGCCGAGGCGCCGGATCACCCCGTTGACCGTCCGGTTGAGGCTGAAGCCGCGCTCGCGCACCTCCGCCGCGATCGCCCGGAACAGCGCCGCATAGATCTCCGGCGCATAGGGCGGCACATTGGTGGCGGCCGCGATGCGCTTGACGAGCGGCAACAGGTCGGGCGGCACCGGCGGCAGGCGGCCGCCGGATTCGGACGGCTCGTCGGGCATGCCGTTCGGCCGCCCGGGCGGACGCCGCCGCTGCTGCTGGCGCGGGTCGGGCCGCGCCGGGTCGAAGCTGCGGCTCTCCGGCCGCGGCTCGTGCGGGCGCTCGGCGGACGGCCTGTCGCCGGACCGGGGCTCTGCGACGTAGTCCTCGTCGACACGCGGGCCGGGCTGGCGCGGCTCCGGGCTCTGCGGCCGGAAGTCGAGCCGGGCCGCCTCGGGACGCGGCTCGCCGCGCGGGGCCGGCTCGGCCTCTTCGACCGGTTCGCCGACCGCGAGGTCGATCAGCCGCTCCTCGGTGATCATGCCGTCGCAGAGCGACTTGTAGGCCGCCGCCGTCACCGCGTTGGAGTAGATCACGCTCCGCCGGTCGTGGGCGCGGAGCCGCGTCAGCACGGGCGTGAAGTCGGCGTCGCCGGACAGGATGATGAACTCGTCGAAATGGGTGTCGTGCCGGAGCGCGTCCAGCATGTCGACCACCATGGAGATGTCGGCGGAGTTCTTGCCCTGGCCGGTGAGCGACGGGCAGTCGACGATCTGGAAGCCCGAGCGGGTGAACCAGCTGCGGAAGTAGCGCATGACCGCCGGATTGGCATAGCAGCGCCGCATCAGGATGCGCCGGCGGATCGGGCCGTCGAGGCTCACGTCCTCGTCGATCAGCCGCCCGCTCTCGATCGCGTCAAGCCAGCCTTGCGGATCGTTGGCGAAGGCCTTGGCGGCGTCCTTGTCGGCACGCTGCAAAGAAAAGAAGACATTGTCGAAATCGACAAAGAGGACCGACCGCAAGACAAGGGGCATGTTGGATTCGCACTCCGCTCGGCCCGGAGTCATAGCGGATATTCCGAAGCCGCGCGAACCGGGCCCGCTTGTCGGCATTCGACTGGTGCGGCGGCGCGGCGGCGGCTGGAGCCTGTCCCGGTCGGATCGCAAGGATCCGACCGAAAAGGACCGGCTCAAGCCATTGACTCCGGAGCCGTTCCTTGTCGACCGGATGTTTCCATCCGGTCGGGAAATGCACTAGAAGCGGACGGTCGCAACCTCCGGAAACCGCCATGCGGGAACGCTCCCTCGCCACGCTGATCGGCCTCTCCGCCGTGCTGATGTGGTCCATGCTCGGGCTGCTCGCCGCCGCGGCCGGGCCGGTGCCGCCGTTCCTCCTCAACATGCTGGCGTTCGGCCTCTCCGGCATCGGCGCCATGGCGGCGCTCGCCTGGCGGGGCGAGCTCGCGGCCCTGAAACAGCCCGCCCGGGTCTGGGCGATCGGCGTCGCCGGCCTGTTCGGCTTCCACTTCTTCTATTTCACGTCGCTCTCGCTCGCGCCGAAGGTCGAGGCGAACCTGATCAACTATACCTGGCCGCTGCTGATCGTGCTCTTCTCCGGCCTGCTGCCCGGCGAGCGGCTGCGCTGGCACCATGTGGCCGGCGCGGCGCTCGGGCTCCTCGGCGCGGCCCTGATCGTCACCAAGGGCACCGGCCTCACCATCGCGCCGGAGCATGCGCTCGGCTATGCGGCGGCGATCGTGTCGGCGGTCATCTGGGCGAGCTACTCGGTCGCCTCGCGCCGCCTCGGCACGGTGCCGACCGCCACCGTCGCCGGCTTCTGCTTCGCCACCGCGGTCCTTTCCGGCCTCTGCCACATGGCGCTCGAGACGACGGTCTGGCCGGCCGGCGCAGGCGCCTGGGCGGCGGTGGTCGGGCTCGGCGTCTTTCCCGTGGGGCTCGCCTTCTTCGTCTGGGACCACGGCGTGAAGCGCGGCGACATTCAGGTGCTCGGCGCGGCGAGCTACCTGTCGCCGCTCCTCTCCACGCTGTTCCTCATCCTCGCCGGCTACGGCAGCTTCACCTGGATCGTGGGCCTCGCCGCGCTGGCGATTACGTCGGGCGCGCTGCTCGCATCTTCCGACATCTTGCTGTCATCTCGCCCGCGAAAAGCCGGTGCTGACAATTTGAGTGATCACTTAGCGTAAGTTCTAAATGAAAACGCGCTAGCGTCCGTCGTCCCAACCATGGAGCTGAACGTGACGCGGAACATCATCGCCCTGACGGCCGCCCTTGCCCTCATCGCCGGTTTTGCCGGCCCGGCGGCGGCGGAAGACCTGCAGATCGTCAACAAGTCGAAGAGCGAGATCCATCATCTCTATGTCTCCGCGGCCGCCTCGAAGAAGTGGGGCGACGACCAGCTCGGCGACGAGACGATCGATCCCGGCGACATCTTCACGCTGCACAAGATCCCGACCGGCGTCTACGACCTGAAGCTCGTCGACGAGGACGACACCGAGTGCGTCGTCACCAACGTGAATTTCGACGAGAGCAAGGTCTGGACCGTCACCCAGAAGGTGCTGTCGAGCTGCGAATGACGGATGTGGCTCGCCTGCCCGCCCGACGAGGCGGGTAGGCGCCCACGCCGGCGCCCTCAGCGGCCCGGGTCGCGCGGCATGGGCCGCCAGTCCGGCGGCGCCATTTCGAATGTCTCGAACACGAATCCCGGCGCCACCGTGCAGCCGACCAGCGTCCAGGCGCCGAGGCTCTCCGCCGTCTGCCAGGCGCCCGGCGGCACCACCGCCTGCGGCCGCTCGCCCTCGGCGAGGTTCGGCCCGAGCCTGAGGCTCCAGGCGTCGTGCCCGTTCTCCGACACGCTGAGGACGAGCGGCGCCCCCGCGTGCCAGTGCCAGACCTCCGCCGCGTCGATGCGGTGCCAGGCGGACACTTCCCCGAGACCGAGCAGGAAATAGATCGCGGTCGAGCGCGCGCGCCCGCCCCGCGGATCCGCGTCGCGGAACGTCTCCCGGTAATGGCCGCCCTCCGGATGCGGCTCGAGGCCGAGCAGCCGGATCACCTCGGCGGCCGTGAGGTCGGCGGCGCCCGCCATCTCAGGCGCGGTTCTTGCGCGCGCGCACTTCCGCGAAGACCGCGGCCGGCGGCGCGCCGTCGAGCCCGACCGCGCGCGCGACCTCGGGCCTATCGGCGCGCAGGAACGGATTGGTCTCGATCTCCGCGCCGATCGTGGTCGGCAAGGTCGGCCGTCCCTCGGCGCGCAGCCGCTCCACATCGGCGAGCCGGCGCTTCAGCGCGGCGTTGTCGGGGTCGACCGTGACCGCGAAGCGGGCATTGGCGAGCGTGTATTCGTGGCCGCAGTAGACGAGCGTGTCGCCGGGCAGCCGGCGCAGCGCGGAGAGCGAGGCCCACATCTGGTCGGTCGTCCCCTCGATCACGCGCCCGCAGCCCATCGCGAACAGCGTGTCGCCCACGAAAGCGAGCTTCTCCGACGGGATCACATAGGCGATGTGGCCGGCCGTGTGTCCGGGCGTGTCGATCACCTCGACGCGCGCCCCGGCGAAGTGGAACGCATCGCCGCCGCCGACGGTCCGGTCGACGCCCTCGATGCGGTCGGCTTCCCGGCGCGGTGCGATGACCGTCGCGCCGTGCCTCTTCTTCAAGGCGGCGACCCCCGCCACATGATCCGCATGATGGTGCGTCACCCAGATCTCGGTCAGGCGCCAGCCCTGCGCGGCGAGCTCGGCCTCGATGGCCGCGTCGTCGCCGGCATCGATCGACGCGGTGGCGCCGCTCGCGGCATCGTGGACGAGCACGCCGAAATTATCCGACAGGATGCCGAATTGATGAACGACCAAGGGCATGATGAACTCCGTCTCTTGTCTCGCTTCGTGTTTGCCTAACATCCTCGTGCGATCCTCGCCATGACGAGGAGGCGGCGCGGTCGATCCCGGGGTCGCGGCGCGGAGGTCGGACGCATGTATCTGGACGTGGTGGACCTCAGGAATTTCTACGGCGAGCCGCTCGGCCGCATGGTCCGCTTCCTGCTCTCCGCGCGGCTCCGGCGTATGTGGCCGAAGGTCGCCGGCGACCGCGTCGTCGGCCTCGGCCACGCGACGCCGTTCCTGCGCCCGTTCCGCGACGAGGCCGAGCGCGTGCTCGGCTTCATGCCGGCGCAGATGGGGGTGGTGAACTGGCCCTCGGAAGGCCCCTCGGCGACCGCCCTCGTGCATGAGAACTGCCTGCCCCTGCCCGACAGTTCCGTCGACCGCGTCGTCCTCGTCCATTGCCTCGAGATGGCCGACAACCCGCCCGAGGTGCTGCGCGAAGTGTGGCGCGTGCTGGCGCCGGGCGGCCGCGTCATCGCCGTGGTGCCGTCGCGCACCGGCATCTGGGCACGCATCGAGACGACGCCGTTCGGCTATGGCCGGCCGTTCTCCAGGAAGCAGATCGACAAGCTCCTGAAGGACTCGCTGTTCTCGCCGATCGACTGGCAGGGCGCGCTCTACACGCCGCCGTTCGGCCGCCGCCTGCTCGTCCGCTCGGCACCCGCGATCGAGCGCCTCGGCGCGACCGCCTGGCCGGCCCTCGCCGGCGTCATCGTGGTGGAGGCGACCAAGCAGATGTATCAGGGCCTCCCGGCCCGCGCCCGGGTGCGCGAGAAGCGGCCCGTGTTCAAGCCGGTGCTGGTGCCCCAGGTCCGCCTGACCGTGAGCCCGGATCCGCCCGACGGCGGCTGATGCGGCCGAGGCGCGCGCCCCGCGGCAGGGCCCGCGCCGCTACCCGCCCGCATGCCTCGGCAGAGCGCCGGCGCGGCGAGGCGTCATTCGCTGCGCAGCAGCCGCTCCAGATAGTCGAGCTCCAGCTGCGGCCGGAAATTCTCGCCGAGCCGGCGGCGGATGTCCTCCAGGATGCGCCGGGCGCGCTGCACGTCGATCTCGTCCGGCACCTTCACGGTGTTGTTGAAGTCCGGCCCCTCGTTGCGGCGCGGACGGCCGAGCGGATCGTCGTTGTAGCCCATGTCGCCTTCCGGACCGCCCGGCTGGCCCTGGCCCTGCCCCTGGCCCATCTGCTGCATCATCTGCTCGGCGAGCTGGCGGGCGCCCTGGCGCAGCGCGTCGAGCGCCCGGCCCTGCGAGCCGGCGGCATCGCCCGGCTGGCCTTGGCCGAGCGAATCGCCCGCGTCGCCCATGGCGTCGCCTGCCTCGCCGAGCGGATCGCCGTCGCCGTCGCCCTGCTCACCGCCCGGCTGTTGCCCGGGCTGCTGGCCCGGTTTCTTCTGCTGGCCGCGGCCGGCCTGCTGCTGGCCCTGGCCGTTCTTCTGCATCTTGTCGCGCAACGCCTGGAGCTGCTCCTGCAGCTGCTTCTGCTGCTCCCGCAACTCCTTCAGCGCCTGCGCATATTCCTCCGGCGTCATCGGAGGCTCGTCGCGGTTCTGGCCGCGACGGCTCTGCTGGCTGCGCCGGTCCGGATTGCGCGGGTCCATGCGGTGCGTGCGGTCCATCAGCTGCTGCTGCCGCTGGATCATCTCGCCGAGCTTGTCGAGGTTCTCCGACATCTCGCTCTGCTGGCCCTGCTGGCCTTGCTGCGGGCGCCCGGCCTGCAGGTTCTCCAGCATCTGCTGCAGCTGCGAGAGCAATTGCTTGGCCGCGTCGCGCGACCCGGTCTTGGCCAGGTCCTCGATCTGCCTCAGCATCTTGTCGAGGTCCTGCCGGCGCACGGTGCGCTGGTTCGGGTCCATCGGCTGCTGCTGGCGGGCCATCGGGTTCTGGCGAGACTGCTCGGCCAGTTCGCGCAGGTAGCGGTCCATCGCCTCGCGCAGCTGCTGCGTCAGCTTGGCGATCTCCTGCTCGGAAGCGTTGTTCTCGAGCGCGTTGCGCAAGGCCTCCTGGGCGTCGCGCAAGGCCTTCTCGGCCATGGAGAGGTCGCCGTCCTCGATGCCGAGGGCGACCGCCCACATCAGGTCGAGCATGGCGCGCAGGTCGTCGTCGGTCTTGGCCTTGATGAGGCCCTTGTGCACCATGCGCATGCCGAGGAAGACGGACGCGTCGTCGTAGAAATGCTCCGGCGCGATCAAAAGCGCGTCGATCGCGTCGGTGACGCGCGGCGCGCGGTTGGCGTCGAGCGCCAGCACGCGCCGCTGCTCGACCAGCGCGCGCGCCAGCGGCTTGGAGAAGGGCTTCGCCGGCAGCTTCACGTCGACCGTTTCGGAGCGGCCTTCCTGCCCGGCCTCGTCGCGCGCGGCGAGCGTCATGCGCACCGTGGCGCCGGCCCAGGGATGCGACAGCACGTCGCGGAAGGTCTGCGCCTGCCCGCTCTTCTGCCGGCCTTGCGGCAGGCTCAGCGGGAAGTCCGGCGCGCCGACGAGCGGGCGCACGTCCTTCGCGGTCGACGTCGTCTTGAATGTCTCCGCGCCGGCTTCGAACTTCGCGTCGGCGCCGACCACGCCGTAGTCGTCGGTGATCTCGTAGGCGAGCTTCAGCGTGCCGCTCTGCTGCACCTCGGGCTTGGCGACGAGGCGGATGGTCGGCACCGCATCGGGATCGACGCTGAAGCGCCATTCCGCGCTGACCCGGTCGCCGCGCTTCACGCTGACGGTCGCCGCCTTGGACAGCACCACCTCGTAGTCGGACGGGGAGGCTCCGCCGACGGAGACGAGCGTCGGCCGGTTCTCGTCCGGCTTCGCCTCGCTCGCCTTGACGACCTCGGCCTTGCCGCCGATCGGCACGGCCTCGACGGTGAGCGCCGCGACGCGGGATCCCGGCACGGGCGCCGGCGCGCGCACGACCACCACGCTGCCCTGCGGCACCCGGATGGTGCCGTCCTTTTCGAGCGCGGGACGCGGTTCGCCGGTCAGAAAGATCGGGGCGCGGCCTGTATAGTTGGGCGGCGTCACCCAGGCGTCGAGCCGGCTTTCCACCGGGTCGGGCGCGCGCGGGCCGGCGAAGGCCGCGGCGATGCGCTCGTAGCGCTCGCCCGTACCCGCGAACCAGCCGACGAAGAGAAGCAGCCCCAGCGCCACGCGCAGCGCATAGCGGTCGCGCCGCGGCAGGCCGGGCTTCGGCAGGCCGGCGTCGAGCCGGTCGATCGATGTCACGATGCGCTCGCGATGCGCCGCCCAGAGCGCGCGGGCGAAGCCGTCGGATTCCTCGGGAAGCGTGTCCTCGAAGGTGGTGAGCGGCCGGTGCGTGTAGCCGGAATGGCTCTCCACGCGCTCCAGCGCGCGCTCGCGCGCCGGCAGGGCGAAGCCGCGGAAGGCCGCGAGGGAGGCGAGGAAGGCGAGGCCGAACGCGACGAGGCCGGCGATGCGCAGCCATTCGGGCGCGACCAGCCAGACGCCGAACCACGACACGGCCACGAACAGGAGCACGACGCCGATCGGCCAGATCAGCCGCGGCCACAGATTTTCCCAGCCGAGCGCCAGGCGCGCGCGCAAGGTCGCTCCGGCGATGCGGCGTTCCAGCCCGCCCGTGGCGGTGGAGGACGGTGTTTGGCCCGGCTGTCGGTTCAGCGGATCCGGCGTGCGGCGCCCCGCGCCCGCCGCCTGATCCGTTCTGTCGTGGCCCGTCTCATGTTGGCCCGTCTCGTGCTGGGATGCCGTCACCTGGAGACCTCTCCTTGCAGGAGCCTCCGCGCCAACCGGCGCGAAGCCCCCTCGGTTCCCCGAAGCGACCGTTGGCGCGGACGCCGCTTCCCGATGAAGCGCCCCGCCACGATGCTCCGTCCCTGAACGCCGGGCGCTCGACCCGACCCGGTGCCGGGCGAACCCATGCAAGGATCAAGCCGTCGACGCGGCGATCGACCATCCCCCCGGATCGGCCCCAAACTGTCTCGACGCTGACTGTTCCACAGATGCCGCGCCACGGCAATCACCGCCCCGGATGGCGATCTCACGATCTTGCGACCTCAAGATGGCGCCGCGCGGCGGCCGGTCGCCCGCTTTCGCCGAGCCCCGGCGGCACGAATTCACAAGAGCGGGTCGAGGATGAACGGCTGCTTCGGCTTCACCGGTTCGGTCCGCGTCGCGCCGCGCGAGGGCAATCCCGGGATCGTTTCCGGGGCCTTCGCCCCCTCCGCCTGGGGGAGCTCGGGCTGGCCGCGCCGGCCACAGCCGCCGAGCGCCGCGAGGGCGGCGGCGGCGAGCATCAGGCCGGCCATGCGGCGCGTGGGAGAGGCGGACGGCATCGACGATTTCCTTTGTTCGCGGCGAGCATAGCGCCCCGCGGCGGGGCCGTCTGCAACTTCGGCGCCACGCTTTCCCGCCGCGGCGGCCCGGCTCAGGCGAGCCGCTTCAGCCAGCGCCGCGCCTGCGCGCGCACATTCTTCGGCGCGGTGCCGCCGTAGCTCGTCCGGCTCGCCACCGACTTCGCCGGGGTGAGCACCCGGTAGACGGCTTCCGTGATGCCGCCGTGGACGGCGCGCATGGCCTCGAGCGGCACCCGGTCGAGCGGCAGGCCGCGCTCCGCCGCGATCGCGACGATGCGGCCGGTGACGTGATGGGCCTCGCGGAACGGCATGCCGAGTTCCCGCACGAGCCAGTCGGCGAGGTCGGTGGCGGTCGAATAGCCGGAGCCCGCGGCCTTCTTCAGGACATCGGCGTTCGGCTGCAGGTCGCGCACCATTCCGGCCATGGCGGCGAGCGACAGGGAGAGCGTTTCGAGCGCGTCGAACAGCTGCTCCTTATCCTCCTGCATGTCCTTCTGGTAGGTGAGCGGCAGGCCCTTCATGACGATCATCAGCGCGGTGAGCGCGCCCATGATGCGGCCGGTCTTGGCGCGCACCAGTTCGGCCGCGTCCGGGTTGCGCTTCTGCGGCATGATCGAGGAGCCGGTGGTGAAGCCGTCGGACAGCGTCACGAAGCGGAACTGCGCCGAGGTCCAGATCACGATCTCCTCGGCGAGGCGCGACAGATGCATCGCCGCGATCGAGGCGGCGGCGAGCGCCTCGAGGCCGAAATCCCGGTCCGCCACCGCGTCGAGCGAGTTGGCGGCCGGCCGGTCGAAGCCGAGTGCCGCGGCGGTCGCGTGCCGGTCGATCGGGAACGACGTGCCGGCGAGCGCGGCGGCGCCGAGCGGGGATTCGTTCATGCGCCGGCGGCAATCGGCGAAGCGCGAGCGGTCGCGCGCGAGCATCTCCACATAGGCGAGGCAGTGGTGCCCGAAAGTGACCGGCTGCGCCGACTGCAGATGCGTGAAGCCGGGCATCACCGTGCCGGCATGCGCCTCCGCCTTTTCGGCGAGCGCGCGCATCAGATCGGCGATCTGCCCGTCCAGGTGATCGAGCGTGTCGCGCACCCACAGCTTCACGTCGAGCGCGACCTGGTCGTTGCGCGACCGGGCCGTGTGCAGCCGCCCGGCCGCCGGACCGATCAGCTCGGCCAGCCGGGACTCGACATTCATATGAATGTCCTCAAGCTCTCGACGGAAGACGAAATCACCTTTCTCGATCTCGCTTAAAATTGCATCCAGGCCGTCAGCAATCTTTTTACCGTCATCTGTATTGATGATCCCCTGCGTCACCAGCATGGTGCAATGAGCCTTGGAGCCTCGGATATCTTGAGCGAAGAGTTTCTGGTCGAAACCGATAGAGGCGTTTATCTCTTCCATGATGGCGGACGGACCTTCCGCGAAGCGCGCGCCCCACATGCGATTGGACATCACTGAACCTCGTAGGCGATCGCCCGGAGCGGGCCAAGGGAAGGGAGACGAAGCATGAGCCGCGCGATACGGACGACATTCGTCACCGTCCTCACCGGTCTGTTCGGCTTCATCGCGGGCTTGGCGGGCATATACGGGATGAGAACCGTGGCGGGCAATGACCAGCCGCGCGAATTGCCCTGCACGGCCGCTCTGGAAACCGCCGAGGCGCTGAAGCCGCTGCTGGTCGGCCAGATGGCCAATCTGATCGTCTCGACCGAACCGCGCCGCGTCGGCGACATCCGCTTCACCGACCGCGCCGGCCAGCCGATCCAGCTCGACCGCTGGAAGGGGCGGATGGTGCTGGTGAACGCCTGGGCCGAATGGTGCCCGCCCTGCCGCACCGAACTGCCGAGCCTCGACAAATTGCAGCAGGAGCTCGGCCACGACGATTTCGAGGTGGTCGCCGTCAATGTCGACAAGGACCCGAAGCCGGCGCAGAAGCCGCTGCAGTTCTGGAGCAAGGCGGGCCTCAGCGATCTCGACTATTACGCCGATCCGTCCATGCGCGTGTGGGGTCGCATGCCTACCGACTGGCGCAAGGGCCTCCCGGGCACGATGCTGATCGACGGGGCAGGCTGCATCGTCGCCACGCTCTACGGTCCGGCCGAATGGACCGGAGCGGACGCCAAGGCCGTGCTCACGGCCGCGCTCGGCCAGCACCGCAGCCGGCAGGCGAATGCCCAGCCGACGCCGGCCGCGCGCCACGACGACAACACGGCCTCGTCCATGGCGCTGATCCGCCCGCTGTCGCAGCCGACGGCGCGCTGACGGAAACTTGTCTGGACCCCCGGCACGGGCGGCGGCATGGCTTCAGCGATCGCGACGGCCGCGGCCTCGCACAGGCGGCCGGCCGATGCCATATGGAGTGGCGCGACGCGCGGCGGCGCGGGGCGGACCGGAGAGACGATCGGCATGCGGACAGGCTTTGCGACGGCAGCGACAGTCGCGGCGGCGGTGGTCGCCGGGATCGGGATCGGCGTCGTGGCGATCCATGCGCTCGGCGGCTTCGACGCGCCCGCGCCGAGCGGCGGCGGCGCCACGGCCGCGACGGTCCCGGCCGACGCCTCGGCCGCCTGCGCCCCGGCCCTCTTAGTGGCGGAGCGGATCAAGCCTCTCATCAAGGGCGACGTCGCGGCGCTGGTTCCCGCCCAGGCCCCGCTGTCGGTCGCCGACCTCGCCTTCAACGCGGGCGACGGCAAGCGCTTCTCCCTGGCCGACTACAAGGGGCGCGCGGTGCTGCTCAATCTCTGGGCGACCTGGTGCGTGCCGTGCCGGCTGGAGATGCCCGCGCTCGACCGCCTGCAGGCGGAGCTCGGCTCGGACCGGTTCGAGGTCGTGGCGGTCAACATCGACACCAAGGACTTCGACAAGCCGAAGCGCTTCCTCGACGAGATCGCGGTGAAGTCGCTCGCCTATTACGCGGACCCCTCGCTCGGCGTGTTCAAGCAGCTGCAGCAGCGCGGCCGCAGCCGCGGCATGCCGACCACCATGCTGATCGACGCGAAGGGCTGCGAGATCGCCACCATCAACGGCCCGGCCGAATGGGACCGCGACGACGCCAAAGCCGTGATCCGGGCGGCGCTCGCTCCCTGAGCGCGAACCGACCGGCGGCCGACTGTGCTCGCCAGAGCATTTCCCGATCGGACGGAAGCATCCGATCGAAGAGGAATTGCTCTAGAGTCAATAGCTTGAGCCGGCCCTTTTCGTCCGGATCCTTGCGATCCGGAGGGGACAGGCTCTAGCGCCGCCGCTTCGGCGCCGGGGCCGACGCCCTCGTCCAGGCCATGCGCAGCGCGCTCGCGAGCGTCGCCTCGTCGACCGCGTCGAGCTGCACGCGGGTCCAGCCCATCCGGCCCCAGCCGCCCTCGACCGGCCGGAACGAAGCCGGCTCGGCCGCGCACAGGACCGCCTGCTCCTCGGCGTCGAGCTTCACATGGCAGCGGCCGGGCGCCGGCAAGGTGGCGAAGATGGTGCGGGCGCGAAAGTCGGTCGTGCCCATATGGGCGGATTCGCGCGTGCCCGGGAAAGACAGGGCGAGGCGCCGGACGTCGTCTTCCGTCATGGGAAAGGTCCCGCTCGGCCGGGCCGCGATGGGCCGCCCGTCGCGGACCGGATACACCCGTCCGCCGCGGCTGTCGCGCGCCCGTTCAGACGCTGACGTCGAGTCGTTCGCCGACCCCGGCCGCCAGCGGCGCGGAGGCGCCTTCGACGGCCGTGTCGAGCAGAGACACGACCGACGCGTCGGACTTGGCATTCTGCGCCAGCATCGCCAGCGTCAGGTTGTCCCGGAGAGAAGTCGTTCTCGCCGCAACGGCGGCGGTGGCAAGGTCACCCGACATGAACCAGGCACCTCCGGGAAGGGGCGGGGGCACTCGATACCTTCGACCCCGCGCCATGAACAATGGCAGGCGGCGGTAAACGAAGTGTTGCCTGTTCTACAATATCTTCGCCCTGGTAGAACCGAGGCGGTGAACCGGTATAGACACGCTCGAGCTCGCCCGAAACGATTTCAGCCCAGGCCCCCGGCCCGCTCCACGAAGGCGGCCACGTCGGCGACGCCGGTCCCGGTCTTGATGTTGGTGAACACGAAAGGCCGCGTCCCCCGCATGCGCCGGGCGTCGCGCTCCATCACCTCGAGCGAGGCGCCGACCATGGGCGCGAGGTCGATCTTGTTGATGACGAGGAGGTCCGAGCGGGTGATTCCGGGCCCGCCCTTGGACGGGATCTTTTCGCCGGCCGCCACGTCGATCACATAGATCGTCACGTCGGCAAGCTCGGGCGAGAAGGTCGCCGCGAGGTTGTCGCCCCCCGATTCGATCAGGATCAGGTCGAGATGGGGAAACCGTGCGCGCATCTCGGCGACCGCGGCGAGGTTGATCGACGCGTCCTCGCGGATCGCCGTGTGCGGGCAGCCGCCCGTTTCCACGCCCATGATGCGGTCGGGGGCGAGCGCGCCGGAGCGGACCAGATAGTCGGCGTCCCACTTCGTGTAGATGTCGTTGGTGATCGCCGCGATCTCGTAGCGGTCGCGCAAGCCCTTGCAGAGCACGTCCATCAGCGCCGTCTTGCCGGAGCCGACCGGGCCGCCGACCCCGACGCGGAGCGGGCCGTGCGGCGACTTCGAGCGCGTGTCCGGCTGGCGGCCATCGGTGAGCGTCATGAGCGATAGAGCCTCGTATACTGGGTTTCGTGCTTCATGCTGGCGATGTCGGCCCTGAGCGCCACCCCGCCCACGCCGTCGAGCCCGGCCGTGGCTGCCTCGTCGACGAGCGCGCGGACGAGCGGCCCGAGCGCCTTCAGGATGCGCAGCCCGTCGGTCTGGCCGAGCGGGATGGTGCGCACCCCGGCCGAGATCACCGTCGCGGCGAAGGCCTGCAGATAGGCGAGCCCGGCCGGGCGCGCCGCGACGCCGTGGACGGCCGCAACCGTCGCGACCGCCGTGGCATGGGTGAAGACCGGGGCATGGCCGCGTCGGCCGAGATCGTCGAGGAGGGCGTCGAGCCGCGCCTGCGGCCAGGTGTCGCGGATCGCGGTCAGGAAGGCGGTGCCCTGGGCGGTCGCTTCCAGGCGGCGCTCGCGGGTCGGCTGCAGCGCGGCGGCGAGGTCGACCACTTCGCCGAGCCGCGCCGCGTCGCCGCGGCTTGCGGCGGCATGGGCCTCGGTGAACAGGATCGCGTCGGTGCGCCCTGCCCCGTGGCGGAGCACGTCGGCGAGCCAGGCCTCGAGCCCGGCCGCGGAGGCGACCGAGCCGTCCTCGATCGCCCATTCCAGCCCGTGCGAATAGGTGAAGCCGCCGACCGGGAAGGCCGGCGAGAGCCAGACCATCAGGTCGAGCAGGGCGCCGTCCGCATCCGCGTCGGGCGGCGGGCCCGCGCCGCCGGCCGAGGGCCCGAGGTCCCCGTCCTGGCCGTCAGCCATGCCGGTGCTTGTCGTGCCCGTGCCCGTGATCCCCGTGTCCGTGATCATGGTCGTGGTCATGCGCGTGGTCGTGGCCGCAATCGGGGCCGTGCACATGGCCGTGGTCGTGATCGTGGCCGGTGGCATGGTGCGGTTCGTGGTCGTGCCCGTGTCCATGATCGTGCCCGTGGGCATGGTCGTGGCCGTGGTCGTGCCCGTGATCATGGTCGTGCGCGTGGCCATGATCGTGGCCGTGATCGTGATGGTCGTGCCCGCAGTCCGGGCCGTGCACATGCGCCGTCTCGGCGCGCGCGGCCTTGCGCTGGCGACGGCGTTCGATCGCGGCGGCCATCTCGGGGTCCTCGACCGGCGGGGCCGGCGGGGCGTGGTCGTGGCCCATGGTCCCGCCGAGGCCGTAGGCGCCGCCCTCCGGCTGGAAGATGTCCTCGACGAAGCGGATGTCCGCGGTGCCGAGCTTCTTGATCATTTCGACCAGCACGTAGTCGTCGCGGATGCGGAGCGCGCCGGCGCGGATCTCGGTCGGCGTGTGCCGGTTGCCGAGATGCCAGGCGATCCGGGTGACGACATGCGGATCCGTCGCGCTGAACTCCACGAGCCGCTCGGGCTTGGCGGCGACCGCGATCACCCGCCCATCCTCGAGGACGAGGCCGTCGCCGTGGCCGAGCGCCGGCACCTCGGCGAGGTCGACCAGGAACGCGGTGCCCTTCGCCCCGGTCATGGAGAAGCGGCGGCGGCGGCGGTCGTCGTGATCGAGCATGACCGTGTCGAGCACATGGGCGGCGTCGAAGCCGCCGGCGGGGAGCGTGCGGGTGGCGCGCAGCATGGGCAGGTTCATCCCTTGGGCAGGAAGCCCGGATCGAGGAGCTGGTCGAGTTCGAAGGGACATTCCGCCGGAAAGGAGGCGAGGGCAAGCCCCGTCTCCGCCGCCGCCCGCGCCCGCGCCTCGGCATGGACGAGCGGGAGCGCCGCGGCCGCGTGAGCGCGCAGGCTCGGGCTCCGGCGCAAGCGGTCGAGCAGCCGCGCCCGCTCCGCGGTCACCACGCCGAGCCAGCTCGGCGCCCGCCGGTCGGGTCGGTGCACCCATTTGAGGAGCCGCACCACGACGACCGTGAGGCGCGCCTCGACCTCGCGCCGCGCCTCGTCGGCGACTGCCTCCAGGAGATCGACGAGACGGTCGCGGTCGATGAGGTCGTCGCGGCCGGTGGCGAGCGCCTCGGCCTGGTGCTCGGCCCAGAGGACCAGGTCGTGGCGCGGCGCTTCGTCGCGCCGGCCGGCCTCGGCGACCTCGACGGCGGCGGAGACCTCGATCGCGGCGCCGAGCCGGTCCATGGCGGGCACCGTTGCCGTGGCGACGCCGCCGCCGTTGCCGAACCCGTAGAGGTCAGGGCGCAGATCCGCGCGCGGCAGGCCGCTCGCCTCGGCGATGGCCCCGACGCGGCTCGCCGGCACTTCGCGCCACTGATAGATCGCCTGCCGGGTCACGCCGATCCGGCTGGCGAGTTCGGGCACGCCGCCGACCCGCGACGCGGCGATTCGGATGATGTCGAGCATGCCGGGAAGGTCGGGCGGCGCCCGTCCGCCGTCAAGCTTCAAGGCCGCCGGGCACGACCGATGCTGCGTGCACCCGCCTCAGAACAGGAAGTAGCGCTGTGCCATCGGCAGCACCTCGGCCGGCTCGCAGGTGAGGAGTTCGCCGTCGGCGCGCACCTCGTAGGTCTCCGGGTCGACCTCGATCACCGGCGTCGCGGCATTGTGGATCATCGCCGCCTTGCCGATGCCGCCGCGCGTGTTGACGACCGGCAGCACATGCTTCGACAAGCCGAGCTTGTCGGCGATGCCGTTCTGGTAGGCCGCCTGCGACACGAAGGTGATCGACGAGGCCGAGAGCGCGCGGCCGAAGGCGCCGAACATCGGGCGGTAGTGCACCGGCTGCGGGGTCGGGATGGAGGCGTTCGGGTCGCCCATCGGCGCCGCCGCGATGGTGCCGAGCTTCAGGACCAGGTCCGGCTTCACGCCGAAGAAGGCCGGCGACCAGAGGACGAGGTCGGCGAACTTGCCGACCTCCACCGAGCCCACATAGGTGGAGAGCCCATGCGCCACCGCCGGGTTGATGGTCACCTTGGCGATGTAGCGCTTGACGCGGAAATTGTCGTTGGCGCCGGTCTCCTCGGCGAGCCGGCCGCGCTGCACGCGCATCTTGTGCGCGGTCTGGAAGGTGCGGATCAGCACCTCGCCGACGCGGCCCATGGCCTGGCTGTCGGACGAGATGATCGAGAACGCGCCCATGTCGTGCAGGATGTCCTCCGCGGCGATCGTCTCCCGGCGGATCCGGCTCTCGGCGAAGGCGACGTCCTCGGGGATCGACGGGTCCAGGTGGTGGCAGACCATGAGCATGTCGAGATGCTCGTCGAGCGTGTTGCGCGTATAGGGCCGCGTCGGGTTGGTGGAGGACGGAATGACGTTCGCGAGCCCCGCCACCTTGATGATGTCCGGCGCATGCCCGCCGCCCGCGCCCTCGGTGTGGTAGGCGTGGATGGTGCGGCCCTTGAAGCTCGCGATCGTGTCCTCGACGAACCCGCTCTCGTTCAGCGTGTCGGTGTGGATCATCACCTGCACGTCGTGGTCGTCCGCGACGGCGAGGCAGTTGTCGATCGCGGCCGGCGTCGTGCCCCAGTCCTCGTGGAGTTTCAGGGCGCAGGCGCCCGCCATCACCTGTTCGACGAGGGCGGCGGGGAGCGAGGCGTTGCCCTTGCCGGCGAAGGCGAGGTTCATCGGGAAGGCCTCGGCCGCCTGCAGCATGCGCGCGAGGTGCCAGGGGCCGGGCGTGCAGGTGGTCGCCGCCGTGCCGGTCGCCGGCCCCGTGCCGCCGCCCAGCATGGTGGTGACGCCGGAATAGAGCGCCTCGTCGATCTGCTGCGGGCAGATGAAGTGGATATGCGTGTCGAGCGCCCCGGCGGTCAGGATCTTGCCCTCGCCGGCGATCGCCTCGGTGCCCGGACCGACGATGATGTCGACGCCCGGCTGCACGTCCGGATTGCCGGCCTTGCCGATCGCGTGGATCTTGCCGTCCTTCAGGCCCACATCGGCCTTCACGATCCCCCAGTGGTCGACGATCAGCACATTGGTGATGACCGTGTCGACCGCGCCCTCGGCCCGCGTCGTCTGCGCCTGGCCCATGCCGTCGCGGATCACCTTGCCGCCGCCGAACTTCACCTCCTCCCCGTAGGTGGTGAAGTCCTTCTCGACCTCGATGATCAGGTCGGTGTCGGCGAGCCGAACCTTGTCGCCGGTGGTCGGCCCGAACATGTCGGCATAGGCGGCACGGGAGATCTTGAAGGACATGGAGGCTCCTCAGGCGTCAAGAAGCGTGAAGTCGCTGGTTCGGGCGGCGGTGCGGTCGAAGGTGTAGGTGGTGGTCGCGCCAAGGGACCGATTGGTCAGCGCGACCACATGATCGGAAAAGTCGCCGCCTTCCTCGAGCAGGCGGTGCGCCGCGTCCCGCATCACGTCGCGGTCCTGGAGGCGGATCTTGCTATGGTCGGACAGGTTCCTGACCACCCGGGCGAGATCCTCGTCCTCGAACCGGTAGGCGCGCCGCAACGTCCAGATCAGTTCGACCACCACGATGGTGGGCACGACCGCTCGCTCGCCATCCGCGAGCCGATCGAGCAGGCGGAGCGCGGCCGCGCGCTGCCGGTCGTCGTCCGCCGCATAGATCCTGACGAGAACGTTGGTGTCGAGGCCGATCATTCTGCCGCCGACCTGTCGCGATCGGGTGACGTCGACTGCGAACGTTCGACCTTTTCGGCGATCTCGTCCGCGATGATGTCGTCGATCTCGCGGACCGAGATCGGTGGGCGGCGGCCCGGAATGCGAAACTTGGTAAACGTATCGGTGACGCAGTGGAAATGGACCTGACCATCCACCGTCAGGAAAAATTCCACCTCGGATCCCGGTTCGATGCCCAGTCGCTCGCGTAGCTCCGCCGGCAAAACGACCGAGCCGTCGTCGGATACTTTGGCGCTGTAGGTCGGCATGAGCGGATCTCCTCATCGCGATCGGCCGTTTAGCCTATCACAACGCCCCCATCACGTCCTGCCGGAAGCCGTACACTTCGCGCTTGCCGCGGAAGGGCACGAGCGTGACGCTGCGCGTCTGGCCCGGCTCGAAGCGGACGGCGGTGCCGGCCGGGATGTCGAGCCGCATGCCGCGCGCCTTGGCGCGGTCGAAGGCCAGGCCTGGATTGGTCTCGAAGAAGTGGTAGTGCGACCCGACCTGCACCGGCCGGTCGCCCGTGTTGGCGACGTCGAGCGTCACGGTGGCGAGGCCGGCATTGAGTTCGAGCTCGCCATCGGCGGGGAAGACTTCTCCGGGAATCATGGTGGCGCCCTCAGCGGATCGGTTCGTGGACGGTGACGAGCTTCACCCCGTCCGGAAAGGTGGCCTCGACCTGGACGTCGTGGATCATCTCGGCGATGCCGGGCATCACCTGAGCGCGGGTCACCACATGGGCACCCGCCTCCATCAGGTCGGCGACGGTGCGTCCGTCGCGCGCGCCCTCGACCACGAAGTCCGTGATGAGGGCGATCGCCTCCGGGTGGTTCAGCTTCACGCCGCGCTCCAGGCGGCGGCGCGCCACGATCGCCGCCATGGCGATGAGGAGCTTGTCTTTCTCGCGGGGGGTGAGGTTCATCGCTTGCTCTTGGTCGGGCCAGTGTTCAGTCGGCGAGGTGTTCGGTCGGGAAGGCGTTCGGTCGGGGAGGCGTTCGGTCGGAGCGGGGGATCGGGTTCAGCAATACCAGGGACGCGGCAACTTGACCCCGCGCCAGGCTTCTAGGAGGCGAACGAGCCGGTCGCGCAGGGCACGCGCGTCGGCGGCGACGAGGCGCGCGACGAGCATGTCGGCGACGACGCTCGCGCCGCCCTCCACGCCGTCGACCGCCGCCGCGCCATCATCGACGAGCGCGCGCATCCGGTCGAGCCCCTGCGTCATGTCCGGTCCGGCGACGAGCAGCGTGGCGAAGGCGGTGGCGCCGTGACCCGAGGCGCCACCACCAGTGGCGCGGCCGGCGAGGATCCGGCCGGCGTCGCCGTCGAGGCGGAGGCTGTCGGCGAAGGCGAGCCGGCCTTCGCGGCGGACGCGCCAGTGGTCGACGACCGAGGTCTCGCCGACCGTCTCGCCCATGGCCGAGCGGCCGAGCACCACGGTCTCCACCGCGAGGAGCGAGGCGCCGCGCGCGAGCTCCACGTCGAGCCGGCGCTCCACCCGGCCGCGGTCGAACACGATCGTCTCCTGCGGCAGCCATTCGGCCCGCGCGCCCTCGCCGACGGCGAGGCGGACGCCGATCCGGCCGGGCGCGCCGGTCGACCGGTAGATGCGCTCGGCCGCCTGGCTGGTCAGCGCAGCCGCGGTGCCGGGCGCCCACGTGCCGGCATAGTCGAACCGGTCGCCGCCGGTGACGCCGCCGGCGGTGTTGATGATCACCGCGATGGGCGGGCCCTCATGCACCTTCGGCAGCCGGATCTTCGCCTGCCCGTCCTGCGCCAGGCGCGCCAGCACGGTGCGGCCGTCGCGCAGCGCGAAGGAAACCGCCGCCGCGCCGCGCGCCCGCTGCATGAGGGGCGCCGGCGCGATTGCCGAAGACGCGGCGGCAAGGCCGCGTTCGACGGCGTCCGGCAGGATCGGCGAAGCGAAAGTCATGCGCGAGACAGTCTCCCGATCGTCAGTTCCGGCGAGGCTCCGGCCCCGCCGAGCAAGACGGGGGCCAAGGGGCGGCGCCCCAATGTGGTCCGATTTCTGCGCGAGGTGCGGAGGGTATGCACCGCCATGCCGCCAAGCCTTGCCTCTTTTTGTGGCATTCTGCCCTGAGCTTGGCACCACGCCGCGGCGTGGCGGAACCGCGCCGGCACCGACTTACGCTTTGCCGGCCGGTTGCAAATCGATTATTCATAATAGTCGGATCCGTCGCGCGAACGGAGCCGGACCGCCCGGAGTTTCGATGCGATCCTTGATCTCACGCCCGCCGTCGTTGAAGGCCGCCCGCTTCGTCCGCGTCGTTTCGGCGGCCGTCCTCGTCCTCGTGGCGGCGAGTTCCGCGGCCCGCGCCCAGGCGCATTCCTACCTGGTGTTCGACGTGAAGTCGGGCCAGGTGCTCTCCAAGATGAATGCGCACCAGGCCTGGTATCCGGCCTCCGTCACCAAGCTGATGACCACCTGGGTGACCTTCCAGGCGATCCGGTCCGGGCGCATGAAGATGACCTCGCCGGTGGTGATGACCGAGGCGGCGAACCGGCAGCCGCCGAGCAAGATGGGCTTTCCCGTCGGCACCATCGTGACGGTCGACAATGCGCTGAAGATCATCATGGTGAAGTCGGCGAACGACGTCGCCTGGGCGCTCGGCGAGGCGGTATCGGGGTCGGAGGACGCCTTCGTCGCGGAGATGAACGGCGAGGCGCGCCGGCTCGGCATGACCGCGACCCGCTGGGGCAACCCGAACGGCCTGCCGGATCCGACCCAGGTGACGACCGCGCATGACCTCGGGCTGCTCGCCCGCGCGCTGATCAAGGAATTCCCCGAATACGGGGACTATTTCCGCCTGCCCGGCATCCAGTTCGGCAAGATCTCGATCAAGAACCACAATCATCTGGTCAACCGGTTTCCCGGCACCGACGGCATGAAGACCGGCTTCATCTGCGCCTCGGGCTTCAATGTCGTGGCGAGCGCCACGCGCGACGGCCGGCGCCTCGTCACGATCGTGCTCGGCTCGCCCAATGCGCGCGTGCGCGCCGAGAAGGCGGCGGAGCTGTTCACCCGCGGCTTCGAGCAGTCCGGCGGCATCGGCAGCTGGTTCGGCGAGAAGGAGACGATCGACAATATGCGGCCCGGCCCGGAAGCCGCGCTGCCGGTCGAGGATATCCGCAAGGAAGTGTGCGGGCCGAGCCGCAAGGCGGCGCCGCAGGAGGAGATCGAAGAGGGGCCGGTCGCGTCCGAGCCGCAGAGCGATTTCGGGGGCGGCCTCATCGTCGCCGGCCAGACCGGCCCGCGCCGCGCCAAGGCGCCCGGCCAGGTCGTGTCCTACCTGACCAAGCCGTTCGATATCGGGCCGAACGTGAAGGTATGGACCGGCGGGGCGGATCCCCTGCCCGGCGCCCCGCCGACCGCCGTGGCCGGGGCGCCCGGTCCGGTGGACGCCAAGACGACGCGGCCCCCCGCCCCGTCGGTCGCCGCCTTCGCGCCGGAACGCGCGCCCGGATCCCTGCTGCCGGGCACGATCGACCCGGCGACCGGGCAGCCGGTGCCCTCCGGCGCCAAGGCGGGCGACGCCGACAAGCCCCCGGCCGAGCCGGTCACCGGCAAGCAGGCGATGGCGAGCGCCTTCGGCCTCTTCACTAACGGCCCGAGCGGCAAGCCGATCGATCTCCAGCCGCCGCCGGTCGCCGCGCCGCCGCCGGTGGTCGTCGCAGCCGCGCCGCCGCCCCCGCCGCCCGTCCCCGGCACGCCGCGCAGCGTCGAACTGCCCGCCGCCGCCGCGCCGGCCTATCCCGTTCCGAAGGCGCGGCCGGCCAATTTCGCGCAGCTCGTGAAAGCCGCTAAGGTCGCCGACGACTCGGCCGACGCGCCGCCCAAGCGGAAGAAGTAGCCGCCGGCCGGGCGCCAGGCCCCGCCGCCGGCCGATTTGCGAGCGAGGACACATGCAGGACGAAGCATTGGGCGGCCCGGAACCGATCCCGGTGACGGTGATGACCGGCTTTCTCGGGGCCGGCAAGACGACCCTGTTGAATCGGCTGCTGCGCGATCCTGGCATGGCCGATACGGCGGTCATCATCAACGAGTTCGGCGAAATCGGCATCGACCACGTGCTGGTCGAGCGCGCCGACGACGGCATCGTGGAGCTCTCCTCGGGCTGCCTCTGCTGCACCATCCGCGGTGATCTCGTCGAGACGCTGGAAGACCTGCTGCGCCGCCTCGACAACGAGCGGCTGGAGCGCCTGTCGCGCGTGATGATCGAGACGACCGGCCTCGCCGACCCCGCCCCGATCCTGCACACGATCATGCGCCACCCCTATCTGGTGCGCCGCTATCGGCTCGACGGCGTGATCACGCTGGTCGACGCGGTGAACGGCATGGCGACGCTCGACACCCAGGAGGAGGCGGTGAAGCAGGCGGCCGTGGCCGACCGCATCGTGCTCACCAAGACCGACCTCGTGGCGCCGGCCGACCGGCCCGTGCTCGACCTCCTGCGCACGCGCCTTCGCGTGCTCGCGCCCGGCGCGCGCATCCTCGACGCCGCGGCGGGCGAGGCGACGCCGGCGGCCCTGCTCGAGGCCGGGCTCTGGAACGCCGCCAGCAAGACCGCCGACGTCACCCGCTGGCTCGCCGAGGAAGCCTTCCGCGACCGCGAGGCGGAGCGGCGGCGCCTGGAAGGCCGGCACCCGGCCGGCGGTCACGATCATGCGCACGACCATGACCACGACCATGACCACGGGCACGGGCACGATCATGGCGGGCATCACCACGACCCGAACCGGCACGACGACCGCATCCGCGCCTTCGTGCTCGCGACCGACCGGCCGGTCTCGGCCGGGGCGATCGACCTCTTCCTCGACCTCCTGCGCTCGGCCCACGGGCCGAAGCTCCTGCGCATGAAGGGCGTGGTGAAGCTCGCGGAGGATCCCGACCGGCCGCTCGTCCTCCATGTGGTGCAGCATGTCATGCATCCGCCGGCGCGGCTGCCGGCCTGGCCGGACGCGGACACGCGCACCCGGCTCGTCTTCATCACGCGCGACCTCGACGAGGGCTTCGTCCGCCGCATGTTCGAGGCCTTCACGGACACGCTCGCGCCCGACACCCCTGACCGTGCCGCGGTGACCGACAACCCGCTTCACATTTCGGGCTTTTCCGGCCGCTTCGGCTGATCGGCGAGACCCCGATCGGGCGCGTCCGGCTCTCCGGGAGCCTCCGGCTCCGCGACGAACCCGGCCCGCCGCGCCTCGATGCGAAAGGTCAGCACGGCGCCGTCCCGCTCGCTCGCGATCAGCCGGTGCCCCTCGGAGCGGCAGAGATGCGGGATGTCGATCGCCGACATCGGATCCGTCGTCTCGACGATCAGCCGGGCTCCCGGCGCCGCGGCCTCGAGACGCCGGCGCGTGCGCATCACGGGCAAGGGGCATTTGAGCCCGCGCAGGTCGAGCCGCTCGACCGCGTCCGCGCCTGCGTCGGGCGGACGTCGTTCTCCCGTCATGCGCGCGCGGATGCGACCGGACGGTCGCCGCCCGGGGCGGGCCGTCGATCGTCGCCGGCGTCGGCCGCCAACATCAGGGCCGAGGTCAGTTCTGCTGGATAATCTGCGCGCCGCGCCATGCCGAGGTGACCCCGTTCACGATCACCAGGAACTTCTGCAGCTCGGTCGCGGGCGCCGCGGCGACATAGACGATGTCCTTGTCGCGAACGCGCATCGAGCGGGCGAGGAAGAAGCTTTTCGGCGACTTCATGTCGAGCCGGTAGACGACCGGGACCGGCTGCGGGTTCAACGTGAATTCCGGGCGGATGCGGTGGACGAGCCCCGGATTCTCGTAGCGGAACAGGAAGATGCCGCTCGCGTCGGATTCCAGCGTGTTGAGCCCGCCGGCGCGCGCGACCGCCTCGGCGAGCGTCACGCTCTTGGTCTCGAACTTGATCTCGCGCTGCTCGGTGACCGCGCCGAGGATCGAGTAGGTCTGCGGCGCGAAGGTGAGCAGGATCTCGTCGTCCGGGCGCAGATAGACGTTGTTGGCCGGGATCGCGAACAGGTCCTCGAGCAGAACCGAGGCGCTCTCCTTGCCGCGCTTCAGCGTCACCATCGTCTCGTAGGTCGCGTAGCGCGAGCCGCCGGCGATCGCCACCATGTCGAGCAGGCGCGTCCCGCCGACATTCAGGGGATAGCGCGCCGGCTTGAAGACGTCGCCGACCACCACCGCCGCATTCGCCTGGAACGAGGTGACGGCGACCATCACCTGGGGCTGGATCGCCTTGTCCTGCAACGACTGCTGCAGGCTCGAGCGCAAGGTCTCGACCGTGCGTCCGGCCGCCTTCACCCGCCCGACGAAGGGCACGAAGATGTCGCCCGTCTCGTCGATCTGGGCACTGAACTGGGTGCCGCGCGTCTGCGTGTTGGCGAAGAGACCGTTGTCGCCCGCCTCCAGGATGCGCACGTCGAGCACGTCGCCGATGCCGAGCGGCTGGCTGCGCGGGCCGGATCCGATCGTGAAGCGGTCGGCGAAATCGCGCGGGCGCCACGGCCCGATGACCTGCACGATCGGCTCGTCGAGCGGAATGATCAGGTAGTCGGCCGCCGCGGCGGGCGGGCCGTCGGGCGTCGGGACAGCGGCCGTGGTGAGGTCGGCGCCGCTCTGCATGACGGCGAGGGCGGAAGGCCCCGTCGACGGCAAAGCCGAGCAGCCGCCGAGGGCGGCCACGAGGGCGAGACAGGCAGGGACAACGAAACGCGGCATTCGCCAATCCATCGACATGGCGGATCAGATAACATCCGGTTGTTCGAATCGCCAGCGTGGCTTTCCGGCACGGCCCCGATTGCGCCCGGACGTGGCGGCTCCGCCACAGGAAAAGCGTTAAGATATAAGGTGGCTGTAAGGGTTTAGGTATTCTAGAGCGATCATGAGATGCGCGGCTCGAAGCGGCCCGACACACGGTCAAGTTGTGGCGAGACATAGGGGTCGTCGACCACCTCGGCCGCCCAACGCGCCTTGAAGCGCGCCGCCTCGGCGAGGTAGCGCTCCCGCTTGGCGGCGTCCCTGTCGGCCCCGCGCGAGGCGGATTCGTGGTGGATCAGCACCGCGCCGGCGGCGAGGAGATTGCCGAGCCCGGCCGCGCGCGCCTTGAGGCAGAGGTCGAGGTCGTTGAAGGCGATCGCGAACGCCGCCTCGTCGAGCCCGCCGAGATCGCGATAGACCGACCGCCGCATGGCGAGGCACGCCGCCGTCACCGCCGCGACCTCGTGGGTCAGCCGCAGCCGGCCGAGATGGCCGGCCGCGTCGGCGGCGGCACCCTGGTCCACGTGTCCCGCGGTGCCGTGCATACCCATGAGCACGCCGGCATGCTGCACCGTGCGGTCCGGATAGAGGAGCTTCGCCCCCACCGCGCCGATGCCCGGACGGAGCGCGAGCGCGACCATCTCGTGCAGCCAGCCCGGCTCGATCGCCTCCACGTCGTTGTTGAGGAGGAGGAGCACGCTGCCCGTGGCCTCGGCCGCCGCGCGGTTGTTGAGCGCGGCGAAGTTGAACGGCCCCGGCTCGGGAAGGACGCGAAGGCGCGGATCCGCCCGCGCCTCGGCCAGATAGCGAAGCGTCGCCGGATCGGTCGAGCCGTTGTCCACGACGAGGACTTCCAGCGCCGGATAATCCGTTTTTTCGAACAGGGACTTGAGGCAACAGGACAGGAGCTCGACGCGGTCGCGCGTGGGAATGATGACCGAGACGAGCGGCAGCGGATCGGGCGGGGCGCGGCGGATGCGGACGGCGAGCGGCGGATCGTTGAGTGGCGCGGCGGAGGCCGACGGATCGGTCCTTCCGAGGTGCTCGCTGACCGCCGCGAGCGTCGAACGGCGCGCGGTGGCGCGATCGGCGCGCGCCCAGCCGTGGCGGTCGCCGTCGCCGGTCCGGTGCAACAGCACGCGCGGCAGGCGGACCACCGCGCCGGTCCCCGTCCGCTCGGTCATGCGCAGGACGAGATCGTGCGCCTCCGCGCCGGGGAAGCCGCGCCGGGGTCCGCCCACGGCGGCGACCGCGTCGCCCCGGAGGAGCAGCGGGCCGCCCGGATAGAAATGCGCGGCGGCGAGCTCGGGCGACCAGGCGGGCTTCATCACCGGGGCGCGGCGGGACCCGTCCGGGCCCAGCCGGTCCTCGTCCGCATGGAGCGCCAGCGCGTCCGGAGCGGCCGTCCAGGCCTCCGCCAGAGCGGCCACCGCGACGTCGGCGAGGATGTCGCCGGGCGTCAGCACCAGAATCGCCTCGGCCGCGTCGGCGAGCGCCGCGCCGACCGCTTCGCCGGCATCCTCGGACGCCGCCGGCAGCCATGCGTCGCCGACCGTCGGGCCCGGCCCGGACGCCGGCGCGCCGACAACCCTCACGTGTCGCGGCGGCCGCGTCTGGCGCCCGATCGAGCCGAGCGTGGCGGCGAGCGCGGCCGGTTCGGCGCCAAAAGCCGCGACCACGATCGTGATCGGCGCGGGCGTCGGGTCGGGCGCCGGCGCCGGCAGGCGGCTCTCCACGGCGGCGATGAAGGCGCGGTAGCGGGCTTCCGGCGTCAGCGCCGCGTCGGGCGCGGCCTCGAAGGCGACGAAGCGCCGCGGCGCCAGCACGGTCCCGACCGCGTCGGCGAGGAAGCGCATGAGCGGCCGCGGCCCCTTGCGCGCGGCCGAGCGGGCGCCGGCGAGCGCCATGGCGGCGATCGCGACCGGGCCCATGCGACGGACGGAAAAGCCGGTCAGCCGGAACCGGCCCGGCCGGCGCAGCGGCTCCACCTCGATCGCCGAGAAGGCGAGCGGCGCCTTGAAGGTCCCGCCGAAGCGGCCGGGCGCCGCCTCCTTCAGGACGCTCGACCGTTCCTTGGCGAAGGCGCCGCCGAAGCCCGGCCGCACCCGCACCTGCGCCTGCTCGTCGGCCTCGACGCCGAGTTCCACCACATACCAGCCGGGACGCCGCGGCGCGCCGAGATCGAAGCGGAGCGAGGGCGCGAAGCCGGTCGCGCGGAACCCGTCGCCGTCCGGCTCGACCTCGCCGAGGGCGATGAGCGGATAGGGAACGGCCTCCGGCAGGGGGCGGGGACGGTCGGGTTCTGCCGGCATCGTGCTCCAGGGGCCGGTTGCGCGCCCAAGGTCATAGGCCGGGCGCCGCCGCCTCGGCAAGCATGCGGCGCTTGCGAACGGAGCGCCGCGGGCGCGCTTGACTTCGGCCGTGATCCCGATCATTCGAGCGGCCTTGGCGCGGCGAGGCCGCGTTCGGTCACCGCAGCCGGAGCTCCGACATGGCGCAGGAATCAGGGAACGCTTCGGCGCCGGACGGGCGGCAGCGCGCGGTGGCGGTGTGCTGGTTCCGCCGCGAGGACTACGAGCCGGCGAAAGCCCGCATGGCCGATCCCGAGCGGCTCTACGAGAACTACGACGTCTGGCTGAAGGAGGCGCAGGCGTTCGAGCGCGAGATGGAACAGCAGGGCGTGAAGGTCATCCGCACGCGCTTCGACGGGACGAGCTTCTTCCTGTTCTGCGCCACCCGCGCGGTGCCGGCGGACGGGCCGGCCCGCGCCGAATGGGCCGCGCAGGAGACGATGCGCCGCTCCGCCGCGCCGAAGCAGGGCTGAGTCCCCACGCCGCGCCGGAGCCGGGGAGCCGTCCGCGGCCCGGCGGCCGCGCACGAAGGCCTTGGCGCCTCAGGCGTCGAACTGGCGCCTGAGACCGTCCACCTCGTCGGCGAAGCCGCGGTCGGTCTGCATCATGTCCTCGATCTTGCGCACCGCATGCAGCACCGTGGTGTGGTCGCGGTTGCCGAAGCGGCGGCCGATCTCGGGGAGCGAGCGCGGCGTGAGCGTCTTGGCGAGATACATGGCGATCTGGCGCGGCCGGACCACCGTGCGCGTGCGGCGGCTCGACAGGAGGTCCGCCTTGGTCACGTTGTACTGCTTGCAGACGACGCGCTGGATCTCCTCGATCTTGACCCGCCGCGCCTCCTTCTGGCGCAGCAGGTCGCGCAGCGCCATCTCGGCCATGTCGAGCGAGATCGGCTCGCCGGTGAGCTGGTTGTGCGCCACGAGCCGGCTCACCGCCGCGTCGAGGTCGCGCCCCGAGGACGTGACGTTGCGCGCCACATACTCGATCACCGGTTCCGACACGGCGAGCGCCGGATAGCAGCGCTTCGAGGCCGTCACGCGCGAGGCCACGATGCGGTGGCGCAATTCGTAGTCGGGCGCGGCGATATCCACGACGAGGCCGCCGGCGAGGCGCGAGCGCACCCGTTCGTCGAGGCTCTCGAGCTCGACGGGCGGACGGTCCGCGGCCACCACCACGTGATGGGCGCCGTCGATCAGGCTGTTCAGCGTGTGGCAGAACTCCTGCTGGATCTGCTTGCCCTGCATGAACTGCAGGTCGTCGATCAGCAGCAGGTCGATGGCGCGCAGCCCGTCCTTGAAGGCGATCGCCGACTGCGACTTCAGCGCCGCGACGAAGCGGTACATGAAGTGATCGGCGGTGAGATAAAGCACCCGGCGCCGGTTGGCGCGCGCCTGGTTCGCCACAGCCTGCAGGAGATGCGTCTTGCCGAGCCCGACCGAGGCATGGATGAAAAGCGGGTTGAAGCCGACCGGATCGCCCGGCTGGCTGTCCGCCACCCGCCGCGCGGCGGCGAGCGCGAGCCCGTTCGAGCGGCCCTCGATGAACTGTTCGAAATTGTAGCGCGGATCGAGGGGCGAGCCGGCGAGGCTCTCCTCCGCCGAAAGGTCGAGCCGCCCGTCCACCATGGGCTCGCGCTGCGGGCGCTGGCCCGGTCCGGCGAAGGCGGGGTGGAACGCGGTCTGCGCGGTGGAGATCACATGCAGGGGCCGCGGTCCGCCGCCCTGCAGCGCATGCGGCTGCGGGCCGTGCGACTGGCCGACGGCGAGCGCCACCGGCTGGTCCTCGATCCAGGCCGTCGCCGGGGCGCCGCCCTGGACGACGCGCGGCCGCATGGCGCTGCGCACCGAGAACTCGATCTGGCGGACGTCGCCGAATTCCTCCTGCCAGAGCGCGCGCAACCGGTCGAGGTAGCGGCTCTGCAACCAGTTCTTCAGGAAGCGGGTGGGAACCGAAAGGTGCAGGATGCCGTCATTGAGCGATTCCAGGTCGACCCGCGCGAACCAGCTGGTGAACACATCTTCGCCAAGTTCCGCCCTGAGACGCTTCTTGATACGATCCCATTCCGTATGGCCGGTTAGCCCCACGCTCATATTGATGGCCTCCATGAATCGTCAGGATCGAACCTGCCCGCCACTGCCGGTTCGATGCCGTTGTCTGAAACGCGGTTGCTACTGACGCGGACGCAACTGTCGCCGAGGCGCGGCCCTCAGGGACGGGCCGCGGACTGTTCAAACGCTCGAACGCGAACGATGGCTCCTCGCCCCCTCAGGGACCGGAACCGTGGGCCGCTGGGGACCCGCTTCCACCGACCATGGGTCGGCCGGCCGCGTCGATCGCAGGGGTCGGCGCGATGCCGAACGGCCCGATCGACGGCAGCCCATCTTCACGCGCGAAGGCGCCGGGACGAGACGCAACAGAAACATAGGCACCAGACATGCACATATCGAGATCAACGGCTTGCCGCGACGCCGCCTTCCGGCGGCGCGCGACCACCAGGGCCCTGTAGTCCGGCCCGGACCCGGAGCGGGCCCTTGCCGGATGTCGAGCCATGGCTTCCCAACGGTAGAGATACATGCTCAGCCCCCAGGGACAGGCGATCACGCTTGGCCCAGATTCTTGTTGAATGACAGAATTATTATCTTGGCATGGACCAGTCGAGCGCACACGATACTGCGGAGAGACGTAGAAAGGTCCAGAATTCCGCACCGCGATTTCTGTTCTTCGGCAGCACCTTTACGGACGGCAGGAAGACGAATGCTCTGCGCGCGACTGTTATACCATTCATTTTCAGATGTCCGACGGGCCGGGCCCGCCTTGACCCGGATACTTACACAGGCGGTGGAGACCCTGCAACAGCGCATCCGCCCCGGCGGTTCGCGGTGTTGCCGGAACACCCCAGCCTCCGTTCGGCACTCGTCATACGAGTCGCCGAGAAGTCATTGCGAGTCAAAGAGGTGTGGATGAGGAGCCTGCAGCGGCGCCGCGGCCAGCTTCGCCGACGAAAAAAAATCCGCGCCGCCCCTTGACTCCCCGCTTGCCGACCACGGCGCCGGCCGGGTCTTCGCATATGCCTATAAGCTCTTGGATTTAAAGATTTTTTACTGTCAGGCTAGAGTCCCTTGCCGAACCCGCCAAGGTTGCCCGAGCGGCCTCCCCGGGGATGCCGATTGGCTTTGCCAACTCAACAAAAAGGCCCGGGACTGAGCCCGGGCCGTGGCATTCCGAAGACTTTGCAGTGGGGTCAGACGGCGAGCGCCTTCACCCTGTGCGAGAGCCGGGAGATTTTGCGCGAGGCGGTGTTGGCGTGCAGCACCCCCTTGATGGCGGCGCGCTGCAGCTCGGGCTGGGCGGCCTTCAGGGCGGCGGCGGCGGCGGCCGGATCGCCGGAGGCGATCGCCTCCTCGACCTTGCGGACGAAGTTGCGCACGCGGCTGCGGCGCGACTTGTTCACCGCGGTCTGCCGTTCGATCTTGCGGGCCGCCTTCTTGGCGGACGGCGTATTGGCCATGGACGAGCTTCCTTTGACGATCTCTACCGGGTCTGGTCAGCGAGGATCACCGCTCGTCGAGCCCTCCGGCCGAGGCTGATGCCCGGCGGAGCGGTCGAGACAACTGGGGACCCGATCAAACGAATGCGGCGGCGGAACGAGCCGCCACCGGTCGGACGAGGCTTATAACGATGCCCCGCCCGGGCGTCAACGGGCTCCACGCGCGCGCGGCCGGCATTTCCCGCAGGCTGCACGCTCTCACGGAATGCCGAGGACCGGCCCCTCGTCCGTCCGCGACGGCGCCTGTCGGGAGCGCACCGCCGGCATGGACAGGGCGGCGGCGGAACCTCATATCAGCCGAGCCGTTCCCATTCGGAACCACCGAGGAGCACGTCCATGAAGCTCTATTATTCGCCCGGCGCCTGTTCCCTGTCGCCGCATATCTGCCTGAGGGAAGCGCGGCTGCCGTTCAGCCTCGTCCGCGTCGATCTCAAGGAAAAGAAGCTCGTCGACGACGGCTCGCCCTATCTGCCGATCAATGCCAAGGGCCAGGTGCCGGCGCTCGAACTCGATGACGGCCAGGTGCTGACCGAGGGCCCTGTCATCGTCCAGTACATCGCCGACCAGGCGCCGGAATCCGGGCTCGCTCCGCCCGCCGGCACCTTGGAGCGCTACCGGCTGCAGTCCTGGCTGAACTTCATCTCGGCGGAGATGCACAAGACGTTCAGCCCGTTGTTCCGGCCGAACACGCCGGAAGACTTCAAGAGTGTGCTGAAGACCAATCTGGAGCGCCCGTTCGGCATCGTGGAGAAGGCGCTCGCCGACAAGCCCTATCTGATGGGCACCGAGTTCAGCGCGGCCGACGCCTATCTCTATACGATCCTGAGCTGGGCACCGCGGGTCGGCATCGACCTCGGCCGCTGGCCGAACATCACCGCCTATGTGGCGCGGGTGAAGGAGCGTCCGTCGGTGTTCGACGCCCACGGCGCCGAGCAGCAGACATCCGCGACCGCCTGAACGAGAGGGCCGGGATCCGGTCCCGGCCCCGCCGTCACCGGTGCCCGAAGGCGGGTTTGCGCTTTTCCACGAAGGCGGCCATACCCTCCTTCTGGTCCGCGGTCGAGAAGAGGCTCTGGAACACCCGCCGCTCGAAGCGCAGGCCCTCCGACAGCGAGGTCTCGAAGGCGCGGTTGACCGCTTCCTTGATGAGCATGGTGGTCGGCAGCGAATAGTCCGCGATGGTCTCCGCGGCGGCGAGCGCGGTCGGCATCAAGTCGGCGAGCGGCACGACGCGGGCGACGAGCCCGGCCCGTTCCGCCTCCTCCGCGCCGATCGTGCGGCCGGTGAGGCAGAGATCCATCGCCTTCGCCTTCCCGAGCGCGGCGGCGAGCCGCTGCGTGCCGCCGGCGCCCGGGATAACGCCGAGGCGGATCTCCGGCTGGCCGAACTGGGCGTTGTCCGCTGCGATGATGAAGTCGCACATCATGGCGACCTCGCAGCCGCCGCCGAGCGCATAGCCGGCGACCGCCGCGATGATCGGCTTGCGGAAGCGGGCGACCCGGTCCCAGGCGGTGATGAGGTCATCGAGATAGGTGCCCGGATAGGCGAGCGGCGCCATCTCCTTGATGTCGGCGCCTGCCGCGAAGGCCCGCTCCGACCCGGTCAGCACCACGACGCCGACGCCGGCATCGGCCTCGAAGCCGTCGAGCGCGGCGTTGAGCTCGCGGAAGAGCGCCCCGTTCAGCGCGTTGAGCGCCTTCGGCCGGTTGAGCGTGACGAGGCCGACGCGGCCCCTCGTCTCGACGAGGATGTTTTCGTAAGCCATCGCGCGCTCCCATCTTGGCCCTTCCGAGGGCGGCCCACTCCCTGCTCACCGCTAGCCGAGCGCGCCCTCCCGATCAATCCGCCGACGCTGAGGAGCGCGTCAGCGCTGGCAGACCGGACAGTAATAGGTGGACCGGTTCGCCTGCACCGTGCGGCGGATGACGCCGCCGCAGCCCGGCCGCCGGCACGGCTTGCCCTCCTGGTCGTAGACCGCGAAGGAATGCTGGAAATAGCCGAGCGCCCCGTCGGCCTGGCGGTAGTCGCGCAGCGATGAGCCGCCCGCCTCGATCGCGTCGGAGAGCACCGCGCGGACGGCGGCGGCGAGGCGCTCTGCCCGGCCGGTCGGCCCGCCGTCGAGCCGCGCCACCGTCCCCGCGCGCCGCCGCGGCGACAGCCCGGCGCGCCACAGCGCCTCGCACACATAGATGTTACCGAGGCCGGCGATCAGCGTCTGGTCGGAGAGCGCGGCCTTGAGCGAAGTCTGCTTGGCCGCGAACAGGCGGGCGAGCGTCGCCCCGTCGAGCGCATTGCCGAGCGGCTCCACGCCGACGTCGCGCATGAGCGGGTGCTGGTCGAGGGTCGCCCGCTCGGCGAGCGTCATGAAGCCGAACCGGCGCGGGTCGTTGTAGACGATGCTGACGCCGGTCGAGAGCCGGAACACCACATGGTCGTGCGCGGCGAGCTTCGACCGCTCGTGATGAAAGACGCCGGGCGTCGTCCCCTCCCCGTTTGCCTCGATGCGAAACGAGCCCGACATGCCGAGATGCATGAGCAGCACCGCGCCGTCGTCGAGGTCGGCGACCAGATATTTCGCGCGCCGGCCGAGCGAGCGGATCGTCCGCCCGGTGAGCCGTTCGGCGAAGCGCTCCGGGAAGGGAAAGCGCAGGTCCGGCCGGCGTGCCTCCACCGCGACGATTCGCGCGCCCTCCATCGCCGGGGCAAGCCCGCGACGCACCGTCTCGACCTCGGGCAATTCCGGCATTCTGGTTGTCTCTCCAAGGGTTTTCCGCGGTTCTGCGGGCGGTCGGCGACGATAGCGCTCCGGATCGCCTTCCGCTATCGTCCGCGCCGCAAAACGGAGGCATGGCCCATGACCCGCGACCCCTCGGCCGCGAACCCCGCAAGACCCGGCCGCGACGCGAGGCCGATCGCGAGCTTCGGCTTCCGCGAGGTCCCGCTCGAGGCGAAGCAGGACCTGGTCGACGACGTCTTCCACAAGGTGGCGCGCCGCTACGACCTGATGAACGACCTCATGTCCGGCGGCCTGCACCGGCTCTGGAAGGACGCGATGGTGTCGCGGCTGGCGCCGCCACAGGCCGGCCGGCGCCGCTTCGAGGTGCTCGACCTCGCCGGCGGCACCGGCGACGTGGCGTTCCGCATCGTCGAGCGCTCGCGCGGCCATGCCCGCGCCACCGTCTGCGACATCAACGCCTCCATGCTCGAGGTCGGCCGCGAGCGGGCCGACAAGGCCGGGCTCGACGACGCGGTGACCTTCGTGGAAGGCAACGCCGAGGCGCTGCCCTTCGAGGCCGGCCGCTTCGACGCCTGCACGATCGCCTTCGGCATCCGCAACGTGCCGCGCATCGATGAGGCGCTCGCCGAGATCCATCGCGTGCTGCGGCCGGGCGGCCGCTTTCTCTGCCTGGAATTCTCCGCGGTCGACGTGCCGTGGCTGGAAAAGATCTACGAGGCCTATTCGTTCCGCGTCATCCCGACGCTCGGCCGCATCGTCGCCGGCGACGACGAGCCCTATCGCTACCTCGTCGAATCGATCGCCCGCTTCCCCTCGCAGGAGCGGTTCGCCGAGATGATCCGCGCCGCCGGGTTCCGCCGCGTCGACTATACCAACATGACCGGCGGGGTCGCGGCGCTGCATTCCGGCTGGAAGATCTGATGGACGCTGGCGGTTGGGGGGCGGTGCTGCGCCTTGCCTGGGCCGGCTGGGTGCTGGCGCGCGAAGGCGTGCTGCGCGCCATCGCGCCCCCGGATCCGCCGCCGGCCGCGCGCGTCGTGCTCGGCGCCATCGCCCTCATCGAGCGCCGCGACCTGAAGGGCCGCGACCGTGGCTCGCGCGTGTCCGACGCGCTGAACCGGCTCGGCCCCTCCTATGTGAAGCTCGGCCAGTTCCTCGCCACCCGGCCCGACGTGGTCGGCGCCGACATGGCGAAGGACCTGGAGGCGCTGCAGGACCGGCTGGCGAACTTCCCCCTCGCCGAGGCCAGGGCGCAGATCGAGCATGCGCTGCAGGGGCCTATCTCCTCCTTCTTCGTCGAACTCTCCGAGCCGGTCGCCGCCGCCTCGATCGCGCAGGTGCACCGCGGCATCGTGCGCGACCGCGACGGCACCTTGCGCACGGTGGCGGTGAAGGTGCTCCGCCCCGGCGTCGAGGCGCGCTTCCGCCGCGACCTGCAGAGCTTCTACGTCGCCGCCCGCCTGATTGAATGGCTCGTGCCGTCCGTGCGCCGGCTCCGCCCGATCGCCGTCGTCGACACGCTCGCCCGCACCGTGCGGCTCGAAATGGACCTGCGCCTGGAGGCGGCCGCGCTTTCGGAAATGCGCGAGAACACGGCTCACGACCCGGGCTTCCGCGTCCCCTCGGTCGACTGGGAGCGCACCGCCAAGTCGGTCTTGACGCTCGCCTGGATCGACGGCGTCAAGGTCTCCGACCTCGCCGCGCTCCGGGCGGCCGGCCACGACCTCGTCGGCCTGTCGCGCATCGTGATCCAGTCGTTCCTGCGCCACGCCATGCGGGACGGCTTCTTCCACGCCGACATGCATCCGGGCAACCTGTTCATCGATCCGCAAGGCACCCTGGTGGCGGTCGATTTCGGCATCATGGGCCGCCTCAACACGGCCGAGCGCCGCTTCCTCGCCGAGATCCTCTACGGCTTCATCCGGCGCGACTACCGGCGCACCGCCGAGGTGCATTTCGAGGCCGGCTACGTGCCCGCCGACCAGGAGGTCGACGTCTTCGCGCAGGCGCTGCGCGCCATCGGCGAGCCGCTGCGCGACCGGCCCGCGCACGAGATCTCCATGGCGCATCTCCTGAACCAGCTCTTCGAATACACCGAAGTGTTCGAGATGCGCACGCAGCCGCGGCTGATCCTGTTGCAGAAGACCATGGTGGTGGTCGAGGGCGTGGCGCGCACGCTCGACCCGGAGCTGAACATCTGGGCGACCTCGGAACCGGTCGTGCGCGAATGGGTCGAGCGCAATCTCGGCCCCGCGGCGAGGCTCGGCGACGTGGCCTCCTCGGCGGGCGCCGCCGGCAAGATGGCGCTCGACCTGCCGCGCCTCGTGGAGCGCGCCGACCGGATCAGCCGCGGCTTCGCCGACATGGCCGACCAGGGCCTCCGCCTCGACAAGGCGAGCCTCGACGGCATCGGCCGCGCCGAGGCGAGGAGCACCCGGTCGGGCCGGGTGGCGCTCTGGGTCGGGGCGCTGTCGCTCGCGGCGATCGCGCTGCATCTCGTCTTCAGCTGACCACATCGGCGCGCTAGTCTCATGGCCATGTCGACGATGCTTCGCCCCCTCGCCCCGGCACTCGCCGGGCTGCTCGCGGTCACGGCCGGCGCGGGCGCCCAGCAGGACGGCGCCATGCCGCCGCCCCCTTTCGTGAACGATCCGGTACCGCGCGAGAACAAGCCCGCCCCGCCGGAACCCTTCCTCGCCCCGGCGCCGCCGAAGCCCGCCGCGGTGCCGCCGAAGCCGGCCGCCAAGGCGCCGCCCGCCCCCGCCGCCAAGGCCGCGCCGGTCCGCCCCGACGCCGCCGCGGCAAAGCCCGCCCCCGGCGCCGCCGATCCGGGCGACGACCGGCCGGCCGCGAAGCCCGGCGCCAAGCCGGTCGAGATCGCCGGCACCGTGCCCGCCTCGGCCGCGGTCGCGGGCATCTGGCTGATCGCGCCGGAGGCCGGCGGCAAGGGCTGCACGGTCAACCTGGAGGAGGGCCTGACCATCGGCGGCTACGGCGTGACCGGCAACGAGGGCTGCTCGGGCGGGCTCGCCAAGCTGAAGGACGCCTTCGCCTGGGACTTCGTCGGCCCCGCGCTGGTCATCCGCGACGTGGCGCAGCAGACGCTGGTGCGCGTCGTGCCGCAGGGCGCCGGAACCTACGCGGAGGACAAGCCGGCCGGCGCCCGGCTCCTGATGGTCAAGGCCGCGCGCGGCGTCGACCGGATCCCGACCGCGTCGGAACTGTTCGGCAGCTGGCAGCTGCGCCGTCCCGGCGGGGCCGCGATCTGCTCCCTCACCTTGCAGAACACGCCGCCGCCCGGCGGCCAGGAGAGCTTCGGCCTCCTTGTCGCCGACGGCTGCGATGCGGCGGTGGCACGGCTGAAGCTCGCGAGCTGGCGCCTCGAAGGCACGCTCGTCGTGCTCTACGGCACCGAGGGCGGCAGCCTGTCGTTCGAGCCGCGCGGCGCCGGCACCTTCGTCAAGGCCGCCAAGGAAGGCGGCAAGCCGCTCAATCTCGTCAAGGCCAAGTGAACGCGCCACCGGGGGAGCCCATGACCGACACCGCCGACCGCCTCGCCCGGGCGACCGCCGCCATCGACGCGGCCAACGCGGGCGACCCGCACCGCATCCTCGTGGCCGGCACGGAGCGGCCCTACGCGGTCTTCTACGGCGAGCGCATGTCCGCCTGGCTCGACCGGCTCGTGCCCGACGCCTCCGACGCGCTCCGCCTCGCCGTGCGCGGCCAGCATGTGCGCCGCTTCGACATCCCGCGCGCCGACTATCCCATGGACAAGCCCGGCTACCACGCCTGGCGCAACCGGCTGAAGGACCACCACGCCGCGATCGTCGCCGCCGCGATGGTGGACGCCGGCTACGACGAGGCGACGATCGCGCGCGCCCGCTCGATCGTGCGCAAGGAGCGGCTGAAGCGCGATCCGGAGGCGCAGGCGCTCGAGGACTGCGCCTGCCTGGTCTTCCTGGAGAACGAGTTCGTCCCCTTCGCGGAGAAGCACGAGGACGCCAAGATCGTGGAGATCGTGGCGAAGACCTGGGTGAAGATGTCGCCGGAAGGCCATGCCCTCGCGCTCGGCCTCGTCCCCGCCTTGCCCGAGCGGCTGCAGCGCCTCGTCCACGAGGCCGTCGCCGCGAAGCCCTGATCCGGGCCGCGGAGCCGAGCGGCATGGGTGCCGTGCGCCGCCCGGTGCGGAGCCGCCATGCGATGCCGGCCTGACGGCGCACCGGGGCTGGCCTTATGATCGGCGAGAGGCATATGCCCAGGGAGGTCCGGCCCATGACGTCGAGGCTACGGCAGAAGATCGCGGTCGTCATGGGCGGCGGTTCGGCGGGCCCCGGCTGGGGCACCGGCAAGGCGACGGCCGTGCTGTTCGCCCGCGAGGGCGCGACCGTCGTGGTGATCGACAAGGTCAAGGCGGCCGCGGAGGAAACCGCCGAGATCATCCGGCTCGAAGGCGGCAAGGCGCTGCCGCTCACCTGCGACGCCACCCGCGAGGACGCGGTGAAGGCGACCGTCGCCGAGACGGTGAAGCAATACGGCCGCATCGACATCCTCGACAACAATGTCGGCATCACCGAAGCCGGCGGCGTGCTCGATCTCGACGAGGGCGACTGGGACACGATCCTGTCGCTCAACCTGCGCGCGGCCGTGCTCACGATGAAGCACGTCATCCCGGTGATGCTGAAAAACGGCGGCGGCGCGATCGTGAACATCTCCTCGATCGCGGCGATCCGCTACACCGGCATCCCGCTCGGCGCCTATGCCGCCGCCAAGGCCGCGCTGTCGCAGCTGAGCCGATCGACCGCGGTGGAATTCGCCGGCCGCAAGGTCCGCTGCAACGCCATCCTGCCCGGCCTCCTGCGCACCCCGATGGTCGAGCAGTCCGCCTCCATCGCCAAGGCCTATGGCGGCACGCCCGAGGAGATGTGGAAGAAGCGCGACGCCCAGGTCCCGCTCGGCCACATGGGCGACGCCTGGGATATCGCCTACGCCGCCCTCTACCTCGCCTCCGACGAGGCCAAATACGTCACCGGCATCGACCTCACTGTTGACGGCGGGATATCGGCCAGGATCGCGTGAGGAGAGCGAGGCGGAACAAAAAGGCCGAGCTGGTTCGCAAGCTTGCGTGCATGGCGGTTCCCCTCTAGGAAACCTAGCCTTTCCGTCAGCGTCCGGTCGCCATGCCCGCCCTCGCCCAGCATCGTCGCATCGTGGTCAAGATCGGGTCGGCGCTGCTCGTCGACCGGGCGACCGGCGCGCTCCATGCGGACTGGCTGGAAAGCCTCGCCGACGACGTCGCCGCACTCATGACAAGCGGAGCGGAGGTCACGCTTGTCTCCTCCGGCGCGATCGCGCTCGGGCGCGGCAAGCTCGGCCTGCCGCGCCGGCCGCTCGACCTCGAGGAGGCCCAGGCGGCGGCGGCGGTCGGCCAGATCGGGCTCGCGCGTGCCTATTCTGAGGTGCTCGACCGGCGCGGCTTCACCGCCGCCCAGGTGCTGCTGACCCTCGAGGACACGGAAAACCGGCGCCGCTACCTGAATGCGCGCGCCACCCTCGCCGTGCTCGCCGAGCGGCGCGCCGTGCCGGTCATCAACGAGAACGACACGGTGGCCACGACCGAGATCCGCTACGGCGACAACGACCGGCTCGCCGCTCGTGTGGCGACCATGATCGGCGCGGACTTGCTCGTGCTCCTCTCCGACATCGACGGGCTCTATACGGCGCCGCCCGCAGAGGATCCGGCCGCAAGGCTCATCCCCGTCGTCGAGCGCATCACGCCCGAGATCGAGGCCATGGCCGGCGGGGCCGGGTCGGAATTGTCGCGCGGCGGCATGAAGACCAAGATCGAGGCGGGCAAGATCGCGACCGACGCCGGCACCGCCATGGTCATCACGCTCGGCAAGCGCATGAATCCGCTCGCCGCCGTCGACCGCGGCGCCAGCGCCACCTGGTTCCTGGCGCAGGGCAACCCGGTGACGGCGCGCAAGAAATGGATCGCCGGGTCGCTCGACGCGCGCGGCGTCGTGGTGGTCGATGCCGGCGCCTCGCGCGCGCTCCGCACCGGCAAGAGCCTGCTGCCGGCCGGCTGCATCCGCGTGGAGGGCCGCTTCGCGCGCGGCGACACGGTGGCGATCCACGGCCCCGACGGCGACCTCATCGGCCGCGGCCTCGTCGCCTTCGACGCCGACGACGCGGTCCTGGTGCTCGGACGCAAGACGCATGAAATCCCCGCCATTCTCGGCTATACCGGCCGGAGCGAGATGATCCACCGCGACGACATGGTGTTGAGGGGCGAGTGATGCTGAGCGAGGCGCGCCTTTACGAAGGCGGTTCCGTCGAGACCGTGATGGCCGACATGGGTCAGCGGGCGCGCGCCGCCGCGCGCGTGCTCGCGCTCGCGCCGGGCGAGGCGAAGCGCGCCGCGCTCCACGCCATGGCGAAGCGCGTCCGTGCCGCCGCCCCGCGCCTCCTCGCCGCCAACGCCGAGGACGTCGCCGACGCCCGGCGCGACGGCATGGCGGCGAGCTTCGTCGACCGGCTGGCGCTGAGCGACGCCCGCGTCGAGGCGATCGCCGGCGGCATCGAGGAGATCGCCGCGCTCGCCGATCCGGTCGGGCGCGTCCTCGCCGCCTGGGAGCGGCCGAACGGGCTGAAGATCGAGCGGGTCGCGACGCCGCTCGGCGTGATCGGCATCATCTATGAGAGCCGCCCGAACGTGACCGCCGACGCCGGCGCGCTCTGCCTGATGAGCGGCAACGCGGCGATCCTGCGCGGCGGCTCCGACAGCTTCCGCTCCTCCGCCGCCCTGGTCGAGGCGCTGCGCCTGGGGCTCGCGGACGCCGGGCTTCCCGCCGACGCGATCCAGCTCGTGCCGACGCGCGACCGCGCCGCGGTCGGCCTCATGCTCGGCGGCCTCGATGGCGCGATCGACGTGATCGTGCCGCGCGGGGGAAAAAGCCTCGTCGCGCGCGTCCAGGCCGAGGCGCGCGTGCCGGTCTTCGCCCATCTGGAAGGCCTCTGCCACGTCTATGTCCATGCCGCCGCCGACCTCGACATGGCGATCCGCATCGTGGTCAACGCCAAGATGCGCCGCACCGGCGTCTGCGGCGCCGCCGAGACCCTGCTGGTCGACCGCGCCGTCGCGGCGACCCACCTCGTCCCGATCGTCGAGGCCTTGCGTCTCGAAGGCTGCCGCGTGCGCGGCGACGCGACCGTGCTCGACGCCGTGCCGGGCATCGAGCCGGCGACCGAGGCGGACTGGAGCACTGAATATCTCGACGCGATCATCGCCGTGAAGGTGGTCGACGGCCTCGATGCCGCGATCGGGCACATCGCCCGCTACGGCTCGCACCACACCGAGGCGATCGTCACTGAAGACGCCGCGGCGGCGGAGCGGTTCATGGCCGAGCTCGACAGCGCGATCCTGCTGTGGAACGCGTCGACGCAGTTCGCCGACGGCGGCGAATTCGGCATGGGCGCCGAGATCGGCATCGCGACGGGCAAGATGCACGCGCGCGGCCCGGTCGGCGTCGAGCAGCTCTGTTCGTTCAAATACCGGGTCCGCGGTTCCGGCCAGATCAGGCCCTGAGCCGCGCCCCTTCAGTGCCCGACCGAACCCACTCTCCGGCGCGACCGGACCATGCCGCCCCCGCCGGGCCGCCCGCGAGCGCGGCGGCGCCGGCCCTGCGCTCCGGCATCCATGGCGTGCGGCGCGAGGACCTGCTGATCCCGCCGGTCACGCCCGGCCTCGCCGTCGGCCTCTTCGGCGGGTCGTTCAACCCGCCCCATCGCGGCCATGCGCATGTCGCCGAGGTGGCGCTCGAACGGCTCGGGCTCGACCGTGTCTGGATCATGGTCACGCCCGGCAACCCGCTGAAGGACCATGCCGGCCTGCCGTCGCTCGCCGAGCGGATCGCGGCGACGCGGGCGCTGGTGCGCGACCCGCGCGTGGTAGTGACCGGCTTCGAGGCGACGCTCGGCTCGGCGTTCTCCTGGACCACGGTGGTGCGGCTCAGCCGCTCGCTGCCGTCGGTGCGCTTCGTCTGGATCATGGGCGCCGACAACCTCGCCAATTTCCATCGCTGGCAGCACTGGCGGCGCATCGCGGCCGCCTTGCCGATCGCGGTGATCGACCGCCCCGGCTCCACCCTCGCGGCCCAGTCGAGCGCCGCAGCCACCGCGCTCCGCGGCGCCCGCGTGCCCGAAACCGATGCCGCCGACCTGAAGAACCGCGCGCCGCCCGCCTGGACCTTCCTGCACGCCCCGCGCATCCCGCTGTCATCCACGGCGCTCCGCAACCAGCGCCGGTGAGGCGGCCGGAGCCGAGGGTCGAGCGCAGTCGTGGCGGTGGCCAAGCGCGCTGCATCGCCGGTTCGCGGCTGGGCACGTCCTCGAGGACCGAGACGTTGCTTGCCGTCACTCGGACCTTGCGGACATTGCAGCGGAGAGATACGCGGCCGTCCAGGGCATGAGCTCGAACCCAGGCGGCGGCCCGTCCAGGTCGACCCACTGAGCGGCCTCCTCCTCGTCGCCCGTGGTCGGCGTCAAGCGCTGATCGACACGACACGAGAACACGACGTTGACGACCCGAACGCCATCGTCGGCGACGAAGCTCGTCGACGTCACGTAGTTCAGGGGGCCGTCCAGATGCAGACCGGTCTCTTCGGAGATTTCGCGGCGAGCGGCACTTTCGAGCACCGCATCAGCAAGGTCGTCATACTCGACTTTACCGCCCGGGACGTCCCAGATGCCCGGAGCATGCGTCTCGTCGGCGCCACGCCGGAGAAACAACACGGCGCGACCACATGAAACGACAACCTGGACGTTGACGACAAAAAGCGGGTCAGCCATGCACGAACCTCCTCGCTATGACTTGTGGTGCTTGCGGGTCGACGGTACCGCGCCCGCGGCCGTGGCAAAGCCGAAAGTGCGCCCCTCTCGATGGGCGCGGGCAAGGTTCCCGACTGCTCGTTCGGCCTAGAGTATTTCCCGACCGGATGGAACCGTCCGATCGGGAAATGCTCTAGAGTCAATAGCTTGAGCCGGTCCTTTTCGTCCGGATCGGTTCGATTCGGACGGGACAGGCTCTACCCCTGCCCGTCGCGGGCGGCGGCGCTTGCCGGCACGACCAAGATGCCGCGGCCGTCGAGCGCCTTGGTCCAGTCGGCGAGGCGGCGGAGCGTGAGCGGCAGGGCGGAGGCGGTGCCGATCGCCAGGCCCTTCGACCGGGCGAGGCCTTCGAGCTGGCCGAGCCGGGCGGTGATCGCCTCGTCGGTCGGCGTCGCGTCGATCACCAGGTCGGCGCGCGCATAGGGCGCCTTTGCGGCGCGGGCGGCCGGCTCGGACTGCGAGCGGCCCGAGGAGCCGTCGTCGAGGAACATCACGCCGCGCGCCGCCAGTTCCTTCAGCACCGGGCCGAGATTGCTCTCGTTGGCGGTGAACTTGGCGCCCATGAAGTTGGTCACGCCCACATAGTTCGTCATCCGCGACAGGAGAAACTGCAGCCGGTCGAGGTTCTCCGCGGGCGGCAGGGTGGTCAGCAGCGTGTGCGGGCCGGGGTCGTTGTCGGGATAGTCGAACGGCTCCATGGGCAGCTGCAGCAGCACCTCGTGGCCGTCCTGCCGCGCCTTCTGCATCCAGCGGTCGAGACTGCCGCCATAGGGCGCGAAGGCGAGCGTGACCTCGGGCGGCAACAGGCGGATCGCCTCCTGGGTGCCGGTCTGGCTGAGGCCCATGCCGCCGACCACGATGACGACGCGCGGGGTGGAGGACGGCCGGTTCGGCGCCGGCCGGGCATAGACGTCGAGCGGGCGGGCGCCGTCCTGGCCGATCTTCGGCAGCGGGCCGTATTTGCCCTTGTCGGTGATGCGCGCGACGGGCGTCGTCACCAGCGCCTGGCCTTCGCCCGGCAGGCCGATCCGTTCGGCGGGCTTGCGCGGCGGGCGCGGCTCGGCCGCCTTCGGCTCGCCCTCCTCCGGCTTCGCCGCCTCGGCGGGCTTCTCCGGCTTCACGTCGGCGACCGACATGTCGCGCGGATCGACGCCGGTCTTGTCGCGGTCGATCTTCACGACCCCGGTCGGCTCGCCGCCGAGCGGATGCGGGTTGATCGCCAGATAGCCGCCGATGCCCGCCGCCATGAGGAGCAGGAGGCCGGCGCCGATGCGCACCGTGGGGATGCGCCGCCAGAGCGGCGACTTCTGCGTGGGCAGGCCGAGTGGACGGTTGAGGTCGTTCAAGCGGCGCGGATCCGGTTGCGGGAAGCGACCGAATCGCTCCCTCTGCGCGGTGGAGGGTAGATCAAGCGGCGCCCGGACGGAATCGTTGCTCGCTTCAGGGGCGCCGGTTCGCTTCCCCGGCTCGGTGCGATACGCGGGCGCGTCCCCCCGAAACGAGAAGATCCGCCGCGGGCGCGGGCCCGGGCGGATCCAGTCTCGACGGCCGTCCGGCGGACCGGCGGCGGGACAATCAGTTCGGGACGCTGCCCTTCGGGTTCGGCGGGAAGGCCGCGTTGACCTTGACGCCGCGCAGGAGGTCGTAGGCGAAGTTCAGCGCCTTGTCGTCCTTCTGGTCGGTCGGCACGAAGGCCTGGCTGCCCGACTTCTCCTCGGTGGCGTCGGTCGGATTCTTCAGGTGGCCCTTCAGGCTCGCCTCGCCCTTGGTGTCGTCCTTGCCCTTGAGCTCGGCCGGCGGCTCCTGCAGCACCTCGATGTCCGGCTCGATGCCCTTCGCCTGGATCGAGCGGCCGGCCGGCGTGTAGTAGCGCGCGGTGGTCAGCCGGATCGCGCCGTTGGCGCCGAGCGGGATGATCGTCTGCACGGATCCCTTGCCGAACGAGCGGGTGCCGAGGATGGTCGCGCGGCGATGATCCTGCAGCGCGCCGGCCACGATCTCCGAGGCCGAGGCCGAGCCACCGTTGATCAGCACGATCACCGGCTTGCCCTTGGTCTCGTCGCCCGCACGGGCGTTGTAGCGCTGCGTCTCCTCGGCGTTGCGGCCGCGGGTCGAGACGATCTCGCCGCGCTCCAGGAACGCGTCGGAGACGTTGATCGCCTGGTCGAGCAGGCCGCCCGGATTGTTGCGCAGGTCGAGGATGAAGCCCTTCAGCTTGTCCGCGCCGATCTCCTTGGTCATCCGGCCGATCGCGTCGCGCAGGCCCTCGAAGGTCTGCTCGTTGAACTGGGTGATGCGCACATAGCCGATGTCGCCGTCCACCCGCGAGCGGACCGAGCGGATGCGGATCACGTCGCGCACGATCTTGATCTCGATCGGATCGGACACGCCCTCACGCTTCACCGAAAGGGTGATCGGCGAGTTGACCGGGCCGCGCATCTTGTCGACCGCCTGGTTCAGCGTCATGCCCTGCACGCTGTCGCCGTCGAGGGCGACGATGATGTCGCCGGAGCGCACGCCGGCCTTGGCGGCGGGGGTGTCGTCGATCGGGCTCACCACCTTCACGACGCCGTCCTCCATGGTGACCTCGATGCCGAGGCCGCCGAACTCGCCGCGCGTCTGCACCTGCATGTCGCGGAAGTTCTTCGGGGACAGGTAGCTCGAATGCGGATCGAGCGAGCTCAGCATGCCGTTGATCGCGGCTTCAACGAGCTTGGCGTCGTCCGGCTGCTCCACATAGTCGGCGCGGATCCGTTCGAACACGTCACCGAACAGGTTGAGCTGGCGGTAGGTCTCTGCGCCGGCGGCGACCGCCGTACCGGTCATCAGGAGCCGACCTTGCGTGGCACCGACCACCACGGCGGCGCCGACCGCGGCGCCCATGAACAGGAGTGAGACTTTCCGCATCATCCGCGAACCTTTTCGTCACGAGACTGAGCCCACCAGGGCGAAGGGTCGACCGTCGCGTTCGCCTTGCGAAACTCGACGTAGAGAAGAGGCTGTCCTGTCGTCGCGTCGGAAACACCCGGCTGACTGACAGTGATCGGCCCCGCCGAGGCGAACGCGGCTGTCGCCCCGCGCGTGCCCATTGTGCCCACCGGCTCCCCCGCGAGCACGAACTGACCGATCTCGACGTCGATCCGATCCATGCCGGCAAGAACGACATGATATCCACCGCCGCCATTGATGATCAAGAGTTTGCCATAGGACCGGAACGGACCGGCATAGACGATCCACCCGTCCGACGGCGAGGAGACTCTCGCTTCCGGCCGCGTGGCGATCTGCAAGCCCTTCAAAGTGCCGCCGAGGCCGTCGTCGTCACCGAAATTCTTGACGATCTGGCCCGCCGCGGGGAGCGCCAGCCGGCCCTTGGCGTCGGCGAAGGGGATCGCGGGCTGCATGCGGGCCGAATCGGGCGGGACCGCCGTCACGGTCTTTTGATCCGGCTTGGCCTTGGCGTCCTCGTCGGCCTTGCGCGCCGCGTCGGCTGCCTTGCGCGCCGAATCGATCTCGCTCTCCAGCCGGGCGATGAACTGGTTGAGGTTCGTGGCCCGCTGCGCCAGGTCGCCGGCGCGGCGCCGCTCCTCGTCGAGGCGGCGCTGCTGGTCGCCCTTGGCGCGGCGCCGCTCCTCGAACAGGAGGGCGAGCCGGCTCTTCTCCTCGGCGAGCTCGCCGAGGTCGGCGCGGAACCGGTCGCGCTCCGACGCGGACTGGTCGCGCAAGCGGATCAGCCGGTCGAGATCGACCACCAGCCGCTCCGCCTGTTCGCGCAATTCGGGCAAAAGCGCACCGAACAGGATGGCGCTGCGGATCGAGGCGAGCGCGTCCTCCGGGCGCACCACCAGCGCCGGCGGCGGCTTGCGGCCGATCCGCTGCAGCGAGGCGAGCACCTCCGCGAGCACGGCGCGCCGGCCGGCGAGCGAGGCCTTGATGCCGGACGCCTCCGCCTCGATCGCGCCGATGCGGGCTTCGCTGCGCGACACCTGCCCCTCGAGCGTCTGCGACCGGGCGGTCGCCGCCACGAGCTGCTCGGAGAGCCGCACGCGGTCCTTTTCGAGGGCCTCGATCTCGAGCCGGATCTGTGCCTCGCGCTCGGCCGAGGTCTTGATGTCGCGCGCGATCGTGTCGAGCTCCGCCTCGATCTCGCGCTTGCGCTCGCCCACCTTCTCGGCCTCGGGGACGACCGGCGGGGTGGGCAGCGAGGCGACGGTGTCGGGCGCCTTCGGCTGCGCCGAGACCGGCGCGGCGAGGCCGAGGCCGGCGAACAGCGCCGCGCCGGCGCAGAGCCGGACCCAGGCCGCCGCGGCCGTGCCCGCGCCCCCTATTCCACGCCTCGTCCGCAACCGAAGTGTCTCCCATCGCCGGACCGCCGGCGAGCCGTGATCATAGGCCGAATCAAGCGCCGGCGAACTGAATTTTCGGTAAGGTTCGCGACGGTCCGCGCCGTCGTCGAGCGGCCTTCTCTGGCGGTCGATTGCGGCCGAATGCGGGAGCCGGCGCGGCGCGCCGGGGACGGCCTTCGTCGACGGCCCGTGGCGGCAGGACGGCGCGGGACGATCAGGCGCGGTGATAGGGATGCCCGGCGAGGATCGTGACTGCGCGGTAGAGCTGCTCGGCGAGCATGACGCGGACGAGCTGGTGCGGCCAGGTCATCGGCCCGAGCGCGAGGACGAGATCGGCGCGCGCCCTGACTGCCTCACCGTGCCCGTCCGGTCCGCCGATCGCCAGCGCCAGCGCGGGCACGCCGGCGTCCTTGCGCTGGCCGAGGAGGGTGGCGAAGGCGACGCTGTCGAGCGCCCGGCCGGTCTCGTCGAGCGCCACGAGGACGGTGCCCGGCGCGAGGTCGGCGAGCATCGCGGCGGCCTCCTCGGCGCGCCGCTCCTCGGCGCGCGCCTGGCGGCTTTCCGGCCATTCCCGCTCGTCCACGCGGGAGAAGCCGAGCGCCTTGCCGGCGCGCGCGGCGCGTTCCATGTAGCGTTCGCAGAGGTCGCGCTCGGCGCCGTCCTTCATCCTGCCGATCGCCAAGACGCGCAAGCGCATGGGAAATGGTTCCGCCTTCATGCCGGGGCGCGGTCGAGGCTGCCGAAAGGGCCGGAAGGCGACGGCTTCGGCGGTCCGGCACGTATTCCGCCCGGCTCCGCGTTGCCGCGCGGCATCATGGCCCGGGCCATCGAAGTCCTGAACAGGCAGCGAGCCGTCCCCGCCCCGCGCCGAGGCCTCGGCCACGGCGGGACATGAACCATCCCGGCGCCCGCCCGGTGCGTCCTGGGCGGGTCAGCGGCGAAGGTCGACCGCGGCGCGGTCGCCCGGAAAAGTCAGGCCGAGGCCACGACGCGCGGCGTCGACGGCTCCACGGCCCACATCTTTTCCAGGTTGTAGAAGCTGCGCACCTCGGGGCGGAAGACATGCACCAGCACGTCGCCCGCGTCCACGAGGACCCAGTCGCAGTGCGGGAGCCCTTCCACGGCGCAGTTTCCGAAGCCGCCGTCCTTCAGGTCCTGAAGCAGGCGGTCGGAGATCGCCCCGACGTGACGATGCGACCGCCCGGAGGCGACGATCATGACGTCGGCAAGCGAAGACTTGCCCCGGATGTCGATGGTTACGATGTCCTCGGCCTTCGAATCTTCGAGGCTCGCAAGGACGGCCCTCGTCTGACGGTCCACGAGATCCGCCGCGTCGGCGGCTTCCGGCCTCGGGGCCCGGGCAGAATGGCGGCGAGCCGCATCCTGCGTGTCGATTGCCATGATCAGTGGCGTCGCTCCTCAAGCGTGGGATCCCGCCCGCGAAGGATGGGACCGATCGGGAAAATCCCGACGTTCTCGAAGATAGGTGCCGCAGATTGAAGATTTCAAGACAGAAACTGTGATGGCACCGAAGAATGTTCTTGATTGGTTTCGGAGCCGCAGGTCCATAGCCGCGCCGTTTTGCCCCCTTTTCGAGCGTGGCGGCGGCCGCCGGGTGAGGCTAGGCTGCCGCCGTCGCCAACGGAGCATCGCCATCCCGTGACCCCCGAAGCCTTCGAGGCCCTGCCCTACCGCCCTTGCGTCGGCGTCATGCTCTTGAACAAGGCCGGGCTCGCCTGGATCGGCCGGCGCGCCGACGCCTCGCTGGTCGAACATTCCGCGCCCGGCCACGAATGGCAGATGCCGCAGGGCGGCATCGACAAGGGCGAGGCGCCGCTCGACGCCGCGCGGCGCGAACTGTTCGAGGAGACCGCCGTCCGCTCCGCCAGCCTCGTCGCCGAGGCGCCCGACTGGCTGAGCTACGACATCCCGCGCAGCGTCGTGGGCGACCGCTGGCGGCACAAATGGCGCGGCCAGACGCAGAAATGGTTCGCGTTCCGCTTCGACGGCGACGAGAGCGAGATCGACATCGCCAACCCGCCCCACGGCGAGCCGGAATTCGACGCCTGGCGCTGGGAGCGGATCGAGCGCCTGCCCGAGCTCGTCGTGCCCTTCAAGCGGCCGGTCTACGAGAAGGTGGTCGTCGCCTTCCGCGATCTCGGCGCCGCCTGATGCGGCCCGACCCGTCCCCCGCCGCGGACGCGAAGCCGTACCGGCCGAATGTCGGCGTCGCGCTGATCGACGACCGCGGCCTCGTCCTCGCCGGTCGCGCCGTCGCGGCCGGCCCGGAGACGCTGCTGCCGGGCTTCGAATGGCAGATGCCGCAGGGCGGGATCGATGCCGGCGAGGACGTCGCCGAAGCCGCGCGGCGCGAGCTCTTCGAGGAGACCGGCGTCATCTCCGCCCGTCTCCTCGCCGTCACCGAGGACTGGTGGACCTACGATTTCCCGCCCTATGCCGGCCCGCCGCACCGGCTCGAGGCCTTCCGCGGCCAGCGCCAGCGCTGGGCCGCCTTCCGCCTCGAAGGCTCGCTCTCCGAGATCGTGATCGACAAGCCGCCGCCGGACGGCGGCACGCCGGAGTTCACCGCCTGGGGCTTCTTCCCCCTGTCGCTGATGCCGCGCCTGGTTGTCCCCTACAAGCGCGCGGTCTACGAGAAGGTCGCCGCGGCCTTCGCCGCCCATGCCCGCTGACCTGTCGAACGCCGCCCCGATTGGCAAGGCCTGAATGGCAAAGACCGAGGATCGCCGATGCCGACCAACCACGACTTCGAAGCCCGCCTCGACAAGCTCGCCGCGCTCGCGGTGAATGTCGGCCTCGGTCAGGTCGACGGCCAGGAGGTGGTGATCACCGCGCCGCTCGAGGCGGTCGCGCTCGCCCGCCGCATCACCCACCACGCCTATGCCGAGGGCGCGACGCTCGTCACCGTGCTCTACAACGACGACGTGGCGACGCTGGAACGCTACCGCACCGCCAAGGACGAGAGCTTCGACCACGCGCCCGCCTGGCTGTTCGACGGCATGGCGGCGGCGTTCAAGTCCGGCGCCGCCCGGCTCGCGATCGTCGGCGAGGATCCCTCGCTCCTCGCCAACGAGGACCCGGCCAAGGTCGCCCGCTCCAACCGCGCCCGCTCGACCGCCTACCGCCCGGCGCTCGACCTGATCGCGCGCTCGGCGATCAACTGGACGATCGTCTCGGCCGCGACCCCCGCCTGGGCCAGGACCGTGTTTCCCGGCCTGCCCGAGGACGAGGCCGTCGCGCGCCTGTGGGACGCGATCTTCGCCGCCTCGCGCGCCGACGGCGAGGACCCGGTCGCCGCCTGGGCGAGCCACAACGCGGCGCTGAAGCTGCGCTCCGACCGCATGAACGGCAAGCGCTTCGCCGCGCTCCGCTTCAAGGGCCCGGGCACGGACCTCGAGGTCGGGCTCTGCGACGGGCATATCTGGGCGGGCGGCGCCGGCAAGGCGGAGAACGGCATCCAGTTCAACGCCAACATCCCGACCGAGGAGATCTTCACCACGCCGCACCGCGAGCGGGTCCATGGCCACGTCGCGGCGACCAAGCCGCTCGCCCATATGGGCACGGTGATCCGCGACATCCGCGTGCGCTTCGAGGGCGGCCGCATCGTCGAGGCGCATGCCTCCACGGGCGAGGACGTGCTGCGCAAGGTGATCGAGATCGACGAGGGCTCCTGCCGCCTCGGCGAGGTGGCGCTCGTCCCCGACGCCTCGCCGATCTCGCGCAGCGGGCTCCTGTTCTTCTCAACCCTCTACGACGAGAACGCGTCGAGCCACATCGCGCTCGGCCAGGCCTATGCCAAGACGGTGGAAGGCGGCGGCGCCATGGACGTGCCGACGCTTCTCGCCCACGGCGTCAACCAGAGCCTCATTCACATCGACTGGATGATCGGCTCCGGCGAGGTCGACGTGGACGGCGTCCACGCCGACGGCACCACCGAGCCGGTGATGCGCAAGGGGGCTTGGGCCTGAAAACGGCATTGCCGGCGGAATTGGCCGGGCTGGCCGACGCGCCCCGCCCGGCCCCGCAGGTTTGCCGCGGCAATCAACGACCTTTCCTGATGACATTTCGTGGCGCGACCGAGCCCCGCGCCCCGTCCCCGGCGCCCAATCGCCCGCCTTCCCCTGCGTTAACCTTAACAATCGATGAATCGCCCGCCCGCTTCCCCGCGGCCCGCGGCTTGCCAATGATGAACGCTGAGTAAAGCCGGCGTCCCATATCGGGAAGCCGGCATCTAGCGGGGACGAAACCGATGACGATCCGCCCGAGTCTGGCGCGCAAGCTGATCCTGCTCTCGATCTTCGCCTTCGTGGCGGTCGGCACCGCCTATGCGGCGATCGGCAAGCGCGGCAACGTCACGGTGCGCCAGACCGCCCCGACCGCCTACCACACCACCTACGAGGCGCAGCGCGTGGTCTACCACCTCACCGAGGCGCCGAGCGTGCTCCATGTGAACTACACCCGCTGGGTCGGCAGCATGGAGGGCCACTTCAAGGCCGCCGGCGACGGCGGGCTCGACCTCGTCGCGGTCCTGAATGGCGACGGCGTCGACTTCCTGGCGGTCGCCAAGGAGGACGCCGCTCTGGCCGACCGGATCGACACGCTGCGGCTGAAGGGCGCCCGCTTCCTCGTCTCCCGCGAAACGCTCGTCGCGCGCGGCATCGACTGGGACAAGGACCTGTTCGGGGTCGCGCCGGAGGACATCGTCGAGAACGGCGTCGCCGAGATCACCTCGCTGCAGCAGCAGGGCTACGCCTATCTGCGGCCCTGACGGCGCCGTCCCGCATCGGCCGATCCGAGCCGATCATCTGATCGGCAAGGGACTTGCTCGCGGCTCGACAGCTTGAGCCCGCGCGGACGGGCCGCGTGCGGCAAAGCCGACGATCAGCCGACCGTGGCGGCGAGCTTCGCGAGGTCGACGTTCGACCCGCAGACGAGGACGCCGAGCCGCTCGCCCGGCTCCGGCACATAGGCACCGGCGACGAGCGCGGCGAGCGCGGTGGCGCCGCCCGGTTCGGCCGCGATGCCGTACTGGCGCCAGAGCCGGCGCTGCGCCTCCTCGATCGCCGCGTCGGGTACGAGCGCGACATGGTCCACATGCTCGCGGGCGATCATGTGCACGACCTCGCCGACCCGCTTCGCCCCGAGCGAATCCGCCGCGACGCTCTCCACCGGCACGTCGACCGGGTGCCCCGCCTCGAGCGCGGCATGGAGCGCGCGCGAGCCGCGCGGCTCGACCGCCACCACCTTCACACGGCCGGAGAACCAGAGCGCGATTCCCGCGACGAGCCCGCCGCCGCCCGCCGCGACCAGCACCGTGTGCAGATCCGGGACATCCGCGTCCCATTCCAGGCCGACGGTGCCCTGTCCCGCGATGGTGAAGGGGCTGTCGAACGGATGCACGAGCAGCGCGCCCGCCTCCGCCGCATAGGCGTCGCTCAGCGCCTGGGCGTCGGCGTAGCGCTCGCCCTCCACCACCACCTCGGCGCCGTAGGCGCGGATGCGCGCGATCTTCACCGGGCTCGAAATGCGCGGCACGAAGATGCGCGCGCGGTGGCCGAGGCAGGCCGCCGCATAGGCGACCGCCGCGCCGTGGTTGCCGCCGCTCGCCGCGGTGACGCCGGCCGCGGGCACCTGCCGGGCGAGCAGGTTGTTGAACGCCCCGCGCGGCTTGAACGACCCGGCATGCTGGAACAGTTCGAGCTTCAGGTTGATCGGCTCGGCCGACTTCAGCGCGGCCCCTTCGATCTCCATGACGGGGGTGCGGCGGACATGCCCGCGGATCCGCGCATGCGCGGTCTCGATGGCGGCGGGGCTCAGCATCTCGGCCATGGCGGGTCCTCCGCGCCAAGACATAGGACCCGGCGCCGCCGAAGCCAAGCGGGCGAGCCCCACGCGACGCCGCACCCGGCCGGGGGCGGGCGCGCCGGCCGCCGTTTCCGCGCGGCGGCCATTCCAAGGTCATGCTTGTCGGCGCCGGGTGGCCGGGCTATGTCTCCTGCCCTATGTTGCAGCGCGAAAGTCGCGCCGCGCCGCGCCGCGACATCGCGCCGCCGCAGTCCGACGCCGAGGCCGGCCTCGCCAAGAGGAACGGAATGCCCTTCACCCGCACCGTCGCGCTCCGCTACGCCGACCTGGTGGCGACCGGCACGATCGAGCGCGATCCGGCGCAGGCCGCCCTCGCCGCCCGCCTCGACGCCATCGCCGACGCGCTGTCCACCGTCACGCTCGCCAACAAGAAATCCGCGCTCGGCTGGATGTTCGGCCGCAAGGTGGCGCCGCACCCGGTGCGCGGCCTCTACATCTGGGGCAAGGTCGGCCGCGGCAAGACCATGCTGATGGACCTCTTCTACGAGCGCGCGCCCGTCGCCGCAAAGCGCCGCACCCATTTCCACGCCTTCATGGCCGACGTGCAGGACCGCATCAACCGCGCCCGCGCGGCGATCCTCGACGGCTCTCTGAAGGGCGACGACCCGATCGCCCCGGTCGCCGCCGACCTCGCCGAGGAGGCCCGGCTCCTCTGCTTCGACGAATTCGTGGTCACCGACATCGCCGACGCCATGATCCTCGGCCGGCTGTTCGCGCGGCTCTGGGAGCGCGGCACCTGCGTCATAGCGACCTCCAACGTGGCGCCCGACGACCTCTACCGGAACGGCCTCAACCGCGAACTCTTCCTCCCCTTCATCGATCTCCTGAAGGCGAACATGGCGGTAGCCGAGCTCGATGCGCGCACCGACTTCCGCTCCGAGAAGCTCGATCTCGGCGAGGTCTATCTGTCGCCGCTCGGCCCCCCGACCGCCAAGGCGCTCGACGACCTCTGGCTCGCGCTGACCGGCGGGCGGCGCGGCGAAGCGGCCGCGATCCCGTTCCGCGGCAGGCAGATCGAGGTGCCGCGCGCGGTCGACGGCATGGCCCGGTTTGGCTTCTCGGACCTCTGCGAGCGCCCGCTCGCGGCCGCCGACTATCTCGCCATCGCGGCGCGCTATCACACGATCCTGGTGGAGGACGTGCCGGTGATGGGCGAGGAGCGCCGCAACGAGGCGAAGCGCTTCACCCATCTCGTCGACGCGCTCTACGACAACCACCGGCGGCTCGTCGTCACCGCCGCGGACGCGCCCGAACGGCTCTATCGCGCCGAGGCGGGAACCGAGGCTTTCGAGTTCCGGCGGACCGCTTCGCGGCTGAACGAAATGCGCTCGGCCGAATATCTTGCAATGCCGCAAAATCCGCCGTCCACGGCCCCGGTCGATACGGGAAATCGCTAATGCCGGCTTGCGTTTACGGCGGTTGTGCAGCGCCCGCTAGATCGTTTGGCCGACTTGCACGCCTCCCCATAACAGAGTATTGCGGCCCGGACAGGTTGTCGCAGGTCCGATACCCTCACGAAGGCTCCCACCCACAAGGAAACTCCACTCATGGCGCGTAGCAAGATCGCCCTGATCGGTGCTGGTCAGATCGGCGGAACCCTCGCTCACCTGGCCGGCCTGAAGGAACTCGGCGACATCGTCCTGTTCGACATCGTCGACGGCGTGCCGCAAGGAAAGAGCCTCGACCTCGCGGAATCCTCGCCCGTCGAGGGCTTCGACGCGAAGCTCACCGGCGCGTCGAGCTACGAGGCGATCGCCGGGGCGGACGTGATCATCGTGACGGCCGGCGTGCCGCGCAAGCCCGGCATGAGCCGCGACGACCTGCTCGGCATCAACCTCAAGGTGATGGAAGCGGTCGGCGCGGGCATCAAGCAGCATGCCCCCGACGCCTTCGTCATCTGCATCACCAACCCGCTCGACGCCATGGTCTGGGCGCTGCAGAAGTTCTCCGGCCTGCCGACCCACAAGGTGGTGGGCATGGCCGGCGTGCTCGACTCGGCGCGCTTCCGCTACTTCCTCGCCGAGGAGCTCGGCGTCTCCGTGCGCGACGTGCACGCCATGACGCTCGGCGGCCACGGCGACGACATGGTGCCGCTCGTCCGCCACTCGACCGTCGGCGGCGTGCCGCTGCCCGATCTCGTGAAGATGGGCTGGATGAGCCAGGAGAAGCTCGACGCCATCGTGGAGCGCACCCGCAAGGGCGGCGGCGAGATCGTCGCGCTCCTGAAGACCGGCTCGGCCTTCTATGCGCCCGCCTCCTCGGCGATCGCCATGGCGGAGAGCTACCTGAAGGACCAGAAGCGCATCCTCCCCTGCGCCGCCTATCTGACCGGCCAGTACGGCGTGAACGGCACCTATGTGGGCGTGCCCTGCCTGATCGGGAGTAACGGCGTCGAACGGATCGTCGAAGTGGCTTTCGACGAGGCCGAGAAGGCGATGTTCGCCAAGTCGCTCGCCTCTGTGAACGGCCTCATCGACGCCTGCAAGCAGATCCAGCCGTCGCTCGCCTGACGCACGGCTTCTCCACAGTGATCGGCGCGGCCGCCTCGGATTTCGAGAGACGGCCGGCGCTTCCCCGACCAGCGCGAGCGAGGGTGGCATGAACATCCACGAATACCAGGCCAAGGCAGTTCTGAAGGACTTCGGCGTGCCGGTCTCCGCCGGCGGGGCAGCCTTCACGGTCGACGAGGCGGTCAAGGCAGCTCAGAGCCTGCCCGGTCCGCTCTATGTGGTGAAGTCGCAGATCCATGCCGGCGGCCGCGGCAAAGGCAAGTTCAAGGAACTCGGCCCCGACGCCAAGGGCGGCGTCCGCCTCGCCAAGTCGATCGAGGAGGTGAAGAGCCACGCCGCCGAGATGCTCGGCAACACGCTCGTCACGCTGCAGACCGGCGCGAGCGGCAAGAAGGTGAACCGGCTCTATATCGAGGACGGCTCGGACATCGAGCGCGAGCTCTACCTCTCGATCCTGGTCGACCGCGTCTCCGGCAAGGTGGCCTTCGTGGTCTCCACCGAGGGCGGCATGGACATCGAGAAGGTCGCGCACGACACGCCGGAGAAGATCCAGACCTTCCGGGTCGATCCGGCGGCCGGCTACCAGCAGTATGTGGGCCGCAACGTGGCCTATGCGCTGAAGCTGCAGGGCGCGCAGATCAAGCAGTGCGTCAAGCTGATCGGCGACCTCTACCGCGCCTTCGTCGAGAAGGACATGAGCCTCCTCGAGATCAACCCGCTGATCGTCACCAAGGACGGCAATCTCCGGGTGCTCGACGCCAAGGTGAACTTCGATTCCAACGCGCTCTTCCGTCATCCCGAGATCGTCGCGCTGCGCGACGAGACCGAGGAGGACCCGAAGGAGATCGAGGCGTCGAAATACGACCTCTCCTATATCGCGCTCGACGGCACGATCGGCTGCATGGTCAACGGCGCCGGCCTCGCCATGGCGACGCTCGACATCATCCAGCTCTACGGCGAGAGCCCGGCGAACTTCCTCGACGTGGGCGGCGGCGCGAGCGAAGAGAAGGTGACGGCGGCGTTCAAGATCATCACCGCCGACCCGCAGGTGAAGGGAATCCTGGTCAACATCTTCGGCGGCATCATGAAGTGCGACATCATCGCGCGCGGCGTGCTGGCCGCGGTGAAGACGGTCGGCCTACAGGTCCCGCTGGTGGTGCGCCTCGAAGGCACCAATGTGGAGCTCGGCAAGCAGATCATCCGCGAATCCGGCCTCAACGTGATCGCCGCCGACGACCTCGACGACGCCGCGAAGAAGATCGTGGCGGCGGTGAGGGGGTGAAGGCGGCAGTGTGGTCGCTTGATTGCCCGGTCACACAGTTACACATATACTGTGTGGTATGGAGGCTCTCATGAAGAACATCACGCTGGCGATCGACGAATCGGTGCTCGACGAAGTTCGGCAGTATGCCGCGAAGAACAAGACGACGGTGAACGGCTTGGTGCGGGACTATCTGTCGCGCCTGGCCGCTCAGCAAAACAGAGCCGAAGCCGCGAGGCAGCGGCTTCTCGAACTGGCCCGCTCTTCGGAAGGAGAGCTCGGACCGGACTACAAGTGGGACCGCGACGCCACCTATGATCGTGGATAGCTTCTTCGACACCAATGTCCTGATCTATGCGGCGCTCGGCCGCCGCGACACGCCGTCGAAGCATTCCCGCGCGGTCGATCTGCTGAGCGAGGCGAATTTCGGCATATCGACTCAGGTTTTGCAGGAGTTCTACGTCAACGCCACGAAGAAATCATCCAAGCCGCTACTGCCCGTAGAGGCTCTGGAGTGGGTGGAAAGGTTGGCCGAAAGGCCTTGCATCGAGATTACGCCCGACATGGTTCGCGACGCGATCGCGACGTCCGTACGCTGGCAGATCAACTATTGGGACGCCGCGCTCCTAGTGGCGGCCGAGAACCTCGGCGCGGGAATCCTTTATACGGAAGACCTCAACAACGGCCAGCTCTACGGCTCGGTCCGCGTCATCAACCCTTTTCTGCAGAGCTGACACGGCCGCCGGCCGAGGAGCCCCTCATGTCCGTACTTGTCGACAAGGACACCAAGGTCATCACCCAGGGCTTCACCGGAGCCCAGGGGACCTTTCATTCCGAGCAGGCGCTCGCCTACGGCACCAAGGTCGTCGGCGGCGTGACGCCGGGCAAGGGCGGCTCGAAGCATCTCGACCTGCCGGTGTTCGACACGGTCGGCGAGGCGAAGGCCGCGACCGGGGCGACGGCTTCCGCGATCTACGTGCCGCCGCCTTTCGCGGCCGACGCGATCCTGGAGGCGATCGACGCCGAGATCGAGCTCATCGTCTGCATCACCGAGGGCATCCCGGTGCTCGACATGGTGCGTGTGGGCAAGGCGCTGAAGGGCTCGAAGTCGCGCCTGATCGGGCCGAACTGCCCGGGCGTGCTCACCCCGAACGAGTGCAAGATCGGCATCATGCCCGGTCACATCTTCAAGCGCGGCACGGTCGGTATCGTTTCCCGCTCCGGAACGCTTACATACGAGGCCGTGAAGCAGACGACGGATGTCGGCCTCGGCCAGACCACCGCGGTCGGCATCGGCGGCGACCCGGTGAAGGGAACTGAATTCATCGATGTGCTCGAACTCTTCCTCAACGATCCCGAGACACAGTCGATCATCATGATCGGCGAGATCGGCGGCTCGGCCGAGGAGGAAGCCGCGGAGTTCGTCGCGGCCCACCCGATCAAGAAGCCGATGGCCGGGTTCATCGCCGGCCGCGCGGCCCCTCCGGGCCGCCGCATGGGCCATGCCGGCGCGATCATATCCGGCGGCAAGGGTGGCGCGGACGACAAGATCCGCGCCATGGAGAAGGCCGGCATACGCGTGTCACCGTCGCCCGCCAAGCTCGGCGAGACGCTGGTGGCGGTGCTGGCCGGGCGCTGAGGACGCGCCGCCGCGCTCGCCCTTGAGCTAGCGCGCGGCACGAAGGACGGAAGGGCGGCCGGACGGTCCGGTCGCCACAGGCGAGAGGGCGGGGCTTTTTGAAGTCCCGGAACGGACGATGTCTCAATCGGCCAATGCCACGCTGGCGTTCCTGTCGGCGGACGCCTCCTATGTCGAGGAAATGCAGGCGCGCTACGAGCGCGACCCCGCCACGGTCGACGCCGGCTGGCGCGACTTCTTCGACGAACTGAAGGACGACAAGCAGGCGGTCCTGAAGAACGCCCGCGGCGCCAGCTGGGAGCGCCCGGACTGGCCGCGGCCGATGAACGGCGAGCTCGTCTCCGCGCTCGACAGCGACTGGGCCTGGCTCGAAAAGCAGGTCGGCGACAAGGTGAAGGCGAAGGCGCAGACCAAGGGCGCCGAGATCACCCAGGAGCAGCTGCAGGCCGCCGCGCGCGACAGCGTGCGCGCCATCATGATGGTGCGCGCCTACCGCATGCGCGGCCACCTGCACGCCAATCTGGACCCGCTCGGCCTCGCCGCCGCCAAGGACCACGAGGAGCTGCATCCGTCGAGCTACGGCTTCACCGACAAGGACCTCGACCGCAAGATCTTCATCGACCACGTTCTCGGGCTCGAATTCGCGACCGTGCGCGAGATGATCGCGATCCTGCGCCGCACCTATTGCGAGACGCTCGGCGTCGAGTTCATGCACATCTCCGACCCGGCCGAGAAGAGCTGGATCCAGGCGCGCATCGAGGGGCCGGACAAGCAGATCGCCTTCACCCCCGAGGGCAAGCGCGCGATCCTCAACAAGCTGATCGAGGCCGACGGCTTCGAGAAGTTCATCGACGTGAAGTACACCGGCACCAAGCGCTTCGGCCTCGACGGCGGCGAGAGCCTGGTGCCGGCGCTGGAACAGATCATCAAGCGCGGCGGCAATCTCGGCGTGCGCGAGATCGTCCTCGGCATGGCCCATCGCGGCCGCCTCAACGTGCTCGCCCAGGTGATGGGCAAGCCGCACCGCATCATCTTCCACGAATTCAAGGGCGGTTCGGCCGCCCCCGACGACGTGGAGGGCTCGGGCGACGTGAAGTACCACCTCGGCGCCTCGTCGGACCGCGAGTTCGACGGCAACAAGGTACATCTGTCGCTGACCGCCAACCCGTCGCATCTGGAGATCGTCGATCCGGTCGTGCTCGGCAAGGCGCGCGCCAAGCAGGACCAGAACGCCGACCAGCCGCGCGGCGAGATCGTGCCGCTCGACCAGCGCGCCCGCGTGCTGCCGCTCCTGATCCACGGCGACGCGGCCTTCGCCGGCCAGGGCGTGGTCGCCGAATGCCTCGGCCTCTCCGGCCTGCGCGGCCACCGCACCGCCGGCTCGATCCACTTCATCATCAACAACCAGATCGGCTTCACCACCAATCCGCGCTTCTCGCGCTCCTCGCCCTATCCCTCCGACGTCGCCAAGATGATCGAGGCGCCGATCTTCCACGTGAACGGGGACGACCCGGAGGCGGTGGTGTTCGCCGCCAAGGTGGCGACCGAATTCCGGCAGAAGTTCCACAAGCCGGTCGTCGTCGACATGATCTGCTACCGCCGCTTCGGCCACAACGAGGGCGACGAGCCGGCGTTCACCCAGCCGATCATGTACCGCAAGATCCGCAACCACCCGACCACCCTGCAGATCTACGCGGAGAAGCTGGTCGGCGAGGGCGTCATCACCCGCGGCGAGGTGGAGAGCCGCACCACCGACTGGCGCAAGCACCTCGACGGCGAATACGACGCCGGCCAGGGCTACAAGTCGAACAAGGCCGACTGGCTCGACGGCCGCTGGGCCGGGCTGAAGCCCGCCAGCACCGAGGTGGACGAGGCGCGCCGCGGCGTGACCGGCGTCGAACGCGCGACCCTGAAGCGGCTCGGGATGAGGCTGACCGAGGTGCCGCAGGGCTTCAACGTCCACCGCACCATCGCGCGCTTCCTGGAAAACCGGCGCCAGATGATGGAGACCGGCGAGGGCATCGACTGGGCGACCGCCGAGGCGCTCGCCTTCGCGACCGTGTTGGAGGACGGCCATCCGGTGCGCCTGTCCGGCCAGGACGTGGAGCGCGGCACCTTCAGCCAGCGCCATTCGGTGCTGTACGACCAGGAGACCGAGGCGCGCTTCATCCCGCTCAACAACATCGGGCCGGGCCAGGCGAAATACGAGGTCATCAACTCGATGCTCTCGGAAGAGGCCGTGCTCGGCTTCGAATACGGCTATTCGCTCGCCGAGCCGAACGCGCTCACCCTCTGGGAAGCCCAGTTCGGCGACTTCGCCAACGGCGCCCAGGTGGTGTTCGACCAGTTCCTCTCCTCCGGCGAGGCGAAGTGGCTGCGCATGTCCGGCCTCGTCTGCCTCCTGCCGCACGGCTACGAGGGCCAGGGGCCGGAGCATTCCTCCGCACGCCTCGAGCGCTTCCTGCAGATGTGCGCGGAAGACAACATGCAGGTGGCGAACGTCACCACGCCGGCGAACTACTTCCACGTGCTGCGGCGCCAGCTCAACCGCGAGTTCCGCAAGCCGCTCATCCTGATGACGCCGAAGTCGCTGCTCCGGCACAAGAAGTGCGTCTCCTCGCTGACCGCGCTCGCGGACGGCACCTCGTTCCACCGCGTCCTGCACGACGTGGCGGAGAGCAACCCGGAGATGACCGGGACCAGGCTGGTGCCGGACGCCAAGATCCGCCGCGTCGTGCTGTGCACCGGCAAGGTCTACTACGATCTCCTGGAGGATCGCGAGAAGCGCGGCATCGACGACGTCTACCTGATGCGGGCGGAGCAGCTCTATCCGGTGCCTTTAAAGGCGCTGGTGAAGGAACTCTCGCGCTTCAAGCAGGCCGAGGTCGTCTGGTGCCAGGAAGAGCCGAAGAACATGGGGTCCTGGCAGTTCATCGAGCCCTATCTCGAATGGGTGCTGAACCAGGTCGGCGGCTCGTCCAAGCGGGCGCGCTATGTCGGCCGCGCCGCCGCGGCGGCGACCGCCACCGGCCTCATGTCGAAGCATCTCGGCCAGATGCAGGGCTTCCTCAACGAGGCCTTCAGCTGAACCACGCCAAAGCGGCATGAATCGCGCCGGGGCCCGTTCGCCCCGGCGCCGAACCAAGAAAGAGGACGCCCTCGGCGGCGGGACAACATGGCGACGGACATCAAGGTGCCCACTCTCGGCGAATCCGTGACCGAGGCGACGATCGCGAAGTGGTTCAAGAAGCCGGGCGACGCGATCAAGGCGGACGAGCCGCTGGTCGAGCTCGAAACCGACAAGGTCTCGGTCGAGGTGCCGGCGCCCGCGTCCGGCACGATGGGCGAGATCTTCGCCAAGGACGGCGACACGGTCGGCGTCGGCGCCGTGCTCGGCACCATGACGGAAGGCGGCGCCCCGGCCGCAGCCCCGTCCGCGCCCGCCGTGGCCGCCGTCGCGGCCCCTGCCCCGGCCGCTGCGGCCGCCCCCTCCGGCGCGTCGACCGCGACCGGCATGCCGCCGGCGCCGTCCGCGGCGAAGCTCATGGCCGAGTCCGGCATCAACCTGCAGGACGGGTCGGGCAAGCGCGGCCAGGTCTTGAAGGGCGACGTGCTCGCCGCCATCGAGACCGCCGCCAAGGCCCCGGCCGCCGCCTCCGCGCCGATCTCCGTGCCTCCGCCGCCCGCCGCCCCGGCGGCGCCGCGCATCGCGCCCGGCCAGGACGACGCCTCCCGCGAGGAGCGGGTGCGCATGACCAAGCTGCGCCAGACCATCGCGCGCCGCCTCAAGGAGGCGCAGTCGAACGCCGCCATGCTGACGACGTTCAACGACGTCGACATGTCGGCCGTGATGGGCCTGCGCAACCAGTACAAGGAAACCTTCGAGAAGAAGCACGGCGTGCGCATCGGCTTCATGGGCTTCTTCGTGAAGGCCGTGGTCGCCGCGCTGAAGGAGATCCCGGCGGTCAACGGCGAGATCGACGGGCAGGACATCATCTACAAGAACTACTACCACATCGGCGTCGCGGTCGGCTCCGACAAGGGCCTCGTCGTGCCGGTGGTGCGCAACGCGGACCGGCTCTCGATCGCCGGCGTCGAGAAGGTGATCAACGACTTCGGCAAGCGCGCCCGCGACGGCCAGCTGAAGATCGACGAGATGCAGGGCGGCACCTTCACGATCTCGAACGGCGGCGTCTACGGCTCGCTGATGTCGACCCCGATCCTCAACGCGCCGCAGTCCGGCATCCTCGGCATGCACCGCATCGAGGAGCGTCCGGTCGTGCGCAACGGCCAGGTCGTGATCCGCCCGATGATGTATCTGGCGCTCTCCTACGACCACCGCATCATCGACGGCAAGGAGGCGGTCACCTTCCTGGTCCGCGTCAAGGAGATGATCGAGGACCCGCAGCGCCTCGTCATCGACATTTGAGGCGATCATGGGCAAGGGCGTTCTCGTCGTCACCGGCGGCAGCCGCGGCATCGGCCGTGCCGCGGTGCTCGCCGCCGCGGAGGCCGGCTACGACATCGCGTTCTCCTATGTGAGCGACGCCGCGGCAGCCGAGGCGGTCGCCGCTGCCGTGCGGTTGCGCGGGCGGCAGGTCGCCGCGCTCCGCTCGGACGTGGGCGTGGAGGCGGACATCGTGGCGCTGTTCGAGGCGGCCGACCGGCTCGGCCCGCTCGCCGGGCTCGTCAACAACGCGGGGATCCTGGCGCCGCCGGTCCGGATCGAGGACATCACCGTCGAGCGCGTCGAGCGCATGCTCAGGGTCAACGTGACCGGCTCGATCCTCGCCGCCCGCGAGGCGGTGCGGCGCCTTTCCACCCGGAACGGCGGCAAGGGCGGCGCGATCGTCAACCTCTCCTCGGCCGCCGCCGTGCTCGGTGCGCCCGGCCAGTATGTGGACTATGCCGCTTCCAAGGGCGCGATCGACACCTTCACGCTCGGCCTCGCCCGCGAGGTCGCCGCCGAGGGCATCCGCGTCAACGCGGTGCGCCCCGGCATCATCGACACGGAAATCCACGCCTCGGGCGGCATCCCAGACCGGGTCGCGCTGATGCGGAGTTCCATTCCCATGCAGCGCGAAGGCTCCGCCGAGGAGTGCGCCCGCGCGATCCTCTGGCTCCTCTCCGACGACGCCTCCTACACGACCGGCGCGGTGCTGGCGGTGACGGGCGGACGCTAGCCTAAGAGCGGCGGATCGCGCGGCTCGCCGGCGGGCGGCGCAGGGCCGGCCCGCGCCGCACCATATGTCGCTTAGACGGATTGACCGCTTGCCTAGAAGGCTCGGGCCGCGCCATGAGAGGGCGGACCGACAAGGCGGGACCCGGCCGGCAAGGCCGCCGCCGCACCCGACAGATGGGAGACGAGGATGTCCTACGATGTGATCGTCATCGGCACCGGCCCCGGCGGCTATGTGTGCGCGATCCGCGCGGCTCAGCTCGGGCTGAAGACGGCGGTCGTGGAGAAGCGCGCGACCCATGGCGGCACCTGCCTGAATGTCGGCTGCATCCCCTCGAAGGCGCTGCTGCATGCCTCCGAACTGTTCGCCGAGGCCGGCCACGGCTTCGCCGCGCTCGGCATCAAGGTGCCGGCGCCGGAGCTCGACCTGCCCGCCATGATGAAGCACAAGGACGATACCGTGACGGCGAACGTCACCGGCGTCGGCTTCCTCCTGAAGAAGAACAAGATCGATCCGTTCCATGGGCTCGGCCGCATCCTCGCGCCCGGCAAGGTCGAAGTGACCGCCGCGGACGGGTCGACGCAGGTGCTGGAGACGAAGGCGATCGTCATCGCCACCGGCTCCGACGTGGCGAAGCTGCCCGGCGTCGAGATCGACGAAGCGACGGTCGTGTCCTCCACCGGCGCCATCGCGCTCGACCGCGTGCCCGGCCGTCTCCTCGTGATCGGCGCCGGCGTGATCGGCCTGGAGCTCGGTTCGGTGTGGAACCGGCTCGGCGCCGACGTCACCTTCGTGGAATATCTCGACCGCATCCTGCCCGGCACCGACCTCGACGTGGCCAAGCAGTTCCAGCGCATCCTGGAAAAGCAGAAGCTGAAGTTCAGGCTCGCCACCAAGGTGACCGCCGTCGAGAAGACCAATGCGGGCCTGAAGGTCACGGTCGAGCCCGCCGCCGGGGGCACGGCGCAGACGATCGAGGCCGACGTGGTGCTCGTCGCCATCGGGCGCGTCGCCTATACGGACGGGCTCGGCCTCGACGCGGTCGGCGTCGCCCGAGACAAGCGCGGCCGGGTCGAGATCGACGCCCATTTCGCCACCAGCGTGCCGGGCATCTACGCCATCGGCGACGTGGTGCGCGGGCCGATGCTCGCCCACAAGGCCGAGGACGAGGGCATGGCGCTCGCCGAGATCCTCGCCGGCCAGGCCGGCCACGTGAACTACGAGGTGATCCCGGGCGTCGTCTACACGATGCCGGAGGTCGCCACCGTCGGCCGCAGCGAGGAAGAGCTGAAGGCCGCCGGCATCGACTACAAGGTCGGCAAGTTCCCGCTCACCGCCAACGGCCGCGCCCGCGCCAACCGGCAGACCGACGGCTTCGTGAAGGTGCTCGCCGACAAGGCGACCGACCGGGTGCTCGGCGTGCACATCGTCTCGGCCGGCGCCGGCGAGATGATCCACGAAGCGGCCGTGCTGATGGAGTTCGGCGGCTCGTCGGAGGATCTCGCCCGCACCTGCCACGCGCATCCGACCCTATCGGAGGCGGTCAAGGAGGCCGCCCTCAACGTGGACAAGCGGGCGATCCACATCTGAGCGCGCCCGCGTCGCCGCCGACGGGTCAGTTGGCGGTGCGCTCCAGCGTGGACGAGACGACGAGCGGATCGACCGGAACGTTCAGGAACCGGGTCGTCACCGTGACCTGGATGCGGTTGCGGTTCATCCGCTCGATCAGCACCTCGCGCTCGGCGCGCTCCTCCGCGTAGTAGGCGAGCACCGCGGTCGACGACTTCGGGTCGCGCGGCCGCGCCCAGGTGCCCTTGCTGCCGCCCATGCGGCATTCGTCGCGCAGGCAGCGATAGGTGAAATCGAGCGCGATGTCCGGCCGGCCGGGCGTCAGGCCTTCGCAGGCGACCTTGATCGTGGCGCTCACGACTTCGCCGCTCTTGGGCGCGTCCACCGTGCGCCAAGACCCGGTCAGATCCTGTCCGTCGCAGGCCGCGTAGCTCTCGTGGCTGTCCACGACGACCGGCATGGAAAACGCCACCGCTCCCAGCAGCGCTAGACCGAACGCTTTCGCGCCCGTGGCATACAACATGGTTCCAGCTCCCCTATGGCTCTCGGCAGGGAGATTGGTCGGTCGTGGCTGAACCCGTCTCGAAAACGAGGTTCACGCAGCGTTCATATGCAAATCGCTGCAACAAAGCAAAAAAAGTCCCGGACAGCCACGCGGCCTCCGGGAGCAGGTCACAACGCAGGGGGCGCGCCTCCGGAGCCTGTCCGGTCCGGATCCCAAGCATCCGGACGACATGGAATTGCTCTCGGGCGCGGGTGGCCTCCGGGCGAACCCGAAGGCCCTTGTCGGTTCAGCGCGTGGTCACCGTGGTGACCGGCGCCGGCGCCTCTGCCGTGGTGATCGGCGCGGGCGGGGGTGTGACCGAAGCACTGTAGGACGCGGAATGTCCGCATTCGGCGAGAGCCACGCTCGAACCGAACGCAAGCGCGACGGCGGACAACATAAGGGTTCTGATCATCGGATGAGCCCTCCCTCGGTCACGGCATGGGTGCCGATCCACGATGACGGAAGGCTAACAGTGCCCGGTGGGCGGGTCCATCGCGCTCGACTTCACGTTTGCGTTGGCGGAGCGGTATGGGCAACCCGCAACTGGGAAAGGTCCTCAAAAACCGGGCGTCACCGAGTAGCCCTCGCGGCGGAGCAGGGCGACGAGGCCTTCCTCCCCGACCAGATGCAAGGCGCCCACGGCCAGGAAGGCGTTGCCTTCGTCGATCAGAGGCTTCGCCCGCGCGACCATGCCGTGGTTCCGGCGGTAGGCGGCATGGGTCAGCACGGCGGCGGCCACCCGCTCCGAATTGGCGTCGAGCATCAGCGTGTTGGCGACGGCCCAGAGTTTGTCGATGCGGCCGTCCAGATAGAGCCGGGTCTGTGTCTCGACCACGTCGACCAGCATGCCGTCCATCGCGACGAGGCTGCGCAGCAGCGCGATCTGGTCCGCCTCGCTGATGGCGTTGATCGCCTGGAACTGCTCTTCGGTCGTCTCCAGGTCGAGCGCCGGCTTGCCGGCGGCGCGGGCGCGGCGGCCAAGCGCGGCATCGAGGATGTCGAGCTTCGCCATCCATCGCTTCAACTCGCAATCCGGGTAGAGCAGCACGCCGAACACCACCATCCAGGGTCGCCAGCTCGCCACCGCCCAGGCCGGCAGGCCCCGCGCCTTGAGCGCCTCGCGCACCCGGCCCCAATCCTCCGCGCCGAGCACGGCGGGCAAAGTACGCCCGTCGGTGTAGATCATCTGGTCGAGCACTTTGGCGTAGGCGTCACGCGCGGCGGAGGGATCGAGGATCGACGTGTTCTCCAGCGCCACAACGCGCGCGCCGGCGAAGGCGGCCTCGACGGCGGGCTTCAGCGTGGTCACGCGCGGATCGGAGAGATGCATCGTGCCGAGCAGGAAGGAGGGCGGCGCGCCGTTCGGCGGCTCGATCCGCCAGAACACCCGCTCGCCGTTGACGACCTTCGCCGCCAGCCGGTCGATCTCGGCGCGCCCGGCCGCGTCCATGCCCTCGATCAGGTCGCGACCGCGGCAGACCGGCGGCTCGAGTGCGGCCGCGCCCTGCGCCACGGTTGGCCCCTGGCCGGCGAACAGCGCAAGACCGGCGAGGACGAGGCAGGCGAGAAGACGGCGCATCGACACTCCTTCGGGCGGCGCGAGCTTGGCGGGCAAATCAGGCGCGTGGATGGGCGCGCCGGTAGACCTCGACGAGGCGGGCGGCGTCGACGCCCGTATAGACCTGCGTCGTGGCGAGGCTGGCATGGCCGAGCAGCTCCTGGATCGAGCGCAGATCCGCCCCGGCCGAGAGGAGATGCGTGGCGAAGGAGTGCCTCAGCGCATGCGGCGTCGCCGTGTCGGGCAGGTCGAGCGCCCCGCGCAGCCGCTCGATCGCGAGCTGCACGATGCGCGGCGACAGCGGCCCGCCCTTCACGCCGCGAAAGAGCGGCCCGTCCGGCGGCAGCGCGATCGGGCAGAGCCGGAGATAGTCCTCGATGGCGCGGCGGACCAGGGGCAGGATCGGCACGATCCGCGTCTTGCCGCCCTTGCCGGTCACGCGCACCGCGTCGCTGGCGATCGGCGCCTCGCGGCGGGTGAGCGACAGCGCCTCGGCGATGCGCAGGCCCGCGCCGTAGAGGAGCGCCATCACGGCTGCGTCGCGCGCGGCGACCCAGGGCTCCTCCGCGAGGCTTTCGCCGGCGTCGACCAGGCGCGTGGCGGCCCTCACCTCCAATGGCTTCGGCAGCGAGCGCGCGGCCTTCGGCGGCCGAACGGCGGTGAAGGCCGCGCCGTTCAAGTCGTCGCGTCGAACGAGAAAGCGCACCAGCGAGCGGATGCCCGCGAGCGAACGGGCGAGGCTCCGCGCCTCCACCCCGTCGCGCCGACGGCTCGCGAGGAAGCTGCGGATGTCCGCCGGCCGCAAGAGGCCGAGGTCGGCGACGCGTGGCGGATGGCCGAGATGGGCGGTCAGGAAGGCGAAGAACTGCCGGGTATCGCGCTCATAGGCCTCGGTCGTCTCGCCCGAAAAGCGCCGCTCGGCCGCGAGGTGGCGCAGCCAGTCGGACGCGGCGGCCGCGAGATCGGGCGCGGCGGTGGTGAGGAGCGGGGCCGAGGTCATGCGCGCATCCTGCGTCCGTGCCGATGAATCGGCCCTTACCCCGGCGTGAAAATCTGTGGGTCCCGTCCCGAATCGGCCCCGAACCCTGCGATAATGCGACGATGCGCTCCCTCTCCCGCGGCCGCCCCGTCGCCGACCTGTTCGCCGCCGATTCCGCCCCGACGCCCGCGCCCGCCGCCGGCCCGGCGGTGGTGCCGGTCGTCGTGCCAGTGGCGATCGACCAGGCCTATTCCTACCGCGTGCCGGCCGGCGCCCCCATGGCACCGGGCACGATCGTGGAGGTGCCGCTCGGGCCGCGCAGTGTGATCGGCGCGGTGTGGGACGAGGCGGCCGGCGGCGGGCTGGCTGCCGGCTCCAACCGCCTGAAGGAGATCCTGCGCGCCTTCGACGTGCCGCCGCTCGGGCCGGACGTTCGGCGCTTCGTCGACTGGGTCTCGCACTATTATCTGATGCCGCGCGGCATGGTGCTGCGCATGGTGCTGCGGGCGCCGGAGGCGTTCGAGCCCGAGCCGCCCATGCGCGGCGTCCGCCTCGCCGGGGCGCCGCCGGAGCGGCTGACGCCGGCCCGCCGCCGCGTGCTCGACATTCTCGCCGACGGGCTCGCCTGGTCGCGCACCGGGCTCGCCGCCTCGGCCGGCGTGTCGATCTCCGTGGTCGACGGCCTGATCGCCCAGGGCACGCTGGAGGAGGTCGAGATCCGGCCGGGCGGGACCGCGCTGCTGCCGGATCCGGGCCTCGACAGCCTGCCGCTCACCCCCGACCAGGCGGAGGCCGCGGCGGCGCTGCGGCAGTCGGTCGCGGCGCGCGCCTTCCGCGTCGACCTGCTCGACGGCGTGACCGGCTCCGGCAAGACCGAGGTCTATTTCGAGGCCGTGGCGGAGGCGCTGCGGCAGGGCCGGCAGGCGCTCATCCTGCTGCCGGAGATCGCGCTCACCGCCGCCTTCATCGACCGCTTCGTCGCCCGCTTCGGCGCGCGGCCGGGCGAGTGGCATTCCGAGGTGCCGCCGCGCCAGCGCGCCCGGCTCTGGCGCGGCGTCGCGACCGGCGAGGTGAAGGCGGTGATCGGCGCCCGCTCCGCGCTCTTCCTGCCGTACCAAAACCTCGGCCTCGTGGTCGTCGACGAGGAGCACGACGGCGCCTACAAGCAGGAGGACGGCGTCGTCTATCATGCCCGCGACATGGCCGTGGTGCGCGGCCGCATCGGCGGTTTTCCGGTCGTGCTCGCCTCGGCGACGCCCTCGATCGAGAGCCGCGTCAACGCCGACCAGGGCCGCTACCGCCGCCTCGTCCTGCCCGCCCGCTTCGGCGGCGCCGATCTGCCGCACATCACCGCGATCGATCTCCGCCGCAACCCCGCGCCCAAGGGCCGCTGGATCTCCGCGCCGCTCGAGGCCGCGGTCAACCGCGCGCTGGAGCGCGGCGAGCAGTCGCTCCTCTTCCTCAACCGGCGCGGCTATGCACCGCTCACCCTCTGCCGCACCTGCGGCCACCGCCACGAATGCCCGAACTGCTCCACCTGGCTGGTGGAGCACCGCTTTCGCGGCGTGCTCACCTGCCACCATTGCGGCCACACGATCCGCCGCCCGGAGGCCTGCCCGTCCTGCGGCGAGGTGGACAGCCTCGTCGCCTGCGGCCCCGGCGTGGAGCGCATCGCCGAGGAGGCCGCGACGCTCTGGCCGGACGCCCGCCGCATGGTGCTCTCCTCCGACCTGCCCGGCGGCATGTCGCGGCTGAAACTGGAGCTCGGCGCCATCGCCAAGGGCGAGACCGACATCGTGATCGGCACCCAGCTCGTCGCCAAGGGTCATCATTTCCCGGCCATGACCGTGGTCGGCGTGGTCGACGCCGATCTCGGCCTCGCCAACGGCGACCCGCGCGCAGCCGAGCGCACCTTCCAGCTGCTCGCCCAGGTGACCGGCCGGGCGGGACGCGCCGGCGGCGAGGCGCACGGCTTCCTGCAGACCCACGCGCCCGAGCACCCGGTCATCCGCGCCATGGTGTCGGGCGACCGCGAGCGCTTCTACGCCGCCGAGATCGAGGAGCGCCGGCGCGGCGGCATGCCGCCGTTCGGCCGTCTCGTCGCCGTGATCGTTTCCGCCGACGCGCGCGAACCCGCGCTCGTCATGGCCCGCGACCTCGCCCGCGCGGCCCCCGCCGCGGACGGCATCCGCGTGCTCGGCCCCGCCGAGGCCCCGATCGCGGTCGTACGCGGCCGCCACCGCTTCCGCCTCCTCCTCACCGCCCCGCGCGCCGCCGACGTGCAGACCTACCTGACCGCCTGGCTCGCCGCCGCCCCCCGCCCGCGCGGCAGCGTCAAGGTGCACGTGGACGTCGACCCGCAGAGCTTTTTGTGAGCTGGCGGCCCGGGGGCCCGCTCGTCCGCCGCGATGCGCCGAAATCCCCGTGTTCCGATGACGTTAGACTTTCGGAAATGTCGCGGGCGGGCGTGTTGCGTGGCCGTAACCCATGTGCTAGGACACGCGCGGCGCCGGGGGTCAGGCCCGTTTCCCGGGCGGACCGACATGAAAAGTCGAACAATTTCAAGGGCGTGCGGGATGACGGATCCCGCCCGTCCCGATTGGCGTGGGGGTTGCGGCTCTTGAGCGACACAGGTTCGATCGTATCCGGCGTGGCCGAGCGATATGCGAGCGCACTGTTCGACCTGGCGCGGGAAACCGGCGCCGTCGACGCCGCAAGGACCGGCCTCGACAGCTTCGACGCCCTCATGAAGGAAAGCCCGGAGCTGACGCGCCTGGTCAAGAGCCCGGTGTTCGCCGCCGACGAGCAGATCCGCGCCATCGAGGCGGTGCTCGCCCGCGCCGGCATCACCGGCCTCGCCGCCAACTTCATCCTCCTGGTGGCGCGCAACCGCCGCCTGTTCGTGCTGCCGGACATGATCCGCTCCTACCGGTCCTTCGTCGCCGCCCACCGGGGCGAGACCACCGCCGACGTGACCTCCGCCGAGCCCCTGTCCGACACCCAGGTCGCCGCCCTCAAGGACGCGCTCAAGGGCGTGACGGGCGGCCGCAACGTCATGCTGAACCGCTCCGTCGACCCGTCGCTGATCGGCGGCCTCGTCGTGAAGGTCGGCAGCCGCATGATCGACACGTCGCTGAAGACGAAGCTCACTTTCCTCAAGGTCGCACTGAAAGAGGTCCGCTGATGGATATCCGGGCGGCGGAAATTTCCGCAATCCTGAAGGAGCAGATCAAGAACTTCGGCCAGGAAGCCGAAGTCTCCGAGGTCGGCCAGGTTCTCTCCGTCGGCGACGGCATCGCGCGCGTCTACGGCCTCGACAACGTCCAGGCCGGCGAGATGGTCGAGTTCGCCAACGGCATCCGCGGCATGGCGCTGAACCTCGAAGTCGACAATGTCGGCATCGTGATCTTCGGCGCCGACCGCGACATCTCGGAAGGCGACGTCGTCAAGCGCACCGGCTCCATCGTGGACGTGCCGGTCGGCCGCGGCCTGCTTGGCCGCGTGGTCGACGGCCTCGGCAACCCGATCGACGGCAAGGGCCCGATCGAGGCGACCGAGCGCCGCCGCGTCGACGTGAAGGCGCCCGGCATTATCCCGCGCAAGTCCGTGCACGAGCCGATGTCGACCGGCCTCAAGGCGATCGACGCCCTGATCCCGATCGGCCGCGGCCAGCGCGAACTGATCATCGGCGACCGCCAGACCGGCAAGACCGCCATCGCGCTCGACACGATCCTGAACCAGAAGCCGCTCAACGCCGGCAACGACGAGAGCCGCAAGCTCTATTGCGTCTATGTGGCGGTCGGGCAGAAGCGCTCCACCGTCGCGCAGTTCGTGAAGGTGCTCGAGGAGCAGGGCGCGCTCGAATATTCGATCGTGGTCGCCGCCACCGCCTCGGACCCGGCGCCGATGCAGTTCATCGCGCCGTTCTCCGGCTGCGCCATGGGCGAGTATTTCCGCGACAACGGCATGCATGCGGTCATCATCTATGACGACCTGTCCAAGCAGGCCGTCGCCTATCGCCAGATGTCGCTCCTGCTGCGCCGCCCGCCGGGCCGCGAGGCCTATCCGGGCGACGTGTTCTACTTGCATTCGCGCCTGCTCGAGCGCGCCGCCAAGCTGAACGAGGAGAACGGCCTCGGTTCGCTGACCGCGCTGCCGGTGATCGAGACGCAGGCGAACGACGTCTCGGCCTATATCCCGACCAATGTCATCTCCATCACCGACGGCCAGATCTTCCTGGAGACCGACCTCTTCTACCAGGGCGTCCGCCCGGCGGTGAATGTCGGCCTCTCGGTGTCGCGCGTGGGCTCCTCCGCCCAGGTGAAGGCGATGAAGCAGGTGGCCGGCAAGATCAAGGGCGAGCTCGCCCAGTATCGCGAGATGGCCGCCTTTGCCCAGTTCGGCTCGGACCTCGACGCGGTGACGCAGCGCCTGCTCAACCGCGGCGCCCGCCTCACCGAACTCCTGAAGCAGCCGCAGTTCTCGCCCTTGAAGACCGAAGAGCAGGTGGCGGTGATCTATGCCGGCATCAACGGCTACCTGGATCCGATCCCGGTCGCCCGCGTGCGCGCCTTCGAGGACGGCCTGCTGCGCCTGCTGCGCGCCGAGCACCAGGGCCTGCTCGACGGCATCCGCGACAAGCGCGAGCTGACCGACGAGCTGACCGCCAAGCTGAAGAGCGTGGTCGAGTCCTTCGCCAAGTCCTTCTCCTGATCGTGCCGCAAGGGCCGGCGGCGCGCCGCCGGCCTGATCGACCGCGACCGCCACCGAGGAACTGGGACGGCCGATGCCGAGCCTGAAATCACTCAGAACCCGCATCGCCTCCGTGAAGGCGACGCAGAAGATCACCAAGGCCATGCAGATGGTCGCGGCCGCGAAACTGCGCCGCGCCCAGCTCGCGGCCGAGGCGGCGCGCCCCTATGCGGAGCGCATGACCGGCGTGCTCGCCAATCTGGGCGCCGCCTTCGAGGGCCGGCCGGACGCGCCGGTCCTGCTCGCCGGCAACGGGCGCGACGCCACCCACCTGCTCGTCGTCTGCACGGCCGAGCGCGGCCTCTGCGGCGCGTTCAATTCGTCGATCGCGAGGCTCGCCCGCGACCATGCCTACCGGCTCCTCGCCGACGGCAAGAACGTCAAGATCCTCTGTGTCGGCCGCAAGGGCGCCGACCAGTTGCGCCGGCTGTTCGCCGACCGCATCGTCGAGGTGATCGAGCTGAAGGGCATCCGCCAGGTCGGCTTCGGCGAGGCGCAGATGGTCGGGCGCAAGGTGCTCGACATGTTCGCCGCCGGCGAGTTCGACGTGGCGACCTTGTTCTATTCCCAGTTCCGCTCGGTGATCCTGCAGATCCCGACTGCGCAGAAGCTGATCCCCGCCGAGATTCCGGCGGAGGCCAAGACCGCTGCGCAGTCGAACGGCGGCGCGGTCTACGAGATCGAGCCGGGCGAGGAGGAGATCCTCGCCGACCTGCTGCCGCGCAACGTCTCCGTGCAGGTGTTCCGCGCGCTCCTCGAAAACGCCGCGTCCGAACAGGGCTCGCGCATGTCCGCCATGGACAGCGCGACCCGCAACGCCGGCGAGATGATCAAGAAGCTGACCACGGTCTACAACCGTTCGCGTCAGGCCATGATCACCAAGGAACTCATCGAAATCATCTCGGGCGCCGAGGCTGTCTGAGAACCACGAGGGCAAGACGATGGCTGACACGAAGATCGGTCGCATTAGGCAGGTGATGGGCGCCGTCGTCGACGTCCAGTTCGACGAACACCTGCCCGCGATCCTGAACTCGCTCGAGACCGACAACCGCGGCAACCGGCTGGTGCTGGAAGTGGCGCAGCATCTCGGCGAGAACACCGTCCGCACCATCGCGATGGATTCCACCGAGGGCCTGTCCCGCGGCCAGGAAGTGCGCGATACCGGCAACGCCATCCAGGTGCCGGTCGGCGACGGCACGCTCGGCCGCATCATGAACGTGATCGGCGAGCCGGTCGACGAGGCCGGCCCGATCGTGCACGACGCCAAGCGCCCGATCCACGCCGCCGCGCCGGACTATGTGGACCAGTCGACCGAGGCCGAGATCCTCGTCACCGGCATCAAGGTGGTGGACCTGCTCGCGCCTTATGCGAAGGGCGGCAAGATCGGCCTGTTCGGCGGCGCCGGCGTCGGCAAGACCGTGCTGATCATGGAACTGATCAACAACGTCGCGAAGGCGCATGGCGGCTACTCGGTGTTCGCCGGCGTCGGCGAGCGCACCCGCGAGGGCAACGACCTCTATCACGAGATGATCGAGTCCAAGGTCAACGTGGACCCGAAGGAGCATGGCGGCTCGGCCGTCGGCTCCAAGTGCGCGCTCGTCTACGGCCAGATGAACGAGCCGCCGGGCGCGCGTGCCCGCGTCGCGCTCTCCGGCCTCACCGTCGCCGAGGAGTTCCGCGACCGCGGCCAGGACGTGCTGTTCTTCGTCGACAACATCTTCCGCTTCACCCAGGCTGGTTCGGAAGTGTCGGCGCTGCTCGGCCGCATCCCCTCGGCGGTCGGCTACCAGCCGACGCTCGCCACCGAGATGGGCGCCCTGCAGGAGCGCATCACCACCACCACAAAGGGCTCGATCACGTCCGTGCAGGCGATCTACGTGCCCGCCGACGACCTGACCGACCCGGCCCCGGCCACCTCCTTCGCCCATCTGGACGCGACCACCGTGCTGTCGCGCTCGATCGCCGAGAAGGGCATCTACCCGGCCGTGGACCCGCTCGACTCGACCTCGCGCATGCTCTCGCCGCTGATCGTCGGCGAGGAGCACTACGCGATCGCGCGCCGGGTGCAGTCGATCCTGCAGCGCTACAAGGCGCTCCAGGACATCATCGCGATCCTGGGCATGGACGAGCTCTCCGAAGAGGACAAGATCGCCGTCGCCCGCGCCCGCAAGATCGAGCGCTTCCTGTCGCAGCCGTTCCACGTCGCCGAGGTGTTCACCGGGTCGCCGGGCAAGCTCGTGTCCCTGAAGGACACGATCGCCGGCTTCAAGGGCCTCTGCGACGGCGCCTACGACCACCTCCCCGAGGCGGCCTTCTACATGGTCGGCTCGATCGACGAGGCGGTCGAGAAGGCGAAGCGGCTCGCGGCCTCCGCGGCCTGACCATGTCGGCCGACCCGGCTCCGGCGCTCCGCATCGAGGACGCCGTGAACGAGACCTGTCCGTGGTCGGGAAAGCCGATCGCGGCGGACTCGCTGACGGTTTACGGCGGGGCCGTGGTCGGTTTCTGCAATCCCGGTTGCCGGGACAAATTCTCCGCCGCGGCCGCGCATTTCAATGCGGCGATCGCGGCCAAGCGGGCGGATCGAGCCGATGGCTGAAGCGTTCAAGTTCGAACTGGTCTCTCCCGAGCGGCTGCTCGTCTCCGAGGATGTCGACCAGGTGGTCGTCCCCGGCTCCGAGGGCGAGTTCACCATGCTGAAGGGCCACGCGCCCTTCATGACGACGATCCGTCCGGGCGTGATCCGCGTCACCCAGGCGGGCGGCGGCGCCGAAGCGCGCATCTTCGTGCGCGGCGGCTTCGCGGACGCCTCGCCGGCCGGCCTCACCATCCTCGCCGAGCGCGCCATCCCCGTCGAGGAGATCCGGCCCGACCAGATCGCCGCCGAGATCAAGAACGCCGAGGAGGACGTGGCGGACGCGCGCACCGACGAGACCCGCCGCATGGCGCAGGAGACGCTCGACCAGCTGCGCGAGGTGAGCAACGCGCTCGGCGGCGCCGGGTCCTGACGTGCCCGCCCGGGACGACCGGGCCTTCCCACGGTCTCCTCACCACACGAGAGCCCTCCGGGGCTCTTTTTGTTGGGCTCATGGTCCCGCCCCGCCGAGGGCGGAGGCGCCCGCCGCGCCGCCCGAAGGTGCCCGCGCCGGACCCGTTGGCGCGCGGACGAGCGTTCGACGGCGCTTTCCCTCCAATTTTCAGCAAACCTAAGGAAACGTCAAAATATGTCGTTCGGCGCATATTTTGAACGTCCGTTAAGCCGCCCGTGCGAGGATCGATCTCGCCCCGGACGATGCCGCGGGCATCCGTCGAAGGCGCGCCGGCCGGAGCCCTCGGAGCATCCCTCTCACGACCCTGCCCGCCGCCGACGCGGCCGGCCGCGCGGAGCTGACCCATGAACGAGACGACCACGGTGCTGTCCCTGGAGCGCTACAAGGCGGTGCTTCAGACCATCCAGGTGATGCTGCGGCTCTCCGCCATCGCGGTGAATGTCGGCATGGCGATCTGGAACTTCGCCGCCGACGGACCGATGCATCCGGTCTCGTTCCTCACCGTCCTGCAGCTGAACTGCATCCTGATCGGCTCCTACTACATGCTCGATTCCTTCGTGAACGCGCTGAACGGCGTGGTCGGCGAGGGCAACGGCGAGCGCACCGCGCAGATCTCGCTCATCTTCGGCGTCTTCCTGATGGCCTTCACCATGGCGCAGATCATCGCCGGCCGCATGTGACCGGCCGCCCGTTCCGGCGCACGGCATGCGCCCGACGCCGGCGCCCACGTCCTGAAACGAGCCCGCCATGGCCGACACCGCCGCGTCCATCGCCGACTTCCAGTCCCTTCTGCGCAAAGCCCGCCACGGCATCCGCGCGATCGTGGTGCTGGCGAACGCCGCCCTCATCGCCCGCGGCCTCGCGACCGGGGACCTGCCGAGCTACGGGGTCAAGGCGGCGCTGACGCTGAACCTCATCCTGTTCGGCCTCTACCATGTGCTCGACAGCTACGGCCGCACGCTCGACCGGATCGAGCGCTGCGACGCAATCGGCCCCGATCGGCCGTCGCTCTTTCTCGGCTTCGGCTTCCTCACCGCCGCGATCCTGTTCACGGTCCTCACCGCGTCCTGACCGAGGGCCGCCGACCCCGCGCGCCGAGGCTTCCGCCCGGCCGCCCGCTCGCCTAACGTCCGCTCCCTGATTCTCGCCGGAGGGAGCTTCGCCATGGCCGACACGAACGCGCTGATCGCCCGCCTGATCGCCGGCGAGATCGGCTGCCGGACCGAGCAGGTGACCGCCGCCGTCACGCTCCTCGACGAGGGCGCCACGGTCCCCTTCGTGGCGCGCTACCGCAAGGAGGCGACCGGCGGGCTCGACGACACGCAGCTGCGCAAGCTCGAGGAGCGGCTCGGCTATCTGCGCGAGCTGGAGGCGCGGCGCGCGGCCGTGCTCGACTCCATCCGCCAGCAAGGCAAGCTCACCGACGAGCTGGAAGCCCGCATCCGCGCCGTCACCACCAAGGCGGAGCTGGAAGACCTCTATCTCCCGTTCAAGCCGAAGCGCCGCACCAAGGCGGAGATCGCCCGCGAGCGCGGGCTCGGCCCGCTCGCCGAGAGCCTGCTCGCCGACCGCCGCCTCGTCCCGGCGCAAGCCGCCGCCGCCTATCTCACGCCCGAGGTGCCGGATGTGAAGGCCGCGCTCGACGGCGCGCGCGACATCCTCGCGGAAACCTTCGCCGAGAATGCCGAGCTCGTCGGCCGCCTGCGCAAGCACATGACCGAGCGCGCGGAGCTTCGCGCCAAGCTGGTCGAGGGCATGGCCGAGAAGGGCGAGAAATTCGCCGACTATTTCGACCACCGCGAACGCTTCGCCGCCGCGCCGAGCCACCGGGCGCTCGCCATGTTCCGCGGCCGCAACGAGGGCGTGCTCGACCTCTCGCTCGCCGTCGACCAGGACGACACCGCGCCGGTGAAGCCGGTCGAAAAACTCGTCGCCGCGGCTTTTGACATCCCGGTCCCGCCGCTCCGCGGCCGCGAGCCGACCGCCGCCGAGGCCTGGCTCCTGGATGTGGCGCGTTTCGCCTGGCGGGTGAAGCTGTCGCTCTCCCTGTCGCTCGACCTCATGGCGAGCCTGCGCGAGCGCGCCGAGGCGGAGGCGATCGAGGTCTTCGCGCGCAACCTCAAGGACCTCCTGCTCGCCGCCCCGGCCGGCTCGCGCGCCACGATGGGCCTCGACCCGGGCATCCGCACCGGCGTCAAGGTCGCGGTCGTGGACGGCACCGGCAAGGTGGTCGACACCGCCACGGTCTATCCGTTCCAGCCGAGGAACGACCTCAAGGGCGCCATGGCCGAGCTCGGCCGCCTCATCGTCAAGCACAAGGTGGAGCTCGTCGCGATCGGCAACGGCACGGCGAGCCGGGAGACCGACCGCATGGCCGCCGAACTGATCGGCATGCTGCCGGGCGCGAAGCCGATCAAGGTGACCGTGAGCGAGGCGGGCGCCTCGGTCTATTCGGCAAGCGCGCTCGCGGCGGCCGAATTCCCCGACCTCGACGTGTCGCTGCGCGGCGCCGTCTCGATCGCGCGGCGCCTGCAGGATCCGCTCGCCGAACTGGTCAAGATCGACCCGAAGTCGATCGGCGTCGGGCAGTACCAGCACGACGTCGACCAGTCGCGCCTCGCCCGCTCGCTCGACGCGGTCGTGGAGGACGCGGTGAACGCGGTCGGCGTCGACCTCAACACCGCCTCGGCGGCCCTCCTCGCCCGCGTGTCCGGCCTCGGCCGTACCATCGCCGAGGCGATCGTGGCGCGGCGCGACGAGAAGGGGCCGTTCCGCTCGCGCAAGGACCTTCTGGAGGTGCCGCGCCTCGGACCCAAGACCTTCGAGCAGGCGGCCGGGTTCCTCAGGATCCGCGACGGAAAGGAGCCGCTCGACGCCTCCTCGGTGCATCCGGAGGCCTATGGCGTGGCGAAGCGCATCGTCGAGGCCTGCGGCCGCGATTTGAGGAGCGTGATGGGCGACACGGCGCTGCTGAAGGGCCTCAACCCGGCGAAATTCGCCGACGAGCGCTTCGGCCTGCCGACCGTGCGCGACATCATTGCCGAACTGGAAAAGCCCGGCCGCGACCCGCGCCCGCAGTTCAAGACGGCGGCTTTCGCCGAGGGCGTCGAGGCGATCTCGGACCTGAAGCCCGGCATGGTGCTGGAAGGGACGGTCACCAATGTGGCCGCCTTCGGCGCCTTCGTGGACATCGGCGTGCACCAGGACGGTCTCGTCCATGTGTCGCAACTCGCCGACCGCTTCGTGAAGGACCCGCGCGACGTGGTGAAGGCCGGCGACGTGGTGACCGTGCGCGTCGTCGAGGTCGACCCGAAGCGCAAGCGCATCGGCCTCACCATGCGCAAGGACGGCGGCGAGCGGCCGGCTGCGGGCGGCCCGAGCCCGGGCCGCTCGTCCGCTCCGAGCCCACGCGCGCCCGCCCCCGCGAAGCCCGCCGCCGGCGGCATGGGCTCCCTCGGCGCCGCACTGAGCGACGCCATGCGGCGGAAGTGACGGCGGTTCGGGACGCGAGCGGGAGATATATCGGCCAGGGGCAGCGAGCGACGAGCCTTGCGGTCAGCGCTCGCAGCGCTACGGATATCCAAGGAACTGAAAACAATCTAAAATTGTCCAATACTTTAGCCTCTGTGAGTTTTTAGATGCATATTGCAACGCTTAAGCGCAGACGTTAAGATTCAGGCCCAAAGATTTTATTGCCGTCCGACAGTTCAGGCAATTCCCCGCCCGTGTCTGCCAGTAGCGGGAGCGCAGCTCGTCGGTTGGGAATGGGAGGCGTCAGTGGAAAGCAAAGCCGCATGGAATTGGCAGGCCACGATCGTCGCCGCCCTCATTGGCCTCTGCCTGCTCCTAAGCGCGGCAGCTGTAATTGTAAAAAGTCGCCCGGAAGCGAGACTGGATCCGGATCTGACATCGGCCGATTCTTGCTCCGCGAAAGAACTCAAAGACCTACAGATCAAAGATCCAAACGCCGAGAAACGTCGCGAGATTATCTGCGAAACCAAAAGATGGCGGAACTGGTACTATAAGGAGGCGAATTCTTACTACTTCTGGTGGAGTGGTCTGACATATGCTGTGATCGCTCTTTCGGTGCTAACTTCAGTAATATCCGGATTAGGGCTCGGAACCGGAACTGCAGGAAAGTACATTACGGTCGCAGCCCCAGCTCTTGCCGCAGCAATTGTTGCAGGCCTTTCGCAATTCAATATCGCAGAACTATGGCACATCAGAGAGAAAGGGCGCCTAGAAATCATCGCCCTTGAAATAGACGCCCGCGCACTCGACAGTTCCGCTACCGACCTAAAGGATAAAATAGCCGAAATCAGAAAGAAAATGAACGCTGTCGATCAGAAGCAAGCGGAATTATTCTTTAGCACTATCAAAAATTTCAATGCCGGGAGCGCCCCTAGTAAGTGAGGCAACTGCGACCTAACGGACGGAAGCGGGCCCACTTCCGAGCAAAGGTTGCTTAGCCGGGATTGTGAACCATGTCGACTTAGTCCCGCCGTTGCCGCCGCCCCTCCCCCTTGCTAAAGCAGTCGCCCCAGCCTCATGCCCCCCAGCGGGTTTTCAGGACAGCGATGATGGCCTCCTTCAATCTCCTCCTCCTTCCCGGCGACGGCATCGGCCCCGAGATCATGGGCGAGGTGAAGGGGGTGCTCGACTGGTTCGGCCGGCGCGGCGTCGCCTCGTTCGAGACCGAGACGACGCTGGTCGGCGGGTCATCCTACGACGCCACCGGCAAGGCCATCTCCGAGGAGGCGATGGGCCTCGCCAAGGCGGCCGACGCGGTGCTGTTCGGCGCGGTGGGCGGGCCGAAATGGGACAAGGTGCCCTATGACGTCAGGCCCGAGGCGGGGCTTCTCAGGCTCCGCAAGGATCTCGGCCTCTTCGCCAATCTGCGGCCCGCGATCTGCTATCCCGCGCTCGCCGACGCCTCCTCGCTGAAGCGCGAGCTGGTCGAGGGCCTCGACATCCTGATCCTGCGCGAGCTCACCGGCGGCGTCTATTTCGGCGAGCCGAAGGAGATCGTGACGCTGGAGAACGGCGAGAAGCGCGCCGTCGACACCCAGCTCTACACCACCCACGAGATCGAGCGCATCGCCCGCGTCGCCTTCGACCTCGCACGCACGCGCCGCAACAAGGTCTCCTCGGCGGAAAAGCGCAACGTGATGAAGTCCGGCGTGCTCTGGAACGAGGTCGTCACCCGCGTCGGCAAGGAAGAGTATCCCGACGTGCAGCTCGAACACGTGCTCGCCGACAATTGCGCCATGCAGCTCGTCCGCCAGCCGAAGCAGTACGACGTCATCGTCTGCGACAACCTGTTCGGCGACATCCTCTCCGACGTGGCGGCGATGCTCACCGGCTCGCTCGGCATGCTGCCGTCGGCCTCGCTCGGCGCGCCGGATCCGGCCACGGGCAAGCGCAAGTCACTCTACGAGCCGGTGCACGGCTCCGCCCCGGACATCGCCGGCAAGGGCCTCGCCAATCCGATCGCCATGATCGGCTCCTTCGCCATGGCGCTGCGCTATTCCTTCGGCATGGGCGAGGCGGCCGACATGGTCGACCGCGCCATCGCCAATGTGCTGGCGAGCGGCATCCGCACCAAGGACATCGCCGGCCCGTCGACCAACGCGGTCGGCACCAAGGAGATGGGCCAGGCGATCCTGAAGGAGCTGGACCACGTGGCGGGCTGAACCGGGCGGCGGATCCGTGCCGCCCGAATAGGCAAGCCCCGCAAAGCGTGGCCGCGAAGCCTCGGCGGCGCGGCCTCTTCTCCCGCACATTTTCCGAGCTTTCCAGAGGCTTGCACAAGCCTTAGGCTGGCTGACCATGTCCGCGTACAGCCCCTCGGAAGCCCGCCTTGGCCATCAAGACTGCCCTCCATCACGTCACGTCCTACACCTATGAGCGGCCGGTCTCGCTCGGGCCGCAGCTGATCCGGCTCCGGCCGGCGCCGCATGCGCGCAACCGGATCCTCAGCTACAGCCTCAAGGTCGAGCCCGCCCAGCACTTCCAGCACTGGCAGCAGGATCCGTTCGGCAACTGGGTCGCCCGCTACGTGTTCTCCGAGGCGGCGACGGTGTTCAAGATCACCGTCGACCTCGTGATGGAGCGGGCGGTGTTCAACCCGTTCGACTTCCGCACCGACGACTACGCGCTCTACTACCCGTTCGACTATGCCGAGGGCCTCAAGGTCGAGCTGGCGCCGTTTCTCGTGACCGAGCCGCAGGGCCCGCTGTTCGAGGCCTATCTCGCCTCGATCCCGCGCGACCAGACCATGCTGGTCAGCTTCATCGTCGACCTCAACGCCAAGCTGCAGCGCGACATCGGCTATCTGATCAGGCCGGAAGTGGGCGTGCAGACGCCGGAGGAGACGCTCGCGCGGAAGTCCGGGTCCTGCCGGGATTCCACCTGGCTGCTCGTGCAGCTGTTTCGCCGCCTCGGCATCGCGGCGCGCTTCGTGTCCGGCTATTCGATCCAGCTGAAGCCCGACATCGTGGCGCTCGACGGCCCGGCCGGGACCAGCCACGACGTCACCGACCTGCATGCCTGGTGCGAGGTGTTCGTGCCCGGCGCCGGCTGGATCGGGCTCGACCCGACCTCGGGGCTCCTGACCGGCGAGGGCCATATCCCGCTCGCCGCCACGCCGCACTATGCCTCGGCCGCGCCGATCGCCGGCACCTACGCGACCTTCGGGCCGGAGCCGGTCGAGTGCCAGTTCCATTTCGACATGACGGTCACCCGCGTCGCCGAGGCGCCGCGCGTGACGAAACCCTTCTCGGACGACGACTGGACCGCGCTCGACGCGCTCGGCCGGCAGGTCGACGCCGACCTCGAGGCCTCCGACGTGCGCCTCACCATGGGCGGCGAGCCGACCTTCGTGTCGATCGACGACTACGAATCCGCCGAATGGAACACCGCCGCGGTCGGCCCGACCAAGCGCCAGCGCGCCGACGAGCTGATCCGCCGCCTGCGCACGCGCTTCGCGCCCGGCGGCTTCCTGCATTACGGCCAGGGCAAGTGGTATCCGGGCGAGAGCCTGCCGCGCTGGGCCTTCGCGCTCTACTGGCGGCGCGACGGCAAGCCGATCTGGCGCGACCCGAGCCTCATCGCGCTCGAATCCGCCCGCCGGGACGCCAGCATCGAGGCCGCCGAGGCGCTCGCCGAGGGGCTCGCCGGAAGGCTCGACCTTGGGCCCGACTATGTGCTGCCGGCCTTCGAGGACCCGGCGCACTGGCTGATCAAGGAGGCCGACCTCCCTGAGAATGTCGACCCCTCCAACTCGAAGCTCGACAGCGCGGAGGACCGCTACCGCATGGCCCGCGTGTTCGAGCGCGGCCTCACCAAGCCCTCCGGCTTCGTGCTGCCGGTGCAGCGCTGGAACGCCAGGGCCGGCAAGGGCTGGTACAGCGAGAAATGGCGGCTCCGGCGCAAGCGCCTCTTCCTCGTGCCGGGCGACAGCCCGATCGGCTACCGCCTGCCGCTCGCCTCGCTCCCCTGGATCCCGCCGAGCGCCTATCCTTACGTGGTCGAGCAGGATCCGCTCGTGCCGCGCGGGCCCCTGCCCGATCCCGACGAGCTCGGCCAGGTCTATTCGCGCACCTATTCGACGCGTGAGACGCAGCGCTTCGTCGAGGAGATCGGCGCCGACCAGGTGCGCACCGCGCTCTCCATCGAGCCGCGCGACGGCATCCTGCATGTCTTCATGCCGCCCGCCGCCACGCTCGAGGACTATCTCGAACTCCTCGCCGCCGTGGAGGCGACCGCCGCCGCGAATGGCACGCCGGTGCATATCGAGGGCTATCCGCCGCCCTGGGACCCGCGCCTCGACGTCATCAAGGTGACGCCGGACCCGGGTGTGATCGAGGTCAACGTGCAGCCGGCAACGAACTGGGACGAGGCCGTGGCGATCACCACCGGGCTCTACGAGGATGCCCGCCAGACGCGGCTCGGCACCGAGAAGTTCATGATCGACGGCCGCCACACCGGCACCGGCGGCGGCAACCACGTGGTGATCGGCGCCGCCAATCCGAACGACAGCCCGTTCCTGCGCCGCCCGGACCTGCTGAAGAGCCTCGTCCTCTACTGGCAGCGCCACCCGTCGCTTTCCTATCTGTTCTCCGGCCTCTTCATCGGGCCGACCTCGCAGGCCCCGCGCATCGACGAGGCGCGGCACGACGCGCTCTACGAGCTCGAGATCGCCATGAGCCACGTGCCGGCGCCGGGCGAGGGCACGCCGCCGCTGCCCTGGCTGGTCGACCGGCTGTTCCGCCACTTGCTCGCAGACGTCACCGGCAACACGCACCGCACCGAGATCTGCATCGACAAGCTCTATTCGCCGGACAGCACGACCGGCCGGCTCGGCCTCGTCGAGTTCCGCTCCTTCGAGATGCCGCCGGACGCGCGCATGAGCCTCGCCCAGCAGCTCTTGCTGCGCGCGCTCGTCGCCTGGTTCTGGCGCGAGCCGCAGGGCGGCCAATTCGTGCGCTGGGGCACCGCGCTCGCCGACCGCTTCATGCTGCCGCATTTCGTGGCGCAGGATTTCGACGGCGTGCTCGACGACCTCGCCGGCGCCGGCTACCGGTTCGATCCGGTCTGGTTCGACGCCCAGAAGGAGTTCCGCTTCCCGTTCTGCGGCTCGGTCGAATATGGCGGCGTGGAACTCGAGCTGCGCCAGGCGCTGGAGCCCTGGCATGTGCTCGGCGAGGAAGGCGCGCCCGGCGGCACGGTGCGCTACGTGGACAGCTCGGTCGAGCGGCTGCAGGTGAAGGTGACCGGGCTCAACCCGGAGCGCCACCTGGTCGCCTGCAACGGCCGGCGCATGCCGCTCACCTCGACGGGCCGCGCCGGCGAGGCCGTGGCCGCCGTGCGCTACAAGGCGTGGCAGCCGGCCTCGGGCCTGCACCCGACCATCCCGGTCCAGGCGCCGCTCACCTTCGACATCATCGACACCTGGAACCGCCGCTCGCTCGGCGGCTGCGTCTATCACGTGACGCATCCGGACGGGCGCAACTACGAGACCTTCCCGGTCAATTCCTACGAGGCGGAGGCGCGAAGGCTCGCCCGCTTCATGGATCACGGCCACACGCCGGGCACCATCGCGATCCCGCCGGACGAGCGCACGCTCGACTTCCCGCACACCCTCGACCTGCGGCGCGCCGCGCCGAGGGCGTGAAAGAGGCACCATGGACCCGGCCGGCCAACTCGCCTTCGCCATGAGCCTGCCGAGCGGCCTCGACGAGGCGCTGGGCAAGCTCGTCGCGGGCTATCGCCGCGAACCCGGGCTGTGTGACGAACTGATCGGCGACGACGGCCTGCCGCGGCCGCGCTGGATCCCGCTCCTGCGCTCGCTCGCCGCGCTCGGGCCGGAGGAGCTGCGTCGCCGCTTCGACAAGGCCGACCGCCACCTCGCCGAGGCGGGGGTGGTCTACCGGGTCTATGGCGACCCGGCCGGCGCCGAACGCCCCTGGCCGCTCGACCATCTGCCGCTCGTGGTCGAGGAGAGCGACTGGGCCGAGCTCTCGGCCGGCATCGTCGAGCGCGCGGAACTGCTCGAGAACATCCTCGCCGACCTCTACGGCCCGGGCCGCCTCGTCGCCGACGGCCACCTGCCGGCCGCCCTCGTCGCCGGCAACCAGGAATTCCTGCGCCCGCTCGTGGGCGTCCCGCCGCTCGGCGGGCACTACCTGCATGTCTACGCCGCCGATGTGAGCCGCGGCCCGGACGGGCGCTGGTGGGTGATCGCCGACCGCACCCAGGCGCCGTCGGGCGCCGGATACGCGATCGAGAACCGCGTCGCCCTGTCGCGCGCCCTGCCCGATCAGTTCCGCGACCTCAATGTCGACCGCCTCGCCGCCTTCTATCAGCGCCTGCGCAAGGGCATCGCCACCGCCACCGGCCGCGACGAGCCGCGCGTGGCGCTGCTTTCGCCGGGCGCCGCCAACGAGACCTATTTCGAGCACGCCTATCTGGCGCGCGCGCTCGGCTTCCTGCTCGTGGAGGGCGGCGACCTCACCATCCGCGACGACGCCGTGCATGTGCGCACGGTGGAGGGGCCGATCCGGGTCGACGCCATCCTGCGCCGGCTCGACGCCGATTTCGCCGACCCGCTCGAACTCAACGCCCAGTCGCGGCTCGGCGTGCCCGGCCTCGTGGAGGCGGTGCGCGCGGGCCATGTGCTGGTCGCCAACGCGCTCGGCTCGGGCCTCGTGGAGATGCCGGCGCTGCTCGCCTTCCTGCCCGCGCTCGCGACCCGCATGCTCGGCCGCCGCCTCGCCCTGCCGAACCTCGCCACCTGGTGGTGCGGCGACGAGCAGGCGCGCCGCACCGTCCTGTTCGGCCTCGAGCACATGGCGATCCTGCCGGCCTTCGGGCGCTCGCTCCGCTCCGTGCTGGACAGCACCGGGGTGAGCGGCGGCAGCCTCGCGGCGGAAGACCGGCGCCGGCTGATCGCCGCCATGGAGCGGCGCGGCATGGACTTCATCGGGCAGGAGCCGGTGCGGCTCGGCACCACGCCCGTGTTCGAGAACGGCCGGCTCGTGCCGAAGCCGTTCTCCATCCGCGTCTATGCGGCGCGCACGCCGGACGGCTGGACGGTGATGCCCGGCGGGCTCGGCCGCATCACCGACGAGATCCACGCCCGCTCGATCTCCATGCAGCGCGGCGGCCGATCGGTCGACGTGTGGGTGCTGTCGGCGCGCCCGGTCGAGATGTCGGTGCTGATCCCGGACCCGGAGGACGTGGAGGTCCGCCGCGACACCGGGCTGCTGCCGAGCCGCGCCGCCGACAACCTGTTCTGGCTCGGCCGCTATCTGGAGCGCGCCGAGGCGACGCTGCGGCTGGTCCGGAGCCTGCTCGCGGCGAGCGAGGACGCGCCCGCCTCCGGCAGCCCCGCGGCGCTCGAACTCGCGGGCCTCCTCGCCGCCTGGGGCGCGGTCCCGTTCGGCCTCGACGATCCCGGCGAGATCGCCCGCGCCGCGCTGCACGGCGAGACGGCCGGCGCCGTGCCGCAGCTCCTGCGCGAGGCGCGGCGCACCGCGGGCATCGCGCGCGACCGCCTCTCGGCCGACGCCTTCGCGACCTTGAGCGACCTCGTGGCGCATTTTCCGCGCGAGGAGGAGCCGGTCGACGACGAGGCGGACATGATCGAGGCGGCCGAGCACGGGCTGCGCACCATCGCGGCCTTCATGGGCCTGGTGCACGAGAGCATGTACCGGCCCGCCGGCTGGCGCTTCCTCAAGGCCGGCATGCGGCTCGAACGGGCGATCGCCATCGCCCGCTTCACCCGCCGGCTCGCCCACAGGGGTGCCCCGGCCGACTGCCTCGGCCGCCTGCTCGACCTGACCGACGCGCAGCCGACCTATCGCGCCCGCTACCTGACCGGCCCGGCCGCCAAGCCGGTGATCGACCTCGTCCTGCTCGACGACGCCAATCCGCGCTCGGTCGCCTTCCAGGTGGAGCGGCTCACCGAGCATCTCGGGGTCATCTCCAACCGGCAGGAGGGCGACCGCGCGGATGCCGCCGAACGCTTCACGCTGCGCCTCTCGGTCGACCTGCAGACCGCGGATCCGGGGGAATTCGACGAGCGCCGCATTGCGCGAATCGAGGAACAGTTGATGCTGGTCTCCGACGCGGTGACGCGCCGGTATTTCGGCGACGCGCTTCCCGGCGACGGGGAGATCGAGGCCGATCCCACGCCCGGCGCGGAGCCGCCTCCCGGTGGAGGGTCGGCATGATCTACGACATCGTCCACATCACCCGCTATCACTACCGCTCGGTCGTCCCGCTCACCCGCTGCCTGCTCCGCCTGCTGCCGACCGACCGCCGCCGCCAGCGCGTGATCTCCGCCCGGCTCTCGATCGAGCCGGCGCCGAGCGAGCGCAAGGAGGGCCTCGACTTCTTCGGCAACCGCGTCGTGCGCGCGGTGGTGCGCGCCTCGCATGAGAGCCTGTCGCTCGTCGCCACCTCGCGCATCGAGGTGGACGGCGGGCCGCCCGCCGATCCGGCCGCGACGCCGCCCTGGGAGGAGATCGCGACGGCGGTGCCCGGCACCCGCGACCTCTCGCCGGAGAGCCCGATCCAGGCGCTCTTCCCGAGCCGGAACGTGCCGCTGCTCGGCGCCGCGACCGGCTATGCGGAGGCGCTGTTCCGGCCCGGCCGGCCGATCCTCGCCGCCGCGTTCGACCTCACCTGCCGCATCAAGGCCGATTTCACCTACGACCCGACGGCGACCGACGTGGCGACGCCGATCGCGCGCGTGCTCGCCGACCGGCGCGGCGTCTGCCAGGATTTCGCCCATGTGATGATCGCCGGCCTGCGCGGCCTCGGCCTGCCCGCCCGCTATGTGAGCGGCTACCTGCGCACCACGCCGCCGCCCGGCAAGCGCCGCCTCGAAGGGGCGGACGCCACCCATGCCTGGGTGGAGGTCTGGTGCGGCCGCGAGACCGGCTGGGTCGGGCTCGACCCGACCAACGGGATCATGGCCGACGACAGCCACGTGATCCTCGCGGTCGGGCGCGACTATGCCGACGTGTCGCCTGTCGATGGCGTGGTGGTCACGTCCGGCGACCACGGCCTCGTCGTCTCGGTCGACGTCGCAGAGGTGAAGCGGCCCGGCGCCCGCCCGGAAGGATCCGCGCCGACGCTGCGACCGAGCTGAGCGGCGCCGTCCGGCAACTACTGCCCCGCAGCCTCGTCCATCAGCGCCGCGTAGAGGCCGCGCAGCCGCGCCGTGACCGGGCCGGGCAGCCCGCCCGGCAGGTCGCGGCCGTCGATGGCGCGCACCGGGGTCATGCCGCCGAAGGTGCCGGTCACGAAGGCCTCGTCCGAGTCATAGACCTCCGCGAGCGTGAAATCCGCCTGCCGGACCGGAATCCCGTGCCGCTCGCACAGCTCGATCGCATGGAGCCGCGTGATGCCGTTGAAGCAATAGGTGCCCTTCGACGTCCACACCTCGCCGCGCCGGACCATGAAGAAATTGGTCGCGTTGCAGGAGGAGACGAAGCCGTGCGGGTCGAGCATCAGCGCCTCGTCGGCGCCCGCCTTGATCGCCTGGATGAGCGCGGTGATGAGGTTCAGCCGGCTGTGCGAGTTGAGCCGCATGTCGAACATGTCCGCGGGCGAGCAGCGGATCGTCGAGGTGAAGAGGGTGAGGCCGCGCGTCACGATCTCCGGCGAGGGCAGCTTGTGCTCGGCGACGATCACCACGGTCGCCTTCGAGATGGTGTGGCGCGGATCCTGGTTCGGCGTCTTCTTGAGGCCGCGCGTGACCATCAGGCGGATATGCACGCCGTCCGTCATGCCGTTCTCGCGGAGCGTCCAGTGGAGCGCCTCCGCGAGCGCCTCGCGGCTCATGCCGATGTCCATGTCGATCGATTTCGCGCCGGCATAGAGCCGGTCGAAATGCCGCTCGGCGAAGACGACGCGGCCCTTGTGCAGGCGGAAGCCTTCCCACACGCCGTCGCCGAGCACGAAGCCCGCGTCGAGCACCGAGACCTTCGCCTCGTCGCGCGGCACCAACGCCCCGTTCAGATAGATCTTCACCGCCGCGTTGCGCGGATCCCCGGCATAGTCCTGACTGCCCGCCATGCTGGCCCGCTCCCGTCCGTTCGGCCCTTCCTTAGCACGCCGCGCGCCGGTCGGAAGGCGTGCCGATCGGCGACGTCAGGCCAAGGGATTGCGCGCCTCGACGAGCTTGATGATGTCGTCCACCACATAGGTGACGCCGGTGACCTCGAAACCGGCCGCGCGCACATGCGCCTCGGTGTTGCGGTCGAAGCCGGCGCCATAGGCCCAGTTCATCCAGGGCTCCCACAGCCGCGCGACGAAGGCGCGGCGGGCGCCCTTGGGACGCACATATTCGAGGATCCTGATCGTGCCGCCGGGCTTCAGCACGCGTGACAGTTCACCGAGCGCGCGCGGCTGCTGCTCGTCGGGCAGCACGCAGAAGAGGAACGTCGCCACGACCGCGTCGAAGGTCGCGGGCGGAAGATCCAGCGCCGTCACGTCCATGCGGCGCAGATCCACCGCGCGGCCGAGCTTTTCCGCCCGCCGGCGCGCCCGCTCCAGCATGGCCGGGCTGAAGTCGATACCGACCATGTCGGCGCCGGGCGGATAGTAGGCGATGTTGCGGCCGGTGCCGACGCCCGCGTCCAGGATGCGGCCTTCGAGCCCGGCAAAGAGGCGCGGCCGGATCCGGCGGTAGCGGCCGGCCTCGAACGGCCAGTCGAGGATGTCGTAGAGACCGGCGATGCGCTGGTAGCGGTCGAGATTGGTCGTCATCGGGCGCGCTCCGGCTCGTCACGGCCTCGGCAGCGCGGACGGCCCGTCATCGCCCGCCCGCGGCGCCGGCGCAAGTCGCTCCATCGCGGCACCGACCGCCTTCCCGCTTGTTGAGAAATCGCCGATGCTTTACCGGTCTTCCGTCATCCACCGGTCAGGCGTGCCGCCTGCCTAAGCGTTTTCGAGCCCGAAGGACCGACCCCCTTGTACGAAAGCCTTCAGGCCGACCTGGTCGCTCTCACGGAGATCATGTTCATCAACATCGTACTCTCCGGCGACAATGCCGTGGTGGTCGGCATGGCGGCGGCGGGCGTCTCCCACGAGATCCGCAAGAAGGTGATCCTGTGGGGCATGGTCGGGGCGGTGGTGCTGCGCATCCTGTTCGCGCTGATCGCCACCAAGCTCCTCGCGGTGGTCGGTCTGACGCTCGCCGGCGGCATCCTGCTGCTCTGGGTCTGCTGGAAGATGTATCGCGAGCTCGCCGAAAGCCACGAGGAGGCCGAGATGGCGCTCGCGGTGGCCGACGCGGAACAAGGCGACATCGGCCAGACCGACGTGCCGTCCGCCTCGCGCAAGACCTTCCGCGACGCCATGATCCAGATCGTCATCGCGGACGTGTCGATGTCGCTCGACAACGTGCTGGCGGTGGCCGGCGTGGCGAAGAGCAAGCTGTGGGTGCTCGTGGTCGGCCTGCTCGTCTCGATCGCGCTGATGGGCGCGGCGGCGAGCCTGATCGCCCATCTCCTCACCAAGCATCGCTGGATCGCCTGGGCCGGCCTCGCGATCATCGTCTATGTGGCGGCCGAGATGATCTGGTCGGGCACCCACGAGGTCGTCTGCGCGGCGGACATGCTGGACATGTGCGAGCGCGGCCTCCTCGGCGCGCTGTGGGCGGCGGTCCCGTTCGGACACTGACGCGCGCGGCGAAGCCGCATCGCACGGGCTGAAGCCGCGCTGTTCCGGATCACTTTTGGCCCGGCCGGCGCCCGTCCGCCCGCCCCGTCCCACTGCCGTCGAGGGAACGGCGGAGCCGGTCGCACGTTCCGTTGAGATCGAGGCGACGCCGCAACGGCGGTCGCATCCCACTCAATCGGAGGTATGGCGCCATGGCGAACAACCAGAACACTCCGTTCCGCAACGTGTCCGGTTCCGGCACGCGCGTGACCGGACCCGAGCAGGACGAACGGATGTCGGGCGGTCGCCCGGGCGGCATGGCCGCCGGCGGTTCGGCCGGGAACGGCGCGATGGCGGGCGGATCGGCCGGGACCGGCGCGGCGACCGGCCGGAGCGCGGGCACGCGCCCCGCCGGCGGTTCCACTTCCGGGATCACCGACGCGGTGCCGAACGAGACGCGCTCGGAGGCGCGCGCGCCCTCGCCCGCGCCGCATGGCCCGGGCCTCGACATCCCCGAGGGCCGCCCGGTTCGCGCGGGGGACATGGCCGGGCGGGCGATCGACCGCGGCGTCGACTATGCCGACATTCCGGACCGGACCACCGGGCGGCCCGACCCGATCACCGGCGCGGCCGCGCCCGGCTCGCTGGCCGGCGACCGCGTCCAGGTCTCGACCTCCGGCCCGACCGTCACCGACGGCGTGCCGCCGCCGGCCAAAGGCCCGAACCCGAACTATCCGCAGCATGCGCAAGGCCTCGAAAGGGGCGCGGACGGCGGCGTCAGGATAGACGGCGAGGATGCCCGCCAGGGCCGCTCGGTGGGTCTCTACTGGGTGCTGGCGATCGGCCTCGTCCTGGTCGTGATCGGCTTCGTGCTCTCCTATATGGCGACGGACACGACGCCGGTGTCGAGCCCGACCGTGCAGCAGCCCGCCCCGGCCGCGGCCCCCGCCCCCGCCCCCGCTCCGGCGCCACGCGCGCCCTGACGGCGGCCGAGGCCGCTCCTACAGCAGCGGGCTGAACGGCGCAGGCCGAAAAGAAAAAAGGCGGCGGCCCGGACGGGCTGCCGCCTTCGTCGTATCGCGGCGAGGCTCAGTCGAGCGAGGGCAGGTCGAGGCCCTGTTCGCGCGCGCACTGGATCGCCGTCTCGTAGCCGGCATCCGCGTGGCGCATGACCCCCGTCGCCGGGTCGTTCCACAGAACGCGGGCGATGCGCTTCGCCGCGGCTTCCGTGCCGTCGCAGCAGATGACCACGCCGGAATGCTGCGAGAAGCCCATGCCGACGCCGCCGCCGTGGTGCAGCGACACCCAGGTGGCGCCCGAGGCGGTGTTGAGCAGCGCATTGAGGAGCGGCCAGTCGCTCACCGCGTCGGAGCCGTCGCGCATCGCCTCCGTCTCGCGGTTGGGCGAGGCGACGGAGCCGGAATCGAGGTGATCGCGCCCGATCACCACCGGCGCGTCGAGTTCGCCACGCGCCACCATCTCGTTGAAGGCGAGGCCGAGCCGATGGCGGTCGCCGAGCCCGACCCAGCAGATCCGCGCCGGCAGCCCCTGAAAGGCGATACGCTCGCGCGCCATGTCGAGCCAGTGGTGCAGATGTTTGTTGTCGGGCAGCAGTTCCTTCACCTTGGCGTCGGTCTTGTAGATGTCCTCCGGGTTGCCGGAGAGCGCCGCCCAGCGGAACGGGCCGATGCCGCGGCAGAACAGCGGGCGGATATAGGCCGGCACGAAGCCCGGGAAGTCGAACGCGTCGGCGACGCCCTCCTCCTTGGCCATCTGGCGGATGTTGTTGCCGTAGTCGAGCGTCGGCACGCCCCCATGGTGGAAGTCCAGCATGGCGCGCACATGCTCGGCCATGGAGTGGCGGGCGGCACGCTCGACCGACTTCGGGTCGCTCTCGCGCCGGCTCTCCCATTCGCCGAGCGTCCAGCCCTTCGGCAGGTAGCCGTTGATCGGGTCGTGGGCGGAGGTCTGGTCGGTCACCACGTGGGGCCGGACGCCGCGCCGGACGAGTTCCGGAAACACGTCGGCGGCGTTGCCGAGGAGGCCGACCGAGATCGGCTTCTTCTCCCGGCAGGAGCGCTCGATGATGCCGAGCGCCTCGTCGAGCGAGGTCGCCTGCAAGTCCAGATAGCGCGTCTTCAGCCGCATCTCGATGCGCGAGGGCTGGCACTCGACCGCGAGGCAGGAGGCGCCCGCCATGGTGGCGGCGAGCGTCTGCGCCCCGCCCATGCCGCCGAGGCCGGCGGTCAGGATCCAGCGGCCCGAGAGGTCGCCGCCATAGTGGCGCCGGCCGACCTCCACGAAGGTCTCGTAGGTGCCCTGAACGATGCCCTGCGAGCCGATATAGATCCAGGAGCCGGCCGTCATCTGGCCGTACATCATCAGCCCCTTTCGGTCGAGTTCGTGGAAATGGTCCCAGGTGGCCCAGCGCGGCACCAGGTTCGAATTGGCGATGAGCACGCGCGGCGCGTCCGTATGGGTGCGGAACACGCCGACCGGCTTGCCGGACTGCACGAGCAGCGTCTCGTCGTCGTCGAGGCGCTTCAACGCGGCGACGATGCGGTCGAAGCTCTCCCAGTCGCGCGCCGCCCGGCCGATGCCGCCATAGACGACGAGTTCGCCCGGCTTCTCGGCGACCTCGGCGTCGAGATTGTTCATCAGCATGCGGAGCGGCGCCTCGGTCTGCCAGCTCCGGGCGTTGAGGACATTGCCGCGCGGCGCGCGGATGCTGCGGGCGTTGTCGATACGGGTCGGGTGGCTCGTCACCGTCGTGCTCCCTTGGCTCGGGCGAAGTCCAGGCAGGATTCCAGGATGGAGGACAAGGTCGCGCGCAGCGGCGCCGCGAAGGCCGGGTCGTAGAAGCCCGGCCAGTTGCCCTCGCCGAGAGGCCCGACCGGGTCCGACATGTAGCCGCGGCAGGCGAGCTCCATCTGCACCGCGTGGACGCCGGCGCCGGGCGCGCCGAGGCTGCGCGTGATGAAGCCGCCCTTGAAGCGCCCGTCTGTCACGCGGCCTTCGGGCCCCTGACCTTGCGGGCTCGCATCCGCCACCGCCTCGATCGCCGCGGTGAGCCGCGCATCGCAGCTGCGGCCGCCATTGGTGCCGATGTTGAATTGCGGCAAGAGCCCGTGGAAGAGGCGCGGCACGACCGACCGGATCGAATGGCAGTCGTAGATGACGACGGCCGGATGCTTCGCCCTGAGCCGCGCCACCTCGGCGGCGAGTGCCGCGTGATAGGGCGCGAACCAGGCGGCCTTGCGCGCCTCGATCTCGGCGGCGTCGGGTGCGAGGCCGTCGCGGTAGAGCGGCTCGCCGTCGAAGGTGGTGGTCGGGCAGAGCTCGGTGGTGGCCTGTCCGGGATAGAGCGAGGCGCCGGACGGATCGCGGTTGACGTCGATGACGGTGCGCGAGACGAGCGTGCTGACCACGGTCGCGCCGAGGCCGCCGGCGAAGTCGTAGAGCCGGTCGAGGAACCAGTCGGTGTCCTTGCGCCCGGTCCAGGGCGAGACCAGCCGGTCCTCGATCTCGCGCGGAATGGCGGTGCCGGCATGCGGGATCGAGACGAGGAGGGGCGCGTCGCCGCGCGTCACGGACAGGAAGTTGAGGCCGGTGTCGCTGCCGTCGGTCATGCGGTCGTCTCCAGGCCGGGCAGGGATGCGGCGCCGGTCGCCTCGGCCACGCGGCCCGAACGGACGAGACTGAGCGCCGCCATCATGTCCGGATGGAGATGGCGGTCGTCGTCGAGCGTCGGCACGACCGAGCGGACGAGCCGCCGGACGGCTTCGAGCGGCGGGCTCGACGGCAGGCTGCCATAGAGATCGATGCCCTGCGCCGCCGCGAGGAGCTCGATCGCCACCACCGCGAAGGCGTTCTCGGCCATGGGCATGAGCCGGCGCGCGCCATGCGCGGCCATGGAGACGTGGTCTTCCTGGTTCGCCGAGGTCGGGATGGAATCGACGCTCGCCGGATAGGCGCGCTGCTTGTTCTCGGAGACGAGCGCCGCCGCCGTCACCTGCGGCATCATGAAGCCGGAATTGAGCCCGGGCTTCGGGGTGAGGAAGGCGGGCAGGCCCGAGAGCGCCGGATCGACCAGCATGGCAATGCGCCGTTCCGCGAGCGAGCCGATCTCGCAGAGCGCGAGCGCGATGATGTCGGCCGCGAAGGCGACCGGCTCGGCGTGGAAGTTGCCGCCCGAGAGCGCCTCGTCCGCGTCGGCGAAGATGAGCGGGTTGTCGGAGACGCCGTTTGCCTCGTCGAGCAAGGTCCCGGCCGCCTGGCGCAGGATGTCGAGGGCGGCGCCCATCACCTGCGGCTGGCAGCGCAGGCAATAGGGATCCTGCACGCGCGGGTCGTCGACCAGATGGGAGGCGCGGATGGCGCTGCCGGCCATCAGCGCGCGGAGCGCCGCGGCGGTCTCGATCTGGCCCCGATGACGACGCAGCGTATGGATGCGCGGGTCGAAAGGTGTGTCGGAGCCGCGCGCCGCGTCGGTCGAGAGCGCGCCCGTGACGAGCGCCGCCTGGAACAGCCGCTCCGCCTCGAACAGGGCGGCGAGCGCATAGGCCGTGGAGAACTGCGTGCCGTTCAGGAACGCCAGCCCCTCCTTGGCGACAAGCGTCACCGGCGCGAAGCCGGCCGCGGCGAGCGCCTCGGCCGCCGGGATGGGTCCGGCCGGGGTCAGGATCTCGCCGACGCCGATCATGGCCGCGGTCATGTGGGCGAGCGGCGCGAGGTCGCCCGACGCGCCGACCGAGCCTTGAGCCGGCACGACCGGGACCAGGTCCCGCGCCAGCATGGCTTCGAGGTGGTCGAGCGTTTCCACCCGCACGCCCGAGGCGCCCTGGGCGAGGCTCGCGAGCTTCAGGGCCATCATCAGCCGGGCGACCGGCTTCGGCATCGGCTCGCCGACGCCCACCGCGTGGGAGAGCACGATATTGCGCTGGAGCGTTTCGAGGTCGTCCGCGCCGATGCGGACGCTCGCGAGCTTCCCGAAGCCCGTGTTGATGCCGTAGACGGGCGCGCCGGCGGCGAGGATGCGGGCGACCGCCGCGGCGCTCGCCGCGACCGCGCCGCGGCAGGCCGGGTCGAGCGCGACGGGCTCGCCGCGATAGACCGCGCGCCAGTCGGCAAGCGTCGCTTGGCCGGGTTGCAGGACGATCATCGGCCTCTCCGGATGCGGGCGTGGAGGGGATTGAAGCCGAGCCGGTAGACGAGTTCGGCCGGGCGTTCGATGTCCCAGATGGCGAGGTCGCAGGATTTGCCCGCTTCGAGCGTGCCGGTCTCGGCGAGGAGGCCGAGCGCGCGCGCCGCCTCCCGCGTGATGCCGGCGAGGCATTCCTCGACCGTCATGCGGAAGAGCGTCGCGGCCATGTTGGCGGCGAGGAGGAGCGAGGTGAGCGGCGAGGTGCCTGGATTGCAGTCGGTCGCGACCGCCATCGGCACGCCGGCCGCGCGAAAAAGGTCGACCGGCGGCTGCTTCGTCTCACGGATGAAGTAGTAGGCGCCGGGCAGGATCACCGCGACCGTGCCGGCGCGGGCGAGCGCCGCCGCGCCCTCGGCGTCGGTGTGCTCCAGGTGATCGGCCGACAGCGCGCCGAAGCGGGCCGCGAGCGCCGCGCCGTGCAGGTTGGAGAGCTGGTCGGCATGGAGCTTGACCGGCAGGCAGAGCCGGCGCGCCGCCTCGAACACGCGGGCGATCTGGTCGGGCGAGAAGGCGATGCCCTCGCAGAAGCCGTCGACCGCGTCGGCGAGGCCCTCGGCCGCGATCGCCGGCAGCATCGTGTCGGCGACGAGCGCCGCATAGGCTTGCTTGTCGCCGTCTGCTTCCGGCGGCAGCGCATGGGCGCCGAGAAAGGTGGTGACGACCCGCACGGCACGCTCGCGGCCGAGCCGGCGGGCGGCACGGAGCTGCTTCGCCTCGGTCGCCGTGTCGAGGCCGTAGCCGGACTTGATCTCGACGCTGGTGACGCCCTCGGCGATCAGCGCGTCGAGCCGGGGCAGGCTCTCGCGCACGAGGTCGTCCTCGCTCGCGCCCCTTGTCGCCTTGACCGAGGAGACGATGCCGCCGCCCGCGCGTGCGACTTCTTCGTAGCTCGCACCCTGCAGGCGCAGCTCGAATTCGTGGGCGCGGTCGCCCGCATGGACCAGATGGGTGTGGCAATCGACGAGGCCGGGCGTGATCCAGCGGCCGTCGAGCGGCACCACCACCTCGGCGTCCCAGCCCTGCGGCAGATCCTCCGCCGGACCCGCGAAAGCGATGCGGCCGTCCTTCGCGGCGACCGCGCCGCGCTCCACGACGCCGAGGCCCGCGCCCGCCATGGTGGCGAGACGGGCGCCCGTCCATACTGTGTCGAAGCGGCGTTCGGGCATCGGGGAACCTCGCAGAGGCCAGGCGACGGCGGGTTGCCAGCGAGCAATAATGTATATACATAAATTGTCAAGCGGGCCGTCTGCGCTCGCCGCCCTCGAGGCGCGCCCGCGTGACGGAACCGGGGACGACCGCATGGCCACGATCCATTTCGAGGAGGCGCTGCTCGCGGACGGCTGGGCCTCGGACGTCCGCCTGACCCTCGCCGGCAGCGCGATCGCCGCGATCGAGACCGGCGCGGCGCCCTCCCCCGCCGACGAGCGCCACGCGGTCGGCCTGCCCGGCATGCCGAACCTGCACAGCCACGCCTTCCAGCGCGCCATGGCGGGGCTGACCGAGGTGCGCGGGCCGGTCAACGACACGTTCTGGACCTGGCGCGAGGCGATGTACCGCTTCTCGCTCGCCATGGACCCGGACGAGGCCGAGGCGGTCGCCGCCGGCCTCTATGCGGAGATGCTGGAGGCGGGCTTCACCGCGGTCGGCGAGTTCCACTACCTGCATCACGACCGCGACGGGCGGCCTTACGCGGACCCGGCCGAAATGGCCCGGCGCATCGCCGCCGCCGCGCGCCAAACGGGCATCCGACTGACCCTTCTGCCGGTGTACTATGCCCAGAGCGGCTTCGGCGGATTGCCCCCTGTCGACGGCCAGCGCCGCTTCATCTCCGACCCGGACCTGTTCGCCCGCCTCGTCGAGGGCGCCCGCGCCGCCGCGCGCGACCTCGGCAACGACGCGAATGTCGGCATCGCCCCGCACAGCCTCCGCGCCGTCACGCCGGACGGGCTCCGCGCCGTGCTGCCGCTCGGCCGCGACGGGCCGATCCACATCCATGCCGCCGAGCAGATCCGCGAGGTGGAGGACTGCCTCGCCTGGTCCGGCGCGCGCCCGGTCGAATGGCTTCTCGACCACGCGGGCGCGGACGACCGCTGGTGCTTCATCCACGCGACCCACATGACCGCCGACGAGACCGTCCGCATGGCCGCGGCCGGCGTCACCGCCGGGCTCTGCCCGCTGACCGAGGCGAGCCTCGGCGACGGCACCTTCAACGGCCCGGAATTCCTCGCGGCCGGCGGCCGCTTCGGCATCGGCTCGGATTCCAACGTGCTGATCGGGGTCGCCGAGGAGCTTCGGCAGCTGGAATTCGCGCAGCGGCTGCGGCTGCGGGAGCGCAACGTGATGGCCGCCCGCGAGGGCGCCTCGACCGGGCGTCGGCTTCTGGAGGCGGCGGTGGCCGGCGGCGGCCACGCGCTCGGCTTCCCTTCCGCGGGCCTCGCGGTCGGCGCGAGGGCGGACATCGTCTCGCTCGACCGCGAGCATCCCTCGCTCGTCGCCCGCCACGGCGACGCGCTGATAGACGGCTTCCTCTTCGCCACGCGCGAGCGCGCCGTGGACTGCGTCTGGGCCGGCGGCGACAAGGTGGTGAGCGGCGGGCGCCATCGTGCCCATGAGCGAATCGGCGCAGGCTACCGCGCGACGCTCCGGCGTCTCATGGAGCGGTCCCGATGAGCCTTCCCGCCGAAGACCTGGCCCAGCCGACGCTCAACCAGCGAATCCGCGCCGACCTCGAGAGCCGCATCCTCTCCGGCGACCTGAAGCCGGGCGACCGCATTCCCTACGAGCACGAGCTGATGGTCGCCTATGGCTGCTCGCGCATGACCGTCAACAAGGTGCTGACCGGGCTCGTGGAGGCCGGGCTGATCGAGCGGCGGCGGCGGGCGGGCAGCTTCGTGCGCCGGCCGGTCGCGCTCTCCGCCGTCCTCACCATTCAGGACATCCAGGCCGAGATCCGCGACCGCGGCGAGGACTACCGCTTCGAACTGATGGGCCGCGTCGAGCGCCCGGCCGACAAGACCGACCGCGAACTCCTCGCCGTCGAGCGCGGCGCCCGCGTCCTCGCGCTCCGCTGCCGCCACTTCGCGGCCGGCCGTCCCTTCGCGGTCGAGGCACGGCTTCTCAACCTCGCCGCCGTGCCGGAAGCCGCGAGCGTCGATTTCGCGCGGGAGCCGCCCGGCACATGGCTGCTCGGCCATGTCCCCTGGACCGAGGCCGAGCACCGCATCGCCGCGGTCTCGGCCGGCGCGGAGGTGGCGGACGCGCTCGACCTCGCCGAAGGGGCGGCCTGCCTCGTCGTGCGCCGGCGCACCTTCCGCTCCGGTCAGACCGTCACGGCGGTGACGCTGACCTATCCGGGCGACCGGCACGAACTGGTCGCCCGTTTCACGCCCTGACCGGCGGCCGCCGGCCGGGCGCGTGCGCTCAGGAGCGGAGCTTCGCGCCCGACGGGTCGTAGAGCGGCTCGGCCCGGACGACGGCGCGGCAGACCTCGCCGAAGATGTCGATGGTGAACTCTTCCCCGTCGCGGGCAAGCTCGGTCGGCACGTAGCCGGCCGCGAGGCTCTTGCCGATCGTGTGGCCGAACGCGCCGGAGGTCACATAGCCGACCGCGCGGTCGCCCTTCATGATGGATTCGTAGCCGACCACGTCGGCGTCGCGCGCCTCGACCTCCATCACCACGAAGCGCCGCTTCGGCCCGGCCGCCTTCTCGGCGAGCGCCGCCGCCCGGCCCGTGAAGGCCGGCTTGCCATAGTCGACGAAGCGGTCGAGGCCGGTCTCGGCGGGCGTGTAATCCGGCCGGAAATCCTTGTTGAAGGAGCCGTAGGCTTTTTCGAGCCGGAGCGAGGAGAGCGCCCGGCCGCCGAAATGGGTGAGGCCGAATTCCGCGCCGGCCTCGAGCAGGTCGTCGTGGAGGGTCGCGTGATAGTCGGGCGTGACCCAGATCTCGTAGCCGAGTTCGCCCGTGAAGCCGGCGCGGGTCAGGATCGCGGGCGAGAAGCCGACCGGCGTCTCCGCCACGCGGAAGAGCTTGAAGGCCTCGGCGGAGAGGTCGATCCGCGTCAGCGTCTGCAGGAGGTCGCGCGCCCGCGGCCCCGCGATCGAGAAGCCGCAGAGCGTCGAGGAGGCCGCCCGGACGAACACGTCGGCCGGCGGCTCCGACGCCCAGAACCAGCGCATGTGGAACTCCTCGGCGAAGCCGGAGCCGACGATCATGTAGCGATCCTCGGCGAGGCAGGCGATCGACAGGTCGCCGACGATGCGGCCGGCCGGGTTCAGCATGGGCGCGAGGCCGAGGCGGCCGGGCTTCGGGATGCGGCAGGCGAAGACGCGGTCGAGCCAGGCGCGCGCGCCGCGGCCGGTCACCTCGTATTTCCCGTAATTCGTCGTCTCGTAAATCCCGACGCGGGCACGCACCGCCTTGCATTCCTCACGCACATGCTCGAAGGCCTCGGAGCGCCGGTAGGTCGGCGTCTCGCGAGGGGGCACGCCATCGGGTGCGAACCAGAGCGCGTGTTCGAGCCCGAAATTGGCCCCCATCACCGCCCCGCGCGCGACGAGACGGTCGTAGATCGGCGAGCGCCGCACGGGGCGGGCGTCGGCGAGTTCCTCGTTCGGATAGGCGAGGCGGAAGCGGCGCCGGTAGTTCTCCGGCACCTTGACGCTGGTATATTTCGGCGTCGCATAGGCGCCGAAACGCGAGACGTCCATGGAGAGGATGTCCTGGCCCGGATCGCCCTCCGCCATCCAGCGCGACAGGACGAGGCCGATGCCGCCGCCCTGGCTGAAGCCCGCCATCACCGCGCAGGCGACCCAGAAATTCTTGAGGCCCCTGACCGGGCCGACCAGCGGGTTGCCGTCCGGCGCGAAGGTGAAGGGGCCGTTGATCGCCTTCCTGATCCCGGCTCGCCCGACCGCCGGGAAATGCCTGAAGCCGACTTCGAAGTAAGGCGCGAGGCGCTCCAGGTCGTCGGGCAGGAGCTGCATGGAGAAATCGTCCGGCGTTTTGACCGGCGCCCAGGCGACGCAATCGTGCTCGTAGGTGCCGATCAGCGCGCCGCGGCCCTCCTGGCGCACATAGATCTCGCCCGCATAGTCGGTGGTGTTGACGATCTCGCGCGGCAGGCCTTCCAGCTCCGGGATCGGCTCGGTGAGCAGGTAGTGGTGCGACATGGCGAGGACGGGCAGTTCGATGCCGACCATGCGGCCGATCTCGCGTGCCCAGAGGCCACCGCAATTGACCACGTGCTCGGCATGGATGGTCCCTTTGTCGGTGACGACGTCCCAGCTCGCATCCGGGCGCTGGCGGAGCTCGACCACGCGGGTGAAGCGCTCCACCTCGGCGCCGAGGAGCCGCGCCGCCTTCGCATAGGCCTGGGTCGTGCCGGAGGGGTCGCAGTGCCCGCCGTCCGCCCGCCACAGGGCGCCGACGAAGTGGCTGGTGTCGATCAGCGGATTGTAGCGCTTCGCCTCGTCGAGCGAGATCATCTCGGTCTCCATGCCGAGATAGCGCGCGCGCGAACATATGAGCTTGAGGCTGTCGAGTTCGCCTTGGGTCGCCGCAAGCATCAGGCCGCCGTTCGGATGCAGCGAGCAGGACTGGCCGGAGGCCGCTTCGATCTCGCGATAGAGGTCGATCGTGTATTTCTGCAGCCGCGAGATGTTGGCTTCGCCGTTGAAGGTGTGCATGCCGCCGGCGGCGTGCCAGGTGGAGCCGGAGGTGAGCTCGCTCTTCTCCACCATGACCACGTCGCGCCAGCCGATCCTGGCGAGGTGATAGAGCACACTCGCGCCGACGACGCCGCCGCCGATCACCACCGCCTGCGCTTCCGTCTTCATGGCGTCTCTCCGCTGTCCGTCTCGAGGCCGTAGGGCGCGCCGGTCGCGGCGAGCCATGCGGCGAAGTGGCGTTCGTAGGTGGCCGGCACCAGGAGCCTATACGCCCGGCCCGCGTCGAGCGCGACGAGCGTGACCGAGGTCTGCGCCATCACCGTGGTGGCGACCCGGCCGGTCGGGAAGGCACGCGGATCGAGGTCGATGCGGGCGCCGTGCCGCAACAGGTCGAGGACCGCCCGGCCCGCGATGTCCAGGATGGCGAGGCCGGACGACCGGTCGATCGCGATGCCCGTGCCGGCGAGCGCGGCGCACCAGGATTCGGCGGTCTCTCCGGGCGCGGCCTCCGGCGCGACGACGAGCCAGGTCGAAGGCCTGAGCCACAGGACGGATGTTTGCCGGCTCACCGCCTGCCCGCCGACGGCCGGCAAGACGATACCGCGCGCGGCGGCGGCCGAGGCGAACTCCGGCGCGCGGCCCCGCAAGGCCGCGATCTCCACGATGTCGGCGCGCGGGCGCGAAAGGACGAGCCGGTCAGGCGCGGACACGGGCGTTCTCCGGATCGACCGCGTGCGGGCTCGTCACCAGCACCTCGATCCATTCCCCGTGGATGGGCGAGGCGGCGAGGAGGCGCGTGCCGATCCGCCCCCGTCCACCGGAAAGAAGCGCGAGGCCGAGCCAGCCCTCGATCTCCACGGACGGCGTCGACGACGTGACATGGCCGAGGCTCCGCTCGCGCGCCTCGGGCTCGACCAGATGCGCGCCGTTGCGAAGCCTTTTCGTCGGATCGACCGGCCTCACGCCCACGAGCTGCAGCCGCTCCGGATCCGCGAGCCCCGGCCGGCCGGCGAGCGCGCGCCCGACGAAGTCGCCGGACTTCTTCAGCATGCGCCCGAAGCCGAGATCGTCCGCCGTCGTGGTGCCGTTCAGCTCGGCGCCCGTCACATGCCCCTTCTCGATGCGCAGCGTGTTGAGCGCGTCGAGCCCATAGGGGACGATGCCGTGCGCCTCCCCCGCCGCCAGGATCGCCTGCATGACCGGCAGGGCATGGCGGGCCGGGACCGCGAGTTCGTAGGCGAGCTCGCCCGAGAACGAGATGCGGAAGAGCCGTCCGGAAACACCGGCGATGCGCGCCGGCGCCGCCGCCATGAAGGGAAAGGCGTCCGGGGCGAGATCCGGCCCCTCGACGAGCCGGGCGACCACGTCGCGCGCCCGCGGGCCGGCGACGGCGAATTGCGCCCAGTGGTCGGTGACGTCGGCGAGATGCACATCGAGGTCCGGACGCACCACCTGCAGCTGGAATTCGAGGTGCTCCAGGACCGCGGCGGTGTTGGCCGTGGTGGTGGTGACGAGGAAATGCTCCGGGCCGAGCCGCGACGTGGTGCCGTCGTCGAGCATCATGCCGTCCTCGCGCAGCATGATGCCGTAGCGGGCTCGGCCGACGGGCAGGGTCGAGAAGGTGTTGGCATAGACGAAGTCGAGGAACGCCGCGGCGTCCGGCCCCTGCACGTCGATCTTGCCGAGCGTCGAGACGTCGGTGACGCCGACGCGCGTCCGGACCGCGCGCGCCTCCGCCAGAACCGGCGCCCAGCCCGGCTCCGCCGAATAGACGAGCGGGCGGAGCCATACGCCCGTGAGCGCGAACTGCGCGCCGCGGGCCGCATGCCAGTCGTGCAGCGGCAGCCGCCGCTTCGGCTTGAACGCCTGGCCGACCTCCCCGCCCGCCAGCGCCGCGAAGGGGACCGGCGCCGCAAAGGGCCGCGGCATCGGCGTGCCGACCGCCGCGACCGCGACGCCACGCGCCTCGGCCAGGATGGCGCTGCCGACGAGCCCGCCGACACGGCCCTGGTCGGTCGCCATGCCATGCGTGGTGTAGCGCTTCATGTGTTCGACATGCTCGTAGCCCTCGCGATGAGCGAGGCGGATGTCGTCGGCGGTCACGTCGTTCTGCAGGTCGACGAAAGCCTTGCCGCGGCCGCGGATCTCCCAGAGCGGTTCCACGGGCGTCCGTCCGGCGTCCTCGGCGGGGCATTCGAAGGCGCCCGGATCGCCGAGCCCGAGCTCGGCCGCGACCGCGCAGCCGGCCTCGAAGCCGTCCCGCGCCGCCGCGGCGAGGCCGAAAAGCCCGCGCGCCGCGCCGGCGACCCGTCCGGTCTTGACATCGAGGTCCGGCACGAAGGCCGCGATGCCGTCGTCCCAGGCGAGCCGCCCGCCCGCCTGGGTGGCGAGCGTCGTCAGCGGGTTGTGTCCGCCCGACACGACGAGCGCGTCGGCGTCGATCCACCGCCCGGTCCCGCCGCCGCGCGGGGCGAGCCGCACGAAGGTCAGCCCCGCACGGCCGGCCGTCGCGTCGATCACCGTGCCGAAGCGCACATCCACCCCGCGCGCCTTCGCCGCCCGTCCCGCGGCCGAGTCCGCCCGCGCGTCGGCGACCGCCGCTATCGCGAGCCCGGCATCGAGATAGGCGAAGACGGTCGCATAGGCCTCGTCGTTGTTGACGAGGAACACCGGCCGGCGTCCGACCGCGACGCCGTGGCGGACGAGATGGGCGAGCGCGGCGGCGGCGAGCACCGTGCCCGGCCGGTCGTTGTCCGGGAAGGCGACGAGGCGCTCGACCGCGCCGGCGGCGATCACCACGCGGCGCGCCCGGATGACGCGCAGCCGCTCCGGCGCCTCGCCCGGATGCACCCCCGCCACGCCCGGCACGCGCTGTTCCAGCGCGCCGAACACGCCGTGCCCATAGGCGCTGACGACGGCGGTGCGGGCCAGCACGGTCACGTCCGGCAGTGCCGCGAGCGCTCCGAGCGTCGCTTCCGCCCAGGCGGCCCAGCGCGGATCCGCCGCCGTGCCGCCGCCGGGCTCCCGATCCCGCTCGGCGAGGATCACACGCGCCCCGGCGCGGCCGAGGGCGAGCGCGGCGGCGAGGCCGCTAGCGCCGGCGCCGACCACCAGCACGTCCGCATGATCGTGGATGGTCTCCGGCGGATGCGCGGCCGGGCTGTCGGATGCGGAGACGTCGAGCCGGCCGAGGCCGGCGGCGCGGCGGATCAGCGGCTCGTAGACCCGCTCCCAGGCGCGAGTAAGCGCGAACGGCCCCATGAAGGTCTTGTAGTAGAAGCCGGCCGGCAGGACCCGGCCGGCGAGCCCCGCCGCCGCCATGGCGTCGAAGCGGAGCGACGGCCAGCGGTTCTGGCTCTCGACGATCAGTCCCTCGGCGACGTCGAGCGTGGTCGCCAGCCGGTTCGGATCGCGCCCATGCGGCCCGATCACGTCGATGAGCGCCGAGGGCTCGTCATGGCCGGCAGTCAGCGCGCCGCGCGGCCGGTGATATTTGAAGCTGCGGCCGATCAGCCGGATCCCGTTGGCGAGGAGCGCCGAGGCGACCGTGTCGCCGGTAAGCGCCGGCACGGCGGCCCCGTCGAAGCGGATCGTCACCGGCGCGGCGGGGTCGAGCCAGCGGCCGGTCCCGTCAGGCAATGGGTTCAGGCGGAACGGCCCCGTCATGCGCCGCCGCCTTCCCGGTCCGCTGGGTCGGCCGAGGGAGCTGGAACAGACGAGTCGAGCGGCGCGACCGGCGCAACAGATTGGATCGCATGCGTCAGCGTGTGGCGCTCGACGACCAGCACCTGCCGGCAGCCCCCCGCATGGAGCCAGTATTCCCGGTGCCAGCCGAGCGGATTGGCCCGCTCGTAGACGGCCGCGGCCGCGTCTGAGGGCGAAGCATCGGCGGGCCGGGAAACGCTCGCGTCGCCGCGATAGCGGAACTCCGTCTCGTCCCGCGTGCCGCACCAGGGGCAGTCGATCCGGAGCAAAGCCCGCCTCCTAGTGGGCGAACGGGAACGGGCCGAGGCCGCGTTCGTCGATGGTGCGGCCGGTCGCGAAGCGGTCGAGGCCGAGATGGGCGGCGAGCGGATGCGGCTCGCCCCGCGCGACGAGATGCGCCGTCGCGACGCCGCCGGCCGGGATCGCCTTGAACCCGCCGTAGCACCAGCCGCCGTTGAGGATCAGCCCGTCGACCGGTGTTTTCGAGATGATCGGCGAGCCGTCCATGCTCATGTCCATCACCCCGCCCCACTGGCGGAGCACTCTCAGGCGCGCGAGGCCGGGCATCAGCGTCACGCCGGCGGCCGCCACCTCCTCGGCCATGGGCAGCGTGCCGCGCTGGCCGTAGGTGTTGTAGCCGTCGAGGCCGCCGCCGAAGACGAGGCCGCCCTTGTCCGACTGGCTCACATAGAAGTGCCCCGCCCCATAGGTGACGACCACGTCGAGGCAGGGCTTCACGCTTTCGGTGACGAAGGCCTGCAGCACATGGGTCTCGATCGGCAGGCGGAAGCCGGCCATGGCGGCGAGCCGCGAGGAATGGCCGGCGACCGCCAGCACGACCTGGTCGGCGCGGATGGTCCCAAGCGTCGTCTCGACGCCCGTCACCCGGCCGCCTTCGCGGGTGATGCCGGTCACCTCGCAGTGTTCCACGATGTCGACGCCGCGCTCGGACGCCGCGCGCGCATAGCCCCAGGCGACGGCGTCGTGCCGGACCGTGCCGCCGCGCCGCTGCAGGAAGCCGCCGAGCACCGGATAGCGGCCGTTGGCGAGGTCGACGAGCGGCGCGAGCGCCTTCACCTCGGCCGGCCCGATCGCCTCGGCGTCGACCCCGAGGAGCCGCATGCCGTTGGCGCGGCGGGTGAAGAGGTCGCGCTGCGCCTCGGTGTGGAAGAGGTTCAGCGTGCCGCGCTGGCTGACCATCACGTTGAAATTGAGCTCGCGCTCGAGCCCTTCCCAGAGCGTCAGCGAATGATCGTAGAAGCGGACATTCTCCGGCCGGAAATAGTTCGAGCGGATGATGGTCGTGTTGCGGCCCACATTGCCGAGGCCGATCGGCCCCTTCTCGACGACCGCGACATCGGTGATGCCGTGGTCGCGGGCGAGGTGATAGGCGGTCGCGAGGCCGTGCCCGCCGCCGCCGACCACCACGACCCGGTAGCGCGCCCGCGGCGCCGCCTTGGCCCAGGCGCGCGTCCAGCCGCGATGCCCGCGCAGGCCCTCGAGTAAAAGGCGGAGCCCCGAATAGGGCCCGCTCGACGGACGCGCCGGCGCGGCGGACGGCCCCGAAGGGGCGGACGGCGCGGACGAGGCCGGCGACGCGACGCTCACGGGACGCAGGCCCGGGCGGCGGCGCGGAGGCTCGGTCGCGGTCGCATCGCCAACAGCAAGGGTCGCCTCCGCCGGGATCATTTGTCTATACAAACTCGGCCGGTATCAAACACGCAAGACGCCGGCCGCGCAAGCGCAAAGACCGCGGCTCGCGGCGGCGTTTCGGCGGCTCCAGCAGAGGCCGGCGGCCGGATCCGCGGCGCCTTCCGGCTTGCGCCGCTTGGCGCGACATGTCTATACTTATTCCTATCAGGCAGGGGGAGGAATGCGCCGATGTCAGCCGAGCCGCACCGCGCCGGCCGCCGGGACCGGGCGCGCGGTGGGCGATCGACCGGCCCCGCCTACGACCCGCTGCCCCGCCTCGTCAACCGCAACGCGCCCGTCGAATGCCTGTCGGCCGAGCAGGTCGAGCGCATCCTCGACGCCGCACTGACCGTGCTGGAAGAGGCCGGCCTCGAAATCCGCGGCGCCGCCGCCCGCGCGCTCTACCGGAGCCACGGCGCGCTCGTCGACGAGGCGACCGGCGTGGTGCGCATCGGCCGCGACATCGTGGAGGCCTTCCGCGCCGCCGCGCCCGCCGCCTTCGTGATCCATGCGCGCAACCCCGAACGCGACCTGCATGTGGGCGGCAACGTCGTCAATTTCGGCCCCGTCAACGGCGCCCCGCACATCGCCGACCTGGAAGGCGGGCGGCGCTATGGCGACATCGCCGCCTTCGAGGACATCCTGAAGGTCACCCACGCGCTCGGCGTGCTGCACTGGCAGGGCGGCGTGGTGGTGGAGCCGACCGACCGACCCGTCGCGACCCGCCACCTCGACATGTACCGCGCCCATATCACGCTCTCCGACATCCCCTGGGCGGCGCGCGGCGTCGGCGGCATCCAGGCCGAGGACGCGATCCGCCTCTCCGCGATCGAGCACGGCACGACGGTCGAGGCGCTCGCCGCGCGGCCGACGCTGATGACGGTGACCAATGTCAACTCGCCGCGGAGGGTCGACGAGGAGATCCTCGACAACATCATGGCCATGGCGGCCGCCGGCCAGTGCGTGGTGATCACCCCCTTCACGCTGATGGGCGCCATGGCGCCGGTGACGCTTCCCGGCGCGCTCGTGCAGCAGACCGCGGAAGCGCTCGGCATCGGGGTCCTGACCCAGATGGTGCGCCCCGGCGCCCCCGTGGTGATGGGCGGCTTCACCTCCAACGTCGACATGCGCACCGGCAGCCCGGCCTTCGGCACGCCGGAATTTGTCAAGGCGACGCTCGCCACCGCGCAGATCGGCCGGAGGCTCGGCCTCCCCGTGCGCGCCTCCGCGGTCAACGCCGCGCCGACCGTGGACGCGCAGGCGACCTACGAGACGGCCTTCTCGCTCTGGGCCTCGATCGCGAGCCACAGCCACCTCATCAACCACGCCGCCGGCTGGCTCGAAGGCGGCCTCACCGCCTCCATGGAGAAGATCGTGGTCGACGCCGAGATGCTGCGCGGCTGGGCCGAAATCCTGAAGCCGGTCGAGTTCAGCGACGACGACATCGGCCTCGACGCGATAAGGGGCGTGCCGCCGGGCGGGCACTTCTTCGGCGCCGAGCACACGCTCGCGCGCTACCAGACCGCCTTCTACCGACCGATCCTCTCCGACTGGTCGAATTTCGAGAACTGGACCGACGCCGGCTCGCGCACCGCCACCGAACGCGCCGGCCTGCTCTGGCGCAAGCTCCGCGACGATTATGTGGCGCCGCCGCTCGACCCCTCGGTGCGCGAGGCGGTCGAGGCCTTCTGCGCGCGGCGGAGGGAAGAGATCGAGAGGGCGGCGGCGTGATCGGGATCGGCGGAATTGTCGAGATCGGCAAGGGGCCCCTCTCCATCCACGACCTCGCGCGCCTCGCCGACGGCAGCGACACGATCGCGCTGTCGCCGGCGGCCTCGGAGCGCATCGCCGCGTCGCGCCGCATCGTGGAAGCCTATGCGGCGGGCGACGAACCGGTCTACGGCCTCAACACCGGCCTCGGCGGCAATATCGGGTTCCGGATCGACCCGGACGAGATCCGCGCCTTCCAGGCGCAGCTCGTGCTCGGCCGCGTCATCGGCGTCGGCGAGCCCCTGCCCGAGCGCGTCTGCCGGGCGGCCCTGCTCGCCCGCGTGATCGGCGCCTCGACCGGGGGTGCGGGACTTTCCGCCGGCACGATCGCCATGCTGGTCGACCTCTTCAACCGGCGCGTCACGCCGGTCATCCCGTCGCTCGGCTCGATCAGCGCGGGCGATCTCGGCCTTTCCGCCCATATGGGCGCGGTCGCGATCGGCCGCGGCGAGGCCTGGGTCGCGGGCGAGCGGCTGCCCGGCGCCGCGGCGCTCGAACGCGTCGGCCTCGCCCCCGCCGTGCTCGAGCCGAAGGACGGCCTCGCGCTCTGCTCGTCGAACGCGCCGAGCGTCGCGCAAGGCGCGCTCGCGCTGACCGACCTCGACGAGGCACTGCACATGGGAGCGGCCGCCGCGGCGCTCGGGGCCCAGGCCTATGGCGCGAACCCCGCCATCTTCGATGCGCGCCTGCAGGCGGTGCGCCCGGCCGGCGGGCAGGTGGAGGCCGCGGCGCTGATGCGGCGGCTGCTCGCGGGCGGGACCGGGGCCGAGCCGCCCCGCCGGATCCAGGACGCGGTGTCATTCCGGGCGATCGCGCCAATCCTCGGCGCCGCCTTCGCGGCCCGCGACTTCGCCCGCCGCGAGCTCGAAGTCGAGCTGAACGGCACCGCCGACAGCCCGGTCGTGCTGGTGGCGGACGGCCTGATGGTCTCGACGGCGAATTTCCACACGCCGGCCATCGCGGTGGCGCTCGACGCCGCGGCGATCGCGCTCGTCCAGGTGGCGGCCGCGACCATGCAGCGCATCGTCAAGCTGATGACGCCCGCCTTCTCGCATCTGCCGAAATATCTCTCGCCCGTCGGCGGCGCCTCGGCCGGCTTCGTGCCCCTGCAGAAGACCGCGGCCTCGCTCTTCGTGGAGATCCGCCACCTCGCCGCGCCCGCCGCGCTCGACGCGCCGCCGGTCTCCGACACGGTCGAGGACCACGCGCCGCTCACCCTCCAGTCGGCGGTAAAGCTCGCCCGCCAGGTGGCGGTCTACCGCATCCTCGTCGCGCTGGAGGCGATGGTCGCCGCCCAAGCGGTCGATCTGCGCGAGGGCTTGAGCCTCTCGCCGGCCGGCGCCCGCCTGCACGCGGCGATCCGGCAGGCCGTGCCGCGGCTCGACGGCGACCGCGAGACCGGGCCGGACGTGATGGCGATCGAACGCGCCCTCTTCGCCGGCGGGTTCGCGGCGGCCTTCGCGCGCGACGATGAACAGAAGAGCGGCCGGGCCGCCGAGGAGACCCGATGAGCGCCGGAGCCATGCCGCCGATCTACATCACCTACCTCAATCGCCTCGACATCGAGGCGCTCGCCATCACGGACGCGGAGATCCTCGCGGCCATCGAGGGCGCGCTCGCCGCTCAAGGCCGCGGCGAGGCGGTGATCGAGCCGCGCGTGCATCTGGAGCCGGGCGTGGCGCGCGGCCATTTCAACGTGCTGCGCGGCTCGCTCGGCGGCGACATCGACGCGGCGGGGGTGAAGGTGGTCGGCGACTTCGTCGACAACTACCAGCGCGGCCTTCCTTCCGAACTCGCGGTCCTGACCCTGTTCGATCGCTACGACGGGCGCCCGAAGGCGATCCTCGACGCCTCCGGCATCACCGACATGCGCACCGGCGCGGTCACCGCGATCGGCGCCAAATATCTGGCGCGCAAGGACTCCAGGGTGCTCGGCCATGTCGGCGCGCGCGGCACCGCCTACTGGAATGTCCGCCTGCTCGACAGCCTGTTCCATTTCGACGAGATCCGCGTCCATTCGCGCCGGCCGGAAAGCCGCGACGGCTTCGCCGCCAGGCTTTCCCGCGACCTCGGCAAGCCGGTCGTCGCCACGCCCGACTGGCGCTCCTGCGTGGAGGGCGCGGACATCGTGGTGGAGGCTTCGCGGCTCACCGAGCCGACGCCGCTCCTCAAGACCGAATGGATCAAGCCCGGCGCCTTCGTCGTGCCCTACGGCACGATGAGCGCGGTCGAGCTCTCGCTGACCGACATCATGGCGAAGCTCGTCGTCGACGACTGGGGCCAGTGCAAGGGCGGCAAGTTCGGCAGCCTCAGGGCGCATGTGGAGACCGGACGCCTCTCCGAGGCGACGCTCCATGCCGAGCTCGGCCAGATCGTCGCCGGACTGAAGCCGGGTCGCGAGAGCGACGAGGAGACGATCCTGTTCTGGCATCGCGGCCTGTCGCTCTCCGACATCGCGCTCGGCCACGCCATGCTGGCGAAGGGCGAGCGGCTCGGCATCGGCCAGCGGCTGCGCTTCGCATGAGCGGCCTCATCGCCAATGCGCGCATGTATGCGGTCACGCCGGCGGCCGAGGCGGCCTGGCGCGGGCTGATCGGTCGGGTGGCGGAGGCGGCCGGTGTGCCGCTCGACTACATGCCCTATCCGGCGCCGCAGCCGCTCGAAGTGCTCTGGGCGCGGCCCGACCTCGGCGCCGTGCAGATGTGCGGCTATCCGATCGCGCTCGGCCTCGCCGACGTGGTTCCGATCGCCGCGCCGATCCCCGCGCTTCCCTGGGCCGGCGGCCGGCCGGTCTACCGGTCCGACCTGATCGTCCGCGCCGACGCGCCCTATCGGCGCCTCGAGGACACGTTCGGCGGCCGCGCCGGCTGGACCGTCGAGCACTCCCATTCCGGCTTCAACGCGTTCCGCCACCACCTCCTCGGCTACCGCACGCCCGAACGGCCGACGCTCTACGGCGAGATGGTCGGCCCGCTCGTCACCGCGCGGCGGATCCTCGACAGCGTCCTCTCCGGCGCGATCGATGTCGGGCCGCTCGACGGCTACTGGCACGCGCTGATCGCCCGGCACGATCCGGACCTGACCGCCGGCATCCGCGTGATCGCGTCGACCGAGGTGGCGCCGATGCCGGCCTTCGTCGCCGCGGCGGGCGCGGCGGCGGCCGACCCCGAGGCGGTGGCGCGCCTGAAGGCGAGCTTCGCGGCGGCGGCGGGCGAGCCCTGGTTCGCCGGCTTCGCCGAGCCGCTGCTCATCGCGGGCTTCGCGGCGGTCGACCGAGCCGACTACGCGACCACGCTCGCCTGGGACAGGGAGGCGGTCGCGGCGGGATATTTCGTCCCCGCCTGAACCACCGCTGCGGGCGCTGACGGCGCGGGCACCGCATGGCACGATGACGGCACCCCATCCTTCGCCGGCGCGCGGCCGGTCGGATGCACCGGCTCGTCGTGCCGTGTCAGGAAGAAGCGGCGGAACACGTCCAGGTAGCCGTCATAGACGAGCCCGCCGTTCGCCCGCAGGATCGCGGCGCGGTTCGCCGCGTAATGCGCCGGGATCTTGTACCAGGGCAGCGTCGGCCAGCGGTGATGCACCACATGCAGGTTGTTGTGGAGGAACAGGAGCCCGAACAGCGGGCTCTTCTCCACGATCGCCGTGCGCTGGTCCACATGGTCGCGGGCGCGGTGCTCGGCGAAGGAGCGCACCAGCGCGAGCGACGTGCCGCAATAGACGAAGCCGAACAGGTACTGCCAGAGCGGCATGTCGCACACGGCGATGACCCAGGCGAGCAGCAGCGCGACCCACAGGGCGTGCCGCATCCACAGCCGCCGGCGATGCCGGTCGCCCGCCGCGATGCGCCGCCCCTCCTCCATCCAGAGCCGCGCCATCGACCAGACAGGGCCGATCACCAGCCGGCCGAGCAGGGTCTGCTGCAGGTCGACCAGCTTCTGGCCGATCGGGCCGAGCTCGGCGAAGCCGTCGCGCGTCCAGTAGCGGCTTTCCGGATCGTCGAGCGGGTCGGTGAGGCGCTCGTCGCGGTGATGGATCAGATGCGAGGCCCGGTAGGTCTCGAACGGGAGCCAGAGCCAGAACGGCGGGGTCGCGAGCGCGGTGTTGACGGCGCGGCTGCGGGTCGGATGGCCGTGCAGCATCTCGTGCTGCGCCGAGCCCCACCAAGCCGCCGTCCAGGCGGCGAGCGGCACCCACAGCCACAGGGGCAGCGCGTCGTGCCACCAGGTGAGCGCCAGCCAGCTTGCGTAGATCGTCACCAGCAATATGACGGTCGGCCATTCGATGCTGGCGGCCCGGTCCGTCGGTGGGGTCATCTCGGATGACATGCTCGGCGGTTCCTTCACAATAACGAGAGGATAACGCCGAGTCGCCGCTCCCGTGAAGGCCAAAAGTCCATCTAACGTGCTGATTCTTATAACGGTGCTGCTGACAATGCGGCGTTTTCGAAGCGTTTGTTGACCATTGTCACGAATTGCGGTGTAACCGAAACAAGCGATCGACCGAATTGGCCCGCGGAAAGCCGCCCGAAGCTTCGCCCGCAAGCGGGCGAATCGGCCGCCGCGGCGCCCCGCCCACCGCCCGCCCGTCGACAACCGTCACCTGTGAAGCTCGAAATGGCCATCAAGCCGCGCGTGTCCAACGACCTCTTCCGCGAGCGCGTCACCCAGGTGCTCGCCAAGCGCGGCCTCAGCCATGCCGAGTTCGCGCGCCGCACCGGCCTCGACCGCTCCACCCTCTCGCAGCTGCTGACGAGCCCGATGCCGCGCCTCCCCCGCGCGGAGACGCTCGCCGCGATCGCCACGGCCGCGCATGTGTCGGTCGACTGGCTGCTCGGCCTCAGCCAGCGCGAGGAGGTCGGCGCCGAGATCGTCGACGCGATGATCCACATCGAGCCCTATCTGAACTCGCCCGCCGCGCCGACCTTCCTCGCCTGGCTGAAAGCCGCGCAAGGGTCGCGCGTCTGCAGCGTGCCGATCGCCATGCCGGACCTGATCAAGACCGACGAGGTGCTGCGGCTCGAATACGCCTCCGCCTATGCGCAGGAGGGCATGACCCCGACCGAGGCGATCGAAAGCCAGATCGAGACCTTGCGGGTACAGCGGCAGCCGTTCGAGCTCTGCGCCTCGGCGCAGGGGATCCGCCAGTTCGCCCGCGGCGACGGCCGCTTCGCGCGCCTCTCCCCGGCGTCGCGGCGCGAGCAGCTCGACCACATGCTCGCCGTCGCCGAGAGCCTCTATCCGCTCCTGCGGATCCACCTCTACGACGCCGACCAGGTCTATTCGGTGCCCTTCACGGTGTTCGGAACCCGCCGCGCCGCCGTCTTCCTCGGCTCGAGCTACCTGCTGCTCAACTCGGCCGCCCACATCGACCTCTTCTCCCAGCGCTTCGACGACCTCGTCCGCGCCGCGATCGTGCAGCCGCACGAATTCGGCCCCTGGGTGCGCGCGCTCGCCGACGCGATGTGAGCCCGCGTCAGTCCGCCGCTGCGGCCTGCGCGGCGGGGGCGGCGCGCCGCGCGGCCGGCCGGATCAGGAAGAGGAGCGGGAACGCCACGAGGCTGATCAGCGTCATCAACTGGAAATCGTTCGAATAGGCGATCACCTGCGCCTGCGTGCGCACCATGTTCTCCAGCATCTGGCGGCCGGTGTCGGTGGACGGGTCGAGCATCGCCGCGGCCGGGGCGGCGAGGCCGAGGTTCCAGGGCGTCAGCATCTCGACCAGGCGGGCATGCATCAGCGTGGTGGTCGAGGAGAGCTCGGCGATCACGATCGAGACGCCGACGGCGCTGCCGAGATTGCGGATCAGCGTCCACATGGCGGCCGCCTCGGTGCGGTAGCGCGCCGGCAGGGTCGCGAAGGCGACGGTGTTGAGCGGCACGAAGACGAGGCCGAGGCCGACGCCCTGGACGACCGAGGTCCAGACGATGGTGAAGGCCGAGGTTTCCGGCGCGAAATAGACCGACTGGTGCAGCGAGAAGGTCGACAGCGCGAGGCCGAGCGCGACCAAAATCCGCGCGTCGACGGTGCGGAGCAGCCGGCCGACCACCATCATCGACACCATGGTGCCGATGCCGCGCGTGCCGAGCAGCATGCCGGAGGAGAGCACCGGATAACCCATCAGGTTCTGCACGAAGGGCGTGATCAGCGCCATGGTGGCGAGGATGATCATACCGACGATGAACATGAAGCAGACGCCGACCAGGAAGTTGCGGTCCTGGAAGATCTGGATCGAGATGAACGGCTTCTCGGTCGTCATCGAATGCGCGATGAAGATGTAGAAGCCGGTCGCCGCGATGGCCGCCTCGAGCACGATCTCGGTCGCGTCGAACCAGCCGAGCTGTTCGCCGCGGTCGAGCATCAGCTGCATGAAGCCGATGCCGATCGACAGCGCCGCGAAGCCGAGCCAGTCGAAGTTGAGCCGTTTGTCCGCCCTGGTCTCGTCCATGAAGGCGACGAGGCCAAGGACGGTCGCGATGCCGAACGGCAGGTTGACGAAGAACACCCAGCGCCAGGAATAGGCGTCGGTCAGATAGCCGCCGAGCGTCGGGCCCATGATCGGGCCGAGCATCACGCCCATGCCCCAGATCGCCATGGCCTGGCCGCGCCGCTCGGGCGGAAAGAGGTCCATCATGGCCGCCTGGCTGAGCGGCACGAGCGCGGCGCCGAAGATGCCCTGCAGCACCCGGTAAAGCACCATGTCGTTGATCGACTGGGCGACGCCGCACAGCATGGAGGCGAGCGTGAAGCCGGTGGCGCAGACGACGAACAGCTTCTTGCGTCCGTAGCGCGCCGCCATCCAGCCGACCGGCGCCGTCATGATGGCGGCCGCCACGATGTAGGAGGTGAGCACCCAGCTGACCTGGTCGATCGTCGCCGACAGGCTTCCCTGCATGTAGGGCAGCGCCACATTGGCGATCGTCGTGTCGAGCGCCTGCATGATCGTCGCCGCCATCAGGCAGACGGTGACGAGCACGCGCCGCGTCGGATCGATCGTGGCGTGGAGCGGCAGGGCTTGCGCGTCGGACATCGGGGTTACGCCGGGCGTCAGCGTTGCGGGGCGGCGGCGTGGGCGTAGGCCGCTTTCGCCCAGTCGGGGGCCAGTGTGCGCGGATCGAAGCCGAGCACGGTCTCGAGCGTGCGGACGCGGCCGGTGTCGATGCTGACGCTGGCGCTCATGCCCGCGCGCAGCTTGCCGGAGGCCTGGCCGGGATCGAGCGCGATGCGCGTCGGCACCCGCTGCACCACCTTCACCCAGTTGCCCGACGCGTTCTGCGCCGGCAGCACGGAGAATTGCGCGCCCGTGCCCGGGCTGATGGACTCCACGACGCCGTGCAGCGGCTGGTCCGGGAAGGCGTCGACCACGATCTCCACCGGCTGGCCGGGCCTCACATAGGTGAGGTCGGTCTCCTTCGGATTGGCGTCGATCCAGGGATGCTCGGTGTCGACGACGGCGAAGATGGCCGTACCGGCGGCGAGGTAGCGGCCCATCTGGATCGCGGAGACCTGCGTCGCCACGCCGCCGATCGGCGAGCGCAGCACGGTCGCGTCGAGGTCGCGGCGTGCCTTGGCGACCGCCGCGTCGGCCTCGAGATAGGGCGCGTAGCGGCCGATCGGCAGGTTGTCGTCGCCGCTCAGCTTGTTGCGGATGCTGGTGGCGGCCTGGACGAGCTGCTCCAGCTTGCCGCGCGAGTCCGACAGCAGGATGCGCGAGGCCTCCACGTCGTTCGGCGACGTCACGCGGCTGGCGAGCAGCGACTGCTTGCGGTCGACCTCGGCCTGGCGCAGCGCGATCGCCTCGCGCTGCAGGGAAATCTGGCGCTCCAGGCTCTGAAGGTCGCCCTTGGCGGCCTGAAACTCGGTCTTCACCCGGTCGAGCTGCGCTTGCGCGCTGGCGAGCGCGATGCGGTAGGGCTCCGGATCGATCGTGAGCAGCGGGTCGCCCGGCTTCAGGGTCTGGCCCTCGGTCACCTTGATGTCGATGACGCGGCCGGACACTTCCGGGGTGATCAGCACCTTCTCGGCGCCGACCGCGGAATTGTCGGTCGAGACGTAGCGGCCGCCCTGCAGATAGAGCCAGCCGCCGCCCGCGGCCGCGAGCGGGACGAGGACCATGAGCAGGAAGCGCAGGCCGCGGCGCTTGCGCGGCACCGGCACGGCCGCGGCACCCTCGGGCGTGACCGGCGCGGCGGGCCTGGCGGCGTCGGCCGCAGCGGCGCGCTTCACCTCGCGGGCGGGCGGCGTTCTCGCGGCGGGTTCGGACGCAGTGGTCTCGGGCGCGGCCGCGGCGCGCACGGAGGGTTCGGCCGCACGGCTCTCGGGCGCAGGGACGTCCGGCGCGGCGACCGGCGCGGCCGGCCGCGGATCATCGGGCGGGTGCCCCGAGCGCCCGGCGAGGGGGGCGCCGGAATCGGCGGGCTTGGCGTCTTCAGCGCGCATGGCGACGAACCTCGGTCAATTCCGCCGCCGAGCTGGCGGCCTCGCGGGGAAGCGCCTCGGCCTGGCCGCCGGCGCGCGTCTCGGGCCCACGCGGATCGGCGGGCCGCCCGGCATGGGCGGCAGAGGCTTTCCTCACATTGCATTTCAGACGGTCGAAGGTGGCGATCAGCCCCTCCACGGCTGCGAGCGGGACGCCCTCGAACACCTCCGCCGCGATCTCGGCGCCGAGCGCCGACATGGTCTCGAGCCGCAAGCGCCCGGCGTTGGTCATGAACAGGAGGTTCTGCCGCCGGTCGCTCGGATGCTGGCGGCGTTCCACGAGCCCCTGCTCGCACAGGCGGTCGATCAGCCGGACGAGCGAGATCGGCTGGATCTCCAGCGCGTCGGCGAGATCCGCCTGGTTCTGCCCCTCGCTGTCGCGGATGCGCGAGAGCGCCTGCCACTGCGCGCGGGTCATGCCGTGCTCGCGCGCCCGCTGGTCGAAATAGGTGCGCATCAGCCGCGCGGCGTCCCCGAACTGAACGAGCATCTCGCGGCGGGGATCCGCGAAGGCACGTTGTCGTATCCTGTCCTGCATGAGGCTATAATAAGCAAGCTTATGATCAGTTCCACTGCACGAAACGCGGGGCTGGGTTTCACCCGCCGCAAGCCGGCTACGGAAGGCGGACTCCTTTGGTGCCCCGGCCCGGGCTACTGCGGCGCCGCCTCGCCCACCACGGGCGGCGCGGCGATGCTCAGCTTCAGCCGTTCCAGCGCCCGCACGGCCTGCTGGTTGCCCGCCTGCGCGGCGAGGCGATAGAGCCGGACCGCCTCGTCCTCGTCCCGCTGCAGGCCCCCGAGGCCCCGCTCGTACGCCGAGGCGAGCAGAGCGCGGCCGCGCGGTAGGCCGCTCTCTGCCGCGCGCCGATAGAGACCGACCGCCTCCGCCTCGTCCCGTGTGAGGCCGCCGATGCCCTGCTCGTAGGCGAATCCGAGTTCGGCGAAAGCGCGGGAAAAGCCCTTGTCGGCGGCGAGACGGTAGAGCTTCACCGCCTGCGCCGCGTCCCTCGGCAGACCGCCGATGCCGCGCTCGTAGGCGCTGCCGAGATTGGTCTGGCCGCCCTCGTCGCCGGCATCGGCGGATTGGCGGTAGAACTGCACCGCGAGGACGGGGTCGCGGGCGAGGCCGCCGAGGCCCCGCTCGTACGACGATCCGAGGTTGCTCTGGGCCCTTGCATTGCCGCGATCCGCGGCAGCCCGGTAAAGCCGGACCGCCTCCGCCTCGTCCTTCGGGAGGCCGCCCACCCCCCGCTCATAGGCAAAGCCCAGATTCAGGAGGCCGTTCGTGCTGCCGAGGTCGCCCGCCTGCCGGTAGAGACGCACGGCCTCCACCACGTCGACCGACAGGCCGCCCCAGCCGTACTCGTTCGCAAGGCCGAGGTTGTTCAAGGCGTTCGAGTTGCCCTGGCGGGCGGCCAGCGCATAGAGCCGAACCGCCTCGCGGAGGTCCCGGTCGAGCCCCCCATGGCCCTTCTCGTAGGCGACGCCGAGGCGGAGGAGGCCGACGTCGCTGCCCTGGTCGACCGCCAAGCGGTAAAGGCGCACCGCCTCCGCCTCGTCCTTGGCGAGGCCGCCGATGCCGCGCTCATAGGCGAGGCCGAGTTCGGCGAAGGCGCGGGCAAAACCCTTGTCGGCGGCGAGACGGTAAAGCTTCACCGCCTGCGCCTCGTCCTTCGCGAGCCCCCCGATGCCGCGCTCATAGGCACTGCCGAGATTGGTAGCTGCCCGGGCAAAACCCTTGTCGGCGGCGAGACGGTAAAGCTTCACCGCTTGCGCCTCGTCCTTCGCGAGGCCGCCGATGCCGCGCTCATAGGCGCTGCCGAGACTGGTTTGGCCGCCCTCGTCGCCGGCATCGGCGGATTGGCGGTAGAACTGCACCGCGAGGACGGGGTCGCGGGCAAGCCCGCCGATGCCCCGCTCATACGCCCCGCCGAGCACGCTCGGGGCCCTTACATTGCCCCGATCCGCGGCGGCCTGGTAGAGCCGGACCGCCTCGGCGTCGTCCTTGGGAAGGCCCCCGACCCCCCGCTCATGGGCGAAGCCGAGGTTCAGGAGGGCGAAAGTGTCGCCGAGTTCGGCCGCCTGCCGGTAGAGGCGTACGGCCGCCACCGCGTCGACCGGCAGGCCGCCCCAGCCGTTCTCGGTCGCAAAGCCGAGGTTGTTCAAGGCGCCCGGATTGCCCTGGCGGGCGGCCAGCGCATAAAGCCGAACCGCCTCGCGGAGATCCCGGTCGAGCCCGCCCTCGCCCTTCTCGTAAGCGAGGCCGAGGCGGAGGAGGCCAGCTTCGTTGCCCTGGTCGGCCGCCAACCGGAACAGCCGCACGGCTTCCTGCTCGTTGCGGGCAAGGCCGCCGATGCCGGAGCGGTGGGCCAAACCGAGGTTCGTCTGCCCTAACGCGCTGCCGAGGCCGGCCGATTGCCGATAGAGTTCCACGGCGCGCGCCTCGTCCTTTGGGAGCCCCCCGATCCCTAACTCGTAGGCGGCGCCGAGAGCGGCGATGCCGCGCCCGTCATTGAGCGCGGCGGCCTTCCGATAAAATCCCACGGCCTCCGCATCGTCCCGCGGCAGGCCGCCGATCCCGCGCCGAAGGGCGTTGGCGAGATTGATGAGGGCGTCGACATGCCCCTGATCGACGGCGGCGCGATAGGCGGCGACCGCCCCGGCGGCATCGCGCGCCGTGCCGAGGCCGCGCTCGAGCGCCAAGCCGAGGCTCGTCAGGCCGTCGGCGTTGCCCGCCGCGGCGGCCGCGCGGAGGAGCCGCACCGCCTCGGGCTGGTCGGCCGGACCGCCGTCGGGGCCGAAGAGGAGCATCCTGCCGCGCTTCGCCTGCGCGGCCGCGAGCCGCGTCCGCACCTCGCCGGCGGTGAGGCAGGCCTCGCAGGGCTTCGCCTGCACGGCCTCCAACCGGCCGAGATCCTCGCCGGCCGCCTCCAGGTCCTGCCGCTCGGCCGCCACGACCGCGAGGCGGCGGCGCGCTTCGGCGCGGACGCTCGACGTCCCGGCCTCCGTCGACAGCGTGGCGAGGTCGGTCTCCTGATACCCCGCCGCGGTCAATCGTTCTTGCTCGCGCCACCGGTCGAGCACACCCGGCGCCATGGCGGCGACGGCGCCCACCAGCCCCGCCCCGGCGAGCGCGGCGGCGAGCTTCGTCATCCGCCCGCGCGGAGGAGGCGGCGCGGGCGGCGGAACGGCGGCCAAGGGAATGGCGGCCGTGCTGTCGGCCGGCTGGACGGGGCGGTCCCAGCCGAGGTCGTGGCGCAGCTCCCGGATGCTCTGCTGCCGGTCGCGCGGGTCGAGGCTCAGGGCGCGGTCGATCGCGGCGAGGAAATCGGGCCGCGCCTCGGCTGCCTCGGGCACGGCGTCGGCGAGCGGCAGATAGATGTCGCGCCCGAAGCCGCCCGGCCTGAGCGACGCAAGGCGCACTTCGGCGCGCGCGGGCACGCGCCCGGCGAGGCTGCGGTAGAGCGTCGCCCCGAGCGCGTAGATATCGGCAGCCGGCCCGAGCGCGACGGAGTCGTCCTGCGCGATCTGCTCGGGTGGTGAAAAACCCGCCGACTGGAACGCGGTACTCGTGACGCTGCTCCGGTTGAGGCCGCTGCGGCTCGTCCCGAAATCGATCACGATGGGCACACCATCGGCACGGATCATGATGTTGGCTGGCTTCAGGTCGCGATGCAGCTCGTCGCGGTCGTGCAGATATTCGACCGCGTCGAGGACCGGGTCGAACACCGCCCTGAGCGCGGCCTCGTCCGGCACCCGTCCCTGCCCGGCCATGCGCGTCAGCACGGCCGAGTAGGGCTCGCCGTCGATGAAGCTCATGATCAGATAGGCGGTGTTGTTCTGGCTGAGGAAGTTCTCGCCCTTGACGATGCCCGGATGGTCGAACCGCGTCGCGATCTTGCGCGCCTCGTCGACGAAGCGGCCGAGCAGATCGGCGACCACGTCGGGCGAGATGCCGTCCTGCTCCGCGGCCGGCGCCAGATGGAGCGCCTCGCCCTCCCGCATATGCGCGCCGAAGAGGAAGAACTCCTTGATCGCCACGCGGCGGCCGAGCTCGGCATGCATCCCCTCGTAGGTGATGCCGAAGCCGCCCCGGCCGATAAAGCGCAAGATCCGGTAGGCGCCGACCCGCGTCCCGGGCTTGAGCGCCTCGGGCGGTGCCCGGACCTCCGCTGCAAGGGGCTCCTCCTGCATCGCCGACCGTTTCCCTCCCGCTCGACCTCGCAGCCACTTTAGCGGAGTCCAGCCGCCTAGCCGAGTCAGAGGCGCGTCATCGGATGTCCGCAGCCGAAATCCGCCTATGTTACCCATGCCCGCGCGCCTGACCCGCGAGGGCGTGGTCCGTCGACAGGAGCCCAGCATGTCCCTACGCCGTCGAGACATCCTTTCCGCCTTCCTCGCCGCGCCGCCGCTGCTCGCCCTCGGCACGGCCGGGGCCCGGGCCCAGTCCGCCCCGCCCTTGGAGCCGACGCCGGAATGCGTCGACAAGGGCAGCTTGACCATCGCGCAAACCGAGGGGCCCTACTTCAAGCCGCAGTCGCCCCTGCGGCACGCCATCGCCGCCGATGCACCGGGCGCTCAGCCGATCACACTCGCGGGCTTTGTGCTCGACACGAACTGCAAGCCCGTGCCGCGCGCGCTCGTCGAACTCTGGCACGCGGATGCCAAGGGAGCCTACGACAACGCGGGATACCGCTTCCGCGGGCATGTCTTCGCCGACGAAGGCGGCCGCTGGTGGTTCACGACGATCGTGCCCGGCGTCTATCCCGGGCGCACGCGCCACTATCACGTGAAGGTGCAACGTCCGTCGGGTCGCACCCTCACGACGCAGCTCTACTTCCCCGACGAGGCGCAGAATCGGACGGACTTCCTGTTCGATCGCCGCCTCCTCCTGAAACCCAGCCGCGCCGCCGACGGCGCGTTCGTCCGCTACGATTTCATCGTCACGTGACGCCGAGGGAGGGCTTCGGCGGGGCGTCGCGAATGGCCACGGGGCGTTCCGCCGTGACTTCGCTGAAACGGTCTCGCACTGTCATGTCATGCTGACGAAGATCGAGTCGGGAGTATCGACGTAGATTGGGTTTCAAGATCCTCAATAGAACCAAATACACCGTTCAAATATAAACTCTGATTTATGCTTCAATACAGACTGGCAATTTACTCACATTTTCGGAAATTAATCCATTGTCGATGAACAGTGATTGTCTCGAATTTAAGTCAGACCAAAAATTTGGATAAAAATATTGAATCGAATAAATCATTTAAGTCAGGTCAGTGAAGTAGGCCGAAGTCAGCTGATGACTTGCAAAGACAAGATAATGACGTCTAATATATCAAATTGTAAGGCGATTTTAAGGAAGGAGTTAACCATGCTCGATTTAAACCTCAGATTTATCGTCCGAACCCTCTGTCTGGTTGGTTCCCTTGTCTTCGCCCAAATTGGAGTCCTCTCTACCGTTGCAATCGCTGGTGATGACGCGGCCTCGGTAGAGGACGAATGCGGTCCGGAGGAGAAGCCCTGCACCACGACTGTGGTCACCCTGGACAAGGCCGGCGCCACGATCGCGACGGAGACGAAGACGGCGGTCGCGCCCTCGCCGCAGGCCCGCCTGCGCGGCAGCAGGATCGTCTGGCGCTTCACCAACATCTCGGGCGCGCCACTGCAATACCGCTTCTATGCATTCAACAGACGATATTACTGGCCCGCAGCCAATAGGGCGTTCCTCTTGTTCAACGGCACGAGCCGCAGCACGGCGATCAGCTGCATCCGCGGCGAGAAAGTCTGCTACGGCGCCTGGGTCGCCGGGCAGCCGCAGATCTTTTATGGGCGGGGCTCCACCGGCATACCCGGCTGCATCGGTTGCTGTTATATTTGCAATGGCGCCGTCACCAAAGTGTTCGTCCTTCAGTGATGCTTCGACAGGTGGCGTCGCCTGGGCGCCGCCCGGTTGTCAGTGACCGGCCACGCCCTGCCCCGCGACCGGCTTGTGCCGGCGGGCGAGCGGCAGGAGCGCGAGGCTGGCGAGGCTGATCAGCGCGAGCATCAGCCACGCCTCCGACACCGCGTCCGCGATGCCGGACTGTTCGAGCCGGCGGGCCAGCGCCTCGGCGAGGTCGGGGTCGAGGTTCGACGGGTCGAGCGCGCGCATCTCCTCTGGGATGTCGAGGATCCGCGCCGCCTCCGGGTCGCGCGCGAGGACGCGTTCCTTCATGGCCAGCGCGTGGCCGGGCGCGCGGCCGAAGATCACCGTGTCGATCAGGGCGAGGCCGATCGCGCCGCCGAGATTGCGCATCAGGTTGAAGAGTCCGCTCGCGTCGGTCACCGCCTCCGGCGAAAGACGCCCGAGCGCGAGGCGGGTCGGCGGCAACAGGCAGAACATGATCGCCGCCCCGCGCACGATCTGCGGCCAGAACAGGTCCGCGCCGTCCGACAGCCGGTTGTCCCCGACGCTCATGGCGAGGCCGATGGCGAACAGGAGGAAGCCGGCGGCGGTCAGGAGCCGCGCCTCGACCCGGCGCTCGAGCGCGACGGCGATCGGGGCGGTGAGGAGCTGGGCGGCGCCGGTCGCCAGCATGATCTCGCCGGTGGCGAGCGCGCCGTGGCCGCGCACCAGGCCGAGGAAGACCGGCATCAGATAGACCGAGCCGTAGAGCGCCATGCCGAGCGTGAAGCTCAGTGTCGCCCCGACCGCGAAGTCGCGGTCCCTGAACACGTCGAGCGCCACGAGCGGATGCGCGGCGGCGAGCGTGCGCCGCACGAACAGGGTGCCGGCGAGCGCCGCTGAGCCGAGCAGCGCCAGCACAGGCGCCGCGGTCCAGCCGCGCCCCGGCGCCTCCTTGAGGCCGATCTCCAGGGCGGCGAGCGCGACGGCGAGGAGCACGAGCGCCGCCGCGTCCACACGCGCGAGTTCCGACCAGTCCGCCGCCCGCCGCGGCAGCGCCAGGGCGGCGACGGCGAGGGCGGCGATACCGGGCGCCACATTGACGAGGAACAGCCAGTGCCACGACCAGGTCTCGGTGATCCAGCCGCCGACGATCGGCCCGACGGTCGGCGCGAGCACGGCGAGGACGCCTGCGATGGTGGTGGCGAGGCCTTGTTGTGCCAAAGGAAACAGCAGGAACACGGCGGCGAAGACGGTCGGGATCAGCGTGCCGCCGGCGAAGCCCTGCAGCGTGCGCCAGGCGATCAGCGTGCCGAAGCCGTCCGCCGAGGCGCAGCCGACCGACGCGGCGGTGAAGAGCGCGAGCGCGCCGACGAACAGAAGCCGCATGCCGAGCATGCGGGTGAGCCAGCCGGTGAGCGGGATCGAGATCACCTCGGCGATCAGATAGGCGGTCTGGACGTAGCTCATCCGGTCGGCCGGGATGTCGAGCTCGAACCGGATCGTCGGCAGCGAGGTGGCGACGACCTGGATGTCCAGGATCGCCATGAACATGCCGAGGCCCATCGCGGCGAAGCCTACCCAGGTGGCGAGCGACGCCTTGGCGGGCTGTGCGGCGATCCCGCCCGTCACCGTCACCGCGCCGTCTCCCGCGCCGGGGCGAGCGCGCGATCCTCGTCGCGGATGCGGACGGCGAGCACGGCGGCGTTGAGCACGGTGAACACGATGGCGACCCAGGGGAGCCCGAACACGAGCGGCAGCACCGCGATCTCGGCCGCCACGACCGCGTAGTTCGGATGCTTCAGGAAACGGTAGGGACCGCGCCGCACCAAGGTCTCGCCCGGCACGATGAAGATGCGGGTGGTCCAGCGCCGGCCGAGCGTCAGCATGACCCAGGCGCGCAAGCCTTGCAACACGGCGTAGAGCGCGAGCCATTCGGGCCGCACGGCGGCGTTCCAGCCGAGCCCCCAGAGCGCGGCGAGGAAGGCCGCATGCATCCCGACCATGGCCGGATAATGCGAAGCGCCGACCTCGTGCCCGCCGGCGGCGACGAGCCGCCGGACATTCGCGGCCGAGACGACCACCTCGCCGAGCCGCTGGACCGTGACGAACAGGAGGACCAGCACGGCCGCCGTCACGGGGTGCGTCTCAGCGCGAGGCAGGTGCAGGTGAAGCCCGGCCCCATGGCGACGAGCAGGACGCGCGGCGGCAGGCCGCGCGCGATCGCCCGGTCGAGCACGAAGAGGACGGTCGGCGCGGACATGTTGCCGTAGTCGGCGAGCACCTCGCGTTCGAGGTCGAGCGCGCCGTCGCCGAGGCCGAGCGAGCTTTCCAGCGCCGCCACCACCTTGGCGCCGCCCGGATGGCAGACGAAGCGATCGATCGAGCCGCGCTCGACGCCGATGCGGCCGAGGATCGCCGCCACCGCGGGACCCACTTCCTTCTCGGCGAAGCGCGGCACGGCGCGGGCGAGGATCACGCCGAGGCCGGTCGGGTCCATGCTCCAGCCCATCACGTCGAGCGTGTCCGGCCAGGTGTGCTCGCCCGCCGCCTCGATCTCGCCGATGCCCCCGTCCGGGCCGCCGGCCTGCAGCACGGCGGCCGCTGCGCCGTCACCGAACAGGGCGGAGGCGATGATGTTGGTCTTGTCGGCGCGGTCGAGCCGGAAGGCGAGCGTGCAGAGCTCCACCGCGACGAACAGGACGCGCCGGCCCGGTTGGGCCGCCGCGAGGCGCGCGGCGAGAGCGAGCCCGGTGACGCCCGCCGCGCAGCCGAGGCCGAATACGGGCACGCGCAGCGCGTCCGGGCGGAAGCCCATGGCGGCCGCGACGCGGGCATCGAGGCTCGGCGTCGCCACCCCGGTGGAGGAGACCGTGACGACGGCGTCCACGTCGGCGCCACTCAAGCCGGCCTGTTGCAGCGCCGCGCCGGCCGCCTCCACGAACAGCGCCGCGGCGCCTTCGAGATAGGCGGCGGTGCGTTCGGGCCAGCCGCGATCCTCGAAGAACCAGGACATGGGCCGGACGGAATGACGCTTGACGATGCCGGTCGAGCCGAACACCGCGGCGAGGCGCTGATAGTCGGCCATGCGCCCGGCGAACATGCGCTCCGCCGCCAGGGCGGCGTCGGCCTGGCCGAGCACATGCGGCGGCACGGCGGTCGCGAGCGAGAGGAGCGATGCGCGTGTTGCACCCGGCGCCGAAAACTCCGCCGCTGGCGACGGTCTGGGACTGTGCATGGCGAGGTGCATGTTCCGGAGGTTGGGCGGCGCCGCGATGTCCGCTTGAAACAGCGGATCGACCGGCCCCGCGAGGGAATAGCCGAGAAAGACGCTCGAACGAGCGGCGCGGAAACCGGACGCCGGTCGGCCTAGGAACCCATGCCACGACGGGTCGCGGCGGCGACAGTGCACCACTGGGGGTAACAGCGCGCTGACGCCTGTGCCGGTCTGAACTCTTTGTGACGCAGGCGAGTCTGCCGCCGGGCAGGGTTCCCATGCGTCGCCCATGACAAGCTGCCCGGGCGGGCGAAGGTTCCGGCCGTGCGCGAGAAAGCCGTGGGCCAGGGTGAAAAGGCGAAGGCCGGACCCATCGCTGGATCCGGCCTCGACATCGGAACGGTCACGGAGCGCCCTGCGGCGGTCCGGGGGCTCAGTGGCAGGATTTCACCCAGTAGGCATTGCCGTAGTGATCGTAGGTGAGGATCTTCTCGCAGGTCGGGTAGTAGACCGGCGGGGTGTAGACCTCCACGTAGCCGTGGCCGTAGCCATGGCCATAACCGTAGCCATGGCCGTAGCCGTAGCCGTAGCCGTGGCCGGAGTTGAAATCGCCGCCGGCCTGGGCGGCGGTGGCCGCGGCGAGCGAGCCGACGGTGACGAGGGCGATGGCGAGCGTCTTGAACATCGGGGTCATCCTGTGGGTCGGGAGCGGAAGCTCCGTGGCTGATGACGCATAATGGCTGCGGCCCGATGCACGCGATCAGAACAGGACGTACAGACAGTATTCACCACGTGACAGCTTGCCGACATCTTAAGATGACGAGAAGCTGACCAAAGCACGACTTCACGCCAACATCCGACCGGTTCCCGCGGATCCGGTCGGCTCAAAGTCGGCAGTCGCTGCGGTGAAGGTCAGGAGACCCGGCCGGCGCGGCGGATCTTGTAGATTTGGAAGCCGTCGCCGTCATGGACGAGGCTGAGCAGGTCCGGATCCGGATTGGCCGCGCCGCGCTCGGTGTAGAGCACGGTCACGAAGTCGTGCTTGGTCTGCCAGTCGTCCCAGTAGGAGCCGTCGTTGGCGAAGCCCGGCAGCGTGGACGCGATGAGGCGGCTGACCGACGGCGGGGTGCCGTCCTCGGTGTCGACCCGGCCGCGGAACGGTTCGCGCACCCGCATGATCTGCTTGCCCGGCACCGTGAAGGCGGTCGAGACCAGGGCGGAGCGCTCGATCATGGCGAGGCAGGCCGCGTGCGACAGGGCCTCGCGCGACTGATCGTTGAGCACCGGCTCGTCCGCATAGGCGACGATCATCTTGGCGCCGCGGTCGATCTTGCGGACCGCCTGGGCATATTCCTTGTAGGCGCTGGAGAGCGCTTCCCAGTGCAGGCTGACTTCGGCGTAGCGGATCAGCGAGAAGGCGACGACGAGCACGACGAAGGCGTTCCGCTCCGCGTCCGAGGCGTAGCGCAGGCGGCCGAAGCCGAGCAGCATCAGGAAGATCGCGATCGGCAGCCGTTGATCGGCCATGTAGGAGCCGAACATGATCGCGGGCATGGCGAGGAACGCGAGCACGCCGATCGCGGCGAGCACCAGCGCAGCGGGGTGGAAGCCGATCAGCCGCGTGCGCACGCCCCAGGCGAAGGCGCAGCCGACCAGCGCCAGGATGCCGAGGTCGAACACGTCGTCATAGGCGCGGAAGATCATCAGGAGCCCGTCGATCTTGCCCGCCCCGCTCCACTCGTATTCGTCGGCGAGTCCCCAGGTCGCGCTGCCGACGAGGAGGGGCACGATCGGCAGGACGGGCAGCACGAGCGCCGCCGCCGTCTCGAGAAGGCGGCGGTCGACCACGAAGCGGCGCTTGGCGAAGGCCCAGAGCTCGAAGGATCCGATGGCGATGCCGTAGAGACCGAGCGCGGACAGATGGCACACATAGAGCGCGAGGCAGCACACCGCCGAGACCGCGATGCGCAGCCACAGGGACCGATCGCGCAACAGGATATAGGCCGCGAGGCTCCACATGGCGAGGCCGGCGCCGGCCAGGTAGTTGGTCAACCCGACCAGGAAAACCCGGTTGTAGAGAAACAGGAAGGCCGTGAGCGGGAACAGGTTGAACCGGCGGTAAAGCGCGTAGTGGATCGCGATCGGCCCGCTCGCGAGCAGGAACAGGATGGCGACCATGAACACCTGGCCGGCCCTGTAGACGTTCATGAACTGCGCGAGCGGCGGGACGACGAGGTCCATCGCCAGGTTCGGGATCAGCTTCCAATCGATGCGGTAGAAGGCCGAGAGATAACCGTCGCGATCGCCCTCGGCGATCACGTGCATGCGCGCGAGGTGGTTCACATAGTCCGACAGCGGCGCGACTTTGACGACCAGGACCGGCACGGCGGCGAGGACCACGAGGACGGCGAAGACGAAGCGGACGTCGGTCCATTCGAACGCGGCAAAACGCTGCGCCAGACCGCGACGGGCGCTCGGTGCGGGAAACATGGGCGGGGAAACTCCGGAAGGGAGAACGGCTGCGATTCGAAAACGGAAATAATCCCACGATTTATAGGGAACGGTGGTTGTCGGGACGATGACGAGAGCTGTCCGGGAGCTGACACTATCGGACTGAGGCACGCGGTAAAGCCCGCGGGCGACGAAAAAGTCCGGAGTGGGACGGCGACGCATCATGCCGGCTCGGGATCGCGCCGGCGCCGCCCCTACGCCCCGCGGGACACAACGCGCGGGCGCCCGCTTCAGCCCGCCAGCAGCGGGAAGGTGACGCCGATCGCCCAGCCGAAGGCGGCCGCGTTGGCGAGCGCGGCGACGAAGGGATGGCCGGTGGCCCGGTAGCTCCAGCCGCTGAACAGGCCGTAGACGACAAAGAACAGAACGATCACCGGCACGATGATGACGAGGAAGAACAACCGCTCGAAATCGAGTGCGACGGCGAGCCCGAGCGAGACCACGAAGGCGAGCTTGGCGGCCGCGTAGCTGCCCCGCGCCGCGCCCTCGCCGCGCGTCGTCCATTCGTCGGCGAGGAAATAGGGAAGCGTGCCCGCGATCATCGCGAGGACCAGCACGATCCGTTCGTGGCCGGGCACGAAGGACGTGACGAACGTGTCGATCGGCCAGACCAGCGCCACGAAGCCATAGGCGGCAACCGCGAGCGTCGCGACCGCGAATAGCGCGAGCGGCGCACCCCGGATGGGCACGGCGGAGCGGCCGGCACCGGCGAGGCGGAGGCACAGCGCCGTCAGCAATCCGTAGACGGCGAAGTGGACGACCAGATAGTCCGCCACGAGCACCGGCAGGAAATGGGTCGGCACGAAGCGCAGCAGGATCGGTGTCGCGACCATCGGGACCAGGAGCGGAAAGGCGAGGCGTCGCCACGGCAGCCCGGCGCCGCGCGGCGGGGCGGCGACGCTCGGCAGGAGCGGCGCCAGCTGCCGGCCCAGGAGCACCGCGCCGAACAGATAGACGAGGATCCAGGGACCCCGCCCGTCGAGCACCGGCGGCGCCGGCCGCGCGATGCCGAAGCTCCGGTCCAGCCAGTCGACCGCCTCGCGCATGCTGTCCTCGCTGTAGAGCACGCTCGCATGCTCCACATGCGCGCTGAAGGCGGCGCGCCGCCCGGTGCCGGCCGCCGGATCGCCATAGGTGCGGCCGGGTTCGGCGGCCTCCGGCGCGGTGGCGAGGCCGACGGCGCGCAGCGCCTCCCGCTTCAGCCCGCCCTCCCAGTCGCCCACGATGACGAGGAGGTTGCGCGGAAGGGTGGCGGTCACGGCGGGCGAGAACATCGAGACCGCGACGGTCGCCGCCACGTCCGGCGTCGCTTCGGCGTAGCGGACGACGATGTCGGAGGCCATCGAATGGCCGAGCACCGCGAGCGGCCCGTTGCCGAGGCCGCGCGCGTAGTCCGCCACCGCGGCGATCTCGGCCTGCAGCGTGCGGGTGGCGCCGTCGGCTTGGGTGATGCTGCCGGTCAGCGGCGACGGGTTGCGGCCGTGGCCGGCGAAGTCGAACGTCACCGCCACATAGCCGTTCCGCGCCAGCGTCAGCGCGAAGGAGAGCATCAGCTGGCGCGATCCGGCGAAGCCATGGGCGATCACGACGACCGGGCCGGGCGGCCCGCTCTCGGGGCTGAACACCGTCGCCGGGATCGTCCCGATCGCGACCGCGCGCTCGATCACGCCGCTCTTCGCCGCGCTCAGCTCAACGAGCGCCGTCGCGATGGCGACGACGGCGATCGCGCCGATCGCGGCCTGGAGGAAGGACCGGGCCCGCCACGCCATCAGGCGGAATCGCGGGCGCGCGGCCGGCGCGACGAACCGCCGGCGCCGCGCTCAGGAAAGGCCGAGCAGGGACTGGAAGCGTGCAAAAGCGGCCTGGGCATCGACGCCGGTTCCGTCCGCGCCCACGAGCAGGACCTGCTCCGGATGCTCGTTGAAGAAATGACCGCCCACCATGAACAGGGTGTTCGGATTGGGTGCCGCCTTGCGCAGCTCCGCGATCAGGTCCTTCAGCTCGTCGCCGACCAGGTCCTGGCTGACCGACAACCCCACGATGGAGTACCAGTCGGACGCGACCGCCTTGCGCAGCGCCTTCAGATCCGGTTCGACGAGCCGGTCCGTCTGCCAGCCATGCTCGCGGAAGAACTCCTCGACCATCGAGATGCCGAAGGTGTGCTGCTCGCCGGGAAGACTGGCCAGCAGCACGCGGAAACCCAGGGTTGCGGCGTCGACCGTGAAGCCGAGATCCTGCCCGAACCGCCGCAACAGCACCTGCATCTGGCCGAGCGAGCGGGTCACCTCGAAGAAGCTGCACTCGTCGGTTTCCCACAGAGTTCCGAGCCGCCGGGCGGCCGGCGCGAGCAGATCGAGGAAGATCGTGTCGACGCTGACGCCGTCCGCGAGCAGGCGGCAAGCCCGCGCATAGGCGGCCGTGTCGTCGTCGGACAGAAGCAGGCTCACGAAACGCGAGACCTCCTGTTCGCCCAGCTTCGCGGCCGGCGCGGCGATGGGCGGGTGAAAGGTTCTCTCGGGGAGCTCTTGCGGATCGGGAGACAGCGTCAAGAAGAGACGCGGTATGATCTCGCTCTGGATCACACGAGCGAGCTTCATATACTCGCTCGGCGTGATCGGATGACCGGCCTGAGCTTGGCCGGTGCCGGTCGTGTCCCCGGAAGCCGACCGGCGATTGCCTTCGCCGTGTTTCGGGGCGCTATCTTGATTTGGCTGCAAGCCCATAGCGTCCCCCTCACTCAAGCTTTTCGTTTCGTCTACCTCGACCCGCGGCGGAGCGCCCGTCAATGCACCGCAGGGTCATAATGCCGCAGATTGTTGCCAAAACAAGATGGCCCAGGCTCCCGACGGCGGTTCTGGCTCCGACCGTAGCGGGCGTCCCCTGTCGCCCAAATGCCATGCGCCCGGACATAAGGTCGCGGAAACGCTGGTCGCCCGCCGGCCCCGATCCGGCCGGTCGCCTGACGTTCCCGGCGTCGCGGGCCGTGCCGGGGACGAACCGGGCTCGGCTGCCGGCACGGCCACGCTTGCCGGGGCGGTCGTTGCCGTTCAGATTGATGAAGCTGAATTTACTAGGGGCTGAAATCCGCGGCGACACGCGCAGAATGCCGCCTTGCGTAGGAACAGCTCGCCGGCACACGCGGAGATGGAGGAGACGCCTTGCACCGTCGTTCCCTGTTGCTCGCCCTGGCGACCGGCACCGTCGCCGCCGCCCTCAAACCGTCGAGCCTCGCCGCCGCCGGCCTCACGCCGCAGGCCTATTTCTCAGCGGCCCTCATTGGCGCCTCCTACCTGGAGGACGCCGCCCGCATCGGTGCCGCCAAGGGCCGGAACCCGCGGCTCGTCGCTTTCGCCCGCGCCGAACTGGCGCATCAGACGCGGCTCGCCGCCCGCCTCAACGACGCCGCCGAGGTGGCGGCCTGGGGGGTCGGCAAGGGTGGCAGCGGCGCCGTCAATCCGGTGAGCGGCTCGGTGGTCGGCGCCGGCCTCGGGGCGCTCGTGGCCGGCCCGGCCGGGGCGGCGATCGGCCTCGGCATCGGCGCGACCACGGGCGCCGCCGGCGCCAGCCGGTCGGCCAGCCTGCCCGGCCTCCCGGACGACCGGCGCAGGGCCGCGCTCATCGCCGCGCTCAACCGCCAGGAGGCCGGGCCGGCCTTCGACGCGCTCTTCGTGCAAGTCCAGACAATCGCCCAGCAGGACGCCCTGCAGCTCCATGACGGCTACGCCGCCGTGGGGACGGACGAACGCCTGCGCCGCGTGGCGCGCGCCGAAGCCGCCACCATCCGCCGCCGGCTCGCAGACCTCGCCGCGCTGCAGCGCCTCGTCGGCTGACCACCCGCCGGGGCCGTTTCTGCCATCATCGTGCGCGACGGGCCGCCGCTCGTGTCGACGCCGGCCGGCTCGAACAGGCGATCCGGAACCCGCTGCTCGACGCCCGCGACGCCATGCGGTCGTCAGGCGAGGTCGATCTCGGCCACCGCGTAGGGACCGAGGGTAAGCGGCGTCGCGGGACGCGCCAAAACGGACCACCCGGCCGGGTCGCCGCAGAGCGCCGCGAAGCTCGTCTCGTCGAGCACGCGCCCGACGCCGGCTTGGGCGCCGGCGAGCGTGATCTCGACCGGGGAGGGCGTCTGGTTCGACAGCCAGAGATGACGTCGGCCGTTCCGTTCAACCGCGAGCGCCCGGACGCCCGGGACGCTCGACGTCGTCGCGAGGAGCGTCGATCCGACGAGGCGGGCGTGGCCCTGCAGCTGGCTCGGCAAGAGCGTTGATGCCCCATCGGATGTGTGCAAGTAGTGCTTCCCGGCTACGATATCGTCGGCGGGTTGTTATCGCCAAAACAGCATCCGGTCGCGATGTGTCGTAAACGGGTGAAGTCATGCTGGCACAGGCTCAGACAAGATCGGCTGCTTTGTTTGTTATTTTTCTTATCAGCGTGGAAATCGTTCTACAGCTGGCGACTCAGTGCGAAAATCTGATCTTGGCTTCCGCATTGGGTGGCGATGCATACGGTCACTACGAATACATTATGTCCATCGGGCGCTCGGTCGCCGTGTGTATCGTGTGCGGCTTCGATCTGGTTCTCGTCCGGCTGGTCAGCCTCCATCTTGCGCAGAAGGATGGCGGTCTCCTCAAGGGCGCGATCCTTTCAAGCCTGTTCATTCCGGCCTGGTGCACCACCGTTGCCTTGATTTGCCTGATCTTGGGCGGATCCGACTCGGAATGGATCTTGACGGCGACCTTCGCGTCGCTCTTCGCCCTCCTGACCATGACGAAGCCCTTTCTGCAGGCGTTTGGCCTGGCAGGGGCTTCGACGATACCGAAATCGGTCGTGTATCCGGTGACGTCGCTCGTCGTGATCCTCTTTTGCGTGAAGTATCTTTCCGCCGACCTGAATGTCGTGTTGCAGGCAAAGATCACGGTTTTGATCGTCATCAACGTGCTCTTCGGAGCGTTGATCGCGTGGCGCCTACGGGACGTCATGCGGGGCGATCAGCGGATCAAGTTGGATCTGTCGCTGTGGTGGACAATAGCATTGCCGATGGCGGTGTTCACCGCATGCTGGATGCTGCAACGGCAGCTCGATATCATCTTTCTCAATCACTATGTCTCCAAGAGTACCCTGGCGTCCTATGCGCTCAATTCACCGCTCGGCTTGCTCACGGCCCTCGGGCAAACGGCGACCAACACTTACTTCGGCCCCTTGTTCGCGGCGGCGGTCGCGTCGGGTGATCCTACGGCCCTGCAGGCTCTGGCGAGAAAGGGAGCCACGATCTCCCTGCTGACGTCGATCCTTTGCGCCGTCGTCATCCTGATCTCCGCGCCCGCCTTGATCGAGCTTGCCGGACATCATTACGAAGTGGACTTTGCCGTCATTCTGGCGGTGCAAGCCGGACAACTCGCGAATGTGAGCTCCGGGTCGGTGGCGATCCTTCTGATCATGTCCGGTCGGCAGATGCTGGTGGCACGTTACTACGCGCTGTTCACAGTCTTCGGAATGATCGGATACTTGATCTTGATCCCGCTGTTCGGAGCGGTCGGCGCCGCGCTGTCCCTGGCGCTGTCCATCGCGGCCCTGAATGTCCTGTTGTCCCGGAAAGTCAGGGAACTCTTGCTCATTCGCCCCGGCATCGACGCCATCGTGAGGCCGAGTGTCGTGCTTGCGAGCTCTGCCGATGGCCGTCGAACTTAAAGCATCTCCCGATCGGATGAAATCATCCGGTCGAAGAGGAATTGCTCTCGATTCAAGTGCTTGAGCCGGCCCTCTTCGTCCGGATCCCTGCGATCCGGACGGGACAGGCTCTGGGCGTTCGACGACCGCGCTCCTTTTCTGTTCGATCGTGCGAACCGATCGCGCTTTCGTCTCGTGGAATGCCGCGTCAGGCGAGCTCGATTTCCGCGACCGCATAGGCGCCGAGGCGGAGCGCCGGGGCGGGGCGGGCTGCGGCGGACCACCCGGCCGGGTCGCGGCAGAGCGCCGCGAAGCTCGTCTCGTCGAGCACGCGCGCGACGCCGGCTTTGGCGCCGGCGAGCGTGATCTCGACCGGGGAGGGCGTCTGGTTCGTCAGCCAGAGATGACGTCGGCCGTTCCGTTCAACCGCGAGCGCCCGGACGCCCGGGACGCTCGACGTCGTCGCGAGGAGCGTCGATCCGACGAGGCGCGCATGCCCCTGCAGCACGATGAATTTCGGATAGACAGAGGCTTCGCGCGCGTCGAACCAGGGCTGGGCCTCGGGCAGACGCTCGTAGAGCACCGAGGAGGGCCCGCCGATGGCGGCGAGCGTCAGCGCGTCGGGTCCGCCCGCCGCCGCCTCGGCCAGGAGGCCCGCATACCAGGCCGCGCCGATGAGGCCGCGCTCGCGCGGGTCGACGCGGTTCATCGCCTGGCGGATATTGCCGGGGTTCTCGGCCGGCGCCGCCCCATAGGGGTTCTCGCGCATGGCGATCGCGCTCGGGAACAGCCAGTAGGGCTTGGCGCCGGCGAGCGCGCGGGCCGAGCCGAAGATGGAGGGGAGCGCCTCCAGCGTCTCGGACACGGACACGTCGTCGCCCGCATGCACCAGCGGACAGACGGTGTGGCAGACGAAATCCATGAGGTCCGCGGGCGGGCGCTTGCGGTTCAGCTCGGTGAAATAGCTGAACATGCCGCCGCCGACGGGTACGTCCGGAAAGGCCCGCCGCGCTTCGCCGATCAGCTCCGCCCACGACGGCGCCGGCGGAAAGGCCGAGCCGGGCAGCGTGCATTTGAGGTCGGTCGCGGGCGACACCGCGACGCGGCTGAAGCGGACCCCGGCCGCCGTCGCGGCATCGCGGACCACCGCCATGTCGCGCTTCAGGACATCGACATCCGCCGTCGGCGCCCCCTCGGCGGTCTCGCACGGCAGCACGGCCTCGAGCACGAGGTCGGCGCCGAGCGCCTCCCCGAGGTCGCGGAACGCCGCCATCGTCGTGGCGTCGTGGCGTTTGCGCGCGTCGAAACGGCAGACGAGGTGCGCGGGCGCCAGCGTCTTCAGCAAGGCCGCCTGCCGGAGCCCGGCGGCCGCCTCGGCGCCGTCGACGGCGAGGCCGAGCGGCGGCATCGCGCGGCCGGTCGGCGCGCCGATCGAGATCGTCACGGCCTCCTGTCCGCCCGCCGACGCGGCGGCGGGAAGCGTCCCTTCGAGGCGGAGCGTCACGCTCTGCCGGAACGTCTCGCCGCGCGGCAGGGTGTAGGGCCACGGCAGGGCGAGCGGACGGACATAGGTCTTGAACGAGGCGTCCATCCAGTTCCGATGGTCCTCCATCTCGAAGGCGTCGCCCTCCATCCGGCATACGGCGCGCAAGCCCGGCGCGACTTCGTGGGTGAGCGCCCGCACGTCCTCGAAGGGGCAGGCCGGATTGACGATCCGCGGGAAGTGGCTCTGCTCCACGCGGCCGTCCGTGTGCTCGACCGTGACCGGCCGGCCGACCACGTCCTCGAGCGCATGCAGCACCACGAAGCCGGTGCGGTTGGTGACGAAGTCGGTGAGCGGCTCGCCCTCCGCCGAAAAGTCGAGGCGCCCGTCCGCCCGGCCCTCGATCCTGGCGGTGTAGCGGAGCGACTCGTCCGCCGTGCCGACGGTCGCCCGGTAGGTGACGACGAAGAGGTCCGGCGTTTCCTCGACCGCGAGGTCCTCGATCGCGGGGTTGAAGGTGCCCCAGTTGCGGTCGCGCACGAGAAAGGCGATCGCGCGCAGCACCTCGCGCCCGCCGACCCTGATGTAGCGCAGGTTCCCGTTGGCGAGGCTCGCCTCCAGCCCGCCGGCGCGCAGCACCCTCGGCGCGGGCACGGGCTCGTCGGTGCCGTAGAGCATGATCGGTCGGGACGGGTCCATGATGGCCTCCTCAAGCTGCGATAACCCGTTGGTCGGCCGGGTCGAACAGCGCGACCCGCTCCATGTCGACGCCGAGCCCGATCGAGGTGCCCGGTGCCTCGACCGTGTGGGCCGGCAGTTCGGCCGTGACCTCGATGCCGCCGAGGCGGAACTGCACATAGGTGCGCGTCCCGGTCGGCTGCACCAGGTCCACCACGGCCTCGAACGGCGCGAGCCGGCGCGGATCGGTGTCTCCCGCGGTGCCGCGCGGGTCGAGCCGCGTCATGTGTTCGGGCCGCACGCCGAGCACCACGTCGCGGCCGGCCCAGGCGGCGAGCGCCGCCGAGCGGGGCGGGCCGAAGGCGAGCGTGCGGGCGTCGGAAAAGACGAGCCGGGCGGTGCCGCCCTCCGCTTCGAGGCGGCAGGGCACGAAGTTCATCTGCGGGGAGCCGAGGAAGCCCGCCACGAAGCGCGTCGCCGGCCGCTCGAACAGGTCGAGCGGGGCGCCCGCCTGCTCGATCAGGCCGTCGCGCATGAGCACGATGCGGTTGGCGAGCGTCATCGCCTCGATCTGGTCGTGCGTCACATAGACGGTGGTCTTGCCGAGCTCCTGGTGCAGCCGCTTGATCTCCGCGCGCATGCCGTCGCGGAGCTGGGCGTCGAGGTTGGAGAGCGGCTCGTCGAACAGGAAGACGCGCGCGTCGCGCACGATCGCCCGGCCGATCGCGACGCGCTGGCGCTGGCCGCCGGAGAGTTCGCGCGGGTAGCGCTTCAGGAGCGCGGCGATGCCGAGCATCTCGGCGGCGTGCTTCACCTTGGCGTCGATCTCGGGCGCGGGCACGCGGCGCGCCCGCATGCCGAAGGCGATGTTCTCGTAGACGTCGAGATAGGGGTAGAGCGCGTAGTTCTGGAACACCATGGCGATGTTGCGGTCGCGCGGGCGCATCCCGTTCACCACCTCGCCGTCGAACGCGATGGTGCCTTCGCTCGCCTCCTCGAGGCCCGCGATGGTGCGCAGCAAGGTCGACTTGCCGCAGCCGGACGGGCCGACGAAGACGCAGAACTCGCCCTCGCGGATGTCGAGGTCGATGCCCTTCAGGGCATGGAAGCGGCCGTAATGCTTGTGCAGGCCCCGGATCGACAGTCGCGCCATGCGTTACCCCTTGACCGCGCCCATGGAGAGACCGCGCACCAGAAAGCGCTGCAGCAGCGCCACCGCGATGAAGATCGGGACACTGCCGAGCACGCTCATGGCCGCGATCTTGGCCCAGAAATTCGATTGGCCGCCGAAATAGTGGGTGACCTGCACCGGATAGGTGGTGACCGCGTTGCGGGTGAGCACGAGCGCGAAGATGAACTCGTTCCAGGCGAACACGAAGGTGAAGACCGCGGTGGCGAAGAGCCCGCCGCGCGCCATGGGGATGACCACCTTGCGCAGGACCTCGAGCCGGGTACAGCCGTCGACGAGGGCGGATTCCTCGAGCTCGATCGGGATGTCCTGGATGTAGCCGCGCATCATCCAGATGACGTAAGGCAGGTTGAACGCGGTGTAGAGCAGGATCAGGCCGAGGAACGTGTCGACGAGGCCGAGCGTCACGAACAGAAGAAAGATCGGGAACACGATGACGATCGGCGGCACCATGCGGTTGGAGAGGATCCAGTCGGAGAAGAGATTGCCGCCGGTGCGGAAGCGGGCGATCGAATAGGCGCAGAGCGTGCCGAGGATCATCGCCGCGACGGTGGAGACCGAGGCGATGATCAGGCTGTTGAGGACGGTCTTCGCGTCGCCGTCCTTGAACAGGACCGCATAGTTGGCGAACTGGATCCGCTCCGGCCACCACACCGGCGGATAGGCGAAGATCTCGTCCGCCGTCTTGAACGAGATCGAGAACAGCCAGTAGATCGGAAACAGGAACACGGCCGTCACCAACACGGCCGCGACATAGCGGAGCGCGAGGCCCGTCCCCCGGTCGGCGCGCATCATCGCTCGATCTCCACGTTGCGCAGCGCGAATGTCACGACGACCGACAGGATGACGATCACCACGAAGGCCATGGCGGCCGTGTAGCTCGTTTCGAATTGCTGGAAGCCTTGCACATAGGCGTAGATCGAGAAGGTCTCGGTCATCGTGCCGGGGCCGCCGCGGGTGAGCGCCCAGACCACGTCGAACAGGCGGAAAAGGTCGAGCGCGCGGATCAGGATCGCGATCGCCAGCACCGGCTTGATCGCCGGCAGGACGATGCGGAAGAAGGTGCGCCAGAAGCCGGCGCCGTCGATCTCGGCCGCCTCGATCTGGCTGCGGTCCACGTTGGAGAGTGCCGCGAGCAGCAGCAGGAACATGAAGGGCGTCCACTGCCAGATCTCGGCGATGAGGATCGCCGGATAGACGAAGTTCGGATTGACGGTCCACAGGATCGTGACCGGCTCCCCGGCGATCCAGCCAATGACCTGGTTGATCGGCCCGAAGCGGTTGTCGAACAGGAGCCGCCAGGTGGCGCCGGCGACGATCGGCGAGATCACGATCGGCATGACCAGAAGGGCGACGAAGATCTGCCGGCCCGGCATGCGGTCGAGGAACAGATAGGCGAGCGCAAGGCCGATCAGCAGTTCGGCCGGCAGCGCGATGGCGAGGAAAACGAGCGTGTGCAGGATCGCCTCCCAGAACCGGCCGTCCTCGAGGATGCGGCGGAAATGGAGGAGGCCCTGGAAGCTGGTGTCCTCGTCGATCTGCGTGATGTTCTGCACGCTGACCATCAGCGTATAGACGAGCGGGAAGACGCCGACGAGGAGGATCACCAGCACGGCCGGGAAGACCAGCCAGTACTTGAAGCCGCGGTCGATCAGCGCGGCGAGCGGCGACGCCGTCCCGCCGCGACGCGCCCCGCCGGGCCATGACGTCACCCCTTCGCTCGCCAAGCGCTCCCCCTTCGTCGCGGCGACGCCCCGGCCTGTCTCGGCCGGGGCGCCTGTCGGTCGTTCCTGGCCCGTCAGAGCTTCGGATAGGCGTTGGGCTTGGCGGCCCAGGCGGCGTAGGCGGCCTTCTGGCGGTCGACGCCGATGCGCTCGGTGGTCGCGTCCCAGTTCTTCGCCGCGTCGTCCAGGATCTTCTTCGGATCCTCGCCGGCCCAGAGGCGGGAGACGCTCTGCCGCAGCGCTTCCTCGTAGCGGTCGGTCTGGATGATCGAGAGGTCGAGGAGGCCGTTCACCGCGCCGGCCTGCAGGGCCGCGAGATACTCCGGGGCGCCGGGCCAGAGCGTCTTGTACTTCTCCGAGGCGAAGTGGCTGTCGCGGAACGGATCCCGCAAGGTCGTGGAGAGCTGCACGCGCTGCGTGCTGATCTCGTCGGAATTGAGCCACTGGGCGAACAGATAGGCGGCTTCCTTCTTCTTGGACGAGGCCGAGACCGACAGCGCGAAGCCGGCGGCGAGCTGCGGATGTCCGCCCGGCGGCATGGCGTAGCCGACCTTGCCGGCGACCTGCGTCTTCGGCACCCAGGAGAGCGCCTTCTCGTCGGTGCCGTAGCCTTCCGCCCAGCGGCCATAGGGCGGCCAGGAGACGGTCATGGCGGTGTCGCCCTTCAGGAACGCCGCGAGGTTCTCGACGAAGCCCCAAGTCTCGACGCCCTTCGGCATCCACTTGTTCTCGGCGAGCCAGTCGGTGAACACCTTCACGCCGGTCGGCGAATTGATCGTCGCCTTCATGGTGTTCGGATCGAAGAACTTGCCGCCCTCGTTGCGGAAGCGCTCCTGGAACAGGAACTGGCCGTAGGACTGTTCGCGGAAGAAGGCGGCGCCGTAGATCTTGCCGCCGGTGAACTCGGTGATGAAGGCGCCGACGTCGTCGAACTCCTTCCAGGTCTTCGGCGGCACCGGCAGGTCGTAGCCGAGCTTCGCCTTGAACGCGGCCTGCAGCTTCGGATCGCCGAGCACGTCCTTGCGGTAGTAGAGGACGAACACGTCGCCGTCGTCCGGGAAGCCGTAGATCTTGCCGTCCACGGTCATCTGGTTGTCGCGGTAGACCGGCGCGATCGTCTTCAGCTGGTCGCGATAGCCGAACTTGTCCACGTAGGAGTCGAGTTGCTCGAGCGCGCCGGCGCGAACGAGGTCGGGCATCCAGGACGGGATCACGTTCAGCGCGTCATAGGCGCCGGTGCCGGCCCGGTGCTCCTGCAGGATCTTGGTGAACATTTCGGCGACCGGAACCTCGATCACCTTCACCTTCATGCCGGTCTCCTTCTCCCAGAGCGGGCCGGAGAAGTTGAGCGGGTCGAGCGACTGGAGACCGGCTTCCCACACGATGGTGATCTCGGTGCCGGCATATTTCTTGGCCGCCTCGACGGCCGTCTTGGCCGCCTGGGCGCGGGCCGGATTGGGCAATCCGAGGACGGAGGCGGCCGCGAGACCGCCGGCGGAGATGAGAAACTCACGTCTGCGCATACTTTCCTCCCATGAACGGCCGCTCGCGAGATCGCGTCGGCTCTTCGGTGGCTTGGCCCCGGCGCCTCGGCGAAGCGGCGGGGGAATTCTCAAGGCGCGCGGCGCGGGCCGACGCCTCAGGCGAAGCGGCGGCGATTCTCCTCGAGACGCGCCAGGAAGCGCGGCTCGGCGGCGACGCGGCGGTCGACGATGCCGGTCGGGACGCGGCCCTCCATCACGTCGATCACGCCCTTGACGGCGGCCCGGCCGATGCCGGCGAAGCACTCGTCGGTCCAGCAGAGCGAATGCGGGCTCAAGATGACGTTGTCGAGCGCGAGGATCGGCTCGTCCGCCGGGCAAGGCTCGACCTCGAACACGTCGAGGCCGGCGCCCGCGATGGTGCCCTCGACGAGCGCGCGGTGGAGCGCCCGCTGGTCGACCACCGGCCCGCGCGCCGTATTGATGAGGTAGGCGGTCGGCCGCATGAGAGCGAGCCGTTCCGCGTTGACGATGTGGTGCGTCGCCTCGCTGAGGGGAACGCTCACGGACAGGTAGTCGGCGCGCCGGAACAGCTCGTCGAGCGGCACGAGCTCGACGCCGAGGTCGCGCGCGACCGCCGCATCCGCGAAGGGATCATGCGCGATGTGGTGCATGCCGAACGGCGCCGCCAGCCGGAACACTTCCGCCCCGATATTGCCGAGCCCGAGCTGGCCGAGCGTCCGCCCGATGAGGCCGCTCCCCATATGGGCGGAGCGCTTCGCCCATCCGGCCGGCCCCTCGCGCACGAGCCGGTCCTTGATGAGAAGGCGCTGCGACAGCGCGAGCACATAGGTGATGATGGACACGGCGACCGGGCGGCGCACGCCGTCCGGCGTGATCACCAGCGGTATCGCCTTGGCGGCGAGCGCGGGCACGTCGACGCTGTCGTAGCCGACGCCGAAGCGCGCCACGACCTGCAGCCGCTCGTTCGACGCGACCGCGTCGGCGGTAAGGCGGTGCCCAAGCAGGATCAGCGCATCGACCCCGGCGAGCGCCGCCCCGGGCATGCTGCCGTTCACGGCGTCGACCCAGGCGAGTTCGATGCGCGGGTCCTCGGTGAGCGGGCGAAGGTCGAAGCTCGGATAGACCGGCTCGCCCGTGGGCCGCCGGAAGTCGCCGGACAGAGCGATGCGGAACATGTCCATGGACCGGTCCCCCGAAAGGCGCTCAATCACGCGCGCGCCCTACGCATCCGGCGCGCAGCTCGTTGACGCCGGCAGCGATGGCCGCCTGAAGCAGCCAGACGTCGCCCGAATAGCAGATGAAGTCGAAGCCCTCGGCGTAGAGGTCGACGCCCGTCTTCACGTCCTGCACCAGCCGCCCCGCCGCCTTGCCGTGCTTTCGGCAGGCCTTCAGCGTGCGGTCGATGGCCTCGCGGAAGCGCGGGTGACCGAACTCGCCGGGGATGCCGAGCGAGCACGACAGGTCGAAATGACCGACCCACAGGCAGTCGACGTCCTCGAGCGCGGCGATCGCGTCCGCGTTCTCTGCGCCGGCGGCGGTCTCGATCAGCATGAAGCTGGTCGATCGCCGGTTCGCCGCCGCAAGCGCCTCCGCGACCGGCGTCTGTGCGTAGTTGTCGTGCGCGATCGAGAGCGCGACGCCGCGCTTGCCCTCGGGCACGTATTTCATGGCGTCGAGGACGGCGCGCGCCTCGGCGGCATCGTTGACCATGGGCACCATCAGCCCTTCGGCGCCCATGTCCATGGCGCGCGCGACCTGGTCGTAGGCCTGCGACGGCGTGCGCACGATCACCGGGACGTCGGCCGCCTCGAAGTAGCGCAGCGCGCTCTTGATGGTCTCGTTGGTGAAGCCCGAATGCTCCGTGTCGAACAGCACGAAGTCGCAGCCCGCATTGCGCAGGATGTGGCCGATGCCGGGCGTCGCGAATTCAACCACGAAGTGCCCGACATGGAGCTTGCGCTCCCTGGTCATCGAGCGAAGTCTGGGGCTCCGCATCTGCCAATTCCCCCCCTCACGCCATATTCTGCGTCGTCGCCTCGTCTCGCGGGCGATCGTTACCGACAGCCTAGATGGACTTCGTGAAGGCCACAAGCTGGAATACTCATCACACCAGCCCTCCCGGCCCGCCGTTTGTTTGCGCGCACTTAGGCGCGGGAGCGCGGGGCGATGAAGGTGTCCGGCGTCGACGGTACGGGCGTTGGCGGCGAGGGACGGCACGCCAGCTCGAACCGACTCGAGGGTCGGCATTGGGCCTGGCTGCGGGCGACGACGGCGACGGCCGATCGAGCGATCCGGCCGAGTCACCGATCTCCGAACCTCGCCATCGTCAGCGCATATCCGGAAAACAATCATGGTGCCCCAGGCCGGACTCGAACCAGCACGCCCGCGAAGGCAACAGATTTTGAGTCTGCCGCGTCTACCATTTCGCCACTGGGGCAGCGGGATTGTCCTAGCGAGGTCGGAGGGATTTGTCATCTCCCTCCGGCGCGGGTGCCGGGGCGTGACGGTCGCGGCGGGGCGCGACGGCGACCGGAGCGAAGCGCGGACCGGCCCGCGGCCTCACCCGGTGAAATTCCGGATGTAGATCGGGCCGGCGACGGGGTGGCGGTCGACGGCGTCGGCGATGGCGACGAGGGTCGGGGTGTGGTCGGCGAACCAGGCGCGGCCGGGGCGCCAGCGGGTGAGGCAGGCGAGGTAGAGGTCGACGCCGGAAGGCGCGTCGCCGAAGGCGAACGGGGACGGCGCCAGTGTCGTGTCGAGGCGCTTCAGGATGTCGAGGCGGCGGGCGTCGACGGAGGCCTTCAGGCTTGCGGCCGCGGGGCCCTCGCCGACCCATTTGGCCGGGTCGTCCGCGAAGGTGAAGGTCGGGTAGACGGCGGCGACGAGAAGCACGATCAGGTTCAGGAAAGCGGCCCGCCCGGGCGCGCCGGGCGCCGGGGCGAGGCGTGAAGCCGGCGCCGTCTCGGCGATGTGCAGCACCATGGCGGCGCTCTCGGTCATCACCGCGCCGTCCGGCAGGACCAGCGTCGGCACCTGGCCGAGCGGGTTGAGGGCGAGGAGGCGGGCGCGGCCCGGCCCCTCCTCCAGATAGGGGAGTTCGGTCAGCCGGTAGGGAAGGCCGGCGAGCGCCAGGGCCGCCTCCACGATGACCGAACCGCAGCCCTTGGAACCGATCAGCTCATAAGCGTCTTTCATGCCATCCTCCTGACGTCTGAAATCATAACATTCTGGGGGGCTTGTCGATCCTGCGGGAGCTTCGTCGGCTTGGAAATGCGCGGGGCGATGTATAGGGTCGACGGAAAGATGACGCGAGAGGCCCGAGAAACGGCCGGTCGCCCGGCCGGGCGATGCGTCGAAAACGGGAGCGAAACAAGTGAACAAACCGCTGAAGAACCTCGTCGGCGCCGTCGCCGCCACGGTGCTCTTGCTCGCCTCGGGCACGCGCGCGGGCGCGGACGACTTCGTCAATGTGCTGACCGGCGGCACCGCCGGCGTCTACTATCCGCTCGGCGTCGCGATCACCAAGATCCTCGGCGAGAAGGTGCCCGGCACGCGCCCCTCCGTGCAGGCCACGAAGGGGTCGGTGGAGAACCTGACGCTTCTGCAGCAGGGCAAGGGCGAGGTCGCCTTCACGCTCGGCGACGCGCTGGCGGGCGGGCTCGCCGGCGACGCGGAGATGGGCTTCCGCGCCAAGACCGACAAGATCCGCGGCATCGGCGCGATCTATCCGAACTATGTCCAGATCGTCGCCTCCAAGGAGAGCGGCGTGAAGACGCTCGCCGATCTGAAGGGCAAGCGGCTCTCCGTCGGCGCGCCGAAGTCGGGCACCGAGCTCAACGCGCGCGCCATCCTGGCGGCGGCCGGGATCACCTACGCGGATCTCGGCAAGGTCGAGTATCTCGACTTCGCCCAGTCGGTCGAACTGATCAAGAACCGCCAGCTCGACGCGACGATCCAGTCGGCGGGCCTCGGCGTCGCCTCGATCCGCGACCTCGCGGTCTCGGTGCCGGTCACCGTGGTGGAGGTCCCGGCCGAGATCGTCGCCAAGGTCGGCGGCGCCTACCAGTCCGGCGTGATCCCGGCCAAGACCTACGAGGGCCAGGACCGCGACGTGCCCACGGCGGCGGTGCAGAACTATCTCGTGACGCGCGCCGACCTCTCCGAGGAGCTCGTCTACGGCATCACCAAGGCGATCTTCGACAGCCTGCCGGACCTGCAGGCGGCGCATTCGGCCGCCAAGGCGATCGACCCGAACACGGCCGGCAAGAACCCGGTCGCCCCGCTGCATCCCGGCGCCGCCCGCTACTTCCGCGAACGCGGCTGAACGGGACGGGACCGGGCGGTCGGCGGCGGAGGGCGGCATGGGCGACCAGGCGGGCGACAGGGGCGACACCGTGCCGATCGGATCCGATGAACTCGCCCGCCCGACGCCGCCCGGCCCCCTCGCCTACGCGGCGGCGGACGGCTCCGGCGCCCGGCCCGCCGGTGCCTCGGCGCCCGGCGGCCCGGCTCCGGCCGCCGACCCGGAGACGCATCTGCCGCAGGATTTCGGCACGGGCACGCGCGCCCATGTGCTCTTCTGGATCGCGGCGTCCTTCGCCGCCTTCCAGGTCGTCACCGCCTTCGGCATCCCGCTCGACGTGCCGCTCCTGCCGGGCGTGACGGCGATCAACGTCGCCGCCGCGCTGCTCGCCGCCGCCCTCGTCCGCATCGCGGTCCACGCCGCCCGGGGGCGGCCGGTGCTCCGCCCGCTCGTCGCCTTCGCCGCCATGGCGGCCACCTGGGCGATCATCGCGCGCTATCCGGGCGGCGTGCCGAGCCAGGTGCTGCGCGCCATGCATGTGGGCTATCTCGGCCTTCTCACCGCCGGCATGCTCACCGGGCGCGCGGGCACGGACCGGTGGCTCCAGGCGGCGCTCTGGATCGGCGGCATCGCCATGTTCGCGACCGGGCTCTACCACTGGGCCTTCTTCGTGGACCTGGTGCAGCGCTCCGGCGAATTGACCGCGCTCGACCGCGTCATCGGCCTCGCCACGATCGGGCTTCTGATGTGGCTCGCCTGGCGCGCCATGGGTGTGGCGCTGCCGATCGTGGCAGGGATCTTCCTCGCCTATTGCCTGCTCGGCCAGTATCTGCCGCGCGGCTTCGACCATCGCGGCTACGACCTCGACCAGGTGATCGACACGATGGTGTTCGGCACCGAGGGCATCTACGGCACGCCGACACTCGTCTCGGCGACCTACATCTTCCTGTTCATCCTGTTCGGCTCCTTCATGGAGCGGGCGGGCGTCATCGACTTCTTCAACGACGTGTCCATGGCGCTGTTCGGCCGCGCCCGCGGCGGCCCGGCCAAGGTGTGCATCGCCTCCTCGGCGCTGATGGGCACGGTGTCGGGCTCGGGCGTCGCCAATGTGGTGGCGTCCGGCCAGTTCACGATCCCGCTGATGAAGCGGTTCGGCTTCACCTCGGCCTTCGCGGGCGGGGTCGAGGCGACCTCGTCCATGGGCGGGCAGATCATGCCGCCGGTGATGGGCGCGGTCGCCTTCATCATGGCCGAGACGATCGGCGTGCCCTACGCCGACATCGTGCAGGCGGCGATCATCCCGGCCGTGCTCTATTTCACCGCCTGCTACTGCTCGGTGCATCTGGAGGCCGGCCGGCTCGGCCTCAGCGGCCTGCCCGCCGACCAGCTGCCGAGCCTCCGGCGCACGCTCGCCGAGCGCTGGTTCCTCATCCTGCCGCTCGCCGCCCTGGTGGCGATCCTGTTCGGCGGCTTCACGCCGCTCTTCGCCGGCGCGGTCGGCCTCGCGCTGACGGCGGTGATGATCATCGGCGCGGCGCTCGCCGCCGGGCTCGTCCGGCCGGTCATTCGGCTCGTCTTCTGGATCGGGCTCGCCTTCGCCTCGGCCGCCTCCATGTGGGTGTCGGTCACCGCCGTCACCCTCGTGGTGCTCGCGCTCGTCGTCGCCGGCCTCTTCACGGCGCGCTCCCGCGAGGCGCTCGAGGGCTGCCTCGACGCCCTGGCGCACGGGGCGCGGCAGGCACTGCCGGTCGGCCTCGCCTGCGCGGTGGTCGGCATCGTGATCGGCACGATGACGCTGACCGGTCTCGGCACCATCGTCGGCAACACGATCATCACGATCGGCCGCGACAGCGTCGCCACCACTTTGTGCCTGACCATGATCTTCAGCCTCATCCTCGGCATGGGCATTCCGACCATCCCGAACTACATCATCACCTCCTCGCTCGCCGCGCCGATCCTCCTGAAGCTCGGCGTGCCGCTCATCGTCAGCCATATGTTCGTGTTCTACTTCGGCATCATGGCCGACCTGACGCCGCCGGTCGCGCTCGCCGCCTTCGCGGCCGCGCCCATGGCGAAGGAGTCCGGGCTGAAGATCGGCGTGCAGGCGGTGCGCATCGCGCTGCCCGGCTTCATCATCCCCTATATCGCGGTCTACAACCCCGAGCTCATGCTGCAGACGGTGGCCGGGCTCGACGGCGCGGCCTATGCGGCGGCGGTGGTGTGGGTCACCGTCAAGGCGACCCTGGCGATCGGGCTGTGGGGCATGGCGGCGTTCGGCTTCGGCCTCGGCCGGGCGAGCGCCCCGGAACGGCTCGTCGCCTTCGCGGCGGCGATCGCGCTCGTCTATCCGAGCTTCGCGTCGGACCTGGTCGGCGTCGGGCTCTCCGGCGCGCTCGCGGCCTGGCACGTGGCGGCGCAGCGGCGGCTCGCGGCCACGGCGCGCTGAACGGCCGCAGCGGCGAGGTCGGGCCAAAAAAAAGGGCCGCAACGCGATCGCGTGCGGCCCGGAAGTCTAAGGGCGGAGTTAACCTCCGCCGCAGAAACGCTACGGAATACGCATGGTTCCCTAATCTCGAAAATTTTTTCGAATTTGATAAAATTGTGGGCGGGTGTCCGGCGCGCTCCGGGCGTCGCCGCCGCCGGACGGCGCTTTCCTCGCCGCGTCAGCCCTTCAAGTCCGCCAGGTCCTCGTAGAGCAGGAGCGCCTCTGGATTGGCGAGCGCCTCCTGGTTCTTCACGGTGCGGCCATGCACGATGTCGCGCACCGCGAGCTCGGTGATCTTGCCCGACTTGGTGCGCGGGATGTCCGCGACCGCGATGATCTTGGCCGGCACGTGGCGCGGCGAGGCGCCGGTGCGGATCTTCGTCTTGATCCGGGCGGCGAGCGCCTCGTCGAGGGCGACCTCCGGGCGCAGCTTCACGAACAGGACGACGCGCACGTCGCCCTGCCAGTCCTGGCCGATCGCGAGGCATTCGATGACCTCCGGGATCTGCTCCACCTGGGCATAGATCTCCGCCGTGCCGATGCGCACGCCGCCCGGGTTCAGCGTCGCGTCCGAGCGGCCGTGGATGATCATGCCGCCGCGCGGCGTCCATTCGGCGAAGTCGCCGTGGCACCAGACATTCTCGAAGCGCTCGAAATAGGCGGCGCGGTACTTCGCCCCGCCGGCGTCGTTCCAGAACATCACCGGCATGCTCGGGAAGGCGCGGGTGCAGACGAGTTCTCCCTTCTCGGCCAGGATCGGTGACCCTGAGTCGGACCAGACGTCGACCGCCATGCCGAGCCCCGGCCCCTGGATCTCGCCCTTGTAGACCGGCTTGTCGGGCACGCCGAGCACGAAGCAGGAGACGATGTCGGTGCCGCCGGAGATCGAGGCGAGATGCACGTCCGGCTTGATGTGGTCGTAGACATACTGGAAGCCCTCCGGCGACAGCGGCGAGCCGGTCGAGCAGACGCCGCGCAGCGCGGCGAGATCGTGGGTGGACCGCGGATCGAGCCCCTCCTTGGCGATCGCGTCGATATATTTGGCCGAGGTGCCGAACATCGTCGCGCGCTCCGCGGCGGCGAAGTCGAACAGCACGGTCGGCGTCGGCGCGAAGGGCGAGCCGTCGAACAGGAGCAGCGTCGCCTCGCGGCCGAGCGCGGAGACGAGCCAATTCCACATCATCCAGCCGAGCGTGGTGAAGTAGAACACGCGGTCGCCGGGCTCGGTGCCGGCATGCAGCGCATGCTCCTTCAGGTGCTGGAGCAGCGTGCCGCCGACGCCGTGCACGATGCATTTGGGCACCCCGGTGGTGCCGGAGGAGAAGAGGATGTAGAGCGGCTGGTCGAAGGCGACGCGCACGAAGCGGACGGGCTTTGCCTCGAACGGGGCGATGAAGTCCTCCAGCGCCACGCCGCGCGGGATCCCGGCGGCCACATCGGCGGCGATGCCGAGATGCGGTACGACGACGACCTTGCGGGCGGTCGGCAGTTCGGCCGCGATCTCGGCGACCTTGCCGGCGACCTCGATCCGCTTGCCGCCATACCAGTAGCCGTCGCACACGAAGAACAGCTTGGGCTCGATCTGGCCGAACCGGTCGAGCACGCCGCGGGTGCCGAAATCCGGCGAGCAGGACGACCAGGTGGCGCCGAGCGAGGCGGTCGCCAGCATGACGGCGACGCCCTCCGGACCGTTCGGCAGCATGCCGGCGACGCGGTCGCCGACCCCGACGCCTTCCGCCTCGAGCGCCTGCTGCAGCCGCGAAACGAGGGCGTGGAGATCGGCGAAGGTGAGCCGCACCTCGCGCTTGTCCTCCGCGCGATGCACGATCGCCACAGTGGCGTCGCCGCGGCGCAGGAGGTTCTCGGCGAAGTTCAGCCGCGCGTCGGGGAAGAAGCGGGCGCCGGGCATGCGGTCGCCGTCGACGAGCCGGCGCGCGCCCTTCTCCCCGATCACGCCGAGCACGTCCCAGACGCAGTCCCAGAAGGCCTCGCGGTCCTCGATCGACCAGGCATGCAGCGCGTCGTAGTCGGCGAAGGCGCGGCCGGCGCGCCGCTCCGCCTCGGCCTTGAAGCGGCCATAGGTGGAGGCCGCGACGGTCGCCGGATCCGGGCTCCAGAGCGGCGCGGCGGAGGCTTCGGGCGCGGCGGACATGGCGGGACTCCTCGGGTCAGGGGGCATCTCCCGCTTGACTTTGCATCCCTCCCCTCCGCTTGCAACACACTTCGCGTCGAGAAGCGGCCGAGCGCTCGGTCGCAAGTCGTCAAGCGCAGCTATACTTGTGACTAGCCTGGCGATGAAGTCTAATGAACAACGTTTTCAATTGCGTCATGTCTAGTTTCAGTTGTAACGGCAAAGACAGCGTCTCACATCAAGGCTTAAGCTTCCGTTCGATCGCCGATGAACGAGCGATCGCTCCCGGAACCATGCGATGGGTAGGGCGTTCTTAAAAGTGTCAGCCAAGCATCTTCGCAAGGAGCAAGTCATGGCAAAGGATAGCGACGACAAGCGTGGCGGAATGACCGTCCAGGAGGCCGGCCGCAAGGGTGGGGAGACCACATCCGAGCGTCATGGTCCGGAGTTTTACTCCGAGATCGGCCGCAAGGGCGGTGAAACCGTCTCGCAGGACCGCGAGCATATGAGCGAGATCGGCCGCAAGGGCGGCGAGGCCCGTTCGGACGATCGCGACATCAAGAGCGGCGACACCGGCCGCAAGGGCGGTGAGTCCACCGGCAGGAACCGCGAGCCTATGAGCGAGATCGGCCGCAAGGGCGGTCGGCGCTGACGCGGCACGCGTCGCGACGGACCGGCGCGCCGGATATCGGACGCCGGCCCGCGCCCGCGATCAGGCCCGGCGCGAAGGGTTCGGATGCGTTTCGTTCCGGCTTCGGATCTGTTGCAATTTGGCCCGGCGCCAGGCGCGAACGGGACGCAGGGCTGATTTGCGAACATTTTGCATTGCAATATCGCGGTGCGGCATCTAGATTGGACGGTGTGGAGCGGCCTTGCCGTTTCACTGCCCTCCTTGGGCGTTTCCTCCCTAAGACTTAGGCCGCCGCAAGGCGGCCTTTTTTCTTTCGTGGCGGCTTTACGGCTTCGGGACCCTGAATGTTCCCGCTCAGGCGCTCGCCAGGATCCAGTTCCTCACGATCGGATAGATCTGCCCGTCCCATCGGCGGCCACTGAACACGCCGTAATGCCCGACGCCGATCTGCATGTGATGCCGCTTCAGATAGGGGCGCAGGTTGCTGCAGAGGTCGTGCGCCGCGACCGTCTGGCCGAGCGCGCAGATGTCGTCCCGCTCGCCCTCGACGGTCAGCAGCGCGGTGCGCCGGATCGCCCCGCAATCGACCTTGCGGCCGTCCACGACGAGGGTGCCCGCCGCCAGCGCCGCGTCCTGGAAAACGAGCTTGATCGTCTCCAGGTAGAACTCGGCCGGAAGGTCGAGCACGGCGAAATATTCGTCGTAGAAGGTCCGAATCGCGTCCGCCTTTTCGGTCTCGCCATGGGCGAGATGCCGATAGAGGTCCCGATGCGCCTTCACGTGCCGCTCGAGATTCATCGCCATGAAGGCGCTCACCTGCACGAAACCCGGATAGACATCGCGGCCGCCGCCCGGATGGCGCGCCGGCACCTTGGAGATGAGGTTCCGCTCGAACCAGTCCATGTCGTGCGAGGTGGCGAGCGTGTTCACCTTGGTCGGGTTGACCCGCGTGTCGACAGGCCCCGCCATCAGCGTCATGCTGAGCGGCGCGGCCGGATCCCGGTCCTCGTTCATCAGCGCGGCGGCGGCGAGCACCTGCACGCAGGGCTGGCAGACCGCGAGCACATGGGCGCCCGGTCCGAGCTTCTGCAGGAAGCGGACGAGATGCTTCACATAGTCGTCGAAGCCGAAGCGTCCGGCGTCGAGCGGCGCGTCGCGCGCATTGTGCCAGTCGGTGATGTAGACGTCGTGTTCGGGGAGCATGGTGCGCACGGTGTTGCGCAAGAGCGTGGCGAAGTGCCCCGACAGCGGGGCCACCACCAGCACCGTCGGCTGCGCGATGTCGCTGTCCTTCTTGAAGTGGAGCAGCGACCCGAACGGCGTCGCATCCACCACCTCCTCCACCACCTCCACCTCGCGGTTGCCGGCCGGAACCGAGGCGATGCCGTAGGGCGGCCGCGTATGGGTGAGGCCGAACCGGGCGATCAGCTCCCAGGCGGCGGCGAGCCGGCGCAGTTGATGATTGTCGGCGCCGCTGATCCATTGACCCCAGGCGCCGAGCGCGACCCGCGCCGCGGCGCGGTAGGGCTCGGCCATGTCGGATTGGGCTTGATAGGCGTGGTAAAGCATGGGGCCCGCTGCGCTCTTCGCCCCGTCGGCATGCGGACGGGATGTCGCTGCGGAAAAGCTAGTGCAAATTCTGTTGCGCTGCACGATGATTGTACGGGCAGGCGCCGGTTCGGCGCGGACCCCGTGTCGTCGCGGTTTCCACCGCGACCGGAGACGGGCCGGGCGCGGAGCGGCGAAGCACGGGGACGGTGATCATGGCGGAAGCGACGCTCACGATTTCGAGCAAGAACTACTCGTCGTGGTCGCTGCGCGGCTATCTCCTGTGCCGGATGGCGGGCCTGAAATTCCGCGAAATCGTGATGCCGATGGACGACCCGTCGACACGCGCGGAACTGCTGCTCCTGTCGCCGAGCTTCCTCGTGCCGCGGCTCGAACATGACGGCGCCGCGATCTGGGACACGCTGGCGATCGCGGAATACCTCGCCGAGTTCAACCCCGCCTCGGGGCTGCTGCCCGCGGACCGGCTGAAGCGGGCGCATTGCCGGTCGATCGCCGGCGAGATGCATTCCGGCTTCTACAACCTGCGCTCCGCGCTGCCGATGAATCTGCGCGCCCACTATCCGGGCTTCAAGGTCTGGGCCGGCGCCAAGCCCGACATCGACCGCGTCCTGACCATCTGGCGCGATTGCCTCGACGCTTATGGCGGGCCCTATCTGTTCGGCACGCCGACGCTCGCCGACGCCATGTTTGCGCCCGTGGCGACGCGCTTCGTCACCTACGACCTGTCGCTCGACCCGCAGCTCGCCCGCTACTGCGCGACGATCATGGCCTATCCGGCGATGGCCGAATGGATCACCGCCGCGCATGCGGAGCCGGAGGAGCTGGAGGAACTCGACGTCGAGTTCTGAGGCGGGCGTCGCCCCCGCGAGGGCCGGGGCCGGCCGCCCGGCTCAGCGGTTGCCGACGCGCGCGCCGCTGATCTCGCGTTCGAGATCGATCGTGTGGCTCAGGATCACCTTCAGCGCGGGGTCGGCGATCGAGTAGATCACGTTGACGCCGACCCGGCGGCGCATCACCAGGCCGACCGCATGCAGCACGGCGAGATTGCGGGAGACGGCGGTCTGCGGCACGGCGGTGGTCTCGACGATCTGCGTTACCGATGCCGGTCCGTCCCATATTGACTTGAGGATACGAAGCCGCGTGGCGTCACCAAGGGCCCGGCAGATACGAGAGACATTCTCGTACTGGTACTCTTCCATGTGCACGTCCCCGTGCTCCCCTTCCGAAACCGACCACGACTTTCGTGAGACCTCGGTTACAGATACCGGGAAACCACAGAGATTCAACCGCGAAATCGTCTAAACTAACAGGCCGAGATCGTGAGTGATACGACGATGCCGACGTGCTTCATGATAGCGACAACTCGCTACCGACTTCGGCCATTCGAAGTGTTAGTTTAATTGCGGTGCACGCGTGGGATGGAAACGGGAAGCACATTACAGAAAAAAAGCGACGGAGGCCGCCGCCATTAAGTCTTGGCGCTGGTCATCCGTCGTCATCAGGGTCCGGTTCGTCGCGGCCGGAGGCTAGCGATCGAATTTTTCCGCGCAGTAGGCCTCCAACATCGCGACGATCTCGCTGATCTTGGTCGCCTCGGACTTCAGCCTGTCGATCTTGCCTCGACAAATATCCAGCGTCAGGGCGGACTCGAGCTCGTCCGCGCCATCCCCTTTCGCCTCGGCCAGGATCGCCTGGATCTCGCCGATGGAAAAATCGAAGGCCTTGAGCCTCAGGATGAAAGCCAGCCGTGTGTAGTCCTGCGGACCATACACCCTCTGTCCGCCGGACCGGCGGGGCTTCAAGAGCCCTTTCGCCTCGTAGAACTTAATCGTGCTCGCTGAAATATTAAGGAGCTCGCTCACATCCTTGATGCGACGCGGCAACGACTCGGCTCCGCCCCGAGCGGCCGGGAGCCAGTCTCCTCCAGGTACAGTGCCGCTTTGCGTATCCACCATGAAACCCACGCTAGAGGATAGGCCCCTGTCTCTTCTACGGAGGCCCGTTGCATGACTTAGGCCGGCGCCGGATGTTCATACCCGCGACAACCGAGCGTAGCGTACACGGGGCATGTGTTTATGTAAATATTCACATGAAGTACAAAATCAGAACATCGCCAGGTTTTCCAGGCGCAGGTTGCAGAACCGGTCACTCTGTCGTTAAGCATTGGCCCCAAGGGAGACCCGCCATGCCGTCGAAGCTCGAACAACTCAGGGAATTGACGACCGTCGTCGCCGATACAGGTGACATAGAAGCCATTCGAACCTTCCGGCCGGTGGATTGCACCACGAATCCCACGCTGATCCTGAAGGCCGCCGAGATGCCGGCCTATGCGGCCGTGCTCGACGACGCCGTCCGGTGGGGCCGGTCGCGCGGCACCGGCGAGGCCGGCGTCCGCGCCATCGCGGACCGACTGGCCGTCGCGATCGGGGCCGAACTGGCCGCGCTGGTGCCCGGTCGCGTCTCCACCGAGGTCGACGCGGATCTCTCCTTCGACACCGCCGCGACCGTGGCCAAGGCGCGCGCCGTGATCGAGGCCTATGCGGCGCGCGGCGTCGGGCGCGACCGGATCCTGGTCAAGATCGCCGCCACCTGGGAGGGCATCCGCGCGGCCGAGACGCTGCAGCGGGAGGGGATCGACTGCAACCTCACGCTCATCTTCTCGCTCGCCCAGGCGATCGCCTGCGCGGATGCCGGCGTGTTCCTGATCTCGCCCTTCGTCGGCCGCATCCTCGACTGGCACGTCAAGGCCGAGGGGCGCACTTTCGAGCCGGAGGAGGATCCGGGCGTCCTGTCGGTGCGCGCGATCTACGACTACTACAAGACGCACGGCATCCCGACCGTGGTGATGGCCGCCTCGTTCCGCTCCACCGGCGAGGTCGAGGCGCTCGCCGGCTGCGACCGGGTCACCGTGTCGCCGGCGCTGCTCGGCAAGCTCGCCGAGGATCACGGCCCCCTGCCCCGCCGCCTCTCGCCCGACCATCCGGCCACGCGACCGGCCCGCATCGGCATGGACGAGAAGGCGTTCCGCTGGGCGCTCAACGAGGACGCCATGGCGACCGAGAAGCTCGCCGAGGGCATCCGCCAGTTCGCCCGCGACCTTTCCAAGCTGCATCAGCTGATCGGCGCCCGGCTCGATCACGCCGGCGCCTGAGCGCCCGTCCCCGGGGAACCCGCCACCCCACGCGTCAGCCTGGCGGTGAACCATTCGCTTCAACCTGCGTTTTCCCGGGGCGCCGAGCCGCGGGAGATCGCAGATGGCGAAGCAATCCAAGGGCCGGAAGGAGACCGTCCGGCGCGTCATGCACATCTTCAAGCATGGCGAACTGGAGACGGGCGCCGGCGCTTCGGTGAAATCGAAGCGTCAGGTCGTGGCGATCGCCCCGCGCGAGGCCGGCAGTTCGCGCGAGGGAAGCCGCAGGGCGAGCGGCGAAGACGGCGCCGGCAAAGCCTCGCTCCATGCCGAGGCGAGGCGCAAGGGCGTGCCCGGCCGCTCGACCATGTCCAGGGACGAACTCGAACGGGCGCTCCGCCGCTGACGCGGCGCGCCGCAGGAGACTGTCATGACTAGGGAAGTCCAGAACGATCCGGCCAAGCTCGGCGACGCGCCCGAACCGCTCGTGGCCGAGACGAAGCCCAAGAAGCGGGCGGACGAGCAGCTCGACGCCTCGATCGAGGACACGTTTCCGGCGAGCGACCCGCCGTCGATGACGCAGCCCGGCGGATCCATAACCTTCAAGCCGCCGGGCACCAAGCCGGCCACCTGAGCGCTCAATTCGGGCGCGTATCCATCCCCTGAAGACGAAACGGCCGATCCCGCGGGACCGGCCGTTTCCATTCGAACCGACCTCTGGCGCTCAGCGCACCATCGGACCCGGCAAGGTCGGATCGCCCGGCATATCGTTAGGGATCCGTCCCGGCACGTCGGTCGGGTCGGTGATCGGCGGGATGAGATCGGGGTCTTGGGCGGGGTCCGGATTGGGGTCCGTGATCGGCAGCGGATCCGGCGAGGGATCCGGGATCGGCGGGCGCGGGCCGTCCGGCGGCAGCGGGTCTTGTCCGGGCGTCGTGGGCGTGATCTGCGGCACGATCGGCGGCTGGCCGGCTTGGTGTTCGGGGCTCTCGGTAAAGGTCGCAAGGGTCATGTCAGGTCTCCCGGCGGGTTCTGGTGTCCCGCCGGCAACGGTCCGCCGCCCCGATGGTTCCCGCCGGCGCGGGCGGCCTCGGCGCGCGGGCGGGATCGCTTGCGGAGCGGAAACTTGTGTCATGACGCCTCGCCGTTCCGGTGCTACACGCGTGCACGTCGCGCATGGGCGACGGCCGAGACCGGGAGGTTTGAGATGCTCAGAAACCGACGCGCCAAGATCGTCGCGACCCTCGGACCGGCCAGCTCCGACCCCGCCATGATCCGCAAGCTGTTCCTCGCCGGCGTCGACGTGTTCCGCCTCAATTTCAGCCACGGCACCCACGAGGACCACCGCGCCCGCTACGACGCGATCCGCGCGCTCGAGCGCGAGACGAACCACCCGATCGCCATCCTGCAGGACCTGCAGGGCCCGAAGATCCGGCTCGGCACGCTGAAGGACGGCAAGGTCACGCTGGAGACCGGCGCCAAGGTCCGCTTCGTGCTCGACAAGCGCTCCGACGACCCGGCGATCCTGCCCCTTCCGCATCCGGAAGTGTTCAAGGGCATGATGCCCGGCCACAAGATCCTGATCGACGACGGCAAGGTGCGGCTCGTCGCCGGCGGCTGCGGCGACGACTTCGTCGACGCGACCGTGGTGAACGGCGGCGTGGTGAGCGACCGCAAGGGCGTGAACCTGCCCGACACCATGCTCGACCTCTCGCCGATCACCGACAAGGACCGCGCCGACCTCGCCTTCGGCCTGGAGCTCGGCGTCGACTGGGTCGCCTTCTCCTTCGTGCAGCGCCCGTCCGACCTGATGGAGGCGCATCAGCTGGTCGGCGGCCGCGCCGGCGTGCTCGCCAAGATCGAGAAGCCGCTCGCGCTCGCCCAGATCGACGACATCGTCCGGCTCGCCGACGCCATCATGGTGGCGCGCGGCGACCTCGGCGTGGAGATTCCGCCCGAGAACGTGCCGGGCGCACAGAAGGACCTGGTCCGCCTCTGCCGTCTCGCCGGCAAGCCGGTGATCGTCGCGACGCAGATGCTGGAATCCATGATCCAGTCGCCCGCCCCGACCCGGGCGGAGGCCTCCGACGTGGCGACCGCGATCTATGACGGCGCCGACGCGGTCATGCTGTCGGCGGAAAGCGCCTCGGGCCAGTTCCCGCTCGAGGCGGTCGAAACCATGCACCGCATCATCGGGCGCACGGAGAACCACAAGTCCTATCCGCCGATCATCAACGCGCTGCATCCCAACGTGGAGCCGCTCGCCCAGCACGCGGTCTCGGCGGCCGCCGCCGAGGTGGCGCAGACGATCGGGGCGGCCGGGGTGGTCGCCTTCACGGCGAGCGGCACGACGGCGGCGCGCATCGCCCGCCAGCGGAGCCCCATGCCGATCCTCGCCATCACGCCGAGCGAGACGACCGCGCGGCGGCTGGCGCTGCTCTGGGGTTGCTTCAACGTGCGCTCGGACGACGTGGTGAGCTACACGCAGATGGTCGACGAGGCGGTGGCGCGCGCCAAGTCGACCGACTTCGCCAAGCCCGGCGACATGATCGTGATCGTCGCCGGTGTTCCGTTCGGCGCGGCCGGCACCACCAACAACCTGCGCGTCGCGATCGTGACCTGACCGGTCGACGCGAAACCGGGCGCGACGGTCCCCGGTCCTACCGGAACAGCGCCTTGTCGATGGCGTCGAAATGGGCGGGCGGCGCGAGGCCGCGCCGCTTGGTGGCGGCGATCAGCGTGTTGGCGAGCAAGGTCGCGATCGTCATGGGGCCGACCCCGCCCGGCACCGGCGTGATCGCGCCGGCGACCGCCGCGGCCTCGTCGAAGGCCACGTCGCCGACCAGCCGGGTCTTGCCGGGCCCCTTGTCGGGGGCGGGAACGCGATTGATCCCGACATCGATCACGGTCGCGCCCGGCTTGATCCAGTCGCCCTTGACGAATTCGGGAATGCCCACGGCCGCCACCAGGATGTCGCCGCGGCGGCACACGGCGGCGATGTCGCGGGTTCGCGAATGGGCGATCGTGACGGTGCAGTTCGCCTTCAGGAGCAGCTGCGCCATCGGCTTGCCCACGATGTTGGAGCGCCCGACCACCACCGCCTCGAGCCCGGCAAGGCTGCCGAGCGTGCGGTTCAGGAGGATCATCGAGCCGTAGGGCGTGCAGGGGACGAGGCTCCATTGCCCGGTCGCGAGCTTGCCCACATTGACCACGTGGAAGCCGTCCACGTCCTTCTCCGGCGCGATCGCCGCGAGCACCTTGGCGCTGTCGATCTGGCGCGGCAGCGGCAGCTGCACCAGGATGCCGTCGACCGCGTCGTCGCGGTTCAGCCGGTCGATCAGCGCCAGCAGCTCGGCCTCCGGCGTGTCGGCGGAAAGCTTGTGCTCGATCGAGCGCATGCCGGCCTCGACCGTCTGCTTCGCCTTGGAGCCCACATAGACCTGGCTCGCCGGATCCTCGCCGACCAGCACCACGGCGAGGCCCGGCACGAAGCCCGCTTCGGCGGAGAGCCGCGCGACTTCCTCGGCCACCACCGCGCGCAGCGTCTCGGCCTCGGCCTTGCCGTCGATGATCCGTGCCGTCATGGGGTTGCTCCGCCGGTTGGTCTTGACGACGGCCGTCTAGGCCATCCGGCGCGCGCCGTCTTGTCAGAATCCGCCGAGCGCGCGGATTTTCCGCTCCAACGCCTCGGGATCGCCGGCGATCCGCACCGTCTTCAGCCGCGCCGTCGAGCCCTGAACCACCGCCACGTCGCGCTTCGGAACCCCGACGGCCTCGGCGAGGAGCCGCTCCAGCGCGGCATTCGCCTCGCCCTTGTCGGGCACGGCGCGGACGCGCGCGGCGAGCACGGTCGTGCCGTTGGTGAGCGTCTCGAAGCCGTCGATCCGGTCGTCCGACGCGCGCGGCGTCAACCGGACCGAGAGCCTGACCGCCCCGCCCTCGGGGCGGATCGCGGTCGCCGGGTCGGTCACGGCACGATCGGGAGGAGGTAGAATTGGAGATACTGTTCCAGCACCACGATCGCCAGCAGCACGACCAGGGGCGACAGGTCGAGGCCGCCCAGCGTCGGCAGCACCTTGCGGATCGGCCGGTACACCGGCTCGGTCGCCCGATAGAGGAACTCGCCGATCGAAGAGACGACCTGATTGCGCGTGTTGACGACGTTGAACGCGTAGAGCCACGAGAAGATCGCCGACGCGACCACGATCCACCAATAGAAGTTCAGGACGTAGATCAGCGCGATCACGAGAGGCTTCATGGGACGATCCGGCTCCGGTTCCGCTCCCATGTAGCGGTCCGTCCCGTCATCTACAAGGTCGGCGCGCGACAGCCGCCGTCGGCCCGCGACAGCTCGCGGCAGACCCCGCTGCCGTCAAGGCGCCGTCGGCCCGCCGTGACGGGACGCGGCGATTTTCCGCTTGCGCGCCCGGCCGCTCCCGCCCTCCAATGCCGCCGGGCTCGGAGGCGTGGATGGTCTCGAAGGGGTTGGTGGGCGCCGGCGGCTTGCTCGGCGCGGGCGGCGTCGCGCTGTCGGCGGCGGCGGCGCATCTGGCGTCCGGTCCGGGGCTCGGCGCGGCGGCGTTCCTGCTCGTCGCCCATGCGGGCGCGCTCCTGGCGCTGGCGGCGCTGGTCCGGGCATGGCCGCGCTACACCCAGGCGATCGCGCTCTGCGCCGTCCTGCTCGCCTCGGGCGCCACCCTGTTCGCGCTCGACATCGCGCTCCGCTCGCTCGCGGACATGCGGCTCTTTCCCTTCGCGGCGCCGACCGGCGGCTTCGCCATGATCGGCGGCTGGCTCGGCCTCACCCTCATCGCGCTGCTGACCCGGCCCGACCGGGACGACTGAGCCCCCGTCAACGATCCGGGAACCCGGCTGCGGCCCCGTGCGAAACCGCGGCCGCGGCGGCCGCGACGCGGCGCCCTGACACGGAACGCCCATCCCGCGGCCGCGTTATCTCGCCGACGGCCCGGCTAAAGGGCCACCTCCTCGGGAGAAAACAATGCGTCTCTGGGTGCTCTTCCTCGTCATCGCCGTCGCGATCGGTTTCGACGCGATCCAGAACAGCGGCCACTATTCGAAGCAGCTGTGGGCGCAGGCCCGCGACGCCGGCCGCAATCTCGAACAGCAGATCGCCAGCCGCACCGCCGACGAGCCGGCGACCACGGTGCGCGCCGAGCCGGCCCCTGCGACCCCGCCGGTCGCCGTTGCGCCGGAGACGGCGGCGCGCTGACCACCGGCCGGCCCTGAAGATCGCAGCCCGGGCGGATCACCCTTCGCCCGGGCGCGTCATGGCGAGCGGATCGATGAAGCGGTCGTAGTCTTCCGCCGCGACCAGCCCGCTTTCGAGCGTCGCCTCGCGCAGGCTCTTGCCCTGCTTGTGCGCGGTCTTGGCGATCAGGGCGGCGGCGTCGTAGCCGATATGCCGGTTGAGCGCGGTGACCAGCATCAGGTTCTTCTCGAGGTTCTCCTTGATGCGCGGCAGGTTCGGCGCGATGCCGACGGCGCAGTGTTCGTCGAAGGCGAGCGCCGCCTCGGCGAGGAGCTCGATCGATTCCAGCACGTTGTGCACCATCACCGGCTTGTAGACATTGAGCTGGAAGTTGCCCTGGCTCGCCGCGAAGGCGACGGCAGCGTCGTTGCCGTAGACCTGCACGCACACCATGGTGAGCGCCTCGGCCTGGGTCGGGTTCACCTTTCCCGGCATGATCGAGGAGCCCGGCTCGTTCTCGGGGATGGTGATCTCGCCGATGCCGCAGCGCGGCCCGCTCGCGAGCCAGCGCACGTCGTTCGCCATCTTCATCAGCCCGCCGGCGAGGAGCCGGAGCGCGCCCGAACATTCGGCGAGCGCGTCATGGGCGGCGAGCGCGAAGAACTTGTCCTTCGCCGAACGGAACGGCTGCCGGGTCAGAACCGCGATCTTCGCCGCCGCGGTGTCGCCGAAGCGCGGATGCGCGTTGAGGCCCGTGCCGACCGCCGTGCCGCCGATCGCGAGATCGTGCAGGCCCTCGAGCGAGCGGCGCACGGCCGCGAGGCCGTAGTCGATCTGCGTCACCCAGGCGCCGATCTCCTGGCCGAGCGTCACCGGCGTCGCGTCCTGCAGATGGGTGCGGCCGGTCTTCACCACATCCGCGAAGGTGTCGGCCTTGGCGGCGAGCGTGTCGCGCAGGCGCTCGATCGCCGGGAAGAAGCGCATCACCAGCTCGTCCACCACGGCGATGTGCATGGCGGTCGGGAAGGTGTCGTTCGAGGACTGGCCGCGATTGACATGGTCGTTCGGATGGATCGGCGACTTCGAGCCGATCACGCCGCCGGCGAGCTCGATCGCCCGGTTGGCGATCACCTCGTTGGCGTTCATGTTGGACTGCGTGCCCGACCCGGTCTGGAACACGACGAGCGGGAAATGATCGTCGAGCGAACCGGCGATCACCTCGTCGGCGGCCCGGATGATCGGCCCGGCCACCTCCGGCGTCAGTTCGCCGAGTTCCAGATTGGCCTCGGCTGCCGCCCGCTTCAGGATGCCGAAGGCGCGGATCATCGGCCGGCCCCACTGGAAGCGGTCCGTGCCGATCGGGAAATTCACCAGCGAGCGCTGCGTCTGCGCGCCCCAATAGCGATCGGCCGGCACCGCGACGGTGCCCATCGAATCGCTTTCCCGTCGCGTATCCATGCTGCGTCTCCCAGCCCGACCCACCTGAACCGCGCGACCGTGCCCGGTGTTCCGAGGCGGCGGTCGACGGCGTCGGCCGAGCTTATTCGTATTCGCGGCGAGCGCCGAGGGCACCGCCGGGGACCACCTCGGCATTTACAACTCTTGACAAGATGGGCGTGCCTTGTCAGAAATTCTGACAAGTCCTGACGAGAGAACCGCATCATGAAGACCACGCCCGTCACCCCGAGCGACCTGACCCGTTCGGTCCTCTCCGTCCCGCCGCTCTGCCGCGACGCCGACATGCGCCTCGATCAAGCTGAGAACGCCCGCATCGTCGCGCATCTGCGCAGCGGCGGCGTGACGACGCATCTTTGGGGCGGCAACGCCAACCTCTACAATATGGGGTTGAGCGAGTTCACGGCCTTCCTCGACATGGCCGAGGCGATCGCCGAGGGCGACGAATGGGTCATCCCGTCGATCGGCCCGGACTTCGGCAAGGCGATGGACCAGGCCGAGATCCTCAGCCGGCGCTCCTTCCCGACCGCGATGATCCTGCCCATGCGCTTTCCCGCCACGCCAGCCGGTGTCGCGCGCGGCATCGGCCTCGTCGCGGAGAAAATGGGCCGCGGCCTGATCGCCTATGTGAAGGACGACGGCTACATCGACCCCGCCGATCTCGGCGCGCTGGTGCGCGACGGCTCGGTGCTGGTGGTGAAATACGGGACGGTGAAGCGCGACCCGGCCGACGACCCGGCGCTCGCCGCGATCGTGAAGCATGTCGACCCGGCGCTCGTCGTCTCCGGCCAGGGCGAGCGGCCGATCGTGGCGCATGCCCGGCATTTCGGCCTCGGCGCCTTCACCTCCGGCTCGGTCTGCGTCGCCCCGCGCCTCTCCACCCTGGCGCTCGCGGCGCTGCGCGCGAAGGACTTCGCCGAGATCGACCGGCTCTGGGCGAAATTCAGGCCGCTGGAAGACCTGCGCGACGGCATCTCGCCCTTGCGCGTCCTGCACGAGGCGCTGCCCCTCGCCGGCATCGCCGAGACCGGGCCGATGCTGCCGATGCTCTCCAACATCACCGACCCCGCCCGCCTCGCCGAGATCGGGCGCGCGGCGAAAGCCCTCCTCGCCGACAACGCCCGCGCCTCGGTGTCGGCCGCGGCATGACGGGCGGGCCGAAGCCCTGACCGCCGCGCCGCGCCACTCGGCGATGCGCAGATCAGTCCCGATTCTGCATATGCCGGGCGAGCTGCTCCACCTGCGGCATCACCACGGCGGCGACCGACGGGTCCGCGACGGTCTCGGCGAAGGCGCGGCGGAAGCAGACGAGCCAGGCCTCCACCTCCTCCGGGCCGATCCTCGCTGGAAAATGCCGGCGGCGCAGCATCGGCGGGCCGTGCTTCGTGACGAAGAGCGGCGGTCCGCCGAGCCAGCCGGTCAGATAGTCGAAAAGCTTTTCCGCGCTGCTCTCGAGGCTCGGCGGATGCACAGCGCGCGCGGCGCGGCCCTCCGGCAACGTGTCCATGAGGTCGTAGAAGCGGGTGACGAGGCGGCGCACGCCCGCCTCCCCGCCGATCCGCTCATAGGCGGTCATCTCGCCGCTCACGCCGCGCAGCCCCGGCCCCGGCCCACGCCCCGGCAAAGACCGGCCGGGCGTCCGATACACGGGCGGCATCGGGCGTGACGGCGGCGGGACGGGCTTTCGGTCACGGTCGGCTCCTTCGTCGCGCCATGGGACGGGACTCATAGCCGATCCCGCGCGCCGCCGCTCAGGTCACTTCGCTCCAGGGCTTCGACAGGACCGAGGCGCACAGGATCGTGCCGACCAGCGAATAGGTCTGCGGGAAATTGCCCCAGAGCTCGCCCGTCTCGGGATGCAAATCCTCGGAGAAGAGCCCGGCCGCGTTGGCGTTGGCGAGAAGGTCGCAGAAGACGCCGCGCGCCTCGTCGCGGCGGCCGATGGCGCTCAGCGCCTGCACGTACCAGAAGGTGCAGACGATAAAGGCCGTCTCGGGCGCGCCGAAGTCGTCCGGCTGGTCGTAGCGCAGGAGATATTTGCCGCGCATCAGGCGGCTGCCGATCGTCTCCACGGTCGACACGAAGCGCGCGTCGCTCGGCGGCAGGAATCCGAGCTCGGAGATCAGGAGCACGCTGGCGTCGAGCGCCTCCGACCCCTCCGCCTCCACGAAGGCGCCGATCTTGGCGTTCCAGCACTTCTCCTCGATGAAGGCGCGGATGCGGTCCGCATGGGCGCGCCAGTAGTCGCCCCGCGCGGTCGCCCGCACCCGGTCGGCGATGCGGCCGAGCCGGTCCGCCGCCGCCCAGCACATCAGCGCCGAATGGGTGTGGACGCGCGCCCGCCCGCGATACTCCCAGATGCCGGCGTCCGGCTCGAGCGCGGTCGCGACCGCCTGCTCGCCGAGACGCTCGAGTTCGGCGAAGAGCGCGCTGCGGTCGATCTCCGGCAGGCGCTGGTCGTAGAACCATTGCGTGTTGGCGAGGATGGCGGCGCCGTAGACGTCGTTCTGCTGCTGCTCGTGCGCCGCGTTGCCCTTGCGCACCGGCCCCATGCCCCGATAGCCGGGCAGCGCCGTCACGATCTCCTCGTCGAGCGGATCGCTCGGCACGAGCCCGTAGACCGGCTTCAGCGCCCCGTGCGGATTGATCGCCACCGTGTTGCGGATGTAGTCGAGGAAACCCTCCATGGTGAGCGTGGCGCCCAGCAAGTTGAGGGCGCGCACCGTGAAGAAGGCGTCGCGCATCCAGCAGGCGCGGTAGTCCCAATTGCGCACCGTGTGCGGCGCCTCGGGGATCGAGGTGGTCATCGCCGCCACGATGCCGCCGGTCTCCTCATAGGCCGAGAGCTTCAGCGTGATCGCCGAGCGCAGCACCTGATCCTGCCATTCATAGGGGATGGAGAGGTTGCGGCACCATTCGAACCAGTAGGTGCGCGTGCGCTCCTCGAAATGCAGCGCCGTCTCCTCGATCTGCGCCGGGAAGATCTCGTCCGCCCCGATCACGAAGGTGAGCGGCTTGGTCACCACGAAGGGCGCCTCGCGCATCAGGTAGGAGATCGGCGCGTTGGAGGTGACGCGGATCGTGTCGGCCTCGCCCACATAGCGGATGTGGTTGGAGCCGAGCACCTTGCGCGGCTGGTCGGCGCCGTAGCGGAAGCGCGGGCGGAAGCGCACCTGGATGCGCGGATGGCCGCCGAACGGGACCACGCGGCGGATCAGCTGCGGCGGCCGGAACGAGCGGTCGTACTGCAGGAAGCGCGGCGCGAAGTCGATGATGCGGATGCCGGAACCGTCTCTGGAGGTCAGCGTTGTCTCGAGAACGGCGGAGTTGTGCTGATAGCGCGTCTCCGTCGTTTCGACGTTTTCCAGGACTATGTCCGCGAAGCCGTCCTCGTTGTCGCCGTTGAGGAGGCGGCAGAAGACCGGGTCGCCATCGAGATACGGGTAGCACCACCAGACGATCCGCCCGCGCCGGTCGATGAGGGCGGCGGTGGCGCAATTGCCGATCGGATAGAGGTCCATGCCTGCTTTCGAGGGCTGTGCCCCGCTCTGAGCGCCGGGTTGCGGGTTCGCTTCGCGCGGAGGCTGCTCGGCCAGAATGTGCTCTTGCAATGATAGGTCCTTTCAGGAAACAGGCAATGTCGGCGATTGATTTCGAAGAGACCATAGGCGGTTGTCCGCCATACCGCAAGATGGATGAACATATTGGTAGATGGATCTCGGCTCCAAGTCTTTGACCTGACAAGTTTCTGGAAGCGAATTCCCGCGCAATACCGCTTCGCGGCTCCGCTTGTTGCAGCCGTTATTTTGATGTCTGTATTTGCGGGCTTCGCCGCCGATCGGCTGGTCTCCGGCTGGTTCCAGCGCGACGTCGAGCTTCGCTCCGAACTGATCTTCAAGGCGGTCGAGCCGGCGGTGCAGCGCCTCGCGCCCTCCGCCGACCAGGACGGCCTCTCCGCCCAGTTCGACACGATCGCGCGCGACGAGCGCATCCTCTCGCTCGGCCTGTGCGACCCGCAGGGCCGGCCCTTCGCCCGCTCGCGCAACTGGCCGACCGAGTCGCTCTGCCGCGCCGCCGGGCCGCAGGGGCAGCCGCGCCCGGCCTTCGAACGCCGCGACGCGGAGAGCGGCCCCGTGCTGGTCGGCCGCTTCCCCCTCGCCGTGGCGGGCCAGCCCGGCTTCGAGGTGGTCGTGCTGCACGACATGGGCTACGCGGTCCGGCGCGGCAACGCGGCGATGACCGCGGTCGTCGCCTTCGTGACGCTGCTCGCGGTCGTCGGCATCGTCGTCACGGTCACGATCATGCGCATGATGCTTGCCACCTGGGCGCGCGCGGTGGTGCAGACGATCGATCCCAAGACGCCCGCCCGGCACGAGCAGGACATCGTCCCCGAACTGCGTCCCGTCGTCCGGGAAGTGCGGCAGACGCTGCGCGACATCGATTTCGGCCGCTTCCGCGCGCCGAGCATCCGCATCCAGTGGTCGCCCGAGATCCTGCAGGAGGCGATCCGGCGCGAACTGCCCGGTTCGGAGGTGCTCGTCCTCTCCAACCGCGAGCCTTACATGCACCAGTGGCGCGACGGCGAAATTGTCGTGCAGCGGCCGGCGAGCGGCGTCGTCACCGCGCTCGAACCGATCATCCGCGCCTGTCGCGGCGTGTGGATCGCCCATGGCAGCGGCTCGGCCGACCGCGACGTGGTCGACGCGAGCGACCACGTCGCCGTGCCGCCGGGCGACCCCTCCTACACGCTCCGCCGCGTCTGGCTGACCGAGGAGGAGGAGGACGGCTACTACTACCGCTTCGCCAACGAGGGGCTCTGGCCGCTCTGCCACATCGCCTTCGTGAGGCCCGTGTTCCGCCGCGAGGACTGGGAGATGTACCGGGCCGTGAACGAGCGCTTCGCCGACACGGTGGCCGAGGAGGCGCTGACGCCGAACCCGATCGTGTTCGTGCAGGACTACCACTTCGCGCTCGCCCCGCGCATGATCCGCGCGCGGCTGCCGGAGGCGACCATCGTGACCTTCTGGCACATCCCCTGGCCGAATTCGGAGATGTTCTCGATCTGCCCGTGGCGCGAGGAGATCCTCGACGGCCTGCTCGGCTCGTCCATCCTCGGCTTCCACACCCGCTTCCACTGCAACAACTTCCTCGACAGCGTCGACCGCTTCATGGAGAGCCAGATCGACCGCGAACTCTCCACCGTCACCACCGGCGGCGAGCCGACCCTGATCAACGCCTATCCGATCTCGATCGAGTGGCCGCCGCTCGCGCTCGCCGGCGCCGCCTCGCCGGAGGAGTGCCGCCGCCGACTGATCGAGCGCTACAACCTTCCCGAAAACGCCCTGATCGGCGTCGGCGTCGAGCGCTACGACTACACGAAGGGGATCCCGGACCGGCTCCGCGCCGTCGCGCTCCTTCTGGAGCGGCATCCGGAATGGATCGGCCGCTTCGTATTCGTGCAGGTCGCCGCGCCGACCCGCTCCAAGCTCGACGCCTATCGCGCGATCGCGACCGAGACCGAGCATGTCGCCGCCGACGTCAATGCCCGGTTCGGCCGCGCCGGCTGGCAGCCGATCGTGCTGGTCGCCCGCCACCACGAGCCGGAGGAGGTGATGGAGCTGTTTCGAGCGGCGAATTTCGGCGTGGTGACGAGCCTGCACGACGGCATGAACCTGGTCGCCAAGGAGTTCGTCGCCGCGCGCGACGACGAGCGCGGCGCCCTCGTCCTCTCCACCTTCGCGGGCGCCTCGCGCGAACTGCTCGAGGCCCTGATCGTCAACCCCTACGACATGGACACGCTGGCCGAGACCCTGGACGAGGCGCTGCGCATGCCGGAGGACGAACAGCGTGACCGCATGCGGCTGATGCGGGAACTGGTGCGTGACAACAACGTCTACCACTGGGCCGGCAGCATGCTGCTGGAAGCCGCGCGGATGCGCCGGCGCAGCGAGATCCGCAAGGGCGTGGGAACCTGATCATGAGCGCAAGCATCGCCAAGGCGGCGGCCGCGGCCGCGCCGGCTCTCGCTCCGGCCGACTGGCGGCTCGACTGGTCGGAAGGCTGGGCGTTCTTCCTCGACATCGACGGCACGCTCCTCGACATCGCCGCCCACCCGGACGCCGTCGTGGTGCCGGACGGCCTGCTCCTGGCGCTGGAGCGGATCCGCCGGCAGTGCGGCGGCGCGCTCGCGCTCGTCACCGGGCGCGGCATCGCCTCGGTCGACGCGCTGTTCGGACCCGGCCGGTTCGACTGCGCGGCGAACCACGGCGCCGTGCTCAGGATCGGCAGCGTGACACGCGAGGAGAACCGGCTCGACGCGAGGCCCGTGCTCGACAGCCTGACGCCGGCGCTGCGCGAGATAGAGGGCGTGCTGGTCGAGGACAAGATCCATTCCGTCGCCCTGCACTATCGCGCCGCGCCCGCGGCCGAGCCGATCATCCGCCGCGCCGTGGCCGCGGCGCTCGAACACGAGGGCGAGCGCTGGCGCATCGTCGACGGCAAGGCGGTGATCGAGGTAGCGCCGCGCGGCCTGACCAAGGGAACGGCCATCGCCGCCTTTCTGGAGACGCCGCCGTTCAAGGGCCGCCGGCCGTTCTTCGCCGGGGACGACACGACCGACGAGGACGCCTTCGCGGCGGTGCGCGAACGCCGCGGCCTCGGCCTCTTCGTCGGCCCGGAGCGGGAGACGCGTGCCACCCTGCGCATCGTCTCGCCTTCCGCCTTCCGCGCCTGGCTCGGCGCGCCCGCACCCTGATCCCCGCGCACCGGCTCGCGAAGACCTGACTAGCGCCTGACCTTGCGGTGTCCGCGCGCCCTTGACCTCGGCCGTGCCACCTCACACTCTCCCGGCCGGATGGCGCACAGGCGATCGGATTCGGACCGCGAATGCGGACGGAGCCGAATTCGGGAGATAAGATATGCACATGAACGCTTCCCTCGCGGCCGCGGGCCTCGCGCTGACTGCGGCCCTCGCCGCCGCGCCGGCCGCCGCGCAGCCCGCCAACAAGGCGATCAGCGAAATTCCCGCCGACAAGGCGAAGGTCACCGGCACGATCGTGGTCGACTACAATTCGCGCTCGGAACGGTCGCAGTCGAATGCCGACGTCTACGAGATCGGCGAGATTGCCATCGCGGACCTGATGCTGATGCGCGGCACCATCACCCGCGTGCCGGAGCAGCGCCTCACCTATTCGGTGAAGTTCGACGTGGTCAATCCGAGCAACCCGACCCAGATCGCCCGCGAAGTGGCGATCCTGCGCGGCGACATGCCGATCGATTCGAGCGGCCGCTACCAGCCCGAGGAAGGCAAGCTGCGCATCGACATCGTCAAGGGCAACCAGTCGACCAACCGGTTCAGCGGCGTGATCCAGGGCCGTGCGGTGAACCGCTGGTGGGACCTGTCGAAGAAGCTGAAGTCGGCCACCCAGGAGGTGACCAAGGCCTATTCGCGCGTGGTCGACGGCAAGGTCGTCTCGATCCAGGTGAAGAACCCCGACCCGCTGCGCTTCGAGCGCCTCGGCCTCGCCGGCGGACCGTTCTCGTTCCTGGTCGAGACCCGCGTCGCCGGCATCCTCGACTACGACTACGAACTCGGCAACTGGCTGACCGACCAGGCCGGCGTGAGCTTCACCTACAATATCGGCGAGAAGGTCTATTCCGACCGCGTCACCGGCTCGATCCGCTTTGCCGAGGAGAAGGGCGACTTCACCGACTCGAAGGGCAAGAAGCGCGCCTACACCGCCTATTACGACTACAACCTCCGCGTGAACGAGCCGCCGGTCAACAAGGACAACGCCTTCTTCGGCGGCGACGCCTCGCAGGCCGACACGGACGCGTTCTTCTCCGCCTCCGACCAGACCAAGCCCGGCATCTACGGCCGCGTCTACTACAACGACAGCGACACCGGCTGCAAACGCGCCGCCGACGCCGCCGGCACCTTCAAATGCGTCGGCCCGACCCACAGCGAGATCACCTACGACCTGAAGGGCGTCGGCCTCACCTACCAGCAGCTCGCCAACTGGATGAAACTCGAACAGCTCGTGATCGGCCCCTTCACCGACGAGTGAGTTTTGCGCGCGCAGGCCCGGCCGGATCGGACGCCGCCCGCGCTGATCCGGCCGGTTTGAACGCCGGCTGCGCGGATCTGGCCGGCACGGCGCTCAGCGCAGTCCGACCGCGCTTGCCTTCCCGCGGTGTTGCTTGTATCAACCCCGCCAGATGCCCGAGCCGGGGGGATTCCCCGGCCCGGCGCCGCCGCGGTAGCTCAGCTGGTAGAGCATCGCATTCGTAATGCGAGGGTCGGGGGTTCGAGTCCCTTCCGCGGCACCATTCAACCCCATGATAAACAACGATAAATTAAAGCCTCGTCGATCTGTCAACATCTGACGGGCAGCCTTCGGGAAGCACCGGGGAAGCACCGCTTTGTGTGTCCCGGCATTTTTGGAACCTTGGATAACGCCCGACAGGGGGTTGGTTTTGCACCAGGCGACGCGACCATAATCTCCGAACCGAGTCGGAGACGCGGAGCCTGACAACCCCATGATCGAAACGCCGACCCTCGTCCCGCCGACCGGCGGCGGCTACATGCCCTTGTCCGCAGCGGCTTACTGGATCGCCACCCGCGGCGGCTCAGTGACGTTCGACTTGAACGATCCGGAAGCCTGGAGGCCGGCTTACGAGGCATTGCGGGCCCGGCTCTCTTCCGGTGACGTCAGAGCCATGGGCATGCGCGGCGAGGAGCGTTTGGAAATCCCCGCGGTAGAGTTCGCTGGCATTCGGTTCGTCTTGCCGGCCTGTCTCACGGAAGACTTCATGGTCATCTTCACGGCCGAGTTCAGCCTCGTGTGCTGGCCCTACAATGACGAATACCGCTGGCTGCGTGGAGAGAGCGACACCATCGAGAACTGCACCATCAAGCGGTGGTCACGGGTCATGGTGCGGAACGAGGACATCGAGAAGTTCTGGCCGGCCGAGCCACGAAAACCCCTGACCACCGGTCTGCCGGGGCGCCCGACCACTCGCCATGTCTACGAGCCCGAGTTCGAGCGCCGCATCGCCGCGGAAGAAATCGAAAAATCCCTCGCCGGCGAGGCACACTATCTGCGCGGTTGGGTGAAGACCAACCATCCGGAATACCCCGTGCCGGTAGAGCGGCGTGCGGCCGGCCTTACGATAGACCGGCCCCCCGCCGACAACCGCGAGCTTGGCGAGCCACTGCGGCGAACAGGAAAACCCGTAGGTGGTCTGGATGTAGCGGGCGGCAACAGCCCGACGCATGTACCGCACGGGAGCGGTCATCGCGGCAGTCTCGAAGGTCATGATCAAGTCCTCGTTCAGTCCCGGCATGCCCGGGAATGGCGAGGAGGTGAAGTAGAGGCATCTAGGGCCATGAAAAAGCGCCCCCAAATGCCCGCGAAACGATCATTTCGTAGGCTCGCCGTTGGTACCAACGAAATCAATTCCAAGACGATGCGGCCCAGCGTCGAGCAAAAATTTCGCCCGTTAGGGCGGATCGGCGATCGGCGGCCACGTCACGCGAGTAGGCCATCAACGCGCGCATCCGCAGACGGAGTTGGAGCCTCCGGCGTACCCGGGCCGGTTCAGCGGTCGGCGCGGAGGCCGGGGAGGCTTCGGACGGTACGACATCTGTACAGAAGCTTCGCCAGCGAATCGGGAGTGACGGCCGAAGCCGGACGCGATCCAATTGATCCCCACCGCCTCAATCGCCGTCTCGAAGGCGTATCCGCTGGCCGTCGCGCAGGCTTGGCGGCGGAAAATCGACCACACGCGCACCCCGCTGAATGTCGCCCCGAATGCTGGCCAACCGGCCGGCCGTCGCGACGAGATCTAGACGCCGTTTAAAGGCGCGGCCGGCCTCGTCGACGAACAGGCTCCAGCCCTCGCCTTCCCGGAACAGGGCCGAGAGCGGTACCGTGAGCGCGTCCTCTTGGCGCGACAGTTCGATCGCCACGTCGACCCGGAAAGCGTCGCCGAGCGAGCGCCAGTCCTCGGGCGGAGAGGTCAGGTCGAGGACAACGTTGACCCGCTGCTCGTCGACACCCAGCGCCGACACCTTGGTGAAGCCGGCCGGCTCGATCCGGCGGACGACCGCGTCGAGCGTCTTCGGGCCGCCCCAGCGCTCGATGCGCGCCGGAGTTCCCGGCGACACCCGCACCGCGTCGGTGGTCAGCATGTCGGCGATCACTTCGAGCTTGCCGGGATCCGCGACTTCCATCAGCACGGTTCCGAGACTGACGGGACCTTCACTGTCATGGAAGACCTTGATGACGACGCCCTCGATCGGCGACCGGATCTCGAGGCGTTCCTCAGTGCCGGCGCTTTTCTCGCTGAGGCCGACGGCAGCCCGCGCGAGGTCGATCTCGTGCTCAGCCACATGGGCCTCGAGCCGCGCCACGTCCACGTCGCGCGCCGCCACGTTGGCCACGAGTTCGTCCTGCTCGCGTTTGGCCTCGGACGCCGTGCCTTTCGCGGCGAGCGCGGTGGTCCGCGCGAGGTCCGAGCGAGCCTGCGCGAGGCGCGCCTCGGCGCGCGCAACCACCGCGTCCGCCCTCAGCTTGGCGGCTTCCGCAGCGCCGAGGCGCTCTTCGAGCTGTCGCCGGACGCGTGGATTGTCGATGGGCGTCGTCCCGGTGGTGATGGTCACGAGGACGGTAGAGCGGTCGACGTGGTCGCCTACGTCGAAGGGAATGCGCGATTGCGTGCCGAAAATGGGCGAGGCAACGACGTGGCGCAGGCGCATATGCGTGCGGCCCTCGTTTTCGACCGTCTCGACGAAGAGTCCGCTTCGGACGGTGACCAGGTCCACATCGATCGGACGGGGGCGGAGTGCCCAGGCGAGTACACCCGCGACCGCCACCACCGCTCCTAGTGCCACGATGCGTCCCGTGCGACCCATTGCACTTCCCGTCCGTGCCTCGAGCCTGTCGTCCACTTCCGCGCCGCCGCGGGTTCAGTCGCGCGCCTTAAGCACGCCCACCAGATCAAGCTGCAGCACGCGGCGGCCTACGGCGAGCATGCTCATGACTCCCGCCGCCAACACCACGACCGCCGCCCAGCCGTAGCTCGACGGCGACACCTCGGCGGGGATCCGGAACATCTCGGTTTCGAAGGTGAGCACCAGGGCCGCCACCCACCAACCGCCGAGTACCAGCCCAAGTGGTATGCCGAGTGAAAGCTCGGTCGCCGTCTCGGCGAACGTGATCCGAAGCAGTTCCGCTCGCGTGTAGCCGAGAATGCGCAGCGTCGCGAGTTCGCGTGATCGCTCATGGAATGAGATCCGCATGCCATTGTAGACGACCCCGAATGCGATGGTGACGGCGAAGAGGGCGAAGACGCCGGCGACAAGGAGCACCACCGTTCCCGTCGTGCGCCGAAAGTTCTCGATGGTGGCGCCTCTAATACCGAGCCCGGAGACCTTAGGCGAGGCGAGCACAGCGCCATAGAACGCGTCCCGTGCGGCCGGATCCAACCGCACCGCTGCCGCCGTCACGCGGCCGCCGTCCCCCATGAGGCGAGCGAGCGCCCCGTCGTCCATATAGGCGGAGAGCCCGATCAGGTCGTCGACCAGCCCGGCGACCGGCAGCGTGCGGCGTGGTCTTCGGCCGTCGAGCACCTCCACGTCCACATCGTCTCCGACGCGCAGACTGAGCCTTTCGGCGAGTCGTCGCGACAGGAGGAGCCCTGTCTCCGGCAAGGCGACCGGACGGAGCGAGCGGTCGAGCAGGCGGCGCAACGTCGCGTCGGGAGCGATCCCGCTGACCGCGGTGCGGTAGGTCGCGCGCCCGTGGCGCAAGAGCACGGGCACCGTTCGCTGCGATTCGGCGACGAGCACGCCCGGCATGCGCTCGACGGCCCGCAGGATGCGGGGCGGAGCCGGGTCGGTGAAGGTGAGCACCGCGTCCGCCCGCTCGGCGGCCGTGAACTGGACGTCGATCATAAGGTCGATGGCGTCGTTCCAGAACAACGACATGACGATCAACGGCACGGACAGGACGACGCCGGCGAGGGTCAGGAGGGTTCGAACGGGCCGCGCGACAGCGTCTCGCCACACCATCGTCCAGCGTGCCGGGCCGCGTCCGAAGAAGAACCGCTCGCCCGGAAGACGGCGAAAGGCACGCGGCGCGGGCGCTCGCATGGCCTCCGCGGGACCGAGGCGGACGATCGACCGGAGCGCGCCTGCCGCGGCGGCGATGCAGGCCGAGAAGGCCACGGCTGCCGCTGTGGCCGGTACCCAGGGTTCGAGCGCATAGTCGAGGGACGGAAAGCGAAAGAACGGCTGGTAGCTCGTCAGCATCAGCTTGCCAAAGACGACCCCCAGCACCAGCCCAGCCGCAACGCCGAGCCCGGCCACGGCGCCGACGAAGGCGAGATAGTGTGCCCCGACCTCTCGATTGGTGTAGCCGAGCGCCTTCAGGGCCGCGATCTGCTCGCGCTCCGTGACCACCAGCCGTCCGATCACAGCATTGAGCAGGAAGGCGGCGACCACGAGGAAGACGGGCGGTATGGTCGCCGCCATGGTGCCCTGCTGGGCTATCTCGTCCGTCAAGAAGCGGTCGGAGACCTGCTGGCCGCTGTCGTGCGAGACCAGGCCGCCGTCGGGTGCGAGGAGCCGGTCGAGGTCGTCCATGACGGCAGCCGGCCGGGCACCGGGGGCAAGCCGGACTGTCACGTCGTTGAAGGCGCCCTCAAGGTCGTAGGCGCCGGCGAGGCTTTGGCCGTCGACCCAGAACACGCCGAAGCGGCGGTCGTCCGGCAGTGGGTCGCCTGGCGGCGCGGCAAAGACAAATTCGGGCGAGACCGCGATGCCCGTGATCGTGTAGCGGGTCAGGCGGCCGTTCAGCCGGGCCGAAAATGTGTCGCCCGGGCCGAGGCCGTTCGCCTCCGCGAAGCCCGCGCCGACCAAGGCCTCGCGCGTCGATCCCGGGATGGGCGCTCGGCCGGCCAGAATGGTAAGCCGATTAAGCTGCGGGGGCCCGTCCCGCGGCAGGCCGACCAGTCGACCCGAGAGCGGGACGCCGCGGCCCTCGAGTTCGATCACTGATTGGGCGACGACGCGCGTCTCGGCGGCCGCCACCCCGTCGATGGCGCGGATGCGCGCGACGAGGCCGTCGGGCGCACGGCGAACCCCGGCAAAGACGTCGGCGAAGCGGCTTTCGGCGTAGAACGCAGCCTTTGAGCGGACGAGTGACTGATAGGCGCTGAGCGACGCGACGAAGATGGCCACGCCGGACGCGATCACGAGCGCGATGGTGACGACCTGGCCGCGATGGCTCCATAGGCCGCGCCGGAGCATGATTGTTAGCGCGCTCACCAGACGAGCCCCGCCGCCGGCTGCCGCACGGGATTGACGTCGATCCGGCCAATGCGTCCACCCGCCATGTGAAGGACACGGTCGGCCATGCCAGCGATGACGCTGTTGTGCGTGATGACGAGCGTTGTGGTCCCGAGCCTCCGGCTGACGTCTTCGATGGCCGCCAGCACGGTGACGCCGGTCGGAGCGTCGAGCGCACCGGTCGGCTCGTCGCAGAGAAGCACGTCGGGCTGCTTCGCGATGGCTCGGGCGATCGCCACGCGCTGCTGCTCGCCTCCCGAGAGTTCCGCGGGAAAGTGGTCGATCCTGTTGGTCAGACCAACCATGGACAGCGCCTCCTCGGGCGCCATCGGGTTCGGGGCGATGTCGGTGACGAGTTGCACGTTCTCGACCGCCGTCAGGCTTGGGATGAGATTATAGAACTGGAAAACGAACCCCACGTGGTCGCGCCGGTAGCGGGTGAGTTCGGCATCCGTGGCGGAGACCAATCGATGATCCCGCCACCAGGCCTCGCCAGAGGTGGCGCTGTCGAGGCCACCCAGAATGTTCAGCAGCGTGGACTTGCCGCTGCCCGACGGTCCGAGCAGGACAACGAACTCGCCTGCCGCGATGTCGAGGTCGAGGCCGGACAGGGCGAAGATCTCTTTGTCGCCCATGCGGTAGCTCTTCGCGAGATTGCGCGCCCTGAAAGCCGGCCGTTCAACACTTGCCGCGGTTACCATGGAGCGGAGGATGGCGGCTGCGCTGTGCTCCCGCAAGCGAGCGGCGCTGAATCCGATAGGTCGACGAAGCCTTGGGAGCGCCTTGCTTCGAGCACCATGCGGCGGAAAGGCGAGCTGGAATTTGCGACGACCACTTGCCGAGGCTCACCCAGCGGCTCGTTGTCGACGGAGTGTCGAACAAGCTCCAATTTTAGCGAGGTGGTGGCTCGGCGAAAAAGCCTGATCTCCTTGCAGAGGCCTGGGGAGCAGCCCACTCCTCATGGCTCAAGACTTCTCAGTGCCGCTGCTTCTCTTTTATCGCAGGCCACCAACTGGTGCGGAAGCGCCGCTGTCCGTTCCCCCGACGAAAACCATGGACAAGGCGTAGCGGCGGCGAAACCTGATCAGGTAGGCGACGTGGAGGCCCACAAAAACAAACAGCAGATTGGCCGATGCTTCGTGGATATCCGAGTATGCACCCTCGCCTTCCTCGTCGTCGTCTTCGTCATCCGCGAAGGCTTGCGTCACAACCGTTGGAGCCGCCCAAGCGGCGTTCCATTTCTGCTGCATGGCGACGCCTGTCAGCGTGACGCAGACGAGGCAGGCAACGATCAGAGTCTGTAGAACCTTGCCGACGATCGGGCTGGCGAGCCCTTGGCGAAATTCGATGTCGCGCGGACGAATCAACCATCCCGGGCGCGCCGTGAGCCGGGGTGCGATTGCTGCGGCAGCCAGCCGCGCGAGAAAGACGGCGGCCAACGCGTAGCCTATCCAGGCGTGGATCCAACCGGCTTCTGCCGTCACGTAGGCGAAGATCGCTAGGACCGCCAGAGTGAGGTGAAAGAGCCGAAATCTGGCAAAGGCTGTCATGATGAGCGCTCCATGGTCCGCAGGACGTGTCCTTATGTAGGACGATGCAAGCGCCAAGCTGTCAAAGCGCTGTACTCGCCCGGTCCACGCGCCCCCGGTCGGGGCCCGGCCGCTGATTGTCATGCGGGCCTGAGGCGGCAAAGTGAGCCGATGGTTTGACGCGGCCGCCCCGTCCCCCGCGCCCTCGCCCCCGCCCCGCCGGGCGCCGGTGCCCACGCCGTCGGCCCGGCGAGCCGCCGGGGCGCTTCGATGCTCTTCACGGATTCGTGATCGAACCCGCCGCAACCGCTGGCGCTGCCGCTTCCGTTCACGGGGACATGGCGGCCGACCGCCGCCGACGGTCGCCGGGTTTCCGGCGGCCGGCCACGGGAGCCGCCGCACGGCGGCAAAGGGAGAACCGCACATGATCAAGACCCTGAGGCGCAGCCTCGCCGCCGGAGGCTTCGCCGCCT